>ULZW01004234.1_pt1 | contig 10936 bp, 9 predicted proteins | sample 1963521 | NCBI WGS metagenome assembly ULZW01 (sample SAMEA4835901, study PRJEB28245) | human gut metagenome | biome: gut microbiome; material: fecal sample | place: Denmark | collected 2008 | reverse complement strand
ATAAAACGCTGCTGTACATTTTTATGTTCCGCTGCGATAATATATTAATTTTGCCTGTATTGCCGGCGTTCGAACCAAACCGGATTGCCCTTCGTTTTCACTTGAAATATTCTTAAAATATTTATACAACTCCGGATCACCCCCGCAGGTGCGGGGAAAATTATCGTAATTTTGGATATGAGATGGCGCAAGAGGGATCACCCCCGCAGGTGCGGGGAAAACGTTCTTTGCGTGCCGAAACGACGGTTTTGCACGAGGATCACCCCCGCAGGTGCGGGGAAAACTTTGTGCCTTCCCTTGCTCACTGCGGTCAGGTAGGATCACCCCCGCAGGTGCGGGGAAAACATTATAACCGCGATTGCGGAAGCTGCGCCTACGGGATCACCCCCGCAGGTGCGGGGAAAACGACCATAAAGACGAAGACCCCGCATTGACAGGAGGATCACCCCCGCAGGTGCGGGGAAAACCGAAAGAAATTAACCAAAAGATTTTTGAGAATCGGATCACCCCCGCAGGTGCGGGGAAAACCGACTAAAAAAATGTGCCCTGCGCCGTGTATTAGGATCACCCCCGCAGGTGCGGGGAAAACGCCTTCGGGCCCGAGGTTGATTTTGCCCTTGCGGGATCACCCCCGCAGGTGCGGGGAAAACGCAAAGGTGACAAAAATATGACAAAGTTTGAAGGGATCACCCCCGCAGGTGCGGGGAAAACTTTTAATCTTCCGATTCGGAGGACAGCCGCCCAGGATCACCCCCGCAGGTGCGGGGAAAACTATCTTGACAAAAACGCCGAAGCCAAAGCAGAAGGATCACCCCCGCAGGTGCGGGGAAAACTTTGATGTCTTTATTATAACCTCTAAACAAATAGGATCACCCCCGCAGGTGCGGGGAAAACTTTTTGTTCCTGCTGATATAACTACAAAGTCTAGGATCACCCCCGCAGGTGCGGGGAAAACCCCTCTCCCGAGACCGCGCTCGAAAGGCTGGCGGGATCACCCCCGCAGGTGCGGGGAAAACAGCCCCAAAATACCAATACCGGACACGGCTTGAGGATCACCCCCGCAGGTGCGGGGAAAACGTTTAAGTCCGTCCATTCAGCATCAAAGTCGAAGGATCACCCCCGCAGGTGCGGGGAAAACATTGCGCCTTTGTCCGTACACCAATCGGTGTAGGGATCACCCCCGCAGGTGCGGGGAAAACTATGAGCAGCTCGTCGGCGGCGTCGAAACGCTGGGATCACCCCCGCAGGTGCGGGGAAAACGCAAAAATCGAAGCCGCGCTGACAGGCGCGATGGGATCACCCCCGCAGGTGCGGGGAAAACATGTTTGTTCGGTCAAGGCCGCAGGGTGAACTAGGATCACCCCCGCAGGTGCGGGGAAAACAAGATAATCCACCAACCGTCCTGCCCGAAGCCGGGATCACCCCCGCAGGTGCGGGGAAAACCAAAAAGCTCAGGATGAACCCCGGTAGTGGGTAGGATCACCCCCGCAGGTGCGGGGAAAACTTGTCATAGGCTTTTGCCCACAGATTTTCCCCGGGATCACCCCCGCAGGTGCGGGGAAAACACTAAAAAGATCCTTTAGGAATCAGCCTTTTTGTTCCTGAGCAGTTCAAATTTCATTTAACTTCTCAAACAGCCTGAATGTAAGTTTGCAATCTGGAAGCGCACGGTGACGTTCTCCGACATCAATTCCAAAGTATTCGCAAAGATGCCCAAGCGAATACTGTTTAACTCCGTTCACGCGCCTGCGCGCCAAGGCAAGAGTATCTGTGCAGGAACTGCGAAACAACTTCACGCCGCAGCGTTTTGCCTCCGAAATCAGAAACCCGCAGTCAAAATCCGCATTATGGCAAACAATCGGGCGGTTCGCAACGAATGCAACAAGCCCGTTGATTGCCTCGCTCAGAGGAATGCCTTCAGCTGCAAGCATTTCATCCGTAATTCCCGTAAGGCGGACAACATCCGCACTCAGCGGTGAATCCCGCATAACGAGTGTTTGAAATTCTTCTGCCTCTTCTCCGTTTCTTATCAGCAGTGCACCGATTTCAATAATGCCGTCCCTCTCGGGCGAAAGCCCCGTTGTTTCAACGTCAATAACAACATAGTCAGCCCGCCTGCGCGCTTTTTCCGCACGACGCGCGAGCAGCATTTTTCCGGCTCTGCTTTGCGGAGCCCCTGTCGAATTGTCTTCTGCCTTATGCGGCTTCGGAAGCGGGCGGCGCATAAGCAGTATTCCGTCAAGATCAACAGGCTCCCAGTGAGCATTATGAACTTCGAATTTCATCTGCTGTTCGCAACGCGCACTGTAAACCATGGTTGCGCGCCCGCTTTTCAGGTTTTCGCATACCCGCGCCCAAAGCTCCGTGCGAACGCGCGCATTAATATTGCCGGCATACACTCCGGGGCTGATTTCACATAACCACTTGGACAGATCCCCCCGAACTTTCGGCGGGCAGTCGCTCAAAGTAATCACTGTCAACGTCAATCCTCCCGATAGGATTTACCGTATTCTGCACTGCCGCTGCGGTCATCCCAAAGATAAAGCGGTCTGCAGCCTTCTTCGCCGAAATCGGATTCATCGGAAAGAAGGTATTTGATATCCTTCACCATTCGCTCCAAAATATGGCTTTCTGCAAGCGCATTACGCACACTGCGCCTTGTTTGGGACGGGATATCCTCCGGAGACTCTGCCGCAAGCCGAAATGCGATCGGAATCGTGATTTCCGCCTTGTACAAATCAGCAATATCATAAACGAATGAAAGCGAATGGCCGATATGCACAAAACCGAGGCCGGGGGAACAGCCGAGTGCGCAAATCACGGCGTGAGCAAGGCCGTACAGACAGGCATTCCCTGCGGACAATGCCTGATTTACCGGATCTCCGGATGAAAAATCCTCCGGATCATAGTCTCGCCCATGCCACGGAACGCCTGTTTCCTTTGACCAATGCCGATAAACGGAACGCATACGGCTTCCCTCGCGCCCGCGCAGCTGCTGCAAAGTCAGGTGAGCCACATCCTCTCCGGAGAAGCGCAGACTGTACATCTTTCGAACAACGTTGAGATGCCCCCGCTGGTTCGTCACAAGAGCAGCCTGTTTCACAAGCAGACGTGAACTTCCCGTCAAAGCACAGCCCCCGGTGTAGTACCGAACACCATGTTCCCCGACCCAGATTACACTCACACCTGCATCACCGATAAGCTCCATTGCACGGTGAGTCACATCCGTTCCCGGGCCGAGCATGAGCACCGAAATTGCAGCGGCAGGAACATGAATAATCCCTTTTTCATCCGTAACGGTTATCGCGCTGTCCGCACGGCTCAATTTACAGTGCTCAAAGTAAAGAAAGGTCATTCTGTCGCCAATCTGCGGCAGAGACTGAACGGAAGGGCGAATCATCCCCGGAATTTCAGCCATTGACGCCTTCCCCGATGCCCACAACTGTCATAAGTCCGTTTCCGTAAGCCTTGCCCCTGCCGAGACCCTGAGTCAAAGTCTCCCGAAAGCGGGCTGCATCCGTAACTGTCAAAATGCCTTCAAAAGTTACGGAAAGCAGTCTTACTTCCTTGTTCTTTCCGCGTTTTTTGAAAGAATACCTGTTTGAATGAACAACACGGAATTCATCGGGCGCGAGTTCAAATCCGTAACTTTGCGCATGAGAAGCAAGCCACTCCTCCTGCTGTCCGACCGAAATAAGGGCTGTTACCTTTCCGCGAGCCTGCGGATCGTCTTCGCGCTTGATGCTCTTTGTGGGATTGGCTGTCAGGCGAAACCTCCAGCGGCTGCCTTCCGCAATTCGTGCAAGCAGGGGATCGTATGATTTTGTTTCAACGTTAATTCCGCCGTAACCCAGCTGCTCCGCCGCACGGGACAGCTTTGGCCTGTCCTGCGTCAAAACGAGCAGATACATCTCCCCGCCGAGCGTGTCTATGCGCCAAAGACTGCGCGCACGATTTTTTTCATCCGCGGCATCGGAAGCTTCGGACGGTTCTCCGTTCAAAACTTCAATCGCACCGTGAATCTGCTGCGGATTGACAAGTGCTTTCATTGTTTCGCATTTCTGTGTGTTAAGCTTGATTCTCGAAAGATACATCTACGTCCTCCAATTCTGCAAACGCGTCATGCTCCGCTGCGTCCGTATCCTTCTCCGCCTTGTTAACGGATTCATACGCCGCAACAGTGCGATAGGTATGTTTACGGCAGCGCGGGTCAAACGAGACCGCAAGGTCACGCCGCGCTTCACGTCCGATCACTCTCGGTTCGTCCGCATCCGAATTCTGCTCATCATCTTCCGAATAATCCGCATATATGTGCGCTGTCATATTGTACTTCATTCGTGAAGACTCGTCAAGCGTCGGATACGTCCGCAGCACTTTAATCAGCCCGTCCTCCTTAATGTCGTCAAGAACGATCGGCAGCGTCGGAGGGCAGGAACGCCTGCCCAAAAACAGCGGAAACACCGGATGCGACAACGCGAATTCAATGCGCTCCAAAAGTTCCCGTTCTCCCTCCAATCCGACAAGGAAGACGGCATCCGAAAGATAATAACGTTCGGTAAGATATGAAGTCTTTTCTGCATGCGCCATATGGAAATCCCGAAGGAGCTTTCCCGCGCGGTCAATGCGGACGCCGATTCGCAGCGCATTCAGCTCGCGGAGCTTTTCCGGCTCGTTTCGCCGAATGCCGAGTGCCGCTGCAAGCAAGCCCACAATGCCGCTTTTTGACGGTTCCCTTCCCGTTTTTCGGATCTCAAATTTTGAATTTTCGGTTCCCCACGCCTGCAGCGGAGCGGAAAGCCGAAGAAGCAAAACAGCCATTACATGCCCTCGCTCTCGCCGAGATATTCCTTAACGCACTCCGCAACCGACTCAAGCAGTCTGTCGAGGCTCATGCATTTGCATTCCTCAAGTTTTCCGACGGCTTCACCGACTGCAAATGCACGATCGGGCTTAGAGGCATACTTGCCGTAAACCTTGTTTGCGTATTCAACAAACTTTTCTTCGGATTCCTCCGAATAACCGCCGTTCTTTGCCGAAACGGGCTTTTCAAACGCACCGCAAAGGTTAACGGGCTGATCGCGCCGAATTGTGACATAGACCATGCTCGGAAGGGTGCGGTTTGCAAAGGTATTCTGTTTGCCCGTGGGCATTGAGCGAACAAACGCTTCAACAAATTTTGCCGCTGTCTCCGCCGCGACCTGTTTCCCGAGGGCGTTCGAAAGCTCAACAAGGTTGACCGTTGCATAGCGATAGAGCGTTGAAGAGTTGAACTCCACCGTTCCGAGGTGGCCCGCGCCGGTATTATCCTCCGGAGCAAGATCGTCAACGGCGGTGAAATAATCGTATTCGTTCTGCACGGTGTGGGTTGAAATGCTGTGCGCAACCTGCGCGGAGGCATCGCAATTCAGCGTTGCTTCGGAAGCAACCATTCGCCCGAAAAGCGCAATATCAACGGAGGGGTTGTCCTTGAGGGCTTTTTTGCAGGCCTCCTTATCAGCCGTACCTTCGGAAACTGCGATCTCGGCAAGTGCTTTTGCCTGTGCCGCACTCATGAAAAAGAGTGCTTCCGCCTTTTTATCCTTTGTTTCACCTTTCTTATCGTCTTTAAATTTCACGCCGGCGCTTGTAAGCACTTTTTCCGCAAGTTCCGCCGCTTTCGCATCGGGGTTCAGTTTCAGAATCTCCTCTGCAACCATGCTTATAACGTTCTTTGTTCTCAACCCGAGCATATCCGGTTCAATGAGTTCTTCGCGGAACATTTCGCGCATTGCATGTTTCCACGCCTGCGAGGAAACGCGCGCACGGGTCGTGCCGCCGTAGATCGCCGTTTTCGGGCTGCCGGTGTCGTCGCGGTTAACGCAGCTCGGCGGAACGGTTTGGAGTACGTGTACATCAAGATAGCATCTGTTTTTCATAGTTTTGGTTCCTTTCCACATTAGTTTTCATCATTTTTTATTTGGCGGCAGAAATCCTGTCCCCATTTGAGCCTTACTTTTGTTCTTCCTTCCGCATAGCTGTAATTATACAGGTCAACGGCAAGATCCGCATAGTCAAGTTTTATACCGTTGCCGCTGAGAAGATTTATCACGCCGCGCAGATGGTGGTTGAGCTCGGGCAGATCCGATGCCGTTGCGATCTTGTTGAACCTGGCGCGTATGCGCTTCAACTCATCCTCGTCCTTGGCAAGTTTTCGCACCGAAGCCCCGAACTTCATTCCGTCCTCATTCATCCATTCGGATCTGAAATCATGCCCCTGCTGATGCAGCGCAAACATGGTCAATGCGGTGTAAACCGCCCATTCCCCCGGCGAAGCGTTACCGTCGTTCCGATAAAACTCCTCCGGAAGATCGGTCAGGAATGCTCCCCAAATTGCGGGAAGCTCCCCCGGGGCGTGTCCGATTCCGTGCCGCAGTTCGGCAAGCTCCGCTCGGCACTGATTCTCGGGCAGCGTTCTGAGCCGCTCGAGTTTTCGCTTCATAAAAGCGGTGATTCTTATTTCTTTTTCAGTCATTGTTCTCCTCCTTCGGATAAATTTCATTCAATTTGACCTTAAAGTAACGATAGGCGTCGGGAGCGGAATAATACCTTTCTTTATCATTCTTATCCTTTACCGCACGGCCGACAATTGCCGCCGTGCCCGCCGATTCAACAAGCTCTTGACCGATGCGCAATGCGATTCGTTTTGCTGTTTCGTGCCATTCGCGAAGCGCCTGTTCCTCCTGCTCGGATACGATCTCCCAATTCGGATCGATCCTTTCCAGCCAGTTTCGGAAGGGTAAGTCGATCTCGTAATAGTACTGTTCACGGGCGCGTTCGACAACGGCGCGTTTCAGAACCGTATCCTCCGACGAGCCTGCCGCAAGCTCTATATCCTTTGCAAGGTCTCGCAGTGCAGCGGCCGATTTTTTGCATTTTTCTATCTCCTCCGTAATCTTTGCCCGCCAATGTTCTCCGATTTCGGTGATAAGATCCGTGTGAAAAGTTAACGAATCAGAGAAAACATCATTTACAAAGAAATCTTTATCTCCGTATTGCACTGATGCTATGCTAAAGCTTATCAGCTTTCGACTTTCCGGAAGCATCTGTTTAATATATTTCGTCCAAAGTACAACGCCGGGAATATGACTGCCTTCTGCCGTTTCAAATGCATACGAAAACTCTCTCCACATCTGAACGGACGAATCGTGTCTGCGAGGTTGAAATTTCTCGCCTGCGCGTTCATTTCCCTTGACCTTGCTCCAAACGGTCATCGGCTCAATAAACGCATCCATTTTTTCGAAGAAATCTCCGCCCAAAAGGTTGTAACCGATAACTTTTTCGTTATCATCGCGGTTAAGCCACAGCCTACGAGACTGAAGAGTGTAGAGCTCCGAGAGGTTATCCGGCATTGGAATTTCAGCACGTTCCGCAGTATTCGGAACATCCGGCTCCCACGCCGGGCATTCCGGACCCCAAACCTCCGAAAAATTGCGCCTGTGATTCAGCAAAATAAGATTATACACAAGCGTTTCGAACAGGTTGTTCCCCCGAATTGTGATTAAACCGAGTTTTCCGAGCCACCCTGCGCCGGGGGACGGCAGATTTTTCCCTTTAGGCTTTGAAGAAGTATCATCATAATTGTTTACATAAAGCAGCCATCTTGCGGCTTCCGAATAGCTCAATTCGCTTTTTTGAACGCCGGTGCAGCCGCAGAACAGCCTGATTTTGTTTCCGCTTTCCGAAACGGCGCCGTTCAGCTTTGATGCGGTGTATTCTGTTCCGATCTTTGCTGCTTCGGTCTGATAAAACGGCCTGTCGGGATGAAACAGCCAAAATCTGTCATGCACCGATGCAAGATAATCCCTGATCGGTTTTTCCGGCAGGCGGCCGGCATTCCAAAGCTCTTTCCAACGATCTGCGGCGTCATCCGAATCGTACAACGGCGAAGGTTCGCCCTGCGGCGAGTATCTTGAAAAGACCGTGTGCAAAACGGCGAGCATCAGCCGCAGAATCGAAACGTTCTGCGTGGGCAGCTCGCCCGCAAGCTCAACATACTCATGGGATTTGAGCAATGCATCCGTCAGTGAAAGTTCATCAACGGTGCAGTCGCTTTTGCGAACAAGTATCCATTTTTCGTCAAGCAGATTGAATTCAATGTCCTTCATCATTTCACTCCTTTACATAGGTTAATCCTGTTTTTATATCATAATGCAGCTGCACTCCGGCAAGGTCTGCATTCAGGTCTTCATCAAAAAGCAGAACGACCTCCTCTTTGAGCAGTGCCGAATCCTGCCATGCGGAAAAAACATTTTGTGTTTCGGCCTCAAGCTGTTCAATCGTATCATCTATTTTCCAGCGCCTCCCGAAGAAACCGGGGAGACGGAGTTTTTGCCGTGCGATAAGCAGAGCTTCCTCCCTTGACGGCGGCCTGTCGGCGGGAATGATCGTTTCGGACTTGTCCGCAATTATGCGTATCAGTCCCTCACCGTCGCGCATCAATGCGATAACGTCAACCGACGGGTCCCCGTCGCGCACGGCTTTTTCGCCCGTCTGTTCGTTGTTCGGCTTAATATCATTATCAAGCCAGCCGTCCAGGCATTTACCTTTTTTATTTGACGGCTTCGAAATCAGGTAGTTTCCTGCGCTGCGCCTTTTTTTACCTGTTCTGAGCTTGTTCTCTTCTTGCGCCTTTTTCATGCCCTCGGTCAGTTCTCCGAGCATTTCGTTATTTGTTTCATCATAGGTCTGCTGAACAAGCAGGGGAATATCGCTCGGAATCGTCAATTTGTTCGGCAGCAATGCCCGCGTCCGCATCAACAGCCATTCACCGTAAATCGCCGCACTTCCCGAATCAAAACTGTCATCCGTTTCATCAAGAACAAAGCAGCTTGCCGTTTCCAGTCCCTGCGGACGAACCCTGTTATGTCGGTGCAGCCTGCCTGTGCGCTGCAAAAGCAGATCCATCGGGCAAAGTTCCGTTATCATAAGATCAAAATCAAGGTCAAGCGATTGTTCAAGCACCTGCGTTCCGACAATTATCAGTCCGTGTCTGCTTTCCGGGATGGAGTGTTTGCCCACACGCTTAAGTATCTGCTCCTCGCGCTTCGCACGATCCGTCATTATGAACTGCGCATGCATGATAATAACTTCGGCTTTCGGGAAAGCGGACTGCAATTCAGCCGCAATTTCCTGTGCTTTTCTGACGGTATTTACGATCACGCCCACACACCCGCCGCGTTCAACCGCATATCCTGCCGTTGCGGCAACCTCATCGCGGATAATCCTTCGAACGGATACTTCCTTATTTTCGCCGTCAAACGCGAGTGCCTTCTGCTTTACGGCATTGTTTTCGGTGTATGTCAGCAGGGGGTAAGCAAGGCTGTGTTTCCACGCTTCATCGGCAATTTTCTTGTCAACGTAAGCCTCGGTATGCTTTGCGCGGCGTTTTTCCGAATCGGTGTAAGCCTCAATAAGCTCTGCGCGGCGTTTTTCCGGAAGTGTTGCCGAAAGTATAATCACGGGAACCTTGTAAATTCCGAGCCATTTTATTGCCATATCAAGGTATTGGCTCATATAGGCATCGTAAGCATGACATTCGTCAACAACAACGACCTTTCCGGAAAGGCCGAAGTGTTTCAGCATCACATGTTTTTGCTTCAGTGCCGCCATCAGCAGCTGATCGACCGTTCCGATAACAAAATCCGAAAGCAGGGTTTGCTTTCTTCCCGAAAACCAGTCGTGCACAATGAGTCCGCTGTCCGACTCGATGTTCAAATTGCTGTGCCCGGTGAACAGCTCCCGATAGTCCTCATTCAGAGCGGCATTGCCGTGCGCAAGCTTTATCGCCAAAAGGGTTTGCTCATCCTCCGCCAACCCGCCTGCCCATTTTTCAAGCCGCGGAAAAATTCCGTTTGAAGTTGCCTGCGTCGGCATTCCGAAGAACATACCGCCTGCGCCGGCTCTTGCGGCAAGTATTTCCGAAAGTGCAAGTGCCGCTTCCGTCTTTCCCAATCCCATAGGGGCTTCGATTATGTAGATTCCCGAAGACTCTGCATCCGTTGCGGTTGAAATGATATCCGCCTGCGTCGGGTTCGGCAAAAATCCGAATCGTTCCTTAAATGCTTCGTCATCCAGTCCGAAGCGCGCTTTTGATTCCCACATATTCGGGAACCCGATCGTTGTCCATGCATTTTCGATTCTTTTCGGATAATCGCCGAATTCGCCTTTTTGGTCGGCCGATATAAGCGGAAAATATGTTTTGTTGCTTGCGATCCAGTCCGCCGTTACCAACATGCCGGAAATAACCACCTGCGCGGGAACCGCCATATCGGGCAGGTCGCTTAATTCGGAAAAGCCGGCACATTCAAGCGAAAAATCGATCCATTCCTTCCAAAGCACTTCAAATAACTGCCTGTATTTCCCCCTTTTTCCGTAAAAATTTTCGACAGCTGTGCACGCTCCGCTTATTTGATCGCAAACATCTGCCAATGCAGACGGTCGCCCGTGATGTGCCCCCGCAATTGAAGCAACACCCTTTGGACAGCCGTGTTTCAAAAGAATTGCTTCGCTTGCAAGCGCATGCGGAGTGTCGGACGCATTAACAAGACTGCTTGATTTCGGCAACTCCACACAAACGGCAAAAGGTGAAAAGTCAACCGCGTCATATATGCGGGATTGGAACACAATTGTGAGTTTGCCGATGTCATGCACAAGCGCACAAAACTTAAGTGTTGAAAAGAGTTTTTCCCTGCCGCCGCATTCAGCGCAAAGGTAATCCGAAATGCTTTCCGGCAATCTCTTTTGTGCGAGTTTTTCCATAATGCCCGCCGTGTCAAATGAATGCATCCAAAACGGCAGCCAGTCGTTTCCGTTCTCTCTGTCACTTTTTGCAACCGCCGCTGCAAGCTCTTTGGATAATCTGTTCAAATTTTTTACCTCTCAGTGCGTACAATTTCAT
>ULZW01002666.1_pt1 | contig 11057 bp, 3 predicted proteins | sample 1963521 | NCBI WGS metagenome assembly ULZW01 (sample SAMEA4835901, study PRJEB28245) | human gut metagenome | biome: gut microbiome; material: fecal sample | place: Denmark | collected 2008 | reverse complement strand
ACCATTATAAAGACAAATATTATTATTTTGCTACCTTCACGAATACCGCCGTAAAGATAGATACCGTAAAAGGAAATGTGATAGAGCGCAGGGCTTCTCATGTGTTGGTCAGTGACAAACCAGATGGACCTTATCGTCCGATGCTGGATGCTACTTATTTGCCGGCAGATAAGCCAACCCTGGATGGGACATTTTGGGTGGATACTGATGGAAAGCCTTATATGGTGTATTGTTATGAGTGGCTGCAGAATTGGGATGGTACCATTGAAAAGATTGAATTAAAATCAGATTTGAGTGGTTCCATTGGAGAAGGTAAACTATTATTTCGGGCCAGTGAGTGCCCCTGGAGTCGTGAATTGCAGGACGGAAAGGAAGTTCCCAATAAAGTGACGGATGGTCCCTATCTGTTTCGCACGGCTAAGGGACGTTTGGGAATGATATGGACAAGCTGGATTTATAATGTATATACTCAGGGAGTAGCCTATTCGGAAAGTGGTACGTTAGACGGACCTTGGATACAGGAACCGAATCCTATCACTCCTCCCGACTTTGGTCACGGCATGTTGTTTCAAACTTTGGAAGGAAAATGGCTGATGTCCGTACATAGCCATAAGGATGTGAACGGAGTATATATTCGTGTTCCTCATTTGTTTGAAGTGGACTTATCGGGTGATAAACTGGCGGTCGGGAAAGAGTATAAACCATAGCAGAATGAACTTATCGTTTAATTTTAATTTATATCAATCCATGAGAAATAAATTCATTAATCTTTTAGGAAGTATTTGTTTTTGTTGGGGAGTGGTGGCATGTACGGCCGAACCTCCTAAAGAAATTCGTAGTGGTGAAATCTGGCCTGACAATCAGGGAGTACATGTAAATGCCCACGGAGGAGGTGTATTGTATCACGATGGAACTTACTACTGGTATGGAGAGAATAAATCTGACTCTACCAGTAGTGCCATGGTGGGAGTTATGTGTTACTCTTCAAAGAACCTGACTGACTGGAACAACGAAGGAGCCGTTTTACCTGTAGTGTTGAACGATTCTACCAGTGATATTGTGCAGGGATGTGTAATGGAACGTCCAAAAGTAATCTATAATGAAAAGACGAAGAAGTTTGTCATGTGGTTCCATCTGGAATTGAAAGGAAAAGGCTATGCAGCAGCCCGTTCAGCGGTGGCCGTCTCTGATTCTCCTACCGGGCCGTTCAAGTATATTCGTTCGGAACGCATTAATCCGAGAGTGCTTCCTTTTGATATGAATGAAACACAGCGTGCCATGCTGGATACATTGGATGCAGAGAAGTATAAGGAATGGTGGACACCGATGTGGTATGAAGCTATTCACAAAGGTTTGTTTGTGAAACGCGACCTGCAAGGAGGACAAATGGCACGTGATATGCAGCTTTTTGTTGATGAAGATGGAAAAGCCTATCACATTTACTCGTCAGAAGACAATCTGACACTACAGATTGCAGAATTGAGTGATGACTACCTGACTCATACAGGTAAGTATGTGCGTATGGCTCCAGCCGGACACAATGAAGCTCCGGCCATATTCAAGAAGAGTGACGGTACATACTGGATGATTACTTCTGGCTGTACAGGATGGGATCCAAATGAGGCACGCATGTTCTCTGCTCCTAGCGTCTGGGGACCTTGGACACAACATCCAAATCCTTGTCGTGGAGAAAAATCGGAAATCACTTTTGGTGGACAGAGTACGTATGTACTTCCGGTACCGGGAAAGAAAGACGCCTTTATCTTTATGGCAGATATCTGGCGGCCTAAGCATCCGAGTGATGCCCGTTATATCTGGTTGCCCGTACAGTTTGAAAATGGGATACCTTATATCGAGTGGATGGATAGCTGGACACTTGATTTCTTCAATAAGAAATAATAAGAATAATAAATGCCTGTCTGGATTATTCAGACAGGCATATATTGCTAAGAGATATAATATTAGTTTTGTTTTCTCTTCAAATATTCAGTGGGTGCCATTCCGTATTCATCTTTAAAACATTGGCGGAAATAAGCCACACTATTGAAACCTGTCAAATCCGAAATCTCAGCTAAGGAATACTTCCCTTCATTGATAAGTTCCATACCTTTCTTCATCTTGATTTTACGGACATATTCATTGACCGACATTTCAGTCAGTCCTTTAATCTTTCGGTAAAGAGTAGAATGGCTCATGCACATCTTATCGGCAATAAACGCTACATCCATTTTCTCCATACTCAGGTTCTCTTCGATGATGGCGGTTACCTTATCCAAGAACTCTTGGTCTAGTTTGTTTAAGTTCTTTCGTTCATTCTCAATGTTCTTCTGTTCACTTTCCGTTTCGGGTATGGAAGTGATTACTCCTGCCGTTTTACGTCTGTTTTCCAGAATGTTGTTGATGCGGCTATTCAGCAAACGGGCACTGAACGGTTTGGTAATAAACGAATCGGCTCCTGCGGCATAGCCCTCTTCCTTATCTTGAAGAGTATCTTTAGCTGTAAGCAAGATGACTGGGATGTGGCTGGTACGCATATCTTCTTTGATATGACGACATAGTTCAATTCCGTCCATCACCGGCATCATGATGTCGCTGATGATGATATTCGGAATCTGGCTTTGTGCAATATCCCATCCTTCTTTTCCATCTGCAGCCGTCAAGACTTCATACATTTCTTCAAACGAACTTCGTACATATTCGCGGATATCCCGATTGTCTTCCACGACCAGAATAATCGGTTTCCCATCTTCTGATTCTACAGAAGCAGGTTGTTTGTTTTCGTCTTCAGCTTTATGAACTTCTTTAGTAACCTGGCGTTCTGCATTAGGATAAGTGTTTTCTGTAAGTAGTTTTAATGTAAACTTACTTCCTTTTTCCACCTCACTTTCCACTTCAATGGTTGCCTGATGCAAATCTGCCAGTGATTTTACCAGTGCCAGGCCAATACCTGACCCTGAAGCCTGATATTTCCCTTGTCCTTGATAATATCGTTCGAAGATATGATTCAAAGACTCTTGCGAGATACCATGTCCGGTGTCTTCCACACTGATAGTTGTATATTTAACCCCGTTCTCCTCATTGCTTGCCAAGGCAAGTGTTATATCGCCTTTGGGAGTATATTTTAAGGCATTCGACATCAGATTATCGATAATAATGGTGATAATCTCGTGGTCATAATAAATCTTGGTATCTTGCGTTTCTACATTGATGTGAATATTTACTTCCGCATTCTGGTTTAATTCTTTATATTTGATACCTATTTCTTGTACCAGTAGTGCCAGATTATGATAACCTACCTTTAGCTTTCTGTTTTCTGTCTCCGTTTTTCTAAATTCCAGAATCTGATTAATAAGGTTAAGTAACCGGTTGGCACTGTCACGTATAATACTGATCTTATTGGCCTGTCGTGGAGACAGCGTTTTGTCAGCCAGCAAGTCCTCTAGTGGTCCGAGAATCAGGGTTAGAGGAGTGCGTAATTCATGAGTGATGTTAGTATAGAAACGCAGTCGTTCATTATTTAGCTTCTGATCATTCTCGTGCTGGTGATGTTCCAGATTCAAACGACTTTCCAGTGCCAGTTTACGCTTGTAGAAGCGCAAGATTGCAAACAGTATAAGGGCAATGAAAATCGTATAAAATAGTTTAGCATACCAGGTAAGCCAGATAGGAGGGGCAATTGTAATCTGGAGAGAAGTAAACTTCTCGCCCCATGGCTGGTTTCTCATTTTGGTTTTTACCTTAAATGTATATTCTCCAGGCTGTAGGTTCCGGAATGTAATCCGGTTTTCATCGCCTGTTTCAAACCATGTTTTACCTAATCCTTCCATGGTGTAGGCATATTCTACCTGAGGGGTTTGTGAGAAGTCCATCACACTGAAAGAGACTGTAAAAGTACTATGTTGGTAAGATAAATCGACCTTGTCATCTACAATTGGGACAAGAGTTCCTTTACTACTTGGATCTGAGTTGCTATAACTTTTGACTGCTGTAATTCTTACGGGAGCTATCTGTATGTCTTCTGTGGTTTGCTCTGGGTTAAAGTAGCAGGCTCCATTCTGTGAGCCAAAAAACAAATACCCATTTTTATCCTTGCATACTGAGCCATCCATGAAGTCCCCTCTGGGTACTCCTTGGTGCCAGGTATAGTTTAGAAATCTTTTTTCGTCACTTTTCCATTGAGCAATTCCTCCGTTGGTGCCGAGCCAGATGTTTCCTTTTTCGTCTTCTGTGAGACTTCTTACATTTTCATCAATTAGCCCTTGCTTATGATTGTATATTTCTAGTGTTGGGTTACTGGTGTCACTGATATGTACGATACCAGCGCGTGTGGCAGCCCATAAGTTTCCTTCTGAATCAATGTATAATGCATTGACTGCATTTGATTCCATACCATTGGAAGTGTCGAAACGCATAATTCGCTTCCCTTCTGGTGAAAATACAATAAGCCCTTTGCCAAATGTGCCCAGCCATAGTTTCCCTTGACGATCTCGCTGGATACCGTGTATCATGATGTCTGGAAGTTGTTCGTTTATTTCTTTTTCTTCAACGATTTTTCCATTTTCATATGAATACAGTCCATTTTGTGTACCAATCCATATTTTATTATTTTCCTCATAAAAGCAGCAAATGTCTGCTCTTTTGTCTTCCATTTCTATTCGGGTAATTTCTTCTGTGTAGGGGTTACATGTTAATATCCCGTCTTTATATAATCCTAGCCAAATAGTTCCTTTTTTATCTTTAAAAATAACGGAAGCATGAGTATGTGGACTGGCTTTGGCTGTCAATGACAAGATTTTTTGAAGTTTCATGTCTGCACTGAATACAGCAATCTCATTTTCTCCTCCTAACCAAATGCGTGATTTATTGTCAATAGCAAGTCCCCATACCTGTTTGTCTGTCAAAGCACCATCTCTTAATGTATTATATGCTAATGTCTGGAATACAGGTTGGTTATAGCTGAGAAAATCTACACCTCCTCGGTAATTTCCTAACCAAATATTTCCGAATGAATCTTGCAAGAAACATTTGGCATTAGGAGATGAGATGCCATGCAGGTCATTGGTGACCCGTATATTCTGAAAATGCATGTTTTCGGGACTTGTGAATACGTTGTCATTGAGGTCGAGTATGCTTACTCCTCCCATGTGGGCGCATACCCACAATTTCCCGTCTCTGCTTTCGCCTATATCATTGATTTGATTAGATAAGAGTGAGTTGGGATTTTCTTGTTGGTTCTGAAAGGTGATAAATTGTTCTTTATGAGGGTTGAATAGTGCCAGTCCTTTGTCTGTACCAATCCAAATAGCGTTGGTTTTGCTAATGAATATGCAGCGTACGGTATTATTAGGTAAGCTATATGGGTCTTCCGGATTGTGTTGGTAGACTTTTGCGGTTTGTTTCTGAATATCTATAACAGCCAGCCCTCCTTTATGAAGACCTACGTAAAGATGACCTTTTCCATCGTCGGTTGCGCACCAGAAATTTCCTGACAATCCTTTAATATCTTTTGCCCAATAATGAGTTACTTCTTTAGTCTTATTGTCATAATAATCTATGCCTAGGTGATAATGGGTAATCCAAATACCTCCATCGGCTGCAGGGCTTAAGTCTGTGACGTCTTTGGTAATCATATCAGGAACGCCATTGGTGATGAAAGTTTGCTTTTCACAATCAAAAATGCTAATACCATCGCGTTGAGTTCCTACCCATACGGTGTTGTCTGCTTCATTGTAGTATAATACATTTTGTGCATTGCTTCCAATAGCTGAGTTTCCTATATTATATATTGTAAAATCCTTTCCATCAAATTTGCAGAGTCCGGATTCTGAGGCCATCCATATATACCCTTGTTTGTCTTGAATAATATCGACAATATAATTACTGACCATGCCGTCGGACATTGTTAATCGCTTGAAGGTATATTGAGGTTGTGAAAGGATAGAGTAGCACCATCCGAACAAGAAAAGAAATAGAACAATGCAGTTTTTCATGGCTTGCGATTTTTAGGCAAAAATACAATAAACTCTTTAGATTGAGAATTTGAGAGAATAGAAAAATATGTACCTAGAAATAAAAACAGACGAATTTTTTATGCTATGACGAATTTTTATTATTCGCTGAATGGGCATTTCTGTTCAGTTACGGTATGTGAATATCTGTATAATAAGGTGTATATTTAAAAGGTGATTTATTTTTGGCTTTTTAATTGGATAGAATGACGAAAAAAACGATTTATTTGCTCATTTTTTCATTTATGACTGACTTAATATAATATAATTTTGCGGCAGAAAATCTAATTAATTTGAAAAGCAATGAAAGTAGATTCAGTAAAAAACAATCGAAGAGCATTATTTGCTTTGCTGTTGTGTTCAGGATTTATTGCTTCACATCCGTTAACGGTATTTGCAAGCAGTAATGAGGTTCAAGCTACTCAGCAACAAAATTTGACAGTGTCTGGTGTCGTAAAAGACAATGCGGGGGAACCAGTAATTGGAGCTAGTATTGCCGTTAAAGGAGGTACTACAGGTACTATATCCGATATCGACGGTAAGTTTTCTTTAAATGTTGCAAAAGGGGCTATTCTTGAAGTATCTTTCATCGGCTATAAGACCCAGGAGTTTAAGATTGATTCTTCCAAATCATTGAACATTGTTTTGAAAGATGATACTGAAATGTTGGATGAGGTTGTTGTTGTCGGTTATGGTACAATGCGTAAGAAAGACTTGACAGGTTCTGTTGTGCAAATTAATCCAACTAAGATTGCTGACCAAAATCCGACTTCTGTACAAGATGTACTACGAGGAACTCCAGGTTTGCAGATTGGTTATGATGCTTCTGCGAAAGGTTCAGATGCTTCTATCCAATTGCGTGGTCAGAACTCTTTAGGTACCAATGCCAGTCCGATGATTGTGTTAGATGGTATGCCTTTCTATGGTGAACTTTCTGAAATTAATCCGGACGATATTGCACAGATTGATGTGTTGAAAGATGCTTCTTCTGCGGCTATCTATGGTGCCAAGGCTGCTGCGGGTGTTATTATCATTACTACAAAAAAAGGTAAGGAAGGAAAACCTGTTATTAATGTAAGTGCAAACCTTTCGGTAGTTAATAAATCTGATTACCGCGACTATTATGATGCTGCTGGATATCTTAAATTCCATCAGGATTGGCGTAAAATGTATTATACCTATGGCCAGGGAGAAGATGGCTTGTATGGCTATTATCAAGCGAAAGATGGTAATGGTAACGTTCTGTATCCTGAAGGTTATTTCGATGACCCCCGCACTATGTCAGAAAGTGATCAGCAGAAGTGGATGACTAATGTAGGTGCTAGTGGTATTGGTCCGTCAGAAGGTGAGACAGCACTGAATTTGTTTGCTCGCCGTTTACAATTCTACAATTCTCCGATGATGATGGATAATTTCTTGAATGGACGTATGGTCGATTGGAATGATGCCACATTCCGTACCGGATTCAATCAAGATTATAATGCTAGTATTTCGGGTGCTACTGAACGTGTGAACTACTACTTCTCACTGGGATATGTGAACAATGAAGGTGCCGTACAGGGGAATGAATACAATGCATTCCGTTCAAACATGAAAATCAATGCGAAAATCACAGATTGGTTGGAAGTAGGTGCCAATGTGAACTTCCAGGATCGTTCAGACGGCGATATTCAGGTTTCGTTGGGAAGCAATTATTGGGATGCCAATATGTTGCGTAACTCTCCATACGCTTCTATGTATGATGAGGATGGAAATTATGAACAATATCCTATGTCTGGTCTGCCTTCTAATGGTGGTTATAACTACTACTTTGACCGCCAATACTATGATTTGGAAAAAGGCTATACGGTATTGAATACAATTTTCAATGCCAAAATCACTTTGCCGGCAGGTTTCACTTATTCATTTAATATTGCTCCTCGATACCAGTGGTATTATGACCGTTATTGGATGTCTGCTGATCTGCCCGATGCTTCAGCTTCCAGCCGAGGAGTAAATCGTGGATGGAGTAAGAACTTCGACTACAACTTGAACAACACCATTACATGGGATAGAACCTTTGGTGACCATCATATTACGGCTACTTTAGTACAGGAAGCAGAAGAGCACCGTTATTGGAGTGATAATATCAATGCACGTAATATCACTCCGAGTGACGCTTTGGGCTTCCACTATACATCGGGTGCTAACAAGAGTCAGAGTAGTTTCAGTACCAACGATACACACTATACGGCAGCTTCTTATCTTGGTCGTTTGTTCTATGGATTGAAAGACCGTTATATGATAACTGGAACTTTCCGTCGTGATGGTTATTCTGGTTTTGGTGCTAATAATCCATGGGGTAACTTCGGTTCTGTGGGTGTTAGCTGGGTATTCTCTGAAGAAAAATTCATGTCTGCCACTCGCGACTGGTTTGATATGGGTAAGTTACGTTTGTCATGGGGTACCAACGGTAACCGTGAATTCGGCGATGTATATTCTACATTGGCTAACCTGGCTTTGGCAGGAGGAAACATGGTGTACTACCAGAATGGTAATTCCAATGTGGTTAATCCGCTTTATATGAGCCGTCTGGCTGCTCCTAACTTGGAATGGGAAAAGACAAAAGCATGGAACGTTGGTTTGGACCTTTCTTTCTTTAACGGAAGATTGACAGCTAACATGGATTATTATTTCAAGAAGACCACTGACATGATTATGAGTCAGCGTCTGCCGAATTTCTCTGGTTTTGGTTCTATTATGGCTAACTTGGGTGAAGTACAGAACCAAGGTTTTGAAATCGCACTTAATTCTACCAATATTCAGAGCAAGGACTTTTCTTGGAATACTTCTGTAGGTTTCTCTATTAATAAGAACAAGATCAATCACATCTACTACGATTACGATGAAAACGGAGTAGAAAAGGATGATACATCTAACGGATGGTTTATTGGACAGCCTATCGGTACCATCTGGTATTATGAAACAGATGGTGTATGGCAGAACACACCGGAAGACATCAAGGCTGCCGCATTGGTAGGACAGAAACCGGGTGACCCGAAAGTTGTAAATAATTATACGGAGGATGATCAGATTTTGGAAGATGGAACTCGTATTCCGGTATATAACGATAACGATAAAGTATACCAAGGTACTACAGCTCCTCCTATCTATTGGAACATGCGCAACGACTTCACTTTGTGGAAAGATTTGACACTCTCTATTTCATTGTACTCATACATGGGACACAAGAGCCGTGCTGGCTACTGGTTGAACCAGGAAAACGGAGGTTCACAGGTAACAAACGGATTTAACGTAGCTGCCAAAGAATATTGGACTCCGGATAATCCGACAAATGATTATTGCCGTTTGGAAGCAGTAGGTCCTAATACTGGTTTGTCTGGAGGCGTTGATAAAGTCTATAACCGTAGCTTTGTTCGTTTGGATGACATCACTATCGGTTATACGTTGCCGAAAAAATGGACACACAAGTTTATGGTAGACCGCATTCGTCTGACTGCCACTTGCAAGAATGTTTGTACAATCGATGGTTGGGAATACGGTGATCCGGAAACAGGTGGATGGGCTACACGTTCCTTTAACTTTGGTATTAACGTAACACTCTAATTACTGAAAAAACATTATGAAAACAATAAATACAATATTTACAAAAGGATGTATGGTGCTGGCTTCAGCTGCGCTGCTTACTACTGGATGTACGGATGACTTCCTGAAGCAAGACCCGCTGTCATTCTATAATCCTGAAAATACCTATACGACCGAATCAGGATTGAAGGCTGCCATGGCAATGTGTGACTATGGTTTGAAGGAAATGTTGATGGATGGTAACTCGAATGTTCTTCCTATGGCTTCTCTTTATTTTATGACTGATATTGGTTTGTATGCTAAAACAGATGCAAATCCTGTACAAGCAGACTTCGCTAATATCATTACTCCTACTTCCGGTATGGCAGGTGGGGGTGACTTAAACGCTATGCAACGTTTTTGGGATCGTACCTGGAACAGTGTTACTTTTGCTAATACAATTATTTCGAATGTAGATAAGGTAGAAGGCTTGGATCCTACTTTACGCGACGAGTATCTGGGTCGTGCTTATTTCCATCGTGCTTATGCTTACTATCATGGTGTATTGTTGTTTGGTGATATTCCTTTGATTACAAAATTGATTGAAGTTCCTAAGCAAAACTATAAATCAACCAGTAAGGAAGCCATCTTTAAAATGTTGGTACATGATTTGGAATTTGCAGTAGAACATGTACCGCCTCAGAAAGAGATTGGTTACATTGGAACGGTGAATCAAGAAGCTTGTATGCAGCTCCTTATTAAATGCTATCTGGTAGTAGGAGAATATGCAAAGGCTGAAGCGATGGCTACAGACTTGATTAATAACCATGGACTGGCACTTATGAAAGCGCCGTTTGGTACCAATGTACCTTCAGGTAATCCAGAAACATGGCCTGTAGAACGTAACGTAATTTGGGACTTGCATCGTGGTGTCAATATTACCGATGCTTCAAATACGGAAATGATTATGCCGATTCTGAACTATTATACAGAAGGTTTTATTTCTTATCCGCAAATGCGTGCTATGTGTGTGCACTGGAGTAATGGTGACATTGTTGATCCTCATAATATAGGCTCTCCAACTTATAACTATGCACGTACTGATGATAAATATAATGCAGAGTTGGATTGGTTGCGTGCTTTAGGTCGTGGAATCGGTTGTTTCCGTACATCTTATCACTACAACCAGACTATCTGGAACTACGACGGTGAAACAGACTGGCAGGATTTGCGCCACAACCGTGAAAAGGGTAACTGGGTAGAGATGACCGATTTGAAATACAACAATCCTTCTTCTGAGTTTTATGGACAGAATATGATGCTTTATGCGCCAGAAGACTGGGGATGGGATGAAGAGAAAAATGAACCTTTAATTAAGAAAGGACAATTACTTTGTAAAGATACTATCCGTAGCTGGTTCCCGACTCCGTTGTATAAGGTTTATATCCTCGACCAGAGTGCAGAGGAGAATATGAATGCCAATCA
>ULZW01009127.1_pt1 | contig 11482 bp, 10 predicted proteins | sample 1963521 | NCBI WGS metagenome assembly ULZW01 (sample SAMEA4835901, study PRJEB28245) | human gut metagenome | biome: gut microbiome; material: fecal sample | place: Denmark | collected 2008 | reverse complement strand
CCACCCTGAAGCTGTCCAGAGCAAGACTGAAAGGCAACACCCTCGTTTGCTGATCGGAAGTCCGGATAAAACTCTTCACTTCTTGCCCCTGCACCAGATGTACATACCCTTTTTCACCTGTCAGGTAGGTAAGCATGGCCCCTCCCAGTATCACTAAAAGAGAGCCATGCCACCACAAGAGCGGGAGGCGCTTCCACAGCCGGCATTTGCCACATGCCCGCACAAGCCCGAAAGCCAGCGCACCCCACAAGCCACAAAACCAACAAGCATGATATATATGTGTCTGGACAAAAGTTGTTCCGTATGCATGCTCTAAAAAAGTAGCTATGGCCAATACTCCCATCAGCACCACATAAAGAACTACCCAGACGTTTTTCCACAGACGTTCTTTCATACAAACTAAAAATCAGGATACGGTGTATGCTTCATCATTTTTGTGCCCATGCACTCCATCTCTATCAGCCAACCCGGACGACAGACAGGAGCCAATAGAATCACTTTTGGCATTTCCGGGAAACGCTGGTCGAACATCTCCCGCACCACGGCATAATCTGCCGCATCGCGCAGGTAAACCAACATCTGTCCGATGTCATCGAACGACATTTCTGCTTCCTTCAACAAGGTCTCCACGTTTTCCCACATGCGTTCGGTCTGTTTCCGGATATCACCCGGATACACCACTTCCCCCCTGTGATTGATACTGGCCGTACCGGATATGAAAACCTGACGTCGGTCGCCATAATCCACATACGTACCACGCTCAAAACTTACTCCATACTCATACGTAGGATTCAGATGAGTCGGTGCATATAAATAATGAATCTGCTCCTGACGGATACCCAATACGGCATACGTATCCATCTGTACCAGCACCTGCTTATCGGCATGACGCCCGCCGATACCGGTACTGGCTATATAATGTGTTTGTGGTGTCAAACCCTGCGTCACAAACACTTCGTTACGGGCTTTTACCACTCCGGCATAATTCACATCTACATTCTGTACAAAAAACCAGGTACGAATGCAGTTCTCGGCCAGATGCCCTCCCTGTGCAATCAGTTGCAGAATATAATCATTCAGCAGCAAACGGGTCTGATATTCCGAGTTGGCCGCCCGGTTAGAAGCCGAACCACCCCACAGATGGCGGTAAGCCCCATGTGACACTTCGAACAATCCGCTTTCCAGCGCACGACATTGCACACCGGATTGCAGATATACCCATAAAGCTATTTTTGTTCCGTTCAGCGGGGGCTGTTCCACAATCGAACAGGCACAGACCGAGCTTTCCGGCACCTGTACCGCCAGCCAGTCGGCCTGATTGGCAGCATCGCTTAAAAAATAACGTTTGAACACGGCAACAGCTCCCTTCAACTCATTCTCCAACAGTTGATAATACGTATCGAGTAAAGTATCCAATTGTTCCTGATACGTCAAAGAAGGCCGAGTAACATGAATCATCACATGATATTCAGCGACTCCTTCAGTCGGTTCAAAACGTGAAATTTCTACTAATGTATTTTCTTGTGACTTGTGGTTTCGTAGTTGTTTGTGGCTCATACTCATACTATTTTAATATTCAAGGTTTGGCACCTCCATTTATCCAATCATCTATCAAGTTCAATAATACCGGCTCAGCCGAAAGAATGTCCTGATGGTCATGGTGCACATGACCGTTTTCATGCAGTACCTGATACAAAAAACTGTTTTCCGCATCTGCCGGTTTCACCCTCATGACTTCCGGATTCACTACAGACGGGACATTTACCAGCTGTTCATAGCTTTTCCCTGCCGTCAGGAATAAATGTCCTGCCGCTGAAGTGCTTCCTCCATGGCAACTGGCACAGCGGGAATCAAATACTTGCTGCTGTACAGCCTGGAACATGCCGACTTGCTGTTCACCCACGTCCATACGAATCGTGTCTTCTGCCGTTTCCGAGCAATCGACCCTGGCAAAGGTCACTACCCGCTCCCGAATGCGGTTAATCACGCACAATTCGATTTGAGAGACTTCATCTGTCACTCCCGACATCACCACCTGCACCGTACCATCTTCTCCTGCCTGCGAAGGCATCACATTGGCAGAAGTCAGTGCATATTCACTCTTCGCATCAAAACCGGCTACGGCTACCGTATATCCGGAAGGCCAGGTATCCATACCCGTTACCTTTCCGGTGAACTTCACCGTACGTCCGCCTTCTGCCGTGGCAGGCACCGCTTCATAGATACGTCCTTCATCGCAGGAAACCAAGCATAGGATTCCCAGCCCCAAGAGTATCCATCCATACACCTTTCTTTTCATCACACCCTCCTTCCTTTTAGAACGTGTACTGAAGCATCACCGTGGCATTATGGGTCGCTATTCCCAAGTCGTCATTATCCCGGTCAAGTTGTGTATCGTGTCCCCAGCGCCCTACAAACTGATACATGGCTTGCAGTTTCAGGTTGCAGCCTTTAAAGAAGTAGTTCACTCCCACGGCTGGCATATTCATGAACCCGTTTGTATCCATTCCGTTACGGTTAAAGAAATCATAACGTGCCGTAGCTTGCAGACGGGAAGTCACAAAATAGCCTCCCTGCACGTATCCGCCCAGATAATGATACCCCTGGTCAATCTTCTGCCGTTTGGTAAAGCCCACGTGCATGTAATACATTTCCGCTCCCAGATAGAGTTTTCTTTTCAACATGGCAAACTCCAGTCCGGCACGGTAATCGTTCGTACTTTCGTTCTCACTCTCCACATTCAATGAGGTGGATACTCCCAGCATCAGCTTGTCTTCATTCAGCCGGTTAGGATTTCCCTGTGTAGAGGGCATCACTCCTTTGGGCATGTAGGTAAAACGTCCGGCATAAAGCAAGGAAGGAATGTGCCAGTCATCACTGAACGTCTTTCCTGCCGTATTCACTGAAATACCTGTACCGTTGAATAATCCCACTTCATAACCAAACTTGTCTGCCAGCAGACCGTGTACTTCCACTCCCAAGTCGAATCCCGTTCCGATATTGGGAGTCACGGCATTCAACGAATAGGGCAGAATCACCGGAGCGGTCAGCGACAGCGGCAAGGAGGGCATCAAAGTTTCTCCTAACGTAGTCAGGTAAGCATGCGAAAAAGGAGTCTTAAACTTACCCACGCGGATAGAAAACTGTTTTTTCAGCTCCACATCGAACCAAGCCTGTTGCAACAAGGCTGCGCCCGTAGCCGCCGCATTCAGTGACAGATTGAACGACACTTTGCCAAAGGCTTTTCCTGTAAATCCCAACACGGCATAAGGAATGGCAAAACCGGAATTGGCCACATTGTCCTGATTATAGGCCTTGTCCAGCCCTTCATCGTCATACCAGTTGAAGTTGGCGCTTGTCTGCACTAACAGATAAGGCTTGAACACAAAATCTCCTTTCTTGGAAGCGATGGTAAATCCCTCTCTTCCAGCCAGCGACACGATACCATTCTCCGTATCTTCTTCATGTTGTGCCAGTGCTGCCAATGGCATTAGCGCAGACAGACACAAGGCAGTCAGTATTTTTTTCATAAGTTATCAGTTTCTATACTTAATGATTAAAGTGAATTTAAAAACGCAATCAAGGCATCACGGTCTTCCTTACTCATGCGCTTAAATAAGTTTTTCGAAGCTTCCGCCTCTCCTCCGTGCCACATGATAGCCTCTACAAGGTTACGGGCGCGTCCGTCGTGCAGAAAATAGGTGTGTCCGTTCACCACTTCCTGCAAGCCGATGCCCCATAATGGAGTGGTACGCCATTCATTACCCCGGGCCAGACCACTCACGTAATTGTCGTTCAAACCCACACCCATAATTTCCGACCCCATATCATGCAGCAGAAAATCAGAATACGGATGGATGGTCTGATTGCCCAGCCACGGCAGTTCCGTACCGTTCAGCAAGGTGGCTCCTCTTACTTTTGTGTGCAGCGTAGTCACATGGCAAAGATGGCATTTCGCCTCATAGAATTTCTGTTCTCCTTTCTGTACCTGTGGATCATTCACATTCCGGCGGGCCGGCACACCTAAGCAGTGCATATACAAGTCCACATCCTCCATGTCCTCGGTCGATACGTCCAACTGGTCGTACGAAAGTCCCATCATACTGCCCTGGTCCATCTGCATCTGTCCCTCACATATCTCCTCGGGATAACGGCTGTTGGTCACCCCCATGTCGCTGGAGAATCCTAATTCCACCGTCAAATCGGCATGCTGTGCCTTGTTGCCCGAAAGTCCCAGACGAGTTACTCCACGCTCACTGATATAATTGCACCGTCCGCTAATGCCGTATTCGGGGTAATTACTTTTGGCAGCCAATGCTTCAATTTCTTTCTGGTCGAGTGCCATCATCTGCCCCATCCCCACATGACGTAACGGTATACGGACAGAACAGAACAAATCTTCCGGACGGATACTGTCGGCATACCACTCCGTAATGGTATAGGTTGGCTTGCAAAGCTCATAAGTTTCTCCATCGGGAAATTCGAATGTCTGATAATCATACTTCACAGACAATTTACCCTCTGGCTTCACCCCATAAATAGCCTGGTCATGAAGCACACGCCCATAGTTCTGGAAGAACGCTCCGTTCTTCCGGGTGATATATACCAACATGGAAGAAAAACCGTAATTTCCCGAACCGCCTTCACTCCACAAGGTAGGCTTGGTACGTCCGGCATTGCGGTGACAACTTCCACAGGAATAACCGGCATACACGGGACCCAATCCGCCATCCTGGTTACTACTGGTACGCACATCGTCATACAATCCATCTCCGTCGTTGAAACGGCTGCTGTAAATACCCGACAGCCACGACGCTTCAAAGTCGTAAGCTTTCGAAGAAGTCAGAAAATTAGTAGCCGTACCGGCTGACAGTGCAAAGCCTTCCGGCACCTCCACGTACTGCTGGTCGGTTCCTTCTTTCTCACAGCTCCATAAAAGACAGGGGAAAAGTCCGTATAACAAAAGTTTTACTATTCTCATTTATTCTTCTCTTTTTCGGAAACATACAGAGGAAGTAAAGGAGGGCTTCCCCTTCTTTACTCCCCTGCCTGTCATTCATCAAAAATTTATCTTCATGCTTAATCTACCGTACGTGCTTGTCCGTCTTTGAACAACAGAAATTCCAGGGTATGGAAACCACGTACATTCTGTGCGGCAGAAATGGCTTCACTGTCTTCTGAGTAGTCGCCACTCCATTCCATCTGGCTGTAATCTCCTGAATTCAGGATGTTCACGATGGCAGCCTGGTCAAGCGGCCAGCTGTCCATGTTCGGGTCAAGTCCCTGATCGGCTACCGGACCAAACAAGAAAGCCTCACTCTTCTCCCACGGTTCACGGGCACTAATCCACGCATCACAAGCATCCTTGAAAGCCTGATTGGTTGGGTCGGCTGCCAGCGCATTCACCTTGTCATACAAAGTAGCCACTCTGTCTTTCAAGTCTGAATAAGTGGGTAATACCACTACATCCACGTAGTTCTTTACCACCGGACTCAGCACTGCTTCCGACAATGCATCACAAGCCGGTTTTACCTTATCTTTCAGCAAGACACTCAGTTCACTGCAGGCCTCCTGAGCCGCCAGACTCTGTTCGCTGTTGATATGATTACGGAACGGTTGCGGGATGGCTAAAATCTTATCGTAAGCATTCTTGATAGCCGACAAAGTATTATCTGCCAGTTCCTGCTGCCCGTTGCTCACCAATACCGTGTACAAGGATTGCGCGGCCACCTGAGTTTTATCAATAGCGGCTCCGCTAATCAAAGCCTCACTGCGCACGCCACAGAAAGCATTACAGATAGATACGATGTTATTGGAATAGTCTTCGCGCGAATGCCAGCTATACCAGGATTCCACGGCATAAAGGGCTTCTGTCACCTTACCTGCCTGGTATTTGGAATACGGGTCACCGATTTTTGTTTCTCCCACCTCATTGGCAATATCTACACAACCATCTATCACTTGCTGTACGCAAGAACCCGCACTGTTAAATGGTGCCCCATGATTTTTAAAGGTCACGGCATAACTTTCACTTCCCTTGTAACTGGTAGCCCAATAGCCATACAAGTCGGAAGCATCTTTACGAAGCAAGGTAACCACTGCCTTCATGTAGTTATTCCAGCTTGTCGCATTTTCCGACGTATAATCAATATTGGCCGCATCGGTCGGTTCTGTCGGTGTGTCCTCATTACTGCACGCTGTCATCGAAAAGGTCAGCCCCATTGCCAAGGCTGCCGCATAAAAGAAATTCTTTTTCATATACATAATAGTTTTAGGAATTAATGATTCATTTCTTGAAAAACCAGCCGATGTAGGCCAAGCCAATGGAAAACTCATTTTCACTGGTATACGGTCCGGTACCGAACATCTTTCCTGTACCAATCTGACGAGTAGTATAGTCTGCCTTCACTACCAGATTAGGCAAAGCAAACCAATTCAATCCGGCCACCCACATGCTGACCTTGTTACGCAAGTCCATGGTCTGCCCGGCTTCTCCTTTTTCTTGCGGATTATAGTATTCATAGCGGGCAAACGGATAAATCACAGGAACTTTGGGATTGTGATTGAAAATGGAACGCAGGTTCACACCCACTTCTCCGGCATAGCTGACCGCATTTTTAGCTACCGGAACCACGCGGCTGTAAGAAGCATTGTTCGACAAACGTACATTCTTGCTGCTAATAAACTTGGAATTGCTCAGATTACCATAGACCACATTGGCACGTGCGGTCACATAGTCATTCTTGTACTGCAAGTCGCCTGAATAAATCCGTAGCGGTGCTTTCTGCCCCTCATAGAAATTGGGTTTGTCGGAATTACCTGCCGTATTGGCACAATAATAAAAAGAACCTCCCACACGCAGCCCCGGCACTCCACGGTAATCTACACGAAGCACATAGCCCGGAGAATTGAAATTATCTTCCTCAAAAAAGCCCTGCTTGCCGCTGGCTACCCAGGTATTCCGGTCGAACCCGTTGGCATTCAGTCCGGCCACGACCAGCACCTGGTAGTCGAAAGTGGCATATCCTTTTCCCAACGTACCGAAAAACTCAATACCCGTTTCATGCCAGGTAGAGGGCAAGATGGTGGTTTCACCCTCCGGTCGCACTGTGCCGAAGAAATTAATCGGCTCGTGATGTGCATTGGTCAGTCCCACCGGCACAATCATGTGTCCTGCCCGCACATTGAAAGCCGGATGAATAAGACGGGTGATATGAAACTGCTCCAAGGCCACTTCTCCTCCTTTTTCCATTTCCGTTTCATATTCGCCGTTTTCCGAGTTCTCCAATTCCAGGGCAGACCCGGTTCCTCCAGCTTCAAATTCGATTTCTGCGCTCAGAATCCATTTCGGAGTAAACTTATAATCCATTGCCAGCACAAAGCGCGGAATAGAAATCGTGTTCCGATGGTCACGGGTATTTCCACTTGGATTTCCGTAATAACGGTTGATGCCATAATCCTTAAAACTGGCTACAGCTTCTCCATAGCCTCCTACACGGAAACGGGTATATTCGTCATTGTCCGTATGCTGTTTGCGTGCTGTTACATTTCCATGCACTTCAGCCACCTGCACCGAATCAACTTCACTGGCCGAAACAGTTCCTACGGCACAGCAAAAAGCGGTTAAAAATAAACTAACTTTTTTTTTCATTTCTCTGCGATTTTTGAACATCGCAAAGGTAGACTACACAAAAAAGGCTATCAATACCTAAAAATTACGAATTTTACAAACAAAAAGATACTGAATTATAGGTAGAAAGAAGTTTCTTTATAATTCAAGAGGCACATCGCATAAGTCACTGATTTACTAACACATATAAAATTCAGGAATAATTCAGTCTGCTAATTCACTCCATCAAACGTTTGAAAGATACCTAAAAAAGAGTAGTCATTCTATACCAATGAAACACCAGCCCTTACTTATAAAGCGAAGTAAAGTCAAATAAAGAAAAAGAGAAGTCTCAGTACACTTTAGCACGTATTTGTGCTTCAAATCAAACGCCTTTGCGTTCAATCCCAAACGCACTTGCGTTTCAAGTAAAACGCACTTGCGTTTAAAAGCAAACGCACTTGCGTTTTTTACACGTATCTCATTAAGCATAAAAAAAGAGGGATACACCATCCAGTGCATCCCTCCTTCTATCTTATAAAAGCAATTTTTAAATCAGGAATCCTAACAGGATACCGGCTGCAACTGCCGAACCAATTACACCTGCTACGTTCGGCCCCATGGCGTGCATCAACAAGTAGTTACTTGGATCATATTCCAAACCTACTACCTGAGAAATACGGGCTGAGTCGGGCACAGCAGATACACCGGCATTACCGATAAGCGGATTAATCTTGTCACCTTTCGGAAGAATCAGGTTGAAAATCTTCACGAAAATCACACCTGAAGCTGTAGCGATAACGAATGACAAAGCACCCAAGCCGAAGATTTTCAGAGAATCCACAGTCAGGAACTCAGAAGCCTGAGTAGAAGCTCCTACAGTAAGTCCTAACAAAATGGTAATAGTGTCAATCAGCGGACCACGGGCTGTTTCAGCCAGACGACGAGTTACACCACTCTCCTTCAACAGGTTACCGAAGAACAGCATACCCAACAAAGGCAGACCGGAAGGAACCAGGAAGCAGGTCAGCAACAAACCTACGATTGGGAACATCACCTTTTCTGTGTGTGACACGGCACGAGGTGCTTTCATGCGAATCAGTCTTTCCTTCTTGGTAGTAAGCAAACGCATGATAGGTGGCTGTATCACCGGCACAAGGGCCATGTAGGAATAAGCCGATACGGCAATGGCTCCCATCAGGTTAGGTGCCAGCTTGGACGAAAGGAAGATAGCAGTCGGACCATCAGCACCACCAATGATACCGATAGCTCCAGCCTGCATCGGGTCGAAGCCCCAAGCCAAGGCAATCATATATGCACCAAAGATACCAAACTGTGCTGCCGCCCCAATCAGCATCAGCTTCGGATTGGAAATCAGGGCCGAGAAGTCGGTCATGGCACCAATACCTAAGAAGATAAGGGGCGGATACCAGCCGGACGTGACTCCCTGGTACAAAATGTTCAATACGGAACCCTCCTCATAAAGCCCCACTTTCAAACCGGCCTCCATATTGAAGGGAATGTTACCAATCAAGATACCGAAGCCGATAGGAATCAGCAACATCGGCTCAAATTCTTTTGCCACGGCCAGATAGATGAAGAATATACCGACCAGAATCATCACCACATGCTGGAGCGTGGCGTTATGAAAGCCGGTATAGGTCCAGAAATCGGCCAGGTTATTCTGTAAAAAACTAGCAAATTCTCCCATAACTATTCAATGATTATAAGGTCTGTACCTTCGAGTATTGATTCTCCCTTGCTCACCTTGATGGCGGTTACCTTACCGTCACGGTCGGCCTTGATATCGTTTTCCATCTTCATGGCTTCGAGTACGAGCAATGTCTGTCCGCGTTTCACGGTATCTCCTTCTTTCACCTTGATTTCCAGAATGACACCCGGAAGCGGAGACTTGATACCCGACTTGCTGCCTTCCACAACCGGACGGCTCACTGCTGGAGGAGGAGCTGCCGGCGTAGTAGCTGCCGTACGAACTACCGGTTTGATTTTTGGACCGGCTTTCTTTTCCAGTTCTACGGTATAGGCCGTTCCGTTTACTTCTACATGTACATTATTGTCTTCTATGTCTCCCACGGTCACCTTGTAAAGATTTCCGTTGATTTTATATCTGTATTCTTTCATGGTTTTCGTTATGCTTTAGAGGTTATTTCTTATGAGGAGTTTCACGCAATGTATAAATCTTGGAACTCCACGGTGAATAGCTTCGTTTCACCCGGCTGATGGTCAGGATGGTTTCTTCCACATCGTGGTCGGCTCCCTGTGCTTCGTGCAAAGCCATAGAGATGGCAGCTATTACTTCACCCGGAGCTTCACCCAACTTACGTTCTTTTGCTTCCTGCTTATCGGTGACATTCTGCGCTTTCATGGCGTTACGCTTACGCAACTTAACCGCCAGTTTGCCCACGAATTTAAAGCACAGGTAAAGCAAGATAAGTCCGGTAAATACCACGCTCATGGCAGAAATAGCCATACCGATACCTACAGGGTCATGCTGTTCGAAATTCTCCATCTTCGGATTGCTCTCGATGGTCTGGTTATTGGTGCTCGGAGTGACATATTTGTCTTCACTTCCACCCTTCACTTCCCATGTAGCCGTACCGTCGCCTACGCGTGCATACGACTGGTCGGCCTGCAGCATACCTGCGGGAACTACCACCTCATCCAGCAATTTCTTACCGGAGTCGTACAAACCAATCCAGTTGTCCTGTGTCTTGCTAAATACAAAATTAGTGTGGAATGTTCCTCTTCTCGGTGCCCCGTCGGCCCAGAAAAGAGCATGCTGACGTGGTTTGAGCAAGGTCAGCACATCTCCCTTGGGAATAAAATAAGACAAAGTATCGCCCGGCTGACTGCTCACTCTCAGATAGCATCCGGCCAGGTCGGCACTGCTGTAAGCTCTGTTGAATATTTCTACCCAACCGCTGTGGATGCCATAATCATCCTGAAAGTTGCTCTCATTATCAATCAACACTTCATTGATAAGCAACTTGGACGCGGTGTTCTGTTCCTTACAGGACGAGAACCCGACCAGCAGAAACAGGGCCAGAAATATTCCGATTTTATGTGTTTTCATCATCATTGTCAAGTTTTAGTTACTATTACAAAGGAATATTACCGTGTTTCTTAGCCGGATTGCTCAGCTTCTTAGTCTGTAACTGCTGCAGGGCACGAATAATGCGGAAACGTGTGTTACGCGGTTCAATCACATCGTCAATGTAACCATACTTGGCTGCATTATACGGGTTGGCAAACAGCTTGGTATATTCGGCTTCTTTTTCGGCCATAAAGGCTTTCGGATCGGGTGCGTCTTTTGCCTCCTTCGCATACAGTACTTCTACGGCACCGGCTCCTCCCATCACGGCAATTTCAGCAGTAGGCCATGCATAGTTCATATCGCCACGCAACTGCTTACAGCTCATCACGATGTGAGAACCTCCATACGACTTACGAAGGGTTACTGTTACTTTAGGCACAGTAGCTTCACCGTATGCATACAACAACTTCGCACCGTGCAGGATGACTGCATTGTATTCCTGACCTGTTCCCGGCAAGAATCCCGGAACGTCTACCAGTGATACGATTGGAATGTTGAAGGCATCGCAGAAACGTACGAAACGGGCAGCTTTACGTGAGGCATTGCAATCGAGCACACCAGCCAGGAACTTCGGCTGGTTGGCTACAATACCCACTGACTGTCCATTGAAACGTGCAAAACCGATAATGATATTCTTAGCAAAATCACGCTGGATTTCAAGGAATTCACCGTTATCAACAATGGCACCGATTACTTCGTACATATCGTAAGCCTTATTCGGGCTGTCGGGTACGATTTCATTCAAAGAATCTTCCAGA
>ULZW01023201.1_pt1 | contig 11806 bp, 9 predicted proteins | sample 1963521 | NCBI WGS metagenome assembly ULZW01 (sample SAMEA4835901, study PRJEB28245) | human gut metagenome | biome: gut microbiome; material: fecal sample | place: Denmark | collected 2008 | reverse complement strand
TCAGCTGGCGGCCCGGCAGCGGGAGTGGTGCCGCACGGCGCAGGCGGACTATGAGCAGATGAATTGCCAGCTGCTGGAGCGCTTACAGCAGGCAGAGCAGACGCTTCGCCAGCCGGATATGAGCAGCTTCCGGCGGATGGAGGAGGGCCTGACGGCGTTGGAAAAGGGCTTGACGGCGCCGGAGAAAGCCGGAGAATAAGACAGACGGGGAGCATTCGGCGGGATGCTCCCCTTTTTGTGGAAAATAGCGATTGACAGACAGCGTTCGACATGATAAGATGGCGCTACAATCCAAGGGGCGCTGGTGCAAGCCGGCTGAGATGAGACGTATCGCCGTCCGGTCCCTCGAACCTGATCCGGGTAATGCCGGCGTAGGAATGCGATCATAGGGATTTCATGTTCCGCATTGCGACGCCTGCATGGCTCGCCATGCGGGAATTTTTTAGGAGGAGATCCGAACATATGAAAAACAATAAGACCCGTACCCTCTGTGAGGCCGCCATTTTTATCGCTATGGCGGAGATTTTGAGCTTTATCAAGCTCTATGAGTTCCCCAACGGCGGCTCTGTCACGCTGGAGATGTTGCCGATCATCCTGTTCGCCGTCCGGTATGGCTGCGGCTGGGGCGCCGGCGCCGGCTTCGTATTCGGCACCGTGACCTATCTCATCGGCAACAAGTTCTCCATCGACTGGACCACCATCATCTGCGACTACTTCCTGGCCTTCACGGCGCTGGGCTTTGGCGCAGGCCTGCTGGCCCGCCGGAAGTGGAGCGTGTTCTATGGCACCGTCATCGGCGGCGTGCTGCGGTTTTTGGCCCACTACATCATCGGCGCCGTGGTGTGGGGCAAGTATATGCCCGATGAGTTCTTCGGCATGACCATGACCAGCCCGTGGTTCTACTCCCTGCTCTATAACGGGAGCTATATGCTCCCCAGCATCATCCTGTGCCTGGTGGTCTTTGCGGCGCTGTACAAGCCCCTGAAGAAGTATTTCACGGCGGAGGATCTGAAGCTGGCTCAGTGATGGCCGGATGACAGCTTTCCGGGGCCGGGGAGACCCGGCTCCGGAAAAACTTTCAGGAGATTTGAAAAAAGTGTTGACAAAACACAGGAAGCGTGTATAATATAGCTTGTTCGTCAGAACACAGCGGGATTGTGTAAAGGTAGCACAGCGGACTCTGACTCCGTATGTGAGGGTTCGAATCCTTCTCCCGCTGCCATAAAAGGACTACAAAATAGATGTAGCCTGTGAAAACCCCGATTTTATCGGGGTTTTCACCGTTTATACGGCAAAATTTCCGCGAATCGTTTTGACAGATATAAAAATGACGTTTTCCCTTTGTTGGATGTCTTGAACTCTCACACAACCGAATAATGATACACAGGCAGATAGAAATCAAAAATCTATCCGCCTTTTTTATTACCCTAAAAAGGAGAAACCAAATATGCTGCAGAAAGAATTAGCCAAACGCCTCAAAGCTCGGTACGACACCGAGATGGCGGCAACAAATGGATGGAAGTATCCTCGGACGGCATCCCCCTCTGCCGGATAAAATACAACGGTCAATTTCTAAGCAACGCCGACCAAAACCTCTCGGATGAATACCGCAGTAAAATTGCAGATATTCAGGATGAGATTTCTACGGTGCGAGAATATGTTAGTCTCTACGAACACGCACCACAGATGAAAGCTGCCGATGTCTCCGATTACAGACAGCTTGCCGCCTTCGGAGATACCGTGTTGGCGGCGACCTACAGTGAAAAGAACGGCTTTATGTTCTGCACCTGGAAGCAGAATGCAGACGGCGACTCGGTGTTCTGGGGAGATTACTCGCCGAACTATGAATATGTCAGGGAAGCCTTTGCCGTGCGCTCCGGTCTCGTCAGCAAATGCCGCCTGTTCAGTGAGAAAGAATCGGCAGACCTTTGTCGCTGTGTGGACTTTGCCAAGGTCAACTGCGAAACGCTGACCTATGAGCAGGAACGGCAGCTGGATAAACTCCAAGAAAAGCTTACGGGCGCATATCCTTCCCTCAAAGCCGAGCCGCCGACCTTTGAACAGGTGTCACCCCCACAACAGTATGCAAAGAACCCCGACCAAGTCGTCTACAAGGCGAAAGCGGAGAAGTACGCCAAAATCATATCCAAAACCATTATCCTCTCCGGTATGGACGCCGCCTCCTTCGGACAAAACGCATATTTCTACGACGCCGCCGAGGGCTTGCTGACGGCAACCATTCTGTTGGTAGCGGAATTCTGCGCGCCGGAAAAACGACACATCGTGTCGGTGTTCAAGGTCATTCAGGAACTACTCGCCCCGTCAAAGAAAAAGGGCAAGAATCAGTTTCAGCAGCTTATGGAACTGCTCCCGAATGAGCATAAGGCGAAATGGTTTGCGGGTGCGGCACTGAACACCGCCGAACAGAGTATGGCAAGCGTTATGAGTACGGCGCTGTCGAGGCTCAACGCTTTCCTCGATACGGAATTGGAACAGCTTTTGTGCTTTGATACCGAGATAGATGCCGAAACCTTCTGTAACCGGAAATCGGCTATCTTTGTGATTATGCCGGAGGAAAATCCAAATACCTTTTTTATGATCTCACTGATTATCCAACAGCTCTACCGTGAGATACTCGCCGTTGCCGATGAGAACGGCGGCAAGCTCAAGAACCGCTGTGTATTCTTCTGCGATGAGTTCGGCACGCTGCCCAAAATCGAAAGTGCGGAAATGATGTTCTCCGCCTCCCGTTCAAGGCGCTTGCAGATCGTTCCCATCATCCAATCCTTCGCCCAGCTCGAAAAGAACTACGGCAAGGAAGGCGCAGAGATCATCGTGGACAATACGCAGGATACCATCTTCGGCGGCTTTGCTCCCAACAGCAGCTCGGCCGAAACGCTGTCCAAGGCGCTCGGCTCTCGCACAGTCATGAGCGGCTCGGTCAGCCGTTCCAAAAACGATCCGTCACAATCACTTCAAATGATAGAGCGACCGCTACTGACGCCGGACGAACTCAAATCTCTTCCAAAGGGCGATTTTATTGTGATGAAAACCGGTGTGCATCCGATGCGGGTACACCTCAAGCTGTTCTTCAAATGGGGCATTGAGTTTGACGATGAACACCCTTATGCCGTCCCCGGCCAAGGCAACCGTGAGGTCAGGTATGCCGACAAGAAGGAAATTCAGGACGGCATCCTCGAAAAATATCCGCCGGAGTGGAAAGAGGAAACGTCTGCGCCGAGCGACGCTGACGGCGGCGGTCAGGCACAGCAGGACAGCCCAAAGAACGAGCCGCAGAGAACGCAGCCCAAGAGCGAAAAGCGAGGCGGCAACCCCATCCGTACCTCACCGCCAAAAAAAGAAACTGCTCCCGACATGACGGAAGCAGAAATCATAAAAGGCTTAACCGAAACGGAGGTGCAAAGCAATGAGCCGTCTTGATTTTCTTTACCGCACGGAGCTGCCGCACAGAGCCGTGGCGGTGTATATCTACCTTGCCGACCGAACGAATGAAAACGGCGAGTGCTGGCCTGCCATCCCGACCATAGCCTCAGACCTCAAGCTCTCGCCCTCCACCGTCCGCCGCGGGATCCGTGACCTCAAAAAAGCAGGGCTCCTCGAAACCGAGCAGCGGTACAGAAAAAAAGGTGGCAAGAGCAGTTTGCTGTTTCGGCTGAAAGCGGAGTAAAAAAACAAAATCATCCGCCAAGGGGCAACTGCGTTCTCGGGGTCCCCCAAAAGCTATACAGCTTTTTGGGGAGAGGAGGAGCAACGGAGCAGATTCGTTTTGCCGTTCTACGGCAAAACGAATCGTGCGGAGTTTGCGACGAAGTGACAGGTTCCACCTGTCATGGTGATAGGAGAAAGTGAACTTACCCAACTGAAGAATAACTACAGCAGAAAGAAAAAGACACAGAGGTTTCTTTTTGAAAAAGCCGGAGACAACAAAGACATTTTTATTAGTACGGTTTTGATCGTTGAGGCCATCCGCTATTTTCTTTCTGCTGTAAGGACTTTTTTATGAGATCATATTGCAATTTGATTTTCTTCGATTTTTCTCGAACAGTTCTTGAATTCGACACAATTCTATGTTATATTATATTTAACTGATTAGTTAGTTATCAAGAAGGAAGTGGCGTATATGAGAGCAACAGAGGAACAGCACAACGCACGCAAGCGCGAAATGATGGAAAAATGCTTTGAATGCTATGCCGAAAACGGGCTGACGGGTACGGGCATCAAGGCTTTGGCAGCGGCGTGCGGCTGCACGACGGGGAATTTGTATTCCTACTTTAACAGTGTGGACGAACTGATTATCGAATCAACGGCATACTGTATGGAAAAGGTTGAGGACGACTTTATGGAGATGGCGCCCACCGACCCCAAGGATGTTGTCCGGTTTGTGAAGGAGGTTCCCTACTGGACGGCCAAAAAGCACGGCAAGAAATATCGGCTGATGTATCAGATCTATACGCACCCGAAGTATATCGAGCACGGCAAGAAGTTTTTTGAGGGCGTGAACGAGCGCTATACCGAGTATGCCAAGCGGCTGGAGCCGAAGATAGGTATTCCGTACACGGTCATCACGCCGCTGATCTTTATCTTCGTCCGCGCCTGTGTGCACTATGCCATGTTTGAGGATGAGTATTATCTGAAAACCCAGATGGAGGTCTTAAGGCAGGGGGTCGCCCTGTTCGTGGATAAGTACAAAGCAAACCAAGCATAAGCCGGTCAGCCGCCGCTCATTTACGGCGCGGGCAGCGGCGCAAAACTCCGCCGTAATAACAATTCCGAACGGAGGAAAGAAGATGAAAACAGGGAAAAAACTACTCACAGGTACACTTTTGGCGCTTTGCGGGGCTCTATTGGTGCTTTGCAGCGTGCTTGCCGCAGGATGGAGCAAGGCGGCAAAAACCAACACCGCACTGCCGGAGGTGCGGAACAACGGCACGGCGATCCAGTGGAAATACAGCGATGAAACCGATTGGCACGACCTTGTGGCGCTTACCGAGCTGCGGGGCGCTGCCGGAGAAAACGGCAAGGACGGCACAGACGGTAAAGACGGCTCTAACGGTGCCGACGGTAAGAACGGAATAAACGGTACAAACGGAAAAGACGGCATTAACGGTGCCCCCGGTAAAGACGGTGCCGACGGCAAAGACGGTATAAACGGCAAAGACGGCATTAACGCCAAAAACATAGAAGTGCGGCGAGCCGAAGCCCACATACAGTGGCGTTACGAGGGCGACGAGTGGCAGAACCTTGTGGCGATAGCCGATATCACAGGCCCCGCCGGGCAGAAAGGCGCAGACGGCACTGACGGAAAGACACCGGAATTCCGTGTAAGCGAAAACACCCTGCAGTGGCGCTATGTCGGCGATGAAATATGGCTGAACCTTTACGATCTTTCAATTTTGAAAGGTCTTGACGGCGCAGACGGTAAGGATGGTATAAACGGCAAAGACGGTGTTGATGGCAAGGACGGTGCCGATGGTAAGGACGGAACAAACGGACAAAACGGCGCTGACGGCAAAGACGGCAACACACCGTTCATCGGTGAAAACGGCAACTGGTGGATCGGAGAAACCGACACCGGGGTGAAGGCGGCCGGAACAGTCGGCGAAAAGGGAGACAAGGGCGACAAAGGTGACCCTGGTGAAAAAGGCGATAAGGGAGATAAAGGCGACAAGGGTGATGCAGGTCAGAACGGCAGCTGTTCGGGATATTTTTACGGAGAGGCAAACTCTCCGAGGACAGTACTGAATAATAGTCGTGTCAATATTTCTGTCTACGAAAAAATAAACAAGGGCGGCTTGATTTCATCCTACAGGAATAATATTACCCTCAAAAAAGGACATATTTACAATGTCTGCTTAAGCGGTTCTCTCGAAGTTGGTTCAAACGAATTTAACAACAGCGGCAATTACTCTATTCAGATGACAGACGGTTATGATGACGATCTGTGCAGGGAGCTTACACGAATAAAAAGGGACGGGACAAAAATACCGTATACCAATGATCAACATTCCTTTAATTTCAACAGAATGTATGATGCGTCAAATAAAGACATTACATTGCAGTTGTGGTTTGAAAATTCGGCATACAATACTTATCTCGGTGGCTTCAGAGGTACTATTACAATAACTGCTCTTGATTAAATTTATATAACGGAGGTGGCGAAAAATGAAAAAACGAATACTTAGTATCCTGCTCGCCCTATGTATGCTGTTCTGCCTTGTGCCGACTACGGCGTTTGCCGCGGGTGAGACAAGCAGGAAAGTCGAAACGGAACAAGAGCTTGTCGATGCGCTGGCGGACAGCAGCGTAGACATCATCACGCTGAAAAATGACATTGCAATCGGCACGACCCTGACCGTCCTCCGCAAGGTCACCCTCGATCTCAACGGCTATGTTCTGAAAATGACCGGCAGCGGCAGCGTTATTATCCTCGATAATAAGAGCGGCATCACCGGCGACCTGACCCTTATCGACAGCAATCCCACGGCGGAGCACAAATTCAAGGTTAACGGCGCAGAACCTTGGGTGCTGGACGACAGCGGTACAGAGACCGTCTATGGTGGCATCATCACAGGCGGCACGGGCAGCCGGATCTTCTTCTCCAACGGGGTGGAAGGCGGCGGCGTGATCATCGGCAGCGGCGCACTCACCATGAACGGCGGCAATATCGTCGGCTGCATAGCCAATAGAGGCGGTGGCCTGTTCCTCTCAGACGGTTCGTTCACCATGAACGCCGGCAGCATTGTCGGCTGCTCAACACCAAACAGATTAACGACCGGAGAGGCCTTTCACGGCGGCATATACGCTTTTGGTCCGATGGCGAACGGAGACACAACCGGCGTGATCACGTTGACCGGCGGCCTGATCAAAAACAATGGCAGATACGCTATCAATGCTGCGTATATGACCACAATTTACGCCAACGGCGGCGAGGTATACGGTGGGGTTCACCTAAATCAGACAAGTAAGATCACCTGTCTTGCAGAAGATAACGGTATTACCGCCTTCAAAGGCAAGACGGTGATCGGCGGCGCTTCCGGTGTAAATGCAAGCCACGTTGACTGGGGCCTCTTCTACGGCGGTCTGGATATTTACGGCAATACGACCGGCGTCATCGTGACTTACAAGGACGGCGACAGTGAATACGCAAAGCAGGTTCTGCCCTCCGGCACTCTCGCGACGCGTCCCGATGCTCCCGCCGCCACACCGGGCTATACCTTCGGTGGCTGGAACAAGGCCGACGGCACGGCGTGGGATTATGCAAGCGATAAAGTCACCGATAACATAACATTGTATGCAAAATGGGCAGCGAACACCTACACGATTACCTTCGACACCGCCGGCGGCAGCGAGATTGCTCCGATTACGCAGGACTGCGGCACGGTAATTACCGCACCTGAAGCCCCGACAAGAGAAGGATATACCTTTATCGGCTGGGATAAGGAAATTCCCACGACTATGCCCGCTGAAAATATGACTGTCACCGCGCAGTGGGAAATCAATCAATACACAATTACCTTTGACACCAACGGCGGCAGCGAAATCGCACCCATTACACAGGACTACGGCACGGTAATTACCGCACCTGAAGCCCCGGAAAGAGAGGGCTACACCTTTATCGGCTGGGATAAGGAAATTCCCAAAACCATGCCTGCCGAGAATATAACGCTCAAAGCACGGTGGAAAGACACCGAAAAGCCCACGGGCGAAATTATCATAGGCACCAATAAATGGCAGGAATTCCTGAATAAGCTCACCTTCGGTCTGTTCTTTAAGGACACGCAGACGGTGACGATCACCGCCGCCGACAACAGCGGAACCGTGTTTGTCTCTTATCTGGTGACCGATCGGGATCTTTCCGAAGAGGAACTGAAATCCCTCGTATTCAGTGGGTACGAGGAGCCGTTCCACATAGACCCCAGCGGGGAGCATATTGTTTATGCAATGCTCGTTGACGAGAGCCTGAACATAACATACCTTCGCTCCGACCGCGTAACGCTTGACAATGTTCGGCCGGTGATCTCCGGCATTGAGGACGGAAAGACTTACTGCGAGGCGCAGACGGTCACCGTTGACGAAAAGTATGTGGGCACCGTCACCGTAAACGGCACAGAGGTCAGGCTTGACGAAACCGGCAGCTTTACCCTCTCTCCCGCAGACGGCGAGCAGAGAATCGTTGTCACCGACAAGGCGGGCAACACCGCCGAAATGGCCGTAACGGTCAACGACGGGCATACCTATGGTGAATGGGTATCGAACGGCGACGGCACGCACACCCGTCAATGCACGGTGGACGGCTGCAACGGGCTTGAAACAAAGGATTGCTCCGGCGGCAAGGCAACCTGCGCCGAAAAAGCGGTATGCGAGGTCTGCGGCAAGGCTTACGGCGAGCTTGACCCGAAGAATCACACCGACCTTATGCATATCCCCCCCAAGGCGGCGACCGAGGACAGCGAGGGCAACATCGAGTATTGGTACTGTAGCGGATGTAATAAGTATTACAGTGACAAGGACGGCACCAAGGAAATCGCCAAGGCCGACACCGTAACGGCTAAGTTGCCGAAGTCTCCCCCGACCGGCGACAACAGCAACCTCATGCTGTGGATTGCACTGCTGTTCATCAGCGGCGGTGTTCTGACAGGTGTAACGGTATTTGATAAGAGGAAAAGGCATTCCGTCAAATAATCAAAGATAAGTAATAATTAACGATCCATCACGGAAACATCGCAATTACGGCACAGCGGGCATAAAAACCGCTGTGCCGTATTTCTTTCCTTGACGACTGTTTTGGAGAAATAAGCAATTTCTCGGTCATAACCCAACAATTTTTTGCCGGCTTCCATGTATACTGTGTATATCACACTTATCTCCTACACCAACAGGGCCGGTCTGTCCGCCAAGGCCGGTCTGTCCGCCCTTGCTGACAAGGACCAGACGAAGAGTGTAAACGCCGTGACCTACGGCGAAACCCCCTACTGCTTCACCGTGGATAAGAATGCCCCCACCGGCACCATCACCGCCAACACCTATGTGGTGGGAGGAAAGGACCCCACTTCTTCCCCTGTATGGGAAGCGCTCATCGACAGCAAGAACCTGACCTTTGGCGTTTGGGCCAATGATAAGATCGTCATTACCCATAACGAAGGGGACGAGACCTCTCCCATCAAGAGCAAGGAATACTTTGTCCAGAAATTCCAGACCGACAGTGAAGGGAAGAAGGCGCTGACGGCTAAGGAGCTGGCGCAGCAGGAGTGGACCGATATAAGCGAAACCACGGAATTTACACCCAACCAGCAGATTGTGGTCTATCTGAAGATCACGGACATGGCCGGCAATGTCACCTACCTCAGCACCAACGGTCTGGTGGTGGACAACGAGAGACCTCACGAGGAGTTTACGGCCCCGGAAATCGTAAGGGTGTCCGGCCTGACCAACAACAAGATTTATAACGGCGATGTGTCAGTGAAGGTGTCGGCAAACGATCCCGTGGAAAACGGCGTGTATTCCGGCCTGAAGCAGGTGACCTATACGGTCTATAACGGGAAGGTCTATAACGAGAAAGATGTGACCCAGCAGGGCGTGCTCTATAGCTGGGACGGCAAAGCCCCCTGCTGCCAGTCCAAGGAGGGCATGGGCTTTACCGTGGATGCGGAGAAGAACAACAGCAACGATGTCCACATCCTGCTGACCGCCGAGGACAACGCAGGCAATGTCACGTCCATGGAGTATTCCATCAAGATCGATATCACAAAGCCTATCATTAATATCAAATATGACAATAATGCGGCGGACAGCGGCACCTTCTTCCGGGAGAGCCGCCGGGCCATCGTCACGGTGACAGAGCGCAACCTCGACACTGCGGCCGTTCAGGTCAGCATCAAGAACACCGACGGCACGATCCCCACCATTTCCAAGTGGAGCAAGACCGACGGCAACGGCAACATGGATAACACCCAGTGGGAGGCCACCATCGAATACACCGCCGAGGGGGACTACACCTTTGCCATCGCCTGCACCGATCAGGCCGGCAATCCCAACGAGCCGGTGCACTATGCCGACGGTACCGTCGCTCCGACGGCCTTCACCATCGATAAGACCCGCCCCACCATCAGCGTCACCTATGACAACAACTCCGCCCTGAACGGAAACTACTACAACGCAAACCGCACGGCCACCGTTGTTGTCACGGAGCACAACTTCGACGCCAGCCGGGTGAACATCACCCTCCGGGCCACCGATGACGGCGCAGATATTGCGCTGCCCACGGTTAGCGGCTGGACCTCCAGCGGCGACCGCCATACGGCCACCATCGCCTATCGCCGTGACGGCCTGTATACCTTCGACATCGACGTGACGGATAAGGCGGGCAACACCTCCGCCGACTTCACGGAGCAGACCTTCTATGTGGATACCACGGCTCCCACGCTGGAGATCACCGGCATAGCCGACCATTCCGCCAACAGCGGCGACATCATCCCGGTAGTGTCCTATTCCGATACCAACTACGATGATGCACAGGTGAACATCACCCTCACCGGCGCCATGCGCAAGGGCGTTGCGCTGGACGGCTCCTATGCCGACCAGCACAACGGCAAGGTCTTTACCTTCAAGAATTTCGCCAAGGAGAAGGAAGTAGACGATATCTACACGCTGGCGGCCACCCTGACGGATAAGGCGGGCAACACCACGGAAAAGACCATTTTGTTCTCCGCCAACCGCTTCGGCTCCACCTATGCCCTCAGCGCCGCCACGGAGCAGCTCAACGGCTCCTACGTCCAGACGCCGCAGGATGTGGTGGTGACGGAGACAAACCCCGACGCCCTCCAGAACATCCGCATCACGCTCTTCAAGAACAATCAGACCATCATCCTGCAGGAGGGTACGGACTACCGCATCGAGGTGCGGGGCGGCAATGGTCAGTGGTATGAGTACATCTACACCGTGCTGGCCAAGAACTTTGCTGATGACGGCGTCTATCGCCTGACCTTCTACTCCGAGGATGCTGCGGGCAACATAGCGGAAAACACGCTGGACACCAAGAAGCAGGAGATCGGCTTCGGCGTGGATAAGACCAAGCCCAACATGGTCGTGACCAATCTGGAGAGCGATACCACCTATCCTCTGGAGAACCTCACGGTGAGCCTGTCCGCCGGAGATAACCTGCTGCTTCAGTCCGTGGTGGTGTATCTGGACGATTACAGCAAGGCCTACAAGACGTGGACAGCAGAGGAGGTCGCCGCCATCGTGGCGGACCAGGGCGAGTTCACCTTCGATATTCCGGGCGATTCCACCGGAGCGCATCAGGTGAAGATCGTCTGCACCGATGCCGCCGGCAACGAGCAGACGGAGGAGATCACCAACTTCTACGTCACCACGAATCTGTTCGTGCGCTACTACAACAATAAGCCGCTGTTCTTCGGCTCCATCGCCGCTGTGGTAGTGATCGCCGGTGTGGTGATTGCTCTGGCCGCCGGCAAGAAAAAGAAGAACGACAAAGAGAAGTAAGACCTGACCCGGCATAAGCCGACATCAAAGCCTCCGGCCCCAGCCGGAGGCTTTGATGGTCTCGGATGATAAGGAGGAAGGAAAATGCCAGAGAATTTGATCGAGCACTTTGAAGACACGCTGCACCGCTGCGAAAGCGAAGCACTGCGGGACGCTACCCGTCAGGCCATGGAGGGGACCAAGGTCTACCGTGAGGATTTCAGGGCCCAACAGCCGCTCATGCCCCGGTATGAGCGGCGCATCACGGTGGAGAATACCACCACCTTTGCGGCGGCTGCCCGCT
>ULZW01011939.1_pt1 | contig 12315 bp, 12 predicted proteins | sample 1963521 | NCBI WGS metagenome assembly ULZW01 (sample SAMEA4835901, study PRJEB28245) | human gut metagenome | biome: gut microbiome; material: fecal sample | place: Denmark | collected 2008 | reverse complement strand
CTGCTCAAGCCTTGCGAGCATCGTGATCCCGGAGAGCGTGAAGAGCATAGGCAATGAGGCGTTCTGGGGATGCAAGGGCCTTGCGAGCGTCGTGATCCCGAAGGGCGTGACGTGCATAGGCTGGAAGGCGTTTGCGGGCTGCTCAAGCCTAACAAGCGTCGTGATCCCGAAGGGCGTGAAGAGCATAAACTATCGGGCGTTCGAGGGCTGCTCAAGCCTTACAAGCGTCGTGATCCCGGAGAGCGTGACGAGCATAGACAGGGAGACGTTCCGAGGCTGCTCGGGCTTGAAACTCGAGAACGCTCCCGCGATAAGCGTTTCCGTTTTCAACTCGCTTAAGCTTGGCCCTCAAGCGGGTTATATCTTCCTTTCGGAAAGAGATCGGTTCAAGGATGAAGTGATTGTCGCAGGATACAAAAAATACAGTTTTTCCCAGCGCAAAAAGCTCCTGCCGCTGATCTTCCGGGACGACAACGACGAAGCGCTCCGGTTCTATATCGACGAGAAAAAGGTCACGGCGAAGAACTTCGATACCGATTATTTCGTTCCCGCTCTGCAGGCCGGCGCGGAAAAGTGCAAGGCGCTGCTGCTTGAATGGAAGGAACAGCACTGAGCGACAGAGGATAGTCTAATGAACATCAAAGAAGCAAAAGAACAGATCAAAAACGCCATGACGGCGTATTTCACGAAGGATGAATTCGGCGGGTACGCTATTCCGATCGAAAAGCAGAGGCCGGTATTCCTGATGGGCCCTCCGGGCATCGGCAAAACGGCGATCATGGAGCAGATCGCCTCGGAGCTCGGCGTCGGGCTTATCAGCTATTCCATGACGCATCATACCCGCCAGTCCGCGCTCGGGCTCCCGTTCATCGTGCAGAAGAACTACGGCGGGCAGGAGTATGACGTTTCCGAATACACCATGAGCGAGATCATCGCCTCGGTTTACGATATGATGGAGGAAACAGGGCTCCGGGAGGGCATCCTCTTCCTCGATGAGATCAACTGCGTTTCGGAGACACTTGCGCCTTCCATGCTGCAGTTTCTGCAGTACAAGATCTTCGGCCGCCACCGCGTGCCTGACGGCTGGATCGTCGTCACCGCCGGCAACCCGCCGGAGTACAACAACTCCGTGCGCGAGTTCGATATCGTCACGTGGGACAGGCTCAAGCGCATCGACGTGGAGCCCGATTTCGGCGTTTGGAAGGAGTATGCTTACCTTTCGAACGTCCATCCCGCGATAATCTCCTATCTGGACGTCAAGCATTCGGATTTCTATAAGATCGAAAGCACGGTGGACGGCAAGAGCTTTGTCACCGCGCGAGGCTGGAGCGACCTTTCGGACATGATAAAGCTCTACGAAAAGCACGGGCTCAAGGTCGATAACGCGCTCGTTTCGCAGTATCTGCAGAATAAAAAGATCGCGCGGGACTTTGCGGTTTACTACGATCTTTATATGAAATACAAGTCCGATTACCAGATCGGCGAGATCCTGTCGGGCAAGGCTTCCGAGGAGATAAAGCGGCGGGCGAAAGCCGCGAAATTTGATGAACGCCTTGCGCTGCTGTCGCTGATCCTCGACGGCGTGAACGAGGGCATGCGCGCCGTCGCGAACGAGGAGGATATGCTGAGCGCGCTGCTTGCCTGCCTGAAGGAAGTGCGCGCCGGCCTTTCGAATTCCGCGGCGGACGCGGTAAAGCTCCTTGGGGAGAAAGCTTCTGCCGTTCGTGCAAAGATCGAAAAAGGGAAGGCTTCCTCGTCGCTCTCCGCCGAAAAGCGCCACACGCTCAATCTGACGGCGGCGGCGCTTGAGGAGGAAGCCGCGCTGATCGAACGGAACGATAGACCGTCCGGAACGGCGGCCTTCGCTCTGATGAAAAAGGACTTCGATTCCCGCGTTGCCGCGCTGAAAAAGAACGCCGAGGCCGCGGGCAAAAAGCTGTCGAACGCCTTTGCATTCCTTGAAGAAGTCTTCGGCGAGGGACAGGAGCTGCTGATCCTTGTCACGGAGCTGACGATCAACGCCCACTCCTCGCGCTTCATTTCCCGCTACGGCTGCAAGGAATATTTTGCACATAATAAAGAGCTGCTGTTCTATGAGCGCAGGAAGGAGCTCATTGAGGAGCTCGGAGATTTGAATTTTGATTGACGAGGAGGATAAATCAATGTCAAACATCAACGATTTTGTGATCGAAAACGGAGTGCTGAAAAAGTACCAAGGTCAGGGCGGGGACGTCGTGATCCCGGAGGGCGTGACGAGCATAGGCGATTCGGCGTTTGCGGGCTGCTCGAGCCTAACAAGCATCGTGATCCCGAAGGGCGTGACGAGCATAGGCACGGGGGCGTTCTCGTCATGCTCAAGCCTAACAAGCGTCGTGATCCCGGAGAGCGTGACGAGCATAGGCGATTGGGCGTTCAATTGCTGCAAGCGCCTTACAAGCGTCGTGATCCCGGAGGGCGTGACGAGCATAGGCGATGGGGCGTTCTGGGGATGCAGAAGCCTTACAAGCGTCGTGATCCCGGAGAGCGTGACGAGCATAGGCGATTCGGCGTTTGCGGGCTGCTCGAGCCTAACAAGCATCGTGATCCCGGAGGGCGTGACGTACATAGGCAGGGAGGCGTTCAGGTACTGCTCGAGCCTTACAAGCGTCGTGATCCAGGAGGGCGTGACGAGCATAGGCGATTCGACGTTCTCGAACTGCGAAAGCCTTACAAGCGTCGTGATTCCGGAGAGCGTGAAAAGCATAGGCGCGTGGGCGTTCCAGTATTGCTCAAGCCTTACAAGTGTCGTGATCCCGAAAAGCGTGACCAGTATAGGCGACGGGGCGTTCCGTGGCTGCATAAACCTTACAAGCGTCGTGATTCCGGAAAGCGTGACGAGCATAGGCGATTGGGCGTTCGTTTACTGCTCAAGCCTTGCGAGCGTCGTGATTCCGGAGGGCGTGACTAGCATAGGTGGTGAGGCGTTTGCGCGGTGCAAAAGCCTTACTCGCGTCGTGATCCCAGAGGGCGTGACAAGCATAGGCATTTGGGCGTTCCAGGACTGCTCAAGTCTTACAAGCGTCGTGATCCCAAGGAGCGTAACAGGCATCGGCAAGGATGCGTTCGGGAAATGCCCGAGCCTTAATGCAATAGTCGCTCCGTCCGTACCGCTGCAATGCTTTACGGATCAAAAGCTTGGCGCTCAAGCCGCCTGTGGCTTCCTTTCCGCAAGGGAACGCTATACTGATCAGAAGGAATGCGGAAAGTATAAAACATATTGCGGCTCCCAGCGCAAAAAGATCTTGCCCCTTATCTTCCGCCTTGACGACGCCAAAGCCCTTTCATTCTATTTCGACGAGAAAAAGGTCACGCTGAAGAATCTCGACGGGGATTATCTGATCCCGGCGCGGCAGGCCGGCGCGGAGAAATGCGTTTCCGCGCTGCTGAAATGGAAAGAGGATCAAGCTTCCGCGAAACCCGCCGCGAAAAAGAAGGGATCCGCGAAAACGGAACAGCCCTCCACCGCCGCGGAGCCCGCGAGCCCGCTCGAAGCCGAGTATGCCGAAAAATACAAGGCGATATATGGCGATTCGCTGCTTAAATGGATGAAGCTCTCCGGCGTGACGCTGCCCGAGGTGCTGCTTGAGGACGGCACTAAGGTGCCGGCAGTGCTGCTTAAATACATCATCGTTTCCTACGGCGGTATCAACCCGGAAGCGCCGAAGTTCATGCCGGAGGCGGACGCGGCGGCGAAGCTTCTGCGCTACGACTCCTTCTGCGAAGCGCTTGCAAAGCTCAGCGGCGATCTCGACTGTGCGGCGTATCCGACGCTGATCCCGCTGCTCTGCCGCTACGGCAACGCGAAGCAGATAAAGGCGATGATCTCCGCGCATAAGAACTGGAATACGAAAACCGAGTTCGGCGGCAAAAAGATCGCCGTGAAGGATGCGTTTACAAAGCTCCTGATGCTCAGCGACACGCGCGAGGCGGCGATCTTTTTTGAAAAGAACGGCCGGCTCGACAGTTACGCCGGATTGCGCGGCACGACTGCCGACGAGGTGAAGGAGAGCTTCCTCTTCGATTTCGGCTTCGATGAGAACGGCGTCCGCCGCTTCGAGCTCGGCAATACCGTGCTCGAGGTCAGGCTGCAGAAGGATCTGAAGCTCGATATGTTCGATACGGAAAAGCGGAAGACCGTTAAATCTGTTCCGAAGACAGGCGCCGATCCCGCGCTCTATCAGCTCGCGAAGGACGAGCTCGCGGATATGCGCTCGAATATCAAAAAGGCCTATACGATCCGCAAATGGGAGCTCTTTGACGACTATATCGGGAAAAGGGAGTTTTTGCCCGAAAAATGGAGTGAAAGCTATCTCAAAAACCCGTTCCTGCACGTGCTTGCGGAGCTGCTTGTCTGGCAGCAGGAGGGAAAGACCTTCACCTGCTTGGACAGCGGCCTTGTCACGGCGGACGGCGCGGAGTACGCGCTTTCCGATAAACCGATCATCCTTGCGCACGCGATGGAGCTGAACAGGGCGGATATCGCCGCGTGGCAGCGGTATTTTACGGCAAAGGGCCTGAAACAGCCCTTCGAGCAGATATGGGAGCCCGTCCGCGAGGCTTCGCAGATCAGCCCCGACCGCTACGCCGGCATACCGATCCCTGTCGTGTACCTCAGGCACGCCGAGCGCCGCGGCATATACTGTGTGTATGATTGGTATAATAACATGGAATTCTCGATCAACGGCTTTGACGTTGACGCCAAAAAGACGGAGGAAGAGGACAAGCTCCAGATCAAGTTGATCAAGCCGAAAGTCTGGAACCGCCGGACGAATATGGTCATCTCCTACCTTGACCGCCTGACCGTGTACGGCCGCGTCCGGAATGATGATGTCACCGTTATGGACCTGATGGACGGCTTCACACTCGCTCAGATCACCGAATTCATCAAGGCCGCGCAGGAGGCGAACGCCGGCAACGTCACCGCCGCGCTGCTTGAATACAAGAACAATACCTACCCGGACTTCGACCCGATGGCGGAATTCACGCTGGAGTGGTGAGCTGTAATATCACGATGCTAATCAGAAGGATGAGTATTTCATCCGTGCGGTTCGTCGGTTTATGGAGATGGATACGCTCACGGCTCCTCTACTGAAAGAACTTATCGACCGCATCGAGGTCTCCGAAGTCGAGGGCAAAGGCAAGAACCGCACCCAGCGGATCGTGATCCATTACCGTTTCGCCGGGTACATCGATCTTGAGAGAGATTATCTTGAAAGCAATATCGTACAGGATAGGGGTTATATTGGCTCCTCGTCAGCATCCGTATTCGTCGCAGTCGGGAACGGCCATGCTTTTGAGGAACTTGTTATTTGCCGTTATCGGTGAATTGGCGAGTGTATAGCCCTTTTCTTTCATGAGCCTTGCCTTGAAATCAAGAAACTCAGCCGGAACGTTCAAGGATGAAGCGGCCTGGGAGAAAGACTGACCATCATCCAACGCGCCGAAGAAATCATCGTCGGAGATCAGGAGCTCCGATGCGAAGAGGTTCGCTTCCTTCTCGCAGCGGCTGCTTTCGTCGAAGAGTGCAAGCTCATGGAAAGCGTATATGCCGGAGTCGGCGTGCAGCATTGCATGCCCGAGCTCATGTGTGGTGATTATGCGCTGTATCATGTAGGGAAGATCGGAGTTGACTGTTATGACCTTGATGCGGTTGCTTTTTACGAAAAAGCCCTTGATTGCATCCTTGCCACTTCCCATGGCAGAATAGCAAACCGGGATGCCGAGGAGGGAACACAAAGCAAAAGGATCCGTATCTCCGCATTTCGCTTTGAGCTTTGCGACAGAACGAACGATACTATCGTATGCCATTATCTTCACCCCTTTCGTATAGGATCTCCGTCGATATTATACTGCATTAACCCAAATCCGCAATACAAAAAATGGTACTCACTCAATGACTGGGTAAATATATCCGAAGGTCAGTCTTGATCCTTTTTCCCGAACTTCCTTCGCGCTTCTTCCTTGCAGGTGATGTATGCCTTCATGACGGCCTCAAAGAAAGCGTCCTTCTGCTCTTGTGAAAGCTCGCCACCCGCGAACAGCGCGGTGTTGGCGGATAGGAGTTCATCCATATTCTTTGCTCCTGCGGCTCCGTAGCGCTCCCGAGCTTCGGCGATGTAATCGTCTTTCTCGATATCGGCCATGGGATCCTCGCACCCATCGTCGGAAAGGAATTTGACCGAAACACCCAAAGCCTTTGCCAGCTTCAGCATGGAAGCCGGGCGGGGCTTTTTTTCGCCCTTCTCATACGCGATTACGGAACGAACCGATAAGCCGATCTTTTTCCCCAGCTGCGGTTGAGAGATTCCGAGGGATACCCTCGCTTCCTTCACTTTCTCAGAAAAGGTCTTCATTGGAACACCACCTTAAAATTATTCACAAAAGTTCAATGAACCCCATTGACAATAGTTCAACGCGGTGATACAATCACGCATGAACAATGTTGAACTATCATGCATATTATACTTGAACCGCAGCCCCGTGTCAAGCGTAAAAGCAAAAAAGTTCACCGGTTTATTCGAGGGAGTCCCTGCAAGCATCGCCTTTGTGTTCACAAAGTCTGCATGCGTGCAATTGTCCTTGCAAGCATGGGATTTGTGTCCCCAAATCCGCGCTTGCAAAGACTCCGCCCTTGGACCCTATGCCGCTTAGCGGGAAAAAGAATAATAATAAACCGGAGGTATAAATGAGAAACAGACAGTATGAAACGCATTTGCGGCTGAACGAAAAAGAACATAAAAAGCTCTGCGAGCTCGCAAAGAAAGCCGGCGTTACGAAGTCGGCGGTGTTAAGAAAGCTCATAATGGGCACGGAGGTCAAGGAACGTCCGAACGTCGATTTCATTGACCTTATTCAATTGATCGACCATCTGTGCATCAACGTCAACCAGATCGCACATCACGCGAACGTGCAGGGCGGTATCACCGCGGAAGAGGCTGCGGAGGCAAAACGGCTTGTAATGGAGATCAGAAAAAGGCTTTACTGGAAAAAGGAGATATGGATGTGAAAAAGAAAAACAAGAAGGCTGTGCCAGCATATGCCCCGCAGATCAAAACGGTCAAGCAGGTTAGGGCCATGCTCAAAACGACGAAGGATGGGATTGTCATGAACACTCTACAGAATTACGTAACGATCCTTCAGCACGATCCGAAGCTGTACGACACCATTCACCTTAATGAGATGAGCGGCAGGGTCCATATAACAAGAGATCTTGGCTGGGCGAGGGACGAGAACGGTCCGCTGACGGATACGGACGTCAATAACATTCGGTTCTATATGGACAGGACCTACGGTATCTCCGCAGAAAAACAGGTGGTGTCCGCCATTGATATAGTCGCAAACGAAAAGCGGTATCACCCCATCCGCGATATGCTCTTTCCGCCTCTGTGGGACGGAAAAGAGCGTATACGGTATGTGCTCCATCATTTCCTCGGCGCGGAGGTAAACGATTTCAATTACGAGTGCATGAAGCTTTTCCTCATGGGAGGCATAGCCCGCATATTCTATCCCGGCTGCAAGTTCGATTACATGCTCTGTCTGATCGGCGACCAGGGAGCTGGTAAATCAACTTTCTTCCGAAAACTCGCGATGCGTGACGAGTGGTTTACAGATGATATCAAGCGCCTTGATGATGAAAATGTCTATCGCCGACTGGAAGGGCATTTCATAATCGAAATGCCGGAGATGAGCGCCATAGCAAATACCCGTACTATCGAAGAGACTAAAGCTTTTATTTCCCGCTCGAAGGATACCTACAAGGTCCCGTATGACCGTTTTCCGAAGGACAGACCGCGCCAGTGCATATTCGGCGGAAGCTCGAACCGTGTGTCATTCCTTCCGCTCGACAGGTCCGGCAACAGACGCTTTCTGCCGATACTAATCGACATGTCAAAAGCGGAGGTGCATATCCTCGAAGACGAAGCCGAGAGCGAGTGTTACATCAGGCAGCTATGGTTTGAAGCGATGAACATCTATTTCCTGCACAAGCCTCCGCTCAAGCTCCCGAGGGAGTATGAAAAGGAGCTTGCCAACATACAACGCACTTTCATGCCGGAGGATGACCGTCTGGGGATGATGATCGGTTTTCTGGAAAGGACAACGGCTGCGACCGTTTGCTCCCGGATGCTCTACAAAGAAGCGTTCGATAGAAATGACGAGCCCAATAAACGGGATCTGCAGGAGATAAACGAGATAATGAACGCGGGCATCGCATCAAAAGAAATCGTCGGCTGGAGGAGGCTTGATAAGCCCGTGCGCTTCCGCGAGTACGGCACACAGCGGGGCTGGGAGCGTATCACAGATGACCTTGGATTCACCGAGATACAGTGTGAATTACCTGAGGGTCTATTTGATGATAAGCCTTTCTCCCAGTAAGCCAAAGGGGTTATTCCTATGTTACTGTAACTGTTACAAGCACCAAAAAAGATTTTAATGAGGTATATAGGGAAAGAAAGGGTTTTGTTCCCGTGTGTAACACTGCCGTTGTAACACGGGAGCGGGAAAGGAAAAGCAGAATTGAAAGAAATTGACATTAAGTATCTGAGGCCGTTTGAAGGTCACCCGTACAAGGTTATTGATAATGAAGAAATGGCTTCGCTTGTGGGCAACATCCGCGAGCACGGGATAATGGCACCGCTTATCGTGCGGCGAATTGGTGATAACAAGTATGAGATCATATCCGGGCACAGACGAGCGCACGCGGCAGAGTTGGCGGGGCTTGATACGGTTCCGGCAATCGAAGCCGAAATGACGCGGGACGAGGCCGCGATAGCGCTTGTCGACAGCAATCTGCACAGGGAGCGGCTGTTACCGAGCGAAAAGGCGTTTGCGTACAAGCTGAAGCTTGAGGCTATTTCCCGACAGGGCCGAAGGACAGATTTATCTTCGGGACAAGTTGTCCCACAGACCGACGATCCAACTTCCCGCCAACTTGTCGGGAAGTTAAGCAGTCGCAATCCCGAAAGCGCGGATATGGTTTCGGATACCGACAGCGGACGGCAGGTGCAGCGCTATATCCGCCTCACTCACCTTATCCCCGCTTTGCTCGATATGGTCGATGACGGGCGTATCGCGTTTTCCGTCGGCGTTGAGCTGTCTTTCCTCGACAGCGATTTGCAGGCGGCGCTCATGACTGCTATTGATCTGAACGACTGCACTCCCTCGTATGCCCAGGCCTGCCGGATGCACAAGGCCGTGAACAACGGTTACATCAGCGAGGAAATGATCGATAAGATCATGGCGGAGGAAAAGCCGAATCAGAAGGAAAAGGTAAGCATCTCAGCCGACGAGCTTCGCGGTTACGTTCCCAATGGTACTCCATCCGAGATGAAGGCATTTATCCGCAAGGCCTGTGAACACTATTCGGATTATCTCAGGCGAAAGGAGCGTAATAGCGATGAAGCAAGATAACGACGCAAAGGATACGCCGCTGCCGGCGATCCTGCCGTTTGAAAGTCTTGAGGAAGCAAATTCGCAGACGGAGTTTTCCATTAAGGCAGCCGGAACTGTCTATACCGTAACTACTCATTTTGACCCTTCAGGCAAACAGAGCGTATTCGAGCAGCTGAAAAAACTTTTGCTTCCGGACTGACGTATATTTGAGATCGGTCATCGGGCATGGTAACATAATTATGCCTTTACTGTGCCCGATGTGGAAAGGAGCCATATGAAAAACAAATCATCCGGGCAGGAAAAGATAACGGCCCTGTATTGCCGTCTCAGTCAGGACGACGGCAGGGAGGGCGAAAGCAACTCCATCTCCAACCAGAAGGAGATATTACAGGCATACGCCAAGAAGAACGGGCTGCTGCATCCCAAGTTCTTCGTAGACGACGGCTACTCCGGCACGACCTTTGCTGGGGTTAGATAGCGATACTTTTTACATCTACCATGTTGCGGCGGTCATGGTTGACAACTTGCGTCGGCTCCTGCTCGGTATCAACCTGTCCGACAAAGCTATAATGGATTTCGATTTTCCGGGTGTTGGTTTCCCGGTCTAATTCATGTATCAAAATACGGTCGATAAACTCATGGACGTTTTCATAGGTCAATTCCTGTATGTCGCTGTATTTCCCGACAATCTGAATAAACCTTGATATATCCCTTTTTCGCTCGGTAACGGTTGCGATCTGCTGTTGTAACTCGTCTATCCTTGCGGCAAGGGATTTCTTTTCGTCCTCATAGCCGGAAGTTAGAAACACAAACCGTTCATCTGTCAGTCTGCCTAATGCGTTGTCCTCATACAGCTTGCGGAAAAGCGTGTCAAGTTCGGTCATACGCGCCTGTGCTTTGAAAAGTTCCTTTTGCTGCTGCGCTAATGCCTTTCTCGCTTCCATGTCGCCGTACTCGGTAGCTTTACAGATAAAGTCCTGTTCGTGTTCCTTAACATACCGCAAAACCCGCCGCATATCTTCCAGCACTAAATCAAGAAGTACGTTTTTGCGGATATAATGAGAGGTACACTCGCTGCCTGTCCTTGCCCTGTTGCGCCATGCGCCGCAAGAATAGGAAAACTTGCGCGGCTCGATATTTACGCCCTGTTGGTAATACATCTTATGTCTGCAACCAGCGCAAAACAGCAAGCCGGAAAAAATATCAATCTCCGCTGCTTTTGTCGGGCGGTGGCGGGTAGCAATCCGCTTTTGCGCAAGTTCAAAGGTTTCCTCGTCAACAAGCGGCTCATGGGTGTTTGGGAAGAAATAGCGTTGTTCTTCTTCGTTCTTCCGGGTCTTTTTCGACTTGTAGGATACCTTGTGAGTTTTCGCGGTTATGGTATGCCCTAAATATTCCTGCCTTGCTAATATGTCATAGAGCGTTTTGTCCGGCCAAGTATAGGGGGCGATCATTGCCCGCTGATACCGCGCCTGTCCTGTACGCTGATAGCGCAACGCTCCAATCGTCAAGACTTTGTTTTCCGCAAGCCATTTTTGGATTTCGCACATACGCACGCCGCTAACAAACATAGCGAAAACCTGTTTGACAATCGGCGCGGTTTCCGGGTCGGGTATAAGGTGGTGGCGGTTGTTCGGGTCTGGGATATAGCCGTATGGATATTCCCCGTTGACGCGCTCGCCTTTTTGCGCCTGTGCCTGTTTAACTGCGCGGATTTTCTTGCTTGTGTCGCGGGCGTAAAACTCGTTAAACCAGTTCCGCAAGGGGGTAAACTCGTTATCCTCCCGCGCTGTGTCAACTCCGTCGTTGATCGCGATATAGCGTACTCCGTTTTCGGGAAATACAATCTCTATGAGTTCGCCCGTTTTCAGATAGTTTCTGCCAAGACGGGAAAGGTCTTTGGTAATGACCGTCGCCACTCGTCCGGCTTCCACTTCCTGCAACATCGCTTGCAGCCCCTCGCGCTCAAAACTCACGCCGGAAAATCCGTCGTCCACAAAAAACTTTGTGTTCAAAAAATGGTGTTCGTCCGCATAGCGTTGAAGTATCATTTTTTGGTGCTGTATGCTTCCGCTTTCTCCGGCTTGCATATCCTCTTGACTTAAACGGCAGTAAAGGGCGGTGATTTTATTCGACTGTAACATTAGTCCTCCTTTCCGACAGCCGAATAAACAGGTATAATGTGTTGCTATCATTATACCATATCCCGCCGCCTAATGCACTACTCGGACGCTAAAAATCCCGGATTTCCGGGCTTTTTCTGCAAATCCTTTACAATGAGTTTCTCAATCTTTTTATGGATTGTATCGGTTGCCTTTTCACTCGGCAACGCTTGAACAAGATAGGTGATTTTCCCTATTTTGCGTTCGGTTGTAATTGTCTGTTTTTTATCCATTAGAAAAACCTCCTTTTCCTGTATGGATAAACTATATTCGTCAAAAGGCAAAAACGGGCGGTTGTTAGCTGCAACCTCACGGGAGTTTCACCCCGGCCCATGCTTATGGGTGCGCCGCGCAATACTTTGAGGGTGTTCAACGCGGGAGTATCATTGTGCCGCCTTGTATGTCGTCGCCCACAAGCTGCTAAACCTGTTTTACGGCGCGGTAGTTCTCGCTCGGCTTTTCCCCTATGGGGAAAAGCTGTCATGGCGTACCCGCCGACTGGCTCGGTACAGACGGAATGTACCCGTTTGCCTGTTATGCTGCGCACCAAAGGCCGCTTTCTTTGTCAAAGAACAATAGGCTTTGTCGGCCTGCAAAAGCACATCAACAGCGGATATGCTTTTGCGGAACGACAAATAGCCCATAACGGGAAGCGTGGAAAGGGGACACGCTCCCCGCATGGGCTAAAAGATTATCCTACATGAAAAGCAAGGGTGCGGGTAAT
>ULZW01013568.1_pt1 | contig 12522 bp, 8 predicted proteins | sample 1963521 | NCBI WGS metagenome assembly ULZW01 (sample SAMEA4835901, study PRJEB28245) | human gut metagenome | biome: gut microbiome; material: fecal sample | place: Denmark | collected 2008 | reverse complement strand
ACGCTCATTTCCAATAAATTACACTCTTTTCGTAACTTCACGTTGCAAAGTTACTATTTTTGTATGCAAACTAATAATAATGCTTATGAACTTTCTAGAATTAGTGAAGGCGCGCTATTCTGCACGCAAATATGCCAATCGTCCTGTTGAGGCTGAAAAGTTGGATTATATCATGGAATGTGTACGTTTTGCACCATCTGCAGTTAATTTTCAACCATGGCGTTTCCGTATTGTTACAGATGAGGCCGTACTGAAAGCGTTGTATTCATGTTATAAACGGGAATGGCTTGCTACGGCTCCTTGTATCATAGTGGCTTGTGTGGATCATAATGAGTCTTGGCATCGCCGTGCCGATAATAAGGATCATGCTGATATTGATATTGCTATTGCAGTAGAACATCTTTGTCTGGCTGCTGCCGAACAAGGACTGGGTACTTGTTGGGTTTGTAATTTTGATGCTCCGCAATGCAGTGAGGTTTTGGGACTGCCGGAAAATTTGGAACCGGCCGTTTTGATTCCGGTCGGTTATGCGGAGGATGAACCTACAGAAAAGAAGCGGAAACCATTAAATGAAATCCTTCTTTAAAAAATCACAAAACCACCTTTCGGAGTGTCATCGGGCAGGTAGATTCAATTTCCTTTTACAGTGGATGAAGGTACTGTTAATTTCTTGACCTGATGACTGTTCCGGATTTTAAGCACATTTCTTTAGACTCTTCTTATTTTCTGATAATTTTGCATATTTTGTATTCCATTTATGATAGAAGTAAAGCCGAAATGGCTAAATTTGAGCACTTTTTAGGCTTTGAATAACCTATGAGTGTAGTAAGTACTATTAATAACACTGAAAATTATGGAGAACATAGGAGTTGGATTGATGTTGATGGTGGTCGGTATGGCGACCGTCTTTGTCATTCTCCTCATCGTTATCTATCTAAGCAAGTACCTTATTACTGTTGTCAACAAAGTGGCCCCCGAAGAGACCCCCAAAAAAGCACCTGCTGTAGCACCTACGGCAGATACTGGTGCTATGGATGCTATTAAGGCGGCAGTTGAGATTTTGACAGCAGGTAAAGGTCAGGTGATAAAGATTGAGAAGTTATAATCCAAAAAAAGAAAAACACATTTATCAAAAATGGAAAGAGAAGTAAAATTTAGTCTGGTCTTCCGCGATATGTGGCAGAGTGCGGGTAAGTACGTGCCTCGTGTAGACCAGTTGGTTAAGGTTGCCCCGGCTATTATTGAAATGGGCTGTTTCGCCCGTGTGGAAACAAATGGTGGTGGTTTTGAACAGGTAAATTTATTGTTTGGTGAAAATCCGAATAGAGCTGTGCGCGAGTGGACGAAACCCTTCCACGAAGCAGGCATCCAGACTCATATGCTGGACCGTGCGCTGAACGGTCTCCGCATGAGTCCCGTCCCGGCAGATGTCCGTAAATTATTCTATAAGGTTAAACATGCGCAAGGAACAGATATTACCCGTACTTTCTGCGGATTGAATGATGTCCGCAATATTATCCCTTCTATCGGCTATGCTCACGAAGCCGGAATGATTTCACAATGTTCGCTCTGTATCACTTTTTCTCCGATACATACTGTGGAATATTATGTGAATATGGCCAGGCAGCTTATAGAAGCCGGAGCCGATGAAATCTGTATTAAAGATATGGCCGGCATCGGACGTCCCGTTTCATTGGGAAAGATTGTTGCCGGAATCAAGAAGATTAAAAATATTCCTATACAGTATCACTCTCATGCGGGGCCCGGATTCAATATGGCTTCTATTTTGGAAGTATGCCAGGCTGGTTGCGACTATATTGATGTAGGTATGGAACCATTGTCATGGGGAACCGGCCATGCTGATTTGATTAGTGTGCAAGCCATGTTGAAAGATGCCGGATTTAAAGTGCCCGAAATTAATATGGAAGCGTATATGAAAGTGCGTTCCATGATTCAGGAGTTTATGGATGATTTCCTTGGTTTATATATCAGTCCCAAAAACCGTCTGATGAATTCTTTACTGATTGCTCCGGGATTGCCGGGCGGCATGATGGGAAGTTTGATGGCCGATCTTGAAACGAATCTGGAATCTATCAACAAGTACAAGGCAAAACGTAACCTGCCGTTTATGACTCAGGATGAATTGTTGATCAAGCTGTTCAATGAAGTTGCTTACGTATGGCCGCGTGTGGGTTATCCTCCTTTGGTTACTCCGTTCAGCCAGTATGTGAAGAACCTTGCCATGATGAATGTAATGGCTATGGAGAAAGGTAAGGAACGTTGGGGAATGATTGCCGATGATATTTGGGATATGATTTTGGGTAAAGCGGGACGTTTACCGGGTAAACTGGCCCCTGAAATTATTGAAAAGGCAGAACGTGAAGGCCGCAAGTTCTTTGATGGCAATCCGCAGGACAATTATCCCGACCAGTTGGAAAAATATCGCAAGATGATGCTTGAAAAACAATGGGATAAAGGACAGGATGACGAAGAACTGTTTGAGTATGCCATGCATCCGGCCCAGTATGAAGCTTATAAGAGCGGGAAGGCAAAAGAAGACTTCTTGGCAGATGTGAAGAAACGTCGTGAGGAGAAAGCGAATGCCACTACTCCTGTCGAAGCTGAAAACAAGACCAAGGTATTGACGGTGGATGTGAACGGGCAACCTTATCGCGTTACAGTGGCATATGGTGCTGTAGATCCTGCTACGCTGACAGCTCCTTCGGGTGCAGTTCCTGCACAAGCTGCTCCTGCTCCAGTAGGGGAAGGGAAAGATGTGCTTTCTCCGTTGGAAGGTAAATTCTTCTTGGTAAAGAATGCCCAGGAAACTCCGAAGAAGGTGGGTGAAAAGGTTAATAAAGGTGATGTGATTTGTTACGTCGAAGCAATGAAGACCTATAATGCGATTCGTGCGGAATATGACGGTACTATAACTGCTATTTGCGCTAATTCGGGTGACACGGTTTCAGAGGATGACGTATTAATGAAAATAGTATAATGGAAGATATATTTGAAAGACTTTATGATATGACTGCTTTCAGCAATATTATTGCTGAACCGCAATTCTTGATAATGTATGCCATTGCGTTCATCTTACTTTACTTGGGGATCAAGAAAAAGTACGAACCGCTGCTGCTGATTCCGATAGCTTTCGGAGTGTTGCTGGCTAACTTTCCCGGTGGTGAGATGGGGGTTGTCCAGGCCGATGAGAACGGCATGGTAATGGTGAATGGAGCACTGAAGAACATCTGGGAAATGCCGTTGCACGAAATTGCGCACGACTTGGGCCTGATGAACTTTATCTACTACATGTTGATTAAGACCGGTTTTCTTCCGCCTATCATTTTTATGGGGGTAGGTGCTTTGACAGACTTTGGTCCGATGTTGCGTAATTTGCGGCTTTCTATTTTCGGAGCTGCTGCACAGTTGGGTATTTTCACAGTATTGTTGGTAGCTATCTTGATGGGGTTCACTCCGAAAGAGGCGGCTTCATTGGGTATTATTGGTGGAGCAGACGGTCCTACCGCTATCTTTACCACTATTAAACTGGCTCCCCATTTGCTAGGGCCGATTGCTATTGCCGCTTATTCGTATATGGCTCTGGTACCCGTTATCATTCCGTTGGTTGTGAAAATCTGGTGTACGAAGAAAGAATTGAGTATCAATATGAAGGAACAGGAAAAGAAATATCCTTCTTCGGTAGAAATCAAGAATCTTCGTGTGCTGAAGATTGTATTTCCGATTGTAGTGACTACGGTGGTCGCTCTGTTTGTGCCAAGTGCAGTGCCTTTGATTGGTATGTTGATGTTTGGTAACTTGATTAAGGAAATAGGTAGTGATACTTCACGTTTGTTTGATGCAGCTTCAAATAGTATCATGAATGCGGCAACTATCTTCTTGGGGTTGTCAGTCGGTGCGACAATGACTACGGAGGCATTTTTGAATTGGACTACTATCGGTATTGTGATAGGTGGTTTCTTGGCGTTTGCCTTGTCTATTTCCGGTGGTATCTTGTTTGTGAAGTTGGTGAATCTTTTCACTAAGAAGAAGATCAATCCACTGATTGGGGCTACAGGTTTGAGTGCTGTGCCCATGGCCAGCCGTGTGGCTAATGAAATTGCTTTGAAGTATGACCCCAAAAATCATGTGCTTCAATATTGTATGGCAAGTAACATTTCAGGAGTTATCGGTTCTGCCGTGGCTGCCGGTGTGCTGATTTCATTCCTACAATAAAAATCATCGTATTTAAATTGTTCGGGCACGAATTATACGGAAATTACAGGTGTTTTAGACAATACTGTAAGATCTGTATAGTTCGTGTCTTTTATTCTCTTTCTGTATCGTTCTCCTGGCTAAAACAATAGAATAGGCCCTCTCCTCACGAAGAAAGCCTATCGTTAGATTAATGTTTAATATAAGAGAGAGTTTTATAGTCCTAACAGTTCATTGAACTTCTCTGCTGTCTTGGGATCTGACGGACGGGTCATATTGGCAGAGATGATTTTGCCATCCCGATCCAGCAGGATAAAACGGGGAATGCCGTTGATGAGGTAAGCATCCATAAAGGTCCTGTCTGTTCCCATGTGTAACTGGATCCCTTTCAGTTGATCCTTTGTTACCATGTTCTCCCATGCCTTTTTGTTCTTGTCGCATGACAGGCTGACAAAATGAATATCCTTTCCTGCATATTTCTCTTCCAATTCCTTTAACGCAGGAAGTTCTCCACGGCAAGGGCCACACCAGGTAGCCCACACGTCAATATAGATATATTTCCCTTTCAAATCTGCCAAAGATACTGTTTTCCCATTTATATCCGGATAGGAGAAGCTAGCTGCTGAGGGATTGCCTGATCTTAATTTTTCCCACTTGGTACAAAGTGCGTTGAATTTTTCTATGGACTTTGCATCCTTCACATGTTTGCGGAATAGGACAATCAGCCCGTCTGCTTCATCCAGCCCGTTATTGTCTACAAAGTTATAAACAAATTGGTCAATCAGAAATTCTGCAACCTTTTCATCTTGTATGGTTGCATCTACGTAGTTTACACTTTGTTCTGTAGAATTGGATGCAACTGTTTTTCCTTTATTACTAAAGGCGCTGATAGCATCGGGAAGAAAAGCCTTATATTCTTTTAGAGCTAATAAACCGGCATTGATCGGAGTAATAGCTTCCAGTTTTTCATAATATGCTTTGGAAGGAATATAGTTGTCATCCTTTCCAAAATGAGGATGATACAAAGCGTATTTGGAGAAATAATAATACGTATAGAATTGCAAACGTATTTTTTCCTGTGCAGTGAAATCGGCTGGAAGTTTTGCGGCTTCCAATACTTGGCAATTGGCTGCGTACAGGCTGTCTCCTTTGTGTATGAGGGCGGCCTCTTGCATTTTCATATCGGGCATACCGAGTGATTGGAGCTCTTTGCTTCCCAGATAGGTGTTGATAGCGGCACCTGCTCCTTCAAAGGTTGTGTTTCTCCACATGTTGTCACTGTCGAATGACAAGGTAAGGTCTTGATTGGGATCCAGATAAAGAGTACGGCGTCCGCGTGTGTATTGCATGGTTACATATTGCGGAGTGAATCCTGTGATTTCTATGTTGCCGTTTCCAGCGGCATCAATCGCCACTTCTTTTTGTTCGCCACTTTGGCTGAAAGTCAATCTCACTTTGACCTTCTCATTGGGATTGGTGACCTTAAAAGTGAGCTTTGCAGCTTCTGTAGCGGTAAAGGTACTCAGCGCAAGGCCAAGTACCATGATGGATTTTAGAGTTCTCATCTTATTTTTTTCTTTTAGGTTTCATTTTCAATGCATCGGGACGCATGTTATAGACTTTTTTTCCGTATGCGGGTTCTGTGCTGAGGCAGGCAGGGATGGGGGCTTTGCCGTTCAGTTTGCGAAGCACCATTTCCAAGGCGGCTGCATATTCCTGATGGATGAAAGCATCATCTCTGTCTGTTTGGTTATAAGCAATGTATTGCAGATAGCCTACACATTTGTTGAACCAGAATTCGGGAAGTTCCTCTGCTTTGTATCCCAAACGGGCGATAAATTTCAGTCTACTGATTAACTCTTGCTGATTGACTGTGGTGTCTGCAATCATCGCATCAATCTGGGTAGCTGCCGCTTCATACTTTTGTTCCCGGATATCATTATTGATACGGATCATTTTCAGATTGAAATCTTTTCCTTCATAGTTGCATAAGGCTTCAATTTCCGCCAATTCGCCGTATGAAGTTTCTTTTGCCAATTTAGCATCAACAGCTTTTTTGCCGAAACGCTGGCAGAAATCTGCATAATTGTCTGATACTTGCTTCAGGTACGGGTTCATGCCATTGATAGTGTTTACATATACTTCCCATACATCCGGATCAGTCAGTTTGGCACCTCCTTTTATTAATTCATCAAAAGCGGCTTGTACGTTATTGCGTGCATAGACTGAATAGTGATAATTGATGTAATCAATCAGGAATGCACGTTCTCTGTTCCCCTTGGTATATTGCTCTTGCAGGTAAAAAGAGCGTTTGGTAGGAATGTTTGCATCTTTTCCTGTCTGAATAAACTGTTCGGGAGTCTGACGGCTGCTGCTGCGATGAACAATTTCTTCGGTAGCAGGATCGACGAAGGCATAAGTAGGGTAGCTGCGTACACCGTATTTCTTGGCTAATGTAATTCCTTCACCTTCTTCAGCATCAATTTTGAGGTTGATGAAAGTTTGGTTATAGTAGTAACCCACTGTAGGCAATGAGAATACAGTTTGTGCCATATTCATGCAAGGTCCACACCATTGGGTATAGAAATCAATGAATATCAATTTGTTTTCTGCTTTGGCTTTAGCTACGGCTTCTGCCCAAGTAGTGCCGTGCAGGAAATTGATTCCTGCATTCTGGGCATTTAAGTGAATCGCATAGATACATGCGAAAATGAGTAAGATATATTTTTTCATGTCTTTGAATTTAATATGTTAATAACCAGGGTTTTGTTTACATTCCAGATTAGAACTGATTTCTGATGACGGAATGGCATCGATACGGCGGTCTATGATGCGTTGGTAATAATTGTCTCCTTGTGCTTCCGATTTTTCATATTCTTTTTCCAAAGCTTCTCTTAACGTCTTGTTCAAAGCAAGCAGACGGGTGAAATCGGGTTTCTCTGTGTATCCTGCAAAACGGATCATGGCAAACCATTCATGCCAGTTCTCGAAAGACAATTCCAGCATCCATTCGTTGAATATGGCGGTTTCCAGTTCTTCGTTATTGGCTGGAAGAATTATTTCGGCTCCTGCTCTTTCGCGTAGTTTACGGATCGGTGCGTAGGCTTCGGATATAGAGGCTCCTGAACGATACAAGGCTTCGGCTTTAATCAGGTAGAGTTCGGAAACACGACTGAAGATGACAGGCATGTCATTGGCATCATTCAGCAGCTTCTTTACCGATTTCAGGTTGTAGGCTACCGCAGAACTGCGGCTGTCCATCAGGCTGTCTACTTTAGAGAAGATGGCATCGGCGCGAGGATCATCCCCCACCAGTTCCACATACTCATTGGTGGGCCCCCAGTAACCTTGTTTTTTCGTGGGGCTGTTACCGTAACATTGCTGACGGGTTGAAGTGTTGGTGGCATCTTTTTGGTCGAATACACGAGCGAATAGAATCTCTTTGGTTGTTGAAAACTTATCAAAAACGTCACCATAGTTTGCTTCCGGCAATGGAGAATTTGTATCAATTGCATCATTAACTGCTGCTACCGCTTCTGTGTATTTTCCTGCATACAGCAATACTCTTGCCTTTAATGCCTTGGCTGCTTCTTTAGAAGCTTGTGAAAGCTTTTTCCAATCAGGAGCTTTTTCAATAGCTATTTCCAGTTGATCCAGAATATATTGATAAGAATCGGCTACGGAGCTACGCACCTTTAAAGCATTGGATACGGATGGAGCTTCATTACGCATGACAACTCCGTATTCACTATTCATATCCCAAAATTCGCAGTAACGAACCAGGATATTGAAGTAGGCCAAAGCGCGTAAATAGGCTATTTCACCTAACACTTCGGCTCTACGGTTTCCGGAGAACTCTCCGTCACTCATGCGGTTACAGGCTGTTTCCAGGAAGTTGGCGTTTTTGATTACAGCGTAATCTGCATCCCATTCCGTTGCATCACTGAATGATAGGGTAGGCAACATTCGTTCGGAGTAGTAAACGGCATTACCGGCGCTGACAATTTCTTGACGCCACATGGTCCCGGCTTTGAAGGAACCACTTACTGTAGGAAATATGACATTGAATCCATTTCCAGGCAAGGAGTAATAGATTCCGTTTAAGGCTAACTCTACAGCAGCGGGTGTTGTGATGGCACCGTCTAAATCTGCTTCGAATTCGGGCTTTTGGTCCAAGACATCTACCAACTGGCACGAGGAAACGCCCATTGTAAGTAAAGCTAAGAATATATATTTTTTCATTCGATTATACATTTAAATGATTATAAGTTAATTTTTAAACCAGCCGAGAAAGAGCGGAAACCCGGATAAGTGGAGGTTTCATAGTTACCGCCATAGTTGCTGTTACTGTTTACGGTAGCAGGGTCTGTTCCCGGATAAGAGGTGAGCGTGAACAAATTGGTAGCCGAGACAAATAGTTGTCCTTTTATCACTTTGTTTAAAGGTAAATTATAAGTCAGACGCACTTCCTGCAAACGGAAGAAGGAGGCATTAAACAATTCATGATCGGTTAGTCTAGGTACACCGTCACCTATATACAAGGCCGGGTATTTGGCATTTTTGTTGGTGTCAGACCATCTGTCATTCAATCCATAGTCAATCAAACCGGTTAATTGTCCGGGTAGATTCTGCAATGTTTTGTTATAAATCTTCAAACCACCGATCTGATATCCGAAGTTGGCGAACAGGCTGAATTGTTTATAAGATAAATTGGCAGTCAGACCGCCGAACAGATCCGGATCAGGATTACCGATAATAACACGGTCATTGTAGTTGATGATTCCATCTCCATTTAAATCCTTAATTTCCAAATGTCCCGGTTTTAATGAGTTACCATCGTAATAACTTTGTCCCTTTGATTTAGCATAGGCATTCAATTCATCTATTCTGGCTTGATCTTGTATGATCCCGGCATATTCATAACCATGGAAAGCTCCCATTGGATAGCCTACAGCCAATACTTGGTCGGCATAGCTGCCTTGAACTACTACATCCATAGCTGATTGTGCTCTACCTTCTTCAACCAGTTTGGTGACTTTATTCTTGTTATGTGACATATTCAAGGTCAGGTCCAAGTTCCAGTCTTTAGTAGATAATACACGGCCTACCAGGTTTATTTCAATACCGCGGTTGGTCAATGCTCCGATATTACGGTTCATCTGCATAGAGCCACCGGTTGCACTGGGCGGGAAATCAAATGACCAGATCAAGTCTTTGGTATCTTTGATATAGCCGGAGATAGAACCGGTCAGTCGGTAATCGAACAATGCGAAATCAAGACCTAAATCATATTGGGTCGATTTTTCCCAACGGATGTCGCGGTTACCCACTTGTTTATGTATAATGGCTGACAGATTATTATAACTGGTTGCTTCGTATAAATCACGATTAGAGAAGCTGGTTAAGTTTTGGGTACCGGTAGTACCTACGCTGGCACGTAATTTCAAATCATTAATGAATGTCAGGTTTTTCATGAATTTTTCCTGAGAGATACGCCATGCAATGGCTCCTGAAGGGAAGAAACCATAACGGTTGTTCGAACCAAACATGGATGAACCATCATAACGTCCTGTAAAAGTGAACAGGTAGCGCTCCATTAATTTATAATTGATACGGGCAAATGAAGAGAACAGACCACTTGCATTATATCCGTTACTCCAAGATGAGATGCTTGCGGCACTTCCTAAATTGGTGTAAATATCATTATCCGGATAAGTCTGGCCATTCATTCTTGTACTACGGCTTATACCACGTTCAAAGGAGATACCGGCTACGGCATCCAAAACATGATTCTTGTTGAACTCATAGTTATAATTCAATGTATTGTCGAATACGGTTTTTGAATATTTATAATGATATTCTGACCCACTGGCTTCATTTCTAGTACTTAGAAAACTTGGACTGAATGAATTGTTTTCAGTAAATTGTAAATTACCCGATAAACTGGAACGGAACCGGAATCCTTTCCAAATATCAACTTCTCCGTATACGGTTCCCATGATGCGGTAAATATTATCATGGTTTTTCTTATAGGTGTTGGCCACCGGGTTGGCTTGACCTGTGGACATATCAAATTCCCCGTTATCATTATATATAGGCATATCAGGACGATAACCTTGTGCGCTGAACAGTGAAGTTCCTGCATTATCCTGATCTGTATAACTCATATTAGCATTGATACCAAAACGGAGGATAGGCAATACATTCATTTCTGTAGACACGCGTGCATTATATCGGCTTAAGTCACCTCCTTTAACCATACCTTGCTGATCGAATATGGATAATGAAATAAGATATTTGGAAACTTTGCTACCTCCACTTACTGTCAAGTCGGCATTGTGGCGGATAGCTGTTTGTTTCACTTCGTCAAACCAATTGGTGTTGGCACTGCCTAATGCGGTGGAATTAGGCTCAAGAATTTCTAGTGCATATTGGTTGGACGGATCATACACCAAGGTTTCTTTAGCAAAGCGGCGTACCGTTTCGCGCCATTCATCACCATACAGGATACGGAAGTTCTTAATTTGAACATCAGTGGTTACATTATAGTTGAAGTTGACGGTAGGTTTGGAACCCTCCACCCCTTTCTTGGTGGTAACGATAACCACACCGTTTGCAGCACGAGAACCATAGATAGCAGCTGCAGAAGCATCTTTCAATACGTCCATAGATTGGATATCATTCGGAGAAATGGCATCCAGCATGCTGGGATCTTCTACAGGAACTCCATCGATAACATACAAGGGTTCATTAGAACCGGTTAATGACGTAGCACCACGCACACGTACACGGACTGTCTCACCCGGAACACCGGTATTCTGTGACACCTGTACACCTGCTGCCAGGTTTTGAAGCATAGAAGTTACATTAGGAGTATTCAATTGGCTCAACTGCTTTAGGCCTACTGAAGCTACAGAGCCGGTCAAATCCTTTACAGAAGAAGTACCATAACCTACTACGACTACTTCGTCCAGATTGGTCACCTCGCTTTCCATTTTTACATTGAAAACGTGTCTGTTGCCAATTTTTTCCTTAACTGTCTGCATACCGATAAAGCTGATCATCAGTTCGTCGTTTTTAGTGTTTTCAGGATAAGACAGCATGAATTGTCCATCCATATTGGCTGCTGTACCGAACGTGGTGCCTTGGATAACAATAGAGGCTCCGATGACCGGTTCGCCCATATCATCTTTGATCACTCCGGTAATTGTTCTGCGCTTGGCATTTCTGTCAATCGGTAATATGAGTACATAATTGTTCTCTACTAATTCATAGCGCATACCTGCCTGGCTACAAATCACGGAAAGTGCTTGTTCCAGAGGTTCTTTGTTTAATGTAAGTTTCAAAGGTACATTGTTCAATGTTGCATCTTCGTACATGATATGAATGCCTGTTTGCTTTTTAACCATGTTAAGAGCCTCTTTTACACTGATGTTTTCACTTTTGATAGTGACAGTCTTGTCGGCTAGTACGTTTGCAAACATTGCGTTGAATGTGCAGAATATGCACATTAACATTACTAATAGCCTCATTTTTGGAGGTTTAGCTACTAAACGATTCCAAAGTTCGTCTTTTTTCATAAAACTCAAATAACTCATTTAATTTAGAATATTCCTGTTATACAGGGTTTGATTATTGTTTTTTTACAAATATAGTTTCTCCTTTTCTCTCAAACTTGACATCGGATACGCGATGAATAATATCTAATGCAAAATCCAAAGGCTTGTTACGGAAAATGATTCCGGTAAACTTCATGGTTTCCAATTCCTTGGATGCTATTTGAATATCTACATTATAGCATCGTGACAGTCGGGCTGTCAGCAAAGGGAATGGCATTGCGTCAAATTCCATAGCACCATCTGTCCATGAAGTATAGAATTCTGTATCTACTTTGCTAACTTTTGATTGTGCAGAAGAGTAATGTTCACCTGGCAGCAGGTAGTATTCACCTGAAGGAGCAGTTACTTTTAGTTTACCTTCAATCAGAGTCACAGATAATTCTTCATCGGGATAAGCCGAGATATTGAAAGTTGTTCCTAATACATAAATAGCATGGTCGTGTGCTTTTATTATGAAAGGACGGGCTGCATCGTGGGTTACCTCAAACATAGCCTCTCCTTCTAAGGTGATTTCACGGGTATCTCCAAACTGAACCGGAAAATCGATATGGGAGTCCGCATTCATTTTTACTTTTGTACCATCAGCCAATACTATTGCATATTCCGAACCTTTTGGCACTATGATCTTATTTTGTAATAGTTCGGTATCCAGTTCTGTTTTATGGGGGTAATCACTTTCTTGAGGGAATAT
>ULZW01004968.1_pt1 | contig 13026 bp, 10 predicted proteins | sample 1963521 | NCBI WGS metagenome assembly ULZW01 (sample SAMEA4835901, study PRJEB28245) | human gut metagenome | biome: gut microbiome; material: fecal sample | place: Denmark | collected 2008 | reverse complement strand
GATTTTCTCGAAGACGAACGAAGAGTCACCCTCGCGCACCAGTTTGTGCAGTAGGGCGTTGGTATCCGAGAGCAGAAAGCGGTTGTGCTCCCGGTTTAGCGTGCGTACCTCTTCGTCGATATGATTGAGAAGTTGCAGTTTGTTGAGGTGCTGGAGCGAGAGGCGGCAACTGTTCAAGGTACGGTTGCGTTGCGGACGCATTCTTTCGGCTTCCTGCAGTAGAGGCATCAGGCTGGTTTCTGCCAGACAGATGATGTCGTCCTTCCGTGAGGATGTTTTCGTTGCCCAGTTTTTTGCATCTGCCAAGCTGTTTTGCAGGGTGGCGTTCAGCACATCCTTGTCAGACAGTCTGCCGTCGCGCAGTTTGCGGAAGTAACTGCCGATGCCTCGGGCACCTCCTTTCAAGTCTTCGGGAGTGAGGGCATGCCCTTCCAGTTCGCCTTCAAACTGGTCGTAGAAACTTTTCATCTGTTCCAGAGCCTCGGTTTCCATATCGCGCAGCACATCCCGGTAGAGTTTCAACGTGTTCGGAGTACGAAGGCATTGCCGTAGTTTTTCGCCGCGTTCTATGTAGCTTTCATCGAAGATGTTTCGTCCGAAACTTTTCACCTCATTCGATACGTTCCAGCGTTTGTCGTCGCGGATGCGCTCGTCGATGTAGTCCAGGAGCCATGCCAGCACGGGAGAAGTGGGGGTAAGCTTCTCGATGAGGCTGTCTACGGCATCACTCAGCACTTCACTGTTGTTCAGCTCTATGTTCAGGTTAGGACTCAGTTCCAGTTCGCGGGCAAGGTTGCGCATCACAGATTGAAAAAAGGAGTCGATGGTTTCCACGCGGAAACGGCTGTAGTCATGCAGCATGTATTGCAGTGCCATGCCGGCCCGTTGACGAATCTCCCCGTCCGTCAATCTGTCCCCGCCTTCTTCTTTAATTTTTAATTTATAATTTTTAATTCTCTCCAAGTATGCTTCGGAAGAAGGTGCTCCCTTCCAGATACCGTAAAGCTGTGTCAGTATGCGCTCCTTCATCTCTGCCGTAGCCTTGTTGGTGAAGGTTACGGCAAGTATCTGCCGGTAGGCGCGTGGATTGATTATCAAATGCTTGATGTATTCCACAGCCAGCGTAAAGGTCTTGCCTGAGCCGGCAGAGGCTTTGTATACTAATAATTCCATGTAAATTGCTGCATTGAGTATGTATCTGCAAACGTACACAAAAATAATGAGAAAAATAAATGCTTCCCTGCTTTCTCTTATAGAAAGAAGTGGGAAGCATCCATTATTGAGGGGCTATGTGTAGGGGCTGTGCTACATTACCGGCGTCTGGAAAAGAAATACAAATCCTTTGCTGTCTTTCAAATCCTTTATGGCATCTCCGGCATAGATTTCTCCGTTTGTCAGTGAGAGTTTCTTGATTCCTGCATTCGGGCTAAAATCGATTTTCTTCAGGTCGAGCCAGAACAAGTTAGGGGTCAGTGTGGACTCAAAATAATATACTTTGTTCTTCTGGTCGGATACAGAACGCCAACGGGTGGAGGAGATATGGGGCTTGTCCGGTGTGGTGATACCGAACGGTACAGAAACATTGCGCATTACGCTCAATACACTGGGTACAGCAATCTTTGCATCCGCTGTTTGCGGAATGGCATTGATGTAGAACGATGCGCGTACAAAGCGGTCACTGGAGCGGTTGGTTCCCGGCAACATATTCAGTCCGCCTACCTCTTTCCAATAGTCGTTGATAGCCAGCTGGAGTTCATATTTGGGAGAGTTGGTCATTACTTGATACTGCTTGCCTTCATGTATCTCAAGGTTTCCGTCTATGTATTCCAGGACAGCCGTGTTTCCAGTTTCATCTGTGATGGCCAGATGCAGGGTGGAAGCGGCTCCGTTGGGCAGGTCTGGTGCATCAATGCGGAAGGATTCTTTTTTCAGTTCATCCACAGCTTCGCGTACGGTTGCAAAATTGTCGAGTACGTATTGCGTCCAGATACTGATGCCCATAATCGGGCGGTTGTCTCCCGGGCGGTGGTAAACGGACTCCGGAAGGAAGAGCAGGCTGGCAACCAGACCTTTCTCGTTCATACCGTCGCAGGTACCTATGTCATAACCGGCGGCAATGACGCTACCGTACTTGGAAGTCCAGTTCACTGCATTCCCTTTGTTGTAGCCTGCCCTTTGCATGCCTCGTGGGAATACATAGATGTTACTCATAAGGTCTTCTTTCCAGTCCATCGTACGTCCTGTAATGACTGTATTGTCAGGACCGATGTAGGTGGCTCGGGTACACGCTTCTGTTTGTTGCACACTCATGGAGGCTATGGCAGCCAGTGCAACAGCTATTGTCTTTATTGGTTTATTCATCTCGCTTTTGTCTTTATGAATTAATACTCTGTTTCATAGAATAACAAAAGGAGGGGAGTATAGTTTGAGAAAAAGAGGTGAAATCCCTTACTCGTCTTTTTCTTTCAGCAATTCCTCCATCTTCAGCACCTCGTCCCGATACTGTGCGGCTTCGATAAAATCGAGTTTCTTGGCAGCCTCCTGCATAAGCTTCTTGGTACGTTCGATACTCTTTTCCAGTTGCTTGCGGCTCATGTACTGTACTATAGGGTCGGCAGCCATCGTAGATGTACTTTCTTGTTCCACATAGGGGCGGGGAGTGCTGGAAGTGAACTTCTCGCTGCTGAGGACGGCTTCGCCGGAAGCCTCGTTGGTGGCAAACACATTGAGGTTCTTGGCTTTCTTGATTTGCTGTGGTGTGATGCCGTGCTCTTCGTTGTACTTCAACTGCTTCTCGCGACGGCGGTTGGTCTCGTCGATGGTCAGTTGCATGCTGTCCGTTATTTTGTCGGCATACATGATGACCATACCGTTCACGTTACGGGCGGCACGTCCGGCAGTCTGTGTCAGTGAGCGGTGGGAACGAAGGAAACCTTCCTTGTCTGCATCGAGAATGGCAACGAGAGAGACTTCAGGCAGGTCGAGTCCTTCACGCAGCAGGTTGACACCGACAAGTACATCGTAAATGCCCTCGCGCAAGTCACCCATAATCTTCACACGTTCCAAAGTGTCTACGTCGCTGTGGATATAATTACACTTCACGTTGTTGTTCAGCAGATATTCCGTCAGTTCTTCAGCCATTCGTTTGGTGAGGGTGGTGACGAGGGTACGCTCGTTCTTCTCGATGCGTACTTGGATTTCTTCCATCAGGTCGTCTATTTGGTTGTGGCTGGGACGCACCTCAATAATGGGGTCTAACAGTCCCGTCGGGCGGATGACTTGTTCTACTACGATGCCTTCGGATTTCATCAGCTCATAGTCTGCCGGTGTGGCGCTGACGTAAATCACTTGTTTGGCCATCTCTTCGAATTCATCGAATTTCAGCGGGCGGTTGTCCATGGCAGCCGGTAGGCGGAATCCGTACTCCACTAGGTTTATCTTGCGGGCGCGGTCACCTCCGTACATGGCACGTATCTGCGGGACGCTGACGTGGCTTTCGTCAATGACTATCAGGAAATCTTCGGGGAAGAAGTCCAGCAGGCAGTAGGGGCGGGTACCGGCAGCACGCCCGTCAAAGTAGCGAGAATAATTCTCAATGCCGGAGCAATGTCCCAATTCGCGTATCATTTCCATATCATAGGTCACCCGTTCCTGCAAACGTTTGGCCTCGAATGGGCGGCCTTCGTTTTCAAACCATTGCACTTGCTTGTGAAGGTCATCCTCTATTTCGTGTATGGCACGCAACGTGGCTTCCTTGGTGGTCATGAAGAGGTTGGCGGGATAAATCTTGTAGGCATCGAACTTGGCGACGGTAACGCCGCTCATAGGGTCCACTTCCTCAATACTGTCTACCTCGTCTCCCCAAAAGGTGACGCGCAGCAAGTTGTCGGCGTAAGCCAGATAAATGTCCACCGTATCGCCTTTCACGCGGAAATTGCCGCGGTTCAGGTCAATGTCGTTGCGTACGTAAAGACTGTCCACCAGGCGTCGCAGGAAGACATTGCGACTGAAATTCTTGCCTTGCTGTACTTCGATGACGTTGTTGTAGAAGTCTGCCGGATTCCCCATGCCGTATATGCACGAAACGGAGGATACCACCACTACATCTTTCCTGCCCGAAAGCAGGGCGGAGGTGGCGGCAAGGCGCAACTTGTCTATCTCGTCGTTGATGGCGAGGTCTTTTTCTATATAGGTGTCCGATGATGGCAGGTAGGCTTCGGGCTGATAGTAGTCGTAGTAGGACACATAGTATTCTACGGCATTGTTCGGGAAGAATCCCTTGAACTCGCTGTACAACTGGGCAGCCAGCGTCTTGTTGTGGCTCAATATCAGCGTTGGCTTGTTGATGTTGGCAATGACGTTGGCTATGGTGAATGTCTTTCCGGACCCGGTGACACCGAGTAATGTTTGTGCAGGAAGTCCCTCATGCACGCCCTCGGTCAGCTGTGCGATGGCTTCCGGCTGGTCACCGGTAGGTTGGTAGGCGGATGTCAGTTCGAATTTGTTCATTTTCTCTTCTTAGAAGCGGCAATATTCGGTAAAATCTTTGAGATAAACAAAATTTTTTCGTAATTCTGGAAGACTTTTCTTAGTGCCTTATACAAAGGACTTTGGGAGAATTACCCAATTTTGAGGTAATGACTTGGCAACTGTGCCATTTGCCACGCTTTGCCCTGAATTGCGTTCTCGGTAACTCATTCAGAATGCAAAAGTAACTAAAAAATGAATATCAAAAAAGGACAGGCTGATTATTTTGACCTGTCCTTTTTATGAATACCATTTGGATTATCATATTTTCGATTTGTATACCTTCTAAATCAGTTCAACCAATTGTCTTTAATAAATGCGACAATTCTATCCCTGCGTTCTACTATTTGAGGTTCATTCCATTGTTTTTCGGCTTTAAGCGTTTCATAGATTTCTTTGTGAGAATAGAAAACACTATTATACATTTCCATAACATTGGGATTTGCAGGATTATGATTCTTCTTTGCAGAGTTGTTTCCCCATGTAAGGAGTGATAGGTTACCTATGTTATTAAGGTAGTCACTACGGAATCCCTCTGAATACTCAATAAAATCAGGTTCTTGTGGAGTGATATGGTCTAATGTGTTTGAAACAGACACATCTCTAAATACATTGGTACACTCATCTGGTGATAGTAGAGGTTGACGCGCTTTTGCACGCAAGTGGTTCTCATATTTATAAAGAACATATCTTAACTCTCTACGATAATGATATTTATTTGCCGTAAAGTAGCGAAGGCAATCTCCATTAAAATTCCAGTACCACTTAAACCCATGATGACATTTATCTGTAAGGTCTGCTATAAGATTGTCATATCCATCAGACTTATAATTTTTCGCTATGGATATTAAGTTGTTAGTACGATAACCACCTAATGTATAAGTCATCTTAAATAAGATTTTCTCAACCAACTTTAGCGCATTATCAATAGCCGAAATATTTCTCACCTCTGTTCCGTTGCTATTGTAATGGCAAAGTTTGAGTACCAACGGCATAGAATTAGCCTTGTCAAGAATACAAACATCAGATATAGGACAGTTAAATAAGTGCCAAGTACTTTCTATTTCGCACATTAAAGAATATGAACGGCAGAGTTCGCTTACAAAATTGTTAATCCATTGTGCCTTATCATTAGAACGCTGCAAACTTTCCTTTATCGCATCTAATGGGGAATCATAGCTTGAAAGGAATGCCGAACAATGGTAACCTAAAACAGTATCTTCTTTGGTCTCAAGTCTTTCAATATAATTATAAATCAAGGCAAACTTAGCTTCCAAAGAACGAATATTACTAAGTGCATTAGTAGCATTGTTTCGATATATTTGGTGCATCAGAAAAGCTTTCAACTTTTCTAATGTGGTAAGCCCTAAACCTCGGTCATTCTGAAAAGCAAATATTTGAGTGGCTGTAAGTTTTGCAGATTCACCACTTAATAGGAATGTTGTTATTATGGCATTGTCAATTACATAAAACCATTTGAAAAGAGTTTGATTTTCTGTTGGTGCAGCCATTTTCTCTTCAAAAAACATCGCAGCTTCACGAATACGCCGTTCTGAACGCCTTCCTGTTTCCACCTTATAGTCGTTACCACATTCGACAATCAATCGATTGAAAAATGACGCATCATCAGAAACAGTTTCAAACTTTTGGCTACCATAACGAGGCTGAAGATAACGTTCATATATTTGCTCTGTGGCATATTGCATATTATTGTATTCAAATCTTTCAATACCACGTTTACGCAATTCTTTTACTAAACAACTCATAAAAATGACCGTTGTAGTCAACCTTTGTTGCCCATCAATTAACTCATATCTGTTACCTTGGGTCTTTTCAAATAGATAGTGACCAAGAAAATAGTTAGAGTTATTGGGTTGGTCAATTATATCATTTAGATACATATCAACTTGACCAATACGTCCTTCTTTACCAACTCTCCAAGAATAGGCTCTCTGATAGCTTGGTATAAGAAAGGTTATCATATCTTCGCCAAACAAGCGTCCGATAGTTGTTTGATTGTCCATATTGCTAAATTACCAATAACAATTAATTTTTATTCTTTAAGTGTAAGCAAATGGGGTGCGTCAAAACATGCACACCCCATTTTACATTTAATGAGCAGAGCGAGTATTAATTTTTTTACCAGTTCTATCATAAGTATCCAGCCAAGCACTTCTTCTTACAATGAAAGTGTCACCTGAAATACTCACAAATGAACCGATAGATTCACTAAGCGTTTTGTACTTTTTACCTGATTCATCATATAAATCGTACCATGCGCTTCGTCGTACAACGAAAAAATTAGCAGCCCAACCAAGTACTTCACCGATACTTTCGCTGAGCGTCTTTTGTTTTTTTCCACGTTCGTCATAGATGTCATACCATGCACTACGACGTTCAATCATTGAAATAGCCATAATTCAATCGAGTGGTCTTACAGTTCCTTTTGAACCTTTTAAAGTTAAAAATGGGAAGCGTGGAACTGCAATGCCACGTCTTGTATTGGAGGTCCTGAGAAAACCTTAGTGTATAGATGTAGTAATAGCAGCCCACGCTATAGCGTGAGAACCACTATGCCTTTTCCCATACACTATTTGAAAGTTTCTCAGGTTTCCAAATACGAGATAAGCATAACGCTTCTTCTTTTTCTAATATGTCTTGGATAGAGTTGCCCCAATCCGATTGCAAAAGTATAAAAAATCCGTGATACGCCATTCAACTATCACGGACTTTATTTTGACTTACAGCTTAATACCTCTGTTCTGTCTCGGCTTCGGTATTCCGATTGCTTCCCTAAACTCATTCATCTTCTTTCTGAACCAACTTACATGCGATACACCGTCAATCTTGAAATCGAACTTTCCGTTCTCGTCTTCCTTGATGGAGCAGATAGAGCGCTTGGCTTCAAAACTTTGGTTGAACTCCGAAGAGTAGAGTTTGCCTGTTATGGGGACATCCTTGAATGCGCATAACCGTTGGATTATACCATCGTTGAAGCCCAAGCGTTCACGCAGGAAGTTTATCATCGGCATCAGCTTAACCACATACGGAAAGTAGTGTTTGACAAAATCGGTAAACTCGAACATCTTTCGGTGTCGCTTTTCGTAGGCATCCGTTATTTCCTCTATACGCTTTGTGTATTGCTGCTCCCTTTGTCGGGCTTCCTCTTCAAGTTCCGATACACGCTCATGCAAATTCCTGTTTTCCCTCTCCAATGTCTTGACCTTGTTACTGCCGAAAAGAGAACCTACGCTCTCAGCAATATTGGTTGCTGCTGTCGTAGCTGCGCCTTTCAGTTTCTCGGTCTGTACCTCTTTCTTGGCTTGCCTGAGTTCCTGCTGTGCCGTTTCTTTCCGCTCCTGCAAATCCACCACTTCCGCTTTGAGGCTATCGACAAGTTTCTGTGTGTCCCGATAATATTGCTGCGTGGACTTATGCCGTGCTTTTGAACCGTCTATGCCACGCTGCAATCCGTACTTTGCCATCGCAATGGCGTAGGTATCTTGGTAGGTCTTCAATTTCAGCCGTGTCATAATATCATCGGCACATAGCCTTACGGTATCGGTCGGCTTCTTGCGGTAGCGTTTTTTCGCCTGTTCCTCACGTTTTCTGCGCTTGCGCTCCCCTTTTACGATGGGAACAAGGGTGATGTGTATGTGTGGCGTTTCCTCGTCCCGATGAAGATGGGCTGCCACAATGTTCTCCTTACCGAACAGGTCGGAAAAGTATCTCATGTTATCGGCACACCACTCGTCCAATCTGCCTTCACTTTCGATGCGCTCCATGTCCTCATGCGTTCCCGACACGATGATACGGATTGCCTGTACTTGATTACTGCCGATTTTTCGTGTCAGCCCTGCGTTTTCCAAACGGTGTTGGATGGCGGCTGTTCGGTCTTTCACTCCGTCGGGGTAGTCGAAGAGTTTTCGGTTAAGGTGCGTGCGAGTTGGGTCGGCGTTTTTCGGTATGATGAAACGCTCGATGTGGGCGGTCGTTCCACTATCAGAACCATGCGCCTTTTCCATGTGCAATACTACAAATCCCATATATGGTTTTCCTTTCTTTTTAGCTTGTGAAACAATGGTCTATTCTTTTTTGTACGGCTCTTTCCGTTGGCTTGGGAGAGTTCAGAGAGGTGCAACCTCTTTGGCTTATTGGGGAATTTTCAGCGTTGCTTGCAATGCGGCTCGGACAAATTCCCTAATAAGCTATGGTATTTTCCGTTGGCAAATATCCGTGTGCCTGCAAGCATTCTTTCATTCGCTACATCTTCAGCCCTCGTTTCTTCGGTGGCTGCATCATCCGCCTTGCGGATTGGACTTGTCCCTCCTGCTTCATCGGCTCTGCCGATTGAGACAAAGGCTTACCGCATAGGTAGTCGTTCAAATCCTTGTATCCACGGTAGTATATGGACTTGTCGGAAAGGCGTTCCCCGAACTTTGCTTTCAGATGCTCACAGGCTGTCCGTCCTGCCGTGTCGTTGTCAAGAAAACAGCTGATTCGGGAATAGGTAGCCAATATGCCCTCTGCCTTTGCGAGATTGGAAACGGAGTTCAGTATGATATAGTCCTGCGTGGTCAGTTGGGGGCATTGCGGATTGTTCCTCACACGGATGGAAAGGAACGAGAGGTAATCCATGAAGCCCTCGAAAAGATAACACATACTTCGTGGCTCTCCCTGCTGTCGGATATGGGTGATGTCCTTTGGAGAAACACAGCCTTTGAAGTATCGGTTACGCACCTCATAGCCTCCTGCCATGTTAGGGAAGCCGATGGCGAAGTATGGCTTACCCTCATATATGTAATGCAGTTCTCGACATTCCCTCTTGGTAAGTTCGGCATTTATCCCTCGCTCATTCAAGTAGGACAGCAACACAGGTGAGGACAGTTCCGAAACTTGCAGGTGTCGGAACATCGGCTTTGAAACGGATTGCCGACCAAAAGAGAATGACGTATGATTGGCGGTATGCAGGTGCGGTGTCTGTTTGGCGATACGTTCCAACAGATACGGTACATTGTCGGAACGGTAGAGTTCCGAAGCCAATGCGATGATATTGCCGCCCCTACCGATGCCGAAGTCGTACCATTGGTTAAGTTCGGTGTTCACCTTGAACGAGGCTTCTGTTTCCTTTCTCAGCGGTGACTTGTACCAAAGGCTGTTGCCCTGCCGCTTTATGGGTGTGTACCCCAAACTTTGCAGATAGTCTGCGATTTTGATTTGTTTTACTTCCTGTATAGTCATAAGTAATATTTCTATGGATTTGATGATGGTTGAAAAACTGTTGATTTGATGAATGGTTGGTTTAATACGCTTACATTCAGAACTATATATACTCAACAACTTCTCAACAAAATACTCGCCAAAAGAAAAATCAACAATCGGTCGGGGCGTTGTCCTCAACTTCTCTTTTGGTCTGTTGAGATTTTGTTGAGAGTGTATATCCCTTATTATCAGCATTGTTATACCCTTATTCATCAATTCAACAAAAAAACAATGGAATTACAGGGATTCAAGTTGCTCCCTTGTGATGGTGTAATAGCGTCCGACCCTCCTTATCGGCTCGTACCGACATTCCCGATTATAGTTCTGTTGGTAGGTGGTGTATGTTAGTCCGTTCAGTGCAGGGGTCAGTTTCCAGCACTCCTGCAATACTTTTCGCACTTGATGTTTCTCCGCCTTGACCTGCGTATTCGTCAGCAATACCAACAGGTCATTCGGGCAAAAAGAGAACGTGTCCGTGCCTACACTCTCCATGATGTCGAGGATAAGTTCGTGTATCTCTACCTCCAATCTGTTACGGTTGCTGCGGATGATGCGCTGCAAGGCTTCGGTATGCAGCAACGAGGGTGCGAACCACATACGGCTTTTCTTTTCGGTGGATAGCTGCCTGTGCTGCAAATGGTAAAGGAAAGCGGGTATCTCCGCTTTCAGCTTTTGCAGGAAGTCGGTATCATCAGACTGCAAGCGGTCTATCTTGCGCACCCAATAGCGTGTTTCTCCTGAATCAATGATGACAGGCAGATACTCGTTGTTGGAACACAGCACGAACTTGGCGAAGAATGCTATCTCGTTACGGTCTTTGCCTTTGGCTTCCACCTTGTAGGATAATGCCGTGCTCAGGTTCTTCAACCGCTCGCTGTCCTCCCTGCGACTCAACAGCACTTCGTCCACCACGATAAGAAGTTTCCCTGCCCAGTCGGAATTGAACTGGCTGCGGAAATCCTCGTTGGTATTGAAAGTAACATTGTTCTGAAACAGGGCTTTCAGAAAATTGAGGAATGTGCTTTTGCCCGTGTTACGTTCCTCAGATACCAACAGTAATATAGGCAACTTCTGTATGGGTTGCAGGTAGAGCAGTTGAAGATAGTCCATCCCCAACTCGTATTGCTCCCCGAAGATGTGTTCCACCAATGAGCGGATAGAGGGGAAATCACCCTCTATCGGCTTGTGGTCTATCGGCTCATAAAGATTTAGGAACTTGCCGACCACGGGCTTATAACCAACGTGTTCGGGTACGGTGCAGAAACCGTCATACTTGGGTACGCTGCCGATGTAGTCCTTACCGTAGTCTTGGCGCAGGGTCTCGTTGTTCCATGCGATGCGTTTCCTTACATACCCTCCGTTCAGTCTCGGCTGCTCTACAATCTTGTAGAGCGTTGTGCCGACACGGATAAACTCTTCTCTTGCCATGCCGCCATCCGTGGGCGGTCGGTGGCTGTCTTTTACTTTGTTTGCTTCCATATTCCAATGATTTAAGTTTGAAAAAATGTCAGCTGCAAAAGTATAAGCATTTGTTGGATAGGTTGATACGCAAATCGCAGCAGAACACGGCAAAAAATACCTTACAACAGAAAAGTTGGTGTTTCGGGGCTTGAAAAACAAAAAATCCCGAAGAAACAGGGCTGAAAATAGATGCTTCTTCGGGTGCGTGAGTATGTGTAAATGGCAATATGCCTATGCAAAGTATTTTGGGCTTGGCATATCGGTAATGTTCAGCGAAAAGAGGATGCTCTGTTTTTCTTTTCGCAAGTACAGTCTTTCAAGGACGGCTCTGCGAACCTGCTCCGCTCCGAATGAGTTTATACGGAAAGCAAGGGCGATGATGGTTTCAAGATTGTAAACCTCCATGCAGCGTTTATCCGACAGTTTGATGGTACGTTTTATGTCGTGTTCCCTCAAAATACCGCTTTTGCAGAGAACCTTTATCCCTGCTCGGATTGTCGGAGCAATAACCCCGAACAACTCGCATAGTTCCCACTCGGTCATGGCAATGGAGCCTGTATCGGTCGGCAGGGTGATGTTGCCCTGTCCGTCCATCGTGATGATGCTTCGTTTCATGGCTTTGTCTCGTTATGTGGTTACACTTCCGAATGATGCGTTCAGTTTGTTTCCGAACATCGTGAGGTCGTTGTCAAGTTTCTGAGTGGTAATCTTTGCGTAGATTTGCGTAGTGACAATATTCGTATGCCCCAAAACACGACTTACACTTTCGATTGGCATTCCCTTGCTAAGAGCCAGTGTTCCAAATGTATGCCTCGCACAATGGTAGGAGATTTGCTTCTCTATTCCACATTCGGCTATCACTTTTTTAAGCTGTTTACACATCGTCCAATAGTTGATTTTACCGAATACCAACTTGTCTTCCGACAGATGTTTGTACCGCTCGATTATCTGCAATGGAATGTCAAGCAGTTTCACTTGGAACGGAACATTGGTCTTGTGCCGTTTGGCGATTATCCATTTCTCACCGTTCACTTCCACGATTTCATCCGTTGTAAGTTCTTTCATATCCACGAAAGACAATGCGGTGAAACAGGCAAAAATAAACAGGTCACGTACCAATGCGAGGGTCTGATTGTCAAACTCATGCGCCATGATTCTTTTGATTTCATCCTCCGTCAGATACTCACGCTCCTTTACATTCGGGCTGATGTGGAACTGCGCAAACGGGTTTCTCGGTATCAGTCCGTTGTAATGCGCCCGCATAACGACACCTTTCAACCACATACAATTCAGCCAAATGGTAGCGTTCTTCAATCCACGTTCTGCCGTGAGGTAGGCGGCAAATTCCTTGATGAAGTCGGGGGTAAGTTCCAACATTGACATATCGTTGCGCTTGTAGAATGACTTGATAAAGGCTGCGACATAGTTTCTTGCCCTTACCATCACCTTATATGTGCCGATGCTGCGGTCTTTGCCGACACGTTTCATAAAGTTGGCGCAATCCTTGTCAAACGCCTTTATCAGTGTCTCATATTCGCTGCCGATACCTTGATAGGCATTGCGCACCATTTCAGCCGTAACGTATGCCTCACGGTCTGATATGCGCTGGTAGTGCTTGATGATTTGCGCCTTGATGTTGTCCAAAGCGTGGTTGATGTCCCGTGCTTCAACACTCTTGCCTTTGGCTCGGTTGCCTTTCGCATCCCAAAGCGTTTTCGGGATGCTCCGTTTGCAACTGAACTGCGCCACAGTACCGTTGATTGTCACTCGTCCCAT
>ULZW01004022.1_pt1 | contig 13451 bp, 8 predicted proteins | sample 1963521 | NCBI WGS metagenome assembly ULZW01 (sample SAMEA4835901, study PRJEB28245) | human gut metagenome | biome: gut microbiome; material: fecal sample | place: Denmark | collected 2008 | reverse complement strand
TTAGGTGGGAGAAACCACCCTCTACATAGTAACTCTTGGTTTTTTATACTGTTGCTGTCACCTTGAAGCTCATCATCACGGGATAATCTGCAGTAGAGTGCGGTGATTCTGCTGTCAAGGGCCGCATCGATATTCAGCTGTCTATTCATAGACCTCCAGCTTGATCTGGCGGTTATTGATGTAATAGCGATCCTTGTCATAGGCTGGGAGCGAGGCTTTGAACAGAATCCGCACGCCGGTCCCGGACGGGCTGTATTCCGTATAGGTATCCATCCGTGCGATGATGTCCTCGGCCATATCCGACAGCACACCGTCCTCGACACAGCTGTCGATGTCGATGGCGCAGATGTCCCCGAAGACGCCGATGCCGATACCGTCATATCCGGCCCTGTGTCTGACGGCTATGGCATAATTCGTGAAGGTGGCCTTATTCGCAGAATCCGCACGGAGGCCGTTCGTCTGATACGGCACCTTGGTCCTGTTCCCGTCACGCTCCTCATATTTCCAGAGGCAGAAGGCACCTCGTTCCTTTAATTCCTGTGGCAGCTTTTCGTACATATCTGTAATCATCCTTTCCGGAGGGCTTCGTCCCGCCCTCAATACCCACTGGAGGGTTTCGCCGGTTTTGAACGAAAGATTTTGAAATTTTCTTCGTTCAGTACTCCCTTGACAGAAACCGGTGAAGTGGTCCGCTTTTTCGGAAACTTTTTTCTCCCACTACCCACTGGAGGGAAATGGGCTGTCTGGCCAAAAAGATCTGAAACTTTTTCTCTCCAGTACCCCCTTGACAAAAATTGCCGTTTGCTCTAAAGAATCCGAAAATTTTTACTTCTCACTTCCCACCGGTCATGAGCATCCGTTTTGACCAAAAAATTCTGAAACTTTTTTCTCTCCAGTACCCACTGGACAAAAATCGTCATTTGGCCAAACGATTCTGAAGATTTTTTCTCTTCCCAGTACCAACTGGACAAAAGGAGCGGTTTTGAACGAAAGAAAATGAAAAAACCTCCGAGAAATTCCCGGAGGTCCAAAGTTCAAAATATATTCATTGATTTTTTCACGGAAGTGTGATATAATAAATTATCTAAGTTCTGAAAAGGAGGCTGATGATATGGCCGTGAGTTATAAACCTCTAATGCATATGATGATCGAGCGGGATATTTCCAATGCGGAGCTGATGCGCCGTGCGAACATTTCCGCAAATATAATCACGAAGATCAAGAACGGGCAATACATCGCCTTGGATAAGGTAGAGAGCATTTGCCACGCTATGGGCTGCTCCCCCAACGATATGATGGAGTTTATACCCGATAACCCGGAAGGAGAGAAAAAGGATGATTAACATACGGAAACTGGAAGCGGAGCTGTGGGAATCCGCCGATCTCCTTCGCGCAGGGTCAAAGTTGACGTCGAATCAATACTGTATGCCCGTGCTAGGGCTTATTTTCCTGCGCTATGCGTACAGCCGCTTTAAAAAGGTAGAGACCGAGATACTGAAGGACCGTCCTTCACGAGGTGGACGCGTAATGCCCGTGGAGGCCAGCGACTTTTCCGCAAAGAGTGCGCTGTTTCTGCCGAAAGAGGCGCAGTACGAGTATCTTGTCAATCTGCCGGAGAATATCGCGGCGGCAGGACTTGCCAATAAAGCCGGACATCCGATGAACAGCCTCGGTGAAGTTGTCAACAACGCCATGCAACTGATAGAGGATCAGAGCGAACAGCTCACAGGTGTCCTGCCGAAAAGCTATACCGACTTCTCCGACGAACTGCTGGCGGAGCTGCTTCGCATTTTCAATAACAGCGCACTTGATGACGTCGGCGGTGATATCATCGGACGCATATATGAATACTTCCTCAATAAATTCGCCAAAAACATCGCCTCTGATGACGGTGTGTTCTTCACGCCGAAATCTCTCGTAAAAATGATTGTAAACATCATCGAGCCGAAACAGGGTGTTCTTCTTGATTGCGCGTGCGGCAGCGGCGGTATGTTCGTACAGAGCGGAGATTTTGTGAATGCCGCCGGTATGAACGCCAACAGCACCATGACCTTCTACGGACAGGAGAAGGTGGAATATAATGCACAGCTCTGCCTTATGAACATGGCGGTGCACGGGCTGACAGGCGTTATCAAATCCGGTGACGAGGCGAATACCTTCTATCATGACGCACATAACCTGAACGGCTGCTGCGATTACATCATGGCGAATCCTCCGTTTAATGTGGATAAGGTCAAAGCCGAATCATGCGAAAACGCCGGACGCCTTCCGTTCGGTCTGCCGAGCGTAAACAAGAACAAAGAGGTCGGCAACGCCAATTACCTATGGATCTCCTATTTCTATTCCTATCTGAACGAGCATGGCCGCGCCGGTTTCGTTATGGCATCCTCCGCTACCGACAGTCAGGGCAAAGATAAGGATATCCGTGAAAAGCTCATCAAGACCGGTCACGTTGACGTGATGATCTCCGTCGGTAATAATTTCTTCTATACGAAATCGCTGCCTTGCTCCCTGTGGTTTTTCGATAAAGCGAAGGGCGAAGCAATCCGAGATAAGGTTCTGTTCATTGATGCCCGTAATTACTATACTGTTGTAGACCGCACGCTGAATGAATGGAGCGAATGGCAGCTTAAGAACCTGAACGCCATCGTGTGGCTCTATCGCGGCGAGACAGAAAAATACACAGCTCTGCTGCAGGAATACCACCACTATCTGCACGATGAAGCCGAGGCCGCTGAAAATGACGATTTGAAAGATGCTGTATATCAGGAATCCTTTGTCGATATCGTTTCTGCGCTGAAGGAAAAGCTCTCCGCGCTCCGCAAGACGGCAAAAGCCGAAGTGGAAGCTGCCGGGAAGCGTGACAAAAAGAGCGTGCAGCAGCAGTATGGCGATAGAATTGCCTATATCGAGAATATGCTGACCGTTGCCAAGGAAGCGCACTGGCTCTATGAGAAGTTCGGTGACGGCATTTATGCCGATGTCCTTGGCCTGTGTAAACTTGCCACGCTTGCCGAAATCGAAGAAAAGGGCTGGTCGCTCACACCCGGCGCGTATGTAGGCGTTGCTCCAGTGGAAGATGACGGCGTGGATTTTGCCGAACGAATGGCAGAGATTCACAGGGAGCTTCTGTCCCTTCAGGCTGAATCTAACGATCTGATGAATACCATCTCAATGAATATGAAGGAGATGGGGATATGAGCTATAGCAAGGCACAAATAGCTAATCTGTGTACTCTGGTGACTTCTGGCGGAACTCCGCTTACCTCTGTTCCCGCCTACTATGACCCTAAAGAAATCCCTTGGTTGAAAACCGGGGAAGTAAATTACTGTCGTATTTACGACACAGAAAGCTATATTTCGAAAGAGGGACTGGCTCGTTCCAGCGCAAAAATGATTCCTGCGAATTCAGTTGTCGTTGCAATGTATGGACAGGGGGATACTGCGGGTAGGGTTGCAATTAACAAGATACCATTGTCTACAAATCAGGCATGCTGCAATCTTGTTATAAACCACGTAATAGCTGATTATGAGTATGTTTATTATGCCTTGTGTACGCTTTACGACCGCCTTGTTGCGTTAAAAAACGGAGGTGCGCAGCCAAATCTTAATGCTAAAAAGATAAAAGCAATTGAAATACCATTCCCAGACCTTGAGACACAGCGTACAATTGCTTCTGTTTTGGGAGCCTATGACAACCTCATCGAAAACAACCAGAAGCAAATCAAGCTACTTGAAGAAGCGGCACAGCGGTTGTATAAAGAATGGTTTGTCGATCTCCACTTCCCCGGATATGAGGATACGCCTATCGTTGACGGTGTGCCGGAAGGGTGGAAGAAGTGCTTGTTGGGAGATATCAATTGCTCTCTTGAATCTGGATCGCGGCCAAAGGGAGGAATTGATGCTTCTCTTGTTGACGGTGTACCAAGTATCGGTGCTGAAAATGTAATTGGGTTGGGCTGTTATAATTATTCCTCCGAGAAACTTATTACAAAAGATTTCTTTTCAAAAATGAAAAGAGGAAAACTCTGTGATAAAGACATACTAATTTATAAGGACGGCGCATACATTGGGCGGACGAGCCTATTTCAAGATGGTTTTCCGCATCTGGAGGCTGCTGTTAATGAACATGTTTTTTTGCTTCATGCAGCAGATGAACACATACAATATTATCTGTTCTTTACGCTTTATCAGCAGGAATACTATCAAAAGATGCAGAAGCTCAACAAGAATGCAGCTCAGCCGGGCATAAATTCGAAAGCAATGATGTCGTTACCCGTGTTGTTGCCAACTGAAGATATTCTTGATGGGTTTGATTCCTTCGCAACGCCATTAATGCATAAAATCTTTAATTTAGCAAAGCAAAATAGGCGATTGGAACTGGCCCGTGATCGTTTGCTTCCAAAGCTGATGAGTGGTGAAATCGAGGTGTAGGAGGTGCTCGTATGAGCTACGATTACTCTGAAAACATTCTTGTGCAGGAAAGCGCCGGAAACCTTCTCCGGGACGAGCTCCAATGGGATGTGAAATTTGCATATAACACGGAGGTGCTGGGCGATAACGGCACTTTCGGCAGGAGGTCGTACAAAGAGATTCTGCTTGTGCGGTATTTTCGTGCTGCTCTGAAAAAGCTAAATCCTTGGATCACCGAGGCACAGATACTTGAAGCGCAGGTCGCACTCGAAAAACGCCTGTCCACAGCCTCGCTCCTTCAGGTCAACGAAGAAAAGTATTTCCTGATCCGCGACGGCATTCCCGTGACAGTAAAGCGTCCGGACGGCAAAACGGAAACAAAGAAAGCTGCCGTGATCGATTTTCTCCACCCGGAGAACAACTATTTCCTTGCCATAAAAGAACTGAAAATACACGGTGATCTTTACCGCCGCCGCACGGATATCGTGGGCTTTGTAAACGGCTTGCCGCTCCTCTTTGTGGAATTAAAGAAAAACACCGTAGACGTTCAGAACGCCTACGATGACAACTATACCGATTATCAGGATACGATACCGCACCTGTTCTATTACAACGCCTTCCTTATACTGTCTAACGGCACCGAGGCCAAGGTCGGTACGTTGGGCAGCAAGTACGAATTCTTCCATGAATGGAAGCGTCTTGACGAAAAAGAGCAAGGCAGCGTAGCTTTGGAAACGATGCTGCGCGGCATATGCAAAAAAGAGAACTTCCTTGATCTGCTGGAGAACTTCATTCTTTACGACCACTCCGGCGGCAACACGGTGAAAATCCTTGCCCGTAACCACCAGTATCTCGGTGTCAACGAAGCAGTCAAGGCATATGAAGCACGGAAGCTCAACGACGGCAAGTTGGGCGTGTTCTGGCATACACAAGGTTCCGGCAAGAGCTATTCCATGGTTTTTCTCGCCCAGAAGATCCGCCGCAAGTTTGCAGGGTCTCCCACAATCGTTGTTCTTACCGACCGAGATGAACTGAACAAGCAGATCAGCGACACTTTTGAAAACTGTGGTCTGCTCGGTAAAACGAAAGCCTCACAGTTTATCGCCACAAGCGGCGGTGACCTCGTCACGAAGCTGAAAGGCAATCCGAGCTTCATATTCACGCTGATACAGAAATTCAACAGGCCGGACGAACAGCCGATTTACCCGGACCACGATATTATTATCATGTCGGACGAGGCTCACCGCAGCCAGTACGGTATCTTTGCCGACAACATGATGAAGTTGCTTCCGACAGCGGCCCGTATTGGCTTTACCGGCACTCCGCTCCTGTCCAGCGACAATATCACGGCGCGTACCTTCGGCGGCTATATCTCTGTTTACGATTTCAAACGGGCAGTGGAGGATGGTGCCACTGTTCCGCTGTATTATGAGAATCGCGGCGAAAAGATACTCGATCTTCACAATCCTGAGATCACCGACCGCATCCTTGACGCCATCGAAAATGCCGATATCGACGTCGATCAACAGGATAAGCTTGAAGCGGAATTTGCTAAGGAAATCCATCTGATGACGGCGGAGCCTCGCCTGAAATCCATAGCGAAAGATTTTGTCGGTCACTATTCCGACCTGTGGACCAGCGGAAAGGCGATGTTCGTGTGCCTCAATAAGGTCACGTGCATCCGTATGTATAATTTCGTTCAGGAATACTGGAAAGAAGAGATCAAAGCTCTGAAAGCGAAAATCAAAACAGCCACTCAGCAAGAAGCGCAGGAACTGGAGCGCAAGCTGAAATGGATGGAAGAAACGGAAATGGCCGTTGTGATCAGTCAGGAGCAGAACGAGATTCAGACCTTCAAAAAATGGGATCTGGATATCAAATATCACAGGGCGAAAATGGAAAAGCGTGAGCTGGACAAGGAGTTCAAAGATGCGTCCAATCCGCTCCGGGTGGTATTCGTCTGCGCCATGTGGCTCACCGGCTTTGACGTGAAGTGCCTGTCCTGCCTGTATCTCGATAAGCCCTTGAAGGCGCATACGCTCATGCAGACCATCGCCCGTGCCAACCGCGTGAACGAAGGCAAGAGTAACGGTTTAATTATCGATTATATCGGCATCGTGAAAGCCCTCCGCAAGGCTCTGGCCGACTATACCGCAAACATAAACACGCCCGGAGGCGATCCGACCGTTGATAAGGACGAGCTGATAGCCCGTATTCTCGATACGATTGAAAAAGCGAAAGCCTTCCTCCGGGAGCGCGATTTTGATCTTGCCGATCTTGTGGCTGCAGTTGACTTTACGAAGCTGGCTCTGCTTCAGACCGCCGCCAACGCAGTATGCGGCACTATTGAAGATAAGAAGTCCTTCTCCACATACGCCTCGGAATTGATTCGTTTGATGAAATACACGGATCGTGACGATATTACCGGGCAGACCCGGAAGGAGTATGAAGCCATCGCCGCGATTTACGGGGAGCTTCAAAAAAAGCGCCGTCACGTTGATACTACCGATCTGATGGTGGAAATCAATTCTATCATCAGCGAGTATGTGGAAATAGATGACGCTCCGATGATGGTAAAAGAGGAGCCGCGCCGGTTTGACATCAGCGAAATCGACTTTGCTCTGCTCCGTCGGGAATTTGCGAAGGTGAAGAAAAAGAACCTTGTGATGAAGGATCTGGAGGAAATCATCCAGCAGAAGCTCGACCGTCTGCTTTTCAATAATCCGGACCGTATTGATTATTATGAGCGGTATCAACAGATCATCACGGATTATAACAGTGAGCAGGATCGCGCCACCATTGAGAAAACCTTTATGGATCTGATGGATCTGGCCAATAGTCTCGATCAGGAAGAACAGCGGTATGTCCGCGAAGGCTTTGAGAGCGACGAGGAGCTTTCGCTGTACGATATGCTTTTCCGGGACGATCTCTCCAAGACGGACATTAAGAAAATTAAGGAAGTGGCCGCAAGTCTTCTGAAAAAGATCAAGGCGAAGATTGCTGCGCTTGACCACTGGACCGATAAACAGGAAACGAAAGCAGCCGTGGATAATCTGATCCGCGATACGCTCTGGGCTGAGCTACCGGAGTGCTATGACGAGATCAGTATTTCCGAATACCGCCAGCGCATTTACGAATATGTGTACACACGGTATAGGGTGGCAGCGTGATTTGACTGACAGGTGATATATGACAAGTCCAGTAAATATTTATAATCTCTCTCGGATACATGAAGAAGACCCGTTCAATATTGTCGAACGGCACCATTCTCAATGTAAAGAACTTCTGCGGACACAATACCATGAAATCGAGTCCCTCAGATTGTTAACTGATGAGCTTCTGAAAAATGATGTCACTATTGCGGACATGGATGGCTTTTTCTATTCTTTCCAGATTCCGCAGATTGGCAAAGAATTTGATTTGCTGAAGTTCACAGACAAACTATGCCTCAATATTGAGCTGAAATCGGTCAGTGTACCCGAAGAGCAAATACTTAAACAGCTGTTGAAAAACCGACACTATTTAGGCCATTTGGGAAAGCGGTTACGGCTGTATTCGGTTGTAACAGATACGATGACCTGCTATAAGCTTTCATTGAATGATGAACTGATTCCTGTCGAGTTCGATGAAATCGTCAGTTCGGTAAAGAGAATATCTGACGATTATTCTGATACGATTGATAATTTGTTTCGGGCATCAGATTATCTTGTATCTCCATTGAACACACCTGCACGGTTTATTCAGGGCGAATACTTCTTAACACAGGCACAGGAGCAAATAAAGAAAAACATACTTAATGGGATTGATGCGGCTTTCTTTGGTGCCTTCTTCCATTTGACAGGCAAACCGGGAACCGGAAAAACTCTTCTTCTGTACGATTTGGCAAAAACACTCTCCCGGAACGGTAAAACGCTTATAATTCATTGCGGAAAACTATCTGCTGGGCAATACAAAATCAGGAAAGAAATCGAACAGCTTTATATCATCTCTGCAGGGCAGTTGCGGAATGATGATGTTTCACTTGCGGATTATAACTATATTCTTGTTGACGAAACCCACCGTATCTATACAAGCCAATTTGAAGCGATATGCGATTCTGTTAGGGGCAACGATCAGGTATGCATTTTCTCTTCTGACCCAGAGCAGATTCTGTCAAACGCGGAGAAGCGAAACGATATCGTAAACAAAATCAAGGCTATTCCTCCGGACGCAGAATACACACTGTCAGAAAAGATTCGCACAAATAAAGAATTGCATTCTTTCATCGTATGTATGAAGAATCTGAACCACCGAGCAAGGGTGCCTATGGATTATTCAAGCGTAGAACTGAATTACGCCAATACAACGCAAGAGGCACAGTCCATGTTGGAATACTACCGAAACAAAGGGTACATCTTCATTAATTATTCAAAGTCAAATTATGAGGAAAGCCCTTATTCAGCATATGCGGAGGATTTCGATACGCACCATGTTATTGGGCAGGAATTTGATAACGTCGTAATGCTCATGGATTCTTCTTTCTATTACGATGAGAATGGTGTACTTCAGGGCATGCCACATCCCAATCCGGATTATTTGTATCCAAACCTATTCTACCAAGGTGTAACTCGCGTCAGAGAAAAGCTCGCAATAATAGTTGTAAATTCACCTGAGCTGTTTAGAAACGTGGTTTCGATAGTAAAACCGACAGAATCATAAAACAAGAAAAATGGCCAGACCGAGCTTTCTTTACTCAATCTGACCATTATTTCTGTTGGACTCGCTTGAAGGCTATCTCACTTGAAATATGGTTGTTTTGCCAAATCCCTAAGTGAAGCCCTCAGAGGGGAGCAATCTCCTTTGACGCTGGGTTTCCAATAGGGGCGCGTAGCATCCCTGTTGGCACACGATTTTGCTTCGCAAAGTCTAGTGTGTTATACCTTTGCTTCCGGCTGACGCGGGAAAGGGGTTGGCGGCGTGCTCTGCAACAGGGCAGAGTGTGGTGGCAAATGCTTTTCTGCGGCAGTAGGACAGGCGGGTTTTGTGACGTGAGTTGCGGCACAAATGCGGGATTTTTGAGAAGCAAAATCCGACTGTCCGGAAAAGGAAGCAGAGGTATATAAAAGCCCCCGTCCCGCCGCAGCGATACGCACTAAAACCACCACGGTAACTCCAGCCAGAGGTTGTCCATCGCCTCGCCTTCCAACTTTTTTGCCCGGCTTTCACTCAGGTTAAAATGAATTGCTGTGCCGATCAGGGTATGTCCAATATCATCCGTAAAGCCATAGCGGTACAGAAGATATGTCTGCTCCCGTTCGGAGATTTGTCCAAAGCCTTCATACAGCTCCCGCAAAGTTTCCCTTTCCTCACATACCTGTTCCGGAGATTTGGCGGTGATGTCTGCAACAGCTTCAATGCGCAGAAGCCGTTCTTCACCGGGGAGAATTTCGTCCAGCCGGATTTTTTGAAGCCCCAGTCCATTTTGTGGATCAACCATTCGCTGCTCATATTGAGAGAAAACATCTCGTATCAGGTCGGTCATGGCGTTGCGGATGAATGGAGCGGCATAGGTCAGAAACTTGACGCCGACGCTCTTATCATAGCTGGGAATAGCCTTCAATAAGGCGATGCCGCCCTCCTGCTCCAGATCACCGATTTCTATGCTGAGATCACTTTCCACCAGATTAGATTTCAGAAAAATCTCATTGGCGGTTTTGCGGATGAAACCCAGATTGTTTTTCAGAAGAAGGTCACGAGCCTCTGTATCCCCTTTCTGCGCCAGCGCACAAAGCTGCTCATTATCCTGTTTCTTCATCATCCTTCTCCCGTGATGCGGCGTTATCAAAGGTGGATTGGAAAAGACCTGTCAACGCCTCGCCGAGCGTACTCAGGGCATCCGGATCAACACAGTCCATACCGGCTACGCTGCCTATAATCAGATCAGATACTTGCTTCGGTGTAACGCTCAGGTTTTCCATATCCTGACACTTCGTAATCTCTGAAAACATTTTTTCAGCTTCTTCGGCTGTCATCGCCCGAATTGCAGCAAAGTCATTGCCGATTTCTTTTTTCACTTCTTTGACTGCCATCATGAATTGATTTTCTATGGTGGCGAGATCAGCTTGATAGACGGGCGTTTTCAGACGATTGATTTCATTTGCAGCTTGTGCAGCGGCTTTCGTTTTTGCCGATTTTCGCGTCAAACTGCTGAGTGTGGCATATAGCTGGTTCTGCGCGGCGTATCCGGCAGTAACTGTGTCGTTGAAATACTGCTCCAATATGTAGGTCAGCTCAAGAAAGCGCGGGCTTTCCAGCAGATAATTAACGACCTGCGCATTTGCTTTTCCGGTATAGAGGTTTCTCGCCGCCTGCGCCGATGAGCCCAATTCATCGATTTCATAATTCTTTCTGTCCGGGACAGTAGTTACGCCCAAAAGAAAGTCTGTAGACACGTTGAAAGCTCTTGCAATGCGGATGATATTTTCATCTCCGAGCTTGTCTGTTTTTTTACTCAGAAAACGGCTGAGGAGGCTGTCATTGCAGCTAATCTTACGGGCTAGTTCCGTCTGAGAGACATTATTGTGCTTCATCAAATCCAAAAGTCTTTGTCGGATATTTCCGGGAAGAAATACAGTATCCATCCGTTATGCGCCTCCTTCCGCCGCTCTTTCTTTGATATATTTCCCACTCTTGATTCTGGCATCGGCGGGCTTCCCTGCATCTTCCGGGATGATCCAACGGCTTCCTGCCCGCTGTGCGCCGGAGATACGCCCCTGATTGCAGAGAATGCTTACGCGCCGGTGGGAGATACCCCATTTCTCCGCTGTTTCAAAGGTCGATAAAAACTTCATACTGAGCCTGTCCTTTCTGCCAATATCTAATCTTATTATATTCAATAAGTGGAATAATATCAAGACGCATATTGTGAACAAATGCCGCTCTGCGTTTTTGCATTTTTGCAAAAATTCAGGGCGGCATTTTCTTTTTTTGCACGAATGCCGGATTTCCCGGCTGACGCCGATTTTCTCCGTATATTGAGGCGACAAGAGGAAATTGTCAAATAAATTACGGAGGTATGTGTATGAATTTATTTGAAAGTGTAAAGGCGGCAGTCACGGTGAGACAAGCTGCTGAACATTACGGTCTGGAAGTGAACCGTGGCAACATGGTCTGCTGTCCCTTCCACAATGACCGTATACCCAGCATGAAACTGAATGAGGATTACTTCTATTGCTTCGGATGCGGGGCCCACGGCGATGTGATCGACCTTGTGGCAAGGCTGTTCAACCTGAGCAGCTATGATGCGGCGAAGAAGCTGGCGTATGACTTTGGGATCGACCCGGACAAGCCCCCGGCTGCGGCAGCGCTGCGGAAACCGAAATATCCGCTGGCAAAGGCGTTCCAGAGAGAGGGACTGCATTGTCAGCGGGTATTGTGCGATTATCTGCATCTTTTGGAGCATTGGAAGGTGCAGTACGCACCCAAAACACCGGAGGACTTTGGGGCCCCCGTCGGAACCCAGCAAAGCGGTTCCGATGGGGAGAGGACGAGCAGCGGAATGAGTGAGATTTCGCCGCAAGGCGGAAACGAAGGATATGAAGCTTGCGAGGACGAAGATGACCGCTTTGTGGAAGCCTGCCAGATGCTCGATTATATCGAGGATCTGGCAGATATTTTAACCTTTGCGGAGTTGGAGGTTCGTGTGAAAACTGTGGATATGCTTCAAAAGGACGGCATGATCGACCGACTGGAAGAACGCCTGAAACGGACGGAAAAGGAGGTGGATGCCCGTGACGAAACGGAGATCAGCTAATTTAGACGCGCCCATCTGGTTTGACGGCACAAATATCAATGAGGCGCTGTTCTGTGATGAATTTCTGAGCAGCCGGAAAATCATCTTTGCCGATGGTGCTTTCTTTACACCGGACGGCAGAGTGACCGACGATCTGCCGCTCCGGGGCGAAATCTATGAGGAACTGAAATGCTGCGCTGTGAACAATATCCCTCGAAAGATCACCAACATTCTGGAAGTGATGAAGCTGGCGGCTCATATAGGGGACTTTGTACCAGAGGCAGATAGAATCCATCTGGCAAACGGTACTTTGAAGCTGGACGGCAGCTTCACCGAGGGCAGACCGAATATTGTGCGGAGCAGGCTGCCGGTGGCATATCGCCCTGACGCACCGGCTCCCGTCCGGTGGCTTTCTTTTCTGGATGGGCTTCTCTATACAGAGGACATTCCCACCTTGCAGGAGTTCATCGGTTATTGCCTGATTCCCAGCAACAAGGGACAGCGCATGATGTTGATTAAAGGAAACGGCGGCGAAGGAAAATCACAGATCGGTGTCGTGCTGGGTGCGCTTCTCGGCAGCAATATGAAGGACGGAAGCATCGGAAAAATCTCTGAAAACCGCTTTGCCCGTGCGGATCTGGAACACATCCTGCTGTGCGTGGATGACGATATGCGGATGGAGGCGCTGCGGCAGACAAACTACGTCAAGTCCATCGTGACCGCCCAAGGAAAAATGGATTTGGAGCGCAAGGGTAAGCAGAGCTATCAGGGGTGGATGTTTGCCCGCCTGCTGGCGTTCTCCAATGGCGATCTGCAAGCGCTATATGACCGAAGCGACGGATTTTACCGCCGCCAGCTTGTGCTGACCACCAGGGAAAAGCCTGCGGGACTGGTAGATGATCCTGACCTTGCGGAGAAAATGAAAGCCGAAGCCGAGGGGATTTTCCGCTGGGCGTTTGAGGGCTTGCAGCGGCTGGTTGCCAACAACTTCAAGTTCACGGAGAGCCAGCGCACGCGGGATAATCGGGAGGCAGTGAAGCGAGATAATAACAACGTCTTTGATTTTCTCGAATCAGAGGGCTACATCCGGCTGAAAGCAGACTGTACCATCAGCTCTAAAGATTTGTACGAAATTTACCGGATGTGGTGTGAGGAAAACAATCTGACGTCGCTTAAACGCCGCAGTTTCAGCGAGAGTGTGATTGCAAACCAAAGCAAGTACAATCTGGAATACTGCAACAAGATCACCAATGCTGCCGGACGGCGTGT
>ULZW01001795.1_pt1 | contig 15069 bp, 7 predicted proteins | sample 1963521 | NCBI WGS metagenome assembly ULZW01 (sample SAMEA4835901, study PRJEB28245) | human gut metagenome | biome: gut microbiome; material: fecal sample | place: Denmark | collected 2008 | reverse complement strand
GCTCCCCCGCCTCCTGCCCCGCCCTGTACGGCGGAGCATGGCGGATTTCTGTCGCGGCTGCTGCCGCGCAGCATTGATACGGGGGATCTTCTGATGCTGCTGATCCTGCTGCTGCTCGTCGTGGACGGCGAGGAGGAGGATCAGCTGTCGGTCATTTTAACGGCGGCAGCATTTTTGCTGTCGTAAGGTTTTTCTGAGGAAATGAATGCTGCTTCGATTTCTGTAGCAATTCTGTTGACCGGATTGTAGGGGCAGGTGTCTACGGATTCGCATTGGATTTCCGCTTCTCGCTGCTGCCTGCCGCAACCTCTCAGGCGCTGCGCGCCAGCTCCCCTTGAAAGGGGAGCCTCGGGGTGTCGCTTACTCTTGGAACGGGACAGTTCCGTCCGGGAGGGTGAAGACGTCTTCAAACGTCTCGTCTCCGGCGGCCAAAATCTCGAGTCCGGTCTGGATGGCGTCATAAATCGTTTCGCCGCCGGATTTGAGGATGCTTTCGGTCAGAAGGCCGTAGCTGAGGCTGATCCAGCATTCGCGGCGGACAGTCCCCTCCTCCGAGGCGGCGAAGATCTGCTGGCCGGAATCATAGCGGTCGTCGGTGATGAATTCGCCGTCGGTGATGGAGGCGGGCGGCATGGCTCCGACCTGTTCATAGGTCGGGATACCGATCAGCTCGTCCATCGTCGCGTCCTGGGAGGCCGCAAGCGTGCGTACCGTTTCATCCCCGGCGTACCAGACATAGAGCGTCTCGCCGTCGGTCAGGATATGCTTTTCCCCGCTGGCGGTCGTCAGGACAGCGCACACGCGCGTGTCCGCGACCCAAAGCTCGGCGGATGTCTCGGATACAGCGCCGTTCATCTGGCGGGTGATGGTATAGGTCTGATGATAATACTGCGGGCGGCGCAGGCTGCGCACGATGTTCTGCACGTTTTCGCGCGTGACCTCAAGCAGCGCAGGCTCATTTTCGTCGGGCTGAAGCTCCGGCTGGGTGCTCTGCGCCGCGTCCGGCAGGACGATGGCGTCGCGCTTGTTCTGCTGCATATTGCCGACAAACAGCGCGCCGATCACGACGATCACAGCCAGCGTCGCAAGAATGAACATCAGCAGCGTCCGCCTGTTTTTCTGGTTCTGCTCCGTCGTCCGTCACCGTCCTTTCGTTTTGCGTTCAATCAGGCGTTAAAATCGGCGGGCTTTTCCGCTGCGCGGCCAAAGTGCCACAAAATCGCCTGTACGATGCGTTCGCTTGCATGGCCGTCGCCGTAGGGGTTGACGGCCTTTGCCATACGCGCATACGCGGCGGGATCGTCCAGCAGCTCGCCTGCGAGCCGGACGATCTCGTCCTTTTCCACGCCTGCGAGCTTTGCCGTTCCGGCGGCGATGGCCTCCGGGCGTTCTGTTTCGCGGCGCATGACGAGGACAGGCTTGCCGAGGGCAGGCGCTTCCTCCTGCAAGCCGCCGGAGTCAGTCATGACCATATAGCAGCGGGCAATGAGATTGTGCATTTCCTCCACGTCGACCGGATCGATGAGGTGAATGCGGTCGTGGCCGCCCAGAATCGGGAAAACGCATTCGCGCACGACGGGACTCAGGTGGACGGGATAGACGACCTCCACATCGGGGTGCGTTTGCACGATCTCCAGAATGGCGTGCATGATGGCCTCCATGGGCTTGCCGTAATTCTCCCGCCGGTGGCAGGTAACGGCGATGATCCGGTGGTTCCGGAAATCCAGCTCGTTCAGAAGCGCCGTCGGGAAGACGAAATCGGGCTTCACGGTGTACTGCATGGCGTCGATGGCCGTGTTGCCGGTGATGAAGATATCGCCCATGATGGCCTCACGGCGGAGATTATCCGCGTTGGCCTTTGTCGGGGAAAAATGCAGATCGGCGATATCGCCGACGAGGGTGCGGTTCATCTCCTCCGGGAAGGGGGAGTATTTGTCCCAGGTACGCAGGCCGGCCTCGACATGGCCGACCTTGACCTGATGGTAAAACGCGGCAAGCGCGCCTGCGAATGTCGTGGACGTATCGCCGTGGACGAGGACAAGATCGGGTTTGACGGTATCCAGAACGCTGTCCATGCCGAGAAGCGTCTTGGTGGTGATGGTGGAAAGCGTCTGGCGCTTTTCCATGATATGCAGGTCATAATCGCCCGTCAGCTGAAAGATCTCCATGACGGAATCGAGCATTTCCCGGTGCTGGCCGGTCAGGCAGACGATGCTTTCGATCTGCTCGCTGGCCTGCAGCGCCTTGACAAGCGGCGCCATTTTGATGGCCTCCGGCCTTGTGCCGAAGACGGACATGACTTTCAGCTTATTCATGCGGTTCCTCCTGTTTTTCTTCCGGCTCGTCCTCCGACCGATCGTTCTTCGCGAAGATCAGCTTGAAGCCGATGGCGCTGACGATGAAGATCGCGGCAATGAGAATCAGCGCCTTGAGTTCGCCCGAGGACGTCAGCAGCACGGCGGCCAGCCCTAAAATGCCGGTCAGCATATAGGCGATGGCGACGGCCTGCTTCTGTGAGAAGCCCATGTCGATGAGGCGGTGGTGGAAATGGCCGCGGTCGGCCTTCATCGGGTTCTGGCCGTGGGCAATGCGGCGCAGGAAGGCAAAGCTGATATCAAAGATCGGGATGCCGAGGATGAGGAACGGCACGGCGAAGGAAATGATGGCGTACATCTTGAACAGGCCCGTGATGGAAAGCGTGGCAAGGATATAGCCGAGGAAGGTCGAGCCGGTGTCGCCCATGAAAATCTTTGCGGGGTTCATATTATACGGAATAAAGCCGAGGCACGCGCCGAAGAGCGCGCAGAGGATGACGGCGATGTTGACCTCCTTCACCATGAGCGCCACGACGATCAGGGATGCTGTCGAGATGGCGGACACGCCGACGGCGAGGCCGTCGAGGCCGTCGATGAAATTGACGGCGTTGGTGATGGCGACGATCCAGATGATCGTGACGGGGATGGACAGCCAGCCGAGATTGAGATAGGTCGCCTCGGAGAAGACGTTGGGGTTGGAGACGAACTGGATCGTGCAGCCGTGCCAGACGGCGACGCCCGCGGCGGCGATCTGGACAAACAGCTTCGGCAGCGCCTTGAGCGCCATGATATCGTCCAGAACGCCGAGAATGACGATCATGATGGAGCCGAGCAGAATGCCCTGCATCTGCCGGTCGATGTCCGCAAAGACGAGAACCGACAGTAAAAACGCCAGAAAGATCGCCAGACCGCCCATGCGGGGAATGGGGACCTTGTGCATACGGCGGTTATCCTTGGGCACGTCGATCGCACCGACCTTGCAGGCCAGCGCCTTGACCATCGGCGTGGACGCGAACGACACAGCAGCAGCGACAAGCATCGCCAGCAGCATATAAACGACTTGTTTTGTTGTCATAATGATTGATTAACCTTGTTGGAGGCCGACGTTCTGCTCATGTAGGGGCCGATGCCCACATCGGCCCGGCAGAATATGGCCGTTTTTACGGAAATCTACGGCGAATTCGCAGCTTCCCAACGGGCCGATGTGGGCATCGGCCCCTACAGGGAAGCAGCAGACTCCGTGCGTTACCGCGCGACGAAGCCGACTTTTTTGTAGACCTTGCGGAGGGTCTTGTTGGCGAGATAAGATGCGCGCTCAGCGCCCTCCTTGTAGATGCTTTCCAGATACGCCTTATCGCCAAGCATCTGCTCGGTTTTTTCGCGGATGGGACGGACAAGCTCGACAACGGCTTCGCCGACGGCGGGCTTGAAGACGCCGTAGCCCTGATCCGCAAACTCGGCCTCTGCCTGCTCGATGGTCTTGCCGGTGGCGGCGCAGTAGATCGTAAGAAGATTGGAGATGCCGGGCTTATTGTCCTTGTCAAAACGGACAGCCGTCTCGCAGTCGGTCACGGCGCGCTTGAATTTACGCATGATATCCTCCGGCTTGTCCATGAGGAACACGCAGCCGTCGGGGTCGGACTTGGACATTTTGTTGTCCGGGTTGCCGAGGCTCATGATGCGCGCGCCCATCTTGGGGATGAACGCCTCGGGGAGCTTGAAGGTATCGGGGAAGGAATTGTTGAAGCGCGCGCCGATGTCACGGCAGAGCTCGACGTGCTGGCGCTGATCCTCGCCGACAGGGACAAGGTCGGTCTGGTAGAGCAGGATATCGGCGGCCATGAGTACGGGATAGGTAAAGAGGCCTGCGGTGATATTATCTGCGTGCTGCTGCGATTTCATTTTGAACTGCGTCATGCGCGACAGCTCACCGAACTGCGTATAGCAGCCAAGCACCCAGGAAAGCTCCGCGTGCTGCGGCACGTGGGACTGAATGAACATGATGTTCTTCTGCGGGTCGAGTCCGCAGGCGATATACTGCGCGAGCTGCTCCAGACTTCTGCGGCGCAGATCAGCCGGGACCTGCCGGACGGTAATGGCGTGCATATCGACGATACAATAGACGCACTCATATTCGTCCTGCAAAGCGACCCAGTTTTTGATCGCCCCCATATACGAGCCGAGCGTCAGATCGCCGCTGGGCTGGATGCCGGAAAAGATACGTTTTTTTTCGTCCATGATACGTCCTTCTTTCTATTCGATAGATGCGCATATCATAGCACAAACCATCGGAATGCGCAATCAATGATTGACTGTTTCTGAAAAAAACTATATAATAAGCATACTTTTATATTGGAGGAACACGTATCATGGATTTTTTTGAGCAGATGGAAGCGCGCATCCCGCACGGCGAGGTTCGCACCCGCTTTGCTCCGAGCCCCACGGGCTATATGCACGTCGGCAACCTGCGCACCGCGCTCTATACATGGCTGATCGCCCGCCGCCACCACGGCAAGTTCATTCTCCGCATTGAAGACACCGATCAGGGCCGTCTGGTCGAGGGCGCGGTCGATGTGATCTACAAGACCATGGCCGAATGCGGTCTGACGCACGACGAAGGGCCGGACGTCGGCGGGCCGGTCGGGCCGTATGTGCAGTCCGAGCGGCGCGATTTATTCGGCAAGTACGCGAAACTGCTGTGCGAGAAGGGCGGCGCATATTACTGCTTCTGCCAGAAAGACGACGTGGAGGAGGCCGGAAGCGAGACGGGCGAAATCAAAAAGCACGTCTGCGCCTGCCGCGATCTGCCGCTGGACGAGGCGAAGAAGCGCGTGGAGGCGGGCGAACCGTTCGTCATCCGCCAGCGCATCCCGCATGAGGGCACGACGACGTTCCACGACGCGTCCTTTGGTGATATTACGGTAGAAAACAAGGAGCTGGAGGATCAGGTGCTGCTGAAATCCGACGGCCTGCCGACGTACAACTTTGCAAACGTCGTCGACGACCATCTGATGGGCATTACGCACGTCGTACGCGGCAGCGAATATCTGTCCTCCGCACCGAAATACAATCTGCTGTACGAAGCCTTTGGCTGGGAGATCCCGACATATGTCCACTGCTCCCCTGTCATGCGCGACGCGCAGCACAAGATGTCCAAGCGCCACGGCGACCCAAGCTATGAGGATCTGATCCGCGAGGGCTATCTGACCGAGGCTGTGCTGAACTATGTGGCGCTGCTGGGCTGGAGCCCGAAGGGCGAAAACGCGGAGCGCGAATTCTACACGCTCTCGGAGCTGGCCGAGATTTTTGATATTTCCGGCATTTCGAAGTCCCCTGCCGTGTTCGATATCAACAAGCTGCGCTGGATGAACGCGGAATATATGAAAAAGCTCAGCCCCGAGGCATTTTTCGCCAAGGCCGAGCCGGTTCTGAAAACAGTCATTACGAATCCCGCGATTGATCTGAAGGCCGTCGCCGCGCTGGTGCAGCCGCGCTGCGAAATTCTGTCCGATCTGCCGGAGCGTGTGGACTTTATCGACAGACTGCCGGAATACTCCACGGAGCTGTATGTCCACAAGAAGTCCAAGACGACGCTGGAGAACAGCCTCTCCTCCCTGCGTGAGATTCTTCCGGTGCTGGAATCGCTGGAGGTCTGGACGAACGAAGGTCTGTATGAAGCGCTCGTCGCGCTGGCGGCGAAGCTCGAGCTCAAGAACTCCGTCGTGCTCTGGCCGCTGCGCGTAGCCGTATCCGGCAAGGCCTCGACCCCCGGCGGCGCTACGGAGCTGTGCGCGCTGCTTGGAAAAGAGGAATCCATTGCGCGTGTAAAGGCAGGCATTGCACTGCTGGAGAAATCATAAAAAATAAAACGCCCGTATCGAAGCCACCTTCCCTTGCGTTCAAGGAAGGGCTTTGATGCGGGCATTTTGTAGGGGCTGATGCCGGTCACAGCCGTTCGCGACGAAGGAGCGTTACGGATGTAGGTCTGCCGCTTGCCGGTACACATCGGCCGGTTGGGAAGCTGCGAATTCGCCGGAAATTTCATAAAAATCAGTGCATCCTGCGGGCGGACAGAGTCGTCCGTCCCTACGGGATACGTGAGAAAATGAAGTTTCGCTGTAGGGGCCAGCAACTCTGTCGGCCCAGCGGGAAGTTACGGATTTGCCGAAGACTTCCGTAAAAACAGTGCATTCTGCCGGGTCGATGTGGGCATCGACCCCTACGCTGGCGCGGTGGAGCCTTTATTCTGCTTATTTCGTTTATGATACCCGCAGTCGCAGTAGGGGCCGCCGGAGGCGAGGGTGTATTCGCGCACGGCGATCACGCCGGGAAAATCGAGGTTATAGATCCTGCAGGAGCCGTTATCGCAGCTGCGGCACGTGTCGTCCAGTCCGCAGCCGAGGTTGACGACCGCCGCGTTCGGATGCTCGCGCAGATAGTCCCGCACCTCCCATGCAAGGTCGTTCTGGCGCATGGCGGCCTCCAGAAAGCCGAACTGCTGCATGAGGCTCTTTGATTTTTGGGACAGAAGCGAAAAATCGTAATCGATCTGCTCCATCAGGCGCAGGGCCGTCTCGTCGCGGTAAAGGTTCGGATACAGCTCCGAGCACATTTTCCGCCCGTAGAGCGGAATGACGAGCGTTTCCTGCACGGTATTCTTCTCAATATGGTATTTCATCGCTTCCTCCGTGTCAGTTAGTTATATCTAACCGTTGTGCTGTCAAAACACCGCCGCAGCGGTTTTCTTTATTTTGACACAGCTTTCGGCTTTTTTCAAGAGGGTGGGACAAATGCGGTATATTTTTTTCAAACCGCTTGCAAATCACGCCCATATCGTGTATAGTAGCAGACGGAAAAGCACAAGATTTTGCTTTTTCTAACAATTTGATATTGCCATCCGATGTACAGTAACCGAAGCACGCCGCAGGGCAGGCTTCGGCGCAAGAGAAAGGGAGAACCACTCGACCGGAGCTGTGCGCACAAGACCGTTCCGAAGCAGCGAAAGCTGTCTGGGTGAAAGCCAGTCATTGCGGATTTATCCGCGAGAAGGCAGGAAACGGGCGCGGAAACAAAGAGTTTGTTTCCAGAGTGCAAGTCAGAAGAACTGCTGTCTGCGCCGCATATTGCGGCGAAAAGGATGAATGCGTGGGACGAGCTCTGCCTGTAGCATTCGGAACAGGTGCGCCGTTTTTCCTCACAGGAAAAGCAGCGTATTTTGTTTCTTTGGAGATCCGCCCGCCATTTTGTCAAAATGGCGGGCTTTCGTTTCTCCCAAAGCCGTCTGCGCCCCCTGTTTCCGCTCCTATTTAATAAGGAGCTTGCGATAGATATTTTGATTCTGGAGGAAAAATGTATGAAGAAACGAATTCTGAGCCTGCTGCTCGTGCTCGTGATGCTGCTGAGCCTGCTGCCCGCAGGCGTTCTGGCAGCAGAGGGCGATGTCAGCGTCACACTGTCCGGTATGCACGACGCACAGGTCAAGTCCCTGAAGCTGTATACCTACATGGACGGCGTGAAGGGCGCGGACGATCTGCTGGCCGCGAAGGAAGCCGCAGACGGCGCGTATACCATCGACCTTGCGCCCGGCGCTTACTGGGTTGACGGCTATGACGCGAACAATGACCGCAACGGCGGCGTGGTGATCGACGTCAGCAGCGAGAACAGCAGCTTCAAGCTGCAGCGGATGTATCAGATCTCCGTCAGCCCCAGCAAGTGGGTCAAGGACACAGACTATACCCTCTCGCTGCGCGTCACCGATGCTTCCGGTGCGGAGCGCAAGGCAGCGTTCGGCTATACCGTAAACGGTAAAGGTCAGTCTTGGGAAAGCACTTACATGAGCTGCCTGTTTGTCGTGGGCGATACGGTCAGCGTGACAGCCACGCCGAACGCGGAAACGCATCCGAACTACAACCCGGCTACCGCTTCCAAGACCCCGACGATGAACGACAGCCTCAGCCTGACCTGCAAGGAATTCGTCACGGTCACGGTCACAGCGCCGAAGGGCTCGACCATCGACGCCGGTACGCTCGCAAAATACTATGTGTTCAGCTTCCTTGAGCCGTTCGCGCGTTCCGTCGAGGACGGCACGGCCACGTTCCATCTCGACAAGAACACGGATTACTTCTACCGTGTCCGCCATCCGGAGGGCGCGACCTACTGGAACTACGTCAGACTGAGCGCCGACGCAGCGTACACGGTCACGGATGAGGATCTCGGCCTGACCGGTGATTTCAGCAAGAGCACGATCTATCATTTTGAAAACAACGTCTACGACCGTGCAGGCATTTACCTGAACATCAACACCAAGGGCTATAAAAACATGGCCGTTGGCGAGACGTTTGAACTCAACTCCTTCCGCAACTGGTTCGCGATTGAAAGCTTTATGAACGCCAAGGTCGCATTGCCGGAGATGCACTATCAGGTCATCGATGTGAACGGCAATGCCAGCGACGTCGTGACCATCACGCCGAACGCGCTGAACAGCAACGTCGCTGTGATGGAGGCCAAGCACGAGGGCACGGCAATCGTGCTCGTAACCTATGACGCAATGACCCATATGGCTGGCCAGACCAGCACGGCCTCGCATCGCTTCTCCGCCATCTGGCCGGAGCTGACGGGCGTGTTTGTCGTGAATGTCGGCGCGGACGGCAGCGCCATCCAGACCAATATGAATCTTGACCGCATGGACGCGGTCATCGAGAAGGATGAGGCGCGGCAGCTCGATGCGGAGCATGACATTCTGTTCTACACCGGAACAGAGGGTGCAAGTTACAGCTTCAAGCCCGAAGCGGGCTGCACCGTGAGCGTCCTGCGCCCCACCGTGACCGCTGCGTCTATGACGTATTCCGGCGGCTTCACAAACACTGGCGTCACAACCGCTGAAGACGGCACTGTGACCGTCAGCGGTCTGATCACCGGCCGCAATATCATCAAGGTCACGAAGGGCGGCCTTTCGACCTATCAGGTCGTGACGGCACGCGGCGTGAGCTACAAGTTTGTCAACGCGGAGGGCACGGAGCTGACGCAGGAAGAGCTGGCTGCCATCAAGCCGGGCGATTCCGTCACGATCCAGTTCTCCAACCTGATCAGCCCCAAGGAAAAGCTTTCCGGCGCGTATAACTTCAACTTCTCCCTGTATATGCAGGGCCCGGACGGCACCTTCTTCAAGAGTGATCCCGGCGGAAACTTCGGCGTTTATGACTTCAGCGGCAACCCTGAGCGGCAGAAGCTGACTGTCACCATCCCGAAGTTCTGGGCTGAGGAGACCTACACGCTGAGCGGCGCGATCAAGCAGGCGGGCTGGCCCGGCGTTCCGACGCACCGCGGCATCACCTATGCTGTGGGCACGAATCCCGGCTTCGACGCACCCAAGACCGCCGGCATTCTCAGCCGTCTGCCGGAGATCACGATCCCGGTCGTAAAGCTCGACTTCCTGACCGGCAAGCTGAGCTTCCAGGATCAGAACGGCACGGCCATTGACCGCAAGGATCTGACCGTCACGCTGGCGGACAGCGCAGGCAACGGCATTGCGGTCGCGGAAGATGGCACGTTCAAGGCTTATGCCGAGGAATACTTCTACACCGTTTCCGGCGCTGGCGTTGAATATGCCTCCGGCAGCGTCACCATGACGGAGGAAGGCCCCAACGAATTCACCATCACCCTGCAGGCAACCGCAGCGGGCGCATGGGACGGCAAGACGCCGACCGAACCGCAGACCGACGAAAACGGCGTTTACCAGATCGGCACCGGCGCGGAGCTGGCATGGTTCGTCGCGAAGAGCAAGGACGCGGACGTTTCCGGCGTTCTGACGGCCGATATCAACCTCGGCAAATACGCATGGCTGAACATCTCCTCCAGCAAGAAGGTCGTGCTTGACGGCGCAGACTTTGAGATCACCGGCCTGAACGCCACGGCTGGCCTGTTTGCGCAGATCGGCTCGAATTCCTACATCCATGATCTGACCATCCGCGGCGCAGTTTCCGGCAAGGGCAGCGCAGGCGTGATCGCCGGCTATGCCAGCGGCACTGCTCCGAAAATCGCGAACTGCTTCAACTACGCAGTCATCACCTCTACCGGCAACAACGTCGGCGGTCTTGTGGGATACACCTATCAGAACGCCGTGATCGAGAACTGCGCGAACTTCGGCGCTGTCACCGGCGGCAGCAGCGTCGGCGGCATTATCGGCGGCACAGTCGGCAACGGCTCGACCATCACCGGCTGCTATAACACCGCAGAAATTTCCGCGACCGGCAGCAAGGCCGGCGGCATCATCGGCGGCACCAGCAGCGAAATGACTGTTACAAGCTGCTACAACACCGGCAAGATCTCCGGCACGGCCTCCGGCGGCATCGCAGGCGAGGTCAAGGGCAATGTGAACTGGAGCGGCACTGTGCAGGGGAAGATCACCATCTCCAGCTGCTACTCCACCGGCGAAGCGGGCAGCGCCGTATTCGGCACGGTTGACACTGCTTCCTCCGAGATCTCCAAGTGCTATTATCTGAACACGCTGAACGCGGACGCGAACGCCGAAGCGCTGAACGAAGCTGACCTCAAGGACGCCGACCTGTCCGACGCGTTCGGCCCGGTCTGCGGCGGCTATCCCGCACTCAGATGGCAGACCGATGTGACCTTCCACGAGGCGAACGGCGAGGGCACGGTCACGGCTCCGCTGTGCACTGTGAAGGGCTACACCAGCTACTCCTGCAGCAAGTGCGGCGAAAGTTACCGCACGGCTTATACCGCACCGCTCGGCCACGACTTCTGCGAGGATCTGGACGGCAGCGACAACAGCTGTGTCCTGACGGCTCCCACCTGCACGCAGCCGGGCAAGATCGTCCGTACCTGCCGCAGAGACGGCTGCTCAGAAACGAAGGAAGACATCGTTCCCGCCAAGGGCCATACGCCCAAGGACGGCACCGAGCAGGTCTTCACCGGCTATAAGACCTACGAATGCGCCGTCTGCGGCGAAACCTACAAGGTCTGGGACGACGACCGCCTCGGCCATGTTTCCTACCCCGAGCAGACTGTCACCTCTATCAGCGTTTCCGACAACGGCAATTACCCCTGGGTCTACAATGCCGATCTGGACCGCTTTGAAAGCAGCAACCAGAATCAGGACAAGACCAGCTCCACGACCTCGTTTGCCTTTACGCTGAGCGCCCCCACTGTTCTGCGCTTCGGCTACGGCGTTTCCTCGGAAAACGGCTATGACAAGCTGACCATCACGCTCGCAGCCGACGGCGGCAGCACGGAAACGCTGGCCGACGCTGTCAGCGGCGAGAAGAGCGGCAGCATCAAAAAGCAGCTCGGAGCCGGCAGCTACACACTGACGCTCTCCTATGTGAAGGACGACGCCTCCAAGGGCGGCTCGGATATGGCGTATGTCAGCGTTCTGACGCTGGCCGGCATGGCCCGCGTGATCGTGGAGAACACCACGTTCCCGAAGGCGGAGGGCGCTGTCTGGGAAGGCACGCTGGCCGACACCTGGATCGAGCTGACTGGCGAATCGACCATGATGGGCTGCGTTGTGGAAGCACTGGATGGCCACACCGTCGTCGGCGCGGAAAGCAACTACATCTCCTCCATTGACGACCTCAAGGAGCGTCAGGGCGGCTCGATGTCCGGCTGGATGGGCACGCTCAACGACTGGTTCACAAACTTTGGCTTTGGTGAATTTACCGTTGCAAAGGGCACGCTCCATGCGGGCGATGAGATCCGCGTCATGTACACCCGCGATTATGGCGTCGATCTCGGCGGCGACTGGAACAATTCCGATACCCGCCTCAAGGCGCTCACGTTCAGCACCGGTAAGCTGGCGCCCAAGTTCAGCGGCGACACCTTCACCTACACCCTGACTGTGCCGGAAGGCACGACCTCGCTGCTCGTCACACCGACGGCGGCAAACAAGAACTATCAGGTCCGCGCCTATCTCGGCACGCAGGCTACGGGCCGCGAATATTCCCGCACGTCCCTGATCCCCATCGCAAATGGCAGCGTCATCACCGTCGTCTGTGCAGACGACAGCTGGCCCACCATGAATGAAACGAGCGACGGCAAGCGCACTTACACCATCAACGTGGTGTTCGGCACAGCTCAGTCCTCTGACGCAGGCGTTGCGTCCGTCAAGGTTGCAGGCGTTTCTGCAGCAGCCGGTACGGCTGAAAACAGCTTCTCCGTAACGCTTCCGGCAGGCACGGAGGTCACGGCAGACAGCTTCGAGATCACACTTTCCGACAGAAAGGCCACGCTTACCGGCCCGGCCAAGGGTGAGGACGGCGTCTGGACGTTTACTGTGACCGCTGAGGACGGCACTGCCGTGACCTACTCCGTCACGGTCACGGTGAAAGAGGCCAAGACGATCCACGCGACCATTTCCATGCAGGCAGAAAATATGTTTATCATGGTTCCGACCCGCGTGGAAGTCTCCAGCGATCTCGCCGAACGCTATGGCTACGCCGATGATGTCACAGACGGCGTTTCCGCGCTGGACGTGCTCGTGAAGTACCACGAGCTCACCTTCGGTGAGGACTTCACGAAGGACAGCAAGAGCGATTATCTCGTCGTCAGCAACGGCACGATCACCACGGTCAACGGAGAAAAAACCTCCGCGTTCAGTTTCGCGGTCAACGGCGAGTTCCCCTGCGACAAGAACGGCGAATACAACACGCAGTACGGCTACACCGGCTACACCATCAGCCAGACCCCCGTTGCGGAGGACGGCACCGTTGAGTTCTTCTTCTATCAGGACACCAGTATGTACATGGACTACTATACGTGGTTCACGGATACGGACGGAAACCGTCTGGATACCTTTACGGTTCAGGCCGGAACCGACTTCACGCTCGGTATGGACGGCTATATGTACGCCTACGGCGGCGGTCTGAAGCCCGAGGACCGTGTAACGCACGGTGCGGCGCTCGATCCTGAGGACATCCAGATCTGCACAGTCGGCGAAGACGGCACGCTCACGCCGGTCGAGGGCAAGGTCATCGGCGAAAATGGGCAGGTCACGCTCTCGTTTGCCGCCGCAGGCAGCTATGTTCTGTCCGCAATGGGCGACGAGTTCACCAACATTTTCTCCCCGTGGCTCCCCGTCACGGTCACAGCAGCCCCGAAGTCCAATGACGCGAATGTCAGCAGCATCACCGTTGCGGGCGTTGAGGCCACAGCCGGCGAGAACAACACCTACACCGTTACCCTCCCCTACGGCACGGACGTTACAGCGGGCAGCTTCGTGATCGTCACAAGCGACGCAGGCGCGACTGTCGGCGCTCTGACGAATGAAGGCAATGTCTGGACGTTCACCGTCACCGCTGAGGATGGCGTGACCTCCAAGACCTACACCGTCACCGTTTCGTTCACCGAAGCCCCGAAGTCCAATGACGCGAATGTCAGCAGCGTCACCGTTGCGGGCGTTGAGGCCACTGCTGGCGAGAACAACACCTACACCGTTACCCTCCCCTACGGCACAGATGTTACGGCGGGCAGCTTCGTGATTGTCACGAGCGACGCAGGCGCGACTGTCGGCGCTCTGACGAATGAAGGCAATGTCTGGACGTTCACCGTCACCGCTGAGGATCGCGTGACCTCCAAGACCTACACTGTCACCGTTTCGTTCACCGAAGCCCCGAAGTCCAATGACGCGGGTGTCAGCAGCATCACCGTTGCGGGTTTCAAGGCTGTGGCCGGTGCGAACAACAGCTACACCGTCACGGTTCCCTATGGCACGGTCGTCAAGACCGGCAGCTTCGTGATCGTCACGAGGCATCCGCGCGCGACTGTCAGCGCTCTGACAAACACCAGAAATATCTGGAGCTTCACCGTCACCGCTGAGGACGGCGTGACCACCGCAGTCTACACCGTCACGGTCAATACCGCCGCGCTTCCGGAACCGATCACTCCGGGTGTCGACAATAAGAAGCCCGCTTCGAAGCCCGAGGTCAAGCTTCCGTTCACCGACGTTTCCACGTCCGACTGGTTCTATGACGACGTTGCGTTCGTATACAAAAACGGCCTGTTCTCCGGCACGGACAGCAGAAGCTTCAGCCCGAACGCGTCCATGACGCGCGCCATGCTCGTCACGGTTCTCTACCGGCTCGAGGGCGAACCCACCGTCACAGGCAGAAGCAGCTTTACCGATGTGCGTTCCGGCGCGTATTACGAAAAGTCTGTCATCTGGGCAGCCGCCAACGGCATCGTCACCGGCACGGACAGCACCTCCTTCTCCCCCGACGCCAAGGTCACGCGCGAGCAGCTTGCCGCGATCCTGTACCGCTATGCACAGTACAGGAAGCTGGACACCGATGCGAGCGCAAAGCTGAACAGCTTCACCGACGCGGACAGCGTTTCCGCCTATGCCAGCGAGGCACTCGGCTGGGCTGTCTCGGAGGGCCTGATCAACGGTGCTTCCGGCAAGCTCATGCCGAAGGGCGACGCGACCAGAGCACAGGTCGCCGCGATCCTCCACCGGTTCGTGAAAAATGTACTGAACTGACCTCATAATCCCAATTTGCAGCACAGGACTGCCCCCCTTTTTGGGGGGCAGCCCTGCGTGCTGTATTTCAGAGCATATCTGAAAGCCGGTAAACCAGACCGGCAGAAGCTATTGCGCCACTGGACAGATTACCGGTTTTCAGATATACTTGAAATGATACAACACATATGGAGTTGAATTGCGTGAACGTCTGGAAAACAAATAAAAAGGCCGCCGTCTGGGCGGTGCTGGCGCTGGTGCTGACGGCTGCGCTGCTGACCG
>ULZW01020302.1_pt1 | contig 15160 bp, 10 predicted proteins | sample 1963521 | NCBI WGS metagenome assembly ULZW01 (sample SAMEA4835901, study PRJEB28245) | human gut metagenome | biome: gut microbiome; material: fecal sample | place: Denmark | collected 2008 | reverse complement strand
CAAGCGCGCGCTCGTCATCGGCGGCGGCATCGCAGGCATCCAGACGGCACTGGACATTGCCGAGGCTGGCTTTGAGGTCGATATCGTCGAAAAGCAGCCGACCATCGGCGGCAAGATGACCCAGATCGACAAGACGTTCCCGACGCTCGACTGCGCGGCGTGTATCCTGACGCCGAAAATGGTCGACTGTGCGCAGAACGAAAAGATCCATATCTATTCCTATTCCGAGGTCGAATCCGTCGGCGGCTTCGTCGGCAATTTCCATGTAAAGATCCGCCGCAAGGCGCGCTTCGTCAAGGAGGACGTCTGCACCGGCTGCGGACTGTGTACGGAAAAGTGTCCGCAGAAGAAGGTCCCGAACGAGTTTAACCTCGGCATGGACAATCGCCGCGCGATCTATATCCCGTTTGCGCAGGCCGTGCCGAAGGTCGCGACGATCGATCCCAACTACTGCAATATGCTCAAAAACGGCAAGTGCGGCGTGTGCGCGAAGGTCTGCTCCGCCGGGGCAATCGATTACAAGCAGACCGACACGTTCATTGAGCAGGAATACGGCGCCATCGTCGCCGCGACGGGCTTCAACCCCATCGATCTTTCCAAATTCGACGAATTTGCCTACAGCCAGAGCCCGGACGTCGTTTCCAGCCTCGAGTTTGAGCGCCTGATGAACGCTGCCGGTCCCACGAGCGGCACGCTCCTGCGCCCGTCCGACGGGACGCACCCGAAGACCATTGTCTTTGTGCAGTGCGTCGGCTCCCGCTGCGACGGTGCGGAGAAGGGCAAGCCCTACTGCTCCAAGATCTGCTGTATGTACACGGCGAAGCACGCCATGCTCTGCCGCGAAAAATACCCGGATACGGATGTGTATGTGTTCTACATCGACGTGCGCACCCCCGGCAAGAACTTTGACGAGTTCTACCGCAGAGCCGTCGAGCAGTACGGCGTGCATTACATCAAGGGCATGGTCGGCAAGGTCACGCCCGAAAACGGCAAGCTGAAGGTGCAGGCATCCGATCTGCTGGACAACCGGCAGCTGCATATCGACGCTGACATGGTCGTGCTGGCTGCCGCCATCGAGCCGGATAAGTCCGCGCGGCCGCTGGCCACGATGCTGACCGCCTCCATGGACACGAACGACTTCTTCACCGAAGCCCACCCGAAGCTCCGCCCGGTCGAAAGCCCGACGGCAGGCGTGTTCCTGTCCGGTATGTGCCAGGGGCCGAAGGATATCCCGGAGACGGTCGCACAGGCGTCCGCCGCTGCGGCGAAGGTCATCGGCCTTCTGTGCAAGGACTCGCTGACGTGCAACCCGTGCGTGGCGCAGCCGGATGAGATGATGTGCAACGGCTGCTCGAACTGCGAAAAGGTCTGCCCGTATGGCGCGATCACGTACATTGACAAGGAATTCAGAGGCCCGAACCGCACGACGCTCGTGCGGCGCGTCGCGCAGGTCAACCCGGCAGTCTGTCAGGGCTGCGGCGCGTGCACCGTCGCGTGTATGTCCGGCGCGATGGATCTCAAGGGCTTCTCCAACCGGCAAATCATTGCGGAGGTGGATGCGATATGCAGGTAAACGGCTCCTGGACGCCCACGATCGTGGCGTTCTGCTGCAACTGGTGCTCCTACGCGGGCGCCGATCTTTCCGGCACGAACCGGCTGAGCTACCCGGCCAATGTGAAGATCATCCGCATTCCGTGCTCCTGCCGGTTAAACCCGATGTTTATTCTCCGCGCGTTCCAGCGCGGGGCCGACGGCGTGATCCTCTGCGGCTGCCATCCCGGCGACTGCCATTACACGACCGGCAACTATTATGCCCGGCGGCGCATGACGCTCCTGTTCTCCATGCTGGACTTCCTCGGCATCGAGCGTGAGCGCACGCGCGTGGAATGGGTCTCGGCGGCGGAGGGCGCGAAGTTCGCCAAAACCATGAACGAATTCGCCGAGACGATCACAAAACTCGGCGAGAACCGCAGACTGGAGGATCTGAGATGCAAAGAGTAAAGGAAAAAGCGATCCAGCTGCTGCAAGATCAGATTGTTGACCGCGTCATCGGCTGGCGCGCGGGCGAATTCTTCTATGATCTGACGCCGTCCGTATTCACGAGCGTGGAAGATATCGAGAAAAATTTCGTCTGGAGCGTCTTCTCCGGCGCGAATCTGTCCAAATATCTCATCGCGGAATCCCGTAAGGGCGGCAAGGCCGCCGTGTTCCTGAAGCCCTGCGACAGCTATTCGTTTGTCCAGCTTTTAAAGGAGCACCGCATCCTGCGCGAGACGGTCTACGCCGTCGGCGTACAGTGCGGCGGGATGTGCGACATGGAGGCCATCAAGGAGCAGGGCCTTGCCGGTGTCACAGCAGTGACGGAGGATGGCGAAGCTCTTTGCGTTTCCACAATCTACGGCGAGGAAACGATCAAGAAGGCCGATGCGCTGCTGCTCAAGTGCAAGACCTGCAAGAGTAAAAAGATCGTCTGCTATGACGAGCTGCTTGGCGAGCAGGGCGAGGAAAACGTGGACTGCGGCCGGTTCGACGAGGTTCAAAAGCTCGAAGCCATGACAGCCGAGGAGCGCTACGCGTTCTGGCGCAGCGAGCTGTCGCGGTGCATCCGCTGCAACGCCTGTCGCAACGTCTGTCCCGCCTGCTCGTGCGAAAAGTGCGTGTTCGACAACCACGATTCCGGCTTTGAGAACAAGGCCATTGCCGATTCGTTCGAGGAGAACATGTTCCATATCATCCGTGCCTTCCACGTCGTCTCCCGCTGCACCGACTGCGGCGAATGCTCCCGCGTCTGTCCACAGCATATCCCGCTGCATTTGCTCAACCGCAAGTTCATCAAGGACATCAACGAGCTTTACGGCGACTATCAGGCCGGAGCCGATTTTGACTCCCGCCCGCCGCTCATGGATTTCCGCAAGGACGACTGTGAGCCGTCCGTCGTCTATGAAAGAGGAGGTGCGCAATGAAACAGCTTCCCCTCTGCAAGCTTCAGAGCCTGTTTGCCGCCGTGTCGGCAGCACAGAAGCTCTATATTCCGGCGGACGACGCCGCCGGTCAGGCCAGCTTCACCGTCTGGCAGGAGGGTATAGCGCTTACCAGGAAGCTCAATACCGTCCGCTCGGCCAAGGATCTGTTTTTCCCGCAGGTGGAAAACCTCGTCGGCTTCCGCGTGACAGGCAAGCAACTCGATCTGGTCGAAACGCGCGACCCGGCGGAGCCGTTCGTCCTGTTCGGCGTGCGCGCGTGCGACGCAAGAAGCTTTGAAATTCTCGACCGCGTCTTCCTTTCCGAACCGCAGGACACCTATTACGCCGCCCGCCGCGCACACGGCACCGTCGTGACGCTGGCCTGCACCCGCCCCGAGGAAACGTGCTTCTGTCCGGCCTTCGGCATCGATCCTGCGGCCCCGCAGGGCGATATCAGCTGCTGGATCGAGGACGAAACGCTCTTCTGGCAGGCCAACACGGAAAAGGGCGCGGCGCTGACCGCGAACCTCCCCATGCTGGAGGATACGGACGGTGCGGCAGTCGCGGCCCAGCAGGAAAAAACGCGTGCGCTTCTCAAAAAGCTCCCGCTGGCCGGGCTCGATCTGTCCGCCGTGGGCGCAGGCAAAACGAAGGCGCTCTTTGATCGCCCGGAATGGAAGCAGCTGTCCGAAAGCTGCCTTGGCTGCGGCACGTGTACCTTCGTCTGCCCGACGTGCCAGTGCTATGATATCAAGGAGTTCGATTCCGGCAAGCTCGTCCGCCGCTTCCGCTGCTGGGACAGCTGTATGTACTCGGATTTCACGAAGATGTCCGCCGGTCAGCCGCGTCCGACGCAGCTCGAGCGCTTCCGGCAGCGCTTCATGCACAAGCTGGTCTATTTCCCGGATAATAACGACGGGTGCTTCGGCTGCGTCGGCTGCGGCCGCTGCCTTGCCAAGTGCCCCATCCATATGAACATCGTCAAAGTCATCAAAACACTTGGGGAGGAACACGCATGAGAAACGATCCGCTGATCCCCAATATCGCCGTCGTCACGGATATCCGCGTCGACACGCCGGACGTCAAGACGTTCCGTGTTGTCGGCCTTGACGGCAAAAAGCCCTTCGTCCATATCCCCGGCCAGTGCGCCATGCTCTCCGTGCCGGGCGTCGGCGAGGCGCTGTTCTCCATCACGTCCAGTCCCACGCTGGAGGAATATGTGGAGTTTTCCATTAAAAAATGCGGCTGCGTGACCGAATGGCTCCACGCCATGGAGCCCGGTCAGCAGATCACCGTCCGCGGCCCCTACGGCAACGGCTTCCCGGTCGACACCGCGTTTGCAGGTAAGGATCTGCTGTTCATCGCGGGCGGCATCGGTCTGGCCCCGCTGCATTCCGTTATCAACTACTGCCGTCACTACCGTGACCGCTACGGCAAGATCGACATCGTCTACGGCTCCCGCTCGAAGGACGATCTGGTCGACTACCCGGAGATCGAGAATGTCTGGTGCAAGGAAGACGGCATCAACGTCCATCTGACCATCGACCGCGAGCAGCCGGACTGGGACGGCCACGTCGGCTTCGTGCCGAACTACGTCAAGGAGCTCGGCTTCACGACCGACAAGACCGTCGTGATGTGCGGCCCCCCCATCATGATCAAGTTTACGCTTGCTGGCCTGATGGAGCTCGGCTTTGCCCGCGAGCAGGTCTATACCACGATGGAGCTCAAGATGAAATGCGGCCTCGGCAAATGCGGCCGCTGCAACATCGGCGACAAATACGTCTGTAAGGACGGCCCGGTGTTCCGCTTCGACCAGCTCGACGAGCTGCCGAATGAGTATTAAAGGAGAACAGGTATGGAAAATATGGTGACGGTTTTCCTGTTCGGCAAGAAATATGAGGTGCCGGACAGTCTGACCATCATGGAAGCAATGGAATATTCCGGCTATCAGCTCGTGCGCGGCTGCGGCTGCCGCAATGGCTTCTGCGGTGCGTGCGCGACGATCTACCGCATCGCGGGCGACCGCGAATTAAAGGCCTGTCTGGCCTGCTCGACGCGCGTGGAGAACAATATGTATGTCGCGACGCTTCCGTTCTTCCCACTGGTCAAGGAAGTCTACGACATGGAAAAGCTGAAGCCCACACAGACGGTCATGATGCAGCTGTACCCCGAGATCTACGCCTGCGTCGGCTGCAACGCCTGCACAAAGGCGTGCACGCAGGGTCTGAACGTCATGCAGTACATTGCCTATGCCCAGCGCGGCGAATTTGACAAGTGCGCCGAGGAATCCTTCGACTGCGTCATGTGCGGCGTGTGCTCGTCCCGCTGTCCGGCGAGCATCTCCCACCCGCAGGTGGCAATGCTGGCCCGCCGTCTGAACGGCAAGTACATCGCCCCGCACTGTGAGCATCTGGATGCGCGCGTGCAGGAGGTCAAGGACGGCAAATTCGAAGCGCTCATCGAAAGCCTCATGGAAAAGCCGCTGGACGCGATCAAAGAGCTGTATAACCACCGCGAGATTGAAAAGTAAGGAGGACGCATATCATGTATCAGGACTCTAACATGCTGGCCTCCATCCGCAAGGTGGAAGCGGCCCGCGAAGAAAACGCGAAGCTGGACCCCCGCCGCATGACGGCGGAGGAAAAGGAAACGCTGCTGAAGAAATTCCATCCCGACTACCGCGCCGAGCAGTTCACCGAGCTGCGCTTCGGCCCCAATCAGGGCCAGAAGGTCCCGCTGGAGCTGGCGGAGCTGCTGGAGGGCGAATCGCGTATCCTGCACGAGACATTTGATCTGACGAAGCCCGACTATGAGACGGACGTTCTCATCATCGGCGGCGGCGGCGCAGGCTGCTCCGCAGCCATTGAGGCCGATAATGCGGGCGCGAAGGTCATGGTCGTCACGAAGCTCCGCATGGGCGACGCGAACACCATGATGGCCGAGGGCGGCATTCAGGCTGCCGACAAGCCGAACGATTCCCCTGCCCAGCACTTCCTCGACGCCTACGGCGGCGGTCATTTTGCCGCGCAGAAGGATCTTCTGTATAAACTCGTCATGGACGCGCCGGAGGCCATCCAGTGGCTGTCCGGACTTGGCGTGGAGTTTGACAAGGCGCCCGACGGCACCATGATCACCACCCACGGCGGCGGCACGTCCCGCAAGCGTATGCACGCAGCCAAGGACTATTCCGGCGCCGAGATCATGCGCACGCTGCGCGACGAGGTTCTCAACCGCGGCATTCCCGTCGTTGACTTTACCTCCGCCGTCGAACTCATCAAGGATGAAAACGGCCATTGCGCAGGCGCGGTGCTTTTGAACATGGAGACGAAGGAGCTGCTGGTCGCGAAGGCGAAGACCGTCATTCTCGCCACCGGCGGCGCAGGGCGGCTCCACTATCAGGGCTTCCCCACCTCGAACCACTACGGTGCGACCGCCGACGGCCTTGTGCTCGGCTACCGCGCGGGCGCGAAGCTGCTTTATCCCGATACACTTCAGTACCACCCCACAGGCGCGGCCTATCCCGCGCAGATCTACGGCGCGCTGGTCACGGAAAAGGTGCGCTCTGTCGGCGCAATGCTCGTGAACGCGGACGGCGAGGTCTTCATGAACCCGCTCGAAACGCGCGACGTGGCCGCGGCCTCCATCATCCGTGAGTGCACCGAGCGCGGTAAGGGCGTCAAGACTCCCGCTGGGCAGGCGGTCTGGCTCGACACGCCGATGATCGAACTGAAAAACGGCGCGGGCACGATTGAAAAGCGCATCCCGGCCATGATGCGGATGTTTGCAAAGCACGGCATCGATATCCGCAAGGAGCCGATCCTGGTCTATCCGACGCTGCACTATCAGAACGGCGGTCTGCACATCACGGCAGACGGCCAGACGGATGTGGAAAACCTGTTTGCTGCTGGCGAGGTCGTGGGCGGCATCCACGGGCGCAACCGCCTGATGGGCAACAGTCTGCTTGACGTCATCGTCTTTGGCCGCAACGCGGGTCAGCACGCCGCCGAGAAGGCGAAGTCCGTATCCGTCGGCACGCTGACGCTGGACCACGTGGCCGCGTTTGAGGCCGAAAAGCAGCAGGCCGGTGTAACGGATCACCGCCTTTCTCCGCAGCTGCTGCCGGACTACGCCAGAAAAATCCATCCCGCAGAAAAATAAGGAGAAATAGAGGAGAACAGAGATGAGTGCAACCATCAATGCCGCGAATTTTCTGATGCTTTCCGTATTCGGAATCGCGGCAGTCGGGTATCTGCTCGGGCGCATCACCATCAAGGGCATCAGCCTCGGCACGGCAGGCGTTTTCGTGATCGCGCTGATTTACGGCGCGTTCTCCGGAACGCACTTCAATTCCAAATTTGTCATTGAAGAGATCAACTACGCCTCGCAGGCGCTGAAGATCATCGAAAATCTGGGCCTTGTGTTCTTCGTGACCTCGGTCGGCTTTATCGCGGGCCCGAACTTCTTCAAGAACATGAAGCACAACTTCAAGTCCTATGTGCTGCTCGGCGTCGTGATCATTCTTTCCGGCGGCATTACGGCAGTTTTGTGTCTGCTCGTCGGCCGTGCGATTGAAGCCGGGCAGCCGGGCTACGACCCGAACCAGCTTACGGCTATGATCTCCGGCCTGCTCGCGGGCAGTCTGACCTCGACTCCGGCGTTCTCGGCCACCAAGGAGGCCGTTGCAGCCCAGTATCAGGACGCGGTCACGGTCGGCTATGGCATTGCGTATCTGTTCGGCGTCATCGGCGTTGTGCTGTTCGTGCAGCTGATGCCGCGCGTCGTCCACGCGGATCTGGACGAGGAGCGCCGGAAGATCACGCACGTAGAGACCGGCGACGTCGCCAAATTCAAGGGAAAGCTGCTGGAATTTGACGATTTCGGCTTCACGCCCTTCGCCGTCGCCGCCGTGTTTGGCATTCTGCTTGGCTCGGTGAAGTTCTTCAACTTCTTCTCGCTCACCACAACGGGCGGCGCGCTGCTCGTCTCGCTGGTGTTCGGCCACTTCGGCCACATCGGCCGCGCCGATCTCATGCCGAGCAAGAAGGTGCTCGAAACGTTCCGGGAGCTTGGCCTCATGGTCTTCCTCATCGGCGCAGGTGTTTCCGGCGGCATGAGCTTCGTGCGGTATTTCAAGCCCATCTATTTCGTCTACGGCATTTTCATGACGCTTCTGCCGATGGTCGTGGGCTATATCGTGGCAAAGCACGTGCTGAAGATGAACCTGCTGAACATTCTCGGCTCCATCACCGGCGGCATGACCTCCACGCCCGCCCTCGGCACGCTCATCCATGTCGCAGGCACGAGCAACGTCGCCTCCGCCTACGCCGCGACCTACCCCATCGCCCTGATCGCCGTCGTTCTCGTCTCGCAGCTGCTTGTACGGCTGTTTTGACGCGCCGGTGCATAACAGAAAAAACGCCCGCCGGTTTTTCCGGCGGGCGCGTTTTGTATTTTGGGAATCAGAACAGGTTCTTCTCGGTTTCCTTGTCGAAGAAGTGCATCAGCTCGGGCTTGAAGCTGTACTTCACGGGCTTGTGGCTGCCGTGGACAGCGTCGAGGTCGATGTCGGTCGTCGGGACGACGATGACGACGTCCTTGCCGTTGGAGTTGACGTGCAGATGCAGCTCGGAGCCCATCAGCTCGGAGACGTCGACCATGGCGTCGATGCCGTCCTGAGACAGGTGGATATGGACCGGGCGGACACCGGCGATGATGTCGACGGGCACCTTGTCCATCTTCTTGAGCGCTTCCTGCTTGTCGGCGGGCAGCTCGAAGTCCTTGCCCTGCACGGTCGCGACGTACTTGTCGCCCTTCTTGGACAGCGTTGCGTCAAAGAAGTTCATCTGCGGCGTGCCGATGAAGCCGGCGACGAAGAGGTTTGCCGGATGGTTGAAGACCTCCTGCGGGGTGCCGATCTGCTGGATGAAGCCGTCGCGCATGATGACGATGCGGTCGCCCAGGGTCATGGCCTCGACCTGGTCGTGGGTGACGTAGATGAAGGTGGTGTCGATCTTCTCGCGCAGCTTGATGATCTCAGCGCGCATCTGGTTACGCAGCTTGGCGTCGAGGTTGGACAGCGGCTCGTCCATCAGGAAGACCTTCGGGTTACGGACGATGGCGCGGCCGATGGCGACACGCTGGCGCTGGCCGCCGGACAGAGCCTTCGGCTTGCGGTTGAGGTACTGGGTGATATCGAGGATCTCGGCGGCCTCACGGACCTTGCGGTCGATCTCCGCCTTCGGGGTCTTCTTCAGCTTCAGGGAGAAGGCCATGTTATCATAAACGGTCATGTGGGGATACAGAGCGTAGTTCTGGAAGACCATGGCGATGTCGCGGTCCTTCGGGGCCACGTCGTTCATGAGCTTGCCGTCGATGTACAGCTCGCCCTCGGAGATCTCTTCCAGACCTGCGACCATGCGCAGCGTCGTGGACTTGCCGCAGCCGGACGGGCCGACGAGAACGATGAATTCCTTATCGGCGATGTCGAGGTTGAACTCCTGCACGGCGACGACGCCCTTGTCGGTGATCTGAAGGTTGACCTTCTTCTCCTCGGCAGGCTCTTCGCCCTTCTTCTTTTTCTTGCTCTTCTTTTCTTCGCCACTGACGAACGGGTAGATTTTCTTGACGTTTACGAGTTTTACTTCTGCCATACTGTTTGGACTCTGACTGCGCTGCCTCCGCACCGCATTCTCACGACCGCCGGGCTTGGCGGACGCATTGCGGCATGTCTCCACAATGCCGCACCGGGAGTCTCCCGGATAAAATATCCTCCTTTATATTTGCCGCAGCGCACCATAAATGTGGATTGGTACACCACGACTAAGATACGGATATTATATCAGATTGCTCCGGTAAAGTCATTTGTCGCTTTTGCTGAAATTTTACGCAGAAACACGGCAGAACGCACAAACCAGCTCCCCCCGTTTACTTTTTCCCCAGCCCCTGATACAATAGAGAAAGCATACACATGGGAGGGATGGCGCATGAAGCAGACGACGCTCTGCTATCTTGAGCGCGATGGACAGTATCTGATGCTCCACCGCGTTAAAAAGGAGCACGACGAAAATCACGACAAATGGATCGGCGTCGGCGGAAAATTTGAGGACCGGGAAAGCCCGGAGGACTGCGTCCGCCGCGAGGTGCTGGAGGAAACGGGGCTGACTCTCACGCAGTACCGCTACTGCGGGCTTGTGACCTTCGTCTCCGACGTCTACCCGACCGAGTATATGCACCTGTTCCACGCCACGGGCTTCACCGGCACGCCGAAGGACTGCGACGAGGGTGAGCTGGCCTGGATCGGCAAGCGGCAGCTTGCCGCCCTGCAGCAGTGGGAGGGCGACCGGATCTTCCTGCGGCTCATGGACGAGCACGTGCCGTTTTTCTCGCTGAAGCTGGTCTACGCGGGCGATACGCTCACAGAGGCCGTTTTGAACGGGCAACGGCTGGAGCAGTCTTAAGGTATCAGGTATTTCCCGGCGTCCTGCTCAAGCTGCTTCCACACCGGGTATTCCGTACCGGTTTCATCGAAGAAGCGCTTCAGATCGCGGTTCAGCGCGCAGGCTTCTGTAAAGCTGCCGCAAGGCAGTTTATGGAAAAACATTTTTGGGAGAAATTGCTGAATTGTAAGCGAAGAGTATTGAAAAATCGGTTGCTCCGGATTATAATGGCTACAACATATTGTGGTGGAGAGCGGCTGATCGCCGGACTTCAGACACAAATGAACGACAAGGAAGGAGAAACTTTCATGAGCAAGAAAACAAGATGCCGCGTGCTGAGTCTGCTGCTGGCGCTCGTCATGGTTCTTGGCATGGTTCCGATGGCTTCGGCCTCCTCGGCATACAATGTCAAGCTGACCCCGACGACTCCGGATGCGAGCAAGCTGAGCACCGCCATTCAGCAGAACAAATTCAAGCTGCAGAATGGTGAAGAGGCCTACGCGGACAACGATACCGTCCGCGCGATCGTTATTTTTGAGGGCGAGGGCGCTGTCCCCGCAGCGCTGAAGAGCACCGGCGTCGCTACGCAGAGCGCTGTCGCAGCCGCGTCGAAGACCCTCACGGCGCAGCACAGCCGCATTAAGACTGCGATCCAGTCCAAGGCTGTCAGCTATGACGTCAAGTACGAGTACACCACGCTGCTCAACGGTATGTCCGCCGACGTCAAGTTCGGCGACCTTGAGAAGCTGGCCAGCACGGCAGGCGTCAAGGAGGTCTATCTGGCCAACTATTACGACGAGCCCGTCGTCATGCCCAGCATGGATTCGGCCAACGACATGACCAACATCACCAAGGTTCGCGATAAAGACACCGGCAAGGGCACTGTCATTGCGGTCATCGATACCGGCATCACCCCGGGCCACGAGGCGTTCACAGCGTATGACAGTATGCTGAACAAGGCTGCCATCAGCAAGGAGCAGGCCGAGGCCGCGATTGAAAAGCTTGGCCGCGGCAAATATCTGTCGGCAAAGGTTCCGTTCTCCTATGACTATTATGACAAGGACAACGACGCGACCGACGACGTCAGCGGTCACGGCACGCACGTCTCCGGCATCGCAGCCGGCTGCGTCCTGTCGGATGACGGCGGCTATGAATTTGCTGGTTCTGCGCCCAGCGCACAGATCCTTGCACTGAAGGTCTTCTCCTCCGACCCGGCGGAGAGCGGCACCTCCAGCGACGTTTATCTCGCAGCCCTTGAAGACGCTTACACATTGGGTGCGGACGTCATCAATATGTCCCTCGGCGCACAGAACGGCTTCGTCTATGACGGCAACGAGGAAAAAGTCCTGAACGGCATCTTCACCACGCTGGACGACGCGGGCGTCATCTGCTGCATCGCAGCGGGCAACGAAGGCTCCATGGCAGACGGCGAGAGCATCACCGGCGTTCCTGCCGGCTATGTCACGTCCGACTATGCGGACTACGGCGTTGTCGGTTCCCCGTCCACCTATGACGGCAACCTGTCTGTTGCGTCTGTTGACAACGCGAAGTACGCCTCTCCGGCGATTGAAGTTGACGGCGCACAGATCGGCTACAGCGATACGGTCAACGCTTATAATACGCTGGCTGGCAAGACGTATGACTTTGTCCTGGTTCCCGGCAATGGCGAAACGTCCGACTATGCGGGCATCGACGTTACCGGCAAGGTCGCAGTCATCAAGCGCGGCAGCATTTCCTTCGTTGACAAGGTCAACAACGCAGACGCTGCCGGCGCAGCTGCTGCAATCGTTTACAACAACGAATCCGGCATCATCAACATGGCGCTGGACGGCACGAAGCTTCCCGCTGTTTCCGTTTCCGGCGAGGACGCATCCAAGCTGCTTAACGCAAAGGTACAGAAGGTCACATTCCTCGCGGAGATGGCCTCTGTTGACAACCCCACCGGCTGGCAGTCTTCGTCCTTCAGCTCCTGGGGCCCCACCCCGTCCCTGACGCTCAAGCCGCAGATCTCCGGCGTCGGCGGCAGCGTTCTGTCTGCACAGAACAACACGCCGGACGGTTATCAGGTCATGTCCGGTACCTCCATGGCGACGCCGGATGTCGCGGGTGTTACTGCGACCATCCTGAGTTATCTGAAGAGCGAATCGAAGTACAAGGATCTGAGCAAGAAGGAACTGGCTGACATGGCAGAGGCTCTGTTGGCATCCTCCGCGCAGACGGTTATTCCCAACAACTACACCTTCAGTCCGAGAAAGCAGGGTGCTGGTCTGGTCGATGCTTTCCATGCCGAGCAGCTTGTTCTCGGTGGTGCAAAGGCGTACATCACCAACCCGATCGCCAACATCGGCGACAACCCCTCCAAGGACGGCCACTTCCAGATCCGCTACACCGTCAAGGATCTGAGAAACGAGTTCCCGGGCTGGGATCTCGAAGAGGACGGCAAGGAATTCAACATTTCGTGGAAGTTCTGCTTCGATGAGCCCGTAGCAGATGAGGAAGGCAACTACTACAACGCACTGACGACGCTCGGTCTGACAGAGGACGAGGTCACTGTTACCACTAACTATGAAGACGACGTTCTCGTCATCGGCCCCGGCCAGACGGCAGAAGTCGTGATCGACGTACAGCTGACGGATGATTTCATGGCCGATATCGACGCCATCTATCCGAACGGCGCGTACATCGAGGGCTACATCAACTTCACGAGTCCCGCTGCAACCTATGACCCGACCGCCTGCTTCCATGGCACGTTCATGGGCTTCTATGGCGACTGGGCACAGGCTCCCGTCATGGAACAGCTTGACTGGATCGACGTTATGACCGACAACACTGACGTCACCTGCAACACCTGGCCGAATCTGGCCTATCTGGCTGCGATCAGAGGCAACTCCATCACCAGCAGCTCTCTGGCCGGTACGAACCCGTTCGACTCGGAGCTGGATCTCCCGTTCGATGCGGACAGAATCGCAGTTTCCAGCCCGGATGCCGCATATGCGCTCGAGCGGACGCTGTTCATGCAGCCGATGACGCTCCGCAATGCCCGCCACCTGATCATGGTTGTCTCCAACCGTGAAACCGGCGAGGTCTACTATGTGGACGACACCGAATATCTGCCGAAGGCCATCTATGACACGGATAACGGCTGGACAGCCACCGGCTCGTTCCAGTGGGACGGCACCGATCTGGACGGCAACGCAGTTCCGAACGACACCAAGGTCGACGTCAACTACTATGCCAACATTGCCTATGGCGCAGACGAGCTCGGCGCGCTGACCAATGGCCGCACGGATTACAGCAAGCTCAAGACGCAGGGCCAGAAGTATCTGGAGTGGAACTATGTCTGCACAGTCGACTCCGAGGCTCCGAAGGCACTCACGGCAAGCTATGACCCGGATACCAAGGAACTGACTGTTAAGGTCAAGGACAACCAGTATCTGGCCTATGTCGAGCTTGACACCTATCCCGATCTCACTGCGAGAGACGACGCGATCTTTGCAGAGAAAGCTGCTGGCACTGCGTCCACAGTTACGCTGGATGCTTCGAGCGTCACGAACGGCATTGCAGTTCTCTATCTGTTCGATTATGCGACCAACTACACCGCATACGTTGTTGATCTGGACGCTGCTTCCGACGGCGAACTCACCAACTGCACCGTGACGCTGCAGTCCTACAATGCAGATAAGGGTCTTGTTAAGGAAGCCTACACCGATGACTTCGCTGCCAAGGACGTCGTTGAGGTCTGGTCCGGCGAAGAGGTCACCGCACAGGCGCAGCCTGCCGAGGGTGAGGAGTTCTACGCATGGATGCAGAACGGCAAGATCGTCTCCACGGATGCGAACTACACCTTCACGGCTGTTTCCGACGTGACGCTGACGGCAGTCTTTGATCCGATCTATACCGTTTCCTTCGATTCTGACGGCGGCACGCCGGTCGAATCGCAGCTGGTTATCCGCGGTGAGACTGCCTCCAACCCCGGCGAGCCCACGCGCAGTCTGTACACGTTCAAAGGCTGGTATCTGGACGGCACGCTCTATGATTTCAGCAAGCCCGTTCTGTCCAACCTGACGCTGACCGCAAAGTGGAAGCTCATCAACGAGCCGATCGACCCCATCCTCCCGGCACTGATCCCCGCCACGAAGACCCCGACGACCGGCAGATTCCCGTTCACCGACGTGACCACGGGCGACTGGTTCTATGACGCAGTCAAGGGCGCCTGGGAGAACGGTCTGATCAATGGCGTGACTGCCACGACCTATCAGCCGAAGGGCACGCTGACCGTCGCTGAAGCCATCAAGCTGGCCTCCGCGCTGCATCAGATGATCAAGGACGGCAAGGTCACGCTGACCAACGGCAGAGGCTACTGGTACGAAACCTACGTCAACTACGGCGTCCGCGAGGGCATCCTTGACGAGAGCTACCAGAAGCTCAGCTACGAGCAGATGACCAAGCCTGTTTCCCGCAGCGAGTTTGTCCACATCTTCTTCAAGGCTGTAGGCAGCTACAAGACGATCAACTCTGTCGCGGACAACAGCATCCCCGACGTGAAGACGACGGACAGCTACGGCGATGAGATTTACACGTTCTACCGTGCAGGTATCCTCACCGGCTCCGATGCCGCCGGCACGTTCCATCCGGCCAGCACCATCGTCCGCAGCGAAGCTGCCGCGATCCTCGTCCGGATGTACGACGCATCCTACCGCGTCAACATCACGCTGAAATAATTCCCCGCACAAAAGGGGCGCTTCCCATCCGGGAAGCGCC
>ULZW01017216.1_pt1 | contig 15829 bp, 10 predicted proteins | sample 1963521 | NCBI WGS metagenome assembly ULZW01 (sample SAMEA4835901, study PRJEB28245) | human gut metagenome | biome: gut microbiome; material: fecal sample | place: Denmark | collected 2008 | reverse complement strand
TTATCCTGTTCCCCTCAAAACGGGGTTCTAAATGCGGGAAATGGACAAAAAAGAAGCGCCGGACGCAGAGGCTTTGATACCTCCGCGCCCGGCGTTTTGCTTATTCGTCTGTGAAGTGGAACTGCTGCGCCGCAAAGTCGGCGTCACTCATGGCGTCCAGCTTATCGGCGGTCTGGCAGGTCAGCGCCGCCATTTCCTTGTCCATATCCGGCAAAGCTGCCCGGAGATTTGCCGCCGTCCTGCGGCGGTCGGCATTGTGGTACAGACAGATCAGGTTTTCTTCTTCCACGGTGAAATACATTCCTCATACCTCCATTTCTTTTGATTTTTCCCGCGCCGGGGGCCTCTTTTTCTGTTCCTCCTTGGCGGCGGCAAGCTGCGCCCGGATGGACGGTTTCTTTTGTTTCTGTGTCGTCTTTCGGGTCTGCTTGGGCTTTTTGGCCTCCGCTTTGGCTGCCTCGGCCACATCCAAAAGGGAAATCTGTTCCCCGGCTTTTGCCCTTGCTTCCAGTTCCTCCATAGACGGGGCATTGTTCATCATGCCGTCGATCATGTTGTAGTTCTGTTCGGTGGACATTTCCGCCGTCTTGATATGGCTTTCTGGCTGGGCGGGGATGGCAAATGCCCTTGTGCCGTTTGCCATAATCAGATACCTGCCGTCCTCCGACTGATGGTGGAATCCATACCCGGCGGCCTCCATCTGTTCCCGGCTCCTGTCGGTCAGATAGAAACGGCCCCTTGGCGTCTGGATTTGTTCGCCGGTCATGCACTCGTCCGGCGTGAGCTGCTTTTCCGGCTGGGCGAAAAACTCCGGCACCTGCCGGTAGTCGGCTCCCTCGTCCACATAGTAGGCGGTCTGTTTTCCATCCTGCCGGAACACTACAATATCCCCCGTAGAGAGGGAATGTCCCTTGTAATCGGCGGGATGTTCTATGTTGAAGCGGCGGTAAATCTCGTCCAGTGTGGTGTCTTTGTCCAGCGGCGCGGTGTAGACAAGCTGGTAATTCTTCCTGTCCACCGAAAGCCCATCCGCCTGCAAGTCCTCATAGGAACGGTAGCGCAGGTCGCGCCCCTCCGGGCCGGGCGGCACTTGGTAGATGGAAAAGTTGGGCTGCGCTGGTGCTTCATAATCAGAGGCAACATATTCCTCCACCGTCAGCCCGGAAGCGGCGGCCTCCTGTTCCAGCTCTGCCTCGATCTGTTTTTTGTAGTCCTGCAAGCTCTGGTCGAAGTCGGCAAGCTGCGGCGGCTCCGGCAAGTGGTACTGGCCCTGATTGAGAAGCGGGCGGCACTCCTTTACATAGTCCAAAACCGCGTTGAAATAAGCGGTCTGTTCCGGCGTCAGGGTTTCCCCGGATCGCAGGGGACGCCGGGCCTCCTGCTCCATAGCGGCCAGATTGCAATGCAGCTCCATATACGGGACAAACTCATGCAGCAGCATATCCCGCTGGGCCTTGTCCGCCTCCCATGCCTCCGGCCCCTCATGGTGCAGCACATGGTTTTTCCAACTTTCGTCCTGCGTGTAGTATTCGTGGCAGCCCCGGATATGCTGGATCAGGGAACCGTCGCCGTCGCCAAAGTCCTGCCGTCCCTCGTAGCTGTCCGGCTGGCCCTGCATGGTAAAGTCAATGCGGAACTTGGTCTTGTCGTACCAATGGCCCGTATAGCCCGGCTGCTCCCGGTCATGGCGTCTGGCGCTGTCCAGCTCCTTGAAAACGGCCTCGGCTTCATGCAGCGGCATTTGCTGGCCGTCTTTCAGATGGGGGCTTTCACTCCAAAGGATCGTGACAACCGGCTCCGCTGCCGGATTCTGCGCGATCTGCCGCTGGGCGTTGGCAACGGCAATCTCACTTTCGATCTCGCTTTTCACAAAGGAATCTATCTGGCCCTCTTGCAACTCATAGCCCTGTTCACACAGGCGGTTGATAAGCCCGATCACCTTGTCGTTATCGCCCACGGCCTCGGCATAGGCCACGATCAACTGCCGTTCCTCGCTGCCCAAACGCGGGGCATTTTTCTCTGCCAGCTCCATCAGGGTGACGGCCCGGTCAGCCGGGGATGCCTCCGGCATGAACAGTTTCCCATTCAAAAGGCCGTCGATTCCGTTCCATGACTGCGGCTGGGGAATGGCGTTGGCCTGTTCGGTTGCTTCCAGAAAATCATCCAGCCTGTCGCCGGTCAGGGGTTCCATTGTCCCAGCCGGTAGCTCATGGATGGAAAGGATTTCTTTTCCGGCTTCCGCAAGGGTCAGGTCGGGATTGTCAAGCTGGCCTCCGTCCAGTTCCTTATAGTCGGGGGCGTACAGCGTGTAATTGTAGCCGCTTTCCGATGTCTGGATATGCAGGTAATCGCCGCTTTCCAGACGGTAGGCGGCCTCCTGCGGGGCTTTGACCTGTTCCAGCGTTCCATCCCCGGCAATGGAAAAGCCTTGCGCCTGCGCCGCCTCCTTGGTTCCCTGCGACACTTCGCCGGTGGATTTCAAATCCACTTCAATGAGGGTTTGCAGCATGGCTTTTACGCTGGCGGTCATTTCCTGCTGTTGCTTGGGGGACAGCTTGGAAAATACGCTGTCCGGGTCTGGCTGCTCGGCGGCCTGCGGCTGTTCCTGCTGGGTCTGCCGCTGTTGCTGAAGCTGGGCAAGGTGGCCGTCAATGGTGGTAATCAGTTCATGGGCGGTGGCCCGGATGGTTTCAAGGGAGGCTTTCAGCTCTTTCAAGTCCTTGCCGGAACTCCAACCGGCCACATAGCCAAAGGAATAGTCGGAGGTGTCCAGCCCGTAGTGCTGGCAGACGGCATAGGCCACGCTTTCGGCCTGCACCTCGCGGGTGCGGCTGTCGGGGCGGTCGGCCTGCTCAATGGCCGGGGCTTCCGGGTCGATGGCGTGGAGCTTGGAATGGGCGATCTCATGGATGGCCGTCTTTAGGGTCTGTAATTCGCTCATGCCCTCCTGAATGGCGATCCGCTTTTCCGTCAGGTGGTAGTAGCCGTGGGAACCGCCCGGAATGTCCTCAAAACCAATGGGAACCGGGGAGGTCTGTTCCAGCGCCTTGAAAAATTCCCCGTAGCGTTCCACGCTGCCGGTCAGTTCTTCCACGCCGATAGAGGGCAGCGGTTCCCCCTCTGTCTGGCTCACATCAAAGACGGAAACGATCTTAAAGGCCGGAACCTGTATTTCCTGTACTTCGGTAACAGGCTTTCCGTCCTTGCCCATCACCGGCCTGCCCTGTGCGTCCAGCTTCTGCACTTCCTTTTTCGCCTTGAACGGGGCTGGGGCCAGTATCTTGATGGCCTTTTCGCCTTTCTTCACATTGCGGTGAAAATCATCCCGCCACTTGTTGTAGCCCGCCACAAGCTGTCCGCCCTGCATGGCGATCAGGAGGGTATTGTTGAAGCTGTAACTGTGGAACTTGGACATGGTGGTGAGATAGGCTTTGTAGCGTTCACTCTCGAAAAGCTCCTGTATGCCGGTTTCCAGCCGGTCGGTGATCTCTTTCATGCGCTCGGCGCTGTTCTGGCCGTTTAAGAGAATAGGGGTGACAGGCTGCGGGGCCTTTGCGGGGGCTGCCGCCTCCGGCTGCACCTTGCTTTCCTCCCGCAGAAGTTCCGGCGCAGGATAGGCCATCACCCGGTATGGTTCCGGCACCGGCTGGCCCTCATGGACGCGCTGCCATTCGTCGCTGGTTCGCAGAATATAGCCGTAATCGGTAAAGGTTCCCTGTTCCTCGCTGGCGATAAAGCTCCCCAGCCGGTCGGTGTCAATGGCCGGTTTCCACGGGTCGGGAACGACAAACAGCCCGGAATCATTCAGATAATATTCCCCCAGACTGCGGTTGTCCTTGGCGTTGATTAAGACAAAACAATCGGTGTTTTCGGCGTAGTCCAAAAGCTGCCCGATGGTCTGCATTTTCGCCGGGGACTGCATGGCGGCGTTCAGCTCCGCAAGTTCCACGGCGTCCAGCCTTTGAAGCTGGGAGGCAAGGAAGTTCAGTTCGTCCACGCTGGCGGTCTTGATTAAATTATCCGGCAGTTCCAGCAGTTTTCCCTCCGGGGCAGAAAAGCCGCCAATGAACAAGTCCTGCTGGTTGTCGGCGGTGATGTGGATTTCCTTTAGGGCTTCCTGTACCTGTTCGGCGGAAGTCGGCAGGGAAAGCCAGTAGCCATGCGGCCCGCCGGTCTGCGCTTCGGCGCGGTTATCAAGAAAAATAGAAAATACTTCGTTCACGGGTTCCCTCCTTTCCGGGGTGGCTGCGGTCTGCGGCTGCGCGGTTTCTTCCTGCGCGGGAAGCTCTGCGGCTTTTGCCGGTTCCTCTCCCTCGATGGTGTAGCCGGGGAGCAGGCAGCCGTTGACCTTGAAACAGTCGGCGTATTCCTTGGGAATGGCCGGGGAAATTTCGGTAAAGTAATGGTCGTGGGCTTTGATCCGGCCATTCAGGTACTTGTCCAGTTCTTCCCGGCTGGCAAAGACTTTCCGATCCTGTCCGGCGATCTTTTCCTGCCGGTAGCCGCCCGGCGCGTTGGTGCGTAGGCTCCAGCGGAGCGTCCACGAGTAGGGAACGGATTTTTGGGCGGCGCTGTCGTACCGGGTGTTCTCGGAAATGGAATAATCCATCTGGTAAACCATGTTGCTGCGGATATGGCGGTATTCGTCCGGGGCCTCCCACTGGTTTGCGGTGTGGGTGACGGGAAGCGTCCGGGCATATTCAAGAGCTTTATCCAGAAACAGGGTTCTTCCAGCCTGTTCCTCCCATGCGGCGGCCTGTTCTTTCAGGCGGTCAAACACTTCCTGTTCTGCGGCGGCGCTTTCCGCCCGCAGGGAAAGAAGCTCTGCAAGGGGCAGCTTTACCGCTTCGGAAAGATCGGCCTTGCCGCTTTCAAAGTAAATCCGGCGCTCGATCCGCATAGTGCTGGCCGGTTCTAAATCGTCATGGTCGTAGGAGCTGTAAGACATTTGGGGTTCACATCCTTTCTATGGTGGTGATCTGATACAAGGGGTTTGGGGCTTCCCCAAAGAGAAAATCCCCGGCCCGGCAGGTGCGCCGGGTCAGGGATTTTGCCGGGAGTGTGGCTACACTCCCTATGCTTGCTGTTTTTAGTTCTTGCCCCTCTGTTCCACGCGGTAGTTTACATACTTGCCGCCGGTATCGGCCAAAAGCACCGTCCCGTCATAGGTCTTGCCGGTTTTCATGGAGCGCAGGCCCTTTACCTTTGCTTTTCCATCTTTAAGGAGCGCGGCGGCGATCTTCGGGGTGAACGCCTTGCCCCGTTCCTCAAAAAATCGGTCATTCTTCCACATGACAAACTGGCAGCTTCGGTTTCCGCAGTAGTAGTTCTTTTTGCCCTCGTAGACGCTTTCCCCGCAGCGCGGACATTTGCCGATAACCACACGCTCGGTCTGAAACAACTTCTGCGCGTCCTCGCTGATCTGGGAGTAGTTTGCGATCAGGCCCCTTGTCATTTCTGCAATTCCAGCCATGAAGCCCTCCGGGTCGGCCTGCCCCTTGACAATGGCCGTCAGCTCCGTTTCCCACTGTGCCGTAAGCTGGGGAGAGGTCAGCACCTCCGGCAGCACGCAGGCAAGGTTGTGGCCGTCCTTGGTGGGAAGTAGCTGTTTGCCCCTGCGCTCCACAAAGCCCATCTGCACCAGCTTTTCTAAGATGGAGGCGCGGGTGGCCGGGGTTCCCAATCCCTGCCGCTCGGCGTCCTCCGGCAGATCGTCCGCACCGGCGCGCTCCATAGCGGAAAGCAGGGTATCTTCCGTGTAGGATTTTGGCGGTGTTGTGAAATGTTCGGTGACGGCGGCAGTTACCTTGTCAAAGGTCTGTCCCTCGGTAATTTTGGGAAGTTCCTGCGCAGGCTCCGGGGCAGTGTCGTCGGCGTCTGTTTTGAACGACGCCTTAAAGCGGCGGTCAAGCTCTTTCCAGCCGGGGGTCAGGATGGTCTTTCCCTTGGCGGTAAAGGTGTTCCCGGCACAGGTGAATGTAGCGGTGACAGCTTCGTACACATGGGGCGCGGCCACGGCGCACAGCAGCTTGCAGCACACAAGGGACAGCAGTTTCTTTTCGCCATCGGTCAGCCCGTCAAAGCCTTTCTGCACAAATTCCATTGTCGGGACAATGGCGTGGTGGTCGCTCACCTTTTTGCTGTTCAGCACCCGGCCAAACTGCGGGGACAGGTCAAGCCCCGCCACAAAGGGAAGCAGCGGCCACAGACCGGACACAAGGCTTTCCGCCGTTGGCAGCATATCATCGGTCAAATACTGGCTGTCGGTGCGGGGATAGGTCAGCAGCTTCTTTTCGTAAAGCTGCTGGGCATAGTCAAGGGTCTGCTTGGCGGTAAATCCAAACAGGCGGTTTGCCTCCCGCTGCAAGGTGGTGAGGTCATAGAGGCGGGGCGGCTGCTCCGTCTTTTTCTCCCGTGTCACTGACACACAAACGGCCTGCGCCGTTTCACAGGCGGCTTTCAGGGCCTTGGCGTCGGCAGCGTTTCCCATGCGTTCACTGGCCGCCTCCATGCCGCCCGCCGCGATCTGGACGATGTGGTATTTCTCTTTCTGAAAGCTGCTGATCTTGGCCTCCCGGTCAACCAGCATTTTCAGGGTCGGCGTCTGGACACGGCCCACGGTCAGGGTCTTGTGGTAGAGGATGGAGAACAGCCGGGTCGCGTTGATCCCCACCAGCCAATCCGCCTGCGCCCGGCAAAGGGCCGACTGATACAGGTTATCATAATCGGCTCCCGGTTTCAGGTGGGCAAAGCCGTCTTTAATGGCCGCATCCTCCATGCTGGAAATCCAAAGGCGCTGAAACGGTTTCTTGCAGCCCGCCATCTGGTAGACGAAACGGAAAATCAATTCCCCCTCGCGCCCGGCGTCGGTGGCGCACACAAGGCCGGTGACATCGGGGCGCTCCATCAAAGAACGCAGGGTGTCAAACTGCTTTTTCTTATCGTCGGGAATGATGTACTGCCATTCCTGCGGCAGAATCGGCAGGTCGTCATAGCGCCATTTTTTGAAACGCTCGTCATAAGTCCCAGCGTCGGCAAGGGAAACAAGGTGGCCGATACACCAGCTCACCAGATAGCCGTTCCCCTCCATATAACCGTCCTGTTTCTTGTCCGCGCCGATCACACCCGCAATGCTGCGGGCTACGCTTGGTTTCTCTGCAATTACTAACTGATAGTTCATACTTCGTCCTCCTTATTTCCATCTTCGTCTGTCATATCCTCGTCCGGCTCCGGGGCTTCGTCCTCGTCGTCCTCGTCCTCTCCAAAGTCATACTCGGCCAGATCGTCATTTCCTGTGGTGTCAGCTTTTTCCTTTTTGAATTTCAGGAAGTAGAGGGCTGCGCCGCCGCCCAGCAGCACTATCACAAAGAACACCACAAGGCCGCCCATGCCGCTTGGCTTTTCCTCCTGCGGCTTTTCTTCCTCCGGCTGGGGCTTCGGCTCCGGCCCGTTGCAGGCGGTCAGGTTGTTTTTACAGACCGAGCAGGCCGTATTGACGGCCCCGGCTTGACATTTGGCCGTACAGGTGCAGACCTCCGGCTCTTTTTTCCCGTCCTCCAACAAGGCTTGCAGGTCGGCGTCGTCCACTTGGTTGAGGAAATGCACCGCCGTTTCCTTATCCTCGTTAGCCCGGTCGATCAGGATGTAAAAATAATTCCCGGCCTTGGTGGTAACGGTGATAAGCTGCTTATCCCCGAAAAAATCATCCACCAGCGTAGCGTTGCCCTGCGGGGTAACGGGTACGCCCTCCGGCTCCATGCCGCCGGTGGTAGGTTCTTCGGTTTCCTCCGGCACTTCTGCGGGGGCCTCGGTGGTTTCCGGCAGCGGCACAGGGTCAGGGTCAGCGCCCCCGGCGTAGGCGGTAACGGTCGTGGTCGCCATGCAGAGCGCAGCGGCCACGGCCAGCGTCAAGGTGCGGAACAGTTTAGATTTCTTCATGGGCGCTGTCCTCCTGTTCAAAGTCCGGGATCGGGGCCACCTGCAACGCACCGCCGCGCACAAAGGCGGCGAACTCCTGCGGGGTCATGTTGAGGCCGCGCACAAGCTGGACGATCTGCAAGTTTTCCTGTTCGGTCTTGGCCGCTTCCAGCTCCCGAAGCTGCTTTTGCAGCTCCGCGATCTTGCCCTTGGTTTTCTCAATATCCTTTTCAATGCGTTCCAATTTGTTCATTGCCATAGTCAAAAACTCCTTTCTGGCGTTTAAGGCAAACGCCCGTAACAATAAAAATGCTGCTGCCAGTAGCTTGAATTGAGGTTCGTGTAGGAAATGGGGTCGCCGCAGTGCAGCATGACCGAATTTCCCACATACAGCCCCACATGGGACATCCCGACAGTGTCGTAAGTGCCGACGAAAAATACAAGGTCGCCGGGCTTGGCCTGCTCCGGGGAAACGGGGGTGCAGATGTTGTAAAGCCCCTGCGCCGTCTGGCGTCCCACATTCCAGCCGGAATGATTGATAACCCAGCTAATGAAGCCGGAACAATCAAAGCTGGTGCTTGGGGAGCTGCCGCCCCACACATAGGGATAGCCCACATACTTTTCCGCCTCCGCGATCATGGCGGCAAAGGCTTCGTCCTTTAGCGCCTCCGGGGGGATTTCATAGTAGGTCGGCTCTTTCGGGGTGGAGGCGTGGGGATAGCTGCCGTTGGGAAACAGGTCTGGCCGGTTGCCCAAAGTCTGCATATAGGCAGCATAAAAGCCCATCTGTTCCTCGGTGAGAATGTAGATGGGCAGGTGGGACAGGTCAAAGTTTTCCAGCTTCACATTGCAGATGTAATAGGTGTAGGGAACTTCCACGGTATAGGTGTTTCCCTCGCTGTCCGTCCTCGTTTCGGTGCGGTAGCGGGTTTCCGTTTCGATGGTCTGGGTCAGGATGTACTGCTTTTCAAAGAGCATGGCAAGGTCGCCCTGTACCTCCCCCAAAGTGAACACGCCGTTATGCAGCGCGGAGAGGATGGAGGTCAGCACATAGGGGTCATGTTTGATCTCGTCCAGATCGAAACGGTATTCGTCATAGCCAGGGTGCAGGCTTTCGTAGTTGTCAAGTTCGTGCTGCAAGTCTGCTTCCAGCGCGGCATAAGCGGCTTCGGCTCCCAGCATATCGTTGTCCTCGGAGAGATAGGAGGTGGCGGCAAGGCCCGTCCCGGTGCTGCCAAACATGGCGGTGCAGGATTGCAGACCGCCCATCACCAGCAGGAGCATAAGGCCCACGCCGCCGACGATCAGCGCCCCTTTCCAGTGCCGGGCGGCAAAGGACGCGGCCTGTCTGCTTTTCTCTGCGGCTTTCTTGGCTGCGGCAGCCGTGGTCTTGGCGGTGCTTGCGGCCCCCTGTGCGGTCTGGCCCGCCGCCCTTGCTGCCTTGGCATATTCCCGCTTGATGTGCTGTTTCTGCCAGAAACGGGAAACGGGGTTCTTGGCCACCTGCGCCAGTTCCGGGTTGTTCCGCATGGATTTTTGATACACAAACTCGGCGTTGGCGGCGATGGACTTTCGCTCGGCCTTGGCGGCGGCCCGGTAGGGTTTGAGCTTATGGCGGTGGACGCCGCTGCGGATCATGCGGCCCGCCTGCCGTTCCGCCAGTTCCTCCCCCTTGTGGCCGCCCTCCACGCCCACATTTTCGTGTTCTACCTCATGGATTTTTCCGTGGAGGTAAAGCCCGGCTTCCTGTATGGGACGGCTGGCCGGGTTTGGTTTGAGCTGGGGAGGGGCTTTCTCCACCTTGTCAAAATACAGCCTGCTTTTGGCCTTGCCCTTGGCCTTGCCCTTGGCCTCGTCATAAACGGTTTCCTTGGTGACGACGCGCTTTTTCGGCAGGGCTTCTTTGGCCGCTTCCAGCTTATCCGCCCGTTTTTCCGCCTTTTTGATATACGGGGCCAGCTCCGGGGAGGCCCGTTCTTCGGCGGTAAACTGCAACCGGGAAACGGGGCCGGTGGCCTGCGCCACGGTTTTTCCGGCGTCCTTGGCCGCTTTCTTTGCCTTGTGGCGGTCGTGCAGCTCGCCCGCCCGTTCCAGTATTTTTTCCGCCGCGCCCTCCGGCTGGGCGGTGTATTCCTGCTCGGCCTCCCGGCTGGACACATTGACGCTTTCGCCTGTGGTCTGGTTATCCAGCGTCAGGCCGTCGCGGGTCATGTGCTGCGTTACCTTGTCGCGGGGTTTTAAGGGTTCCATATCCGATCACCTCCTTGCTGTCTGTTCCGGCAGCGCCCGGTTTCAATCTCTGCAATATAGCGCAGGATGGGGTACACCTGCGGGGGAACAACTGCGTTTCCCAAAGTCTTTAACCGCTTTGCCACATTCGCCGGCGGGTCGCTGATTAAGTACGGGATTTGCGCCGGTTCTTTGGCCCACATGGAATGTCCGTCCATCTCCGGGGGAATCCCATCAGCCATTCCACCCAGTCGGGATTCAGTTTCACATCCCCCGGCGGGCTGCCCAGCAGTTTGTAAACCGCCCATGACAGCCGCGCCGTCCATACGGTTCCGCTGGGGTTGTATTTTCGGAAGCTCCCGGTCGGGGTCAGCCGCACATCGACAGTTTTCCCCACATCCCCCGTGTCGCTGGCAAGGGGCGTGGGAAGCAGCATGGCCGATGATGAAAGTTCTTTTGCGCTCATGCCACGCGCCGACGGCGACAGCAGGAAGTACGAAAACCCTAACGGCGTAGCCTGCCTGCTCCAAGTCAAAAACCGTCTTGTCGAGCCCCAGATGGATGAAGCCAGCAACATTTTCTCCAAGCACCCAAGAGGGGTGCAGTTCCCGGATAACGCGGAGCATTTCGGGCCATAAATACCGTTCGTCCTCAAATCCCCGTTGTTTCCCGGCGCTGGAAAAGGGCTGGCAGGGGAATCCCCCGGAAATAAGTGTGGTGGTTTCTTGTCCTGTTTTTTCAAAAAATGCCTCCTTTGTCACTGTGGTAATGTCCCGGAATTTTGGTACCTGCGGCCAGTGCTTTTTCAAAACTTCCATCGGGAAATCCGCCCATTCGCACTGGCATACGGTGGTAAACCCTGCGGCTTCCGCCGCAAGGTCGATCCCGCCGATCCCGGAAAACAGGCTGAAATGTGTTAAGGCGCTCATACCGTCGCCCCCTCGCCTAACCGGGTCGTCATGATCTGGTAGAGCTGGGTGTTTTTCGGGATGGGGTTCTTAAAGGGCAGGATCACATTTTCGTAAATGAGAAGCCCCTCGCCGGGTTCGGAATTGTCCACATACCGTAATTGCTGGGGCGAAATGTTCAGCCGTTCCGCAAGGATTTTGCGGTCGCCGCTGGCCTGATTAAGCAGGCAGATAAAGTCGCTGTTTTCCAAAATGTTCTCAATTTCCGGGGAGGAAAGCAGGTCTTTCACATTCTGCGTGGCACCTGTGGGAATCCCGCCCCACTTACGAAAACGCTTCCAAATCTCGCAGGAAAAGGCCGCCGTCTGTTCCTCACGCAAAAGCAGGTGGAACTCATCACAGAAATACCATGTCGCCTTGCCCTTGCTGCGGTTTTGGGTGACGCGCCCCCAAATCTGGTCTTGGACAATGAGCATACCGATTTTCTTTAGCTGCTTGCCCAGCTCCTTGATGTCAAAGGCCACAATGCGGTTTTTGATGTCGATGTTGGTTCTGTGGTTGAACACATTTAGGCTGCCGGACACATACAGGTCAAGGGCCTGCGCCACCCGGTCGGCCTCCGGGATATGCTGGTCTAACAGGGCTTTGTGCAGGTCTGCAAGGATGGGCATATTTTCCGGCTTGGGGTCTGCCAGATAAGGCCGGTAGATCACCTGTACCGCCCGGTCGATCACCGTCTTTTCAATGGCTTCCAGCCCGTTCTTGCCGCCCATGACAAGCTCACAGAACGACAGCACAAAGTCGGATTTCAAGGCCAGCGGGTTTTCATCCTCGGAGTAGTTCAGGTTGATGTCCAGCGGGTTTACATAGTTTTTGCTGGTAGGCGACAGCTTCACCACCTGCCCATGCAGCCGCTTCACAAGGGGGTAATACTCGGCCTCTGGATCACAGATATACACATCATCCGGGGTGCAGAGGAACACGCTCAAAATTTCTGATTTACAGCTCATACTTTTGCCGCTTCCCGGTGTCCCCAGCTTTAGCCCGTTGGGACACCTCGCCCGTTTGCGGTCGAGCATAATCATGTTGCCGGTCTTGGCATTGATCCCGTAATACATGGCATCGCCGCCCTGAAAAAGCTCCTGCGTCACAAAGGGGACGAACACGGCCACGCTGGAAGTCGTCAGGGAGCGTTCAATCTGGATGTGGCTGGCCCCCAGCGGCAGGCTGCTCATAAGCCCCTGTTCCTGCTGGTAGTCCAGCCGCACAAGGGAACAGTTGTATTTCTGTGCAATACCGGCAGCCCAGAACACATCGTTTTCCAGCTTTTGCCGGGTGTCTGCGGTGTTCAGCACCAAAAAGGTAAGCTGGAACATCCGTTCATTCCGGCTCTGCAAGGTCTTTAGCAGTTCCTTGGCGTCCTGCCCGTAGGTGGCAAGGTCGCTGGGAAGAATGTCCATGTCGTAGCCGCTACGGACAGCCCGTTTTTGTTCCTGAATCTTCATGGCGTCAAGGTCGGTGATCTTGCGCTTGACCGTCTTAATGGCGTCGCTCTGGTCGATGGCCTGCACATGGAGGTTCACCACAATGCCGTTTTCCGTGTTGAGAAAGTCGGCCAGCATTTCATCCGACAGCTCTGGGGAGAGGATTTGCAGGAAGCTCACCGCCCCGTATTTACCGCCCAGCCCGAACATCCGGGCATTGCCGAAGCGGAACGAGGACGGGGCGATAAAGTCCTTGGTGGAAAGCCCCGACGGGGCAAGCCACTTCCAGTCAAAGGAGAACGGTTCCCCGTCCGGGTGGAAAATGCTGTGCATGACTTCCAGCCGTTCCTTGGCGTCCAGTCCCCACGCGGAGGCCCCCATGCTCTTGAAATAGCCCAAAAGGTCGGTTTCGATCCGGCGCAGTCTGGCGCGGGCCATTTTCAGGCTGTCCGCCTCAATGGTGTAGGTCATAAATTTCCGCTTCATCAGGCCGTTGTTCCCGTTCACAAGCTGGTCTTGCAAAATGTCGGAATACTCGCTGCGGATGTCGTCGAAGTCGTCCCCCTGCGCCCGGATTTCAAAGCTCTTGGCATACTGCTTGGGGTCGATCTTGCGGTTGATAAAGGAAAACTGCACATGAATGGAGGCATCCAGATAGTTGTAGAGGTCGCACAGGTTTTCAAAGATGGCGGTCTTGGTGTCCGCCTGCGCCAGTTGGTAGCTGATGTCCGTAAACTCAATGCACTTGGAAAAGGTACGGGGCGTCACCCGGCATACGCCGTCCTGATACATGGCCTCATAGGGAATACTGGCCTGTGCCGAATGGGGCTTGCCGTCGCCCTTATACTTTCGGATGACGGCCTGAATCTCTTTCTTTTCGGCGCGGGTGAGCTTGACCGGCGCTTTTGCGCTCATTTCGTTCTTTTGCTTTTTGGACAATGGCGTTGACCTCCTTTTCCATTTGGGATTGCCGCATAAGGGCGGTATAAGCGTTGTTGGTCTGGTAGGGGCGTTCCTTGGGCTGGATGAAGCAGCACTCGACGATCTGGCGCACCACCACTTCAAGGGGCTGGCCGTGTTTTTCGTAAAGCGCCAGCAGAAAGCCCGGCAGCATGGCGAACACCATAATGAGCGCCGCCGCGCTGGTCGGGACGTGGCCCCGGATCAAAAAGAAAAGCGGGACGCCAATAAGCAGCGCACCGCCAAAACAAATGAGCTGGCGTTTCGTCAGCCCGAATACTACCTTGGATTTGACCTTGGTTAAATCCTTGGGGACAGTTACATAAGCCATAAAATGTCACCTCGTTTCTTTAGTGGGCGGTAAATACGGCCTTGCTGATACTTCCTGTCTTGAACAGACAGAAGCAAAGCAAAACGGTATAGCCCATACAGCCCCAGATTGCGCCGGATATGTTGTCGGCGGTTCCGATCTGCTGGATCAGCACCGCATAAATCCCGACAACCACCATGATTAAAAAGGCTTGGAAGCCCAGCGCAAGCAGGGATTTCAAGTAGTTCTGGCCCATGCCGCGCCACTCTGCATTGCCCAGCGTGGCAAGGGGGATCGGCCCCAATGCGGTCACGGCGTAAATTTCAATCATTCTTCCATAGGTCACAAGGAAAATGCAGATGGAAAGAATGTTCATCGTCAGCCCCACAACAAGGGTCTGGAACCACAGGCCCAGCAGCGGCCCGATGTCCATTGCTTCAAGGCGGCTTTCCAGATCGGGGAGCAGCGTGTCAAAATCAATGCTGGTATCTCCGATAATCACCCCGGCGCTCTGGTTGACGACCTGTTGGGTGGCGTCAAATACGCCCATGACGATATTCCATGTGTTCGTCACAATGAGGATGGCAAAGGCGCTTTTGAAAATCCAGCGGAAGAACATGGAGCTGTCGAAGTCGTGCATATTGTTCTTTTCCACAATCATGTCGATCAGCTCATAGCACATCACGAGGGCGAGAATGGCCGCCGCAATGGGGACGATAACCGTTTCGGACAGGTTTTGCAGCATGGAGAAAATGCCGCCGTTCCAGTCCTGCGGGGTACTGCCCACATCCGACGCGATTTCCCCGACTTTGGTATTGACTGTGTTAAACAGGCCGGACAGGTTGCCCATGATACCGTCGATCAGGATTCCTTTGATCCATTCCCCGATTAAATCACCGATCATGTGGGGACACCTCCTTTCCCGCGCCCTCCCAGATCAGAGAGGGCGCGGAGGGTTTTCTAACACACATGGGGTTATCCCAGCAGCCCGGACAGCAGAGGAACAAGGGTCATGCCGATCAGGGCAACACCACCTCCGGCGACAAGCTGTTTTATCCCTAATTAGGAGTAAAACCTTGCTCGATGGCGGGCGGCGGCGTGTCAAAAAATATATGGAATTGTTTTAGAACCGCCCCGGCGGGAACAGGTCATCCTTTGACCTGTTCCACCTCCGGGATGGGTTTGAGATTGAAGTGAATTTCGATAGAAATGTGTCGTGTCTTATCGCTGTCGATGTGTTCATGGACAACGATTTCTTTAATCAGGCGGTTTAGGGTGGCTGCGTCCAGCTCCGTGATGTCGGCATATTCCTGAATGGCGTCCACCCATTGTTTGGCGTCCATTGCCAGCCGCATTTCATCAGCCAGCTTCTTGCGCCCCTGTGCAACCCGTTCTTTCAACTCGACCTGTTCTTTCTGCGTCTTGTCCAGCATGAGATTGAAGTTGGCTTCGCTGATCCGTCCGGCAACCATGTCCTCATAGAGCCGCATCACCATCTTTTCCAGAACATCAATCCGTTCCTCGTCTTTTGTCAGGGAACGCTCCAACGCTTCCCGCTGGCCTTTCTGCTCGGCTTCGCAGGTGTTGGTCAGTTTCCCGGCAATGGCTTCCCCATCGGTCAGGGCAGCCTTGGCGCACTCCCGGATTTTGTTCAGGACAAGGTGGTAAAGGGTATCGTATTCCACCCGGTGCTGGGTGCAATGGTTCTTGCCGAACGCCCCATAGGTCTTACAGGCGTAAATCTGCTGCGGGTGCTTGGCGTGGGTGGTGCGGATGGTCAGCGACTTGCCGCACTCGCCGCACTTGATAAGCCCGGCAAACAGGCTGGTTTCCCCATCCTGCCGGGGACGCTGGCGGGATTTCAGCTTGTCCTGCACGATGGCAAAACTCTTGCTGTCAATCAACGGTTCGTGCCGTTCCTCCACCACGATCCAGTCCTGCGGCTTCTTCTCCCCAATGGTGCCGATTTTGAAGCGGTAATCCTTCTTTTGGGAAGCTATCGCCCCGGTATAAACGGGATT
>ULZW01009276.1_pt1 | contig 15978 bp, 20 predicted proteins | sample 1963521 | NCBI WGS metagenome assembly ULZW01 (sample SAMEA4835901, study PRJEB28245) | human gut metagenome | biome: gut microbiome; material: fecal sample | place: Denmark | collected 2008 | reverse complement strand
ATAAGCAGAAAACCGGTACACCAGTTTCCCCCAAGTGGGTACGGCATAAGCTCTAATTATAGCAATATTCCTGTACCATTAGAAATTCATATAGCAGGCAGCGCAGCGGCAGCGCAGCAGGCGTGCCACAAAAGGGGTTGACAAGTGCTTTAGAAAGTGCTATACTAAAGGCGTAGCCGATGGGGCGAGAGCCACCCCGGCGTGATGATTCCCGGGTGACACCGACAGGGGCAACACAAAAGGGGTTGACAAGTGCTTTAGAAAGTGCTATACTAAAGGCGTAGCCGATGGGGCGAGAGCCACCCCGGCGTGATGATTCCCGGGTGACACCGACAGGGGCAACACAAAAGGGGTTGACAAGTGCTTTAGAAAGTGCTATACTAAAGGCGTAGCCGATGGGGCGAGAGCCACCCCGGCGTGATGATTCCCGGGTGACACCGACAGGGGCAACACAAAAGGGGTTGACAAGTGCTTTAGAAAGTGCTATACTAAAGGCGTAGCCGATACGGCAACCGTGCTTATTCGTGTTACTGTCACGCACGTTAAACCGAAAGTAACCTCTGCCAATTACAGGGCAAGACTGTATGGGTGGTTTTAGAACATTTGCAGCCCGCAAGTGAAAATGTTCCCGGACATGGACGGCATTACTATGTGGCGAAGCTGGCAATCCCTTGAACCAGCATTATATCGCACCATGTTAAATCCGAGTGCGTAAAGCGTTTGGCAGCACCGTTGAATAAACTGCCTGTTCAAAACACACCAAAATCGTGACTATGCGGATATCCGCATGGCGTGTAACTTGACAAGTGAATACTGTTCCTTGTATTTGGGTAAATCTCCCGGCGGTAAACAATCCGCCTTGACACATGGATTAAATGTGGGATACCATGTTGTGACGAAGAGTCTTTGGAAATTAAGACGAAACACACCCACACACGCCAGAAATGGCGTGTAGGAGAACATCCAAAATACAATTACAAGGAGAAATGAACATGAAAAAGAACGAACAAATGCAGGTTAATCAGCTGTGTACTGCATATTCCATGCTGGCAGCAGGTGAAGCAAGACAGTGGTGCAGTGGCTTTGTGCGTTTGAACAAATGTCAGGCAGCAACTTGTAGAACAGAAAATTTTGAAATCTTGCGTTCGTATAACACCATTGTTGCGCTGTATCACATAAAGACTGGTGTTTTAGTTGATATACTTCGCCGGGACTATGGTTATACAGCTACCAGCGCACAGCACATTGCAAAGTTCAGAAACCTTATGCGTATGAGATACGGAACGTGTGAATTGCTGCGCTACTATCCCGTTTAACGGGATAGTGTCGGAGAACATCCAAAATACAACTACAAGGAGAACGAGAAATGAAATACATTGTTTACGTTGATTATAGCGCATTTTACAAGCCAATGACGTATGAGTATATTGAACTTAACGCAAATTCTCTCGCAGCCGCTGTGACTGAAGCGGATGCAATGTTTGACCATGAAAAAATGTATATAATCAGAATCTTGGAAAAGACAGGCAAGCCCGAAAAGGTTGAGAGTGATATTAAAGCACAGTTGTATACTGCGATTTTAGAAAAACGTTCAACTAAGTGGAGAGAATTTACAAATCATAAAGCATTACATTTCATCTCAAAGACAGATGACTGGTTTGTAACGGCATAATCGCATGAAAAACAAGACTATCCCGTTTAACGGGATAGTGTCGGAGAAATCCAAAAATACAATTACAAGGAGAATTATCATGAAAAACACTGCTATTTCTGACCGCATTATTGAGTTGAGTATGCTGGAGAATGTTCTTGAGATGATTAACGACAAAATCAATTATATCCGTAATTATGAAATGGTGGCAGAACCTACGGAAGATTATGAAGTTGAGAGAAATGCGGAAAATGAAAAGAAAATTGCTGCACTAAAAGCTATTGCGGACAAGCTGTGAGTTCATCTCACGGCTTGCCGTGTCGGAGAAATCCAAAATACAATTACAAGGAGAAACGAAAATGAAAAAGAACGAACAGATGAAAATAAATGCTTTGTGCGTAGCTTATTCAGAACTTGCAGCTAAAGATGCAGAGAAGTGGCATAGCGAATTTGTGCGCTTGAATAAGTGTTCAGCAGACATTTGCAGAACAAATGATTTTGAAGTTTTGCGTTCATACAATGCCGTTGTAGCACTGTACCACATCAAGACTGGACTTTTAGTTGACATTCTTAGACGTGACTATGTATATACAGTCACCAGTGCACAACACATCGCAAAGTTCAAAAAGCTTATGCGTGAGAGATACGGAACGTGTGAAATGATACGCTACTATCCCGTTTAACGGGATAGTGTCGGAGAAAATCCAAAATACAACTACAAGGAGAATGAAAAATGGAACACAAGCAGATTACTTATAGTGAATTGGTGAACTATGTAGAAAATTCCAAGTTTATTACCACCAGATGGCTTGTTGTGTGCTGGTTTATTGGGTATCAGGGCTTTGTATCTGGAATTGACGTTGAGAACATACAGCGACTGTATCATGATGGCTTTGTGAATAAATAAAGCTGTCCACAATGAACTATCCCGTTTAACGGGATAGTGTCGGAGAAATCCAAAATACAACTACAAGGAGAATGAAAAATGAACGCAAAATTGTATGCAAATCGTGTGCCATATGATACTGTATTAAATTCAGGTGCTAAGTTTCATCACAGGGCAACTGCGCAAGGGTATGTGTCAAGAAATCCAGATGAACCAAAAATTTGTACCACATATTCTGGAAAATTCGGTACAGGTTTCTGTGTTTATGAACCACGCCACGACACAACAACATATTGTTGGGTGTCATATTACATCTTTGACAAAGAATAAACACACCGCCCGCAGATTTCAGAAAATTCGCACTTTGTTAAAAAAATAACACTTGACTTTCCAATACGCATATGGTATCATAAAAGAGTGGTTAGGCTATCTCAAGCAGATAGTTATAATCATCCGCTGCTGTCTCCCCCAGCAGCGGAATACCACGGCAAAAGTTTTAGGCGGTGCAATTCCGTCAGCCGTGAAAAATAAAAATGAAAAGGAGACTATCAAAATGCGTACACCCATGATTACCAGAACCTTTAAGGTCACCATCGCTGGAGTTCTTTGCCTTAACATTGAATCCGCAGAGCCGTTTGTGAAGGAGGTGGAACTGCCCAGAACCTACAAGAATGATGAAGCTATTTTGAAGAAGGCGCATGAAGTCATTGACACCGCCACCGTTAAGGCTGTTTCCGTCAGCTATTCCCGTGTGGATGAAATTCGGTATGGTATGTCTGAAACTGACTTCATTGCAAATTCTCAAAAGCTGCCGCTGCTTGGCAACACTGATGAAAACAACATTGATGACTAAGGGGAGGTAAAATAAAATGACTGGATATTCTGTAAAAGTTGTCGAATGCACCAAGGATTTGACCGCAAAGGAGCGGGTCAAAATCAAGGATACGACTAACGCACTTAGACTTGACGAAGCAACTAAGAGCGGCTCGCTTGTTATCGCCTATGACTATCACGCAGTTCTTGCAATTCACAATGAAAAGCTTGATGACCCTGATTATCGACAGTATATCGTTGTCGATAAGGCCGGAAACAAGTATGTTACTGGCAGTGAATCGTTCTTTACGGCGATGACCGAAATCGTAGACGAGATGTCTGCGGCTGGTGAAACTGACTATGAACTGGAAGTCTATCGGATGGACAGCAAAAACTACAAGGGTAAGCAGTTTATCACCTGCTCCATTGTGTAATTGAGCAACGGCACGGGAGAAGGAAAACTTCTCCCGTGCTATTTTATATAAGGGGGGGAGTTGTTGAGATGAAGCAGAGAAAAACGACCAATCAAATAGCATGGGACAAAGAACAGAAAAGAATAAAGCGGTTTATTCGTGAAGCCACTAAACGTGGATTTGATTTCAGTGATTTCGTCATTCCAAAGAAGCCAAAGAGAATAACAAAGAAACAACTTGAACTAATCAGGAGTATAAAACCTGATTTTCTATACAGCAAAGCAACATACAAGGCAGAAAAAGGTGTTATTTCTGGCTTAGAAGGTAGAAAACTTGAAAGAAGGACAGCTTATAGTAAGAGATTCAGCGGAACAAGAAATAAGGCTGGTATTCCACCGACAGATGTCGATGACGTGTTAAGACAAGTTGAAAAAATAATTGATGAGTATAACGGTAATAGTAATTGGGGCAAATATATGGCTGCAAGAAAAAACCGTGACTATCAGATATTAAAGCGCATTTTCTTTGGCGCACTGGCAAGAGATGGCAGAAGGGCTGTTGCTAAAAGGTTACAAGCAAATGCTAATCGTGTAATCGACATTGTAAACGAAGCACTATATGCGTCAGACCAAGAAACTGTCAATTTCGCAATGGCAGCATTTGCCAGAATAGTAAAAGGTGAAGCGTTGACTATTCAAGAAGCAATAGAAATTCAGGATGCGTCAGAGGGATATGACGATGAAACACCCGAAGGCTAAGTATTTTGTTGGAGATTTTGAGACAACCGTTTACAAAGGGCAAGAAAATACAGAGGTATGGGCGGCTGCTTGCGTTGAAATGTTTTCTGATGACGTAAAGATTTTCCATAGCATTGGGGAGCAATTTGAGTTCTTTAAGTCATTAAAATCTAATGTCGTTTGCTACTATCATAACCTAAAGTTTGACGGGAATTTTTGGCTGTCTTATTTTTTGGTAAACTTAGGTTTTGAACAAGCAGTTGAAATTGTAAAAGATAATGGGCAAGAATCTTATCCAGATATTAGGTTTCTTGAACGTAAAGAAATGAGAAATAATACAGTTGCTTATAGCATTTCTGATATGGGACAATGGTATAAAATAATAGTGAAAGTTGGCGATAAATACATAGAGTTTAGAGACAGCTTAAAACTGCTCCCATTTAGTGTTAAGAAAATAGGAAATTCGTTTGGGACAAAACACAAGAAACTTGATATGGAATACAAGGGCTTTCGGTATGCTGGATGTGAGATTACGCAAAAAGAACAGGAGTACATTGCTAATGACGTGTTAGTGGTTAAGGAAGCCCTTGAAATAATGTTTACGGAAGGTCACAAAAATTTAACTATTGGTTCTTGCTGTTTGGCAGAGTACAAGCGCATTATTACACCTAAAACATATTCACGTCTGTTCCCTGACCTGTATCAAATACCCATAGATAAAAAATATGGTAGTGCAACAGCCGGGGATTATATTCACGGTGCTTACAGAGGAGGATGGTGTTATTTAGTAAAGGGAAAAGAAAGAAAAATATTTAACAACGGAACAACAGCAGACGTAAATTCTCTGTATCCATCTATGATGTCAAGTGAATCTGGTAACGGATATCCTGTTGGCGAACCAACTTTTTGGAGCGGGAATATTATTCCAGATGAAGCACTATTAGACGGTAAGTATTATTTTATACGCATAAAAACAAGGTTTTATCTTAGAAAAAATATGCTCCCATTTATTCAGGTAAAAAACAACTTGGCTTATAGGGCAACGGAAATGCTGGAAACGTCAGATAGATTTAATAATGCTGACGGAAAATATTACTCACAATATTATGACGTTGATGGAAACTTACAAGAAGCCACTGTTACAATGACCATGACGGAAACTGACTTCAAGCTTTTATTATTGCACTATGAGTTGGTAGATTTTGAAATATTAGATGGGTGCTATTTTGACTCAAGAATAGGCATATTTGATGAGTACATAGAAAAATATAAAAAAATAAAATTAGAAAGCAAGGGGGCGAAACGAGAATTAGCAAAACTGTTTTTGAATAATTTGTACGGTAAAATGGCGAGTTCACCAGCATCAAATTTCAAAGTAGCTTATGTGCGAGAAGATAAAACAATAGGTTTTAGAACGCAGTTAGCTAATGACAAGAAGCCGGGTTACATAGCAGTTGGTGCTGCAATTACAAGTTATGCAAGAAATTTTACAATTAGAGCAGCGCAGAGCAACTATTATGGTGTAGACAAGCCCGGTTTTATTTATGCTGATACTGATTCCATTCATTGTGATTTACCACCAGAGCAATTTAAGGGAATTAAAGTTCACCCTAAAAATTTTTGTTGCTGGAAACAAGAAAGTTCATGGGACATTGGATTTTTTATTCGGCAAAAAACATATATCGAACACGTTGTCGCAGAGGATTTAATCCCGGTTGAACACCCATATTACAACGTAAAGTGTGCTGGCATGCCAGAACGCTGCAAGTCTCTTTTTATTAAAAGCGTTGAAGGGTACGATAAATCCGAAGAAGATGAGATGACGGAAGAGCAATTAGATTTTCTTTATGAAGATAAAGAACACACTGTACCGAAGAAGCGAAATATTACAGATTTTGACACAGGCTTGACCGTACCGGGTAAGCTGTTACCAAAAAGAATACAAGGGGGAGTTGTACTTAAAGACACATTTTATGAAATGCGTTAAAGAGCCAGCCATAATATGGCTGGCTCTTTTTATATCTGTACCCAGCAGTTCTCCAAGGCGGTAACCTTATCCGATAAAACTATGGGCGGCTTATTTCATCCGTGGTTTCCCATGTTTGCAGTGAAGAAAGTGCTGGCAGATACCTTAATAAGATAGGGCTTTTAGTATAGCTTCTTTGCACCTTAAATCTTTGAATCTAAAACACCCTTGTTCAAAATAGAAACGTAAATTTGACAGGAAAAAGTCATTTCTTTTAAGCATTACATAATTTATTCTATGGTCATTTGTAGTGACAGACAGCTTTGTCTTAAATGAATTGTCCGGCCTATTGTCACAATATATAATGCCTAATTCGGCATACTCTCTTAGTCCATAATCAACACCCTTGTAACGTATAGTTGCAAGATATCTACTTGTTCCGTGCGGCTTATCAATGAAAGCTGTATTATCGTTCAAATAAACGCATTCACTTGAGTATGCTACATATTCATTATTTGCAAACGCCTGATTAAAACCAGAAAGTTTCTGTGCCTTGCTTGCAGATTCAATATATCCTTGTTCAAGAACAAAGCCGTTTCCTTTTAGAAACTTGGTTGTCTCTTTAAGCCTATCACTTATTCCCATTTCCACATAATATGGGTTAATTATGGAAACAGGATTTGAACACATATACACGGGTACATATCTAATTTGTTCACCATGACCACGGGCAACACTGGTATGAATTGAAAGAAGCTTTTTTATTTCGTCAGTACAATAGTGATTGCTTTCACTTTGGAACTCATCAAAGAACATTCTTTCAACGTCATTAAACAAGTGACTATATTTCTTTAACTGGTCTGCACTGTTTAAGGAAACAGCATAACCGCAAGGTAAATCATTTAAGAACAGTTCATGAAAAATACCAGATGCCCTGCGCTTGCTTGTCATAACGTCATCTGGAAAGAACAGACCGTTAATGTCCTTAAAGAATTTCTGGGCGCAGTCATCAAGTTCATAATTGTACCTGTAAATAAGGCAAAACTTACCCTGTTTGTTCTTAAATTTGTTTACAAGTAGACGTGCAAAATATGTGGTTTTACCACCAGTTCTGTTTGTCGTACACATATATATTTCTGGGGTATTGCCATTTGCATCTTTCATTGACAGCAGCTTTGTGCCATCATAATATTTTCCTGTTGACATTTTGTGTACCGCCTATAATTTTTTCAATTTATTATACCATAAACCTTGACAAAAGTCAAGCATTGTGATAAAATAAATAATAGAAAAGCCCAAATAGAAATGGAGGATGAAATTTATGGGTGCAACTGAAATTCAGAATTTGGTAACTCAGGTTGGCTTTCCGATTGCAGTGTGCTTGATTTGCTTCTGGTACATTAAAAAGCTGACTGATGAACACAAAGAGGAGGTAAACAAGCTTAGCGAAGCACTGAACAACAATACTATTGTAATGCAGAAGATTCTCACAAAGCTTGGCGGTGATGAAAATGCCTAAGATTTATTTGTCTCCGTCTGACCAGAGCAACAATATTTACGCTTACGGTAACACAACTGAAAAAGAACAGTGTGGGAAAATTGCCTGTTGTCTTGAACGTGAGTTGAAAAGGTGTGGGTTTGACGTAAAAAAGAATTTAGATGACACTATGTATAGTAGAGTTTCTGAATCCAATGAATGGGGCGCAGACCTGCATCTATGTATTCACACCAACGCATTTAATGGCAGTATCACTGGAACAAGAATTTATGCGTGGAATAAGGCTGGAACTGGGTGGGGCATTGCGACTAAAGTTTTCAATCAACTTGCCCCCATTACTCCGGGAACTTCTGAATCTATCAATGTTAATACAGACTGGTATGAAATTGTTTATACTCATGCTCCATGCGTTTACATTGAAACGGAATTTCACGATGTAAAAGAAACAGCTAAGTGGATTATCAATCACACAGAAGAAATTGCCATTGCCATTTGTAAAGGCATTTGTGAGTATTACGGCGTAAAATACATTGAGGAACAGAAGAAAAACAAGCTTTATCGTGTGCAGGTTGGGGCGTTTATAACTAAAGCCAATGCAGAAAAATACAGAGATAAGCTAAAATCTTTTGGTATCCCGGCCTTTATAGTAGAAGCTAATGGGTGACTACATTCCACGTCTAACTAAAGACGGTATGTTAAATAGCGTATACTGGTACAGTAACACAAATCCATTTTATCCAGCAGGGTATGGGCTGCCAAACTGTACTTGTTATGCTTGGGGTAGGTTTTGGGAAACGTATGGTAAGATACCACATTTACCAACAAGTGACGGAGGAAGCTGGTGGAATGACGTATCTGGTTATGAGGTCGGTTCTATCCCACAATTAGGTGCTGTACTTTGCTTAGAAAGACCCGGTTATGCTGGTCATGTTGCAATCGTTGAACAAATTTTAATCGATGGTAGCATAAAGACCAGTAATAGCGGATATTCTCGTGACCCCGGCGGTTATAATGACCCCAATTATTTTTGGGTAGATGTAAACCAAAAGTCATTAAACTACATGACAGAATCACAAGTTGCAAGAGGTTACAAATTTCAAGGTTTTATTTATAATCCAGATAGTAGCAATCCAACACCAATAAAAAATAAAAAACACAAATGGAAATTTTATTTATATGGGTAGGTGAAACATATGAGCGTTAAATCTATTGATGAAATCCTTAATGCCGTTAAAGAACGCATTGGGGATGACACGTCTGACAGTGCTATTTCGTTTGTAGAGGATATATCTGATACACTTAATTCACTTTCTGAACAAGAAAACTGGAAACAAAAATATGAACAGAATGACAGCGAATGGAGAAAAAAATACAGAGATAGATTCTTGTCTGGTGAAAGTTCATCTGACGACGATGACAGCGGCGATGAAAATGAGCCGTTGACATATGAAAAACTTTTTAAAGTGGAGGGTTAAATTATGGCAAAAAGAGTAGCAGTGACTGACCTAAATGCACGGACTATTGATATTCTAAATACAATCCGTGCAAATCTTAGTGCCAGTTATCAGGCACAAGTTCCTGAAGTAACTAAGGACATTGACATTCCAAAGGTAGGCGAAGTTCTTTATGGTTACCCCGCTTTGGCTAACCAGTTTTTGACCGAACTTGTAAATAGAATTGCACTTGTTCGTGTTAAATCTGCAACGTTTAACAACGCTTATGCAGAGTTGAAAAAGGGTTATCTTGAGTTTGGTGAGACGGTTGAGGAAGTTTTCGTTAACATCTGCAAAGCCCGTGAGTTTTCTGCTGAAAAGGCAGAAAGCCGTGAACTCAAGCGTTCTCTGCCTGACGTTCGTTCTGCGTTCCATTCTAAGAACTGGCGTGTACAGTATCCAGTAACCATTCAGGATGAGGATTTGAGAATGGCTTTTCTCAATGCTGATGGCGTTCAGGATTTAATTGCAAAAATTGTAAATTCTGTAAGCGTTGCTGCCGAGTATGATGAGTTCCTGCTGTTTAAGTATCTTATTATCAAGGCTGCATCGCACGGAAAGATGGCTATTGTCGGTGTAGATTATAGCAACATGGACAACGCTGCAATTGCTTTCCGTAGTGCATCCAATAAGCTTGAGTTCATGTCTACCAAGTTCAATGAAAGCGGTGTGCATACTGTCACCAAAAAGGCAGACCAGTGTATTTTCATGGACGCAGATTTCAATGCAAAGTATGACGTTAGCGTTCTGGCTGCTGCGTTCAATATGGATAAGGCAGAGTTTATGGGTAAGCTTTACCTTATTGATGACTGGACTTCTTTTGACAATGCGAGATTCAGTGATATCATGGCTGGTTCTGACATGATTAGTCCTGTTACAAATGAGGAACTGGCAATCATGAGAGACATCCACGCAGTCGTGGTTGACAAGGAATGGTTTCAGATTTATGACAACCAGAATAAATTCACCGAGAAGTACGTTGCATCTGGTGAGTATTGGAACTACTTCTACAACGTTTGGAAAACTGTTTCCACTTCTCCGTTTTCCAATGCTATTGCTTTTGTAAATGAGCCTGCGGCAGCACCTGCTACTATTCAGTTTGATGTGAGTGATAAGACTGTTGGAGAGGACGGTACTGTCATTGTACTTGAACTGGCTAATGAGGATGCTGTTAAATACAACCAGCAGGTAAGATTTATGGGAAAAGGCGATTCTGCTACTAATATGGTTGCTATCCACAAGTATGGCGCAATCGTATATCCGCCTAATGCTAAGGCTGTAAATATTTACGCAAATATGGGCGGCACGGTATATCGTTCTACGACTAATGGTAGCACGGGTGGTGAACTTCCTTATACTACGGTAAAGGCTGGAGATACGGTAACGTTTATCAAGGCGTAATTTAATTGGGTAAAGAGGGGGTTATCCCAGCCCCCTCTTTCCTACATTGGAGGTTTATATGTATATTGAGCCTAACAGTAAAATATATATTTTAAGAGATGTCCCACTTGACGTTACATTTGAACACAGTATGTGGTGGCCTAACAAAGAAGCACAGACATCTGGTTTCATGAGTAAAATTAAATACCGATTTACTGAACAAAGTTATCAAAGAGCAACAAAGAACTCAATTCGTGTAGAGATTTTGTGTGATAGGCTGTATGACTGTAACTATATAATGTTCCAGAATACCAGCTTTAGCAACAAGTGGTTCTATGCCTTTATCACAAATCTTAATTATCTTGGAAACGATGTTACTGAAATAACATATCAGCTTGACCCTATACAAACATGGTTCTTTGAGTTTGAATTAGCGCAAAGTTTTGTTATTAGGGAACATAGCGAAACAGATGCCATAGGTGATAATGTGATGCCAGAAGGAGTTCCGCTGGGTGACTATATTCATACTCCCCCTGTAATGCTTTCACCAGAAAGAGAGTGGGTAGCTGTTGTGGTTTATACTGGAAATCCGTCAACTGGTGGAATAACAGCATCACCTCCCGGTATTTACAACGGTGCTATGCACCAAGCCAAAGTCAAAATACTTGATTTAAGTAGTGCTGATGACATGAGTGAATTTGTAACAACACTCAATGCGTTAAGTATTTTTAACAACACTGATGCCGTGGCAGATGTTTATATGCTGCCTAAGAAATATGTAGCTGTTAAGTATGACGTACTAAATGAAACAGCATGGAACGAAGCAGCAACAGAGATTTCTGGTGTACTTAGAGATTGCACAGGACAACTGGCAAAGCCTACACTTGGAACTTATACGCCTGTTAATAACAAACTATACACATACCCTTACACAAAAATTGTAGTGACAAATAATCAGGGAGAAACAAAAGACTACAAATACGAACTATGGCACGATTATAACTTGTCACCTAACGGCAGAAGATATGAATTAAATGTTGTTGGTGTGGTTAATCCATCGGTTATTTTTAGGCCGATGATGTACGGCGTACCATATAAGTATGCTGGAGAAATTCCGTCTGAAAATGTTGATAGCTTGTATGCGTGGGATGACGGCATTATGCTTTCAAACTTCCCGCATTGCACATGGGCAACAAGTGATTATGCAGCAAAAATTGTTCAGGCTGGTATGGGTGCTGCTCTTGCTGGCTTGACTGGTGGTGGAAGCATAGCTGTGGCTGGTGGTGCTATTGCTGGTGCTGCACAAGACCCCGGAACAGGAGTTGCAACAGTACCGAACAATTCACTTAATAGGCCACTGAATAGAAGTAATTCGCAAAAGATTGACCCATTAGAAGGGTGGACACCGCCGAAGGAGTTCAAGCTTTCTGCAAATGATGTTTCTGTACTTAGCAGCTATATTGCTCCAGCCCTTAGTGGAACTCATAACGCAGTAATGGCAGACGCAAATTTGCAGTATGCTGCACATAAATTTGGCTTTTCTATGGAGCAGCATTTTATACGCCCAGAATATGCAAAAATGATTGATGACTATTTCACTGCTTTTGGGTACGCTACTAACCGCTTGAAAAAGCCTAATATTTCATCAAGACCACACTGGAACTATGTAAGGACATCAAACTGTCGCATACTTGGAACAATGCCGTCTGATGATGAAAATGTTATTTGTGATATTTTTAATCATGGCATAACGTTCTGGAAACATCTTGACGAGGTTGGAAACTACGGTTTGGATAACCGTCCACTTTAAGGAGGTTAGACATGGCAAAAAAAGATAGAGCGTTTTGGGAAAGCGCAACTCTTAATAATGCTACATATATGCAGTATTATAATAGATTAACAGAGTTGTCTATTTCCATGTTTGAATGGGTAAATTTACCTGAAAGTGTTGACCCACGTTTTTTGGAACTTACATTATTCGCTGAAGGACAGTGTGTATTTTTCGAGGATGAAGTGATGGGCTATCTATGCCTACAAAATGTCCTTGGCGGAGAATTTAACGTGTATAGAATCCCCACCAAAAGACGTGCGTATGCAGTAAATGGATACCAAAAGGAACTTGACGAAAATAATAGCGTTATCATCTTTAATAACTATCTGCACACAAACAGTATGCTTGACGTGAGAATGTTTGCAAAGAGACTCTACAATTTGGACAGGGCAATTGACATCAATGCTAATGCACAGAAAACGCCAATTCTTATTCAGTGTGATGAGAAGCAGAGACTTACAATGCTAAACCTTTATAAGCAATATGAAGGTAATGAACCTGTTATTTTTGGAGATAAAAACCTTAACGCAAATGGCGTAAAAGTTCTTCAAACAGGTGCGCCATATGTTGCTGATAAGCTGTATGAACTTAAAGCGCAACTATGGAATGAAGCCCTAACTTATCTTGGCATTTCCAACATTAACACGCAGAAAAAAGAAAGAATGATTACAGATGAGGTTACAAGAAATATGGGCGCAACCATTGCATCCCGTTATAGCAGATTGCAAAGCAGACGTGAAGCGTGTGAAAAAATAAATGCAATGTTCGGACTCAACATCTGGTGCAATTACAGAGAGGACTTTAGGTTAGTTTCAGATGATGTTGATGAAGAAAATGAGGAAGGCGGTGATGATGTTGAGTAAGTACACCACGGAAGTTAGATTCATCTGTGAGACGTATGCCGGGCTTAGTGAATCAAGCGGTTATAGCAACATTGATGATATTCTGACTAAAGCCGCCCCAAAAGTATTCGACTTTGACTTTCCAATTTTTGATAACGATTATAGGCTTGGCCTTGAAAAGAAAATTCTACTCAACTATTATACAAGGGAAATTTGTGAAGAAACTGTTGGGCTTTGGAAGTTAAGGCTGCAATCAACAATGAATGTAATAATGCCTTATTACAATAAGCTATATGAAAGCGAACTGCTGAAGTTCAATCCACTTTATGATGTAGAGTACACAAAAACAGGAGAAAATAGTGGAACTGTAAATGACACAACAAAAACGCAAAACAGCGGACGTAAAGTAAGCGATACTGAACTGTGGAACATTTATAGCGATACACCACAGGGTGGGCTAAACGGAGTTAAAAACGATAAGTATATCACAAATGCAACTCACGTTTCATCCACAGGTAGCGAAACAAATAATGACACAACTGACAGCACAGGAAATTCTAAAACAACAGGTGAATATGTAGAAAAAGTTGTTGGAAAGATGGGAAGCGGAAGTTATGCTACAATGATTAAAGAGTTCCGCTCCACCTTTTTGAACATTGACAAACAGGTTATTGATGAACTGGCTGGCCTATTCTTTGGTCTTTGGTAAAGGAGGACAATATGAGTAATATTACACCTTTTAGATATTGGTGTCACAAGGTACTTCCTCTTGTGTATGATGACAGTCTTAGCTATTATGAACTGCTTTGCAAAGTTGTTGAAAAGCTTAATGAAGTCATAGAACTAACGGATGAAACAAAGGTAATTGTAGACGAGTTAAAGAACTACGTTGACAACTATTTTGGTTCACCTGAATTTGAACAACTCATCAACGACAAACTTGATACTATGGCACAGGATGGAACTCTTGCCAGAATTATCAATGAGGAACTTTTTAGTGGACTTAACACCAGACTGGATACTGTTGAAGCAAAAACAACTGAAAATGCTGCACAGATTACAATAAACAAAAATAACATTACAGCACTTGAAACTAAAACCAACCAACTAAACGCTGGATTAAATCAACTTGGTTCGTCTAATCGTGATATTAAGCTACGGCTTAACAGTAACATTGTTTTTACCGCTCTTAGTGACAACGCTGCAAACACTGTTGGAAATAAATGGTTCGGTAATTGCTGTGTACTAACTATGCTGAACAATGGTGCAGAGGGAAATATTGTTTTCGACTTTGGGAATGGCAGGGACGCAAGTGTTCTTATCAACTACATTGCAAGTCAAAAGACCAATAGGGTTATGGCTGTTGTCATTAGTCATTATCACGATGACCATGTGACTTTGGCAAAGCTTAACCAGTTTCTTAATTCAAGTCTTATTGACACAAGTGACTGCCATTTCTATTTGCCACACGGAGAAATTGACTGGGGTTCTTTCACAGGTGTGACATATCAAAGCGTTGAAACAGCTATCATAAATTCTCTTGAAACGCACAACATTCAGTACACACAGGTTGATACTGAAGGCTATTCAGCAGACTTTGGACAGGTTAAAGTTACATTTCATAATGTCACAGCTGATAAGTTTGGTGACTATTATGACTATATGTACAATGAGGATATGGGCGTAACTGAAAACACTAACTATAACAATTTTAGCATGATTTCCAAAGTTATGTTCAAGGGGCATACCATTGTCTTGCCAGCAGATGTTGAACAGCCAGCAGAAAAGAACAACGCTAATGTCGTTGCTGGTGCTGATATTTTTGTTGTTAACCATCACGGGCTTAATCTTAAATCCGCAGATGAATGGATTGATGCACTTTCCCCCTCTATTTCTATCCTTTGTGCCTATGGTGTTAGAAGCGAACGTGTATCTTTCTTTGCACCAGCACCTGTAACCAAGCGGTGTGCTGATGTTGGAAGCGTGTGGAGTACAGTTAACGGCGTTCGTCAGACTATCTATATTACAGAAGATGGAAACTTGAACGCTGCTATTAGTGCTACAAATAGACCAGTTCCACCTAATGAAATTGGACAACTTATTCCTGACGGAACAGACTTCAATACTATTCGTACTCCCGGCACATATTTTATTCAAAACGCTGCACACGCTAACACCATGATAAATAAACCTGAAACTGCTGGAGCAGGTAAACTGATTTGCATTGCACCAAACCAGAATTATTATGACCAGTCAGAAGCACTTGTTCAGTTTTATGTCCCTATGTATTCTTATGCTGACCCTGCTATCTTCCAAAGATTCCAGTACGGCATAAATACATGGAGCAAATGGTTCACATATAAACCTTTATCACAATAAGCATAATGGGTGGGCAGTGTATTGCTGCTCACCCTTTGCTATTCATGATGACAGCACGGTTCAAGTGGTGTACCGATTTTCTTCTTATG
>ULZW01018372.1_pt1 | contig 24621 bp, 24 predicted proteins | sample 1963521 | NCBI WGS metagenome assembly ULZW01 (sample SAMEA4835901, study PRJEB28245) | human gut metagenome | biome: gut microbiome; material: fecal sample | place: Denmark | collected 2008 | reverse complement strand
GGTAGTCCAAATCTGCGAGCAGGGCGGGCGCATCCTTGACCCATTTGCGGGGGCAGGCACGACGGTGCTGGCCGCTGTGCAGGAGGGCTGCGAGGCCGTCGGCATTGAAGTGACGAACGCCTACTACGAATTGGGCACGGAGCGATTGAAAAATGCCTTGCAGCCCACCGAAACCGCAGAGTGAATCCAAGTCGGATTCACATGACAGAAAAATGCGTAGGGGTGGAATCCAATGTGGATTCCACCCCGGCAATTTAATTTTAAGAAAGGATTTTTGACTATGAAACGACCTTGGGCTTTTATCTGTGCCGCCGAGGGCACCTCTTCCGCGCACCTGCGCCGTTATTGCCGCACCGTGTTCGAGTGCGGGTACGTCCCGTCTGCCCGCGTTTGCAGGACGGGCAGTTTGTGGCGCTCGACGATCCCGACGAGCGCCATATTTACAACGATATTGTGCGTGACAAGCTGCTGCGCTGCCCAGTGCTGGTGGTGTGCGGTCGCGACAGCGACGCGACTGTCAACGCACAGCTCGGCTTGGCGAAAAAATACAGCCGAGTTTGTACAACCCTGGATGGGATCATTAAGGCTGCGGCCAGAGGCGAATCGCTTGTCAGCTGAGTTAAGTACATCGTCCCAGCCCGTGAACGGTTTTGCAAGCATAGCGTTTGGATATCCAAACGCACATTTTGGGGCGGTGCCCCAAACCCCGCTTCGTGCCGATGGAGGTGAGCAAAGGTGAGTGAAACATTGTTTGCCGCTTTTACCGAGAATCCCCGAAGCCTGTCGCAACTGCGCAGAGGCTCCGGCTCGTATGTCCTGGCGCCATGTCAGATCAAAGAGGTGCTGGAATTGCCCGATACTGACTACACGGCTTTGGCAGATGATTTTAGGGCCGACTACACTTTTATGCGGAATCATGCGGCGGCTATGTCCGTTGTACCGGGAGATCGTATGGATTGCCTGCTGATCACGACAGAAGCACGGAATCAAGGTATTCTGATGTCACAGTTTAGAGGGAACCGATACATCAAGTACATTGCCGATTTGCCGAAGTTAGGACTGGATTTGGCCGGGGTTCCCGTCTGCCGCGAAGCATTGGTCAAACTGCCTCGGCAGCCAAAGAAAGCAAAACGACTGGGCAAAAATCAAGAGCGGTGATCCCATGCGCAAGCGCAGCCATGTGATCCCTCTGCGGCTGACAGAGCAAGAGCTGGCGCATCTGAACCGCTGCTCCGCCGTCAGCGGCCTGCCGCGCGAGGAATATCTGCGCAGCCTCATCATGGGCAAGACGATCACGCCGCGCCCATGCACCCACCATGCCGACCTGCTGCGCAAGGTAGCGGGGTTATGCAACAATGCCAATCAGCTGGCCCACCGCGCCAACAGCACCGGCACAGCCGGCCCGGAGAGCGTGGAAGAGATGGCACGCATTGCGCGGGTGGTGTGGGAAGAAGTGCGAGAAAATTGGTAAGCACGAAGGGGCCTGCTGCAAAATTCGGCCAAGAGTATGGCAGGTTATTGAAAAATTCACAACTTTACGGTATAATGCAAGTACAATAGAGGGCAGGGGTGAACATCATGCCTGATGAAGCACTGGACGCGGCGCTGTCGATTGGGGAATACCGTTCCCGATCCGATGCAGCCTGCAAAGAGGCCCTGGCCTGCAAGGAAGTGCTGGTTCGGATCTTGCAAGGGTGTGTGCCGGAATATCGGAACTGCACCGAGGAAGAGATCGCCGCCTGCATTGAGGGGCAACCGCTTGTCGGGGAATTGCCCGTAGACCGTGACTTGACCAATCCGTACCGTGCCGAAAAGATCAAGGGCAACAACACGGAGGACAAAACGGTATCGGAGGGTACGGTTCTGTATGACATCCAGTTTGATGCGCTGCTCCCCCACACGAAGGATCGCGCCCGACTGATCATCAACCTGGAAGCGCAGGCGGATTTTACCCCAACCGACAAAAAGCATGGGACGTATCATCTGGTGACACGCGGCGTATACTATTGCGCCAGAATGATTTCCGCACAGAAAGGCATTGAGTTCACCGGCTCCCAGTACGAAAATATTGCCAAAGTATATTCGATTTGGATCTGTATGTCGCCGAGCGAAGAGTGGCGCGGTGCGGTCAATTCGTACAGCCTGGCGGAAACGAACCTGTGCGGCGAGCAGCACGAGGACAAGGAAAATTACGATAAGCTGTGCGTGATCCTGCTCTGCCTTGGGGAAAACAGCAAGATCAGAGAAAGTGAACTGATTGCTTTTTTGAACACGCTGCTTTCTGATAAGCTGAGCAAAAACGAAAAGAGTACACAGCTTGAAGAGCAATTCGGATTTCAAGCCAGCGAAAGGCTGGAAGGGAGGCTAAACGAAATGTGCAATTACAGCAAATTTGTGGCAGACCGCGGCGAGGAGCGCGGCATGGCCAAGGGCATGGCTCAGGGTGAAGAAAAGGCAACTATTGGACTGATTCAAAGCCTGATGCAGAACACTCATGTCACTGCCGATAAGGCAATGGAAATGCTTGGCATTTCGCCTGCCGACCGCGCCAAGTACAAGGCGCAGCTGGTCCAGTAACTTTTGAACCGGCGGGGTTGTGTAAACCGGCCTGTGCCTTGGGACAATTCTTCGCCAACAAGCAATATTTCTACCAAACAGTCGAGAGTAAATCTCCCGGCTGTTTTTTATATTACAGCAAAGGTGGCGGCAGCATATGGCCTACACATCCGTGATTCCCGTCTATCGGTTGGACAACGCAGTACGATACGCACAGGACAAGCAAAAGACCACACGGCAGCACGGGATGCCGCTGGCCGAAACCGTGGACTACGCCCTGAACCGTGAGAAAACCGAAACAGACTGCTTTGAATCTGGGCTTGGGTGTACCACGCAGTCAGCCTATGAGGATATGCGGGCAAACGCTGTGCGCTGACACAAGACGGACGGCGTGCAGGGGTACCATCTGGTACAGAGCTTTGCCGAGGGCGAGGTCACGCCGGAGCTGGCACACAAGATCGGGCTGGAACTGGCCGAGCGGGTGCTGGGCGGGCGGTACCAGGCCATCGTCACCACACACCTGAACACGAGCCATTATCACAATCATATCGTGTGGAGCAGCGTGGCGATGAACAGCGGCAGAAAATATCACAGCAATGCCAAAAGCTATGCGCTGGAGATCCGCGCCGTGTCGGACGAACTGTGCGTGAAGTACGGCTTGTCGATCATCCAAACCGAACGCGCCGCGCAGGTATCAAAGCCCTACGCCGAATGGCTGGCCGAGAAAAACGGTCAGCCGACCTGGCGCACGGTGATCCGGCAGGATGTGGATGCCGCGCTGGCCGAAGCGCTGACGTGGCGGCAGTTTATACGAGAACTGGAAAGCAAGGGCTACGAGCTGAATTTTAACCACAAATATCCCACGCTGCGCCCACCCGGAAAGACACGGCCTGTGCGGTTTAAAACGCTTGGCAGGCAGTATACCTCAGAAGCGCTGCAAATACGCATTTTGTACCCCGACGCAAGGTGGCACTTTTTACAGGAACAGCCGCCCGTTGCAAAGCACGCCCGATTGCGCAAAAGCTATGGCAAGGCCCGCAGGCTCACCGGCTTGCGGGCCTTGTACTATCGCTATCTGTACGAGCTGGGTGCGCTGCCGCATAAGCCCCGCCGCCCCAGCTATGCTGTACGGCAGGACATCCGTAATCTTGACCGCAGGATCAGGCAGATGGAATTCTTGTCAAAAAATGAAATTGATTTTGTGGCGCAGCTGCAAGCAAAGCAATCCGCACTGGAAAGCAAAATTGCCGAACTGCAAGACGAGCGCCAACAGTTGTACCGCAGCGAGCCTGGCTCCCCGCAAATTCGGGAAATTACGGCCGCCCTCAAACCGCTGCGCCGCGACCTTAAGCTGTGCAAGGAGATTGCCGCCCACTCCGCTGAAATACGCCGGCTCCTTTCAGATGCCGAACGCGAACGGCAAAATCAGCAAACCGAGCTAAAGCAAGATCAGACTAAATATCAAACAAAAACACGTTAAAAATCATAAAGATTGGAGTGATTGTATGTTCAACAGTAACCGAGATCGTTACCGTGCCGAATATGCCCGCAAGTGCTATCCTGCGGGCACCAAGATCCGCCTCATTGATATGAACGATCCGTATGATCCCGTGCCGTCCGGCACCATTGGCACGGTAGCCTGCGTGGACGATGCCGGGCAGCTCCACATGGACTGGCAGAATGGCCGCACGCTGGCGCTTGTGCCGGGCGTGGATTCGTTTGAAGTGTTGGAGCGCCCCTCACCCGCTAAGGGGAGCCAAGACAGGAGTGCTGCCAGATGAACTACGGCGCGGAACCCGCGGACCAGGTCGTCCGCTACACATTGGAGGGAACTGAGTTTGCCTTAAAAATCTCCGGAACGGCGGCAAAGAATTTTGCTGTATTTGCGTTGGCCGTACTGCGCGACCAGAAGAAAACCCACGGCAAGACCAAGCTTGTGCGACTGCTGCGCGAGGGCAAGCCGCTGAAATTCTTCAGTGTGCCGACCGATCAGATGCGGGACTTTTCCAAGGCTGCAAAATCCCACGGGCTTTTGTATGTGCCCATCCGCGACCGTTCTGACCCCGATAACATTGAGATCGCCGTCTGGGCCGAGGACGCCGCCAAGGTCAACCGCGTCATAGACAAGCTGCAGCTTGACGTGGTGGATACCGGCGAAGCCGAACTGGTGGCGGATGTGCAAAAGGAGCAAAGTCAGACTGCCCTGGAAACGGAAACCATAGAGACTGAGCATGGTGCGGTCAGCTTTGCGGTCGGCGAGAGCGAGGAACAGTTCAATATGGATTTTACCCCGGCCCCGGAGCAATCGGATTTGGAAACAACAGCTTCGGGGAGAAAGAATCCGTCCGAGCCTTCCTCGCCCAACAAAGAGCCTTTGCCCGATACGCCCTCCCCGCGCGCCGACCAAATCAGGGCTAAGGGCCAGCGCCCCAGCGTGCGCAGGGAGCTTGGCGACATTCGTGCTTTCCTGCGGCAGCGCGACGATGCCCGCGCACAGCTCCCCAGGATGCCGGTTAAGATCAAGCGTATGGAGCGAACCAGATAAAGGCTGTTCGTTCAAATATTTTCCGTTTGTTTTCAAATCCGGGATAGCAACGCGGCAGAGGTTGTGATATGGTTGAGCCGAGATCAAGCAGAAACGAGGTGTAAACTTCATGCTTCAACGTCGAAATATAAAACTCGACCGTGCCAACAAAAGCATCCTGCTGCGGGCACTGGGCAATGTCTACTACGCACAGAAAGCCACGGGCTCAGACTGCACCGCAACCGGCGCGCTAGTGCTGCGCATCCACGCCCTGCCGCCAAAAGGCGGCAGACTGGCGCTGGATATGGACGAATATCGGCTGGCAAGGAATGCCCTCAACCAGCTGCGCACCCGGCGCATCGCCGAGGGAGGCTATACCGACGCCGTGGATGATGCGCTATGCCGGTTTCTGTAAGCAACTATTCCTCATGGTGAAATTTCCACAGCCTCTTACTTTTCACAAGAATTATGATAAAATAAGGATAAGAAAGCGAGAGGTGAGCAATATGATCCAAATCCGTCCTGTGTCCGATTTGCGAAATAAGTATCCCGAAGTCGAACGGCTTGTGACCCAACAGCAGCAACCGGTTTTCTTGACCAAAAACGGTTATGGCAGCATGGTCGTGATGAGCATTGAACAATATACGGCGCTGATCGACGGCGCGGACGCCAAACTCGATGAAGCGGATGCCGCAGCCAAGAGCGATCCTGTTCGGCTGAGCCATGAGGAAGTTTTCGGGAATGTGAGGGCCCAGTTCCGTGGAAGAAAATAGGGAAGCTCTGATTCAATCTGGTGCACAGTACAGCGGCTAGCGCGCGTCAGCCGCTAAGAGAAAAGCGCAGACAATACTGGATGTATTGTCGAGCATTTTCTAAACGCGGATGATGTGCGATAGACGGTGTGATGTGTGCCAAGCCCGAAGGGCGGGATTGATTCAGAGGTTCCCTAAGTATCAACTGCGCTACACGCGACTGTTTGAGCAGGATTTGATGCGTGCGGCGCAGTATATCGACCAAGTGCTGGACAACCCTACCGCTGCGCAGAAGCTGGTGGATGATACCGAAAAGGCGATTCTGGAGCGCCTGAATTTTGCAGAGAGCTTTGAACCGTATCCATCCACGAAACAGCGCGAATATCCGTACTATCGCATTTACGTCCACAATTGCACGGTGTTCTATGTGGTGATCGATGGCGTGATGGAAGTGCGTCGGTTCTTGTACAGCGCGCAGGATATTCCTCGAATGCTATAAAACGACAAATAAACCCTATGCCCTGTGCGGTATCTGCCGCGCAGGGCATTTTATGTTTCAGGAGGTGGAAAGCTGAAAAGAAACTATCCTTGGTGGTTCTGCCTGCTGCCCCTGCCGTTGGTCTGGTGGGCGGCGGTGGCTGTGGCCAGCCACTGGCAGACAGGCGGCTTAAACTCGGTGCTGGCCGCACTGAACGCCGCGCTGGCCGCGCCTTTTGCTTTGCGATGGACAGAGCACAGCGCACGGTTCTTGCTGCTTTTTACGCTGACTTATGCAGTTGCCGCAGTCGTGCTTGTCTCCGACAAGTGCAACACACGCCCCGGCGCGGAGCATGGCTCCGCCTGCTGGGGCGATGTGTCCGCGCTGAATCGAAAATATAGAGACAAGCACGGCACCAACCTGCTGCTGACCAAGCACTTCCAAATCGGCGTGGACGGCTACAAGCATAAGCATAACACCAACGTGCTGGTCATCGGCGGCAGTGGTGCTGGCAAGACCCGCACCTATGCCGTGCCGAATGTGCTGCAGGCGGGCTGCTCCATGGTCATCACAGACCCGAAAGCCGAGATCCTGCGAAAGACAGGCGCGTTCTTGCTTGCCCAAGGTTATGAGGTGCGTGTGTTTGACCTGATCGACCCGTCCGCCTCGTTCTGCTACAACCCGTTCTGCTATGTGCAGAGCGATAAGGACGTTTTGCAGCTTATTGCTGACCTCATCCAGAACACCACGCCGCCGAACGCGCATGAAAACGACCCGTTTTGGTCGAAGGCCGAAACCGCTCTGCTGCAGGCACTTATGCTCTACCTGATCCACGAAGCGCCCGCCGACGAGCAAAACTTCGCCATGGTCATGGAGATGATCGCAGCCGCCGAGGTGCGTGAGGATGACGCCGACTACCAATCACCGTTGGACATTTTGTTTGAACGCCTGGAAATGCGCGAGCCGGACAGCATTGCCTGCAAACAGTACCGTATTTTCAAGCAGGCAGCGGGCAAGACGGCGCGTTCGATTCTGGTCAGCGTTGGCGTTCGGCTGGCGGCATTCAATCTGCCGCAGATCGCACGGCTGACTATGGCCGACGAACTGCATCTGGAAGAACTCGGAGAACGCAAGATTGCGCTGTTCTGCTGCATCCCTGATTCGGACAAATCGCTCAACTATCTGGTCGGCATGATTTACAGCCAGCTCATTCAGACGCTCTACCGTCAGGCTGACCGCGTCCACAGGGGACGGCTGCCCGTGCCGGTGCATCTGCTGATCGACGAATTTCCGAACATTTCTCTGCCCAAGGACAGTTTTTTGTCTGCGCTGGCGACCATGCGTTCGCGCGGTATTTTCTGCTCGATCATCGCGCAGAACATGGCGCAGCTCAAGGCCATGTACAAAAACGACTGGGAGTCGCTGGTCGGTCTGTGCGACGAATTTTTGTACTTGGGCGGCAACGAGCAGGGCACGCACAAGTATGTTTCGGAGCTGATCGGCAAGGAAACGATCTCGATCGCGTCCTACAACCGAAGCCGCGGCCGCAACGGCAGCTACAGCGTGAACCGGCAGACAAGCGGACGCGAACTGCTCAAGCCGGATGAGGTGCGGCTGCTGGGGGATGACAAGGCAATTTTGTTTGTGCGCGGGGAGCGCCCGATTCTGGATGACAAATACGATCTGCTGCGGCACCCGAACATCCGCTTCACCGAGGACGGCGGTGCATCGCCGTATGATTACACCGCCGCTGCCGGAGCCGCGAACGACCTGCCCGGTCAGCCGGAGCAATATGAACTGCTGGACATGGATGATTTTGAGGATAAGCCAAAAGTGTCCGCCCAACAGAATTTACAAACAAATTTGATTTACAGAAACCGGAGGTAAATGCCAATGCTTTGCAAAAAGAATGAAAAAAATTGCATCAATGCCACCCGCCGCGCACCCAATCGTGCGCGGCATTTCTTTTGCCTATACGCCGCCCTCGTCTGCGGCGTTTGTTTTGCCCTGCCTGCTTTTGCAGACGGCGACCCGCTGACGGTCGTGAACAACCTGTCAACCTTTATCTTTTCCCTGATCCGCGCCATCGGGCTGATTTTGCTCGGCTGGGGCATTGTGCAGGTTGGTCTTTCTCTGCAAAGCCACGACCCCAGCCAGCGCAGTCAGGGATTTCTCACGCTTGCGGGCGGGCTGGTCATTACGTTTGCAAAAGAAATCTTGGACTTGATCATGGGCACGGGGGCATAAAATCGCGCCAACGCATTGTAAAACCAAAACCAAGGGGGTGATGCCATGTGGGCGATAGCTGGATCGTAGACAACCTCAACGCCGCCCTCAACACCTGGAACGGCAAACTGGCCGAGATCTGGCAGCTGTTGACCGAAAGTCCACAGACCTTTCGCGGCGGGCAGGTGTGGTCGGTCATGGTCGGTATCCACGGCGCGCTGCAGGCCATCGGGTACGGGCTGCTCGTGCTGTTTTTCGCCATCGGTGTGGTAAAGACCTGCGGCAGCTTTGTGGAAGTGAAACGCCCCGAACACGCTCTCAAGCTGTTTATCCGCTTCGCGCTGGCCAAGGCCGCTGTGACCTATGGGCTGGAGCTCATGCAGGCAGTGTTTTCCATCGTGCAGGGCACGGTGTCCACGGTAATTACGCAGTCGGGAACATCGGGCATGAACAGCACCACGCTGCCGCAGGAGCTGGTGGACGCCATCAATGATGTGGGCTTCTGGGATTCGATCCCGCTGTGGGCCGTCACACTGATCGGCGGGCTGCTCATTACGGTTTTGTCTTTCGTTATGATCCTGACCGTCTACGGCCGGATGTTCAGCTTGTGGATGTATGCGGCCATCGCACCGATCCCACTAGCCGCCTTTGCGGGCGAACCGACAGCCAACGTCGGCAAAAACTTCATCCGCAGCTATGCCGGGGTGTGCTTGCAGGGCTTGGTGATCGCGCTGTCGTGCGTGATCTTTTCGGCGCTGGCCGCCAGTCCGCCGAGCGTGGATACCTCCGCATCGGTCGTGACTGCCGTCTGGACCTATGTGGCCGAGCTGACGTTCAACCTGTTGGTGTTGGTCGGTGCGATCAAGGGCTGCGACAGGATCGTAAAAGAAATTATGGGATTGTGAGGTGCCGTTATGGAGATCAAAATACCAAAAGAAGTCCGCGAATACCACGAAACGATTTTCTTTGGGCTGAACACGCGGCAGTTTGTCTGCTCCCTGTTAGCAGTGGGTGTAGCTGTTGCGGTGTACTTTCTGCTGCAGCCGATGTTGGACACGGAAGAAATCGGCTGGGTGTGTATTTTGGCCGCCGCACCGTTTGCCGTCTGCGGATTTTTTACCTACCACGGCATGACGCCGGAGCAACTGCTGTGGGCATGGTGCAAATCAGAACTGCTGTGCCCCAAACGGCTGGTGTTCCGCTCGGATAGTTACTATTACGCCGCCATGCAGCCCGCCATACAGGCAGGGCTGCATCAAAAGCGAAAGCGAGGGAAACGCATGAAGCAAGATAAAAAACAGGAGCGCCGCGCATGATTAAAACGCTTGCCAAGGCACAGCAGCAGGAGCGCGTGAAGTTTCGCGTGCCGCGCTCGGTGCAGGACGCCATTCCCATCCGCCGTATCTGGTCGGATGGGATTTTTTTGTGCGGAAATCAATATTCAAAGACGTGGTCGTTTACCGACATCAACTATGCCATTGCAGGCAAGGACGACAAAACAGCGATGTTCCTGGATTACTCCGAGCTGCTCAACGCTTTGGACTCCGGCGCATCAGCCAAAATCACGCTGTGCAATCGCCGCGTCAACAAGGCGGAGTTTGAGCGCTCGGTGCTGTTGCCGATGAAAGGCGATACCTTGGACGAATACCGCCGCGAGTTTAATGAAATGCTGCTCGCACAGACGGCGGGCAGCAACAGCATTGTGCGGGAACGCTACCTGACCGTGAGCGTGGTGAAGCGCAGCATTGATGAGGCTCGCGCTTATTTTGCGCGGGTCGGCACCGATCTCGTCACGCATTTTGCCGCGCTGTCCTCGGTGGCAGCAGAACTGCCCGTGAACGACCGCCTGCGCATTTTCCGTGACTTTTTCAAAGTCGGGCAGGAACCAGCTTTTGAGTTTAACATTGCGGAAAATGCCAAGCGCGGGCAGCATTTCAAGGACTGGCTCTGCCCCGACAGCATGGAATTTGCCGCCGACCATTTCAAAATCGACGGCCGATTTGGGCGTGTGCTCTATTTGCAGGATTTCGCCAGTTATCTGAAAGACAGCTTTGTGTCAGAGCTATGCGACCTTGACCGCGACCTGATGCTGTCCATCGACATCCTGCCCGTGCCGACCGACGAGGCCGCCCGTCAGCTGCAAAATACGCTGCTGGGTGTGGAAACGAACGCCGCCAACTGGCAGCGCCGCCAGAACGCCAACAACAACTTTTCCGCCGCGATCCCATATGACATGGAACTGCAGCGCAAGGAAACCAAAGAAATGCTGGACGATTTGACCACCCGCGACCAGCGCATGATGTTTGGCCTTGTCACGCTGGTGCATCTGGCCGACAGCAAGCGCCAACTCGACAGCGACACCGAAACGCTGCTCTCGGTCGGGCGCAAGCATCTGTGTCAGCTTTCTACGCTGCGCTGGCAGCAGCGCGACGGGCTGGACACCGTGCTGCCCTACGGTGTGCGGCGCATCCAAGCGCTGCGCACACTGACGACCGAAAGCACCGCCGTGCTGATTCCGTTCCGCGCGCAGGAGATCATGCAGGCGGGCGGCATTTACTACGGGCAGAACGCTGTGAGCAAAAACCGAATCGTGGCGGATCGGCGGCTTCTGCTCAACGGCAATTCGTTCCGCTTGGGTGTTTCCGGTTCCGGCAAGTCCATGTCTGCAAAAGAGGAAATCGTGCAGATCGCGCTGGCGACCGAGGATGATATTCTCATCCTTGATCCCGAAAGTGAGTTCGGTCACCTGACCCGTGCCCTCGGCGGCGAAGTCATTCAAATCTCCGCCGCATCCGACACGCACATCAACGCGCTGGATATGGACAAGGAGTACGGCGACGACCGCAACCCGATCATTGCGAAAAGCGAGTTTGTGCTTTCGCTGTTTGAGCAGCTGGCGGGCAGCCTGACCGCCGCCGAAAAGTCGATTTTGGGTCGCTGCACGGAACTTTTGTACAAGCCCTACCTTGACCGCGGCTGCACCGGCACACCCCCGACGCTGAAAGACTTTTACCGCCTGCTGAAAATGCAGCCGGAGACCGAGGCGCAGGGGTTGGCGCTTTCGAGCGAACTGTTTATCACGGGCACACTCAACACCTTTGCGCGGCACACCAACGTGAATACCAGGGCGCGAATCATCGACTATGACATCCGAGAGCTGGGCGAACAGCTGATGCCCCTGGGAATGTTGGTAACGCTGGATGCCATCTACAACCGCGTCATCCAGAACTGGAAAGCCGGCCGGCGCACCTGGATCGTCTGCGATGAGTTTTACCTGCTGTTCCGTTACGAGTACAGCTCCAACTTTTTCTACAAACTCTGGAAGCGTATCCGCAAATATAACGGTCTGATCACCGGCCTGACGCAGAACGTGGATGAGCTGCTGCGCTCCGATACGGCGCGGCTGATGCTGGCAAACTCGGAATTTCTCATCATGCTGAACCAGAGCGCGACCGACCGCGGGGAGTTGGCAAAGCTGCTGAACATCTCGGACACGCAGTTGGGGTACATCACGAACGTACCGGCCGGCTGCGGTCTGATCCGCTGCGCAGGCAATCTTGTGCCGTTCACGAACAGCTTCCCGACCGACACCAAGCTCTACCGCCTGATGACGACCAAGCCGGATGAGCGGCTGAAAGAATAACCTATGCCTTGCAGGAACAGAAGCCCGCCCACACAAAAGACGGCTGTGCGTTTCGCACAGCCGCCAAATTTATATAATGGCCGAAGCCTTATGGGTTGTCTGGCCTTGGCCGGGCGATTGCCCTCACATGGCCGAAGGCGCAGTAGGTGTTGCGGGCGCTGCCCGCCTTTTGATTACATCTATAGGATACGCCGCGCTTGTGTCAAAGGCATAAAAGCGATTTGAACAAACGCACAACATTTTTTGAATCTTTTGTGACGGTGATGAAAATGAAAGATATAAGGACAAAATCAGAAAACACAACCCCGCGTCAGCGCGCGGCGGCACGGATACCGAAAGAAGCCCTGCATCAGCTGTGGCTGCAAGGAAAAGAAAAGTCCCACGTCGAGATTGAGAACGAAGCCAATGCGCAACAGAATGGAGATTATACTGAACCCGCCCATACAGGCGAAAAGATTGCCGATGCTTTACAGAGCGCTGGCAAAAGCTCTGCCAAAGTGGCTATACATAAAGGCCGTGAGCTGGCCAAGAAACGCGCCGAGCAACGGGACGCCGAACAAAGCATGAAACAGTTGGGCTCAGTGGAGACTCAGAAGGACTCAGAATGGCAAACGCAGCGGGATGGACAAGCGAGCAATGCCCCCGCGGCACCGGCTGGCAGGGAAGAAGCAAGTATAAATGAGTCTGCAAACGCCGCGTATAACCGTACCGCAAAGCAAAAGCGATTGCCTGCCAAAGAAAAGGCATACGCCGTTAAAACTGCCCCGCATGGAATCCGCGGCGTGAACCGTGACCAAAAGCAGATCCGCACCGCCGCCAACACCGTGCAGGCGGAACGAACTGCCCAGCAAAAAGCTCAGCAGTTTGCCCAACGCACACAACAGGCCGCCAAGAACGCTACCAAGCAGACTCGCAAGGTGATTAAGGTTGTGCGCTCGGTGATTCGGCATTTCTTGGCGGCGCTGCGCACGCTGACGGCGGCAATCGTGGCTGGCATGAGCGCGGCCACAGCAATTATCGTTATAATTTGCCTTGTGGCGTTCATCGCCGGTTCGGCCTACGGCATTTTCTTTGCCGCCGAAGCGCCGGATGAAAATTCGATCACAGTGCAGCAGGCTGTGGAGCAGCTGACCGGGGAATACCGTGACGAGCTGGAGCACATTTCCGATACCGTACCCTACGACCGTCAGGAGATCGAGACCAACGACGGTGTCTATTATATCCGCTGGCAAGATGTCTTGGCGGTCTTTTCGTCCCGCGTGTCCGGCGCTGCGGACGGCGCACCGATAGCGGCGCTGGATGAGGCACGCTTGGATGAGCTGCGCGAAATCCTATGGGATATGAATGAAGTCAGCTATACGACCCGCGAGGAAACCGTGGAAGTGTCCGCACAGAACGCCAACACAGAAGCAAGCCGTAATACGGCATCCGAAAGCACGGCCAACGATAGCGGCGCGAGATCTCAGGAAAGCAACGAGGCCGATACCACCACGATCACCCAAACCGTCCTCACCATTCACCTGACACACAAAACGCCGGAGGAAATGCAAACCGCCTACAACTTCACCGCTCGCCAAGCCGAATACCTGACCCTGCTGCAAGACCCGGAATATGAAACGCTGTGGGCCGAACTGCTCGGCGGTTTTGCGGCGGGCGACAGTGAAATTTTAACGCCGGACACAACCCGCACCCCGACCGGCTCCCTGCAATGGCCGCTGCCGATTCCCGGCAGCATCACCTCGCCATTCGGCTACCGCACCGACCCGCTGACCGGAGAAACCAGCTACCACGATGGCACCGACATTGCCGCGCCCGAAGGCACACCAATCCTTGCCGACGCGGACGGAACGGTCACAGTGGCCAACGCCCTTGACAGCTGGGGCGGCAGCTACGGGTACTACGTCCAAATCGACCACAGCAGCGGCCTGCAAACGCTCTATGCCCATTGCAGTCAAATCTGCGTCACCCAAGGCCAACAGGTGCAGGCCGGGCAGGTGATCGCCTACGTCGGCCACACCGGCCGCGCCACGGGCAACCACCTGCATTTTGAGGTAAGAGAAAACGGAGAGCGTGTGGATGCCATGCGTTTTTATTCATAAAAAATGAGGCAAATCCCATCTTATAAGTTTAACGTCGCGTGGTTGTCATACGGGTACAAGGAGCATTTCCCTTTTGTCTTAACGGAAGAACCCCAACTCAAACAAGCAGCCACAGCGAACACCAGACTCCAGCAGGTAAACACAACCACTTGTGCTGCTTCGCCTTTTAATTGCGCATCCCGTGCAGTTGGGCACAAGGCAAACCATTCCGTCAGCCGGTCACCTGCGGCAGACAAAAGCGAATGCCACGCCACCATACTTCCCCATTGATTGGGAATCATCCATCCGGGCAGCGAAGCCAAACCGGTCGGAAGTAAGCAAACAAGCAGCAGCGCAATCCCGAACCCTATAACTTCTCTCAGAGATTTATTGCGGAATAAGCGAAGCAGACGACAACCGGCGCAAAGCAGAAGAAGCAATTCGGGTATTCCAATCAACGCTGACAGAACCCAGGCGAGGGCGGCATCATATAGGATTTGGTCCGGTTGAGCCAGACCGGCGGCAGCCAAAAGCTGCTGAACGCTTTGGCCCGGATTATCTCTAGAAACATGGGTCAATTCAAGAAGTTGGAATGCAGCGGTGGTTTCAACACCATAAAGGATCTGCTCTGTTTCCGATACAAAGACACCGCACACCCGGTAAGTCCGGGCATCCTCTGTATCCGGGTCCAGCGTAAGCGCTTGCTCCAATATGTCTGTACTTCCAAAAAGCTGCCATGCCAGCGCCGTACTGACAGCGCACTGGCTGGTGTCGCCACTGCCGGGTGCAGTTCCCACCACATAGCTTGCTCCGTATGCATCATGGGCCGTTCCGCAGAAACCGATACTGCAAACATCCGTGCAGGTCCGTGTGCTTACAGGGGAGCGCACCGCCACCTGGGTTTCTTCCCAGAAAGTTACCATCAGCCCATCTGTGTTTTGACTACTTTTTATATAAGTCTGCGCTTTTTTTACCTGTTCGCCGGTCAACGCCTGCGTGTAGCGCAAACTGACGCCTGGGCTGATTTGTCTAACCTTCTCGACAGTCTGCACAGCCAGCCAGAGGCAAAGGCAATACATACCCAGACAGATCAGTGACATCAGCTTCCTACTCATCGATTCTCACCTCTGTTCCTGCGGAAAGTGGTTTGCTGCTTGCACTGACAATCTGTTCCTGCCCGCTCAAAGCGCCCGAAATACGTACTACACCATCGCCACGTTCTTCTACGGTAACCCCCAGCCGGACCAGCACGCTTTGAACGCCCAACACGGTATTTTTAGTTTCCACCAGGTACACAAAATCCCCGGCGTTATCGCTGTTGACTGCGGTGGCTGGCAGGCAAAGCCCTGTCGTTCCGCCCATAGTCGTAACGGTTATATCCGCCGCCCCCGTTTTCCACTGTGTACCAGACACTGTGAATTGGGCGAGATTATCATTGACTTGTTCCAATGTGGCTGTTCCGGTATTTTGTTCCTGCATCACCGAAATCGTACCGCCCGCCTTCAACATGCTTGCTTGTTCCGCTGTCAAGGAGGCAGTGACCGCATATTCTTGTTCGTTTGCTGCCAGCAGTCCCGCTACTGCTGGCGTATCTGCTCCGACTGTAAGTGCCATCTCGGTTACAATGCCATCTGATGGGGCCAAAAAAGCTCCGCCTGCTGCTTGCAGGGCTTCGAGAGATTTCAAGGTTTGATCTTCCTGCCGAATCTGGGCTAGCAAAACCTGAGCGCCCGCTTGATCAGTTTGGTTTGACTTAGCCAGTTCTTCCGTTTCCTTTGCGTAATTGTGCTGGGCGCTATTACGCGAATCCTCTGCGTTTTGCGCGGCGGACAGAGCCGCCTCCGTTGCATTGTCCGCGGCCTCTTGTGCTGCTTCCAAATCCGCCTGTGCCTGCTGCACAGCCGCCTGCGCGGTCGCGTATTCCGCTTCCCAGTCCGCGTAATCCTGTTCCGTCTGTGCTTGTTCCGGCGTTGCCATCTCCCAAAAGCCGTCCTCGTAAGGGCGTTGCGGTTTCCGGCCTTCTACCTCTGCCAAAACCTGGTGGGCCGCATCCAGCACATTCTGTGCCTGCGAAACATCCGCCTCGCCTTCCGCTGCTGCCTGTTGATAGTCTGCATACGCTCGATCCAGCTGTTGCTGCGCCTGCTGCCAGGCAAACGGATCGGCCGCCTGCCCTGCCAGAAGCTGGTTGGCCTGTACTTGATGCTGCTGCATGGACGCCTGTACCTGTTCGATTTCCGCGCGCACATCGTCCAAAGACAAGAGTGCCAGCGTTTGCCCTTCTGTCACCTGATCGCCCGGTTGGACGAAAATCTGTTCGACCAAAAGACCTTCCGGGATGGTCAGCGGAGTTCCAATTCCGGGGGATATTTGACCGGAAACCGTAAAGCTCTGCGTAACTACACCCTGGTACGGGGCGGTCACCGAGACGACTGGAAGCGTGGTGGCCGCGGTTCCGCGCACCAACAAAGTCAACAAAAGCATGAGCGCAAGAAAGCGCAGCATGGCAACACCGGTATGCCACTGGTTGGGTTTGGCAGCGGCAGTAGCGTGCAACCGCTGTCTGAGTTTATGTATCACGTCCAAAGAGCTCATCCTTTCACAGCCCCTTTTGTCAAGCCTGCTTCCAGGTATGTTTGCCCGAAGCGGAAGGCCAGAATCGAAGGGAGCAACATCCACAGACTGGCAGCCATCGCGAGCCCCAGTTGTTTTGTATCCAGATTAGCCGGGTCGGTAAAGAAGAGAGACAGTGGCCAATATTGTGGAGATTCCAAAAAAGTCATCGGTTGTTCTATGGCGTTCCAGGCATCCAAAAATCCCAGCGTCAGGGCGGATATAAGACCGGGAATCCCCAATGGGATCCCGATGCGCCAAAAACGCTGCCATTGATTTGCACCATCGATCGAAGCGGACTCCAAGACTTCTCTCGGAACCGTGTCAAAGCCGCGCTCCATGATAAATACCGGAAATGTAGAAAAGATGCCCGGTAAAATGATGGCCCACGGCGTGTCCAGCAGGCCAAATTGGCGCAATACCAGATAGCTGGGCACCATGGTTACCTGGAAGGGCAATAGCATCAGAACGATGTAAAGCCCCCGAACCATACTGCGCCCGCGAAAGCGAAGCCGGCTGATTGCCCAAGCGGCAGGCGCGCCCACCAGCAGGTTCCCGGCCACCTGGGCTACAGACTGGCCGATGCTGTTCCAGAACATGACAAAAAACTGCGGCGTATCCAACAGCAGGGTCAGCAACGGTTCGAGCGTCGGCCAGTCTGGCAACAGGTGCCAGACGGTATATCCGGTGCCCAGCCCTAGGGCCGGGCCAATTGTCAAGCGCAATTCTTCCTGGGACATCAGCGCGCCCATAAAGAGAAACCAGAGTGGCCACCATACCAGCAGCGCCGCCGGTATCAGCCAGAGCCATTGCCAGCGGTGCGGTTTGTGAACCCTACTCATCTTTCGCACAGTGGTCCCACCATTTCAATAATCCCAAAATCACAACCAACAACACCAGCGCAACCAACACGGCGGCAGCAGCAAGGCGCGGCAGGTCCAGACTTAAAAACCAGTTGTTGAACAAATGCTGCAACAGATAGATGCTCTGCTGCGGATAGCGTCCTGACACCAGGTAGGCCTCGCGGAAAACCTTGAAGGCATTCAGCAGGCTCAAAATCAAGGTCAGGGCTAAAGTTGTCTGGAGCTCAGGCCAGGTGATATGCCAGAACTGCTGCCATGTCCCTGCACCATCGACGCGGGCTGCTTCATACTGATCGACCGGAATCGCTTCCAGCCCGGCCGTCCAAAGAATGCTTGTATACCCGCAATTTTTCCACAGATAGGTGCCGGTCAAAACCCAGAACGCTGTACCTGTCCCCATAAAATCTATAGGCTGCACCCCCAGGCAGGTCAACCAACCGTTGCACAACCCCTGCCGGGCAAATAAGGTTTGCCACAACAGCACAATGCTGGCCACAGGAATCGCAATAGGCAGCAAAAAGGTGGTTTTGAAGATGCGGGCAGCCCGTGTTTGCCGCAGCGGACGGCTGTGGAGCACGAGCGCCAGTACCAGGCTGCCTGAAAGAAGAATCGGCAGGCAAATCCCCAAAAAGCGCGCCGTATTGTGTACGGCCAATTGGAAGGCACCGTTTTGTATGACAGAGCGGTAATTGCTCAAGCCGACCCAGACAGTTCCCATCGTGTCAAACAGACTGCGCCGTACCGTCTCAGCAAAGGGCAGCAAAACAAACAGAACAACGCCAGTCAAGCTGGGCAGCAGGAACAACCAGGCCGCACGAGTTTCCCGTTGGGTGGCCGTACAGCAGTTGCGGCCCCGGTTACTGTTGCTCTGCATAGTACAAGTCCGTTCGCTGCAGGATGTTGGCCACCGTCGTTTCCAAGTCCTGCGCGCCCGTATACAGTTGAGCCGCGTTCTCATAGACAAGTTCCCTCAAACTCAAATCCGTGTTCGACGGTGTGGTCAGTTGGGCCATCACGGCATCCAGATTCAATTCAGACGGCGTAGGGTTACCGTCGGTACCATCATAACGCTGGCTGACTTTGGCAAGTTGGACGCCTTGACGCACAAAGTAACCATTGAAACTGCCTCGGCCAGCCAGGTCTTCCGTTTCGCAATCCAACATGGTTCCAACAAACGCCACGCCGGCGTCTACCTGGTCAGATGTATTCAATACGCCCATTGTCATCACCGGTGTAAACACATCACCCGGCAAGGGGCGAATCAGAGCCGGGACGCTCCCGGTTTCGCTGACCATGTAGATATAGGTCAGCAGATAGTCGCTGGGGTTGCCTGCCGCGCAGTCAGCCGGATCCTGCGCCCGGCCATACCAGTTCATACTGACAGGAATATCCACAGCCAGGTGCTGGCCGTCATCCCCGCTGGCGGTATCCTCCCCGTCCCCAAAAAGCGGATCATATTCCGCGCTGATCTGCTGCGCATCAACAACCGCTTTGGTGACAGACAAAAACTCTCGCAGAGCATCCTCGTTCACACCTTCGCCTTCGACAGTAAAGATCGACGCGCTGGCCGCCGGGTATAACTCGCTGAACAGGTTGTAGTACCCATCATAATGAAAGTTTGATTTGACACACAGGAGATCCTGCAAATCGGTCAAATTTTGGGCCTCAGACAACCGTGCTTTGCTTTCCTCAGACTGGCAATAAACCAGGCTGGGGCGGAACAGCAGCGGCAGCGCCCAACAGCCGGATTCATCGGCATAGCAATGTACAATGTTTTCGTAGCAGTTGCTGGTATCGATATTGCTTAAATCTGCGAGGATTCCCTGACGAATGTAAGATTCTACGGGCAGACCGTCCAGCACAAGTACATCCGGTCCCTCACCGGCAAAGATCTCTACGTTGAGGGTGCGGATCACATCGTCCACTGTCATCCCATTGTCCAGACTGTCTTGACCATATTCCACAGTGACCGTCTGTTCCGGGTGTTCAGATGCGTATGTATTGACGGTCTCACGTAGCAAAAGGCTATCCTCCATGGCCCAAACCACCAGTTCGCCGCCGGACGCGACGGCCGCCTGGGTATCATACCGGTACCGGTATATTTGTGCCTGACCGCCGGCATTTACGCCACTGACCCAGTAATTTCCCTGTCCGTCCAACACGATCTGCTGTACGATGAAGGAACTGCTGGCAAGCGCAAAACTGCGGTTATCGGCCAGATTTTGCTGTAAAGTACCACTCAGGGCAATTTGATGGATACCGTTGCTGTCTGCCCAAATCAGGCAGTTTTGTTGGATCGCGGCAGCGCTGGCCCGCGCCAAAGGCTCTGCCAACGGCAAGCTGTATTGTTGCAATACACTGCCATTCGTGGCATCGAGCACAGACAAGCTGGTGCTTCCGGCCGCAAACGTATAGATGGAACCCTCTGCATAAAAGGCCGGGCTGCCATAGAAACCGGGCGTCACGGTCGTGGCCTGCCGGGTGGCAGGATCGACCAGCACAAAGACGGTGGTTTCCCCGACTTGAGCGGTCAAAAATATCTTTCCGTCTGCTGCAAGTCGCAGGCTGATTGGCAGCGCTTCCTCTTGCGACAAAGCCTCGACCGGAATGGTTTGCATGGCGGCAGGGTCCGTACCGCTCTGCAGGGTGTAGGCACCGCTGTCATCGCGGCAAACGGTCCAAAGCGTGCCGTCTGCCGCGACGGTCAAAGCTCCGTTCGCCACGGTCGGCTGGCCGGATTCGACGGCGGTTTCCCAAACATCCTCGGTCCAGCGCAAAAGTTGTACGCCGCCGCTCTGGCTCAGCCCCACCACTTCTACAGCACCATCCGCGGAGAGACGCAAATCCGTGAAATATGCATAGGTCTGCGGCATCAGTTCCGTCATGTCGTCCTGCACATACGTCCCCGCCTCACTGGTTTGCGGAATCTGTGTTGTCGATGACGCGCTGTCCTGCGGAGCAGAAGAAGCGCTGATGGTTGCCGATTCCGAAAACATGGCTGCCGAAGATGCATGGCAGCCGGAAAACCCAGCGAGCGTGACGAACCCTGCCAGCAGAGAGGCCAACGCCTTGGCGCGCATTGTTTTCATGGTTGTTGACTTCCTTCCTGAATTGTTCTAAACTGATTGTAGCAAACACACTCTAAATTTATCCTGAATTTTTGACAAGGCATCCGGGAGGCGGGCATGAAAATTTTGCTTGTGGAAGATAACGTTTCCCTGTGCCGAAACATTGCTTCCGTTTTACAAAACGAGGGGTACACGGTCGTAACTTGCAGCAATGGAAACGAGGCAGAGTTTCAAATGCTCAACAACAGCAGCGACCTGATCCTACTTGACAGAATGCTGCCCGGCAAAGATGGCATCACACTGACACGGGAAGCTCGCACGGCTGGTATCACGGTGCCGATTCTTCTGTTGACGGCGCTGGATACCCTGGGCGATAAAGTCACCGGTCTTGATGCGGGGGCAGATGATTATATCGTCAAGCCCTTTGCCATGGAGGAACTGCTGGCCCGGCTGCGTATCTGGTCGCGCCGCACGGTATCCCTTGAGGATCCCGGAGAGCTGTGTTTTGGTGACTTGAGCTACCGCCCCAGCGTGCGGCAGCTCAGCGGCCCCGCCGGGAAGGAAGTCCTGCCCAAACGGCTGGCCCAATTGATAGAACTACTGCTGCGAAATGCAGAAGTGCCCATTACTCGCAACGTAATCTTCAACCGCATCTGGGGACCGGACGCGGAAGTGACCGATGCTGTCATCGACACCTATATCCATCTGACACGGCAGCGGCTCGCGCACCTGCAATCCGCCGTAAAAATACAAAACAGCCGGGGCACCGGCTACCAACTGTCCTATGAAAGAGAGCTATAAATCCACCACACGGGGAGCCATCTATAAGAAATCACGATACCGAATCACTGCGTTCTGTGCGCTGGTTACCGGACTGGTTCTGCTGATTGCTTTCGCCGTTGCCTGGCAGGCCGCCCGTCGTCAGATGAGCAATGCAGACGAGTCTCTATTTCTCTCCCAATGTCAGACTGTAACCGCCTATGTCTCCTCGCCCTATGGTGTGGATACCCAAACTGTGTTGCAGTTTGCCGGGCAGAATCAATTGGCCGTGGCGGTTGTGGACGGCGGCACGTTGCTGACCTTCGTCCCTGACTTGCAAAAAGAAACGTTGACACAACTACTGGCATCTGTGCAGGCATCTGCAATTGGGCGAGGCTTATACTCTTCCGCAGCGCAAAGTGGGAATTTCATGGTACAGTCCGCAGGGCAAAATTGGCGGTGCTTCCTGCAAGGGCAGGCGATGTCCACTACTCAGTGGCGCAGTATACTGGTTATGCAACCTGTGACAGTCCATTCGGCCGAAGTATTGCGCTTACTGGCCGTGTATGCGACCGCTTTTATGTTGGGGTGGGCCGCACTTATCCTGATGTCTGCCATCTTGGCCCGTTTTGCTGTACGCCCGATTGAACAGGCGCAAACGGAGCAGATCCGCTTTCTGGCGTCTGCCAGCCATGAATTGAAAACGCCGTTGGCTGTGATTTCCACGTCGGCTGATCTTCTGAAACAGAAAAGCCAAGATTTGGCTGAGCCATGCCATTTGATTCAGCAACAGACCCGCCAAATGGGACGTCTGATCGACGATATGCTAGTTTTGACAAACAGCAACACCGGGCATTGGACACTGCAGCTTCGACCTGTTTTGCCGGAGGAAGCCGCTATGACCGCCTACGAAACCTTTCAGCCGGTTCTGGCCCGCGCGGAACAAATGCTTGCGCTGGAGATGCCGGACGCACCATTGCCGATGGTTTTGGCCGATGAGCAACGGCTACAGCAAATTTTGGCCATCTTGCTGGACAATGCGCACACCTACGCCTCTCCTGGTAGCGCTGTTGCGCTGCGGGTAGACTTCCAACATAACCAGGTTCGGTTTTGGGTAATCGACCACGGCCCCGGCATACCGGACAATGCAAAACAGGCGGTGTTTACCTATTTCTACCGGCAAACTTCTAAAAATGAATGCGCGGCAACTGTCGAAAACAGCGCCCATCATTATGGATTGGGGCTGACGGTGGCCACGGAATTGGCCAACCTGCAGCACGGTTCTTTGACCGTACAGGATACGCCAGGTGGCGGTGCTTCTTTTTGCTTGGTATTGCCGGCAAAACAACATACATAATGACAGAAGGCAGGCAATCCAATGCCCGCCTTCTGTCTGTTACGGAGCGTCAACCGCCGGTCGCGCGGCTGATTGCAGTGGCCACGTTCGCGTTCATGTTGGCAGAATTACCATCCGTACAACTTGCGCCACAGTCGCCCCAGTCGTAGTGGCTGTAGCCATAGGAGAGAGCCGTATTGTAACTCTCTGCCGAATAGCTGCAGCAACATCCGCAGGTGCCGCCGCCACCAGAATAGCCATAGTGCAAACTCATAACAGATTCTCCTTTCCGCCGCCATCGTTTTGGACAGCAACAAAATTTACAGACACCGAAAGTGCTTGCGTTGTTCCGGCGTTGCATCAAAGTAGTACAGAACGATCGAGAACTTCCAGTGCGTCCGGGCGTTCCTCCATGAGCGTACAGAACGTGCCAAGCATCAAATATGTACGTGTACGACAATTTTGACACGCAAACGATTTTTTCTTGATGTTGACGCCGCCTTTATCAAAGCAGGCGGCGTAACACATAGGGCAGATATTAAACGCCCAACAGTTCTCGCATAGTGGTTTGGTTTGGGCCAGATAGTCATCAATATAAGTATGAATGGTTTTGTCCTTGTCGACGCCCTCCGCAATCGTGCCAATGGAGGGAGAGGTTCCAATTCGCTCGCAAATAGACAATCCTCCATCTGTGTGCACATAAACTTTGCGCACGCCCGGGACACAGCACGCCTCAATCCTGCTAGTTCGCAGAGCCGGTTCTTCCGATGCAAAACGATTTTTTATGCGCATCATGGAATCAACTAGGGCACGGAAATAAAGGTTGTTGGTCGAATCCCAGCTCAGTGAATGCCTTATTGCCTGTGTCAGTTGCCATTTTGCCAGGGGGTCATAGGAGCCGAGATCCCAATAGCGAGGATTGTTATATACTCTTTTCGTATATGCCTCGCAATCGTATGTCCCGTCAGATGGGTATGTGATCACAATGGAAGTTTCTTTGGGAAGCTCTGGAAAATTCTCAAAATAGGCGTTAATCCGGTCCAATTTGTCATAGTCGAACGGTGGCGTTAAAACGCTGCTGATTGTCAGCCCTTTTCCTGCCTCTCGGAACGCATGGCAGACATAGTGCATCCCACGTTCTGCATCTGAAATGGTGGGGCGGCCATCCGCATAGACGCGGCAAGAATTGCACTCCTGCAGACCATCTATGCTGACAGTCAATGAAAAATTGGGAATGTCAGCAAAGAACCGGGCCATTTCAGCTGTCATTAAGGACAAGTTCGTTGTGAGATTGAAATAGAGATTTCTGCTTTCTTGGGTGGCCAGATTTTGCGCATATAGAGTGGCCTGTTTGATCAGGTCAAACTGTAGAAGTGGTTCGCCGCCGTAAAATGTCAAATAGATATTTTTTCTCTCCGCGCTATGCGCAAACAGATAGTCAATAGCCTGTTTGGCCGTATCCCAACTCATATTGGCGGCGGAAAAATCATGGTTGCCTTCATAGCTCGAATTGTATATGCAATATTTACAGCGGAAATTGCAACGCTGTGTAACTTCCAGGATTAGCTGCGCCAAGTTGTGATCGATCTGCTGGCAAATGTCTTCATGGTAATCACAGCAAAGTGTTTCCAGGGGCGGCATACGAAGAAGATTCATCTGTGCCGTGTTTCGAAGGAAAGCCTCAACCTTGTCTGGCGCTTCTTCAGAGAAAGCCTGCATAACAGT
>ULZW01022326.1_pt1 | contig 57768 bp, 54 predicted proteins | sample 1963521 | NCBI WGS metagenome assembly ULZW01 (sample SAMEA4835901, study PRJEB28245) | human gut metagenome | biome: gut microbiome; material: fecal sample | place: Denmark | collected 2008 | reverse complement strand
TCGAACCCACGGACCCTTGCGGATCAACTGATTTCGAGTCATAGTCGAGCTTTGGAACTTCAGAGAAAATAGCGAAACTTAGCGGGCAATGAAGGACATCGAAAAAGTGAGCAATATCAATGCTTTTCGGGTATCAAACTCCCAAAAAAACCATGATACAAAAGAAGTTCGAATGAATCCCCTTTTTTGCTCAATTCAGGGGAGAAAACGAGTTCTGAATTGGATTTTGGGGAGAACAAGGGGAGAACAAACCCCTATAAATGCTGATAACACCTACCTTGTACCGAATACCTAAAAAGGTGGTTATCTGCATGACAGAAACAGAGAAAAAATTTGATGCTATTCGCAGAGCCTATCCTGAAACGATCTCCAAAGACCAGTTCTATCGGATAGCTCACATCAGCAAAGCAACAGCCCTTCATCTTCTGCAAAACGGATTAGTCCCTTGCAAGGACACAGGCAAAAAAACACGCCGATACACAATCCGTACCGAAGATGTAATAACTTATTTGATTGACCGAGAAATACATCCTAAGAAATATTGCGCGCCGGACCAGTGGTATCAGCACCGCTCCGGTCACTATAATTCCCGCGTCACCTTCCGGAAAGAATTAATGAATCTTTCCGATGATGAAAAAACAGCTTTCCGAAAATACCTTGAGCATGAGCTGAACGACTATGCTGATCTCATGTCCGTGGTGGATGCCGTAGAGTTTACCGGCTACTGTAATACGTCCTTTTATTCCTGGTGTAACGAGAAGAAAATCAAAGCTTTTCTCATCTCAGGCAAGTTCCTTATTCCGAAAATTAGTCTCGTAGACTTCCTTGTTTCTAAGCCAAGCTTTGAGATTACCCGAAAGACATGGAAGCACATCCTGCTGATTAAGAGCTTTCTTGATATGCTCCGACTAGAAAAATGAAAGCAACTCAGAACATCGTATCGAAGCTGCTAATCGAAATATTTTATTCCGATTTTCAAATTCGTATTGATTTTTTCGTGATTTTAAGCTATACTAATAGTAGCTCAATGTACACGCTGCGCTGCATGTAGAAAGGAGGACTCATCATGAACGACACGATTGTCAGAATTGAGAGTATTGAAATTAAAAACTTCAAGAATGTCGGCTACGGACATCTTGATTTTGAAAATTCAAAAAAAGGATGCAAGGCAAGCATTCTCGGACTATATGGGCAAAACGGATCCGGGAAAACCGCACTGATTGACGTTTTGGAGCTGCTTCGCCTTTCTCTTTCGGGCAAAGCGATTCCCGCTTACTTTGCGGATTACATCAACGTGGATAGCGAATATGCGACGCTGGTGTATGGCTTCAAGGTAAGCAGTAGCCAAAAGAACTGCGTTTACTCCGTACTCTACGAAATAAACCTCCGCCGAGAGGTCGATCACGCCGAGCATAACACGGATCAGCCATCACTTGAGGATAGTTATAAGGCTGCGTTATCCGATGAGGTGCTTTCCTATTCCTCCGAATTTGAAGGCAAAAAGGTCAGGTTTTCGCCAGTCATTGACACAAGAACAGCTGATGATGTTGTTTTCCTCCCTGCCTCCAAGTATCAGACAATCATCGGCAAAGATAAGGAAGTATTAACAAGCCTCTTGGTTGCGAAGCAGCTTGCACGTACCATGTCACGCTCCTTTGTCTTCTCAAGAGAGCTGCTGAACTCAATCCGCCAGAATTGCAAGGATGAATGCCATCGCTTCCTTATCGAAAGCCTTGTGGACTTTGGAAACTTCCAGCTCTTTGTGATCAACACAACCAACGCCGGTCTTATCAGCATGAATGCCCTGCCGCTTGCCTTCAACTATACCGAAAACGGCAAGATGTCCATCGGTAATATTCTGCTCAAGCTAAATGAGCCGTCTTTGATCCCGGAAAATGCTTTGGAGATCGTCCGCAAGGTTATAAACTGCATGAATGTTGTCTTGCAGCAGCTCGTTCCCGGACTCACGATAAGTATCAAGGACATGGGCACACAGCTTTATCCAAACGGAAGCCCTGGCTGTCGCATCCAGCTTATGTCCAATAAAAACAGCAAGGAAATTCCGTTGCAGTATGAATCTGAGGGTATCAAAAAGCTGATTTCTATCTTGCAGCTTTTGATTGAAATATACAATAAGCCCTCCATGACGGTTGCTATCGACGAGCTGGATTCCGGCGTGTTTGAATATCTGCTTGGCGAGGTGCTGCGCATCATTGCCGAAAAAGGTAAGGGACAGCTTGTCTTCACATCACACAATCTGCGTCCCTTGGAAACGCTGGATAAATGCTTTATTGCCTTTACAACCACGAATCCGCAAAATCGTTATATCCGATTGAGCAACGTGAAGCCAACGAACAACCTTCGTGATTTCTATTATCGGGACATCGTGCTGGGTGAGCAGAGCGAACCTGTGTACGACCTGACAAATAACAGTGAGATTGCGATGGCGTTCAGAGAGGCAGGTAATTCGGATGCCTCGTAAGAAAATTGTGTTTGTCATTGTCGAGGGACAATCTGACGAAGAGGCTCTCGGCGTCCTCTTGAACCGATTCTACGACAACAATGCAGTCTATGTTCACGTTATGCACTGTGACATTACAACCGAGCTTAACACAATGCCAAGCAACATTGTTTCCAAGATCGGCTGTCTTGTTAAGGGCTATGCCGGAAGAATATTCAAACCCGGAGATTTCCGTCAGATTATTCATATCACAGATATGGACGGAGCATTCATTCCAAATGACGCCATTGTGGAGGATCCTGCGGCAGCAAAGCCCATCTACTCTATGACTAAAATCCGTACTCAAAGAAAAGCAGGAATTGAAGATCGCAATCGCCGCAAGAGAGAAAACCTGAACCGACTGTCATCTACAGCTAAGGTCTGGAATATTCCGTATCAGATCTACTATATGTCCTGCAATCTTGATCACGCGCTCTATGGCAAGCTGAACAGCACCGACGAAGAGAAGGAAAACGACTCCTATGCCTTTGCGAAAAGATACAAGGAGAATATCCCCGGATTTATCAAGTTTATCAGCGAATCGGATTTCTCGGTCATGGACAGCTATCCTCAGTCATGGCAGTATATCCGCGAAGGACTGCATTCGCTTGAGCGTCACAGTAACTTTGGACTCTGCTTTCAGGCAGAAGGTGACGATGCAGGAGACAATTCCTGTACAGAAGAATAAAAATTAAACAATTCAATACAGCATAAGCCCCGTTATTGCACTGCGCAAGAGTATAGATCAAGCAGAACAATGACGGGGCTTTTTCTATTTACCAAAATTGGAGGTTGATTAAAAATGCACCCGGCAAATTGCTCTATGGCGCTTGACTTCCTGATGAAGGAAGCGCCTAACCAAGATCACTACGACAGCGGCTATGAAGGCATCTGCCCGGAATGTCGCACCTGTCGCTTTCACCGACCCTTCTGGAAATATCAGTCCTGCGTTTTCGAGGAATGCCCGTACTCCCTTGAAAAGCTCCCCACCAAACGTGCAGAACAGGATGCAGTAAGGGAGCGTTGATCTCATGGCAGTTTTCAGAGTTCCCAAAATGGATAACTTCACAACGATGAGCAATCATCATCTCCGCAACAAAAAGCTATCGTTGAAGGCGGTTGGGCTAATGTCGAAAATTCTCAGTCTTCCCGACGAGTGGGATTATTCTCTCAAGGGTCTTGCCAAGCTCAACACGGACGGCATTGATGGCGTCCGGTCCGCTGTGCAGGAGCTTGAGGACGCCGGTTATATCATCAGGCGTCAACTCCGGGATAAGAACGGCAGAATGGCGCAAAATGAGTACCTTGTCTTCGAGATACCGGAATTGGCAAAACCGGCGTCGAATTTACCGTCATCGGAAAAGCCGATACCGGTAAAACCGTCAACGGCTGAACCGTCATCGGGAAACCCAACGCAAATAAATACTAACCCAGTAATCACTCACCAAGAAAATACTCCCTTGAACAATAATCCATCCATCAATCACTCAGGCACAGAGCGCAGATATGATAGGACAGATAGGATGGAAGAGCGAGAGCAGTACAGAGAAATCATCGAAGAGAATATCGAGTACGAGATTCTGAAAGACCTCCCTGACGGAGATAGGCTCGGTGAAATCATTGAGATTATGCTGGATGCCGTTTGCTCCACTGCTCCCTCCATCCGCATCAACGGCGAGGATATGCCGCAAGAGGTCGTGAAGTCGCGGTTTCTCAAGCTGAACAGCAGTCACATTGAGTACGTATTCCATGCGATGAAGAACTGTCCATCTGACATAAGAAACATCAGAGCGTATCTGCTGACCACGATTTATAACGCTCCGGCAACAATGGACAATTTCTATTCGGCAAAAGCCAATCATGATTTCAATGGTCGGTAAACCGCAAGTAATACGCTGGTGATAATTTATGTCTGAAAGGAGGACAGCACAAATGAAAATCATTCTTCTAGGTCTTCCGCCTTAGCGGTGAACGCCAAATTCAATTCTTGGAAAGGAGGTTCCCATGCAGGACGAAGTAAATACCAAAGTTGTTGCTATTATGATCAAGGGTGGCAAGATCAGTGCGGAAGTGCTGGAAAAGGCTCTCAAGAAGTTCGTGGAAGAAATTGAGAAGGCACAAAAAACAGTCTCTCTGCCCAAGACCTACCGCGGCAAACAGTCCATCAAGCATCTGATGAGTCAGAATGCCGCTATCAGCAACATCGAAGTGACCGCTGGAAATATCAAGTGCTTCCAGCGCACTGCCAACAAATACGGGATTGACTATGCACTCAAGAAGGACACTACAGAAGAGCCGCCTCGCTACATCGTCTTCTTCAAGGGACGCGATGTGGATGTGATGACCGCCGCCTTCAAGGAGTTTTCTGCTAAGACGGTCAAGCAGAAGAAGCAGCCATCCATCCGGCATAAGCTCGATCATGAGAAAACACAGAGCAGGGCACAACACAGGGAGAAAGCCAAAGCCAAGGATCGGTGTATGGAACTGTGAACAAGCCCGATGTGAAGAAGTTCATCCTTCTGAATCTCCCGTATGTCTTTGCCTTCTACTTTGCGGATAAAATTGCCGTCGTGTTTCGCCTCGCTCCCGGCACGGAGTTTATCGACAAGCTGACAAATGGCTTTGCCGCGTTCAGCTCTGCCTTTGCAAATCCTCTGCCCAGTTTTCATCCGGTTGACTTGCTCATTGGTTTGGCGGCAGGAGCTTTCCTTAAGCTGGTAGTTTATGTGAAAGGCAAAAACCGTAAAAAGTTCCGTCAGGGCGAAGAATACGGATCTGCCCGATGGGGCAAGCCGGAGGACATCAGGCCGTATATGGATAATAATTTTGAGAACAATGTCATCCTTACCCAGACCGAAGCGCTGACCATGAACAGCCGTCCGAAGCAGCCTAAGTACGCCCGGAATAAGAACATCATGGTCATTGGCGGTTCAGGTTCCGGCAAAACCCGCTTTTTTGTGAAGCCCAACCTCATGCAGTGCGTCTCGAAGGATTATCCGGTCAGCTTCATAGTCACCGATCCGAAAGGCACACTCTTGGTTGAAACCGGCAGTATGCTTGAGAAAAACGGCTATGTGATCAAGTCGCTGAACACGATTAACTTCAGGAAATCCATGCACTATAATCCCTTTTCGTACATCCGCAGTGAGAAGGACATCCTCAAGCTGGTCAATACAATTATCGCCAACACGAAGGGAGACGGTGATAAATCCGGAGAAGATTTTTGGGTGAAGGCTGAAAAGCTCTACTACACAGCTCTCATCGGTTACATCTGGTACGAGGCACCGGAACACGAGAAAAACTTCACTACCTTGCTCGAAATGATCAATGCCTCGGAAGCCAGAGAGGATGACGAGAACTTCAAAAACCCGGTGGACATCATGTTTGATGAGTTGGAGGCCAGAGACCCGGATCACTTTGCAGTAAAGCAGTACCGTAAATACAAATTAGCGGCTGGCAAAACGGCCAAATCGATCTTGATTAGCTGCGGTGCCAGACTTGCCCCCTTTGACATTGCGGAGCTGCGGGAGCTGATGAGCTGCGATGAGTTGGAGCTGGACACCCTCGGAGACAGAAAAACAGCCCTGTTCGTGATCATCAGTGATACGGATGACACCTTCAATTTTGTCTGTGCCATCATGTATTCGCAGATGTTCAATCTTCTTTGCGACAAGGCAGACGATGTGTACGGAGGCAGACTTCCCGTTCATGTCCGCTGCCTTCTGGATGAGTTTGCAAACATCGGCCAGATACCGAAGTTTGATAAGCTCATCGCCACCATCCGAAGCCGGGAAATCTCGGCAGCAATCATTTTGCAATCTCAGTCCCAGCTCAAGACCATCTACAAGGATGCAGCTGACACAATTGCGGGAAACTGCGACTGCACTCTTTTCCTCGGCGGAAAGGAAAAATCTACCCTGAAAGAACTCAGTGAAGTGCTGGGCAAGGAAACGATTGACCTATACAACACTTCGGAAACCCGTTCCACCAACAATTCCTATGGACTGAACTATCAGAAGGTCGGTAAGGAGTTGATGTCCCAGGATGAAATCGCTGTCATGGACGGCAGCAAATGTATCTTGCAGCTTAGAGGCGTGAGACCTTTTCTCAGTGATAAGTACGATATAACGAAGCATCCAAGATACAAACTGCTGGCTGACTATGATAAGCGAAACGCCTTTGACATCGAGAAATACCGCTCCCACAAGCTGGTGGTCAAGCCCACCGACACCTTTGATCTCTATGATATGGGAGAAATCAAAGAAGATTAAAGCCCCGTAGCTGCACAGCACAGTGAGCCGAGCCTGACGGCATGGTTCAAAGTTCACCGGCGACGTGGCTTCATTTATGCCTATTTTCAAAAAGCTACATAAAAAACAGGAGGAAAAAACTATGTCATTCATTTCTCAGGCAGTCACGGTCCTGCAGACTCTCGTTATCGCCCTCGGTGCTGGTCTTGCCGTGTGGGGCGTGGTCAATCTAATGGAGGGCTACGGTAACGACAATCCCGGTGCGAAAAGCCAGGGCATCAAGCAGCTCATGGCTGGTGGTGGCGTTGTCCTCATCGGCACTACGCTGATCCCTCTGCTCTCGACTCTGTTCTAATCTCAGCTATTCCAGCTAACCGAAAGGTGGTGAAATATTGGGCAGTATCTTAGAAAAAATCACAGAAGCCATCAAGGAAATGCTCATCGGCATGATCGAAAGCAACCTGACCAATATGTTCACCGATGTCAATGAGAAGGTAGGCACGATTGCCGGAGAGGTCGGCAGGACCCCTTCTACATGGAACGGCAGCATCTATGCGATGATTCGGGGACTATCCGAAAGCGTGATAGTCCCCATTGCCGGTATCATCATCACCTTCGTTTTGTGTTACGAGCTGATCTCCATGATCACGGAGAAAAACAATATGCACGACATGGACACTTGGATGTTCTTCAAGTGGTTCTTCAAAGCGGCTGTTGCAATCTACCTCGTGACCAATACCTTTGACATCGTGATGGCAGTATTCGACATCGGACAGTCCGTGGTTGCGGGCGCAGCCGGAGTCATTCACGGCACCACAAACATTGACATTGCCTCGACACTGGACACCATGCGAACGAGTATGGAAGCAATGGGTGTTGGTGAACTGCTCGGTCTTGCCATTGAAACGCTGGTCATCAGCCTATGCCTCAAGATCATGTCTATCCTGATCACAGTCATCCTGTACGGACGAATGATCGAGATTTACTGCACCGTCAGCATTGCGCCGATCCCTATTGCTACGATGAGCAACCGCGAATGGGGCAGCATCGGGACAAATTACCTCAAGGGTCTTTTCGCTCTGGCATTCCAAGGCTTCCTCATCATGATCTGCGTCGGTATCTACGCCGTACTCATCAACAACATGATCATTGCAGCCAACATTCACTCGGCTCTCTTCTCGGTGGCAGCTTACACGGTCATCCTATGCTTCTCGCTGTTCAAGACCGGAAGCCTCTCGAAGTCGTTGTTCAACGCACATTAAGGAGGTCGGGATGAAAAAGTACAGCATCATCTATGCCGATCCGCCTTGGGCGTATCGGACCTATTCAAAGAAAGGACAGGGACGGTCTGCGGAAAGTCATTATCCGACGATGAGCATTGAGGACATCAAGGCTTTACCTGTTGGTGAGCTTGCCGCCAAAGACTGCGCTCTGTTCCTGTGGATCACATTCCCATGTCTTTATGAAGCGCTCGAAGTGCTTGAGGCATGGGGATTTTCATATAAAACCGTCGCTTTCGTATGGGTGAAGCAGAACCGGAAGAACGATGATCTCTTCACCGGCATGGGCTACTGGACCCGTGCAAATGCCGAAATCTGCATTCTTGCCACAAAGGGGCATCCGAGGCGTGTGAACGCCGGTGTCCGTCAGGTCATCCTCAGCCATGTGGAGGAACACAGCAAGAAGCCGGATGAAGCCCGTGAACGCATTGTTCAGCTCATGGGCGAACTTCCACGGATTGAGCTTTTTGCCAGACAGTCCCCGAAGGGATGGGACGTGTGGGGCAACGAAGTGGAAAGCGATGTATCTCTCGGAAAGGAGGTTTCAGAAAATGGCATTCGTACCGGTCCCGAAGGACCTTAACCGTGTAAAAACCAAGGTCATGTTCAACCTGACCAAGCGGCAGATCATCTGCTTTGCTCTGGCTGCTGCGGTCGGTGTTCCCATGTACTTTCTCACCAAGCCCAGCCTCGGCATCTCCACGGCAGCGATGCTGATGGTCGTGATGATGCTTCCGTTCATCTTCTTCGCCCTCTATGAGAAGGACGGGCAACCGGCTGAAAAAATCCTCGGTCATGTGATCAAGTCCATGTTTCTGAGGGACAAGGTGCGTCCCTATCGCACAAACAATCTCTACGCTGCCATCCAGCGCGAAATCAAGGAACAGGAGGAATTGCAGATTGACAAACAGCACCAAAAAGGCAGACACGCCTAAGAAGACCGTGAAAAATGGCAAGGTGTACGGCGATGCTCTTTCCGCTGCGGAAAAGAAGGAAATCGTCCTGCAGAAGAAAAAGGACAAGAAGGCAAAGAAAATCCCCAAGTCCGCCCAGCAGACTATCCCCTATGTGGAGATGTGCCGCGACGGTATCTGCAAGGTGAACAGCCGCCTCTACACCAAGACCATCCGCTATAACGACATCAATTACCAGCTTGCCCAGAACGAGGACAAGACCGCCATCTTTGAGAACTGGTGTGACTTTCTGAACTACTTCGACAGCTCTATTTTTGTTCAGCTCTCCTTCATCAATCAGAGGGTGAACATCAATGAGTTCAAGAAGGCGATCCGCATCCCCGAACAGGACGATGCTTTCAATGACATCCGCGCCGAGTATTCGGATATGCTGCAAACCCAGCTCACCAAAGGCAACAACGGCCTCGTCAAGCGCAAGTACATCACCTTCGGCATTGAGGCTGACTCTCTGCGTACCGCCAAGGCCAAGCTCGACCGAGTGGAGGCAGACATTCTCAACAACTTCAAAACCCTCGGTGTGAAGACCGAGCCGCTGTCCGGCTATGAGCGGCTGAAAGTCCTGCATGATGTGTTCAATATGGACTCCGGCGAACCATTCCGCTTCTCCTTCGATATGGTTGCCCGTACCGGCCTCAGCAGCAAAGACTTCATCGCGCCTACCTCATTCGACTTTCGGGAAGGCAAGTGCTTCAAGATGGGCAAGACCATCGGCGCAGTGAGTTTTTTGCAGATTCTCGCGCCGGAGCTGAATGACCGTATGCTGGCAGACTTTCTCGATATGGACTCCAACATTGCGGTCAATCTTCATATCCGCACCATTGATCAGGCTCAGGCCATCAAGCGCATCAAGTCCAAGATCACCGATCTGGACAAGATGAAGATCGAGGAACAGAAAAAAGCCGTCCGTTCCGGCTACGATATGGACATCATCCCGTCCGATCTTGCCACCTACGGCGGTGAGGCCAAGCGTCTGTTGCAGGATCTCCAGACGCGAAACGAGAGAATGTTCCTCGTGACCATCCTCATTATGAATACAGCGCCCAACCGTCAGAAGCTCGAAAACGCTGTCTTCCAGACGGCATCCATTGCACAGAAATACAACTGTGCGCTCAAGCGTCTGGACTTCCAGCAGGAAGAAGGGCTGATGTCCTCGCTCCCCATCGGCCTGAACCAGATCGAGATTGAGCGTGGGCTGACCACTTCCAGTACAGCGGTTTTCGTCCCGTTTACCACGCAGGAGCTTTTTCAGGGCGGCGAGGCTCTGTATTACGGTCTGAACGCGCTTTCCAACAACATGATCATGGTGGACAGGAAGAAATTGAAGAACCCCAATGGGCTTATCCTCGGTACTCCCGGCAGCGGCAAGTCCTTCTCGGCAAAGCGCGAGATGACCAATGCCTTCCTGATCACCGAGGATGACATCATCGTGTGCGACCCCGAGGCTGAGTATTATCCCCTCGTGCAGAAGCTCGGCGGTCAGGTTATCCGCATTTCGCCCATCAGTACCGACTACATCAATCCGCTGGACATCAATGTCAACTACTCCGAAGAGGAAAATCCGCTGACCTTGAAGTCCGACTTCATCCTCTCCATGTGTGAGCTGATTGTCGGCGGCAAGGACGGCTTGCAGCCGGTTGAAAAGACCATCATTGACCGAAGCGTCCGCATGGTCTATCAGGACTACCTTGCCGATCCCAAACCGGAGAAAATGCCCATTCTGGAAGACCTCTACAACATTCTGCGCAACCAAAAAGAGCCGGAGGCACAGCGCATCGCAACTGCGCTGGAAATCTATGTTCACGGCTCTCTGAATGTCTTCAATCACAGAACGAATGTGGATGTCAACAACCGCTTCGTCTGCTACGACATCAAGGAGCTGGGCAAACAGCTCAAGAAGCTGGGTATGCTGGTTGTTCAGGATCAGGTGTGGAACCGCGTCACAATCAACCGCGCCCAGCATAAGGCCACTCGGTACTACATGGACGAGTTCCATCTGCTGCTGAAAGAGGAACAGACCGCCGCATACAGCGTGGAAATCTGGAAGCGGTTTCGTAAGTGGGGCGGCATCCCGACTGGTATCACGCAGAATGTGAAGGATCTTCTGGCTTCTCGTGAGGTTGAGAATATCTTCGAGAACTCGGATTTTGTCTACCTTCTGAATCAGGCTTCGGGAGACAGAAAAATCCTCAGTGAAGCTCTGAATATCTCTCCCAGCCAGCAGAACTACATCACCAACTCCAACGCCGGTGAGGGGCTGATCTTCTACGGCTCCACCATCGTTCCTTTCAAGGATGATTTCCCGAAGGACACCCAGCTTTACCGCATCATGACTACCAAGCTCGAAGAAACGGCTTGATTACAAGGAGGATTTTGAATATGGATAAGAACTACAACATCAACATGGATAACAAGCGCGTTATGGAAGAGTTCACTGAGGCGTTCGGTGATGCTGCCGTCGAGATGACCTTCCGCGAGGTTGTGAAGGGCATGGACAGCTTCTTTGGCCTGATGGGTATGACCATCGAGCTGGTCAATCTCATCCGTAAGGAGGAAGAGCTGAAAAAGCACCATCGGGCGTACCTCCATGTCAGAGCCGAGATCGAAAAGCGGGCTGATGCCGTCACGGAGTTTATCGCCGGTATCGTGGACGATCTGAACGCGAAGGAGCATTTCTACCATGTGTCCGCTGAGGGCGCGTTTCCCTTTGCCGAGGCTGAGGGCGTGAACGAGGCCGAAGCCGTCACCATTTCTAAGGATAAGTACGATCTCATGATTGAGGATCTGCTGATAATGGCTGAGCTGCTGGGCATGGTTGCGAATATGCGTTCCAATGATGTACGCGCCATTCAGGAGTTCGGCAAGTTTGTTCCTGCCTTTGCCGAGTTTGAAAAGAACCGCCTGCGCCTGTACCGCGAGGCTGCGAAGGAAGCCGAGGACATTCTGAACCGTTGGGAGGGTGAGATCGACGAGCACGATGAGCCGGACGAGTTCTTCTCCGACTAAAAACTGCCCACCATTAGGCGATGAGCCAATCACGGTGAGCAGTTTGCTTTGAGATGAATTAGAGAAGCGTGTCATCCAACAGAAAGTCGATGACGCTGATATTGAGGATGCCGTTGTCATCGTACCAACGCTTGCGAATGTCATGGCGCACAATAATTTTCGGGAATGAATCACCTGTCAGCGCAAAAGGCTTGTTCTCGGTGATTGTCTTTTCCTCCGTTTCCAAAGCGTAGGCGGACTGAATGTAGGTCTTCTTGCCACCGGAGGCTGCAATGAAGTCGATTTCCCTTGCAACCTGAGTAACCTTTCCCTTGGCATTCTTCTCATTGCCGTAGACGATACCGATGTCAACGGAGCATTCACGGATCAGCAGTTCATTGTAAATGATATTCTCCATGATATGCGTCATTTCCTGCTGGCGGAAGCCGATACGGGCATTTCTCAGCCCAATATCCTCACAGTAGTATTTGTTGGGGTAGTCAAAATAGCTTTTGCCCTTGACATCCCAGCGTTTACACTCGGAAAACAGAAACGAGTCTGCCAGATGATCCATATAGGCTTTCACGGTGTTCAGGGCAACCACATTTTCGCCGCTGCGTTTCTGCATGGTGTTGATGGTGGCTGCGACCTTCGTCGGATTGGTCAGAGAACCGATGGACGAACACAGCAGATCAAGAATAGCAGACAGCACATCCTCGCGCTTGATCTTCTTCCGTTCAACGATGTCCTTCAGATAAACCTCTGAAAAAAGCGATTTCAGATAAGCCATCTTTGCAGCATCGGTGGGACGGGACAGAACCAGCGGCATACCGCCGTAGAAAGCAAAATCATCAAAAGCGTCCTGCTTATAACCGCCAACGGCTGAATAATACTCGGCAAAGGAAAGCGGATGCACACGGATCTCATCACTGCGCCCCCGGAACTCGGTCAGTATATCGGAGGACAGCATTTTGGAGTTGCTGCCGGTCACATAAATGTCCAGATTGGGCAGGGACTTCAAATCGTTGAGTGCATCATAGAAGGTGATCTTCTTTCCGTCGGGATTGTAGGGATTCGGAACTTCATCGGACATCTGAATCTCGTCTACAAAGAGATAGTATTGGTCTGCGCTGTGTTCCACAATTCCCCGAACATGAGATGCAAGCTCCAAAGGATTGCGATAACGAATATCACGGGTCAAGTCCAACTCAAAGGATAGAATGTGATCTTCGGCAACTCCCTCACTCAGAAGGTATCTCCCAAATAGATTGTGAAGCAAATAGGACTTGCCGCATCTGCGAATACCGGTGATCACCTTTACCTGACCATCCCACATAAAGGAGATGATTTTCTTCAAATAACGATCTCGTTTTATTTCCATACCTCAACCTCTGTTGAAAACTTACCAGTATTATCGTGCTACTTTTCAATGGAGATTATACACCGAAGCGGCAGAAAAATCAACGAGCTTGCTGAAATGTTTACAAGTAAACCTGCGAACATTTCAATAGAACGAAAAGTTAGGAGGTAAATTGCCATTCAACTTGACATCATTCATACCGGTGACTGCCTCGAAGTCCTGAAAACGCTGCCTGGCGAGAGCGTCCATTGCTGCGTCACATCCCCTCCGTACTACGCGCTACGCGACTACGGCATGAAGGAACAAATCGGCAGAGAGGCCACACCGAAGGAATATATCTCGCGCCTTGCCGAAGTTTTTACCGAAGTCAGGCGCGTTCTGCGTTCTGACGGAACGCTTTGGCTCAACATTGCCGACACCTATGCCGGGAAAGGCAGTCAGGGTGATTTCGTTGGCTCCGGGAATCCCAAGGGCAGGAACAATCAGGCTGTGGCTCTCAACTATAAGGTTGAGGGTTACAAGCCGAAGGATATGATCGGCATTCCGTGGATGCTGGCCTTTGCCCTCCGGGACAGCGGTTGGTACCTTCGGAACGACATCATCTGGATGAAGGAAAATCCCATGCCGGAAAGCTGCAAGGATCGCTGTTCCCGCTGCTATGAGCATATTTTCCTGCTGTCCAAAAGCCGCAAGTATTTCTTTGACGCCAAGGCGATCTCTGAGCCGATTGCTTCGGCAACGGCTGAACGGCTCAAGCGCGGTATGAAAGGCGGCAGCAAATATGGTAAGCCCGTCCCCGGCCAGCCCCAGACTCAGACCATCAACCGGCCCCGTGAACATGGTGAGATCACCGACAGCATGATCAACCCCATGCGCAACAAGCGGGATGTGTGGGTGGTCAATACGGTTCCTTTCAAGGGCGGTCACTATGCTGCCTATCCCCCGAAGCTGGTTGAACCGTGCCTGCTGGCCGGTTGTCCCGAAGGCGGAATTGTTCTCGACCCCTTCTTCGGGACCGGCACAACCGGTATGGTCGCAAGGCAGATGGGGCGGCACTTCATCGGCATTGAGCTGAACCCTGAGTATGCAGAACTCGCTAAATCGCGGATCGGAGGTGAAATTTGATGAAAAAGGAACAATTGAAGCCCAAGGACAAGGTTGTCGTGAGAATGAAGCGGGATGGTGCAAAGCAGGAAAACCTGACGGAAGTAACACCCGCGAAAATCACAAAGAGCTCTGAAGACGCCCAGCTCGTACAGTCTCATGAAACCGAAGCTCCTGCATCCCCGAAAAAACCGAAGAAGCATCCGCAAGCCCGCCCGGAGGATGTTCACCCGAAGCAGGAGGCACAGATGCCTCCGGCCAGTGACAACAAATCCGCAGATCAACCTCAGCCTGATGCTGCCGAAAAGGAGCAGCCAAAGCCGGAAGAGTACAAGCCCGGTGAGCTGCCGGTCAGTGACGGCTCTTCTCACATACCCGTTGCCCCGGAAGAACATCGTGCCGTTCCTGCTGATCCTGCAAGTGTGGTTGTGGCAACCGCCATTACGAGCAGCGTTCGCAAAGCCAAAGTCGTTAAAGCTGTAGACGGGCAAGGCATTCTGAACAAGGCATCCGATACAGCCGCCAAAAAACCTGCCACGAATGCTCCGGCTCCCACTAAGAAAATTCAGCGTCTCGAAAAGAAGGCGGAACAGGCGCATGAGCGGCTGGACACTACCCGCGAAAGCCTTCCCACCAAGAAGGTTCTCAAGAAGGAACGCGTTTTCGACGAAGCAACCGGCAAAGGCAAAACCCGTCTTCACTTTGAGGATGAGATCAAGCCTCCGAAGCAGCCGAGTAAGCTCCAATTCGAAACGAAAAAGACGGTAAACAAGGTTGGAGACTCCCTTGCTGCCGTCGTTCACGGCAAAATCCACGAGGCCGAGCAGGACAACTCTGCGGTAGAAGCTGCGCACAAGACCGAAATTCTTGCGGAATCCGCTGCCCGTCATTACAGTCATCACAGGCAGAATCAGGCAAACAAGCCCTATGAGAAGATGTCCAAGCTGGAACATGAGGCTGAAATTGCCGACACGAAGCTGCACTATGAAAAGACCCGGCAGGATCATCCTGAGATGAAAAAGCAGCGGAACATGAACAGGCACTATCAGAAGCAGCAGATCAAGCATGAGTACGCGGCGGCTCGAAAGGCCGGAACGCAGACTGCCGGATCCGCGACTGCCTCCACGACCAAGAAGGCCGGTGAGAAAGCTGCCGATAAGGTGAAAGAGTTCTTCTCCAAGAACAAGAAATATTTTATCTGGTTCGGTGTGGGGCTGGGCATCTTTGTTCTGCTTGCTGCCGGTGTCAGCTCATGCACTGCGATGTTTTCCTCTACCGGTCAGGCGGTGATCGCTTCCTCCTATCTCAGCGAGGATGCTGCCATGCTGGGGGCTGAAGAACAGTATTGCCGTATGGAGGCAGAGCTGCAAGCGAAGCTGGATAATTACGAGGCCACCCACGATTATGACGAGTATCACTTCGATCTGGATGACATTGAGCATGACCCCTATGTCCTGATCTCCATTCTCTCTGCCCTTCATGAAGGCGAATGGACGCTCTCCGAGGTTCAGGGGACGCTCGATATGCTCTTTGAGAAGCAGTACATCCTCACCGAAGAGGTCATCGTCGAAACCCGATACCGGACGGAAACCCGGACCGGCACGAGGACGGTCACAGACCCGGACACCGGTGAAAGCTATGAAGAGGAATATGAGTACACCGTTCAGGTCCCGTATTCTTATTACATCTGCAATGTGACGCTGGAAAACTTCAATCTCAGCCATGTCCCCGTTTACATTATGGGACAGGACGAGCTATCCATGTACGCCACCTATATGTCGGTGCTGGGCAACCGGGAGGATCTGTTCCCGTCATCCGATTATGTGGACAAATATGTCACCAACCCTCCCGGCGATTATGAGGTTCCTGCGGAGTATCTGAGGGATGAGCGGTTTGCGACACTGCTTGCGGAGGCGGAAAAATACCTGGGCTATCCCTATGTGTGGGGCGGCTCCAACCCCGAAACCTCCTTTGACTGCTCCGGTTTTGTCTCCTATGTCATGACCAACAGCGGACTTGTAAATACTGGACGGCTGGGTGCGCAGGGGCTATACAACATCTGCACACCGGTTTCAAAGGCTGACGCAAAGCCCGGTGATCTCATCTTCTTCAAAGGAACCTACGACACCCCCGGCGTGTCCCATGTGGGCATTTATGTCGGTGACAATGTGATGCTGCACTGCGGCGATCCCATCCAGTACACATCCATCAGCTCTTCCTACTGGCAGTCTCACTTCTTTGCCTTTGGAAGACCGCCCTATTAAGCGAAAGGAGTTTTCTATGAATCCCAAATATCAGAAGGTCTGCGCTGAGATTGCGAAGGCCGAAAAGAAAATCGAGGACCTTCAGGCGCAGCTCAAGGAGCTGTATGATCGGAAAACCGAGATGGAAAACCTCGAAATCATCAACACTGTCCGCGCTATGGTTATGGACAAGGATCAGATCATGTCCTTCCTGTCTGCGATGAAAACCGGCAGCGCGGCCATCCCTGAAATCACTGAGACGGAGGTATCTGAGAATGAGTAAGAGAAAAGGAATCCGTGTGCTTTCCATGCTGGCGCTCTGCGCTGTGCTGGTTTGCAGCTTCTCCCTGACCGCCTTTGCCTATGCGGATGATACCGAGCAGAATCTTCCCGTGACCGAGGCCACGCAGCCGGAGGAAATGCCGGAAACGGAGCCGCCCGCAGAGACGCTTCCCGAAGGGGAGCCGATTGACGATGAGGGCAACGCCTCCACCCGCGATCTGCTGTATGACAAAGCCACCAACAAGCAGTTCATCACCATTCAGACGAAAAACGGCAACACCTTCTATATCGTGATCGACTACGATGCGCCCATCAACGAGGAAGAGGAACAGTATCAGACTTACTTCCTGAACATGGTGGACGAAAGCGATCTGCTTGCCCTGATGGATGAGGACTCCGTGGCCGCGCTGACCACCTGTACCTGTGCCGATAAATGCGATGCCGGTAAGGTCAACACTTCCTGCCCTGTCTGCAAAACCAATATGAGTGAATGCACCGGAACTGTTCCTGAGTCGGAAGCTTCTGATGATGAACCGGAGCCTGTAGTGGATGAGAAGCCACAGAAGAACAGTAATACAGGCATGATCATTGTCATCATTGCCGTGGTCTGTATCGGCGGTGCGGGCTATTACTACATCAAGTTCGTTCGCGGCAAGAAACAGAAGGACAAGGATATGGACTTCTTTGACGATGAAGGCTACGAGGAAGAGCCGTATATCAACGAGGATGAGGAAGCGGAAGGGTAAAACACGTTTTTCTAAAAAAAAAGAAAATGCCCGCCACAGCTAACCCCTGTGACGGGCAAACTCTTTAATTCCATTCCTCTGTCAATAGGAAATCACGGATGTTGCGGTGCTTGATACCATTTCTGCTCATGTCGAACTCATCCAGAGAAACAACATATTTCGGGTAATTATCGCGGATGTTATCATACGCTCCGAACTCACGCCGGACAGTTTCATCGGAAGCCAGCAGATAGGCAACCTGAACATATAGCTTCTCTCCGCTCTTGTCGCATACAAAGTCAATCTCCTTGTCTCCGATTCTGCCGACTGTAACTTTGTAACCCCGACGCAGCAGCTCCAGATACACGATGTTCTCCAAAATGAGGCTAATGTCACGCATATTGCCGCCGAAAACAGCCTCTCGAATGCCATGATCGGCAATGTAATACTTTTCATTGGATGCAAGAATCTGCTTTCCCTGCAGGTCCTCGCGCTTGACCTGATAGAACAAATATGCGTCGCAGCAGTACTTGATGTAGTTCAGGATTGTCTCCGGTGCAACGGTTCTCTTCTCGTTTTTGAGGAACTTCGCCAGAGAAGTTGCGGAGAAGGTCGTACCCACATTTGCAATCACATAAGCAATGATTCGTTCCAACAAGTCCACATCGCGGATCTTGTTCCGTTTCACAATGTCCTTGAGCTGAACAGAGTTGAACAGATCGTGAAGGTACAGTTTTGAAGGAACATCCTCGTAGCGGATATTTGCAAGGTACGGCATACCGCCGGATAAAAGGTACTTTTGAAAGCATCTTTGAACCGGTTCGTCAGGTGCGATTGGACGGTACAGTTCCAGAAATTCTGCGAAGGAGAACGGATAAATGATGAACTCCACATAGCGTCCGCCGAGATAGGTGGAAAGCTCACCGGACAGTAGCTTTGCGTTTGAACCGGTGATATAGATGTCACAATCGAGCGATACGCGCAGGGAGTTGATACACTTCTCCCAGCCTTCAACCTCTTGAATCTCATCAAAGAACAGATAAACCTTGCCGGGAACATCCGCAGCTCTATTTGTAATCTCATCATGCAGAGCCTTTGCGGTTTGCAAATGAGCGTAATTCAAATCCTCAAAGTTGATAGAAATGAACTGAGCAGGATTGACACCGGACTCCACAAGTTCATCTTTGATCAACTCCAACATGACCGATTTACCGCACCGGCGAATACCGGTCATAACCTTTATAAGCTCCGTCCCGATAAACGGACGGATACGCCTCATATACATTTCTCGTTTAATCATGATAATCAGCCTCCTTATCTATGGTCTAACATAGTATAACACATTTGCGGCTGAAATTCAACGATGTATTCATAATTTTATAAGTTATATTTGATAAATTCTAAAATTTATCAAATTCCGACAGTTACGAAGAAAAACATATAAGGAGGTTCACTGATTGATTTTAGTCATCGCTGAGAAACCGAGTGTAGCACAGTCCATTGCCAAGGTGCTGGGTGCGGCATCCCGCAGGGACGGCTATCTCGAAGGAAACAACTACATCGTATCATGGTGTGTCGGACATCTCGTGGAACTTGCGGACGCGAGTTCCTATGATGAGCGGTATTTCAAGTGGAGATACGAGGATCTGCCCATTGTGCCGGAGGAATGGCTGTATGAGGTTCCGAAGGACAAAGCACAGCAGTTCAAGGTGCTGCGTGATCTGATGAAGGATAAGCGCATCACCGAACTGGTATGCGCCACCGATGCAGGGCGCGAGGGTGAGCTGATCTTCCGGCTGGTCTACAACAAGGCCGGTTGCACTAAGCCCTTCAAACGCCTCTGGATCAGCTCTCTTGAAGATTCGGCCATCCGTGAGGGATTCGCTCATCTGCGTGACAGCAGTGAGTTCGACAAACTCTATGAAGCTGCTCTCTGCCGGTCAAAGGCTGACTGGATTGTGGGCATCAATGACACCCGGCTGTTTACCACGCTTTATCACGAAAAGCTGGTGGTTGGCCGTGTCCAGACCCCAACACTGGCAATGCTGGCAGAGCGCGACGGGAAAATCAGCACATTCAAGAAAGAGAAATACTTCAATGTCCATGTGAGCGACGGAAAGGTCACCGCTGATATGGAGAAGGTCAAAACCGAAGATGAGGCAAAGACGATTGCGGCGGCTTGTGACAAGAAACAAGCAGTCGTTTCTTCTGTCAAGCGCGAGACAAAGACGGTCAATCCCCCGAGGCTCTACGATTTAACCACCTTGCAGAGGGAAGCCAACCGGCATTACGGCTTCACAGCACAGCAGACCCTCGATCTGGTGCAGTCCCTCTACGAAAAGAAGCTGCTGACCTATCCCCGCACCGACAGTCAGTTCATCACGGATGACATGGAAAGCACTGTCCGTCAGGTCATCGGAATTGTGTGCCGGAAGGTGCCGAGTTTCGACGGTCTGAGCCATGATCCCGACGTCCGGCGTATCACAGACAATGCGAAGGTCACGGATCACCATGCCATCATCCCGACAGTGCAGTTTGAAAAGCAGGACATTTTTGCATTGCCGGAATCGGAGCAGAAAATCCTCCGGCTGGTTGCCATGCGGCTGCTGTCTGCCACCGGAGAGAAGCACATCTATGATGAAACCTCTGTGACGCTCTCCTGCGAAGGCTTTGCGTTCAGCGCAAAGGGAAAAAACATTGTGCAGGAGGGTTGGAAAGCGGTTGAGCAGCGATTCAAGGCTGCGCTCAAGAGTAAGGAGAAGGACGAGCCGGAGAAGACGCTTCCTGCCGTCTGCGAGGGGGATGTTCTCGATGCCGTATCCGCCAGCGTAACCGAGCATTTTACAGCCCCTCCGAAACAGTACACCGAAGATACGCTGCTTTCTGCGATGGAGACTGCCGGAAATGAAGCGTTTGATGATGATACCGAGAAAAAGGGTCTCGGCACTCCTGCCACCCGCGCCGGTGTCATTGAGAAGCTGGTCAAAAGCGGCTATGCCGAGCGCAAGGGAAAATCCATCGTGCCTACCAAGGATGGCCTGAACCTCGTATGTGTTCTGCCGGAACAGATCACTTCACCTGCCATGACTGCGGAATGGGAAAATACCCTGATGCAGATTGAGCGCGGTCAGGCCGATGGGGACAAGTTCCTCGCCGGGATCGTGGATATGACTGCCTCGCTGGTCAAGGCGTACCCTTTCCTCTCCGATGCTGAGGCAACCCGCTTTAACACCGGGAAGGAAGTTATCGGCAAATGTCCCCGCTGCGGCTCTCCTGTCTATGTGGGCAAAGGCAACTATTACTGTTCCAGCAAAGCGTGTTCCTTCTGTCTGTGGGAGGACAACAAGTTCTTTTCCAGCAAGAAAAAGAAGCTGACCAAGAAGATTGCCAAGGAGCTGCTGGACAAGGGCTGGTGCCGGGTGACAGGGCTTTACACCCCGAAGCGGCCCCAGCTCTATGACGCGATCATCCGGCTGGATGATACCGGCGGCAAATATGTCAGCTTCAAAATGGAGTTTGAAAAATAAGGAGGTTAGAAATGGCCGAAAGCAAAAGCACCCAGCAAGTCCGCGAGATCACAGACAAGCTGGAACAGGGCATCAAGGAGCTGTTTGAATCGGAGCGGTTCAAGGAATATCTCCGCACGATGTCCAAGTTTTATCACTATTCATTCAGCAACACCCTTCTCATCGCCATGCAGAAACCGGAGGCCACCTATGTTGCCGGATATACCTCATGGCAGCGCAACTTTGACCGTCAGGTCATGAAGGGAGAGAAAGGCATCAAGATACTCGCTCCTGCGCCCTACAAGGCAAAGGAAGAGCGTGAAAAGATTGATCCTTCCACGCAGAAGCCGGTGCTGGATGCAGACGGAAAAACTGTCACGGAGACTGTGGAGGTTATGCGTCCCGCATTCAAGGTGGTGAGTGTCTTTGACATCTCCCAGACCGACGGCAAGGAGCTTCCTGACATCATTGTAGATGAGCTTTCCGGCAGCGTGGAGAACTACGCTGCCTTTTTTGAAGCTCTGAAACAGGAATCGCCCGTCCCCATCACTTTTGAGGATATTCCCGGCGCCGCAAAGGGCTACTTTTCTCCGATAGAGAACCGGATCGCCATTCAGGAAGGCATGAGCGAAATCCAGACCATCAAGACGGCGATCCATGAAATTGCCCATGCGAAGCTCCACTCTATTGATCGTCCTGAGCCGGAACCCACATGGAAAATTGTCATGATCAGCGATGGCGGCACCAAACGGGACTTTCTCTCAGGCTTTGCCTCAGAGGCAGAAGCAAATGCGGCTGCTGAACACGAAGGATGGCGTTTCGTTGATGAAAACCGTTTTGAGTGGCGGCTTGAGGTTGAGGAAGATACCTCTGCCGCTCAGGATATGCGGAAGGATCGCCATACCAAAGAGGTTGAAGCCGAAAGTGTAGCCTACACCGTCTGTCAGCGGTACGGCATTGAGACTTCGGATTATTCCTTCGGCTACATCGCCGGCTGGTCCTCCGGCAAGGAGACTATGGAGCTGAAAGGCTCACTGGAAACCATCCGCAAGACCGCAGCCGAGATGATTGACAGCATTGACGCCAAGCTCAAGGTGCTGCTGGCGGAGAAAGCCCAGACTGCGACGCAGGAAGCAGATACTCCCGTCAAGGAGCCGGAAATGGTTTCTTCTCTGCACGATGCCGGAATCCCCGTTTACACTGAAACGTCGGATCATGCTCATGCAGCCGGGGAAATAGATGTTTACAGGCTTTCCCTCCAGGCAAATATGGCTTGCAAAGACGTCATTGAGCAGACGATCAGCGAGTATTACGGCAATAACCGCCTTGCTGCCGAATCTGCGGTCACGAGCGTTCTCGAAAGGTTCTCACCGGAACGAGTGCAATATGTTCTGGCAAACACTATCCAGCACAAGGATTTGGACGGGAGGATCTCACAGAAAGCAAAGGCGTGGGCAAAGGACATTCCTGTTTGTCCGGAGCAATCTGTCTGGTTCATCGTAAATAAGGCACATCCCTGTTTGACTAATCTCTTTATCGCCGAGTTCATGCGGCAGATGGATGCGAGGGAGTGCGAACAGGAAGCCAACGCCCAGCCGCAGAACCCGGAGGTTGCAGCATGGGATCACGACGAGATTGTCTCTGTTGAGAAAACCGTTATGGAAATCAAGGCACCAACCACAGAGCAGCCGCAGGAGGCCGCAGCTCCGAAGCACCGCCTCACGCCGGAGGAAAAGCAGATCAGGGATGCTGTTATGGACACCCTCAAGGCACAGATCGCCCATAACAACGACGGAATGCTCTCCACCTATCGGTCATCGGAGCAGTCCTTCCGTGTCATGGCTCGGAACGGAGTCAAGATTGAGGGTAATACGGTTACGCAGAACGGGGAGCCGCTGTTTGCGATTCACCGCCGTCATTCGGCCAAGAAAACACAAGGCTGCTATCGTGAGCTGATACCTACGCTTGAGTATATCCGGCAGGAGAAAGAGCAAGAAAAGCCCTCGATCCGTGATCAGCTCAAGGCTGCGGCCAAGTCTAAGCCGGAAAAGAAAACTCCGGCCAAGGCCAAATCGCACGACATGGGATTGGAGTGATGCCGATGAAGTTTGAAGACATTGACCTGATTGCTGCCTTGCAGCAGATCACCGCCATTCATACAGAGAACTACAAGGAGGACTTAGAGCTTGACCGAAAGGTCCTTCAAAAACTGGCAGTTTCCGATTCTTCCGAAGACAAGCATCTTCTCTGGATGTCCCGCCCCAGCGGAACCTACCTTCTGCGGGAACGGGAGGTCTACATCGAAGATACCTTCGAGAATAAGACCTGGGAGTTTTACCATGATCAAACCAGCGATCCCATATTGGCTTATGCGCTTGAGATCACCGGGACGAGGGATGGTACAGTCATCGGGAATATGGTGGAGCTGGATTATGAAGCTCATGTAGAGCGTATGAAGCAGCTCACCGTTGATGTCGATAGAGCAGCCGTGACCTTCAGCGATGACAGCACCTATTATCTCCCGTTCAAGTCATACCGAAGAGAAGCCGCCGAGCTGGAAGGGACACACGGAAAAATCCGTTCGGTTGGCTTCCTGCCGGAGAACGAACAGGAGCTTGCCATGATTCTGCGGCGGGAACGGTTCAAGGCAAGCTATCATGCGCAGCCCGGAAACATCGACGAGCATATCCATCAGCTTGCAGTCCGTCATGGGAAGGCGGAGGAAGTCTTGGCTGTACTGCCTCTTGCAGCGCAGACCGCCTACAACGAGGTCAAGGAGGCGCACCCGGATTCCATCGTCTGTTTTGCCCAGAACGGCTATTTTGAGATTTACGGAGAAGATGCCAAGAAAGCGGCTCCGATCCTTGGCTCAAAGCTGTTGATAAAGGAGCTTGAAGGCTGCGCAAGGTAGCTGTGACCGGCTTCCGTCAGGAGCAGTGGGTAGCCAAGGCGAAAAAGCTGTGGGAACACGGAAATGATGTTTTCCTGACCCAGACCGGCGCAGACGGCAAGCAGGAAGTGGCAAAGGATCTCCGGGCCGAGGACTTCATCCCTGTTGGCATGGTCATGGGAATGGACGGAAAGACGGTTCGGATTGAAAGCGTTGACTTTGCGGCAAATGATGTCCGGCTTACGGACATCACCGATCCAAAGATGCCCCAGACCATTCACGAGATGCCCGCTGTCGTTCGCATTTATGCGGAGGAAGCACCCGCTGAAAACCTTTGGGCTGCACTTGACCGGAGAAAAGAGCCTGAAAAATCGCAGCATTCCGTCCTTGCCAAGCTCAAACAGTGCAAGGCGGATGCCGGAAAGGATGCTCCCAAACCGAAGCTCGACAAGAAACCAAAATCTAGAGAAATGGAGATTTGATATGCCTTTCAATGTGGAAGAAACCAATCTGATGTGCTGCTTCGACACTTCCAGCCGGGGCAAGCTCATCGCGGAGATGAAGAAGCTCCCTCTGAACGAGCTGGACGAAGAGATGGAAGAGCTTATTTTCAAAACTGTCCAGAAGCTCGAAGCAATGTCTGACGCTGAGTTCGACGCGCTCTATATTGCGCCGGATAGCATGATCAATGACTGAAAGGAGGATGCCTATGCCTGTTATGGATGACAGTTTCCAAGCGTTTGTCACCAGCCTCGGCAAGTACAACGAGGGGGAGCTGGTCGGTGAATGGGTAAAGTTCCCGACAACCGAGGAAGAGATGCAGAAGATTTTTGAACGAATCGGGATCGGGTCGAAGGATGAGTTCGGCCATGTGTACAAAGAATGGTTTATCACCGATTATGAGTGTCTCATCTATGGGGTTCAGAATCTGCTCGGTGAGTATGAAAGCCTCGATAAGCTGAACTACCTTGCCTCTCTGCTGGACGAGATGCCGAAGCATGATCTGGAAAAGTTCGTTGCAATCATGGAGAGCGGCTGCGATGAAGTCAGCGACATTGATGACCTTATCAATCTGACCTATAATCTGGATCGCTACGACTTTTTCCCCGGTATCAAGGACTATGACGATCTTGGTCGTTTTTACTTTGAGGAAGGCGGCTACAATGAAGACAATCGGTTCGGCAGCTTCGTGGACTACATTGATTTTGAACAGTACGGTGAGGACTGTGCTGTCAATGAGAACGGCACCATGACCGACGCCGGGTATATCCGTGAAACCGGGGACAGTTGGAACCGCTTCTTTGACGGAACGCTGGATGACATCCCTGATGAGTACCGCATCACCGGTGGCGGCGATGAGCTGGAAGACAACGGGAAAATCGTTGTCGTGGTTGTTGAGCCGGGAAAGGAACCGCGCATTGAAGAGATCGATTCCGGTCTGGAGTCCCTGCAAGGCATGGTTGGCGGCTATATTCAGGCAATCTATCCCTACGACGATCCGGTTGCTCTGATCTGCAATGAGGAAGGCAAGCTCGAAGGTCTGCCGCTGAACCGCGCTCTGCGTGACGAAGACGGTGACATCTACGACATTGTTTCCGGTACATTTCTTGTTGTCGGCCTGACCGAAGACAACTTCGGCTCTCTCTCCGGCGAGCTGGCAATCAAGTTCTCGCAGGAGTTCAAGCAGCCGGAGTCTTTTGCCAAGCTGGGAGACAAGATTGTCGTTATTCCCATGATCTCCGAAGAACAGCAGAAGCAGGAAGCCAAGGAACAGAAGGATTTTGAGGTCAACAGGGACACTTCCGGTCTGGCTGTTTCCGGCCATGTGGGAACATGGCACACCATTGACCACATGGAGGTTGACGGCCACACCTTTTTCCTGATGGAGCATGATACCTACGGCGATGAAGCCGCCTGTCTTATCGTGGATGAACACGGCAAGCTCTCTCTGAGCGATGTTTATGACGGCTTCGATGAACACACGGTTGATCTTCTCCGTCAGGAGGTCATGACCGTTGACCGGATGCCGGATCCTTCTATCACGACTGACGAAATGAAAGACTACGGCTACGCATGGGGCGGTATGCTCCCCATGCGGGAGGAAGCTGCCGCCGAGGTCCTGAAAACCTGTTCTGTCTACCGGCTGTACGGTGATAACACCGAGGGACTGGTTCTGGACGCAAAAGAAATCCACGATCATGCTGCAAAAGGTGGTATCTTCGGTGTGGAGAAGGTTGAGTGGAAGGCTGCGCTGGAACGGGAGAACTACCTGAAAGCCGCCGAGATGTCCACCGAGGATGATTACGGCATGATTGACGGGATCATCAACAACGGCCCGAAGGAAACAGAAGCCAAGACCCCTGATAGGAGCGAAAAGTCCTCTATCATGGACAGGCTCAAGGCTGCAAAGTCCGAGCCGCATGAGGATAAGCCCAAGCCCCACAAGGAGCGGAAACCGGAGCATGACCTATGAGCAGGAGCCAGAAGTGGAAGCTCGAATGGGCATTCTTTCTTGATACGGACGGGAGACGCAAGTACAACGATGTCTGCCGTCGGTGTGTGCATGACTGCAAGCAAAGCTTTCGGGTGATCATCGTCAGTTGCCCCGCCTACAAGTCGAAGCGTTCCAGAGTAGACAGATAACTGCTTTTGTGTCGAAATAAAGGTTGAGAATCAAGGTTATTTCGCTCTGTAAGCGGCGTAGAAAAATGTTCCTGTATGTTTTTCTTGCTCTGTTGGCAAGCGTGAAAATGTCAGGATAAAGGTCGACTTTGCGTCTTTGTATAATCTGTGAAGAGCCTCAGCCGATGCCCGCTTGGGTGTCGGCTGAGGCTCTTTTTCTGCTCATTTGGTCTTGCTCAGAAAATTAGAATTGCTGGAAACGGGTTGTGAAATCCGGCGACAGGTACAGTTGTTTTTTGTAATGACTTGGTTTTTATTTCTATATTTTATTTCACCATGAGGATTAATATATTCTTCGACCTCGTTTGCTAAATACGCGTTTACCATTGCTTTGTTGCTGAAATACATACAAATGTGCAATATTACCTCGTCCACCTTGAGCAAATACGCTCGATGCAATCTGCTTTGAATTCATCGGATTTGTTGTAGCAAACACATTGAGCCGGTGAACTCTTTTCTTCTGGCGAACAGTACTGTTTACGGCATCAATAAGATTTTGACTAAAATGTCGATTACATGTTCCGTCATACCTGCTTACTCTAATGGTATGAAGATTGCGCTTTTCTTTAGGAATTTGAGAATCTGAAATCTCATAAGTGTCCTCTATGATGAGATTGATTTCGTTATTTCCCGCATCTACGTTCTTCGTTATAATCTTACATTCTTTTTCCTCAGAAACAGGAGGATAATCATCTAAATCAAGCGGATATTCAGAAAAAGTTCCTCTAATCACGAGCTTAAATTGTGTGGAAATAGGCACGAGTATTAAATTGCATTTCTTTATTCCAAGCATTTGGGCACTGAACCAATACCACATATATGTATAATCGTGATAAGTGGAATTCTTGTTCATTATATATTCAGCGTTCCAATTCCTGACGGCAATCAATGCCATAACAAATAGCAGAACAGAAATTGCAGGGTTTCCATAGGATAATGCAAGATGCCACAGCACATTATCCGGAGAAGTATCTGTATTGTTTAACCACGCTTCAAACAATCTATTAAAATCAATTATCCACGGGAGCAGACAGGCTGCAACAAGGAATACGAGTTGCATTAGCTGTCTCATATTGCTTTTAAAAAACGCCCTTATTCGTCCCTTCATTTTCCGTATCCTCTCTCTCGTAAACTCCGTCTGAATTTTTGGGGCATTCGTAACATTCAGTTATGCTGCCGTCAAGGAAATCCCCAACCCAAACTTTCCATTCTCGAATGCCTACAATGATAAAAAATATATACTGGCATCCTGTGGTATCCATCTGAAGAGAGGCGTTCCAATCCTCCCAATCTATGCCGGACGGGTCTGGAACAGCTTGTGGGTGAGTGTGCCATGCGCCCATATAAAAACTTTTCCGTTGTTGAGCTTTCGCAAGAAATACTTTGTGGCGTGGATCTTTCATATTGAATCGAATGCGGTTCTTCTCATCCTTTGTGAATGGGGATGAAACTGCTTCTAATGAAATATTTCCAGTTTCCTTGTGTTGATATCCGACAATATACCCTCCGCTTTCAGGCTTGTGTGCCTCATCCTGTACCCATTTTTCCATTTCTTCAATCACAGGAGTTAGTATATCTACGACCTTGCCGTTAGGTAAAATCAGTTTCACACATCTGTTTTTGATTCCTATTTCCACAGCAACCGCATGCCTCCATTGGGAACTTTATTTGTGACCTGCCAATCGCAACAGGCGATATGTCAAATATGGCACTATCCTCTATTTCATGATTCTGAATAGCATTTACAATTTCAAGCAGTGCGGCAGTTGTTCTTAATACTGTAGCCGTTCCATAAGTCGCCCGTGTTCCACCGCATCCGTTGTGAATAATTAGGTCATCCATAGGCTGTAAATAATGATTTGCTCTGTTGTTTACAAGCGTTCCTGCCTCGTCCGTATAAAGACACTCAAAACAACCCGTCTTCTGATAGTCCACCACTAGGATGTGACTGGAAGCGCCTCCTGCTTCTAACCACGCATAGATGACAGGAATTGAACAAGATTTTTTTTCAAAAACTCTATTAAACTTTAGCTGTTCATCACTATTGCCGACCGTTACAATGATCATATCGCATTCCTTTGTCTCTTTTTCAAGGGACTTATCATCCATATCTTTGCTCACGGATTCTACTTGAATTTCGGGGTGTAATATCCGCAATAATAGTGAAATATGGTCAGCCTTGTTTGCACCAATTCCAAATCCAGCATACGCCCATCTAAGAATATTTGCATCTTCAAGCTTATCTGCATCATAAATTTTTATTTTCGATGCCCCATTTTTTGCGAGTTCAAAAGCTACATAGCTACCTAATGACCCCGCACCGATAAGGAGTATCTTCTTATTTAATATCCCAATATCGTTGCCAATTTGCTCACAAAGGTAATGGTAATCTTTTCTGTGAGTATATAGTGCATCAACCTTAACAACATCATTCACAAGCTTATCAAGTAATGTTCCTCCGGCGTTGTTCTTGAACCTTACTCGTACCGCAAAATAAGCATGGAATGCTTTTATCCCAAACACCACAATGATGTTCTGTGTTGTTGAGGTTATTGAAGAAATCAACCGGAAGGTATCATCATTAATATGATTGATTTGCTTTCCGTAGACAATATTGCGAATCTCTTCAGATGTCCAGTTAAAGCCCGTATGCGGTGGAATGATGCCCCGATAATCAGATATCGGTATATAATAGGCAGCAGCTTCTATATGGTGTACCCATTCGCGTTCACCATGTTTGTTTCTATTATCAATGTCATTGAGAAATAACCCTCTCTCCACAAGACGAACAGTTTTTTTATCATAATAAGAGTCCATCTCCAAAAACGCTTCGTCATTCGATATATATACATGATGGTCATTCTCATTGGCTGCACTGCAATTCCAATAAAACATAAACTCTTTTTGAAATTCAGTTTCTTGTTGGACTGCATTCATCGACAGCAATTCAATCAGGCGATCTACAGCGTCAATGATCTTTTCTACAAAAGAGCTTAGGGAATTGACAACACTCTCATGCTCATAAAGACACACCCATCTGTATTTCCCATCAGGAATATCTGACACACCAGAAATATTCCGCTCATAGAGCATGATATGGGGATAATCCAGGCCATCATCATTGTAGAGATATACAGATGCTTTCGATGCGGGATCATTCTCGTCTGGTATTAGAAATAGGAACTGTTTCCCTCTGAGAGAAATAACAAAATCTCCAGTTTGCAGTTCTTTCAATACCGTGATTTCTTTGTAAGATTCTAAAATAGCTTTTGCTACTGATAGATTATCCAAAACTATGCTCCCGTCTGCTTTGTGCAGCTAACGCAACAGCAGCCTTTGCAGGAACAGCAAATTCTGTCCCCACCACTTTCTGTACATATTCCGCTGCATCGTGATCTGATTCCACATTCACTGCATTGGTGAGATTATCAACTGCTTTTGACAATCTCTTATAGAATGTGACCATGTATGTATTGCTACTATCCTTCATTTTTTTGAAGACATCGGAATATGGGGCAACTGGCAAATTTCTTCTAATAGAGGCTGAAGCTATCTCTCCCTGCCAATCTATTGAAACACTGAACTTATCTTTTATAGCCTTCATAGTTTTCTGGAACGCAAGCAAATCATCATCCCCATCAGAGCCTGTTTGTGCCACAAAGCAATCACATGCAAGCAATGTCAGGCCAATACTTGGTGGCACTTCATGATCGCTACTAGAGCCAGCATATTTTTCATTTTTCCACTTTTTAAGATAGCAAATGATGCGACGCAGCTGCGCATTTCCATTGATTCTGCTGCACAAATAATCATTGAGACCCTCTGGATCTGCTTCTTCCCACGAGTAAGTGCTGCTATATATCTTGCCGCGAGCCAAATAAGTAAAAGAGCCATCTTTTGCGTAAAGCGGCAAATCAATATGTAGACACTCAACACCTTTATCAAAATATGACGCTCTTACGCACGGCTCCTTAATGCTCACTGTTCTGGCCGGGATTGTGATCGCATCCTTTAAGTAGCCTTTAACTGTTCGAGGGTCATCATTTTCGCTTGTATCCAAAGGAATAAGAACTGCTACATCGCGGTCTACGATATCGTCCTTGATTGTAGTATGATATTTATAGCTTCCCTGATCAATCATATGAATATCGCTGCTGTTTAAAGTTATCCCATGATCTGCAAAAATTCCCGGAAGTTTTGATCGAATGTCTTCTTCAAGAACCTCGCGTTTTTCCTTGAGAACATGCGATTCCGAATCAATTCTGATGGCCTTATAAAAATCAGAAAACTCTTTTTTTAACTTCATAGTATCCTCCTCATTCAACTCCAAGTGCCTTAAATACAGCATCTTCTGCGCTGCTGTAGAAAATGAGATTGAAACATCCTATCAAATCGGCAGGAACCGTTCCGAGGTCAGCCGCAGAGGTTATGGGAAGAAGCACCTTCTTCGCTCCGCTGTCGAGGCAGACTTGAAGAGCGTTTGCAAGTTCGTCAACCTTTATCATCGTTCCAGCTATGCTGATTTCACCTAATACAGCCAGACTGCTAATCGTTGGTTTGCCGAGTGCAATAGACGCGAGAGCAATCAGGGTAGGTAGAGCAAGTTTATCGGTCATGCCAATACCCTGCAAATCCTGATAGTTGACGATATAGTCCTTCGTTGTCGTGCTAATAGAGCCACTGATGCGGTTAGAGTTGGCTTTCAGATAATTGAACGCGGTATTTGTAGCTTCTTTGCTCTTTGTCTCTGAACCGATACCGGTACGCTCGAACTTGCCATTACCGGGCAGCATTTGAGACTCAAGACGAAATACGCCAACCATACCGGATTTACCCCGAGAGATGGTATAGACCTGCCCCGGATTACACATACCCTCTGGGATGAGCTTACCGCCGCCTTTCTCCGGTACGCTGACATAGTATTCCTCGAAGGTTTCAACATCAATGTAGGAGAAGTTGACATCGTAGAACTCCATGCCACCCAGTTTCTTGAGCTGTTCCTTTACGCGCCGCCTCATTTCAAGAGCAAACTTAACAATCTCTTCAAGCTGATCCTTTGTAAACTCTCCGTCAGGGTACAAGAGCTTGATAAAGCCGCCGATCATCTTTCTTACGGCAATCGTATCGCGCTGGTTAAGGTTTTTGCCAAGACGGAAATATTTGTCTAAGGCATCTCCGTACTGCTCTTTACGAAGTTCACGAATGAACTCTGCAAGATAATCAGTGATGAAGCCGTAGTCATTTGTAAAATGCTCCGGTCGAAACTTCGGAATCTCCCATCCGGGAATGTAGCAGTGCATACGGTCAAGAAATGCGGTGTCTGTTCCCATTTCCGGGGGGAATGGATCAAATAAGCTGGATGTTTTCAGCAGAACATCGACGCTCTGATTGATGTTGCCGACAAAAACCATAGAAGCACTTGCAGCCTTCTCTTCCTTGCCACGAGCAAAAGAGCCGGATGCCATATAGTCTTTCATAATCTGGATGCCATCTTTATCCTTGAAGTTGATACCGGCAACCTCATCAAAAGCAACACAGTCCCAAAGTCCTACGAGTCCAACAGTTTTTCTTCCCATATTGTAGAACAGATTTGCAACCGTTGTCTGTCCACCGGAGACAAGAATACTGTTCGGAGAAATCTCCTTGAAAATATGAGACTTACCGGTACTTCTCGGCCCCAATTCACAGAGGTTGAAGTTGTTCTCGACAAGAGGCAGCATACGAGCCAGAAGTAGCCATCTTTCACGATTGTTGAACTTATCCGGTTCCATACCAATGGAGCGAAGCAATACCTTGATCCACTCTTCCTGCGTGAAGGCTTTGCGTCCTTGTTTAAGCTCATCAATGTCCACATGGGGCATTTGAATCGGTGTCAATTTGTGAATTAGGATGGGAGAGCGACGCTTATCTTCTTCCACATATTCATATTCAAGCTGAACAATGCACCAGATACCGCCACAGAGCAGTCGATCAAACTTAGTCGGGTATTCTTCCGAAATGGGAATAGCTTTGATGCCGAGGTTAGAAAACTCAGCCTCATAGCTGTCAGATTTTATATTGAGATTAACCGTAATTTTGTCGATGACGGTATAGCTGCCACGCTGCCGAAGAACAGAGAGGATCTTCTGCGCTTCGTCAGGGCGGACATAGTTTTCTGCCAGAATGCGTTTTACATTGTTCACGCCAGCTTCGATAATGTCAGGATCATCAGAGACGCAATACTGACCAAGCAAGAACTCAAGGACATAGACCGGTACATTTGCACCTTCCTTGATCTTCTTAGTGAGGTCTTTACGGACAATTCTACCGTCAAACACCTGACGCAACTTGCTATTGATCGTTGTATTCGCATCTTCTGTGGCGTTTGCTTCGATATAATCATTCATCCCGAAAACCTCCTTTACAGATCAAAGCCGAAATCATCAGCAAAAGCAATGTCGATGTGGAACTCAATTTCTTCCGGTACATCGGTATCGTTGGCAATGATCAGGCGATAAATCTTGTTTTTGTCGTATGCACCGGCTTTGAGATTGAATCGAACGCGGAATACGCGCTCAGAAGCATTGGTGCTGGTGCGATCTGCGATGATGGTCTGACGGTCACTGATGACCAAGCCTTCATCATCTGTCATATAGACTGAGTATGGGCAAGGCTGTACCTTGTCTCCAATAGGCTGTCTCTGGAAGAAATCCAAAGAGAACAGCAGATTAGATACCTTGCGGCTCTCACTAAGCAGTTTCAACTCTGCGTTAGAAACCTCAACATACTTCTTGCTTGTGGTACGGAGATTTTTGAATGTGATAACGGGGACAACTATTTCCTGCAAGCTCACGCCACCGTGAATATAGTTTTCGCCACCACCGGAAATATTGATACGGGTGGAATCCTGCGGCGTGAAACCCTTTATGGGCGTACCGCCGAACTCACCGGCAAGCTGCACCGGAATAAGATAATCTGCCGAGGCATCCGGCGCGGTGATGGCGTATCGTCTTCCCACCTCATAGACTTCACCGGAGAATGCGCTTTTCGCAACTTTTTCTCCTTCGCTGAGAGGACTATATGTATAGAGGAAACCGTGATCGGCGGCGATGAAAACATCAGTGCCTTGCATATCGTTGATGACAATACGGAGAATGTTTGAGAGTTCCTGCATTGCATCCTCACAAGCCTCGAAGACTTTCTTCTCAGTGGGTGCTTTATCACCGATAGCATCAATCGTGTTGTGGTAGATGTAAACTACTTCTTTGCCGCTTACAAGCTCTCTACGCTCAGAGCGTTTCATATTCAGTACATCTGAATACTGAACAGCTACACTGCTCGGATTGCTTGCACACAAAACCTTTTCTCTCTCTGCGGTGGATCTTGTGGGCATACCCTCAACCAGAACATCCATGTTCTCATTTACTGAGAGTTTTCTACCCGGCAGAAGAGATGCCATACCAAACTTTGTGATTGACGGGAATATCGCCTGAACAGCATCGAGCTTTGCAGTACCTTTGGTTGTGCGGATAATGGTATCGCACAACTCTGCTGCTACCTCATATCTGAGCGCATCGGATATGATAACGAAAGCACGAGAGTTCTTTCCAGCAAGATGTCTGACATAGTGAGAGTGGAAGTCTCGCTGCTTGGCAATCTCTGAAACATAGCCCAGTGAGGCAAGGTTATCTGCGATTGCATTTGTCCAGCAGCCGGTCAGCTCCTTGAGATACCAATTCTGATACAAAGCCTCTACATAATCTGCCGCGTGTTTCAGTTTATCCTCCAACAAGGTATTGCTATCCTTGAGAGAGCAGCCGAAGGCATAATGGAAATGACGGTAGAAGCTATCCATCTCATAAGCCTTTTCGGTATAGAGGTTCCATATTGCTTTAGGCTCAACAATGTGGAATCCGGCAGCATTATCCTGATAGAACTCCTGCATCTTGGCAATATAGTAGAGGCAGTCATAGTAATACCGGAATTGCTCGATCCAGCCGGAAGTACGGCGATTTTCAGCCGTCTTGAGCATGAGATCGGTCTTGACCACGTGATCTGCTGCTTCGGAGAAGAAGCGTTTCAGAATAGTTTCGTGGATGGACGGGAAGATGTCGGCAGTCAACAGCGTCTCAATATCTTGTTTTTCAAAACGGGATGGTAACTGTAATTCTTGCTCAACACTCCGGCAAATCTCCCATAGTGAAGAGTTGTCCTCATGATTTCTCCACTCATGAACGATGCTGTAACAGTACGCCTTATTGGAATCGGAAATAAAGCGTTCAAGTCCCTTGAGAACGCTTGTATTCATCGTCTGAGCAAGGGCAGTAAGCAAAACATGAGAGGCAAAGAAGCCCAGCGGTTTTTCTTCCTCGTAAATATAGCCGGTGTACTTGCGAACAAGCTGCCAGAAAGCATCAATGTTGCCGAACTTTTTAATGTTGTTCAGAGCCGCATTGTTTTCCTCGTCCAGACCTGAAGCAAGAACAGCGATGAAGACATCTTGTGCAGAGCCACCATTCAAACCGGCAAGGACAGCCATGATGTCAATATGGAGCTGCAAAGGTGTCTGGTATTCGCGCCCGATTTTGCGAAGTTTCTGACGGCGTTCCTTACTTTCGAGGAACTTGCCGTATAGCTTCACGGTCTTGCGCATAGCCGGACTTGCAGCTATGTTAAGCTCACTCATCTGCATGGAGATAAAGTCAGCCCTATATTCTTCACTAAATAGCTCAATATCTCTCAGCCAGTCATCCTGCGGTTGAGAGTACGAAAAGGGATTGTAGATAAGATAATTGCTCGTGAGGTCATCATGCAGCAGCAGTTTTTTCACGGCAAAATTATTTGTGCCGGTGAGTTTGATGATCTTAACATCGGGGATCACAAGTTCGTCCAGCATTGCCTCAAACTCACGATCCTCGTCATGCCAAAACACAATACGGCGCTTGTAAAACTCCGGCAATGGGGCGGCAAATCGTTCTCGGAGTGAAAATTGTATAGATTCAGTGGACATGGAGTTTCGCCTCCTTAACGCAAATTATAGTGCATTCTACAATTAGAGCAGAATCGGTCTCTTGCCATAGCCCCTTTTACAATCGGAAACAGTTTACCTTCTTTCTGGTAACACGCTGGACAATAATAAATTGTCTTCCCTGCGTCTGCTTCTGACTTGCGAATTAGTAAGCCGCTTTCCAACATTTCAACATCATCACCGTGTGATTCGGGAGTTTCATCGGTGGGAACAACTATTTCTTTAACCTCTCGGATAAAGCGATCTCGCTTTTGCTCCCAAATAATATCTGCTTTTCGAGTCAAGCCGAACTCTTCAATCAATTTTGCATACAACTGATTGAGCTTGTCTTTAACCTCAACCTCATCGTTATCAAGCTTAATTGCAATGGCTTGACTGTTTACTACACCAGCCATCTCTCCAAAGCCAAAACCCGGAAGGAGCAATGATGAATATTCAGTCTTCAACGCCCACGCCGCACCCATCTCGTTGAGACTGACTGCGCTCTGGTAATAATTCTTGGAGTGTATGAAAAATACATGAAGATCATACAAGAGAAATTGATTTCTTAGGTAATCAAAAATATTGGTGTCAATCGGGATGTCATATCCGGGTAGCGAGCTGCAAAAGACCTGAGTCTGATCAAGCCCCATTCCGTCAAGCAGTTCGACAAGTTTTGAAACATACGCTTTGTCTCTACTTGAATGGCTGATAAAGATTTTAGGTACTTTTTCTTCTTGCGTAGTTTGTCTCCCAGCGTCAGCATAGTATTTATCAAGATTATCCCTAATAGCAAGCAGTTTGCCCTTCAATGTATCGAAGTATCGCCGGTCATTCCACCCATTATAGTTTTCCTGAGCTACTTCCAAAGCTCCGACTACGAATTTGTCTCCGGTACGATCAACAATGTCTTGGAGTTCCATCTGTACACGCTGAATCCACTGTGCAAACTCAGGAATATCGTAAATCTCATCCACTGATGGGACACAAAGGCCCGGCAAAGAAGGAGAACGGTGAAATTTTGACTCTATGGCATCAATTTGATCTATAAGGTAAATGAGATCGTCCTTCATATTCACTTCTCCTTTACTTAATCTTCGCCAGCACGTCGGCAAACAGCTCGTAGTTGTGCTTTACGCCATCATCAAGGTCGATCTGGATGTTCTGGTCGGCAAGGTGATGGATTTTTTCTTCGTATTTCTGGATTTCAAGAGCCTGCTCCTGAATCTTCTTCTGCTGCTTGGTCAGTTTCACGCGCTCGGATGCGCTTGCGTGGTCAATAGCGTCTGCAAGGTGCATGAGCTGAGTGCGGTAACGCTCCTGCTGCTCGTGAACATAGTCGGTACGCATACGGGCAAGGAGGTCACTCTGATAACGGTGCATATAGATCAGAGCCTTGAAGCCGTTCTTCTTGCCGCTATCGAAGAGCCAATAAATAGGACGCTTCTGATAGATTTTCAGGTGGTCGGCATAGAAGTCATTGATGAAGTAGCTGCGGATCACTTCACGAGGCGTACCCTTGCCGCCGAGAGCGTCAGCGATGAACTTGAGGTTCTCTTCCAGCGTCTCACTGCCGTAGACGGTTTCTACCCACTTCACAAAGCGTCCGGTGATGTCATCATCGAAGTAGTCATCGTCGCAGATCGGGATGATATTGTCCTTGTCGGGAATGATGGTGCTGTACTTAGAGGCATTCCATTCTCCACCGGCATAGGCAAGCCCTGGCACATCCAGAGAGTAGCGTCCGAACATACAGCCAACAGCATAGGAGATCAACGAGACGATTTCGTCCCGCATGGTGCGGACATAGTTGCTGCCCTTCATGCTCTCCGGTACATCATCCTTGCTGTCGAACACGCGATGCACGGTAATGTCCTTGTCTGCCACGTCCGGCGTCAGCTCATCCTGCAATCCGTAAATGTCAATGAAAATGCGGTTGAGTTCTTCTTCGTTCTTTTTTAGTTGCTGGAAACGGTCTTCACATTCCTGTTTCCAATGTTCGTAGTGCCATCTTATGCGTCCGATCTTCTCCATTCGGGATGTGGCAAACTGAGAATCCCTCTGTTCGCACAAAGCCTGTGCAGACGGTGCAAGCGGATTCCGCTTGAAATCCCAAGAAACTTCGGAAGAATCCCAATCTATCGTGGACTCGTCAATATTTGAAGAAACCAGCCCTCGAATAGTATCAGTCTCAACTCCATAGTCAACAATCGGGAGTCTTCCAATATCACCAGCTTGAAAGTTGATTGTAGGTGCTAAAATCTTGAGGATTTCAAGGGCTATCTTGGAATTGCAAAAGCCGAGAAGGATAAGCAATTCCTGCTTTTCTATAAAAAAGGACATACCGGCTATATCGGAAAGATTATTCTCTTTGTACCTAAATGCAGGTTGTCCGGAAGTAACAAGTGACCACGAGGCAGACGGCTTAAATTTCAGCTCAAGAGGATAGTCCTGCACATTGCGTTTATCCGCCTTAGCATGATTGAAGATTTCATCGCCTTCATTTTGCCAATTTACGATCCAGTCGTTATTTCCGTACCATTTTCTAAACTCGCCACCTTTATTATAAGGGAACCATTTTGCACCTGACGATGAGGCTTCTTTCCAATCGCTCGCAGTCTTATTAAATCCTTGAAGGATTACCTCCCACCAAAGACGAACAAACCGCCCATTTTCACCGGTTTTCATTCCGTTACGGGCAAGTGCAATATCGCCCAGCGATTTTCCTGTTGCAAACGCACTGAGCAATCCTTCGCTCACCCAGTATGCCACCGGATAACCGGGGATTTGGGAGAAGTTGGACTGGTCTGCCGCATAGCGATTCTCACCTGCAAGGAACATATCTTCTTTTCCCTGTTGCGAGGTCGGTTCGATCAGGCGGCAATACTCGCCCTTATAGTCCGCAATATGGCTTTTGCGAATGACGAACGATGTGGTCTGCACCACTTCACCGCCGATCTCTTCAAACGCTCTTGCGCCAAGGTGTGCCATATTGACAATATCAACCGTCAGCAGCTTTGCCCGCAGCTTTTCAAAGCTGGATAAGAACATCCACGAGTGCTGCGTGATCATCGCCTGATAGCCGATCTTCTTAGTCATTTGTCCGCAGCGTTCGATAAACACGGCAAACAGGTCTGCCTTGCTGTCCGGGAAGTTCTTCTTCACATAGTCGTTGACTTTCACCCCGGCGTTGCTGACTGCCATATACGGTGGATTCGTAACAACAACCTCGTACTTCTGAGCCATGACCTCCGCTACCTGAATCAGCGGCAGGATGCTGTTCATCACAATCTCGCGGAACATACTGATATCGCCCCGTACTTTCTCCACTCTGGCATAGAGGGTAGCAAAGTCTACCTGAGAGATGTTCAGGATAGAGCCGTATTCCTTCGCATCACGCAGCTCGTCCACCAGAGTTCCGAAGTCCTTTTCGAGCTTTGGATCATTGTTGGTGAAGTAATCAATGGTATTGCGATCCAGCCCGTTGCTCTCAACAATCGCATAAACATGAGGCTGGATGCCGCGAGAGAAGATACGGCGGTCATACTGACGCGCCTTCATCATAACAGCAAAATAGGCAAGCTGCGCAGCACGATCATCAATGTCCAGACCGTAAAGGTTATTCTCAAGAATGCTCTGAGCAGCGTCACGCTGGCTATAACCGTTTGCCTCGTAAATCTGCATCAGCACATCGAAGGCATAGACAAGGATATGTCCGCTGCCCATACAAGGATCAATCACCTTGATTTCCTTCACATCCAGATTGGCATACTCTCTCTGAATCTCGTCGAGCTGCTGTCTGACTTCTTCTGTCTGTTCAGCCTCCGGCAAGTAATATTTCCAGCCCATCTGTTCTGCGATGGTTTTCTCGTTGGCGATTCTCTTAGCCTCGGACTCTTCCCATGTCATTTCATCTGCGCCGCGTCCGTCAGCAAAGATGCCTTCATTCTTGCGTTTGTCGATGAAGATTCTACCCAAGCTGTTTTCTACCATGTAGCGGACAATCCAGTCAGGGGTGAAAAGCTGAGTGGCAGAGGGAATGCGCTCTTTTGTGATCTTCACATTCTTCTTGAGCAGTGCAAAGGTATCATCCTTGAGTTCAGAGTTGTAATACTGATACAGCCAACCGATGATCTGCACCTGATCCGTCCAATCCTCTTCGGGAATGTCCGTGACCATGTGACCGAGAATGCTGTCCTGTTTCAAGATGTTGTTCGGCAGCAGCAATTCGGTAAAGCCGCCCATGCGCTCAAACATTTGAGGCAGAGAGGCATTCAAAGCGTTGCACTGCGTCAGCAGCAGATAACGGTAGAGGTCTTCCGTCTGATTTTTTTCAATATACTCAGCAACCTTCTCCGTGTTCAGGCCGGGTAAATCCAAATGCAGAACATCGTTCAGGATTTCAGGCTTGAACGCACCGGTGCTGTCAGAGAATACACGAATGTGGGATGGCAGATAGTTATTGACCTCCATGAAACGCAGAGCAATAAAGCGGTTGAACCATGTGTAGGCAACCTCTTCCATCACTTGCGTATATCCCTTAGAACGGATCTGCTCGACAAGCTCCTTGCGCTGCCGCTGCTCATCCGTTGTCAAAGCGCGTCCACCTACGGTCACGGCGTTTTGTTCGCCGTAACCGTCTTTGGTAATTCCGTATTGATAAGCTCTTTGTGATACCTGAGCGATCAGCTCAGTACGCGCCCATATCGCAAATCGCTGTATTGCGGATTTGTTCATTGCTCAGTCTCCTTTAGTTGATCTGAATACCGTCACAATTTTCCAGCGTCTTCATCAGCTTCTCGCGGATGCCTTCGACATATTTGTCGATGTCTTCCTGAGATTGCAGACGCTTCACAGAGCAAAGGTCATAACGACGGACAGAAGTAATTCTCTGAGGTTTGGGTGCAACACCGCCGGACTGTCCCGCCTTCACGGGATCGGGTGTCTGGCGAGACGCTGCCATCAGCTCCATACGACGGCAAATGTTGTCCTTGTAGTTGAGGAGCTGCGTGATCATAGCGTCCAGCTCAGTGAGAGAGGATGCCTCCTTCGCAGCGTCACGCTTTCCAACGAAGTAGTCATCAGCCTGACGAAGAAGAGAGGTAGCATCACCACGAGCCTCGGTTGCAAGCTGGTGAACATCCTGCATACACTGACGGATGTTCTCGGCAACCTCATCCTTCTTGATGTCCAGCAGACCGGCATAAGCAGCTTTCACCTTGCTGATCAGCTCAGGCAGCTCACCGATGCGGTCATAAGGCTTCGGCATGGAGAGGATGCTTGCAATGGTGTGGAACACATCCAGAGCTTCTGCATCAGTCGCAAAGTAGTCGCGTTCCTTATTCACGCGATCCATCTGACGCCGAGCATCATCATAAACGGGACGCTGAGACTTGAAGAAAAGTTCAACACCTTCCAAGTCCTCTACGGAATCCAGAAGGTCATCTTGTCTCTGCACCATGCGCTTGAGCAGTGCAACATTGTCCTTGCGCTGGCTCAGGACATCGGTCATGAGGTCACGGGCTTTGGTGACAAGCTCCTTCTCAGGGTATCTGAACTGAGCGTAGGCATCGTCAAGGAGTTTCTGATAATGCTCCTGCTTTCGAGTGAAGGTGTCCAGCACAAAGCGGATCAGACCATCCTCATCAGAGGGGATGTCCATGGCACCGAGATAATCACGCAGGAAATTGATGCTCTTACGCATAAGCTGTTCGTCAGGGGCAATTCTGCGAGTGACAACAGCCTTGTCGATTTCGGATTTTCTGCGCAGATAGTCTACAAGTCTGCGCTCGTCCTTGCCAACGATTGCTCCACCGTATTTGATGGAGATTTTCTGCTGAGAAATGAGACGGGCAACCAAAGCTGCAATGTCGATCTCGCGCCAGCCATACGGAATTGCGCCGTATCTGCGCTGCACATCGCCCATAGATGTACTCAGCATCTTGGCGTTCTGCAATTCGAGCCACTGACTGATCTCGTTCAGCGCATCCTCGTTGTTGGCACCCAGACCGGCAAAAGCGATGGTTTCTCCGTCTGTGCCATTCAGGATAGCAAGGATGTCTGCGTCGCTCTCGACGAACTTGTTGACCATGTTGAGCTTGGAATAAACACTCTCTACCAGACCGTTCAGAGCTGCGTCCAGTTTGTCCTTTGCGCTGCCGGTCTTGATGTCCATGATCTCACCATGAACAACAACCTTTGCGCCGACAATGGCTTTCTCAATATAGCCACGCGCCCTTTCCTCAAGCATACGAGCTTGCTGCTGACGCTTACGGATGATGTCCTGAATGCTTTCGGGGAGCTGAGAAACATTCCGCTGCTTTACATACTTGCGGATCTTCATGGCTTGCTCAAGTTCCTCGAAATAAGGTGTCTCATTGGAGAGAACAACGATGGCTTCATTGTTCACCTGAGAATCCATAACGAGACGCTGATCCGGTGCGCCGTAGTAGTCACTTGCTACGGTAACAACTCTCAGACGCATTCCACCGGAGGCAGAGCCATTCAGGGTTTCATCAATATACTGATCATAGGCAAAGTCGTATTTTCCATACTTAAACTTTTTGGAAGGATAGATTTCTCCGAACACGGTCTGAGCAATGCTTGTGATGACTTGCGCACTGTCCACGACGGTGTTGCGGATGTCAATAGCGATGTCCTGCTCTTCGTCAGTCAGGAAGGCATAAGTATCGCCATTGCGAGAGATATAGTTCTGAGACAACAGTCTCTCAAGGGACTCAGTGACAGATGCTCTCAGGGCGATCTTGTCAGTGCGGATGTCCTCGATCATGAGAATTGCAATGTTGTCGATATTGGCTTTAATGTCCTCAATATAGCGGACCAGGTACAGCAGTTTCAGAACGCTTACATCCTGCTGCTCAAGTCCATCGTGATTATCTGCGGCAGTCTGGCAGCGATCAATCACTCGACGGATTGCGCTTTCAAGGAAGGTGTGAACCGTATCATAGAAAAGATGGAAAGGAACAAGTGCATTTTCGTCCTTTTCCTGCACCTTCTGAGCTGCCTCTTGGAAACCGGACAGCATAGAACGCTCACCACCAGAAAGGTGTTTGCCGGAGTTACCGTGTTTGCGGATCTCAGCGAGTACCTTCTGGATGATGATAAACTGATACGGCACGAACGGGAAGGTTGAAGCAAATTCTGCGCTGTCAGAGAAGCCCTTGATGTCCAGCACCGGATTATTAAAGGTGTAGAGGTTTTTGAGGACTGCGTGTTCCTTGTCGTAAACCATTCGGAGAAGTTGATCTGCTGCTTCGGTCTTTGCAAGGACTCTCTTCTTGATAACTTCATCAACGGAGGAAGAAGAAAGGCTCAGGCGAGTATTAAAGCGTCCCTGAATCTTGGAGAAGTCATCGCCGGTGATATGGACAACACTGTCAATCGCTTCTTGGCTTGTGACCATAACCCAGACCTTGCCACGGCAGCGAGTACCGATCTCTTCTACGAGGGATTGCAGGTTGATCATCAAATCGCCATCGTCACCGATGTACTGACCAACTTCGTCCACCATGAACAGAAGACGGAAGTCCTTGCCCTTGCCGTCAACATATTCCTGAATATCTGCAACGAGCTGCGCGATGCTCAGTTCGTTAGTTTCCTCGCCGTTAAACCAATTTCGGGCAGCTTGTTCACTCATACCGAGAACAGACTGCATAACCACAACGATGTCATCCTCAAAGAAGGCAAAAGAGTCGCGTGTTTCTACCCACGGTGCGCCATTGACTTCCTCGAAGGCAGCGCGGAATTGAGCAGTCTTACCTTGCCTTTCGATGAAGCGTTCCAGCTTTGCGATCTTTAAGTCATCGCCGTAAAAGCCGCAATGATTATAGAACATCTTCGCAAAGACGCGCAGAACAGCGGTCTTATCTTTGGTGATGGGACCTTCAATATCAATATTGAAAAGGATGGACTCAGTCGGAACAGAGACGCATTTTACCGCAGTTGCATACATCATGGGATCATCGAACTTGTCAGCAAAATAGTCCATTGCCTTTTTGCCGCATACCTCCTGATTTGCCAGAAGATACGACAGCATTTTCAGGAAGTGAGATTTACCACTTCCGAAGAAGCCGGAAATCCAAACACCGATCTTGTCGGTGGGATAGTCGATTGCTTTTGAGTAGTTATCGAAAAAGGTACGGAAATGTCTACGCAGCTCCCTCGTAATTATGTATTCACTCAGTTCTTGTTGGAGGCTGCTTTCATCGTTCTGCGCAACCTTGATAACACCGTTAATGTCTCTGTTTATGTCCTTTTGGAACATATTCTGTATTTTCATTTTGCTACCTCCGTCACAGCAGATTGAATGCCCGATAATAGTGACCATCTAAGAACTCGTCGAACAAACTTAGCGTCTGCCCATTGAATGTTCCCGGATAAAACATCACGATGGGGATGTCCTCGAAGAGATGCTGCATACTGTCGAGCATCTTGTGAGAACGCATGAAAGGATGGATTTTCCCGATGCCGGTCATGAATAGAACATCTTGTCCTTTGACATGAGGCGCATAGTCCATCTTTGCCAGCAGAGCCTCTGGTGTAGCGATCTTCTGCAACTGATTAAGCAGGTATTCCTTGCCGCGCTTGTCCTCTAATCCATCAACAGATTTGAGAACTCGTTTGTCTTCCAGCAGGGAAAGAAATATTTCATAAAGATCACACTCTATAATCCGATATGGAGTGTTTGCTTCATTCATCAAGCGACGGATATAATCCTGCACGACGATCTCATACTTAGGATCATAGCAGAAAACATGGATGCCAACCTCGTTGCTCAAGCCCTTGTTTGCAAGGAAACTCGGATCGGAAATCCGGTCTTTAATTCTATCCAACTCTTGTTTGATCATGGTTATGACCGTCCCCCTATCTCAAGTAATTGAATGCCGGTAGAGCATCATAATCATTATTCGCCTTAATGCCTTGCTCAAGTTCTTCGCAGAGGAAAACCGGATTCAGGGTTGTATCTTTAAGCCCGTCAAGGTACTCAGTCTCAATGAGGACTCTAACAAGAACACTTTTAATTTTCTTAATGGTTGCTTCGCTCCATGCGGAGACAGAATCGTCCTGCGCTTGCAGTCTGGTGAAGAACGCGCTCAAGTCCTTCTTAGTAAAACTGAAATCCTGATTGCGGTATTTTTCTCCAATGACCTGAACCATAAACTCCCATACCAGACGGTTGTATCTCATCATCGCATAGAGATTGATTTGCTTTGCGATCTCGTTTGGCGCAAATGCAATTTCTCGGACAAGTTGCTCGTTGTCCAGAGCATCTAAACGCTTATAACAAGCTCTTGCCAGACGGGATACTTGCCGTTCAGTCGGATACTGAAACAGATTATCCTTCTTGATTATTTCGATTGCTTCTTCAATCGTTTTTCCCTCAATAAAAAACTTTGAGGCTATCCTTATCTCGTAGAAAAGGAATTGTTCAGCCGTTAAGCTGCCGTTATATGATTGAGTCTGATCCATCTATTTTCTCCAATCCAATTTGCCTATTCTCTCATACAATAATTGCTGTCCGATAATTAGGACTCACTGTCGGGAACAAACTCTACAATGTCAGCAATATTGCAGTTTAAGGCAACGCAGATTTTACGAAGAGCCTCCATCGAAACATCTTCGCTCTTTCTGAGTTTGGTCATGGTGCTGGATGATAAGCCACTTGCTTTATGCAAATCACCTTTACTCATTTCTTTATCTACGAGCAGTTTCCAGAGCTTTTTATAGCTTGCTTTCATGATCTTCATCCCTGCATAGAATGTCATTTTCTATTATATCACAATACTTGCTGATTTTCAAGAGGGTTTCAAGAAGTTCGGACTTTTTCAACCGATTTGCACGATTTTCTATATTGCAACGATATAGTCTCGCTGTACGAAACAGAAATAGCCTGAGCCTCCACTGAGAAGAGACTCAGGCTACTCGTTTATTCAAGTTCACTGCCTCGTTTCTTGTCACGATCCTGCGCGGCTGTCGGGCTGAGGAAGTCATCCACATTTGCCTTCATGGTGTCGATCACACGAGCCTCTTTCTTGAGTTTGGCTCGTTCATCATAGAGTCTCTGCTGGTCCTCAAGAAGACGCTGCTGTTCAGTTTGGAGAGACTTCAAGCTCGGCAATTTCTGATCTCCTTGCATCGCCAGAAGGGTACTCTTGGCTGCTTCAAAAATCACCAGCTCTGCCTCATGCTTTGCTCTGAATGCCGACTTGTCTTTTGCCTTCGTGTAGGCATCGTAGATCGGCTTGAGCTTCTGGTAATTAGAGATGTTTTTGATAAGCGGCTGGATCTCACGTAGACGGGCTTCGACACTCTTTAGTTCTTCACCGGTACGGGCATAGGAGCTATGAATGTCCTCTACCTTTTTCTCAAGGTCAGCATATTGAAGCAGATTATTTTCTGTAAGATAGTTGAGCGTTTTCGCAGCTTCTTTGAGATTGTTAATCTTCGCCCAGTGTTCATACCCCTTGCTTTCCTGCGCCTTGATGCTGTTCTGAATGTCGATGATAAGCGATACTCCTTTGCGGGTGGTCTGCATCTGGCGCTTGCGGGGATTACGTCCCTGAATGCGTTCCTTGATTCGTTCCTCGGTGTAATTCTCACCGATGGTCTTAGCACGAGTGAAACGCTCCTGACCTTCAGCTCGGAAGGAGATGTACTTACCGGTTTTGATTTCATACCCGGCATCCTGCATCATCTTCAAGAACTCGTCGTAGTCCTTTGCCGTGATGACGCAACGGTCAATGGTCTGCTTGAGTTTTTGTTTCCAGCTCGTGCCTTTCTTTGCTTCGGTGTACTCCTTATAACTCATGCCCTTGCTCTGAGACGGAGGGATCACAGATAGTCCGTGTTCCTTGCAAATCTCATCACTGAGCTGCCTCATCTGACGGTAGGTTTGCTTATTACTCCGGTACGCATGGAAGTCCACATAGTTGACTGCATTGAAGATGATGTGATTATGACAATGCCCCTTGTCTATGTGGGTAGCGATCACATATTCATACTTGCCTTTGAGCCATTCGTCCGCAAATTGTTTGCCGATCTCATGAGCTTGTTCCGGTGTAACTTCGCCCACATCGAAGGACTGAATAAGGTGTCGGGCAATCACCTTTGGCATCTGCATTCCTTGTTGGACTGCAAGGTTTCTTGTCCACTCAAACTCCTTCGCTGCGGCATCGCTGGCAGCACATCCATAGGAGGAAACATAGAGTTCATCGTCCGTCTTTTTCGGATCAAGGATATACGCCAGAGCCTTGTTTACAGTTCCTCGGATTGGCTTGATTTTAGTAACTGCCATATCTCTTTCTGCCTCTCTTTCAGCTCGGCAACATCATCCTCGTAGAAGTGTCCCGTTGAGTTGATGCGACGGCATACATGGTTGATATTCGTAGCAGCTCGGCTGACGGCTGCGGCAAGTTTCTTCTGCTCTGTGTAGTCCACTTTTATGATGTAGCCGTCTATCGCCATCTTGCGAAGATACGCTCCCATGTTCTTAGTACCGAGCTGCGCCATCTTCGCTTGAATGATTCTTTTCTCGTCATCTGAGACGAAGAAGAGAATCTGATTTGGTCTTGTTCTGTTTGCCATAGGCAATCGTCCTTTCGTAAAGATAGAGGGTTTGGGAGACATCCCAACAAGCATTTTTCAAGATTAAGGGGAGGGTTTCCTTAATCGAAAATCGCCGTGTGTATATACACTGGCTGTGCTTGCTATTCTCTAAAATCGTATTCTCACATAGGGACTCCCCGTAAAATCCCCCTTCACATTACAACGGACAAAAGCCAACGGATTTTGGGGGTTGAACATGAAAAAAACGCTCGAAAGCTTCGCCTTCTGCCTTTTTCTGCTTCTCAATCATAGAATTAAAGCCTCCGATGGTGTCTGCCTCTAACCCGCTCATAGAGCCGTTGCAGTCAAACATGAATACGATTCCCGTCAAGTTCTCTCTCATGTCCAATACCCTCATATATAAAAATATGACTGCTTGGTTTTCACCTTACAGTCATATAATAAAGATCGTATTCGGGTTGATCGCATGACAAGCAACAATTACTCGGACAGCTTGATTTGAAGAATATCATCAATCGGGACTTTTCTGCCTTCCCGGAAAACGATCATCCGCTCGTATTCGTCGATTTTCTTTACGACGCCCAGCGCATCCACATACGCGCCTCCGGCCTTCTTGCCGTCCGGCTGAAAGTAGGTAATCACAACTTCAAAGTCCTCACCAAGATGCTCTGCAATGAGCTGGATTTTGTCGTTGATTTCTTCCTTCTCGTAGTCATCAAGTTCAATTTTCTGATCGGTCAGTCTCGCGGTTTCCTTGATAGCGGCATCATAACCTGTAAGAGCGGCAAAGGGAGAAAACTGTGCTGCACGATCCATCATGGACATCTGTGGCCGAGTCGCAGAGACATGATGCGAAAGATTGATAATATCGTAATAATCATCCCCCATTATTTGCCTCCTTTATATTCCACAAATGGTAAATACGTTCTCTTTTTTATAGTTGTCCTCCACCCATGGAATAATCTCTGAAATGATTTCCTCGATCTTTCCTCCAATAGAATGAGCTTTGTCAACGAGAGTGTTCCATTCATCTATTGTGATTTCTGTCAAGCCGAAATAATCGAAATTAACAACTGAACTAAATAAATCGTGCAAGTGAGTTTCATCGAAAATATCCATGTGAATTGACATGGAATCTTTTTTCCAACGCTTGCCGCAATAGCGCCCTTTCTGAAGCTCAAAGTAGCAGGTACTTCCGGATGCGCTGCGTTCCATTTCATTTACAAAATACTTCATGCTTTATGCCCTCCAATTTGCTCATTCCGATCCTTTGCAGTTGCACCTTCTTCAAGGTTCATACCTTTCAGAATTGCGTTTTTGCCGTATTTCTTCCTAATTGTCAAAACCGCCCTCTGCATCTTGCGCTCACGCTCAAGTTCCGCTTCTTCCTTCATCTGTTCGGCTTCACGGGCTGCGTAGTCGGTGAAAAGATCAAGCTGTTCAAATCCAACATCCGGCTTCGGGGCTGAGGCTTCGTCGATGACATGGTTCGCAACAATGTTCAGTCTGCGGATCAGAAGATCCTGATTTACGATCCGGTCAAACAGTTCCGATACTGCATCCATGATGAGCTTTGTTGAGGAAGTGTGCCTCCCAAGGTTTTGTGTGCCGTGGGAATGCTTCGGTATCTGCCGTCCGTAGTGATCCTTCACAACATCACCGCGATATTTCTTTCGGCGCTCGGGATCGGTAAGGTTTTCGATGTCGTAGCCGATGGTGACAACGAGCTGGTCTGTGACCAACCCTTTTTCCACCAAGTCCATCACAAGCGAATCGGCCATTTCCCGAAGCACGAGCTTGGCTTTCTCAGCAGTATATGGCTGATGCAGCACTTGACCTGAGCCGAGGCTGTTTGTACTAGGCCTGTATGCTTTAATAGCTTCAACAGTACAAGGCTCCCAGCCCCACGCATGGTCAATCAGCAGCTCCGCATTTTTTCCGAAGAGCTGATACAGAAGGTCTTCATTTTGAACCGAGCATCGTGCCACATCGCCCATTGTGAACATTCCGTTCTGTTCCAGCTTCTTAGCATAGCCGCGCCCCACCCGCCAGAAGTCAGTGAGGGGCTGATGTGACCAAAGCTCCCGCCGGAACCCCATTTCGTCCAGCTCTGCGATGCGGACTCCGTTCTTATCTGCCGGGATGTGTTTTGCCACAATATCCATTGCCACTTTACAGAGAAAGAGGTTTGTGCCGATCCCTGCAGTTGCTGTAATGCCGGTTGTCTCAAGAACATCCAGAATAATCTTCATGGCGAGGTCGTGGGGAGACAGCTTATAGGTGTTCAGATAGTCAGTGACATCCATAAACACTTCGTCGATGGAATATACGATGATGTCCTCCGGTGCAACATACTTCAAATAGACATTGTAAATCCGGGTGCTGTATTCCATGTAATAGGCCATGCGTGGTGGGGCGATCACGAAATCAATCTCAAGGTTTGGGTTTTTAAGAAGTTCAGAATGGAAATAGGAGGAGCCATCCAGCTTGTGTCCCGGTGCGTCATGCTGCCGTCCGGTATTGGCCTCTTTGATGCGCTGCTTGACTTCGAACAAACGGCCACGGCCTGAGATGCCATATGACTTGAGGGAAGGCGTAACTGCAAGGCAGATTGTTTTGTCGGTACGGCTTTCATCTGCGACAACAAGGTTCGTGTCCAGCGGATCCAAACCGCGCTCACGGCATTCCACAGAAGCATAAAAGCTCTTGAGGTCGATTGCAATGTATGTACGCTCTTTCATGCTACGGTGGCCTCCTTTCATATCGCCATATTAGTTTGACAAACTGGAATTTACTTTGTCAGCATTTCGATTGCTTCTTCCTTGGTGGAAACAAAAAACACACTCTTTCCCTTGTTGCTCTCATAGATAAAATCTTTGAGAGGTTTACTGGTATAGCGAGAGTAATCGCCATAAATTGCAATGCGTCCACCATAGTTGGTGTACTTTTGCAGAATCTCACCAGCAAGGCCAGTGCTGAGGATGAAAAAGTCCTCAATAATTAGTTTTTTGTCAATTACAATATTCTTTGTTCCTGCATCATACTTTGCAGTCATTAGCACATCAAGTGCAGACTGTGCATCTGTAAATACCTTTTCGTCGCAATTTATTACAGCACACACTATGTTGTTTTGTTCAACTGTTTGGATAGTCATTTGTCTTACCCCTTCAAATTCCAGTTTGTTTGTCTCTTAAATATGTAATCTATCAACCCAAGTTGCCAACTCTTCATGGCTGGTGTTGTGATTGAAGACTTTGCCCTCAATCAGTTTTACACCTTTGCAGCTTGATGCAAGCCGTTCATTGGTCTTACCCATGCCGCTTCCGCCAGAGGTAGCAAAGGGAATGATGGTTTTTCCGGTCAGGTCATAGCTTTCAAGGAAAGTGTTGATGATATGGGGAGCCACATACCACCAAATCGGAAACCCGACAAATACGGTGTCATAGTCCTCCATGTTGTCGCGTTTTCCGGTGATAACAGGGCGAGATGCTGGATCACTCATCTCAATGCTGCTTCGGGATTTCTGATTTGTCCAGTCAAGGTCAGCCTTGCTGTAAGGCACTGCCGGTTCAATTTCGTATATATCCGCGCCGATGGCCTCAGCCAATGTTTCGGCAACTTTGGCCGTCACACCGGTTGCAGAAAAGTATGCCACAAGTTTTCTGCTCATTGTTTTCCCTCGTTTCTCAGGCAATAAGCCTATATATCGTCAGGGGCAGATACCAAACTGCCACTGCAAGTCTATAAATCAGAATCACTCCGCCGATCAATCCTCCGAGAACAATGTTGAGCGCAACAACGCCAACTGTACCGGAAATGCCAAAACCAATCGGAATCAGCGTGAACATCTTGCCGATGCCAAACGGCACTCCGCAAGCAAGCCAGATTAGAAAATAGTTCGGTGTGCCATTCTCAATGAAAATCCGGCTGAAAATCGAGAACAGCAGCAGTGCCAAGACAACCGGAAGCACTGTTTTTCTCATAAAGTCCTTCATGACTTCGGTTTTGGTCATAGCATCCTCCTTATTTCAGGAAGTCACTTCGATGATCAATCCGGTGAAGGTCATGTCCGGTTTCTGCCAGATGAGCAATCTTCAAAGCGACTAAGTTTATGTCTGTGTGCATAGCTCGTGCGATCTTCTCAGAGGTATATCCGTAGTGATAGACGTACTCAAGCAGCTCAGCGGTGTCAAGAAGGATCTCAGCGGCAACAATGTTCGCCTCATACTCCGGCTTTGTTGCCATGTCGTACAGCATGAACTCTTGAATAGCGTCATTCTTTGCCATGCTCCGGTGCAACTGATCATGCCCGATTTCGTGTGCGCAGACAATCGTCTGCATACGAGGACTCAAATCCTTATTGATGAAAATAAAGCGATTGCGTTTGATTACTCTATACATTCCCTTGAGGGGACCGAAGTCTTCGCAGAAAAGGACTTCAATGCCCAGCTCATGTGCAATGCGAAAAGGATCTCGTGTTCCCAGGCGATTTACAAGGTCGTTGCCAACTTTCGAGAGATATGCAGCAGTCATCGTTCCACCTCCATTCGTGGAAATAAAAGTATAGCAGAAGAGGTGTGGGGCAGAACGGACTTATTCCGCTGGCTCTTCGCTCTTCCGATACTTCTTGGGAGCGTACTTCTTATTCTTCGCTTTGGCGATCCAATAGGCATCATTGAGTGCTTTCATTGCACCTTCCAAAGCTTCTTCGCTCAGACTGCCACCGGCGAAAAGACCGGTTACCTCGCCTACCAACTCATCAATATCTCTGGCTGCTTTCGCGCCGCCCTTCTCGTAAGCATCAGCGACATAAGCTCCGCTGCTGCCCAGCAAGTATTCTGTGGTAGTTCCGAGAGCATCTGCAATTTTCTGGACAACCTCCATATGGACGGGCTTGCGGCTTCCAAGCTCATAATTCTGAATTGTACGCGCTGTAACTCCGGCTTTCTTAGCGAGTTCTACCTGAGTCAGACCGGCTTCAACTCTTTTTTCTTTCAGTCGCTCTTTGAAACCCATAAGGCACCTCTTTCTTTGGATTTTCAATAACACGAACACTTTTTCGTCAAAACCTATTGACACGAAATACTGTTCGTTGTATAATGATCGCACAGCACGAAACTGTGTTCGTCTATATGATACCATACGAAAGGGTGTGTGTCAACAGATACATGAAATAATGTTCGTGCATTTTAGGTAACTTTTTATGAATGGAGGCTGGTTATGAATAACACTCAGTGCAGAAAAGCGTATGTTTCGGTTAATGTTGATGTGGATGAGGAAGGCACTATTCGTCCATGCTTCATCCGCTGGAAGGACGGGCTTATCTTCCAGATCGACAAAGTCTTGTATAAGTGTCGCGCAACCTCAGAAAAAGTTGGAGGCGGCGGTATTCGCTACACCGTATTGATCAGAGGAAAGGAGTCGTTTCTGTTTCATGAAGGTGATAAATGGTTCGTAGAAGCAAAGGAGGGCTGCTCATGATTCTATCCCATAAGCAGATCGAGGAAATAGCAGCAGCTGTGACCAAGGACTTCAATGAGTTCTTTTTTGGGAAAGATGCTGACAATGAGAGGTCAACTGCTCAGGCAACACCGATTGACCAGTTTGCCAGTGATTATCTCGGCTTGAGCGTTTCGTTTGCTCATCTATCCTCTGACGGAAGCCTGTGTGGGATTACCGCTTATGCCGATACAGAGTACACCATAGAGGAACATGGCGTTAAGCGGACAATCCCTCTAAAAGCAAATCAGGTGATTTTGGATATGAGCTTTATTCAGCCGGGACAGGTTCATGCTTTGAGCGGGAAACGCAGATTTACTCTTGCCCACGAATGTGCTCATCAAATCCTGTTCGGTATGGAAAGTGATAATGACAAGAGAACGCACGAAAGCAAATATGCCCCTAGAGCTGCATATTCGCTCCGTGATCTCAAGACCCGCGAGGATTGGAATGAATGGCAAGCAAATGTGTTAGGCGCTGCCATTCTGATGCCTCAAAAGGAAATTGACATTGCCATGAGGCAATTTGCCCGTGGCCGTGTCCTCAAGAACTATGAGGGGAGGTTTGATTATATTGATCGTTTATCCCTGACTCTGCTGTGCCAGTCTCTCGGTGTCTCCAAGTCCGCAGCCATTATCCGGCTGAGACAACTCGGCTACATCGAGGACCGCCCCTTTGCGGAGTATGGCGATCCGTTGGAGGTGTGGCCATGAGCAGAAACATCCGGGTTTCCGAACCTTCGCCGGAAATGCAGATAAAGATACAAAGGGCGCGACGCGCCATAACAAATCAAAAGATGCGCATGATGAAATGCCCCTATTGCGGGCATAATTCCATCGCCGTATTTGAGGACACAAAAGGCCATGTTCAAGCGAAGTGCAAGGCTTGTGGACGTGAGACAGTCTTTGATGTCCTCAGCATGAGAAGGTTAAAGCTCCGTCTTAAAGGCCGGAGATAATAACAAAAAATAAAATATTATGATTGCTGTGCTGTGGAGCCGCTGATTGGTGAGTCTTCCTAATGCCGCATGAACAGAGTCTTCGGACTCTGTTTTATCGGCATGGGATTCAAACTCACCGTCATGCGGCTCTAATTTTGTCTCGTCCTCCCGCTGCTCCGCGCCAGCGGAAAGGACAAGACAATGAAAATTCCCAAAACCCCTATCGAGTTCGACTATGACCTCTGGACTACGGAGGACGGAAAGTGCATGGTGCGCATAAAGCGTACCGGTGAACAGTGTGAAGTCAGCAGAGGAACCTTTCGCATTCTGCGAAATGATGAAAAGAAGCTCAGACGATCTATGACCGGCGCACCTGTCTTCGGCTGCGATAAAGAGGAAAGAACAACCGTGCTTTCATTAGATTATGTAAGCTATGACGGAGACGAAGACATGAGCCCGGCATGGCTGGAAGACCCATATGATCTTGAAGAAACTGTTCTCACTTTCATCATGGAGCAGGAGTTCCGCTTGCTTTTGAGTGAACGCCAGCTTGAAGTTTATATCTACTGCTTGCTCGGTGGCATGAGTATGACCGTTTACAGCAGAGCTCGTGGTATTGATGTCTCTACTGTTTTCGAAGCTAAAAGAGAAGTGCAGAAAAAAGCAAAAATATTTTTTGGAGTAACCCCCAAAAGCTGATGAAAAATGTCCGTTGTATTGTGAAGAGGCTTAATGCCGCTTCGTTTGCACCTTGAAAACTGAATAGTTCAGTGCTGCGGATCTTTCCTCTTTTCTCGGAGCGACTTGTCTTCTGGCGCCATGACCTCCCATTGGGAGTGAGCGATCAACAGAGAGACTGAACAGCCGTGTGGTGAGGCTGTTCGCCATGATGGAGAAGTTGGGTATAATGATACTTCCGTCCCTTTTCTTGGGGCGGCTCGGAGCGATCCTCGGAGGGGTGAGAGTCCCATGATACTACTTTACCGGTGGTAGTCCGCAGCATTCCCTATTCAGCAGGGGTGCGAGCTGCAAATATGCTGGAACACATTTTATCATCAAAAACTATAGGCAGCAGTTGTCAACCGGCTGCTGCCTATCCTTTTGCTGATAAGGCAAAAAATCAAATCAAACGGAGGTGAGACGGGTGAATAACGCATCAACCATTTCTCAGCGCGATGCCTATAAGCTCATGCTGAAAGACTATCCAGATGTGATGAGCATTGAGCAGATGTGTGAAATACTCAGAGTCAGCACAAAGACCGGCTATCGCATTCTTCGTGAAGGCAAAATCCTTAGCCTCAAGGTCGGCAGAGCCTATCGTATTCCGAAGGCTCATCTTTTCACTTATCTCTGCATCGGCTGCGGAGAAACTGTGAACGCTTGAATCTCGGACTCAAAAAGTTTATAAAAAAGTGCGTCAGTAGGTCCTCCAATTTGAACCCGGTTCTGGTATAATAGGATCACGGTATAAGGTAGGTGTTACTGCTACGCAAGGAGGAGGATATAAAATGGTAGCAGGACATCTCCGTGAAAAAAACGGACATTATTACGCCGTGTTGAACTACACCGATTCTCTCGGAAAAAGAAAGACCAAGTGGATTTCTACCGGACTTACTGTTAAGGGAAACAAAAAACGCGCCGAAGCGATCCTGATGGATGCACGACGCAATTTCAATCCCGAAGAGCCAAATATCATGAACGGAGACATTCTGTTTGCGGACTACATGGAACAATGGCTTGAGATTATCAAAAGCTCGGTTGCAGTGCCGACATTCGCTTCATACTCAACTACTGTCAAAAGGATCGTCGCACCGTACTTCCGTGAAAAAGAAGTTACTCTCAAGAATCTGACCGCAAAGGACATTCAGGAGTTTTATATTAAGGAACTCCAGCGCGTCAGTGCTTCCTCTGTCATCCATTATCATGCCAACATTCACAAAGCTCTCAAGTATGCCGTGAAGATTGACCTGATTGATGTAAATCCGGCTGACAAGGTTGAGCGTCCAAAGAAAGACCGCTATGTCGGCAGCTTCTACGATGCCGATGAGGTCAACGCCCTCTTCAATGCAGCCAAAGGAACGAAACTTGAGCTTCCTGTTTTGTTCGGTGCTTTTTACGGGCTGCGTCGCAGTGAGGCAATCGGTCTGAAATGGGATGCTATTGACTTTGAGCAGAACACCATCACCATCCGTCATACGATTACTTCCTGTGATCTCGACGGCAAGCGCGTTCTGGTTGCGTCGGACACCACAAAGACCAAATCGAGTATGAGGACACTGCCTCTTGTTCCGTTCATGCGGGAGAGACTTCTTACGCTGAAAGAAGAACAGCAGGAAAACCGTCGCTTATGTGGACGTAGCTACATCAAGGACTATCTTGAGTATGTATGCGTCAACGAGATAGGCGATCTGATCAAGCCCCACTATGTTACAGAGAGCTTTCCGAAGCTGCTCAAGGCAAATGGGCTGAGACACATCAGGTATCACGATCTCAGACATAGTTGTGCCTCGTTACTTTTGGCAAATGGTGTTCCGATGAAGCAGATTCAGGAATGGCTTGGTCACAGCGACTTCTCAACTACGGCAAACATTTACGCACATCTGGATTACAGCTCGAAGCTGACTTCAGCTGATGCGATGCTCAATGGTTTGGGACTTGTTCCGAACTAAAAAAGAAAAGCCAGCAGCCGGGAAAACCGGCTACTGGCGGACATTCTGGCGGAGACGGTGGGATTCGAACCCACGGACCCTTGCGGATCAAACGATTTCGAGTCGTTCTCGTTATGACCACTTCGATACGTCTCCGTATTTATCTCAACATCAGCACCTCAGAAAACGGGGAGAACTGATGGGAAGAACAAGAAAAAATATTAAGTTAAGAATACCCGAAAAACCCCGTAAAATCAAGGGATTTCGCAACGGAGGCTTCCCGATAGCGACCACGATTTCGAGTCTTTTATGCAACTGTGACGGGGTGTCCGTTTTGGGGTCGTTTCTGTAAGCCCCGTACCCGCCGAAAGCCGCTTGAAATCAGGCTTTTTTGCTCGGAAAGCCTTGCGGGACAGACTTTTTTGAAAGTGGGTTCAAATCGGCATTTTTTCCGATTTTGGAGAGAAATGCGGGAAGATAGGAGAGAAAAACCGGGAGACGGCCATACACCGCAGGATAGAACTTCTAACCGACGAAAATCTATTTTTGAGGTGTTACAAATGGATGTATTCCCCGTTAACTGGGACAGCGTTCCCGAGGTGATGAACAAGGAGCAATTCTTCCGCATCTGCCACATCAGCAAGTCCACGGCGCTGCATCTGCTCAAAAGCGGCAAGGTGCCCTGCGAGTGGTCGGGTAAGAAAACCCGGTGCTATAAAATTAAGAAAGAGGATGTTCGGGCGTACCTTGAGGAGCGAGCCGTTTACCCCGAGCTTTATTCTGCACCCCGTGGATGGTACGGCGGTCGCTATGTAGCAAAGCTCTCCAAAGAACTGCCAGAAGATGTTCTCCGGCAAATGCACGACTATTATGCCAAACTGCTCAGCAAGTATAAGGATGTCGTTACCGTGCAGGATGTTGTCACCCTTACCGGTTACGCCAAAACCACCGTAAATAATTGGTGCAACCGTGGGCAACTTAAATCGTTCCGCAAAGGACAACTCTTTTACATACCGAAAATCTTTCTTGTGGATTTCTTCTGCTCCCTGACCTTCCGCTCCATCACCCGCAAAAGCCTCTGGCATATCCAGACGCTGAACGATTTTAGCTGGAAGATGAAGCATAGAAAATAAAACTTAATATATTTCTGCATCTCCTTTGTGTTTGATAGCCACAAAGGAAATGATTTTTAATAATATACTTGCATTGTTTTCGTGATTTAGGTATAATGAATATGCTTGAGGGCGTAATGCATTAAATTTGAAACATTGTATCTTAGTGTTTATTCCTGTTTATGAAAGTGAACCCGAGTAAACAAACGGAAACAAAGA
>ULZW01011923.1_pt1 | contig 152552 bp, 105 predicted proteins | sample 1963521 | NCBI WGS metagenome assembly ULZW01 (sample SAMEA4835901, study PRJEB28245) | human gut metagenome | biome: gut microbiome; material: fecal sample | place: Denmark | collected 2008 | reverse complement strand
ATCATAAATAACTTGCAAAAATCATAGTAGTATGGCAAAGTTTTACAGCCGAACACAAACGTTTGTACGGCAAGTATCTTCCCTTTTACCCTACAAACTCCAATTACGTAGCTGATGAAATAAACGAGGAAGATATCCGTTTTATCATTTGGAATACATGGCAGAAAGCAGCTTCTCTGCACGAAAAGACATATATAAATCCCAATGAACACGCTATTGAAGAACAGGCAGGAATCTTTTACGGAATCTTGGAGGAAGCTTATGAAAATGCTCCCGAAAATGAATCCTTAAATCATTATTTCGACCATCCGGGCACCGCTGTAGAAGCAGACCGTAAACTGACATGGCTATTCGGAGATAATTATCTGACAGAGCCTTCGATGCTGCCTTATATCGAACAAATTGCTCCAAATGACCGTTTTATTGTACCTGTCGGCCCACTGACATTGTTCCTGCATGAATGGATTTCCCTGCTTACAACGTCAGATGCCTGGAAACAAATAAACGGACTCTTTACCGGTAACCCTGAAATTCCACAAGAAATTCAGGACAAGAATCGGGAAATATACCGTAATTTTATTGAAGGTACAAATGGCAAGAGAATTGTTTATCTGAACGGTTACACCGAACTACGCCGCTTTCTGGTAAATGTTCTCAAATGGCAAGATGATGACAACCATACTCTCCCTCAAATGAAAGAATATAAAAATTTCATTTTAATGACAGAACCAGAAAAAGGAGTATTGCTTGCGAAAGATATCTGTGAATATATTGCTGATCGGGAAAACCCACTTTATGACAGCGAAAAAGCACAAGCAAATGCTTTCCGTATGCTTACAGAAGAAATGCTTTGTCCACCCGACCTATTAGTACACTGCATAAACAACAAACTTATTCCCGACGCACAACTACCCGACGGAACAGAAAAAGAACTGGTACAGCAGAACGCAGACTTCATAGCCAGACATTCTTTATTATATTATTATCGGGGAGATTAATCTCAATTGTATAATAAAAACAGAGAGGTAAAAATATCTTTTTCAAGATTCCTTTCACCTCTCTGTTTTATATAAATCTAATCAGTCTTATTAAAATTCGATTACCAGTGACTGACGAGCAGACAAAGTAAGATTCTCTGTAAAATCAATTTTCTTACCTGTTGAAACAATCTTTCCTTCCTTAGATTCTTTTGTCAAAGCTTGATAATGACTACTTGGCAGAACTTGCTCTCTATCCGTACTGTTCAAGACAATCATTTCTGTTTTACCTTCACTTGTACGAGCATACAAATATATTCCTTGTTCCGGAATATGATACTTTACAGTTTTGTTTTCTGACATCTTGTTAAGTTTTTAGTTTTGCGCCGCAAAGATAAAATTTAATGAAGCATTTATAAAAATAGAAATAGTTAAAAATCAAGTATTAGCATATTTTACTTGATTTATATCAAGAATATATTCTGTAAAAATACTCTATTTAAAGTCTTTTAATCTTCTACATATAGAGAATGCGAAAACAACAATGTATAAAAATATTTATGCATAAAAAGAAACCGGATACATATTTCAATGAAACATGCATCCGGTTTTCATATCATTTCAGAATCAAATCAGAACATAGTATTTTAATATTTTATTTTGAAAAGTCTTTCTTCCTGAAGTGATTCTTCTAACTATAACAGATTCCTTTAAAACTCACTCGTAAAATGGAATTTAATATGCTTGAAGTCCATCTGGGCCATCTGAAGAACATAACCGCTATCGGCCAGGAATACATCACGTCCCTCACGGTCTTTCGCCATATACTGGTATTTACGTTTCTTGAAGGCTTCCAGTTCAGCCGGATCATCACTTTCTATCCAGCATGCTTTATACAGACTGATAGGTTCCCAACGGCACTTAGCATTGTATTCATTCTCCAGACGATACTGAATAACTTCAAACTGCAACTGACCTACTGTTCCGATAATCTTTCGACCATTAAACTGATTGACAAACAACTGAGCAACACCTTCGTCCATCAGCTGATCAATACCCTTATTCAACTGCTTGGTTTTCATCGGGTCAGCATTTTCTATATACTTGAACATTTCAGGAGAGAAGCTGGGCAAGCCTTTAAAATGAAGCACTTCTCCTTCGGTCAATGTATCTCCGATCTTAAATGTTCCGTTATCAGGTAATCCAATAATATCACCAGCCCAAGCCTCATCGACCGTAGTCTTACGCTGTGCCATAAACTGAGTAGGCGAAGAAAAACGCATCGTCTTGTTATGGCGTACATGTAAATAAGGCGTATTACGAGTAAACTTACCCGAACAAACCTTACAGAAAGCAACACATGAACGATGGTTCGGGTCAATATTTGCCGTAATCTTAAAGACAAAACCTGTAAACTTTGGCTCATCTGGCATTACAGCACGCTCTTCTGCTTGTACTGGACGAGGACTAGGTGCAATTTCGACGAAACAATCCAACAATTCCTGCACACCGAAGTTATTTAATGCAGAACCGAAAAATACAGGTGCCAATTCGCCTTTCAGGTATTCGTCTACATTGAAAACCGGATATACTCCGTCAATCAGTTCCAGCTCACCACGCAATTTATCAGCAAGTGGTGTACCAATATGATTATCCAGGTCTTCTGTATGGATATCAACTTCTACTTTTTCAGTCACTACCTGCTTGGAAGGCTGAAACAAATTCAACTTCTGTTCGTAGATGTTATATACCCCCTTAAAACGAGGACCGCTTTCAATAGGCCATGTCAGAGGACGAACATTGATAACCAGTTCTTCTTCCAGTTCATCCAACAAGTCGAACGGATCTTTTGCTTCACGGTCCATCTTGTTGACGAAAATAATAACAGGAGTGTTACGCATACGACATACTTCCATCAGCTTACGTGTCTGCGTTTCCACACCCTTTGCACCATCCACAACAATAATAACACTATCTACAGCAGTAAGTGTACGGTAAGTATCTTCCGCAAAGTCCTGGTGTCCCGGAGTATCTAGAATGTTGATTTTATAGTCGTGATAATCAAACTCCATCACAGAAGTTGTTACAGATATACCACGTTGCTTTTCGATGTCCATCCAGTCGGATGTCGCAGTTTTCTTAATCTTATTCGACTTAACAGCTCCAGCCACCTGAATCTGTCCACCGAAAAGCAATAACTTTTCAGTCAACGAAGTCTTACCGGCATCCGGATGCGCAATAATCGCAAATGTACGTCTTCTTTCTATTTCAGCGTTCATTCTTATTTATCTATTTACCTTTTTATTTATCTTGATAACAGTTTATCGATACATTCTTTCAGGCTGTCTACCCAATAAGGAATTTCTATACCATACGTTTCCTTAATTTTCGTTTTATCGAGTACGGAATAATGAGGACGGTTCGCCTTTGTAGGATATTCTTCCGTATGAAGAGGTCTAAGTTTACAAGTTCCAATACCAGCCAGATGATGAATCATCTGAGTAAAATCGTACCACGAACAAACTCCTTCATTACTATAATGATATATACCTGGAACAATACCTTTATTGATAGCTGCAAAAATAGCAACAGCCAGATCACGCGCATAAGTAGGAGTTCCAATCTGATCGAATATTACTCCTAATGCTTCTTTTTCCTTACCCAAACGAATCATAGTCTTCACGAAGTTATTTCCGAAAGTAGAATATAACCACGCAGTACGGATAATCATCGTATTGGAACAATATTTCATAGCCTCCTGTTCACCGGCAAGTTTAGTCGTTCCATAAACAGAGTCAGGACAAGTAGCCTGTTCTTCCTTATAAGGAATATGCGCAGTCCCATCGAAAACATAATCGGTAGAAACCTGTACCAGATATCCTCCACGGCTTTGAATAGCCTTTGCCAAATATCCCGGAGCAAAATGATTCAGCTTGTCACAAAGTTCTCTATCATCTTCCGCTTTATCAACAGCAGTATATGCTGCGCAATTCACAATAATATCTATTTGATGATCAGTTACGAAATTCATCACAGCCTGCTCATCACATATATCCAGTTCAGCAACATCTGTAAAAAAGTATGTATACTCTTTATTAACTTCTGCAAGCAAACGCATTTCATTACCCAATTGTCCGTTTGCTCCTGTAATCAAAATATTCTTCATCTCACTATTTGATTTATTCCAGATCCAGTTCTCCCTGTTTATCCTTTATATAATATCCGGCAAGCATAGCCAGTAAATCTCCTATTACTTTCAATGCTTTCTGTGTGCCTTCGGTAATTTCCTTTTTCTGAAGCTTCAACATCAGGACACCATACATGGCATCAAAACAAGTTTCAAGTTCAGGCACATCTTTATCGGCTCCTTTTGAGCGTAATTCCACAATAAAAGGCAAGGCTTTATAATAAGCTGCGCTATAATACGGAAATTTAGGAGAAGCCAGCAAACGCAAATGCAAATCAGTCAACCAGACGATTATATTTTTATTAATCTGGATATGCCCTTTTTCCATCACACCCTCATCATGCATCATATTAATAAGATCGGCATACCATTGTATCAATGCTTTTTTCTGCTCTTCAGACAATGAAGGATAAGGCTCTACAATATTTTTTTTAATCCGCTCTATATCAAAACCGTTAGCACGAATCAAATCTTCCACCTGCCACATATACAGCAGGTATTCGGCAATATTCTGTTGTTTTAATTGTTGAGAAATATACATATCAAGATAAAGATTTTCCTGCAATAGCCAATACGATACCAATAATCGAAGCAATTATCACTACCACGCCGATAATACGATTCAAGATCCAAATACCTCGTACATTAAAGCGTGTACGTACCTTATTTACAAAATAGGTAATGCCAAACCACCATGTCAAGGCTCCTATGATAATAGCGAGATATCCCACCAATTGAAATCCCAACGGACTACCCGGCATTACAAACGAAAAGCGGGCAAACAAACCAATAAAAAGAAAGATTATCAATGGGTTGGAGAATGTAACAAAAAAAGCAGTAATAAAATTATGAAGATAAGTACCACGATTGGCAGAAGTGGGGCGAAGAGATTTTACCGGATTACTGCGAAAAGTATATATACCGAAAGCCAGCAACATTATACTACCAACAATCTGAAGAAAAATCTGGTGTTTAAGAATCAGTTCATCCATAAAGCTCATGCCGTACCCTGTTATCAAGGCGTAACATATATCGCTTAAGGCAGCTCCCAAACCTGTTACAAAACCAAACCAGCGTCCCTTGTTCAGTGTCCGCTGAATACAAAGTACGCCCACAGGTCCAAGAGGAGCTGAAACCACTACCCCAACAATAAACCCTTTCACCAATAAATCCAGTATAGTAACCTGTTCTATCCAATTCATAGTGCAAAGATGCTACTTTTTTTATAAAGTACCTATATTTCGTTTCGTTTTTCTTTCGTACAAAAAGGAGTTTATGTAACTTTGCACTGCATTATTCCGATAATAAGATTATCATTTTAACAAACATAAACAAGTGCTATGATTCTATTTTTCAGAACACCCACTAACAGTGTAATTGCTACCGAATGTAGTAAAGAACTGAACTCTGAAGACATCAAGAAATTATGTTGGCTGTACAGCGACGCTACTGTAGAAGTGGAAGAAAACCTTAAAGGCTGGTTCATCGGTCCACGACGTGAAATGATTACTCCGTGGAGTACAAATGCCGTCGAAATTACTCAAAACATGGGTCTGGAAGGCATCCGCCGTATCGAGGAATATTTTCCGGTAAAAGATGAAAACGCAGATCATGACCCGATGCTGCAACGTATGTATCACGGGCTGGATCAAAAAATATTCGATGTAAACATTAAGCCTCAGCCAATCGTTTACATTGAGAACCTAGAAGAATATAACGAACAGGAAGGTCTTGCACTTTCACGTGAAGAAATGGACTATCTGCTGAAAGTAGAAAAAGACCTGGGTAGAAAACTGACAGACTCTGAAGTTTTCGGATTTGCACAAATCAACTCAGAACACTGCCGCCACAAAATATTTGGTGGAACATTTATCATCGACGGACAGGAAATGGAATCATCACTTTTCCAGATGATCAAAAAAACCACTCAAGAAAATCCTAACAAAATCATTTCTGCCTACAAAGATAATGTGGCATTTGCTGAAGGTCCGGTAGTAGAACAATTTGCTCCAAAGGATCACTCAACTTCCGATTATTTCATCATCAAAGATATAAAAACAGTTATCTCTCTGAAAGCAGAGACACACAACTTCCCGACAACCGTAGAACCATTTAATGGTGCTTCTACAGGTACAGGAGGAGAAATCCGTGACCGTATGGGCGGTGGTAAAGGTTCATGGCCTATTGCGGGAACTGCTGTTTATATGACTTCATACCCACGTACAGACGAAGGTCGTGAATGGGAAAATATCCTTCCTGTACGCAAATGGCTGTATCAGACTCCTGAACAAATCCTGATTAAAGCGTCGAATGGTGCTTCTGACTTCGGTAACAAATTTGGTCAGCCACTTATTTGTGGTTCTGTACTTACTTTCGAACACCAGGAAAACAATGAAAAATATGCTTACGATAAAGTAATCATGCTTGCCGGAGGTGTTGGATACGGTACACAACGCGACTGCTTGAAGGGTTCTCCCGAAGCTGGTAATAAAGTAGTTGTGATGGGTGGTGATAACTACCGCATCGGTTTAGGTGGTGGTTCTGTATCATCTGTAGAAACAGGACGTTATTCTTCAGGTATCGAGTTGAACGCTGTACAGCGTGCCAATGCAGAAATGCAGAAACGTGCTTATAACGTAGTACGCGCATTGTGTGAAGAAGATGAAAATCCGATTGTTTCTATCCACGACCACGGATCGGCCGGACACGTTAACTGTTTGTCTGAGTTAGTAGAAGATTGTGGTGGTCTGATTCACATGGACAAGCTTCCTATCGGCGACGAAACATTGTCTGCAAAAGAAATTATTGCCAACGAATCTCAAGAACGTATGGGATTGCTGATTGATGAAAAAGCAATCGAACATGTACAGAAGATTGCCGACCGCGAACGTTCTCCTATGTACGTTGTTGGAGAAACAACAGGCGATCACCGTTTTGCATTCGAACAAGCTGATGGCGTACGTCCGTTCGACTTGGCAGTAGACCAGATGTTTGGTTCTTCTCCTAAAACATACATGGTAGACAAGACTGTAGAACGTCATTATGAAAATGTATCATACGATACTGCAAAATTAAATGAATATATCCGTCAGGTACTGCAATTGGAAGCAGTAGCTTGTAAAGACTGGTTAACCAACAAGGTAGACCGTTCAGTTACAGGTAAGATTGCACGCCAGCAGTGCCAGGGTGAACTCCAGTTGCCGTTGAGCGACTGTGGTGTTGTAGCTCTTGATTATCGTGGAGAAAAGGGTATTGCAACAGCATTAGGTCATGCACCTCAGGCTGCATTGGCAAATCCTGCTGCAGGTTCTGTACTTGCTGTTTCAGAAGCTCTGACCAATATTGTATGGGCTCCTATGGCAGAAGGACTCGACAGTATTTCTTTATCAGCCAACTGGATGTGGCCTTGCCGCTCACAGGAAGGTGAAGATGCACGTTTGTATACAGCAGTAAAAGCTCTGTCTGATTTCTGCTGCGCATTACAAATCAATGTGCCTACTGGTAAAGACTCTTTGTCAATGACTCAGAAATATCCGAACGGAGAAAAAATCATCAGCCCGGGAACTGTTATAGTTTCTGCAGGAGGAGAAGTTTCGGATGTCAAGAAGGTTGTTTCTCCAGTTATGGTCAACAAAGACAAGTCAACTTTCTACCACATCGACTTCAGTTTTGACGAACTTCGTTTAGGTGGTTCTGCATTCGCTCAGTCACTGAATAAAGTTGGTGACGACGTACCAACCGTACAGAATCCGGAATACTTCCGCGATGCCTTCCTTGCTATTCAAGAACTGGTAGACAAACAACTGATTCTTGCCGGACACGATATTTCAGCCGGAGGTATGATTACTACTTTACTTGAAATGTGTTTCGCTAACACAGAAGGTGGTATGGAAATCAACCTCGACAAAATTAAGTGCGATGATATCGTCAAGATTTTGTTTGCTGAAAACCCAGGTGTTATCATTCAGGTAGCAGACAAACACAAATCTGAAGTAAAGAAGATTCTGGACGAAGCTGGTGTAGGTTATGTCAAGATTGGTGTTCCTACAGAAGAACGTCATATCTTAGTAACTAAACACGATGCAACTTATCAGTTCGGCATTGATTATCTGCGCGATGTATGGTATTCTACTTCATATCTGCTCGACCGCAAACAGAGTATGAACGGATGTGCCAAGAAACGTTTCGAAAACTATAAGCAACAACCTTTGGAAGTTGTATTCGATAAATCATTCACTGGTAAATTATCACAGTTCGGCCTTGATCCCGACCGTCGTACACCAAGTGGAATCAAAGCTGCCATTATCCGTGAAAAAGGAACCAACGGTGAACGCGAAATGGCATACATGCTCTACTTGGCTGGATTCGATGTGAAAGATGTTACCATGACTGACCTGGTAAGCGGACGAGAAACTTTGGAAGACATCAACATGGTAGTTTACTGTGGTGGTTTCTCCAACTCAGACGTATTAGGATCTGCAAAAGGTTGGGCGGGAAGCTTCTTGTTTAATCCGAAAGCTAAAGCAGCCCTCGACAATTTCTACGCTCGTGAAGATACACTGTCACTGGGTGTTTGCAACGGTTGCCAGTTGATGATGGAACTTGGTCTGATTACTCCGGAAGACAAGAAAAAAGGCAAGATGCTGCACAACGACTCTCACAAATTCGAATCAGCATTCTTGGGTGTAACAGTACCGATGAACCGCAGTGTAATGTTCGGATCTTTGAGTGGTTCAAAACTGGGTATCTGGGTAGCTCATGGAGAAGGTAAGTTCTCATTGCCTTATCCGGAAGATCACTACAACGTGGTATTGAAATATTCATATGACGAATATCCAGGTAATCCGAACGGCTCAGACTACAGCGTAGCTGGTATCGCTTCTCAGGATGGACGTCATCTGGCAATGATGCCACACTTGGAACGTGCATGCTTCCCATGGGAAAACGCTTATTATCCATTAGACCGTAAAGACAACGACCAGATCACTCCGTGGATGGAAGCCTTTGTCAATGCACGCAAATGGGTAGAAGCTCATAAGAAATAAAAATATCACTTGATTTATAAAAAGGTGCTGTTCTTTTACCAGAAGAAACAGCACCTTTTATTTTTCTTCGTTTTGTTTTGAGAAATCAGCCTTTTTCCCGACATTTGCATAATTTCATTCTCGGAACAAAACAAATAATAATGAAACGAACGACTCTAATTATAACGTGCTTATTACTATCGTTTTTCCTTCCGCTACAAGCCCAGATTTTTGAATATATCGATATGGATAATGGACTCAGCAGCCGAAGAGTTTTATCTATCCAGCAAGATAAACAAAATTATATATGGATTCTTACTCACAAAGGTCTTGACCGGTATAATGGAAAGCAATTCAAGCACTACCAACTCCACCGATGCAACAATCCTCTCAGCTTCTATCCCAATCTGAATTTTCTTTATACAGATAAAGACAGTACTATTTGGGAAGTCGGCAAAGATGGATTCGTTTTTCGTTACGACGAACAAAGAGATTCCTTCCAGCTAGCGTTCGACTTACGGGCAACATTTCCCGCACTGAAAAAAGCTCCTATATCCAGTGTTTACATGGATTCAGAAGCAAATATTTGGTTTTGCACAAACCAAAGCCAATACATATATAATTATCATCAAAGCAAAAATTATCAGTTGTCACCTGTTATTTCAGATAAAATTATCTGCATAACTCAGGCTGAGAAAAACAAATATTATCTCGCATCCGAACATTTGTTATACGAAGTACAACTGAAAGGAGAACAACTCACTGAAATAAAGAAGATACAACTTCCCAATGTTCATCTGATAGACCACATATATTACCATAACCCGACCAAGCAATTGATAATAAATACGTTGCTAGACAAATTGTTTATATACGATATCAAGGAAAAACAACTGGAAAGCATAGGCAACTCCATGAAAGACATCGGAGTAAACAAGATTATTCCAAGCAAGAAAGAGAAAGATGTCCTCCTCATTGCAACAGACGGTGACGGAGTATATAAACTGAACTTGAAACAATTAACGTTAAATCACTTTCTGAAAGAAGATACCCGTAAGCCTAATAAGATGAACGGAAGTATCATCAAAGATATTTATATGGATAGTGCCAACCGAATCTGGAATGTTATCTATCCAACAGGTATCACCATATACACCGAAAAATATCCTGCTTACGAATGGTTCATGCACTCAGCCAATTACACTAATTCGCTGGCAAACAACTGTATAAACGGAGTTATGGAAGATTCGGAAGGTGATTTCTGGTATGCAACGAGCAACGGTATATGTTATTTTGATGTAAGTGAAAACAAATGGATAAACTTCTCACCATCACATTCACCAAATGGAGAACGAAGTGAGAATCACATATTTACGTCACTATGCGAAAGCAGTCCTGGTATCATCCTGGCAGGAGGATACATGTCCAGCATTTATAAAATAGACAAAAGAACAAAAGAAGTAACCTTTTTCCAGCAACAAAACATCCGGCAAGGAGAAGGGCCAGATAAGTATATCCGCAGCATTTACCGCGACAATGAAAGACTTATCTGGATTGGAGGATTTTACCGACTAAAATCATATAGCCTGACGACAAAGGAGGTTTGTGAATACAACATTGGTTATCCTATTACATGTATTACTCAAAAAGATGAGCATTCTTTATGGATAGGAACAATCAATGGAGTCTTTGTATTCGATAAATTAAAAAAACAAGCCATACCTCTGGATACGGAATTTGATATTCAATGTATCAACATGATATACAATGATCCGTCAGGAAACTATACATATTTCGGTACGTACGGTGACGGATTATTTATTTTCGAAAAGAAGACAAGAAAAGTAACCCGATATTACGACGAAAACTGTGGACTAATCAGTAACAACATATACAGTATCGTACCAGACAGAAACGGAGATCTTTATCTTGGAACAGAAAATGGACTGTCCTTTTTCGACATAAAGGCCAACAAGTTTATCAACTGGACCAAAGAACAAGGATTGCTGGCTGCCAGCTTTAATCCTAACGCGGCCATACATTCGCGCGACGGTTACATGATATTCGGAAGCAATGAAGGAGTCATCGTATTACCCGATAGTATTCAGCTTCCGGAAACATTTTCCAGCCACATGATATTCTCTGATCTGAGTATCATGTATCGTACCGTACATCCGGGAGAAAAAAATTCCCCCCTTACTCAGGCGTTGGACAAAACTTCATGCATTGAGCTGGACTACGATCAGAATACATTTTCGATGAACGTATCGTCTATCAACTTCGACAATCCTTCCAACATCATGTACAGCTGGAAGCTGGAAGGATTTTATGATCGCTGGTCACCACCTTCAAGCGATAACCTGATAAGATATACCAACCTGTCACCGGGAAATTATACATTACGCGTGCGTGCTATACTGATGGACAACCATCAGATTCTGGAGGAACGTGAAATACAAATTTTAATCGGACGCCCTATCTGGATGACATTCTGGGCATTCCTATTGTACGCCCTGATTATTATCGGAATTAGCTATGCTATTATCCGTTACCAGATGATACGCCGCGACAAGCAGATTTCACAAGCCAAAATCAACTTTTTCATGCAAACGGCACACGACATACGTACGCCGCTGACGTTGATAAAAGCACCGTTAGGAGAAATCCTGAAGAATGAACAACTTACAGAACAAGGTACAACCAACCTGAACCTTGCCATACAAAGCACGGATAATCTTTCGGAGCTGGCAAACAACCTGATGGACTTTCAGAAGGAAGAATTATATAGCTCCAAGATATCAGTAGTACGCTATGAACTGAATCAATATATACAAAATTATATGCAACAGTTCAAAGCATATGCAGAACAAAAAGGAATAGACTTCCAGTATAAAAGTAGCTTTACCAGTCTGGAAGTCTGGATAGACCAGAACAAGATAGATTCCATTTTGCAAAATCTGCTGAGCAACGCATTAAGATATACACCAAAAGGAGGAAGTGTCACCATAGAAACAGACCATAATAAGAACCGGTGGATATTGACTATAAAAGATACCGGAATAGGAATTCCTAAAGAAGACCAGAAAAAATTATTCAAATTCTTATTCAGGGGAAAAAATGCAACCAATCAGCTTATCACCGGATCTGGAGTTGGCATGCTACTTACTTACAGACTTATCAAAAACCATGAAGGAAAAATAAGTTTCAGCAGTACAGAAAATGTAGGAACAACATTCCAGTTAAGCTTCCCGATTCAGAGCGAACATTATCAATACAGAAATGAAGGTGTTGATCAGAATCTCAGAACCGTTTTGTTGCAAGATGGTATAGTTGCCCCTATGCCCGAAGCAGAACAGACACAAATTACGGCTCATCCTGACAGTCCTCGAATCATGATAGTAGAAGATAATGCCAGCCTTCGTTTATTCCTGATGAAAAGCTTGTCGGATATCTATCAGGTAGATGGAGCCGAGAACGGTCAAGAGGCAATAGACAAGATAAAAGTTCAGCAACCCGACTTGATTATATCGGATGTTATGATGTCGGTTATGGACGGGGAAACGATGTGCCGTACACTGAAGTCGGATATCGAAACCAGCCACATACCTATCATCCTGCTGACAGCTTTAGGCGACAAGAAAGATATTCTCCGCGGACTGGAAACAAAGGCTGATATGTACATTACCAAGCCTTTCGACCTGATGGTGCTGAGAGCCAATATCAGCAACATATTGGAGAACAGGGAAATCATACGCAAGAAACTTCAGCAAGCGTCGGTCAATATCGAGTCTAAAACAGAAGATATACCGATGCCGACCAACCTGGACAACGAATTCATGCAAAAGGTTACCGTACTGGTAAAAGAAAATTTAGGCAAAGACCTTACGGTAGATACCCTTTGTGCTGGAATGAATATGAGTCGTACCAGTTTCTATAACAAGATAAAAGCACTTACAGGAATGGCTCCAAATGATTTTATAAGAAATATACGTATGCAAGAGGCAGCTGCTCTTCTCAAAAGCCAGCGGTATACTGTAGCCGAAGTAGCCGACATGATGGGATTTGCAGATCCTAAATATTTTACCGATACGTTCAAGAAATTTTACGGCGTGCCACCTAGCATATACAAGAAAAATGAAGAATAAACAATAAGTATAAGACAATGATTTTTTACATCAAATCGTTTCTGATTTTTACCCGTATCGGAGCATTTACCATAGGAGGCGGATATGCTATGGTTCCTTTGATAGAGAACGAACTGGTAGACAAACGAAAATGGATATCAAGAGAAGATTTTCTCGACCTGATGGCATTGGCACAGACCGTACCGGGTATTTTTGCTGTCAATATAGCTATTTTCATCGGATACAAACTGAAAAAGTTCTGGGGCGCTTTCTGGATGGCACTGGGAACGATCCTTCCTTCTTTTATCATCATGCTTGCCATTGCACTGTTTTTCCAGCAGTTCAAGCATATTCTGGCAGTAGAAAATATCTTTAAAGGCATCCGTCCCGCAGTTGTAGCACTCATTGCTGCTCCAACATTTAAAATGGCCAAATCGGCAAAGATCAGCCGGTATAATATCTGGATTCCCTGTGTTTCTGCCCTGCTGATCTGGCTGCTCGATTTCTCTCCTATCTACGTTATCATACTAAGTGGACTAGGAGGATATCTGTACGGACGATACAAGAATAAACAAAACCAACAGAAGTAAAATAAACAGCTATGATATTTTTACAATTATTCTATACATTTTTCAAGATAGGGCTCTTCGGATTCGGAGGCGGATATGCCATGATTTCGATGATCCAAGGCGAGGTAGTGACACGCCACGAATGGCTCAGTTCTAATGAATTTACCGACATCATAGCTATCAGCCAGATGACTCCCGGTCCGATCGGAATCAACTCCGCTACCTATGTGGGTTATTCAGCTGTTGTCAATGCTGGATATTCTCATGCAGTAGGCATCTTAGGTTCTACTATCGCCACAGTTTCTGTAGTGCTGCCGTCATTCATTCTGATGGTACTGATAAGCAAGTTTTTTCTGAAATATCAGAAACATCCGATTATTGCTTCCGTATTCGAAGGATTACGCCCGGGTGTTGTCGGATTGCTGGCAGCTGCAGCACTGGTTTTGATGAACAGAGAAAACTTTGGAACATACAACTGGCAGATTCTCACAAGTATCATACTGTTTGCCGGCACATTCATAGCATCGTATCGCTATAAAGTAAATCCGATTCTGCTGATAGTAATTTGCGGTATTATCGGTTATGTAACTTTCGGATATATTCTCACCCCTCAATAACACAATCAGAAATTGCTGAAATTAATAAAAAAACATCAGCATGTTTTCCTAAAAACATGCTGATGTTTTTTATTTTTTCGTACAAACTTTTCGTACGATTTCAGCTTCTTTTAAGACATCTGGATGCAGTAACCCGATACCTCCCTCACAATTCACAGACAAGTTGAGAAGAAGCAAACAAGGCTTCGAATGAACAATAAACCTCGGAATTCCTTTCTGTACTTAATATCAGATGATTAGCAGATTTCACTTCGAGCAAGGGCAAACATTCCTTTCTGTCCGCTCCCGGCAATTCAAGACATAAAAAGCCATTACGGTTCATCGCATTCTGCGCCCAATGGCGGAGAATTTCATCGGAAACCGACAAATAAATAGATTTTCCTCCCTTTACTTCTGGAGAATAAATGCCATGCATCGAATCAAAACGAATGTCTTCGTGAGGAAACAGTGTATCCATTCTGTGAGCCAGTATCAAGTCTTCGGTTACCCCACATTCCAGTCCTTTCCCTTTTTTCAGCAGCCAGAGTTTATCACCAAGCACCAGCGCCTGTTCTATATCGTGAGTAGACATTAAGATAGCACGCTGTTCTTCCGATGCCAGGCGATGGAGCAATGTCATTATCTCAATGCGACTTACCACATCAAGAAAGGCAGTCGGCTCATCAAGCAAGATCAACGGACATTCCTGAACCAGTGCTTTGGCTATCATCACTTTCTGACGCTCTCCATCCGACAGTTCCGCTGTATATTTTGAAGCTTTTTCCGCCATGCCGACTGCTTCCATCGCATGGTCGATGATTTCATGATCTTCTTTTCCCAAACGTCCGAAGAATCCGGTATGAGGCTGACGTCCCAAGGCAACCAGTTCACGTACGGATAATCCTCCAGCCTGTGTCTTATCCGTCAGAACAATACCAATTTTCCAAGAACGCTCTTTAGGAGAATAACTGGCCAACGGCTTACCTAGTAAAGTAATATCCCCCGACAAAGGAGGCTGGACAGCAGCCAACGTACGAAGAAGTGTCGACTTTCCCGCACCGTTTGATCCAAGCAAACAAGTCAGCTCACCACGGCACAAAGCAAAATTTAAATGACTATGAACTACTTCTCCCCGCTTACCATGCCGATAACCGATAGTTAAATCCTTGGCCTCTATGACAACAGACTGTACTTTCATTTTTAATTAAAATACTGAATCTTACGCTGATTGATAATAACATAAATAATGACCGGAGCTCCCAGAAGAGGAGTCACGGCATTGAGTGGAATAATGCCTGCTTCTCCGGGTAAAATACAAATCAGGTTACACAACAGTGCGACAGCACTTCCCGTAAGCAACGTTACCGGCATAAGCATATTATGATTGGATGTGCCCAACATTAGTCGCGCCATATGAGGAACAGCCAGTCCGATAAAGGCAATCGGACCACAAAAGGCTGTAGTTACCGCAGTCAGCAATCCGGTAGCAATCAGCAGCCAGTTGCGTACCCTGCGTATATTTACACCCAGATTTTCTGCATAGCGAATGCCAAGCAACAGAGCATTAAGAGGTTTTATCATCAACACCGCGATAAGCAATCCCAACAGCGTTATGATGGAAAAGCCGGGAAGCTGCTTCATCGACACGCCACCAAAGCTTCCCATTCCCCAAAGTACAAACGAGTGTACCCCTTCGGCTGTAGAAAAGAAGTTTAATAATGAGATGATGGAAGAAACTACATAACCTATCATAATACCGGCAATAAGCAACATCACCGTATTTTTAATTATGGCAGACAGAGATAAAATGATTGCCATCACCAAAGCCGCACCGGCAAATGCCCCAGCCACTACAGAAAGAAAACCTGAAAGTACAAACTCTCCGGCAATGATACTTCCTCCACCTGCCAGCAGAACAAGTGCAACTCCCAGACTTGCTCCCGAACTGATACCTAAAATAGAAGAATCGGCAAGCGGATTACTAAATACGGTTTGCAGCATCAAGCCCGACGCAGAAAGAGCCGTTCCACAAAGCAGAGCTGTGATACACTGAGGAACACGCGACTCCCATACGATAAACTGCCAGCTGTCTTTTTCTACTTCTCCGCCAAAAAGGATGTTTGCTACGGCTTTCACCGGAATATCTACCGAACCGAAAACCAGATTGGCTGCCATAAGCAGCACAATCATTACAGCAAGTACACAACCATATATATATCCTCTATTTGTCTTCATGCACACACTTTCTGAGATATCACTCCGCTAAATTAGTAAAATATCTTGGAGTATAATCTTTCAAGATATCAGGATGAAATACTTTTACCAAATCCTTGAGCAACAATTCTGGATGAAAAGGTACTTCCTCATAAAAAGAAATGCGGCTGGTATTACATCCATATACCCGACGATTGCGGAACGCATCAAAATTGGCATATGGCGCATAGTCACTCTTCAGTTCTCTATAAGTTTTATCCACCTGCTGATTGTATTTTATCAGCCAGAAATCGGCGTGCTGTCCTTTATCGAATACTGTTTCAAAAGCCAAAGAAGCAGAACCGCTTTGAGGAATATCGGCAAATATATACCGTGCCCCCGCATCGGCATACAGTTTTGCCATTGTACTGTTTCCCCCCGGCACATACCATGTACCACCGGTTTTCAGTTCTGTAATGACAGTCGGTTTCGGTGTTATGTCTTTCACTTGATTCCGGAGTGAAAGATAGGCCTCCTCTACCCCAGCAAACAAAGAGTCTGCCTCAGCCTCTTTTCCAAACAGCAACCCATAAAAACGTACCCATTCGGCACGCCCCAATGCTGAAGTTTCCATATAGTCGGCACATTCAAGAATCGGTATATTCAGCTTTTCTATACGTCCGTAACCACCACTGTTTTCGTAAGGTGAAAGCAAGATACCGTCGGGATGCATGTCTATCACTTTCTCTATGTCCGGATTCATACTGCTCCCCGCATCGGTTATTTCTTTTTTCCGACAACTTTCCAATATAGCAGGAACACGGATGTACTGCAAATCACATACTCCTTTTATTTTATCCAGTGCGCCCAACTCCTGTAAAAGTCCGCAGTGCACAGACGAGAATATCAGGGAGTTTGATAAAGGAACCCGAACAATTGTACCCTCCGGCAAGGATGAAGGACACGAATCCTGTTTATTGACCAACAAATATGTATGCAACGTTTTCAGTGTGTCCCAGGGATTACGCAGGGTAACCTGAGTATAATGCTGGTATTTTACAATTTGCAGATTCTCTGCATAGCGTAAATTCAGTGTATCACCTCCTTCTTGCATAAAAGAGGTCTTGCTCTTTCCGTTACAAGCGGAAAACAGCAAGACCATAAGTACTATATGGGCAGATAGTATGTATTTCTTCAGTTCATTTGCCATGATTATAATAATTTATCGGTCTACAATAAACAAAGCAATATGAGAAATAATCATTCTCACATCAGCTTCCTCAATATTAACATAGTAAAAACATAGTTCTTGCTACTCTTTCCTCGAGAGCACAAGCATGATTTCGTTTTGCAGGTCTTCTGACTTACTCCGGTTTGTTATGCCTTCCCACTTTCTCAAACAGAAGAAAGCAGTGGCCTGAAGTAGTAAACAAACCTTTACAAAGGAGCTTACAGCAGCGGGACTGTCCGGGACTTTCACCCGATTCCCTTTTCATCCGTGGCCTCGCATATACCAATCGGAAGCCCGACGGAACAAAACTGTGACAAATATATGCAATAAGTACTTATAATGCAATAAAAGGTGAACCAAAATCCAATTTTATTTGTTTACTTTGTGTTTATATTAAAAGTTGATATCATCTATGATTACTGCAGAAAATATTTTACTAGTCGGGTCTATTTTAATCTTTACAAGTATTCTAATCAGCAAAACCGGATATCGTTTCGGTATCCCTACCCTGCTGTTATTCCTGCTGGTAGGTATGGCTTTCGGCAGTGACGGTCTCGGCATTCAGTTCAACAGTGCTTCAGACGCTCAGTTTATCGGCATGATGGCACTCAGCATCATCTTGTTCTCGGGAGGAATGGATACCCGATACGCCGATATCAAACCAGTCTTAAAACAAGGTATACTGCTCTCTACTGTGGGAGTATTGGTCACCACACTGCTTACCGGATTGTTTATTTTCTTCCTTTCGCATTACACGCATGCCAACATAGAACTTACTCTGATGGTTTCTTTGCTGCTTGCTGCAACCATGTCGTCTACAGACTCGGCTTCGGTATTCAGCTTGTTGCGCTCACAACGCATGAACCTTAAATACAATCTCCGCCCCATGCTGGAGCTGGAAAGTGGAAGTAACGACCCGATGGCATATATGCTTACCATTGTACTGATTCAGGTTATCGGCAGCGGAAGCAATTTCGACGTAACAGTCATACTGAAAGACTTATTTATACAGTTCCTGTTCGGAGGAGTCATAGGATACGCCTTCGGTAAGTTCGCTGTCTGGCTTGTCAATAAAATAGAACTTTCCAACAGTGCTCTCTACCCGATTCTTCTGCTTAGTCTGGTCTTCATCACATTTACTCTTACCGACCTGGTTAAAGGAAACGGCTATCTGGCAGTATATATCGCCGGAATGATTGTTGGAAATGCCCGACTGGCTTACCGGAAAGAAACCAATACGTTCATGAACGGACTGACATGGCTGTTCCAGATAATCATGTTCCTGACTTTGGGACTTTTGGTCAATCCTCATGAAATGCTCGATATCTCTGTAACAGCTCTGCTTATCGGCGTCTTTATGATTCTGATAGCACGCCCGGTCAGTGTATTTTTGTGCCTGCTTCCATTTAAAGGAATCACTAATAAGGCACGAGTTTTTATTTCCTGGGTAGGACTAAGAGGAGCCGTTCCTATTATTTTTGCAACTTATCCGGTAATAGCACAAATTCCCGGCTCAAACCAGTTGTTCAATATCGTATTCTTCATTACTCTGTTATCGCTTACTATACAGGGAATGACTATTTCGAAAATGGCACGCTGGCTCAAGCTTGACTTGCCTGAAGAAAAAGAAGGTAATGAATTTGGTGTAGAACTTCCGGAGGAAATCGACACCCACCTGGATGATATCACGCTTACAGAAGACATGCTCTCAACCGGAAACCGGCTAGCCGACATGAATATTCCTAAAGGCACACTCGTGATGCTTATCAAACGAGGAAACGAATTTATTATTCCTAACGGACAGATAGAACTTCATGCCGGAGATAAACTGCTGGTAATGTCTGAAAAGAAATAAAAGTAAGGTTTACAGCTGTTTATTTCCATTTTATTTATTACATTTGGGAAACAACTTTAAAATCAAATCTTATGGAAACATATCTTTTTTGGTTGGTTCCCATTGCATCAATTCTGGCATTAGCTTTTGCCGGATATTTCTACAAGCAAATGATGCGGGAAAGCGAAGGCAGTCCTGAAATGCAGAAAATAGCTGCCCATGTTCGCAAAGGAGCCATGTCGTACTTAAAACAACAATACAAAGTTGTTACGCTTGTTTTTATCGGACTCGTTATTTTGTTTGCCATCATGGCATACGGATTCAATCTGCAAAATCACTGGGTTCCGATTGCTTTCCTTACAGGAGGATTCTTCTCGGGACTGTCGGGCTATCTGGGAATGAAAACTGCGACCTATGCTTCGGCACGTACTGCCAATGCTGCACGCAATTCACTGAACGGCGGGCTACGGATTGCTTTCCGAAGCGGAGCAGTAATGGGACTCGTAGTAGTCGGACTAGGGTTGTTCGACATTTCCTTCTGGTATATTCTTCTAGACAAATGTATTCCGGCAGATGCCATGAATCCGACTGCTAAATTATGTGTCATCACCACTACAATGCTTACATTCGGAATGGGAGCTTCTACACAAGCCCTATTTGCCAGAGTTGGAGGAGGTATTTATACGAAAGCTGCCGATGTAGGAGCTGATTTGGTTGGTAAAGTGGAAGCCGGAATTCCCGAAGACGACCCACGCAATCCGGCAACAATAGCCGACAATGTAGGTGACAATGTCGGTGATGTAGCTGGCATGGGAGCCGACTTGTATGAATCGTATTGCGGATCAATACTTGCAACAGCCGCACTAGGAGCAGCAGCCTTCATCGGAACAGGCAATACAGAAATGCAATTTAAGGCTGTTATTGCTCCGATGTTGATAGCAGCAGTAGGAATTATCCTTTCCATTATTGGCATATTCGCTGTACGTACAAAGGAAAACGCTGGCATGAAAGAATTGCTCAAAGCGCTCTCTACCGGAACAAACCTCAGTTCTGTTCTCATCGTAATAGGTACATTCCTTATTCTTTGGATGCTAAACATAACCAATTGGGTTAATATTGCCTTTGCTGTAGTAGTAGGACTATTGGTAGGAATCATTATCGGACAGTCTACCGAATATTATACATCCCAATCGTACAGACCGACTCAAAAGCTTTCGGAAAGTGGAAAAACGGGGCCTGCTACTGTTATTATCTCCGGAATCGGGCTGGGAATGATCTCTACAACAATACCTGTCATTGCAGTTGTAGCTGGAATCATCCTTTCTTACTGGCTGGCATCGGGCTTCGATTTCACCAATATCGGTATGGGACTATACGGTATAGGTATAGCCGCTGTAGGAATGCTCTCGACATTAGGCATCACCTTAGCAACCGACGCTTATGGTCCGATAGCTGACAATGCAGGAGGAAATGCCGAAATGAGCGGATTGGGCGAAGAAGTACGTCACCGTACCGATGCACTCGACTCTTTGGGAAATACAACAGCTGCTACTGGAAAAGGATTCGCCATCGGTTCGGCTGCACTGACAGGGCTTGCTTTGCTGGCTTCCTATATTGAAGAAATACGTATCGGTTTGGAACGTATCGGAACAACACTTCTCGAACTACCAGGTGGTATCAGCATAACGATCCGCGAGGCTAGTTTCACAGATTTCATGATGTATTACGACGTAACACTGATGAACCCAAAGGTTCTATCGGGTATGTTCATCGGAAGCATGATGGCCTTTCTGTTTTGTGGTCTGACTATGAATGCCGTAGGACGTGCTGCTGCCAGCATGGTAGAAGAAGTTCGCCGGCAATTCCGTGAAATCAAGGGTATACTGGAAGGCAAGGCAGAGCCGGATTACGCACGCTGTGTACAAATCTCTACCCAAGGAGCCCAGCGCGAAATGGTCTTTCCATCACTTCTGGCTATAATAGCTCCTATTGTCACCGGATTATTATTCGGGGTCCCTGGAGTAATCGGACTGCTTATCGGAGGATTGTCTTCTGGATTTGTTCTGGCTATTTTTATGGCAAACGCCGGCGGTGCATGGGATAATGCCAAGAAGTATGTAGAAGAAGGTAACTTCGGAGGTAAAGGCAGCGAAGTACATCGTGCAGCAGTAGTAGGAGATACAGTAGGCGATCCATTCAAAGACACGTCAGGCCCCAGCTTGAATATTCTTATTAAATTGATGAGCATGGTAGCTATTGTCATGGCAGGACTGACTGTATCCTGGAGCTTATTCTAAAAAGAATAATACTCACATTGATAATTTTTATCCCCAATATCCTTCACTATCTTTATTTTCTTTACTGTCAGTAATAAAAGGTAGTGAAGGATTATTTTTATAGAATCGATGTGCTTTTCTTTCATTACTTCTCAACGCACCACACATATTAGTTTCTTTTAAAACTATTTCTTTTACAAATAAAAATCACCAAAAGTTTGTGAAGCAGATAAAATAAAGCTACCTTTGCGGCTTTAATTTATCAAAAATATATTTTAATGAAGAAATTTTTACTTATCGGCGCAGCGACACTAATTGTTTCAAACTCAACTTTCGCAGGAGATTATTTAACTAATACAAATCAACATGCCGCCTTTTTACGTATGGCAGCGCGTGGTGCCTCTATTGATGTAGACGGTGTATATAGCAACCCAGCCGGACTAGCCTTTTTACAAAAAGATGGTTTTCACCTCTCACTAACCGGACAAAGTGCATATCAAACTCGTGAAATTGCTGCCACTACAGGATTATGGACATTAGATGGCAAAGAAACAACACAAAATTATAAAGGTACAGCATCAGCACCGTTCATCCCTTCTTTCCATGGTGTATATAAAGATGGGAACTGGGCTGTTTCTGCAAGTTTTGCTATAACAGGAGGAGGAGGAAAAGCTTCCTTCGACAACGGTCTGCCAATGTTTAACTCTCTGGCAATTGGGGGAATTTATAAAAACGAACAACTGGCTGGTTTAATAGGAAAACCTGTTACTCCTAATATGTATGATATCAATACCGCAATGGATGGTAAACAATATATTTATGGTGTACAGCTAGGATTAAGCTATAGAATCAACGACTGGCTGAGTGTATACGCCGGAGGACGTATGAACTATGTAAAAAGCGGCTATGAAGGATATCTGAAAGCACAGTTAAAACAAGATTTCGGAGGAACGCAATTAATGAATCTGGCACTCGACTGCGAGCAGACAGGTTGGGGAGTTACTCCGATAATCGGTGCCGACGTAAAACTTGGAAAATGGAACTTGGCTGCCAAATATGAAATCAAAACAAACTTAAATATCGAAAACAAGACTAATACTTTAGATGCTCCAGGGGTACCGGAAGAAGTTCTTAAACCTTATGCTGATGGAGAACAGACTCCCAGCGATATTCCTGCATTTCTGAGTGTAGCTGCCGGATACGAAATTTTGCACAACCTGCGTGCTTCAGTAGAATACCACTTCTTTGATGACAAACATGCCGGTATGTTGAATGACCGTCAGAAGACGTTGAAGCACGGAACACACGAATACCTTGCCGGAATAGAATGGGATATCATCAAAAAATTAACTATCAGTGGAGGTTTCCAGAAAACGAACTATGGATTAAGCAATGATTTCCAAACAGATACAAGTTTCTACTGTAGTTCATACTCACTAGGATTCGGAGCAAGAGTCAACTTCAATGAATCATGGAGTATTGACGTTGCATATTTCTGGACTAACTATGATGATTATACAAAGACTACAGAAAGTTATAATAATACCGGAGTAAAAGGTACAGATGTATATAGCCGTACGAATAAAGTATTCGGTCTGAGTCTGAATTATCATTTCTAAAAAGTAAGATATATTTTCGGGGAAGCTAAATATTCTCTTTTCTTCGCCTGTCATTGATTTTACCATCTGTTTGTCGATAAAATTAATGACAGGCTTTTTGTTTTTTATACCGAATTTTGAAAAAATAAAGTATCCCACTCTATTTAAAGATAATACTAAAAAATGATCCGTATAAAATAGAAGCAATATTCATCATATACCGATTAATGTAATATTCATCCATAATTAAATAAGACAATGAAAACGTTATTGGGCATAAAAAACACACTCAGGAAATGCCTGTCAGTTTACGTGCAGACATTAATTGTCCTATTATTAGCCAGCTGTTCCGACAATCCATCCCAACCTTCTCAAGATGAAAATGAGGAAGATAACAATACTGTGGCTATGATTAACCTCTCCGATGCAACTAAAAGTGCAGATTTCATCATGTTATGTAAAGACGGCAACTACATCATGGGGAACTTTAATGCAGAAAATGGTTACGGATTGTTTATGGTAGATTTTGGCGTAGGAGAGCAACAGGAAGAACTAACCATCATGGTTAATCCTGAAGGAATCCCCGAAATGTTGTCATACAAAGAAACAACATTTGTTATCCGGAATATCACCGACAAAGATTTCGATTTTGCAACAATCGACAGCCAGAGAAATATAACATATTACTGGGATATCCCATATGATTTCGGAGATACAGATTCCAGATCAATCGAAAGCTTAGTATGGACATTTACGCAACCTTTTAAGAAATGGTATGAACAAACAGCAGGAGGTATCCGTAACTTTACATGGGATGAACATACTAGAAAAATGATAGGCCCTTACCTATTAAAAGTAACAGCTTTTACCATAATTACTTTGGAAGCCCATCGAGATCCGTCATTTTCGTCAATAGCTTTCGGTCTTATACCTACCATAATTGACGAAGGATATAAATCTGGTTTATGGAACGTAAAGACTCCCCTATGGTATGAAGATGCCGGATATGCTATTGAATATATAAAAAAAGAATGGAAGAACGGAAAATGGACATTCAAATTTAACCCAGTTGGTTTCATTAAGCAACTATTTGACAAAAGTAATATATTAAATGACTACGGAGATAAACTTTTGTATGAAATGTCTCATTACAAACCAGAAATGGATCCCATATTCGATGCAGAAGAATGGCAAATCAAAGTTTCACCAGCAGTGATAGAAGCCGGTCCTGATGCAGCAACTTATTCTGTAAATGTCAGTTCAAAAGCTCAATGGAAGGTGGAGAGTAATGCCAGTTGGTGTAAAGTATCCCGTCAAGGTAATCAGGCTATTGTAAAAGTTGACGCCTATCAAGGTACAGAAACACGAAGCTGCAACGTTGAAATAACAACGCAGACCTATACTCCGGAAATTTCTCCTGCCACATTTGCCGTTGTCCAGCAAGGCATACTTTTCGAATTGTCTGAATCTAAATTATCATTCAAACCGGAAGGCTCTACCCGTGGCATATACGTATACACTAACTCCAATATCACATCGTGGGAAATTACTGCCAAGCCAGACTGGGTAGACAAAATAGACAAAGCTCCTAATTCGTTTTTCATTGATGTAGGAGAAAACAATACGGGAGAAACACGTAGCGGTCTTCTTACTGTAACTGGATATATAAACAACGGCACATGGATAGACCGTACAGTAGAGCTTATTCAACCTGCAGGTCTAGAATGGAATAATACATCATGGTCTTTTACGGGCAACTACACTATGACCACAGAAGGTGAAAGTTCTTCCTCTCCGATCAAATTCGAACTGGAAATACAAGATGTGGCAACACAACAGTTTTCACTTAAATATGAAGGTGTAGATCTCTCTCTCACAAGGAATACCGACGACATGGAAATATCACTTACCGAAGATGAAAAAGGACAGCTTATCTTAACAATGACAGAAAAAGAAGAAACAAGAGAAGATAATGAAAACTGGGATAAAATATATATACAACAACAATTTACGATAAAGCGTATTAATATAGATTCTGCAAACGGAGATATAAGTGGAACAACTGAATATGAAGGTAAAGCATTTGGAAAATATTACCATACAACCATTATTCATAGCGGACATATAACGGGTGTACGAAAACAATAGTTACATAACAACTCCATCGACAACTAGCCTTAAAAGTTTACAACATCTGTAAGTTTTTAAGGCTAGCCGTCTTTATCTGTTTTACTAATTTAATCCTAAGTAATATAAGTGACATAGATTAAAAATCAAAAATTATTTATTCTTTCTCATCGCTTTATCCGTTTTTCCTAATGTAGATGTAGTAATTTTTTCCAAGTATTCAACCTATTTATACCGACAGCAAATACATATTATTAACCTATCTTTACGAAAAATTCAGTGTTTTCTTATTTTACAAGAATAAAGATAAGAAAATTTTATATATTTGTCTAATTATTAACAACTTAAAACAAAGGTAAAATATGTATCCTGTCAAAAACTCACCTGAGTTTTTTATATTCCAGTCTGATATTCGGCAAGCTTTCAGATACTGGATAAGGATTTTTTTGCTTTCATTATGTACCTTCATAGAAGTTTACGCTCAAAATATTACTACAACTTTTTCCACAGCTAATAGTATATGTTTTACTCACCTCTCCACACAAGACGGATTAGCAAACGATAAGGTATTAAGCATTCTACAAGACCAATATGGCTTTATGTGGTTTGCTACAGAAAATGGATTATCCCGATTTGATGGAATAAATTTCGTAAATTACAATCATTCCGAAAAAAACACAAACAGTCTGTCAAGTAACATTGTTACTGCACTCTCAGAAGATGTATATGGAAATCTATGGGTCGGTACACAAAACGGACTAAACCGTTATGATAGAGCTCAAAACAACTTTCATAGATATACAACTCGAAATGGATTGAAAAATATTTCCATCAAAGCTCTTCACTCAGACACTCAAGGGAGTTTGTGGATAGAAACAGTCCAAGGATACTTGACTCAGTATCGTATACAAGAAAATCAATGGATACACTTTAAACACAATCCTGGGGTAAGTGAAGGAAAACATTACTATTGGCAAATATACGAAGACTCACTTCAGAATTTATGGATAGGGGGCCGCACCTTACAAGGGATTTTATTCTCAAAAAAATCAAGTCAAATAACTCCAGTCCCCACATGGTCGGAAAAAGGAATGCCTTTGGAGTCTGCTTTTTTTGTTAGAGCAAAAGATGGTGCATTATTCTCCTCCTCATTTGGTTCTATACAAAAATACGACACTCAACAACATAAATTTGTACACTACCGCTCCATACCTTTTGAAGCAACTTGTGCTATCACAGACATAGAAGGCAATATCTGGATAGGAGGTTACGGAGGACTTGTAAAATGGAACTACCCTCAAGATTATATTGAACAGTTCACACCAGACAGTAACAATCCGAATCACATATCTTCCAATCAGATACTTTGCTTATATTCCTCACATGATGGATGTATATGGATAGGAACAGAATACGGAGTGAACATGTATTCTCCACGGCTCAACCAGTTTCAGACCTATCAAGGGTATAATGTTTCTGCCTTGATGGAGGATACAGATCAACAATTATGGGTTGGAACAGAAAACGACGGAAGCTACGTTTTCAATTGGGAAAAGCAGAGTCTTACCCATTTCAACTATCGATTAATGAGCAAAGAGATTGATTATCTTACATTCCAGCGCGAGAAGGAAGTACTTCGCCAATATATCAGACATGAAGCTATCTACAATGATCAGTATACCTTATCTGAAAACTTAGCTGATAACTATACTGCATACAAAAACACAGATTTACGCTTCAGATATCCAGACGAAAATCACGTAACCGCATTATACCAAGATAAAGCAGGAATGATTTATGTTGGATTATGGAATCACGTCGGATTCAATGTGTATAATCCTCAAAACGGACTTTGGAAACGCTATGCCTTATGGAGCAAAAAACCAGATTACCATTATCCACGTTTATGGTTAGGAAATCCATTTGGAGCAAACTGGTATAATGGTTTTCTTGAAGATCGTAAAGGCCGCTTTTGGTGCATTACATGGGAATGTTTCGGACTCAATTTATTCAATCGTAAAACAGGTAAATTTGAATCCAAACATTATTTTCCCAATAATGTACCGTGCTTTCCACAGGGAAAGATAGAGCAGATATTTTACGATGTACCACGCGACCGATATATTTTCAACGGGAAAAGTACCTACTTTGGATATTATGACAATAAAGACAAACGTTTCTATAAATTTGGAGAGTCTTTTCCCAATAATTATCCTAACTTAGATATTGTAAAAGGCTATTACCAATACAGCAAAGCCAAGATATTTTCTCTGCCCAATGACTTTGGATGTGATTACATCTTATCAGATGGAAACAACAAGCTTTATATAGCCAATGTACATAAAATAATGTATATGGACCTTACAGACAATACTGTACATCCGATACTTTCCATGCCGGAAAATACTTCTTTTGCATGGACTCTTTCAGCCGACAGACAGTCTATCATAGTTTATTGCGACAAAGGTTTCATAGCTGTTGACACTCAGAAAAATACTTGCACACCACTGACATTTCCTGATAAATTAAAACTGGAAGAAGAAAATATTCAAATCATGTTGCAACCTCATAACGGTGAATTATGGATAGGAACATCCAAAACACTATGGAAACTAAACCAACAAAACAAATGGGTTAAATTATTACCAGAAATGCAGTCAGTGGGTGTAATACGCCAAAAAGAAAACGGAAACATATATGTAGGAAGTAATAAAGGACTTTATATATTCAATCAAGGAGAAGAAATAAAGCATATTCCCTTTCAGATAAATGCAACAAAAGGACTCCCTGGCACAGAAATCAGAGACATATACATGCCTGATTCCCAAACCTGCTGGATTGCCACAAACGACGGATTAGTACAACTAACTAACGACAAGATAAAAATATTTACGCACGATGATTATAATCCCCATAGCCTTATTGATAATAATGTCTGTACAATAGCTCAAGGTCCTGACCAGAAACTTTGGATTGCCACTTTTCAAGGACCCTGCTTGTTCAATCCTTCCAATGAAATTTTTACAGACATGACACAACCTGGTAATGATTGTCTGACATCACGATTAACCAGTTGTATTACAGAAGATTTACAAGGAAACATTTGGATAGGGACAACAGAAAAAGGTATCAATGTTTTATCTATCGAGGCAGATACAATTGCACATTATTATCATCAGCCATGGAATAAAAACAGTTTGCCGGACAATTATGTTGAATGTATTTTTTGTTGCCATAATGGTAATATATGGGTTGGAACTCACCAAGGATTAGCAAAATTTGATAAAGAACACAAGCAATTCCAAAGATTTGATTCAACAAAAAATCTTCATGTAAAAGGAATACAAGAAGATTTCCAACACATGTTATGGATGACAACCGATAAGGGGTTATTACTAGCTGACTCCACAGGGAATATTATACGAAAATTTTATGATTACCATGGATTACCCAATAATGATTTGTCAAAAGCTATTTGTCGATTAAAAAATGGGAAAATCTGCATTGGAAGCAATTACGGTTTTAGTATTTTCGAACCCAAACACCTAAAAGGAACTCTACCATCTCCTAAAATAATGCTAACAGATATACAGGTAAACAGTTCTCCTTTTTTCATAGACCTGAATAAAGAAAAAAAACTTGAACTTAAATCTGAGCAAAATTCATTCACCATAGGTTTTGCAGCAACTGACTATGAATACAGCCAGCATTTAAAATACCGCTATAAATTAGTTCCTTTCGACAAAAAATGGAATTATACGACTCCTCCCCTGCTTTCAGCTAAATACACGAGCTTGGATTTTGGGAAATATAGCCTTGAAATAGAAGTCAGTAATTCTTTCGGGGAATGGAATAGACAAGTTTTCGTACTTCCCATATATATTGCAACTCCATGGTATTATTCATGGTGGTTCTTTACAATACTTATAATCTTTTGCGTATTAAGTATTTGGGGATTTATCAGATTCAGAGAACGACAATTAAGAAAAGAAAATGAGCAGCTGGAAGCTTTGGTCAGAGAAAGAACCGAAAAATTATACCAAATCATGGAAAATAAAAATAAATTCTTCAATATCGTTTCACATGACCTGAAAAGCCCGCTAAATTATTTAAATGTTTTATCTACAACTCTGCTAGAAGAATATAATTGTCTGAATGATGAAGAGAAGATTCAAAAAATTCGGATGATAAATAAATCATCGCATCAAGGAAAAGCCCTGCTGGATAATCTTCAGCTGTGGGTACTTTCTCAAAAAGAAATGATTAAACCTGTTTTTCGACAAACAAACCTGACTGATGAAATTGAAGCGGTAGTACAACTTTTAAATCCTAATATACAGAAAAAAGAATTAACCGTTACTATCCCATCCAGTCCTATTATTGTATGTACAGACAAAAACATGTTGTCGACCATATTAAGAAATCTGATTGCTAATGCCATAAAGTATTCTTACCGTAAAGGGAAAATCCATATATCTGTCAAAGAAAATAAAGAAAACTGGAACGTAAGCATCGAAGACAATGGTGTAGGCATTTCACCTGAACGTATAAAAAAGCTCTTCCAAATAGGAACAAAAGTTTCATCACTTGGAACAGAGAAAGAAGAAGGAACAGGACTCGGACTTCTGATTGTCAGAGAATTCATCAATCGTTTAGGAGAAAATATTCAAGTAAAAAGTACCCAAGGAAAAGGAAGTATATTCATATTTACATTACATAAACATCTAAGAAAATGATAAAAATACTCATTGTAGACGACTCTGAAATACATCTGGAAGGGATGAAAACCATCCTAAAACGCTCGGAAAGCCTAAATGTAACGGCTACAGCTCAAACTTATGACGAAGCCAAACAACTGTTACGGAAAGACAATTACGACCTGGCCATTTTGGATATCAGTCTGGAAGAAGATACTGACGGACTTGATCTCGCCCAATTCATTAAAACGACCTATCCCAATATGCCAATAATCATACTTTCTCATTATAAGGACATCCGCTATATTATCCAATCGTTAAAAATGCAATTAAATGGATATTTGGCAAAAGATACTCCACCCGAAGACTTAATATGCGCCATTCAAGCTGTTGCATTAGGAAAAGGTTTCTATTTTGGCAATACAATACCGTACAATGATATTGTAAAAGCATTCGGTGGAGAAGAAAACATAAAAAAAAAAAAACCATATGAGCTAAGCGACAGAGAATTAGAAGTTATCCAACTGTTAGCCAATGGATATACCAGCAAAGAAATAGCCAATGAATTAAATATAGACCGAAATACAGTAGAAACTTATAAAGACCGTATAAAAAGTAAACTGGATTGTAAATCAGCAATCGAAATCGTAGTTTTTGCTTATAAAAACAAAATTATATACTAAAATATCTATTAAACAGGCAACTACAATATTAAACTGCTCCCTAAAAGTTTTACATATAACTTTGAGGGTGCAGTTCATTTTTTTAATAGAAAATAACACACCCCAATGAATTTAGCTGAAAGAGATTGAACTTCGTAATTTTTTTTTCTTAACTTTGCGCTGCATCTTAAAGAGATTACAAACAACTTTAAACAAAAAATATTGAGATTATGATGACTATTGACAAATTCAACTTTGCCGGAAAAAAGGCAATCGTTCGCGTTGACTTCAACGTACCTTTGAACGAAGAAGGTAAAATTACTGACGATACTCGTATCCGTGGTGCTCTGCCTACTTTGAAAAAAGTATTGGCTGATGGTGGTGCTCTCATTATCATGTCACACATGGGTAAACCAAAAGGCAAAGTAAACGCTAAATATTCTCTGAGCCAGATTGTAGACGCTGTTGCTGCTGCTTTGGGTACTCCAGTTCAGTTTGCTCCAGATTGCGCTAAAGCTCAGGAAGCTGCTGCTGCTTTGAAACCAGGTGAAGTTCTGTTGCTCGAAAACTTGCGTTTCTATCCTGAAGAAGAAGGAAAACCTGTAGGTATCGAAAAAGAAGATCCTGCTTACGAAGATGCAAAGAAAGCTATGAAAGCTTCTCAGAAAGAATTTGCTAAAACTTTGGCTTCTTACGCAGACTGCTATGTAATGGATGCATTCGGTACAGCTCACCGTAAACACGCTTCTACTGCAGTTATCGCTGACTACTTCGATGCTGATCACAAGATGTTGGGTTACCTGATGGAAAAAGAAGTTCAGGCTGTAGATAACGTTTTGAAAGATATCAAACGTCCGTTTACTGCTATCATGGGTGGTTCTAAAGTTTCTACTAAGATCGGTATCATCGAAAACTTGATGGACAAAGTAGATAACTTGATCCTTTGCGGTGGTATGGCATTTACTTTTGCAAAAGCTCAGGGTGGTAAGATTGGTAACTCATTGGTTGAAGATGACAAACTTGACTTAGCTCTTGACATCATGGCTAAAGCTAAAGCTAAAGGTGTTAACTTGGTTTTGGGTTGCGACTGTGTAGCTGCTGATGCATTTGCAAACGACGCACACACTCAGGTTTGCGACGACAAGAACATTCCTGACGGATGGATGGGATTGGATGCAGGTCCTAAGACTCGTGAAGAATTCAAAGCAGCTATCAAGGGTGCAAAGACTATTTTGTGGAATGGTCCTGCTGGTGTATTCGAAATGGACAACTTCGCAGGTGGTTCTAAAGTAATTGCAGAAGCTATTGCTGAAGCTACAAAAGAAGGTGCATTCTCATTGATCGGTGGTGGTGACTCTGTAGCTTGTATCAACAAGTTTGGTATGGCTGATCAGGTTTCTTACATCTCTACTGGTGGTGGTGCTTTGTTGGAAGCTATCGAAGGTAAAATCCTTCCGGGTATCGCAGCTATCCGTGGCGACAAATAATTTAGACTAACACTCTATACCTAAGAGTTATATGAGAGGACAATTCTCTTCCGAGGATTGTCCTCTTTCTTTTTTCATACATCGAGCAACACGTTTTTCATTTTGACATTACAGTTATTATTGCTGCCCGATAAGAAATCTTCATCAGCCTTCATAGGCCGTTTGAAAAAGAGCTGGTCATCATACTACTTTGAAAGAGCTGTTTTTCTGTATAAACATTACTCTATAAATTATTATGTATCAGACCAAGATATGTTTACACTGGCAGTTCCCGTTTTATTAAAACAATGTTCAAACGACTATATTCAAGCAAATGCCAACAATCGTAAAAGTTCTACCAAACAGCAATAGAACAAAATAAAATAAAAGATATACCCCTAATAAAAAAACTCCTTTTATACCCGCCAGAGCAGTGTATAAAAGGAGTTTTTTATTATAATACAAGAGTCTTATCCCAAGAAAGAAATCAGCACACCGGCAGCAACAGCCGAACCGATAACACCTGAAATATTACTTGCCATACAATACTGAAGCACATGATTCTTCGGGTCGTATTTCAAAGCAATTTCATTGGCTACACGGCTTGCCATAGGCACAGCACTCAGTCCAGTAGCTCCAATCAGCGGATTAATCTTCTTCTTAGTGAAGAGATTGAAAACCTTCACAAACAAAATACCACCTGAAATAGACAATGCAAAGGCAAGGAAACCACCAATTACAATACCGATAGTAGTCCAATTCAGGAAAGCATCTGTTGTCATAGTTGCTCCTACTGAAATACCCAGGAAGATAGTTGCTGCATTCATAATACTATTGGAAGCTGCATCAAACAAGCGTGAAGTATTGCTACCGATTTCCTTTACCAGGTTACCGAACATCAACATACCGATCAAAGGTACTGCACTCGGAACAAACAAAGCTACAATGGTTGTAACTACGATAGGGAACAATATCTTCAGCACACGCAGGTTCTTGATTTCTGTCTTCGAAGGATATTTCTTCTCCTGTTCTTTCATATTGATAGAAAGTTCCTTCTTAGTACACCAGATACGAACAACCAGCGGAATAATAACCGGAACCAAAGCCATGTACGAATAAGCCGCAATAGCAATAGGACCTAACAAATGAGGAGCCAGCTTGATTGTTGTAAAGATAGCTGTCGGACCATCTGCACCACCAATAATACCCAGTGAAGCAGCTTCCTTAGGAGTAAATCCCATTAGGATAGCAACCAGCAGTACAGCAAAAATACCCAACTGAGCAGCCGCTCCAAAAATAGAAAGACGAAGATTACGAAGCATTGGTCCAAAATCGGTCAATGCACCTACTCCCATAAAGATGATAGGAGGAAGGAATCCTGTCTTGATCAACATATAATAAATGAAGTTCATCAAGCCCAGCTCATGAGCAATTTCATGCAGAGGCATTTCCCAGACGTTCTTCATCACACCATTCACCATCACCATGCCATTCTCATCAGCCTGTATAACTCCCATATCGCCACCCGGGAAATTGGCTAGCAATACCCCGAAAGCTATCGGCACAAGCAGCAAAGGTTCATACTGCTTTTTGATACCCAGATAAAGGAGAATAAAAGCAATGGCATACATGATGAGAAACCGCGGATCAGCAACAATATTGCTGAACGCAGTCATATCATATAATCTTGCAAATATATCTTCCATTATAATATCTTCATTAATACATCATCTTCTGATACGGAATCACCCGAATTAGCACAAATGGCAGTTACGGTTCCGCTAAACTCGGCACGTATCGCATTGTAAGTCTTCATAGCTTCCACGTAGCATATTACGTCACCCTGGTTCACCTTATCTCCTACCTTCAGCGGAGTTTCCTGAGCATTCTTGGTCAGGAAGAACTTACCTTCAAGTGGTGAAAGCACTTCCTTGCCTTCGCCGGCAGGAACTGCCGCAGACTGTTCTGCAGGAGCAGCTGCTTGAGCACCGTGCAAAGTTGCAGGATTAACATCACCAAAAGCTACTGTCACACGATATGCCTGGCCGTTGACATCAACAGTCAATATCTTAGTCTGATCGTTTGCCATATGTACCTCTTCCTTCGCTTCACGGCGTTTCTTCACGTCTTCCAGGAAATCAGCTTTAGCTTTTCCACTCTTGTAAGCCTCATACTGAGCCGGATGCATAGCGTATTCGAAGAGTTCTTCATCGTCCTGACCAGTTTCCCATTTCTTTTCCCACATCATCTGACGATATTTATCCAGCTGGTCTGGATAATTATCCTGAGGATTACCTGTAAAGAATTTACGTCCTTCACGTTCAGCCTTTTCCACAATTTCCGGAGCCAGTTTGCCGGGCAATTGTCCTGCCTTACCCAAAATCATATCCCAGATATCATCGGCAATCATACCCCAGCGTTCCTTACCTTTTTCCATCTGGATAACGTTCATCATAGCCAGATTCTTTACATATTGGCTAAACGGAGTAACCAGACAAGGATAACCTACACGTGGCCATACATATGCCACTTCATCAAACAGCTTAATAAGCAGTTCATCCTGAGTCATAAACGGCAAATTACGTTTTGCCTTATATTTATTGATAGACTCCAGATTGGTTTCCAAATCGGCCATCAAGCTACCCATCATACCACCCGGAAGTCCCGGACCGATCAGTAATGAGTTCATCAGACGGTTACGCGGACTGATATACAAGCCCAGGAAATCATCCATAAATTCCTGAATCAGCGAACGTACTTTCATGTAGGCCTGCATATTGATTTCAGGAACCTTAAAGCCGGCATCTTTCAACATTGCCTGCACACTGATTACATCGGCATGTCCTGTACCCCATGAAAGAGGTTCCATACCAACATCTACATAGTCACATCCGGCCTTACATACCTCGAGAATAGAAGCCATGTTAAAACCAGGTCCGGCATGAGAGTGATACTGGATAGTAATATCTTTCTTTATCTGCTTGATGCCAGCAACGATCTTACCTAAGAAAACCGGACGTCCGATACCTGCCATATCCTTGATACAGATTTCATCACATCCGGCTTCAATCAGTTTCTTTGCCATATCCAGATAATATTCTACGGTATGCACCGGTGAATATGTGATACACAGACAGCACTGAGAAATCATTCCAGCATCGTGAGCATAACCGATTGAAGGGATAATATTGCGAACATCATTCAGTCCGCAGAAGGTACGTGTAATATCTGTTCCCTGAGCTTTTTTTACCTTATAAAACAATTTGCGTACGTCGGCAGGAACCGGACTCATGCGCAAGCCATTCAAGGCACGGTCTAACATATGTGTCTGAATACCTGCTTCGTGAAACGGTTTTGTCCATTCACGTACAGCTTTATTCGGGTTTTCTCCAAAAAGCAAATTAACTTGTTCAAAACCTCCCCCATTTGTTTCAACACGAGCAAAACACCCCATTTCGATAATGGCTGGGGCCACCTTAACCAACTGGTCTACGCGAGGCACATATTTTCCTGCGCTCTGCCACATATCACGAAAGACCAGACTAAATTTTACTTCTTTTTCCATTGTAAAAGTAATGTGTTTTTCTTTAACAGATTCATTTCAATTTTTCAATCTTTATCACCTGACCCTTACCGGCAGTCAGAATTTCCACAGCGGCCTTAATAGCATCCATTGCCCCGGCATCTGTAGAAGGCCCACTTGTAACAGGCTTCTTCTTCGGCTCTTCTTCAGGGGCTATCTTATTCACCACAGAAATAAGGAACTGACTTATCCAGATAACAATCAGAAGAATCAAGAAAACGGTGCACATTCCGACCACCATTAACAATAATCCGACTCCGATGTTCTCCATAATATAAATAAGTTATTAATTGTACAAAAAAACACTCTCCAGAAAACCAGTTTCTAAAGAGTGTCCCAAAATTACGGATTCAGATTACATTTCGTAAATATCCGCTATTAAATAATGTAAATTTATCAGAATAAAATATCCTGTAAAGGCTTGCGGTTCTTCTCCGGAACCTCCTGCGAGGCAGGATATCCTACCGGAACAAGGGCTACCGGCTCTATGTTTGCAGGCAATCCCAATATCTCCTTACAGAGAGGTACATCAAAATTGCATACCCAGCATGTTCCCAATCCTTGTTCGGCTGCAGCCAGACACAAATGTTCTACTGCAATAGAAACATCCACATCGGTATGATCTTTGTTGTCCAACTTACGATGCCATGCTACATTATGATCGCCACAGGCCACAATGATACAAGGAGCTGTCTTTATCCATTCACGGGGATAGGCAGATTTCAAGGCTTCCAGCAGTTTTTTCTCGGTTATCACAGCAAATTTCCAAGGCTGGAAATTTACAGCCGACGGTGCAAGACGCACACACTCCATTATATAGTCCAGCTTGTTTTGTTCTATCGGACGTTCCTCATAATTCCTTACTGAATAACGTGCTTTTACAAGTTCCAGAAAATTCATTTTATCAAACAGTTAAAGATTTCATATCACAAAAATAACGAAAGTTATTTCCACAAAAAAGTATCCGTCTGGATTTTTATATATTCGGCATATCCGCACAGAAAAGTCGAATGCATACTAAATGCTGACAGAAAATTCGATTCCTACGATATTGGCAGACCGTTTCGGTTCATACTGACGGCAATAGAAAACATTACATGAGCACTGACTTGACAGTTTTACATTTACTCCTGGACGATAACGCATACGCGCTATACTGAAAAATACGTCCTCTCCTACCGGCTGGTAAAGCTCTACAGAAAAATAGGGTTGTACTTTCCAGGATACAGGTGCGTAATCGATCTTTATCCGCGAGCGGAGCCTGCTTTCTACATCTCCTTCGAAAAAGGTCTGCTGAAAAAATTCCCGTAAAGACAATTTAAAATCATGACATTTCAGATATCCCTGCGCTCCGGCAAGATAACGATGTCTGAACTTCCACCCTTCACTACCTCTATTCCGGTAATGTACTTCATACAGTCCTTCCAATTTTAAGAAAGACAATATATTGTAACCAGTCCCCAAATTCAGACTTACACGATCGGCTTCCTTCAGATGGTTTTTCGAACGAAACTCTGCCGCCCCCGACAGATTCCAGCGGCTCGTCACTTTATAATTTAATTTGACTCCTGTCCATGTGGCAAATTCATCCGACTGTGCACAGGCTGTATGTACGGCCATAAAAGCAAGACACACCATACAGACTAAACGGATAAGAAGCTTTATTATGTTTTTCATGCCACAAACAATTATCAGCGTTAACCAGAAGGAATACAAAGATAACAAATTAGCTTTTAGTATCCGAAGAATAGTCCTCAAAAAAACATCAGCAAGTTTAGCTTAAAAATTGCTCAATTTTAAAAAAAACATCAGCAAGTTTTCGCAAACATTTCATGATGTTTTTTCATTCGCTCCCCCAAAATCTAAATGAACTTTATTCATTCATTTATTGTATCTTTGCAAAGCATAAAAACAAGACATACAGATTATGAAAAAACTAGCAATATTCGATCTTGACGGAACATTGATTGATACAATTGCCGACCTGGCAGGAGCAACCAATTACGCATTGCAGGAATGTGGATTTCCTACACACGAAACAGATGCCTACCGCTATTTTGTAGGAAACGGAATAAACAAACTTTTTGAACGTGCCTTACCCGAAAATGAACGCAGTGAAGCGAATATTCTGAAAATACGTTCTCTGTTTATACCTTATTATAATATACACAATGCAGACCTTAGCCAACCCTATCCGGGTATAACCGATGTACTGGATACACTGCAACGCAAAGGTATGATGCTGGCAGTAGCCTCTAATAAATATCAGGAAGCTACCTCCAAACTGATCAAACAATATTTCCCGCAAATAACATTCGCACAAGTATTCGGACAGAGAGAAGGAGTACCAGCCAAACCCGATCCCAGTGTCATTTTTGAAATTATTGAGAAAACGGGAGTAAAAAAAGAAGAGGTCGTTTATCTCGGAGATTCATGTGTAGACATGCAGACTGGAATAAATGCAGAAGTAACCACCATAGGAGTAAGCTGGGGATTCCGTCCACGCACGGAACTGGAAGCATACCATCCTGATTTTATAGCCGACCGGACTGAAGATATACTACAATATCTGGCAGAATAAAAAAATGCCACAGGCTGCAATAATCATACAGCCTGTGGCAAAACAAAAAACTGTTATCAAATAGAAAGTTCGTCAAGCACTTCAATCAGCGACTTATCCAAAGGTTTGTCTTTCTTGATAGCCTCAGTGAAAGGAACATACACAATTTTATCATTGCGGATACCTATCATAACATTACGCTGGTCTTCTTTCAATGCCTCGATAGCTCCTACTCCCAGACGGCTAGCCAAAATACGGTCGTAAGCACTAGGAGAACCACCTCGCTGCAAATGTCCTAAGATTGTTACACGTACATCGTACTGCGGATATTCATTTTTCACACGCTCTGCATAGTACATTGCCCCTCCGTTTTTCGGAGCTTCCGACACGATGACTATACTGCTGTTCTTCGACTTACGGAAGCCACGACCGATAAATTTCTCCAGCTGGTCTACGTCAGTCTGGTCTTCAGGAATAATGGCTGCTTCTGCTCCAGAAGCAATCGCACTATTTTGTGCCAGAAAACCGGCATCACGTCCCATTACTTCAACGAAGAAAATACGATCGTGTGAAGTTGCTGTATCACGAATCTTATCCACACAGTCTACAATTGTGTTCAAGGCTGTATCATATCCGATAGTAGAGTCCGTTCCATACAAATCATTATCAATAGTTCCCGGCAAACCGATGCAAGGCACATCAAACTCATTGGCAAATATCTGCGCTCCGCTTAATGAACCGTTTCCGCCGATTACAACCAATGCATCAATACCAGCAGCTACCATATTATCGTATGCCACCTTACGGCCTTCGGGAGTCATAAAGTCTTTCGAACGTGCAGTCTTCAAGATTGTTCCCCCACGCTGGATAATGCTGCTGACATCCTGAGTCGTAAGTTCCTTAATCTCATTACGGATCAAACCTTCATACCCTCTGTAAATACCTTTCACAGTATAACCGTTACAAATGGCACTGCGAGTCACAGCACGAATCGCTGCATTCATTCCTGATGCATCACCACCTGATGTCAGGATACCAATACACTTAATTTGTTTCATAATAACTCGTTTGTTGAATTTTCCAATTCCTAAATATCCTAAAAACAGTCCCCAAAAGTAGAACATTTCTGCAAAACAAAGTAATCCGTATGTATAAATAACTATAAAAAGACAGTTTTCACGTCCGATAGAACAGAGTATAATCTATGTTACTTATTTTTTCAAATACCGTACATATCCTCAATATTTACCTGACACGCTGGTACATAATGTTATCAATAGAACAATATTTGCAACATAGCTGTCAATCTCCAACAACATTAATCCATATTTTTGCAACAAACATTAATTCAAATCAACAATGAAAAAACACATCCGTCTACTCACATTAGCAGCCATAAGTCTGGCAGGATTTACTTATGGCAACCAGCTTCAGGCTTCATCACCCGATAATGCCATTTTCAGTCATTTCACCTATACCGGACAGGACAAAGTTTATAACGATAACAAGCTTTCAGCAAATGAATTTTATAGTCCCATATTACAAGGATGCTATCCAGATCCTAGCATTTGCCGAAAAGGAAATGATTATTATATGGCATGCTCTTCATTTGCCGTCTATCCGGGAGTACCTATATTCCATTCTACTGATCTGGTAAACTGGAAACCGATAGGTCACGTCCTCGAACGTCCTTCACAACTAAAACTACAAAACTGCAAGATCAGTGAAGGTATTTATGCCCCCACTATCCGATATAATCCATACAACGATACTTTCTATATGATTACGACCCATATCGGAGGAGGATTGGGGAATATCATTGTGAAAACATCCGATCCGGCAAAAGGCTGGAGCGATCCTATCAAGCTAAACTTCGACGGAATAGATCCGTCTATCTTTTTCGATGACGACGGTAAAGCTTATATAGTGCATAATGACGCTCCCGAACAGGCTTTATATGAAGGACATCGAGTAATTAAAATCTGGGAATATGACGTGCAAACAGACCAAATAATAGCCGGAACAGACAAGGTTATAGTAAATGGAGGTGTTGACATCACCAAAAAACCAATATGGATAGAAGCTCCTCACCTATATAAAAAAGAAGGCAAATATTATCTGATGTGTGCAGAAGGAGGTACGGGCGACAACCATTCGGAAGTAATTTTTATCAGTGACAGTGCTACCGGACCGTTTGTTCCGTCGAAACAGAATCCGATTCTTTCGCAAAGACATCTTCCGGCAAACCGTCCGGATAAGGTCGACTGGGCAGGACATGCCGATATAACAGACACTCCTTCCGGAAAATGGTACGGAGTATTTTTAGCTGTACGCCCTAATGAATGCAACCGAGTTAATACTGGAAGAGAAACCTATATACTGCCTGTCGACTGGTCGGGAGAGTTTCCCGTTTTCGAAGGTGGCATGCAAGCGTTGCAACCCAAATTAAAAATGCCTGATGGTGTAATAAACCAGACGGGAACAAACGGGTTTGTTCCCAACGGAAACTTCACATTTACAGATAACTTGAATTCACTCCCACTCGATAACCGATGGGTAGGCATTCGTGATGCCCGTGAAAAATTTATCTCAATAGGAGAAAACGGATTACAAATAACTCCTTATGCTACTGACATAACAGAGGCAAGACCAACTTCAACACTTTTTTTCCGCCAGCAACACAACTGCTTTACGGCTTCTGTAAACCTGCAATATAAACCGACAGCAGAAAATGAACTTGCCAGAATGGTGTGTTATCAGAAAGAATCGTTTAATTATGTATTCGGGATAACCCGAAAAGGAAATGAATGTTACTTACTGCTTCAGCGTACAAATAATGGAAAATCGGAAATCGTTGCTAATACTCCTGTCGATATGCAACAACCCTTATATTTACAGATACAAGCCGAAGGAGATAAATACACATTCAACTATTCTACCGATGGACATTCTTTTAAAAATTTAGGAGGTATTGTTTCCGGAGATATTCTCTCAACTAATGTAGCTGGCGGATTTACAGGAAATATGATTGGGCTATATGCTACGTCTGCCAATATGGCTCATCCTCAATAAACAGGTAAGCAATTATCAGCAAAATCCCGGCCCCTATCTAATAGAAAATGAGCCGGGATTTTGATCTATATCAGATAAAAGAGTTTTCTGCTGCAACTATTTAGCAGAAAGTTTGTCGATTTTTACAACTTCGTACACTCCATCGTACTCTGCAGCAAAACCTTCCTGCGATTTACCCATATCTCTTACCTCTAGTTCTGCATGCACAGGTACTCCATTCTTTTGTCCTTTAGTCAGTTCATCATACTGCTTGTAAAGCTCTCCGGTTTTGTCTATCACCCAATAGCAAACAGTATCTCCATCAGCAACAAACGACCGGACTTCATGAGCTATAATCAGCTCTCCTTTTACAGAAATTGTTTCTTTTTGTTGTGCAGGCAATGCTGTCTGAGAGGTCTGTGCCTCATCACTTCTGGAATAGGAATATACCGTACCGTTTTTCTCCAAAAGTAAAGTTTTATCAGACAAATCTTTAATCACCAATGTATCAGAAAAAGCAATCGTCTGGTGGTTGCCAATACTTTTACCGGCGAGAATAAGTACATCCCCTTCTTTTTTCCATGATTCATACTGAAGAGTAGCCATATTTATAGAAGAAGCTGTTCCATCGGGCTCAAGAACAAAACCCTGCTGCATATTTTCCATACCCGGTACAGGTTCAACCCATGCACCTTCTATACTGGCTCCGTTACATGCCGGAAGTAAAGCCATACAACCTAAAGCCATTGTGCTTATCCAAATAAGATTCTTCATAACTTTTATTAATTTAATATTGAATTTAAAATGCAATTTATCAAGAAAATATCGAATCTGCAAAAACTGAATCTAAAGATAATTTAATGCACGCCTGAAAAGAAAAAAGATAATGCCCGTAAAAATCGGGCATTATCTTAAAAATAGAAGCATAACCTTATCAGTTTTTCTTAAGTTCAAAATCGAATGTTGCCGGAACAAAACCAGGCAATGCAACAGGTTCATTGTCGCCTTCACCCAACGAAACTTCAGGGACATAAATCTTGAACTTCAGATTTGTTGTTTCTACTTCGTAATTCGCTCCATCAACCGGAGATACTTTAACCTCAATATGTAAATTCTGAGCCTCTCCACCTTCAGTTTCCGACGGAATTGATACATTCAGTTCCAAAGGCTTCGGATCGAGAACGAATAAAATACTATCTTTTTCTGTATTCAGTTCCGGTTCGTATCCTATCTTATAACTTACATCACCTACTGCTTCTACAATCTTATTCGCAGTTTCCTCATCACCAACAATATCAAGTACAATATCTTTTATCGGGAAACTGTCAAAATAAACAGTATCATTGTCCACCTTTACCGCAACATCTGTGCCCTCAGGAGTATCTTCTCCTCCATCAGTTCCGTCTTCCGTTGTAGTAGATTCGGTCAGATAAAACATTTTTCCTGTATAATTGCCAAACATATGATCTGTTGTCACTTCGACAGGAGGTGTCGGAGTTGTTTCGTCGTCATCACTGCAAGCTACAAAGCCCAAAGAACATCCAAGCATCAGCATGGAAATAAATAAACGGTTCAGTTTAATTTGTTTTTTCATTTCTCTAATTTTTCGTTTGAAACTTCAATTACTAGTTTTATCAGCTGACACATAAAAAATGCCAGGTAACAAGTATTACTGCACAAGTTTATAGAGAAAAATAAATAAAATTTTTATTGAAGAATTTTAACATTTAACCATGCAGGATTCATATCAATTCATCATTTAGAGAGTAAAAAGCTATTTAATGTTCAACAAAAAAACATATATTATGAAAACTCATTTTCCATTTTGCAAGGGATTTATAATGGCAGCAGCACTGACAAGCATTATGGGATTGTCATCTTGCCTGGATGACGATGATGAAAACTATTATTATATTAATTATCCTAATGCACTGGTTACTGTTAAGAGTGATGCAAATGATAGTTTTTTCCTCCAGCTGGATGACAGTACAACACTGCTACCGGTAAATCTCGCATCTTCTCCCTTTGGAGATAAAGAAGTGCGTGCTCTTGCCAATATAGAAGAAGTAGATGAACCAAGCGGAGCATATACTAAAGCTGTACATATTAATTGGATAGACAGCATTCTCACCAAACCGATAGCTACTGACTTGGGAGAGGAAAATGACCAGACTTACGGAACAGACCCTGTAGAAATAGTTAAAGACTGGGTAACAATAGCAGAAGACGGATATCTGACCTTACGATTCCGTACTGTATGGGGAGCAGGATCTCAACCTCATTTTGTAAACCTATTACTGGGAAATAATCCTGACAATCCGTATGAAGTAGAATTCAGACACAACGCATATGGAGATACATACGGCGAGTCTGGAGATGCACTGGTAGCATTTAAGCTGGACGGGCTTCCTGATACAGAAGGAAAGACAGTAAAGCTTACTCTCAAATGGAAATCATTCAGTGGAGACAAGTCAGCAGAATTCGATTATTGTACACGTAAATCGCTGGCTCCTCAGAACTCAGCAATTACATCTGTAAGAAGCAATTACAAACTCAAGTAACCCCTTTATAAATATATAGATACACTTAAAGAAGACAAAAACCTAGAAAATGTCCCGGTAGCATGATTTTCCATATTCTAAATAACCGCATACCATAACTTTTATCATGCTTACCGGGACTTTTATTGTAATATGTTATCTCTACGTATTATACAATCTTCACCAATTGATCCCTTTCCTATTGAAAAAATATTGGTTGCCGAAAACCATGTCCCGACAACCAATAACGAATCTTTATTTATACTCAAATTCCACAATATTTTGCGTATCAGCCGATGAAGAAGATATATAAGCTTTAAACTTGCCCGGCTCTGCAACCCATTCATGTTTGCGATCATCAAAGAATTGTAAGTCCTCCGGTTTTATCGTAAAAGTTATTTCTTTTTCTTCACCTGGTTGAAGTGAAACTTTCTGAAATCCTTTTAACTCTTTCTGCGGGCGAAGCAAAGAACATTTTTCATCTCCAATATACAATTGAACGGTTTCTTTTCCGGCTACCGTTCCTGTATTCTTAACCTTTACTGAAACCGACAGAGTTTCTCCTTCATTCATTTGTTTAGCCGACAAAACAGGCTTACTATACTTGTAAGTAGTATAACTCAATCCATAGCCAAACGGGAAGAGAGGTTTAATCTTCTTAGTGTCATACCAGCGATACCCAACTAATATATCCTCTTTATATTCCTGTTTGATACTATCGCCCGGATAACTCATTTCGCCATAAAAATGAGCCGGACAATCTTTCAGTTTTACCGGATAAGAGAAAGGAAGCTTTCCGCTAGGATTTACTTTTCCAGTAAGCACATCAGCTAGTGCATCTCCTCCAACCGAACCTAGATACCAGGACTGTACGATAGTGGGAACCTTTTTTACCCACGGCATCTCGACAGCATTTCCACTTACGATTACAGCTACCAGATTCTTATTTACTTTCAACAAGCCCTCAATCAGTTCATTCTGACCAAAAGGAAGTTCGTAAGACAAGCGGTCACCTCCTTCACAATCTTGGAAATGATTCTTGTTCAATCCGCCAATAAAGATAACCAAATCAGCCTTAGCTGCCTTTTCTACGGCATCATTGCGTAAAGAATCGACTGTAGCCTGAGGTATTTTTTCCTCACGACCATACATTGGACGGCCAGCTGCATATCCTTGTGCATATACAATACGATTGCCAAAGTATTTTTTCAGCCCATCCAACGGTGATATAAATTTCTTCACTTTCAATTCGGAAGAACCTCCTCCCAACATCAAATTACGTGTAGCATTATCACCTACAACCAATATCTGCTTATACTGATCAGGAGCAACAGGCAATAAAGCTGGTTGCTTTCTGGCTGCTTCATTTTTCAATAGCACGATACCTTCTGTTGCTACCTGATAAGCAGCCTGTTCATGAGCTTCATTGGTCATCGATCCAAAAGGTTTCTGACGATTCATGGCTGTACGGAAAATCAAGCGCAAGACACGAGCAGCCTTATCGTTCACTACCTCCATCGGTATTTTTCCTTCCTTAACCATCTTCAGATAATTCTTTCCCAAATAGTAGTCGTCATACCCAAACTCCGACTCAGAAGTCAAACCATTGGTATACGATCCCATTTCAATATCCAGTCCGTACATGGCAGCTTCATATGTATCATGTGCGGCTCCCCAGTCGGTTATCACACACCCGTCGAATCCCCATTCACCTTTCAGTATGTCATTATTCAGCAGTTTATGGTGAGTAGCATGCATTCCGCGTACTTTATTGTATGCTCCCATGATGCTCCATACACCACCACGCTGTACGGCGGCTTTAAATGCCGGAAGATAAATTTCATACAAAGCACGATCACTAACCTGCACATCGATGTGCCCGCGCCAAAGCTCCTGATTATTTAAAGCATAATGTTTCACACAAGCAGCCACACCGTTTTTCTGAACTTCCTGAATATAAGGAACACACATCTCAGAAGCCAGATAAGGATCTTCTCCCAAGTATTCAAAATTTCTTCCGTTAAGTGGAGTACGATAAATATTCACCCCCGGTCCTAACAGTACATCTTTCTCGCGGTAACGTGCTTCTTCACCAATCGCTTTACCATACTTCGCAGCCAGATCCGGATTCCAGCTAGCTGCCAGACAAGTCAATGCCGGAAAAGCTGTACAGCTATCACTCGTCCATCCGGCATATCCCCAGTCGTTCCAATTAATTTCGGCACGAACTCCATGTGGCCCATCACTCATCCACAGTTCAGGAATACCCAAACGTGGACAACCGAGTGAACTGAATTTACCCTGAGCGTAACTGAGTCTTGTCTTCTCTTCCAATGTCATTCGCTTCAGAGCATCCTGTACTCTTACTTCCAACGGCTGTTTATCATCCAGATAAACAGGAATATCCGTTTTATTTTGTGCATGTAACGAAGCACATGCAATACTCAATAATCCTATAAAAATAAACGTCTTTTTCATAATATTCTTTTTTCAGCCAAGATAATATTATTCTGAAACAATATCAACTACAGCTTCTTTTAATCCCTCAGAAATCGCTTTCAAACGCGCTGCTCCTGTTTTTCCATTGTTCTGTAATACGACCAAGCATTTACCGTTGAACGCCTTGCGTTTATTATCTTTAAAACGTTCCATCGAAGTCTGGTTTCCATTGTCAACTCCAGCTATAAACAGGTTTCCTTCTACCTCAAAACGAACCTGATTATCCGCAAGAGGACAAATATTTCCTTCGGCATCCAAGATTTCTACTGTTACAAAACTCAAATCAGTACCGTTTGCTTTCAAGATATTTCTATCTGGAGTCAGACGTATCATACTCGGTGTTCCCGCTGTACGAATTTCTTTTTCGGCAACCACTGTTCCTGCTTTTCGAGCAACAACCTTAACACTTCCCGGCTCATATTTTACACGCCAAAAAACATGTAAATGATTATCATCTTTCGATTTTATTCCTTGTGATTTACCATTCACAAACAGTTCCACTTCATCTGCCTGATTGTAATAACACCACATATCAACATCCTGTCCCTCGGTCCAGTTCCAATGCGGGAAAAGATGCAAGACTTGTTTATCTGTCCATTCCGACTGATAGAGATAGTATACATCTTTAGGGAAACCAGCCAAATCAACAATACCAAAATATGAACTGCGTGCAGGCCAGCCATAAGGAGTCGGTTCACCGATATAGTCGAAACCAGTCCATACATATTGCCCGCTGATAAAATCATTTTTCTTTATCAACAGCAAACTTTCTTCATGAGTATTTCCCCAGGGAACATGACAGTTTTCATAAGAAGAACATGCAAATGTTGAATCATAAAATGGTTTATCCCAGCGTTCAGGCCAAATAAACATCTGGTCGCTCGGCATCCGGTAATATCCACGTGTCATCAGAGCCGAATTACTTTCCGTAATGATAAACGGTTTGCCAGGGAAATTCTTTGGAACCTCAGGAATGTTGACATTATGATAATTATAGCCAATGATATCCAACGCTCCGGAACGGAACAAATGATTAGCAGGATTAGGTTCATTGCATCCAGCTGTAATCGGACGAGTCGGATCCAAGGTTCTTACAAAATCGGCCAGTTTTTTTGTAAGTAAAGAGTTTACACTTTCTTCACCTTCCTTAGCCAGCATGTCTGCCGAGTGGCCGAAATTCAGAATCAGGTTAGCTTCTTCCAGACTTAAAGTATCAGCCTGCGCATCACTCCATTGTTCCAATACCTCATTTCCGATACTCCACATAAAAATAGAAGGATGATTACGGTCGCGAAGAATAAAATCGTGCAAATCTTTTTCATGCCATTCATTGAAGTAACGTGCATAATCATGAGCAGTCTTTTTCTTGCGCCACATGTCAAACGCTTCATCCATTACAATAAATCCCATACGGTCGCACAAATCAAGCAGTTCTGGTGCCGGAGGATTATGTGAACAACGGATACCATTACAGCCCATTTCTTTCAAGATCTGCAACTGGCGTTCGATGGCACGTACATTGACCGCTGCTCCCAGACATCCCAAATCATGATGCATGCAGACACCATTTATTTTGACCGGCTTGCCATTCAGCGTAAAACCTTTCGCAGCATCAAAAGAGAACGTACGAATACCGACAGGAGTTACATAACGATCTACACATTGTCCATCTTTCTGAATTTCTGTAACCAAGGTATACATGTAAGGACGTTCAATACTCCACAATAAAGGAGAACTTACCTTTAAATCTTGAGAAACATCAACAGTCTTTCCTGCTATTGCATTCAGAGAAGACTCTGCCTGAGCAACGTCCTTCCCTTCTGCATCTTTCAGGATAGAATAAACAGATACTCCAGCAGCTGCCTGCGTTCCTATATTCTCAACCGTTGTAACGACTTTCAAAGAAGCCCCCTGAGTATCAACACTTGTTGCAGTAACATAGGTTCCCCACTCTGCAACACGGATATCTCCTGTTTTCACCAACCATACGTTACGATAAATGCCACATCCCGAATACCAGCGAGAATTAGGCTGTTCAGCATTATCAACACGTACAGCTATCACATTCTTTTCTCCCCACTTCAGATATGGAGTCAAATCGTAACTGAATGAAATATATCCATAAGGACGCTTGCCCAACGAAATTCCATTAATGAAAACTTCCGAATTCATGTAAACTCCATCAAACTCGATACGAAAATGTTTTCCTTTATCTCCGTCCGCTGGAATAAACGTCTTCCGATACCATCCGATACCACCAGGCAAAGCACCTCCACCTGTTCCCGAAGGATTATCCTGACTGAAATCTCCTTCGATGGCCCAGTCATGGGGTAAATTTAATTTTCTCCAACCCGAGTCAGCAAAATCTACTTGTGCAGCCAATGAATCATCAATCAGAGAAAAACACCATCCGTCATTAAAGCTCAGTCTTTCTCTCGGCTCAGAAGAAGGAGAGCTGCATGCTCCCAATAAGAACATGCAGCACACTCCTATTATAATAGATTGAATAAATTTATGACTCATAAATTTTACAACTGAATGGTTTGTGAAGTTCCATTATATTTTACAACAATACCTTTAGCATTCATATCGAACGGCTTCGGGCTATTGGTATTCACTTGAATTATTTCGAATGTACGTTCTTTCAACATACCGTCAAACTCACCTGTACGTTCTCCTATTACCAATTGCTTTTTAGCTTCGTTGTAAGTCATCGGAATCATCGCATATTTACCTTGCTCATAATTATAGTTTACACCTTCATCTTCATATAAAGTAAAGGCAGCATCCGCACCCTGATAAACATACAACTTGATATGTTCTGCCTGCTTTTCATCCGTATACTGGATCTCAGGACCGAAAGGTACAATTGAACCGGCACGCACGAACAACGGAATACGTTCGTAAGGAGCATCTACCATTTTCTTCTCACCACCTGCTTGGAACTTGCCGGTATAGAAGTCGTACCATCCTGCTGATTTCGGGAAATATACCTCACGACTTCTGTCACCGTAGTGATAAACCGGAGAAACCATGAATGACGGACCGAACATGAACTGGTCGCCAACATTATTTACATTCGTATCGGCAGTAAAGTCCATTACCAGCGGACGCATAATCGTATAGTCGTTAAACCATGTCATACCAGCCAGTGAGTAGATATACGGCATCATGCGGTAACGCAGTTTAGAATAGTAAACAACCGAATTGTAAGCCGGATGACCTTCGGGAGCAATTTCCCATATTTCGCGGAACGGATATTGTCCGTGTGCACGATACAACGGACAGAATGCACCAAACTGATACCAGCGTGCATTCAGTTCACGCCATTCCTTATAATCAGCATTTTCTGTTTTTGTTTCATTCCACTGTTTCTGTCCTGCTACATAGCGGTTCTCTACACAGAAACCACCAATATCCATTGTCCAGTAAGGTATACCGCTTACTGCAAAATTCAATCCGGCAGTAATCTGTGCTTTCATATCTTCCCAGCGGGTTCCTATATCACCACTCCATGTAGCTGTAGAATAACGCTGCAAACCGGCAAATCCAGAACGGGTAAGCAGGAAGACACGCTTATTATTGTCTACACTGCGCTGACCGTCATAGATTGCTTCAGCATTCATCAGTGCATAAGCATTGAAATATTCTGCAGAAGGTCCCAATGCTGTAGGACCGCATAAATCCTTGCGATATTGCAAATCCGTACAGTCGCGCACGTTCGGTTCGCTGGCATCCATCCACCAGGCATCAATACCCAACGGATAATAATGTTCGTACATCTGCTTCCAGAACAATTTACGTGCATCTGCATCGTAGGCATCATAGAAGCCATAATGATAACCCGGACCTACCCAGTCTTTCAGGCTGTCCTTAACTGACTGCTGATAAATCCAGCCATTCTTATCAAACTCCTTGTAATGTTCGGTTGTTACATAGAATTTCGGCCATACAGAAATCATCATACGTCCGTGCATGGCATGAATGGAGTCGACCATAGCCTGAGGATCAGGGAAACGGTTCTTGTCGAATTCATGACTTCCCCAGGCATCTTCCGGCCAATGATTCCAGTCGAGGACAATATTGTCAATCGGAATCTGACGGTCGCGGAAACCTTTCAGTGCACCAAGCATTTCATCAGATGTATTATACTTTTCACGGCTCTGCCAGAATCCCATTGCCCATTTCGGCATGATAGGAGCTTTTCCGGTAAGAGTACGATAACCGCTGATTACATCATCCATATTATCACCGGCTACAAAATAATAATCAAGCTGCTTGGTCATTTCACTCCACCACGACTGCTTGCCCTGTTCTTTCGGATCAACCGGACTCAGTACACGCAGTCCCGAGTAAGAAACAGCTCCGTCCGGCTCCCATTCTATTTTAAGAGGAACTTTCTTTCCAGCTTCCAGGTTGACAGCAAATTTATAACTGTTCGGATTCCATGCCGTACGCCAGCGTTCAGGAACTACCAGTTCATTATTTATATATACTTTCGTATAACCGGCATAATAAAGGATAAACTTAAACTCACCCGATTCTGAAGGTTCAATCATACCTTCATACGTTACTTTTGCTCCCATAAACGGGAAATTCTCAGGCAGGTTAACTACCTTCGACAAGTCTTCACGTTTCAGATGTTCGAAATAAAGAGAAGGCTCACGGCGAACAATGGTTTCTGCTCCTGACTTTGTATCAGGTACATAAGTACCGGTCAGCGCTCCCTCCTTGCCGTCCTTGTCATATAGTTTAAATACCTGTCCTAGCTGAGAATAGTCATTGGGGTTACCAAAACGACAAAGAGAATAACTGTCCAACAGAACACCATAATTCTTGTTCGATACAATGAATGGAACAGATACCTTTGTATTATACTGGAACAACTCTTCGTTCTTTCCTTTATAGTTGAATTCCTCTGCCTGATGCTGGCCCAGCCCATAAAAAGCTTCATCATCGGGAGATTCGAATACCTGACGGATTGAATATCCTTTGGTACCTTCCACTTCGATAGGAGTAAATGTCTTTCCTCCCCCCTTATTTTCCTGAAGAATCATCTTTCCGTTTTCATCCGTAAACCAGACTTCACCGGTAGAGCTTAAAACAAAAGCCTTGACTTCTTTGGTTGAAACAGTGATTGTATCTCCCTGCTGTGAAACAGTAAACGGAGTCTGTTTTTCCTGAGGAACAACAACCAGACTCTTTGAATCGGTAAATTTGCTTTCCGGAGTAGCAGATACATGTATCAACTTATCTCCCATTACCTGAAAACGAACCAGGCGAGTATCCTGTCCTCCCTTTTGCTGAACCTTAACGATGACACCATTATCTGTCTGTTCATAGACCTTGCCAGAGCAGGACCCAAAAATCAGCCCTGCCAACAAACAGTAAGAAATGTTTTTCATATTCATAAACCTATGTTTAAAGTTAAATACTAAATACATCTTTATCTCGTATTGCAAATTTAAACATTCCCCTATAAAACAACTAGTTATAATGTTTTACAAAAGGGAAAGTTTTCAATACATAGGTCTATCAAATGTTTCTAACTTAGGTATAATTTGTTACTTATCTTCCTTTTCCTGATATGCAGAAGGCAAAACCCCAAATTCTTCTTTAAAATAACGACTGAAATACTTAGGGTTATTAAATCCTACCTGAAAAGCGATTTCCGAAACATGAAGCTGACTGTCACGCAATAGTTGAGCAGCTCTTTTCAGACGAATAACACGAATAAACTCGATAGGAGTTTTTCCTGTAATCTGTAACATCTTCTTATACAAATGAACCCTGCTCATGCCCAGTTCACGACTCAGCTCTTCTACCGACAGATCACTGCGAGAGATATTATCCTCTACATATTTTATAGCTTTCTCTATCAGCTTTTCATCCAAAGAAGTAATGACAATATCACTAGGCGCAGGATCGATAGTACCCTTTGACACATTATAACGGCTTAATTCTATCAGTTTTCTGATACGCAGAACCAGAATAGTCATATTAAACGGTTTCGTCACATAATCATCTGCCCCCATGGTCAATCCTTCCACTTTCGATTCCGTATTTTGTTTAGCTGAAAGCAGAATCACCGGAATGTGTGCTGTACGTTTATCTTCTTTTATCAAACGGCACAATTCGTTTCCATCCATTTCAGGCATCATAATATCACTAACCACCAAGTCGGGCATTTCTTCACTGTTTTGCAAGATATCCCATGCCTCTTTTCCGTTCGATGCCAGTTTCACCCGATACTGCAATCCCAGACTATACTCCATAAACAGACGGAAATCGTCATTATCATCTACAATCAGTAACAATGGGAATTTACTCTTGTCGGCCTCTTCATTAGATCGTCCTGCTGCTTCAGGAAGTAAATCCGGAACCGGCATGGAGTTAGCCGGATGATATTGCACATCAACATGCTTCACCGGTATATGTACAACAAATACAGCTCCTTTACCGATATTATCGAAAACAGTGACATCTCCTCCATGTAAAGCAACAAAATCGTGTACCAGACTTAATCCAATGCCTGTACCGCTCGTTGCATCCACGTTTTCTTTGTTTTCTGTCTGATAAAAACGATCGAATATATGTTCCTTATCCGCATCACTTATTCCTACCCCTGTATCGGCAACCTTTATTTCTATCACATCGATATCTTCCTGAATGTGCTCTACCATAACCGTAACCCTGCCACCTTCAGGAGTGAACTTAAACGCATTAGCCAGCAGATTCATCACAATCTTACCCACCTTGTCGGCATCGAAAGCCATTGTAAAGTGATCTACACTCGAAAAGAACGAAAAGTGTATCTGCTTTTTATCGGCCATCAGCAAGAAAGAATCGCATACCCCTTGTATGTAAGTAATGATATCTCCTTCAGAAAGTGATAAATGATGAGAACTCATTTCACCTTTTCGGAAATCAAGCAACTGATTGACCAATACTAGCAGACGATGTGCATTGCGATACATAAGCTGAAGCCTCATTTTTCGAGATTCATCATTGCTTTCTTCTTTCAGCATCTGTTCCAGCGGAGCAATAATCAGAGTCAGCGGAGTACGAAGTTCGTGACTGATATTGGTAAAGAAACGGAACTTCATATTATTTACTTCCTCATTCTTAGCTACTTCCAGTTCTATCTGATGTAACTTGAACTTTTCTCTCTCACGCTTCAGCAAACGGAAACGTGCCAGGAACAGTAGTCCTACACCAATCATAAAATACAATAAATAAGCCCACCAGGACATCCAGAACGGAGGCAAGACTTCTATTTCAAGACTCGATACATCCTGACCGATATATCCGTCGCTATTGACAGCTTTCGCGCTCAGAATATACTTTCCGGGAGCCAAATTTGTAAAAGTCAGACTATGCACGCCCTCAGGCAGTGAAAGCCATTCTTTGTTAAAACCTTTAAGCTGATACATATAGCGTGTTTTCTCCGGCAAAAGCAAATTGTCGGAAGCCAAGAATATAGAAAAAATATTCTGCTTATAATCCAGCGTAAGTTTGCCTATACGGTTAAGAGATTCTGGCAACAATACACGACCGTCTACACGTTCGCCTACTTGTATTTCTTTGTTGAACAGTGAAAGACCGGTAAACAACACCTTAGGAAGTAATTTATTATAACGGACATTTTCCGGACTAAATACATTTATGCCATACAGTCCTCCTAAAAGTATTGCTCCATTATTCAATTCACGGATAGACCTGAGATTAAAATCACAATTTTGAAGTCCATCTTTGTCATTATATACATGCGGAACAAACTGATACTCACCTGTATCACCTTTCGTTACATTCAGATGAATCAGCTGGCGTGCCGATGTTACCCACATATCTCCGCTATTATCTTCTGCCACTCCTGCAATAATCCCCCCGTTATCCGGCATGACATCAGACAAGCTCTTTACTTTTCCAGACTTTACATTATAGATATTAAGCCCGCCACGAGTGGCAATCCATACAAGTCCCCGACTATCTTTAAATACCTGATTTATTTCATTATGAGTAATTCCTACACTATCTTTTTCCTGCAAAATAGCCTTTATCTTACGACTTTCTACATCAAAGACAGCCACTCCCTGACTGGCAGTACCTATCACCAGATCGTTTTCATTGGTAAAGCACAAGGAAACAATATGATTATCATTTAAGCCTGCCTTCTCCAAGTCTATCGTCTGAAAACTATGATCAGAAGGATTCAGACATTGAATACCGGCATCCAAAAAGCCAATCCATATATTACCTTTCCGGTCTTCTTGCAAAGCCCAAATCTTATCACTCAGAAGCTTACTTCCATCACCGGCTTTAAACGAACGTATCGCAGTACCTTCTATACAATACAAGCCCCCATTGAATGTGCCTATCCACAGTTTTCCGTCGGAAGCTCTCAACAAAGCAACAACAGGTTCTTCTCCCAATGTAAAATGTTTTTCTATTTGACGAGTAGTATAGTTCCAAAGCATTACTCCATTGTCATTTGTACCCAGCCATGCCTTATCTTTTCCTTCAGGCTCTATACTTGTCACATCACCTGTATAATCTATTTCGAATTTAAATATGCTTTCGCCATAGTAAGAGATACCCTTCTTGTAAGTTCCAACCCATACAATTCCATCTCTGTCTGTATACAACGTATAAACCGTATTATGAGATAGGCTCCGGTCTGTATTTTTCTCAGAAGAAACAGATACTACCCGTCCGTCAGCTTTCGTAAGAATATCTATACCGCTATAATCCTTGCCCATCCAAATTCTGCCTTTAGCATCCTGCGTAATGCTATGCACAAAGTCAGAACGGTTACGCCAGCGTTCCGTAACGTCTTCCTGCCATTTTCCTTTCTCCAAATCGTATACCCACACGCCTGAGATACTATATATCCAAATACATTCCTCCCGATCGACAAATAAGGAAAAATCAATTTGCTTACCATCCTGGTTATCATTCTTCACTTCTTCCTTTATCCATCTGACAGTCAACCGGTCACGATCAACACAAACCAGCAAGCCTGTATCATAGACAAATAAAATTCCATCCTTACACTCTGCTATATCCGAAATACCGACCAACGGCAATTTATGTTCCTGAAAAGAAAAACATGCCGGCTTACTGTTCTTATTATACCGGTAGCATCCCTCTCCCATTACATAAATCCATACATTTTCCTTTGAATCGACAAAGATATCACTTGGAACTCCTCTGCTTCCCAATGAAGTCATAAACGGAGTTAAATCGGTTTGAAACACTTCTTTTGCCTTGTCAAACAGTACATACCCCTTTGCTGTCTTTACCCAGAATTGCCCGTCAGGCAGTTCTACCATACTTTCTATAAAGTTATCAGGAAGTGAATTCTGATTATACTCCTGACGAGTAAAAACCTTAAATGTATACCCATCGTAACAGTTTAACCCTGCTAATGTACCAAACCACATAAGTCCCTCACGGTCTTTATAAATACACCGTACAGAATTATTTGACAATCCGTCGGATACTTCGAGATGCTTAAACATGAAAGACTGCGCATGCAGGGAAAGCAATGAAAAAAGCAAGGCTAGCAAAGTGTATATTCTTATCATATCACATATCAATTTCTAAAGCAAAGAAAGTAAATTTTTGTAAAGCAAACAAACCTTTTACTTCCTTTTTTCTCTCTCGACACAATGACTAACTCAATCTGCTATCATTGTATTCCGCATAAGCAAAAAAAGATTTATCTATCTGAAATAAAAGGAGTTGCATACCCTTTCCCGAATACTATAAAAAATATCAGGATGAGTTGCTTTTTCTTTGTACAAATTTTCAAAAAACATCAGGATAAATAAAACAAAACATGCTGATCTTTTCTGAAAAAGAACAGCATGTTTTTGTTCCATATACAAAAAGCCCTTCACACTTACACAAATAAGTGAAAGGTGCGAAGGGCAAAACTAGTATTTATTTTATACCTTCCATCAATCCATTATATTCCAGTTCATCATAAACCTGCAAATTTTTACGGTCGAACACTCCATCACCTCTATCCCAGTAGAATGGAACAAGTCCACGAGCATTGGCCTCGCGTACAACACACTTATCGAAAGCAGCACGCGACAAATCATGTCCTTCCTGAGCCTGCTGATCGGGCAAAGTACGACGGACAGCTGCAAATTCTCCAATAATAACAGGTACTCCCTGATCGGTAAACTTCTCTTTCAGCTTCTGGAACTGCGACTTTATATAATCTTCCCCACAGATATTATCCCATCTGCCTTCATACGTTCCGGTAGCATATTTTTTGTTTTCCTCACCCCAGAAATAGAAAGCCTTTCCCCAGCTTTCATCATTTTCCATTCCACAGAACTGCCAGGAACTGTAATAATGCACTTCCACACTCAAGCGGTCAGGAGTCATATCAACAGGCAAAGAAGTCATATACTGCATCGTTTTGTCTATGTCAGTAGAAGGTCCCTGAACAATCAGGTTACGGTAAACATTCTTTCCACCGGTAGCTCTTACAGCATCCACAAAAGTCTGCTCGTATTTCAGCAAAGTAGCCATATCATCTTCATCTTCTACATTAGGCTCATTACATCCGGCAAACAACAAATGTTCATCATAATCGCGGAAATAGGTGGCAATCTGCGTCCATAATACTTTCTGCTTATTATTTACCTCTTCACTATATCCGTTGGGAATATCATTTTCAAGCCATCCGCCATCCCAGTGTATATTCAGAATAGCATATAAATCGTTCTGCATGCAATAATCCACCACTTCCTTCACACGTGACAACCATGAAGATTTTATTTCGTAAGTAGTTTCATCACTCAGATACTGATCCCATGCACACGGAATACGTACAGCATTGAATCCCATCTCACGTATCTTGTCTATCATGGCAAGGGTTGTAGCAGGATTTCCCCAAGCAGTTTCACCACCTGTTGCCTCCAGTGAGTTTCCCAAGTTCCATCCTATTTTGATATTTTTCATCAATTCAGAAGCATCCTGTTCCATTCCAGTCTTGTCAGCTTCAGGTACAGAAAGAGCTTCCTGAGTAACAGTGACAGATTCTGTCAGATTATCCAATGTAAATACAATGGTAGCAGTACGTATCTCTCCTGTTGCATTCTGAGCCACCATGAATGTTTCAGTACGTGTTTCTACCGCACGTGTATCCACATGTTGAATCCAGTCTGCATTAATGTCAATCTGACAATCACCGGTAGTCTGCATCTGTACCGTAAATTCTCCTCCTTCACCAGGCAACGTGTATTCATGCTCTTCTACCAGCAAATAGTCATTGGCAGTCTGTACCACCTTCACCGTTCCATTAACCTCAGCTCCTTTTACTGTAATTACAGCTGTTCGATTTTCTGTATTCGGATTTTCTGTGACATGTACCAAATATTTAGCTGTTTTTTCGGATGTTGAAACTTGTTGAACAACAGAACACCAGTCGGCTGCATCGGAAGTTACTTCATAAGCAGCATTAGACTGTATATACAAAAGAGCTTCACCTTCATGCTTTCCAAAAACCAGTTCCTCTTTCGAAATCTTCAGATATGGAGCACCGGTAGCATCATCTTCAGAGCAAGCACTCAACAGCAAACTCATTAAACAAGTAAGAGTTCCCAGAAAATAAATAAAAGTATTTTTCATAGTTCGTTATGGTTAATAGTTTAAGAGGCATACATATCTGGCAGCAGCCATCAATATGTATGCCTCTTTATATTTGTATTACAAAATTTTCAGACTGTCAATTGTAACATTTACAGCATCCAGATCAGCAATATCACTGAACATATCGAAGATATCGATTACAAATACAATGACACCATTATAAGCAGCTTCCGGTTTCATCTTGATGGTATAAGTACCGTCACCTTTCACCTTCACATCGCTTGTTCCTGAATAAGCAGGCCACCATCCATCAGCTGTACACATCAGTCCTGCATTATATTCTTTGGTAGCGGCATCTCCAGTAAGGCCACTGATAGTAAATGTCAGTTCCATCGAATAGTCGAAAACGATGCTTGCCGGATCAATCGGACTGGCAGATGCAGTTTCGCCATACATATTATAAAGCTCGATACGGAAATTATTCTTATCGGTTTCCAGATGTCCCCAAACCAGTTTAGAGTTGTCTACAGCTATCGATGTAGCCTCCGGCTGTGAGGTTCCTCCTCCTGCATTAGGAATAAAGTGATAAGCCTGGTATTCATCTTTTTCAGCACTGCGTGCACCTACCCACATTCCCATAACATTACCGGCAGCCGATTCAATGCTCAAAATACGTAACTGATTATTGCCATCAGCTCCAAACATGATATCACCACCACCGATATGATAAGAAGGAACATTTCCACTAAAGGTATAAATACCCTTTTCATCCAAAGTATAAGTTCCACTTGCAGTAGTACCGTCAGGCATTGCAAACTCATAAGTCATAGTTTTTGAATCGAGAGTCATAGAAAGCTGATCCAATCCGCTAACAGGTGTTGCCCAGTCTGGATAATTGCCGGCAGTAAAGTTATTCATCAGACTACCGTCCAGATTTGCCCAGTCAAAAGGAACATCGGCCGACATTGTCCATTTTATTTTGCTGGTAACCACTTCCGATACCATATCTTCCCATCCGTCGGGCAAAGCCGGTTCTGGATCTGGTTTATCTTCAGGCACATAATTGTCAGCATATTCTTTCGAAACGAAGTTCCAGATCAACCACCACGGACCTTCACTGTTATCACGCATTACTCCAATACGCATATGGTTTTCATCCAATTCGAGCAACTTCAAGTCGCGGCTCCAGTTAGTACTTCTGTCGCTCCAAGAAGGAGTATGCAGCAGTTCACAGTCAGTAAATGTGATTGTATGATTGCTTGTATTAAGCATGAACGTACCAGAAGCAGTTTCTTTCGAAGAAGAATTGTAAACAGTCACGTTTGCTCCACCTTTCAGACCAAATGTCATGGTACTTTCCCAAATAGCATCATCAGCGGTATGACCTACTCCCGGATCCCAGTTAGCACTCCAGTTATTCCATTCTACTGTTGTACTAGGATCGGCATAAGTCATTTCTCCAGCAGCATAGCCATACGATCCATTATCGAATATCCATACTTTTTCATTGTTTACACCTCCGGTAAGATATGTCCACAAATCATCATTTACGAAATCTGCACAGAAGCTATCTATTGTAAATGTTGCCGGATTACCATAAACAATACCACCTCTTGTCTGAACACCGAAAGTCACTTCATACTCTCCCTCAAAAGGCATTTGCAATGTTACTTCTCTTTCCTGACTTCTTCCCTGAGGATGTTGCCAGCAAACCTGATAACTTGAAGGCATTAAACTCTTCAGATAAACAATATTTGGATTTTCCGAATCGTGAGTGATAGAGAAAGCTATTCCTTCTACAAGATCGTCTACGGTAACGTCTTTCCCTTCCAGTTCAAAGGAATCGGGAGTACATGCCGAAAACAGTCCGACTGTTATAATCAGCCATGCAGTATATAATTTAGATATCAGTTTTTTCATAACTTCTTGTGTTTTTAATTCCAACCTTCATTTTGTTTCAATACCCCATTCGATAATGTAATCTGATTGTTAGGTATCTGAGAGAGTCCCTGCTTCTTTACGATATCTGATTCCTTAATAGTTACATTATCAGGATTGCCACCACTGGTTACAGAAGTATTGGTTGCAATCTGAGAAGCGGCATATTCTACTCCCTGACGTAACAAGTCCCAATAACGCTGTCCTTCGAAAGCAAACTCCAGCATACGTTCATTCATGATATTATCTTTTGTAGCTGTCACTTCACGATAGTTGCTTGAAAGAGTCAGACTACCATCTTCATCCTCAGAAGTATAAGCACGCTGGCGGACTTTATTCAAATACTCTTGTGCATTCGGACTTCCCAGCTCTGCGGCCATCAACAAGACATCAGCATAACGCATTACAATGAAATTCTGATATTGAGAAATCTGGAAATCTCCTTCTCCAAGACCTGAAATTTCATCAACCAGTGACCAGGCACCACTAGCTTCGTCTTTCATCCATTTAGACATCGGAGTATATTTCTTCACTGTATATCCGGTGTATTCACGCTGATCTTTATAAGAAGTTTCAAAATCAGCTTCATCAGAAATACCCTCACTTACCAGATTAATGATAGAAGCTTCACGACGTTCATCACCTGTACCGTATGATGTCCACATCTTAGGATCTACCGTACATCCTCCCCAGCCTCTTCCGTAAGGTGCATGTCCCAGATAGTTACGTAATCCCATGTTAACCAGCCAGCGGTTACCATCATTGTTTCCGTTATAGTCTTGAGTATAGTTAAACTTCTGTGCCAAAACAACTTCTTTATTACCGTCGCCAGCATAAGTAGAAGTTTGTTCGTAATCACCAGTACTCTTATTTAAAGCCCATGTAGTAGAAGCAGCAGGCCACAAATTTTTAAATTCGTCTACCAGTCCGTAGCCTTCAGATTCGGCAACAGCGATGAAATCTTCCAGTCCCTGCAAAACAGTGCTCTTTGTTACACCTTCTACCTGAGGTTCCTTTCCATAATAACCGGTATAGAACAGATATACTCTAGCCAAAAGAGCTGATGCTGCATATTTGGTAATATGACCATCATTTGATGCTGCCGCACTCTTTGGATAAGCACTGGCCGGAATATTATTAACAGCATACAGCAAATCACTGAATATTACATTATAGACTTCATCCGGATCTGACTGTGGACGATTTTCATTGACAGGTTCAGTAAACAAAGGAATATTTCCCCACATACGTACCATATCAAAATAACATAATGCTCTTATCGCACGACATTCGCCCAGATAAGTACCTTTTGTTTCTTCGCTGCTCCAAGCTATCTGGCTTTCATGAGCCAGCAATTCATTACAACGATATACTGCTGCATAATAATTAGTCCATTCTGTTTCCAGAATATTCATATCCGAAGGCGACTGATTGACATCAAAACGGTCGAGCACCTGATAATTACGGGCATCTGTATTTCCCATACCGGCAAAACATTCATCAGCCATAACTTCTGAGGCAAAATAGAATGCACATCCTGCACTAGAACTTGTACATTGCCATCCATCGTAACAACCAATCAGGGCACGCCATGCATCACTCTCAGTACGATAGAAATTGTCTGTCGTTGATTCTGTTTTAGATTCCACATCCAGGAAACCAGCGGTACATGAGGCCAATCCCATAGAAGCCAGCCCCAGTCCCAACATATATAGTTTAAATTTATTCATAGAGATGTTCTTTTAAAATTTATAAATTAGAATTTCAGATTAACACCAACCAAGAAGGTACGTGGACGAGGATAATATCCTAAATCGATACCAGAAACCCAGTCGGAAGTACCGTAACCGATTTCCGGATCCATACCGTCATACTTGGTAAATGTAAATGCATTCTGTACCTGGAAGTACAAACGTGCCTGACTGATAGCCTTCACATTTATCAACTTGGCAAAATCGTATCCCAACGTGATATTACTGATACGAAGATAATCGCCATCCTGTATATACAAATCAGAGAACTGCCAGTTGATATTAGTATTAGTCACACGCGGAATTCTGTTTGAAGTACCTTCACCAGTCCATCTGTCCAATATAGCTGAAGTATAATTGGCTTTGCTGTTTGCATGGTTTCTATAAGACTGTACAATCTGATTGCCTGCAGCTCCATATGCCACCAACGAGAAGTCAAAGTTCTTATAATTGAAGCCAAGGTTAAAGCCATAGGTAAAATCAGGAGTACCGTTACCCAGATCTACTTTATCGTTATCGTCAATGATACCATCCTGGTTCTGGTCGACATAAATCACATCACCCGGCTGAGGATCAGACTGTAAAATACCATGTTTTCCGTCAGCATTCCAGTTTGCAATCTGTTCCTTGTTCTGGAAAATACCAGCTGTCTGATATCCCCAGAAATAACCGATAGCATGACCATTCTCTGCACGATAGAATTCAGGAGAGTTATCATACAACATATTGACATCACCATGAATAATTCCATCTTCAGTTGGAATGTTACCTACCTTATTTTTATTGTAAGCTCCGTTGATACCAACATTATAGCTAAAATCACTTCCGATCTGATCATTCCAGCTCAAAGCCAGTTCAATACCGGTATTTTTCACATCACCACCATTGATGTATGGTGCACCAGTACCAGCTGTAGCCAGAATAGGAGCCTCAACCAACCAGTCTTTGGTAGTCTTGATATAGAAATCGGCAGTCAAGCTCAAACGGCTTCTCAAGAAACGTGCATCAATACCGATGTTAGTTTGTTCTGAAGTTTCCCATGTTACATCAGAGTTTGCCAGACGGCTTGGATATGCTCCCCAATAACTAGACTGAGCAGAAGCGCCATAATTAGTTCCGAAAATATAATGTGTATTCGAAGAAGTAATAGGAGCTGTATACTGGTAATTGTCTATATTCTGATTACCAACCTGTCCCCAGCTGATACGTAATTTCAAGAAATCCAGCCAGTTCTGAGTAGTTTCCATAAACTTCTCGTTCGAAATAGTCCATCCGGCAGATACAGAAGGGAATACACCATAACGTTTACCTCTTGCAAACTTAGAAGAACCATCGGCACGCAAAGTTGCGTTAATCATATATGTTTCTTTCCAGTTCCATCCAAAACGTCCGAAGTAAGAAACTGAGCGGCTTTCATCCTGAGGATATCCGTCAACCGACATACCATCGTCTGCACTCGATGCTGTACCGTTTGCAACATAAGCATGATCCCAATCGTCGAAACCTTCTCTCAGTGTACCTGTACCGGCAGAAAGATAAGTTCCTGAATACTGATAAACTTCCATACCAATCAACGCATTGAAAGCATGATCTTTTACTTTCCAGTCGTAAGTAGCTGTATTAGTCCAAGTCATACCCAAGCTGTGACTCATATTCTGTGAAGCAGAAGTACGTGTATTGTTGTAGCTGTAAATAGAGAACTGATACATCGGAGTAAAACTACGATATTCAGAAGAGCCGTAAACAGCACCAAAAACAGTTCTCAATTTCAAATTTTTCACAGGCTGCAATTCAGCATAAACATTACCAGAAAAAACAGCATTTTTATTTTCATTATTTGTGTTTGTCATCATTAATCCATAAGGATTACCGTCGCCATTATACCAATCAGAATTGGAAGTATCGTTATAAGGAGAATCATAAATATTGTTATCACTATAAATCGGCGATAAAGGAGAAGTACTGAACGCTCCTCTTAATGTATTGTTATATTGATTACCTACTGAAACACCATTATTTAATTTATAAACGAAACTAACTTGTTCGCCAACCTTCAACAAATCCGAATCCTTAAAAATCTTATGTTCCGAATTGATACGGAAATTATAACGTTCATAGTTTGAAACATCCTTACCACCTACAATACCTTCCTGGCTCATATATCCCAAAGACATAGCGTAAGTTGATGTTTTCGATCCACCAGTAACACCCAATGTGTAGCTCTGTGTCTGAGCGTTATCCTTAAACATAGAATCTACCCAATCAGTATCATAGACATTTTCATTGGCATCATAAATACTTTTAAATGAACTCCAGTCATAAGGAGCATTACCTGAATTGACAGCCTGTTCGTCCATGATAGTCATGTATTCTTGTGCATTCAGCATATCAGCCTTACGAGCTACATTCTGTACACCGTAATAAGCATCGAAAGCAATCTGTGCCTTACCTTCTTTTCCAGATTTAGTAGTAATCAAGACAACACCATTGGCAGCCTGTGCACCATAAATAGCGGCAGAAGCAGCATCCTTCAAGACATCAATACTTTCGATATCGGCAGGATTCAATGTTGAAATATCACCACCAACACCATCAATCAAATAAAGAGGAGAAGCATTTCCTACTGTACCCAAACCACGGATACTTACCTTCATATCAGAACCCGGCTGACCAGAAGTAGAAGAAATATTCACACCCGGAGTCTGTCCCTGCATTGCCTGCAAAGGGCTGTTAGTATTCATCTTTGCCAAGCTTTCTCCTTTCACCTGCACAGTAGCACCGGTTACCAGTTTCTTTTTCTGAACACCATAACCTACAACCACAACTTCTTCGAGGGTTTCGGTATCTTCTTTCATTTCAACATTTAATGTTTTCTGATCGGCAACAACAATTTCTTGTGTAACAAAACCGATATACGAAAATACTAAAGTCTGACCTTTTTCCACTCCCAAGGAGTAGTTTCCGTCAAAATCCGTAATAGTTCCATTAGTGGTTCCTTTCACCAACACACTCACGCCAATTAAAGGCATCTTGTCTGTTGCCGAAGTAACAACTCCCGAAACTGTCAAACTCTGAGAAGCAGCCTTTATTGCCATCGAAGGCAAGAACAATAGTAACATTACCATTGCAAGACTACATAGATGCACGTTTGTGCATTTTACGAATAAGTGTTTACTCATGGTACATTGTTTATAGTTAAAGTTTACATTTATTATGTTTTTCTTTCCAGTATTATTATATCATCAACATTGCAAAGTAAACCAAAAAGAAGAATCTTAGAGGTACGGTTTTGTTTCCCTATAGGGTATATTTTGTTTATATCACCTCTTTATAACTTTTTATACCCATATAGATAAAAAGTTAATTATCAGAGAGAAACAATATAATCAATCTCTTTATCTTACTTTACTTGCCATTCATATATACCCGCTGTTTTTTCAGCGGGAAGTACGACTTCTAATTTTATTGCTTTCGTTTTCACTGTTTTAAATTTAACAGCACTTCCCTCTCCTTTAATGATACTGTATGCATTCAGATTCTCTACAGGGAGCCATTTTCCTTCAGCATTTTTATAATAAATCTTCCATGATTTCGGAATGCTGCAACTGCCCCAAGGAGTGTCATCAAACCAATAAACAGTCGAAGTGGAAACCTGCACTTCTTCCGGAAATTCATAAGAAATCCATTCGGTCGTACCAGTTTTAGGATACCAGTGGTAATAAGGAATTGTACGGTCATTTTCATCCTGAGGTATTAGTCCATCGGCAACAGAAAATAATGTCGGTATTTTATGTGATGCATCTATCTTACTTTTTGAAGCCAAAGCAGGAATAGCTTTCGGACGAGTTGCATTGACTTCATCCGGTAACCACACTGCCATATTCCCAGTTCCACGATGCGCCCATGCATAATAAGGAATCAGTGTCAGTATACGGTCTTTTACCAGCAACCGTCCTGCCTTATCATATTCCAGCGACTGTGCCTGTGTCTGAATCTGATTAATGCCACAAAGCAAATCTTTCCTCTCGATTACTTTAAACTCCGAACGAGGATTCAAGAGTACACTTAATACATCAAAATCATTATCTGCCCACTCAGCACAATAAACGACAGGTCCACGTTCTATAGCTACACGTCCCCGATCGGCTTCTACTTTATTATTGGCTGTAACTGTACGCACATTCATATCAAAATGTATTTCCACTGAATCTCCTTTCTTCCATTGGCGGTTAATAGAAAAATAGCCATCTTGCAAATCGGCATAAACTTCTTCACCGTTCACCATCACACGACATGAAGGATCAAACTCATCCGTGTATGTATACAAATTACTTGGGACAACCTGATTTCGTACCCAACCAGGAATACGGATTTTCAGTGTAAAATCCTTTGCAGAGTTATGAGTAATCCTAAGCTGGATATCTCCATTCCACGGATACGAAGTTGTCTGCGAGAGAGAAACCTTCTTACCTCTTACATTCAGTGTAACATCATTCGACATGAACAGATTAACATATACATCCTTGTCTTTCACAGCATATATATAGCCGGGGACAGAAGGTATAAAACGACAGATATTGGAAGGACAGCATGCACATCCGAACCAAGGCTGACGTTGATGTTGCCCCATAGACTCCAGTGGATTAGGATAAAAGAATTTACCACCATCAAGAGAAACTCCCGAAATCAATCCATTATATAATGTACGTTCAAGTACATCATAATATTTTGCATCTCCATGCAATAAAAACAGCCGGTAATTGACATACACATTTCCAATAGCCGCACAAGTTTCACAATAAGCCGACATATTAGGAAGTTCATAGTTCTTGCCAAAAGCCTCTCCGTTGCTTGTCGCTCCGATACCTCCTGTAATATATAATTTCTTTGATACTATATTTTCCCAAATCCGGTCTATAGCATGCACATAAGCAGTATCTCCTGTAAGTGCCGCAACATCTGCCATGCCGGCATACATATATGCAGCACGCACTGCATGTCCGACAGCTTCATCTTGTTCTACAACTGGCTTATGCGCCTGACTATATGCATCCCTTCGGGAAGTATATCCGCGCTTATCCAGAAAGAATTTCGCCATATCAAGATATCTCTGTTCACCCGTTACAAGATAAAGTTTAGCCAAAGCCATTTCCGCAATCTGATGTCCGGGTACACGTACCAGTTTTCCCGGTCCTTCCCCTATCTCCCTACAGACACAATCTGCATAGCGAATTGCAATATCAAGAAAATTAAGTTGTCCCGTAGCCTGATAATGAGCTATGGCCCCTTCAATCATATGTCCCAAGTTATAAAATTCATGACTTAGCTCTTCCACTTTTTCCCAACGCCGACTGCCAGCCCATTGATGTGGATGTGCCGGATTCATAGTGCGTGAAGTATATAGATAGCCGTCAGGCTCCTGTGCACCGGCAACAATGATCAGCACACTGTCTATGTATTTCTTTAGCCGTTTATCCGGATAAGTCTGAAGCAGATAACTTGCCCCTTCAATGGTTTTATATACATCAGTGTCATCGAAAGAATATCCCGTCACTTTATTACTGTCACTGGGGTGGGCAGCCATTTCAAAATTTTTATAACGTCCTGTTTCTTCACATTTACTAAAAGCCAGTGGAATGGTAACTTCACGACTTGCCTGTAAACGTTGTCCCCAAAATGAATCCGTCAATTTCACAGATGTAAAAGGTACTGGAGTTATAGGATAACCGTGAGATATCACCTTTTCACGAGCATAAATTCCACCTCCTGTTATTCCCAAAAGCAATGCAGAAATTATCAGTTTTTTCATAGGTTTATTTTTGTGTTTTCCATATTGATTCAAAATCTCAATCGTATAATACAAATGTAAAAAAGACATATTTGCAAACTGGTATAAATTTGTTTCTTTATATGGTACATTTTGTTTTTCTCTGCATCAAAAAGACAGTATTTTCCCTGTTTCAGAAGAGGTGAAAACATTTTATACCCTTTTGTGAAACATTTTTCATTCCATTAAAAAACGCTTTCCATTAGTTTTGTATCAGTCTTTAATAACATCACATTATGAAAACACATAGGAAACTTTTTTTCACCTTGCTCATAGCAAGTACTACAGGAATCATACATGCCCAAAATGTATTTAACGATCCGGCAGTAAACGAAGAACAACGGCTTGACGATTTGATTGCGCGAATGACTCTCGACGAAAAAGTGGATGCTTTGGGAAACAATACTCAAGTCCCCCGCCTGGGAATACAAGCCTCAGGAAGTGTAGAAGGCCTGCACGGAGTCGTACTGGGAGGACCAACATACGGCGACAGAGCCAATACTCCAACAACAGGCTTTCCGCAAGCTTACGGACTAGGAGAAACTTGGGATACCGACTTACTACATCGAGTAGCAACTTACATCAGTACAGAAAACCGTTATCTCTTTCAAAATGCAAAATACCGGAAAAGCGGACTTATCATGTGGACTCCCAATGTAGACTTGGGCAGAGATCCTCGCTGGGGACGAACTGAAGAATGTTATGGTGAAGATGCATTTCTTACTTCACGGCTTGCTGTAGCTTTCATCAAAGGCATACAGGGAGATCATCCTAAATACTGGAGAAATGCTTCACTTATGAAACACTTCTTATCGAACAGTAATGAATACGGACGTACATTTTCTTCTTCCAACTATTCCGATAAACTGTTCCACGAATATTATGCTTATCCTTTTTATAAAGGAGTAACCGAAGGAGGATCACAGGCCTTGATGACTGCTTATAACGCCTACAACGGAATTCCGTGTATCATGCACCCCGTATTGCGAAACATCGTCATGAAAGAATGGGGACTGAACGGTACGCTACTGACCGACGGAGGAGCATTCCGACTGCTGTTGAGTGACCATAAACGTTTTGACAACGACCGGGCAGCTGCGGCAGCTGCATGCATCAAAGCAGGTATTACGAAGTTTCTGGATGAATATAAGGATGCCGTATACGAAGCACTGCACCGAAAACTCATTAGTGTGGAAGATATAGAAAAAGCAATCCGGGGAAACCTCAGAATATCTCTCAAACTTGGTTTGCTGGACCATGCAGAAGACAATCCTTATGCAGCCATCGGTGTCACTGATACCATTGCCCCATGGAGCAAACCGGAAACCAAAGCACTGGTACGCGAAGCTACGCTTAAATCGGTCGTCTTACTCAAAAATCAAGACCATTTGCTTCCACTTGACAGACATAAGATAAAAAAGATAGCAGTCATCGGACAACGTGCGACTGAGGTCCTGCAAGACTGGTACGCCGGTAAACCTTTTTATACAGTAAATGTACTTGATGCTATTCGCGAGGAAGCAGGTAACGATATTGAAGTACGATATGTAAAAACCAACCGAATGGACAGCGCACGCACGGTTGCGGCATGGGCAGATGTCGCTATTGTATGTGTCGGCAACCATCCTACCTGCAATGCCGGCTGGGAACAAGCTCCCGTCATAAGTGAAGGAAAAGAAGCCGTCGACCGCCAGTCGCTACAACTGGATCAAGAAGATTTGCTTCTACAAGTTGCTCAAACTAATCCCAATACAATTGGAGTATTGATCAGCAGCTTTCCTTATGCCATCAATCGAGCCAACCAGACAGTACCCGCTCTGCTTCATCTCACCCAATGCAGTCAGGAGTTGGGACATGCTGTAAGCGATGTTATATTCGGACATTATAATCCGGCAGGCAGACTAACCCAAACCTGGGTAAAAAACATCACCGACCTTCCTCACATGATGGATTACGATATTACTCACGGCCGGACATATATGTATTTTAAAGAAAAGCCATTATATCCCTTTGGTTATGGACTAAGCTATACCCGCTTTAATTACTCTGGAACAGCTCTCAATGACCGTGTTATTGAACGTGGCGATACCTTAAGGGTATGCTTCAACCTGAAAAATTCTGGCGATATGGATGGTGATGAGGTTGTACAACTTTACGTTTCCGCACGAAAACATACGGACAAAGATCCTATCAAGCAACTGAAAGCATTCCAGCGCATCAGTCTACGTAAAGGAGAAATGAAAAAAGTAGAGTTAACTGTCCCTTATACAGAGTTACAAGTATGGGATGAAAAGCAGAACCGTTTCATTCTTCCTGACAAAGAAATGACACTGGAAATAGGAGCCTCATCATCGGACATCCGTTTACGGACAACATTCCGGACAGAAGAATAAAACTCCAGCCAATTAATAACAGAAAGGAGTTGTACCGCTACCACGATACAACTCCTTTTTTGATAGTTCAAAATTAAAAAACTCCAAGCTATACAGCCCAAATTAGCATATTTAAATCGTTTTACTAGAGTGAAACGGTCGCTTCACCTAAATGGAAATAACGTTTCACAGTAATGAAACGATAGACTCAGCCTAGTCAAACGTTATTTAGATATTCAATTCAGTCATTGTTATACCACACACAATTATCAGAAAGCCCCGATGCACATACTGTTACCTGATTCTCTCCCGACTGTAAAGGAACATTGTTCCATGTAGCCACACAGACCTCATCAGGCGTACATTTTCCCATACTTTTTCCATTCACAAATAACTCTGCATCACCACAATTACTAAACACCTGAATGTCCACCGATGAATTCGACCTATTCTGACAACGCTTCGATGCGATATACAGCACTTTTTCTTTCTTGTTCCAATTTGCTTTATAAAAATAAAAAGCATCTTTCTTAATCCTCCGATCGTATGTCACCAATCCCTTATCGTTTCGGCCAAAAGTCGTACCTTCTTTTCGACCGGCCGCCGAGAAATCAAACATACACCAAACAAATTTACACCACAAAAACGGACGTGAAGCAAGCTGTTTCCAGTTTTCTATATGGTAATAAGTCTGCCAGTTTTCTGGATGCCATTGTCCCCACGGCTCTGGATGAATCAAGGAATCCGCCTGTTGAAACACATCCGCACCAGCACCGTATTCACTTATGCCCATACATCGCTGAGGATATGCCCGATGCTCCTTATCGATCCACTCACCCATCTCTTTACAATCGTCCCCATACCATCCGAAATAACGGTTGAATGCAATCAAGTCAGGTATTCCGTTCAAAGGATCTTCCTGGTTACTTGCCCCCGTTGTCGGTCGTGATATATCCCATTTCTTAGCCAACTTGTTCAGTTCTTCTGCCATAGGGTTTGGATTTTCCAGCCATCCCGGGTTGATTTCATTAAAAAGTCCCCATGTCAAAATACAAGGATGATTATAATACTGACAAATCAGTTCCACTAATTGTTGCTTTAAATTTTCTCTATACAGAGGATGGCTGACAAATACATTTACAAAAGGAATTTCAGCCCAAGCAATCAGTCCTCTCCTATCCATCAAATTATGCAACTGTTGTGCATGCGGATAATGCGCCAGTCGAACAGCAGTACATCCCATTTCCTGTATCAAGTTCAAATCCGATTCAAAATCTTCAGGACGAAAAGCCGATGCTCTTTCTGCACGGTCCTCATGATAATTGACTCCATGTATCGAATAGGGCTTACCATTTAAGAAAAAGCCTTTATCCGGATCTGCTGAATAAAACCGGAAGCCAACATGTTCTTCCCGACGATCAATCTCTTTACCACCTCTTTTCAGAACGACAACTCCGGTATATAAATATGGATCATTAACTCCATCCCATAAATGCGGGTTATTAAGTTCCATCTTCACCAGGGCTTCCTTACCAGACACACTTGTTTCCTTACACCAAACAACTTTATGTTTCGCATCCAACAAAGAAAACTCAATAGAGCAATCATTCAATGCCATTTCAGTTCCCGATAGCAATGCTTTCATTTCCAGTCCGGCATACTTTTCTGAGACATTATATTGAGTAAAGAAAACTCCAAATGAGCCATAAAATGTCGGATCAATACAAGCATCATCCGTATACAAAAGCTCCACGCCACGATTCAGCCCACCCCATATATTAAAATCGCCGCATATCGGAGCTATTTCCATAGTTTGAGCGTTACTCACCCTGATATCCAGTTTCTGCTTTTCCCCTCTCCGAATCAGATGAGTCAGCTCTACGGTAAAAGAGGTATATCCACCTTTATGCTGAGCTACAAAATGATTATCCAAATACACATCAGCTACAGTCTGTGCAGCCTTTACGCGCAAGAAAACACGCTTAAAGTTCTCCGATGAAGGTACAACGATAAAACGTGAATAAGTTGACATTCCCCGATAATAATTCACATTACCAAACATCGCATCAGCAGCATTCCACGTATGCGGAAGATCAACCGTTACCTTATCCGCAGCCTGAGATTCATACCCGCGATTAAAAAACCATCCCCTATCTAATGACTCAACTTTCATTGCAGCCAGCTTCACCCCCGTAACACACCATAAAACAAGCAATATGCTCCACCTGATATTCCATCTGCCCATCTGTTTATCCTCCTTTATTACAATATATGATATTTTTCTATTTGTTCTATCCACAAGTCTGCCATCCGCTTATGTCCGGCAGGTGTCGGATGAATTCCGTCCCAAATCCAATAAGTATCCGGCAATTCCGGGTTTTCTTCCAGCAAACGGTGAAACATCGAAGCATATGGGATGAATACAGCTCCATAATCGGCTGCTATCTGTAAGGTTATTTTTCCCAGACGCTGTATCAGACTATCACGTAAAGCAAAATCTTCAGTCTTTTTCATATTTCCCGTACAAGCTGTAAATGGCTCACCCAATACAATCTTCACCTGCGGATTATCCTGACGCAGACTATCCAGCAAACTCCGATAAGTCTGTTCCCACGAAACAAAATCGAAAGCTTCACTGTCTTTTTTACCTAAATATTCATTCACATCGTTCGTTCCTATCAAGACAGAAACTACATCAGCATGTATCGCAAGAGCATCTTCCTTCCACCGGTTCTTCAAATCGTTCAATGTATTTCCGCTGATACCCCGGTTGAAGAACTGATATTCTTGCTCAGGATAATTACTTTGATAGTAAGAAGCACACAGATACATGTACCCACTTCCATAGATATGATTCATATCCCAATGATTGCGGACAGAAGAAGGTTGGGCACTTCCATCACTATTTCCCCAGTTACCATCAGTAATGGAATCACCGATAAACAATATTTTAGGTCCTGCGGCCCAAACATTAACCCCGCCAATTAACAGAAAAAATAACCAGACAAAAAATTTCATAGTAAAATAAGATTATAGATTTTATTATTAGATACCTACTTTATTCAACAAAAATAATGTTTTCTATGTACGTTAAATCATAAAAGAACAGGGAAATAAACAGGTTTGAAACATTTGAATACCCTATTGGAAACATTTTAGCTCGTGACAGGAAACAAAAGAACGGATACAGAAAATCAAAATCATGTATCTTTGTAATCGAAGTCAGGTAAAGACTTAGTAACTTTTTAACTTTAATGAATTATGCGAAACATTGGTATCTTACTTTGCGCCTTAGCTTGTTCTCTATGCGAAACATTTGCTCAGGGTTATAAAAACCCGGTAATTCCCGGATTTCATCCCGACCCTAGCGTATGTAAAGCTGGCGATGACTATTATCTGGTAAACAGCAGTTTTCAATATTTTCCGGGAGTACCTCTCTTCCATAGTAAAGATTTGGTAAACTGGGAGCAGATAGGCAATTGCCTGACACGGGAATCACAACTTAACCTGAAAGGAGCCAATGGAGGAAGCGGTATCTTTGCTCCTACCATACGTTATCACGAAGGAGTATTCTACATGATTACAACCAATGTATCAGGCAAAGGTAATTTTCTGGTTCACACAACCGATCCCAAAGGAGAATGGTCGGAACCCGTATGGCTGGAACAAGGAGGAATCGACCCTTCCTTGTATTTCGAAAACGGTAAATGCTACATGGTAAGCAATCCGGACGGTTACATCAATCTGTGCGAAATAGATCCGATGACCGGAAAGCAGCTCACACCTTCCAAAAAGATATGGAACGGAACCGGAGGACGTTATCCGGAAGGACCACATATTTATAAGAAAGACGGCTGGTATTACCTGCTCATTTCAGAAGGAGGAACAGAAGTAGCACATAGCATCACCATCGCACGCAGCCGTTACATTGACGGACCGTACGTAGGAAATCCGGCAAATCCGATTCTGACTCATGCTTGTCAGGCTGGAGAAACTAACCCTATCCAGGGTACAGGTCATGCCGATCTGGTAGAAGGTACAGACGGTTCATGGTGGATGGTTTGTCTTGCTTACCGTATTATGCCGGGATTCCATCATACCCTGGGACGTGAAACTTATCTGGCTCCCGTACGCTGGGACAAAGATGCATGGCCCGTCGTAAACGGAAATGGTACAATCCAGCTGGACATGAATGTTCCTACCCTTCCACTTCAGACAGTAAAGCAAAAACCCGAAACCATCACTTTCGAGAACAAACAATTATCCCCCGAATGGATGTACCTGCAAAATCCCAATATGCAGAACTATGAATTCAAGAACGGAAATCTCCGTCTGAAAGCAACTCCGGTTTCTTTGAATGAGCAAAAGAGCCCGACTTTTGTTGCTATCCGGCAAGAGCACTTCAATATGGAAGCCGCTATTTCTTTAGAATTAAAAGATGCACAAGCAAATGATGAAGCTGGTATCAGTGTATATATGGAATACCACTCACACTACGATTTGTTCGTCCGTCAGAACAAGGATAAAAGCCGTTCGGTTGTCCTTCGCTACAAACTGGGAGAATTGGAACATATCGAAAAGGAGATGCCACTAAACAGTAAAGGAAACATAGAACTGAATATTAAATCGGACATAAACTTCTATTACTTCGGCTATACAGAAAACGGTATTTATCATGAGCTGGGAAAAATGAATACCCGTTACCTCAGCAGTGAAACAGCTGGAGGATTTACCGGAGTCGTACTCGGACTATATAGTGTATCTGCTTCCACACAATCGAAAGCGTATGCCGACTTCCGATACATGAAATATAAAGGAGAATAAACATGAGAAAACTATACCTGTATATATTAGGAATATTCCTGATTCTTCCTCTTGCCATACAGGCACAAACGGAAAAGAGAATCAAGATAGCTTGTGTAGGTAACAGCATTACCGAAGGGTTTCTGTTGAAGAATCCTTCGGAAGAAAGTTATCCGGCTGCCCTTCAGAAATTACTGGGAAACAATTACGAAGTAGGCAACTTTGGCGTGACTGCTCATACATTGAGCCTGAAAGGAGATCTGCCTTATATGAAAACCACACGTTTTCAGGAAGCGCTGGATTTTCTGCCCAATATCGTAACCATCAAACTCGGAACCAATGATTCCAAGCCGCAGAACTGGCAGCATCATGCAACATTCAAGGACGATCTGAACCTGTTGATCGATAAATTCCAGGCACTTGCATCACATCCTCGCATCTACCTTTGTCTGCCTATTCCTTCTAACCGTAAAGAATGGGGCATCAACGACAGTATCATTGTAAACGGAATCATTCCATATATTCGGGAAGTTGCAGCCGAAAGAAGCTTACCCGTGATCGACCTCCATACAGCAATGCTTCCTTATTACCCACAACTCTACGTCGACGGAGTGCATCCCGACAAGTACGGAGCTGCTATTATTGCTGAAACATTGTATAAATGTATTACCGGAGAAGAACCTCATCCAACTCCAGGATGCAGTGACCAGACATTGTGGTACGACGAACCTGCTGCACAGTGGGAGGAAACTCTTCCGTTAGGCAACGGCAGACTGGGTATGATGCCCGACGGAGGAATCGGCAAAGAGCATATTGTTCTGAATGAAATCAGCATGTGGAGTGGGTCGGAAGCCAATTATCTGAATCCCGACGCTTCCAAAAGCCTGCCCGAAATACGTCGGCTATTGTTCAAAGGAAAGAACAAAGAAGCACAAGAACTGATGTATACCAGCTTTGTTCCTAAGAAACCGGAAAAAGGAGGAACGTATGGAGCCTTTCAGATGTTGGGCGATTTATTTTTGGAGCATCAGTACGGAGTACATGAAAAGGATGTTCCTGCTGATTACCACCGCTGGCTGGATTTAAGTAAGGGAATCGCATACACAACTTTCTCCCGCGGGAATGTAAATTATGTGCGCGAATACGTCGTTTCACGTGATAAAGATGTCATGCTGATACACCTGAAAGCAAACGTTCCTGGTTCCATCAATTTCAAAATGAATTTGAGCCGTCCGGAAAGAGGAAGCGTACGCAAACTGGCTGAAGGAAAACTGGAACTGTACGGCAGTCTGGACAGTGGTTCCTCGCAAGCGGAGGTCCGTTATGCTGCCATTGCCGGAATAACATGCAAGGGCAGGCAGACAAACCAGTCGACTGACGAACAGTCTATCACTGTACAAAATGCGGACGAAGCATGGATTGTAGTATCGGCAAAGACCTCCTTTCTGGCAGGAGAAATTTATGAAACGGAAGCAGACCGAATACTCAACGATGCATTGAAAAGCAATCTCTGCGAAACTGTATCGGAAGCAATCCTAAGTTACCAGGCTCTGTTCAACCGTGCAGGAATCCGTCTGCCCGAAAATGAAGTCGTTTCACATTTGACTACCGATCAGAGAATTGAAAGATTCCAGCAGCAGGACGATCCTTCGCTGGCAGCTCTTTACTATAATTACGGACGTTATTTGCTGATAAGCAGTACACGTCCGGGAAGCCTGCCTCCCAACTTGCAAGGACTTTGGGCTAACGAGCCGGGAACTCCCTGGAATGGCGACTATCATACGAACATCAATGTACAAATGAACCACTGGCCGGTAGAACAAGCTAATCTATCGGAACTATATTTACCACTGGTTGACTTAGTGAAACGCTTGGTCCCCAGCGGAGAAGAAAGTGCAAAAGCCTTTTACGGTCCGCAAGCAAAAGGCTGGGTACTCCACATGATGACCAATGTATGGAACTATACCGCTCCCGGAGAACATCCGTCATGGGGAGCAACGAATACCGGAGGAGCATGGCTTTGCGCACACTTGTGGGAACATTATCTTTTCAGTGGCGACCGGAACTATCTGGCAGATATTTACCCGATTATGAAAGGAGCTTCAGAGTTTTTCTACTCTACCATGGTACGCGAACCCAAACACGGATGGCTCGTTACAGCTCCCACTTCTTCACCCGAAAATGCTTTTTATCTACCGGGAAAAGACCGTACGCCTATCAGTGTATGTATGGGTCCAACAATGGATATCCAACTGGTACGTGAACTTTACACCAACGTGATAGAAGCTTCACATATTCTGCATACAGATACTGCTTATGCTGAAGCTTTGCAAGAGGCCATCGGGTTATTGCCACCTCACCAGATAAGCAAGAAAGGATACCTGATGGAATGGCTGGAAGATTACGAAGAAACGGATATTCATCATCGTCATGTATCTCACCTGTATGGTCTGCATCCGGGAAATCAGATTTCGATTCTTAAAACTCCCGAGCTGGCAGAAGCTTGCCGGAAAACCTTAAACCGACGAGGGGACGAAGGTACAGGATGGAGCCGTGCATGGAAAATCAACTTCTGGGCACGACTGGGCGACGGCAACCGCGCATATAAGCTGTTCCGCAGCCTGCTTTACCCGGCATATACGGCTCAGAACCCCACACAACACGGAAGTGGAACATTCCCTAATCTCTTTTGCTCACACCCACCCTTTCAAATGGATGGCAACTGGGGGGGGACTTCAGGTACCAGCGAAATGCTGTTGCAAAGTCAGGATGGCTTCATCCACCTGCTTCCCGCCCTGCCTGATTCCTGGAAAGACGGAAGTTTTTACGGACTAAAAGTAAGAGGAGGCGCCACAGTCGATCTTGTATGGAAAGATGGAAAGCCAGTACAGGCAACCATCACCGGAGGATGGCAGAACAATCTGAAGATGAAATGGCCCAAAGGAGTCAAAAAAGTACTCCTCAACGATACAGCCTGTCGCACAGACTCTTTCATCCCGTTCACTATAAAACAAGGAGAATGTATTACGTTCATATTCGAATAACTGATAAACAAACTATAACAACTAAAAAATAATTGACCATGAAAAACTTCAAGAAACTGGCACTGGCATCTGTGTTATGTACTGGTGTCTGCCTGACAGTAGGAGGACAAAAGCCGGCTCCGGCTATTCCCTCCGATCCAGTTATCGAGGCACATATTCAGGAATGGCTGAAGAAAATGACACTCGAAGAAAAAATCGGCCAGATGTGTGAAATCACCATCGACGTAGTGAGTGACTTCGAAGCTAGCAAGAAAAACGGATTTACACTGAATCCTGCCATGCTCGACACTGTAATTGGTAAATATAAGGTAGGTTCATTGCTGAATGTTCCGCTGAGTGTCGCACAGAAAAAGGAAAAATGGGCTGAAGCAATCAAACAGATTCAGGATTTGTCCATGAAAGAAATCGGCATACCTTGTATCTATGGTGTCGACCAGATTCACGGAACTACCTATACACTCGATGGAACCATGTTCCCGCAAGGCATCAATATGGGAGCAGCTTTCAATCGTGAACTGACAGAAAAGGCAGCAGCAATTTCTGCATATGAAACTAAAGCCGGCTGCATCCCCTGGACCTATGCTCCGGTAGTCGACCTAGGACGTGATCCACGCTGGTCGCGTATGTGGGAGAACTACGGTGAAGACTGTTACGTAAACGCAGAAATGGGTAAGGCTTCTGTCAGAGGTTTTCAGGGAAGTGATCCGAATCATATCGGCGAATATAATGTGGCAGCCTGCATGAAACATTACATGGGATATGGTGTTCCTGTTTCGGGTAAGGACCGTACACCTTCTTCTATCTCACGTAGTGATATGCGCGAAAAGCACTTCGCCCCGTTCCTTGCAGCTATCCGTCAGGGAGCACTGAGTGTAATGGTTAACTCAGGTGTAGACAATGGTGTACCTTTCCACGCTAACCGTGAATTGCTTACCGAATGGCTGAAGGAAGATTTGAACTGGGACGGTATGATTGTAACCGACTGGGCAGACATCAACAATCTGTGTACACGCGACCACATTGCAGCAACCAAGAAAGAAGCTGTCAAGATTGCCATCAATGCCGGAATCGACATGTCGATGGTTCCCTACGAAGTAAGCTTCTGCGACTACCTGAAAGAACTAGTACAGGAAGGTGAAGTCCCCATGAGCCGCATCGACGATGCCGTAGCCCGCGTATTACGTCTGAAATACCGTCTGGGACTGTTCGAAAATCCATATTGGGATATCAAGAAATACAACAAATTCGGTTCTGAAGAGTTTGCCCGTGTTGCTTTACAGGCCGCCGAAGAATCAGAAGTACTATTGAAGAATGAAGGCAATATCCTGCCGCTTGCCAAAGGAACAAAAATCCTGCTTGCCGGTCCAAATGCCAACTCCATGCGCTGCCTGAACGGAGGATGGTCGTACAGCTGGCAAGGACATCTAGCTGACCAATGTGCCGGTGCTTACAACACAATCTACGAATCTCTATGCAACAAGTATGGTAAGGAGAACATCATCTACGAACCGGGCGTGACTTACGCTCCTTACAAAAATGACAACTGGTGGGAAGAAAACCAGCCGGAAATCGAAAAATCAGTTGCCGCAGCCAGTCGTGCCGATGTGATTATTGCCTGCATCGGAGAAAACTCTTACTGCGAAACTCCGGGTAATCTAACCAACCTGACCATGTCGGAAAACCAACGTAATCTGGTAAAAGCCCTTGCTGCAACCGGAAAGCCTGTCATTCTGATATTGAATCAAGGTCGTCCGCGTATCATCAACGATATTGTTCCACTGGCAAAAGCCGTAGTCAACGTCATGCTGCCCAGCAACTATGGTGGCGATGCACTTGCCAACCTGCTTGCCGGCGATGCCAACTTCAGCGGAAAGATGCCTTTCACCTATCCTAAACATATCAATGCACTGGCAAACTACGACTATAAGCCTTGCGAAAACATGGGACAGATGGGCGGAAATTACAACTACGACTCGGTAATGGATGTACAATGGGAGTTCGGATTCGGTCTGAGTTACACAACTTACAGCTACTCAAATCTGAAAGTCGACAAGACTTCTTTTACAGCCGATGACGTACTGACAGTCAGCGTCGATGTTACCAATACCGGAAAGGTAGCCGGAAAAGAAAGTGTACTGCTTTATTCAAAAGATTTGGTAGCAAGCAGCACTCCCGACAACATCCGTTTGCGTAATTTCGAAAAAATCGAACTCAATCCGGGTGAAACCAAAACCGTAACCATGCAACTGAAAGGCAGTGATCTGGCATTTGTTGGTTACGACGGTAAATGGCGTCTGGAAAAAGGTGATTTCAAACTGAAATGTGGCAACCAATGGACAGATATTCAATGCAGCGAAACCAAAGTCTGGGACACACCAAATAAATAATTTTCCAGAAAGTATTCATTTGAGAATCAATAAGTTTTAAAGTTTCCCTCGCCTATTCGTATTAGTTGAAAAAACTTAACGGAAAAGGCGAGGGATTTTTTGTACAATTTTAAAAAAAACATCAAGATAAATCAGACAAAAGATGCTGTTCTTTTTAATAAAAGATCTGCATCTTTTTATTTTTAGACTCTTTGCTCATTCCTTCTTATCCCATCATATACTTTAATTTAGACATTGAATTAATCATATAAAACTACTTTACTTCTGTTTCTTGTATCTGCATAAAATATCAGCGGGAGAATAAATAAAAATACCCAACATATAATTATATTTGTAATTATAGAATTCAGGAAACCAGAGAAAACCAAAGTTTTTTTATTTATAATAACCTTTACCTAAGCTTATGAAGAAACACAAGCTTGCAGTGATTATTCTTTTCATCATCGGCACATTACCGGTAGCTGCACAAGACAAAGCTTCCTCCCTATCCTCTCGCTCCCCATTTATCATGTCGTTTTCAATAGGTCCTAATTTCAATACCGGAGGAAGTGAACATATTGGATATTTTGGATCACGCGCAGATGTTGCTACCCAGTTCGACTGGCGGATAGCTGTCGGATTTGCACGCCACTGGAACGCCTATCTGGATATAGGATTAAGCTTCTTCAAAATTCAAACAGATGATGTATGGAGCAACATCGCTCAAACCATAGGCGATAAATTGTTTCCCGGATTAAGCAGAATAAAACCTTCTGCCAGTATAGGTATCGGCTACATGGAAGAAATAGGAAGATGGCAGTTGATGCCAAGAATCGGTATAGGACGCATGAGTGCCGGAGGCTCTAAAAAAACTCAAACCATTAAAGATACAACATATAAACTTGAAATAAGCCGTTCATCCACATTCCTCAATCCCGGAATATCAGCAGGATACCGTACTTCCAATCTGTGCAGTATAATTCTAGACGTCAGCTATCGCTGTCCGTTACAGTCCTGTAATACAATCTATACCGTAACAGAACCCGATCTGCCATCTGTAACAGAAACCGTAAAATCCCGTTCATGGTCAAACGATCTCAGCGTTTCTGTGGGCATTCAATTACATATGGGACTAGGCAAGAAAAGGTGAAAGTAAAAATTTTCCCCAGCCGGAACACAATCCAACTGGGGAAAACAACATTCAGTAATCCGAAAAAATAATCAAGATAAGCAGTTACTCAATTATCCTTAGTATATTCTTCAATATCATGAATAGCTTCTTTGGCTTTATGACGAACACGAATACAGTGTAAAATACCTCCGGCAGCTCCCAAAACAAAACCAACACTTCCTCCGTAACATATCATTTCACCTCCTACTTTCGGATAACTTTCAAACATAAACCAAACAATCCAGCATAAAGCAAACGGAATGCCGAAATAAAGCCATCTTAAATTCAGTTGGTTCATGCGAAGCAATGCCTTACTGATATCCAGCAAATTACCTTTTGATATGCAATCTATACCTACTCCCTTATGACTATATCGCTGGTAACATCCGGCAATAATTAAAAAGACAGAAGTAACAGCACAAAAAATCCATGAATATCCCATCAGCAAGAAAAATACATTACAATAAACAAGTGCAAAGACTATTAAAAAATACATGAACTTCTTCTTCCGGTTGATATAGGACACCTTATCTTGGGTAGAATGTCTAATTAACTTTTCACTAACAATGATTTCTTTAGCCAGCTTATCCTTCAGCAACTGAATCTGTTGCTTCATCTCGTCTAACTCACATCTATCTGCATAATTTTCCATGACAGTACATTTTAATGGTTCGACATTTTTTTCAATTCTTCCTTAATACGATACAAACGTACAGATACGTTCTTGGTGGAAATTCCGACAATAGCTCCAATTTCTTCGTAACTCATATTTTCCAGCCATAATAAAACGATAGCACGATCGAAGGGACTCAACCGGTGGATACGGTCGTAGAGCAAACGAATCTGTCGGGAATTTTCATCCTTATCCTCAAAAAGGTTGATATCCATGGTCAGAGGAACAGCGGGCCGCCTTTTCTTTTTCCGCTCACATGAAATACATGTATTAAAACTCACTTTCCAAATCCAGGTATTGATGTTACTGAGATTCTTAAAAGAATCATATCCTTTCCAAAGATTGATAAGTACTTCCTGAAAGAGATCACTCACTTCATCGGAATCTTTCGAGAACATAAAACACACTGTATAAATGGTACTTTTATGCTCTTTCACCATTTGCGCAAATGCAGTATCCAATATTTCCATATCGTATGAATTTATTTTTTGACCATTAGACGCCTGGAGTATCACAAAAACTACACAAAAGTAGAAACTTTTTTAAACGGAATATAAAAAACACAAAACTCAAAGATAGAATAATCCTAAATCTACAGTCTGCTTCAAACAAAACCTGTAACGATATCATTACAGTTTATTACACATAGAAAAAAGAAAGTATCTGTTTCTGCAAGAATAAATCTTAAACAAATAAATACCACAATATATTTAGTTTAGACTTCAGATCTATAAATTGACATAAAAAAAGTCCCGTAAAACCTTAGTTTTACAGGACTTAACTTTATCAGCCTAGCGGAGAGACAGGGATTCGAACCCCGGGTACCTCGCAGTACAACGGTTTTCAAGACCGCCGCAATCGACCACTCTGCCACCTCTCCAAAACTCTTTTGCAAGAATGCTTCCTTTCAAAAGCGATGCAAAGGTACATATTATTTTTTAATTTACAAATTTTCAACAATATATTTTTATCTCTTTACTATACTTATTTATTCCTCCAAAAAATGTACTTTTGTACATTCATTGATTTGAAACAATAGGAATTTTCATCAGTTTAAATACGTAACCGAATGGAAAGTATTATCGCAAAACCTGAAAGAGAGCAAATTATAGCTCTTATAAAAAGAGAAGTAGTCCCGGCGATTGGTTGTACAGAACCTATTGCCGTAGCCTTATGTGTTGCAAAAGCTACAGAAACTTTAGGCTGTCATCCTGAAAACATAAAAGTATTTTTAAGTGCCAATATCCTGAAAAATGCCATGGGAGTAGGTATTCCGGGAACGGATATGATCGGTCTTCCCATAGCTGTAGCTTTAGGGGCTTTGATTGGAAAATCTGAATACCAACTGGAAGTATTGAAAGACAGTAACCCCGAAGCTGTTGAAGCAGGAAAAAAGATGATAGAATCACAATGCATCGACATTGCCTTAAAGGAAAATATTGAAGAAAAACTTTATATAGAGGCAGTTTGTACTCATGGCAATGATTCGGCAACGGCTATCATTAGCGGCGGACATACTAATTTTGTTTACATAAGCCGCAATCAGGATGTTCTTCTCGACAATAGAACACCAGCCTCAGCCGAAGCTCAGGCTGCTCACGTTGAACTGACCTTACGTAAGGTCTTCGATTTCGCAACAACAGCTCCTCTTGAAGAAATTGAATTTATTCTAGAGGCCAGACGTCTGAACAAAAATGCAGCCGAACGTTCTTTCCAAGGGAAATATGGACATGAACTGGGCAGAATGTTAAGAAACAGTCAGACAGAAAGAAATATCATGGGAAATAATACATTTACCCACATATTATCGTATACTTCTGCTGCCTGTGATGCCCGTATGGCAGGAGCCATGATACCGGTAATGAGTAATTCTGGTAGCGGTAACCAAGGTATTGCCGCCACATTGCCTGTCGTTGTTTATGCTGAAGACAATCATAATTCGGAAGAGGAATTGACACGTGCCCTTATACTCAGCCACTTGACAGCTATCTACATCAAACAAAGCTTGGGACGTTTATCAGCCTTGTGTGGTTGTGTTGTTGCCGCAACAGGAAGTAGCTGCGGTATCACCTACCTTATGGGTGGAGGATATCAGCAGGTAATGTATGCAGTACAAAACATGATCGCCACACTTACCGGCATGATCTGCGATGGAGCCAAACCAAGTTGCGCACTGAAGTTGACAAGTGGAGTTTCGACTGCTGTTATGTCTGCCATCATGGCGATGGAACAGAAATGTGTAACTGCCGTAGAAGGTATCATCGAAGAAAACGTAAATCAGAGTATACGCAATCTTACCAAAATAGGTTCGGAAGGAATGAACGAAACCGACAAGCTTGTATTAGATATTATGACCCATAAGCACTGTGACTAAATAAGTACAGAAGCCTAAAGACAACGGCTGTTTTTCGCAAAAGATAGCGTACTTTCATGCGGGAGAACAGCCGTTTTTATTTATTTGCGCCGTTATGAAAACAAATTCAAATACATTATACATACAAAAACTCATATCTGAAGGAGAACATATACATCAGGATTTTAAATTTGCCATATCCGACGCAAGAAAAATTGCCAAAAGCCTGTCTGCATTCGCCAATACAGAAGGAGGAAGACTGCTGGTTGGAGTAAAAGATAATGGGAAAATAGCCGGTGTCCGCTCGGAAGAGGAAATCTATATGGTAGAGGCCGCAGCCACATTATACTGCCGGCCGGAAATAGAACTGGAAACACATATCTATCACATAGAAGGGAAAGATGTATTGGAGGTACAAATAAACGAAAGTACACAAAAACCCATATATGCATTAGACGAAAATAATCATCCATGGGCCTACGTACGCATCAAAGACGAAAATATATTGGCCAACCCTATACATCTGAATATATGGAAGCACGACCGCGAAGAAAAGAAAGTAATCATAACCTATGCTCAGCGGGAACAGCAAGTCCTGACTATCTTAAAACAGCAGGGGGCTCTGACGCTGGGACAATGCAGCAAACTTACACGTATGAACCGCAAACAAATAAGCCGCTTGCTGGCCGACTTCATCCGCTTCGGACTGGTAGAACAATATTTCGAGGAACATACATTTTATTTTCGCCTTAAAGACGGTGAATGAAAAGAATGAACAAAAAGATTTTCTATCTTTGCACCTAAATAAACAAATTATATCATTATGAGCATATTTTCTAAAATATTCGGAAAAAAACAAACTTCAGAAACCGACGAAATTGTACGCGTAGGAGGAATGGAAGATTTTATGACACTTATACGTGTATATTATCAGTCGGTAATGGCTGCGCAGCTAGGTATCAGCAACATCAATTTTCTGCCTGACATGGCTGTATTCAAGCGTACTCTTAAAATTCCTACCCAAAACAATAAACTGGGAATCGCTGAACGTTCAAAATGTAAAAAGATGCTAAGTGATATCTATGGATTGAATGACGTATTCTTTAAAGAAATTGACAATTCTATCAAGAAGAACTGTAAAAATGCAAATGATATCAAGAATTACCTCTTCATGTTCCAAGGTTTCAGCCAGGATCTGATGATGGTAATAGGCAACCTGATGCAATGGAAATTCCGTATGCCGGGAGTGTTTAAGAAAATGTTGCGTGGCATGACAGAAAAAGCTATCCATGACATTATGACTAAGACAGACTGGAAAGATGATGGAGTACGTAAAACTTGTCATAATATCCGCATTTACCAGCACACTTTAGGCTATTCAGAAAGCTGGATGACCGAATATGTATACAACATTGTATTGCTGGCTAAAAAAGAACCTAAACCTAAAGCCTGATTGACAGATTCAGATATGAACGCAGAAAAGATTATTCCGCCAATAGAAACTCATCCATTGGAACCTTTCCTTCCCGGTAACGCGGTATTATTGATGCTGGGAAGCTTTCCTCCTCAGAAGAAACGATGGAGTATGGATTTCTTCTACCCCAACCTGCAAAATGATATGTGGAGAATCATCGGAATAATCTTTTTTTCTGATAAAGATCATTTTCTGCATCCGGACAAAAAATCATTCGACAAAGAACGAATCATAGAATTCCTCAACGAAAAAGGGATAGCCCTATACGATACAGCTTCTGCCGTACGACGGTTACAGGATAATGCATCAGACAAGTTTCTAGAGATAATTGAACCTACAGACATCGATTTGTTGCTAAAACAACTCCCTAAATGTCGGGCAATCGTTACCACAGGTCAGAAGGCAACAGATACATTACGCCAACAAATACATGTATCAGAACCTCCTATTGGAGGAAAATCCTCCTTTGAATACAACGACCGTACACTTTATCTATACAGAATGCCTTCATCCAGTCGGGCTTATCCACTAAAAATAGAAAAAAAAGCAGAAACCTATCAACTCATATTCAAAGACTTAGAATTAATATAAGAAAAAGGGTACTATTTTTTATAGGAAAGGATTTGCAAATATAGAAATTTATCGTACCTTTGCAACCGCAAACACGGGAATAGCTCAGTTGGTAGAGCATCGGTCTCCAAAACCGAGTGTCGGGAGTTCGAGCCTCTCTTCCCGTGCCGAGATAAAAAGCTGTAACTCAAAAAGTTGCAGCTTTTGTCCGTTTATAGGCCGGACAAATATCGGACAACCCATTTTCATGATGTCAAACCGTACTGAGTTTTCGAACTCAACAAAATGCAACAAAGGATCACAAGCAATAAAAACGCACTATACCCTAGAAGATTAATTCTGCTATTCAAAAAAACATTTCTGATTTTTTCAGATTCAATTAAACGAGCAACCGATCATATAGAAAACTAAATACACGATTTACCCCCAAAGGAAATTACGACTTTTTCTAAAAATTTAGATTGATTATCATAAAAAAAGTCCCATAGAATAAATTCTACGGGACTATATTCAATCAACCTAGCGGAGAGACAGGGATTCGAACCCCGGGTACCTCGCGGTACAACGGTTTTCAAGACCGCCGCAATCGACCACTCTGCCACCTCTCCAAAACTCTTTTGTAAGAGTGCTTCCTTTCAAAAGCGATGCAAAGGTACGCATTATTTTGAAACCTGCAAATAAATTGCCGCTTTTTTGATTATTTTTTCTCATTATCGTAACTTTGCAAACGAAAACTTATTTGTTATACAGACTAAAATACAGTAATGATATACCCTCAAAATTTTGAACAGAAAATCGGATTTGATCAGATTCGTCAACTTTTAAAGACCAAATGTCTTAGCACATTGGGAGAAGAAAGAGTTGAGTCAATGGATTTTTCTGATAGCTACGATGAAATAAACCGCCGGTTAGAGCAAGTGACGGAATTTGTACGTATCATTCAAGAAGAAGATGATTTTCCCAGTCAGTATTTTTTTGATGTACGCCCATCACTCAAACGTATCCGTGTAGAAGGCATGTATATGGATGAACAAGAATTGTTCGACCTACGTCGTTCATTGGAAACAATACGTGATATCGTACGTTTCCTGCAACAAACGGATGATGAGTTGGCTGACGATGATGAAGTCCACTCTCCATATCCTGCTTTATATGAGCTTGCGGGAGATATCATGGTTTTCCCCCAACTCATTACACGCATAAACAACATTCTCGATAAATTCGGAAAAATAAAAGATAATGCATCTCCAGAATTACTGCGTATCCGACGTGAACTGGCATCTACGACGGGAAGTATATCACGGAGTTTGAATAATATTTTACGAATGGCTCAATCGGAAGGTTACGTCGATAAAGATGTAACTCCTACGATGCGCGATGGACGACTTGTCATTCCAGTTGCTCCGGGTATGAAAAGAAAAATACGAGGAATCGTTCATGATGAATCGGCTACCGGAAAAACAGTCTTCATCGAACCAGCTGAAGTTGTAGAAGCCAACAACCGTATCCGTGAACTGGAGGGAGAAGAGCGACGTGAAATCATCCGTATACTTACCGAGTTTTCGGCAACTGTACGCCCACAAGTTCCTGCGATTCTACAATCGTATGAGTTTTTAGCTAAAATAGATTTTATCCGTTCTAAAGCTCTTTTTGGAATCGACATCAAAGGCGTAAAACCTTCTTTCGAAAGCAAACAGGCCATAGATTGGTTCGAAGCTGTACATCCGCTTCTTCAAATGTCACTTGCCAAACATAATAAGAAAGTTGTACCACTCGACATTGTATTGACAACGGAGCAACGGATTCTATTAATTTCGGGTCCTAATGCCGGAGGTAAGTCTGTATGTTTGAAAACTGTCGGCTTGTTGCAATACATGCTTCAATGTGGTATGCTTGTATCAATGAATGAGCGGAGTCATGCGGGTATTTTTCATAGTATATTCATCGATATCGGTGACGAACAGAGCATCGAGGATGATTTGAGTACTTATTCTTCACATTTGACAAATATGAAGAATATGATGAAGTATTGCAATGAAAAGAGTCTGATATTGATCGATGAATTTGGAGGAGGAACAGAGCCACAAATCGGAGGAGCCATAGCAGAAGCTGTACTGAAACGCTTTAATGCTAAAAAGACGTTTGGAGTCATTACAACTCACTATCAGAACCTGAAACATTTTGCAGAAGATCATGAAGGAGTGGTAAACGGAGCCATGTTGTACGATCGTCACGAGATGCGTGCCCTGTTTCAGTTACAGATTGGTAATCCGGGAAGTTCTTTTGCCGTAGAAATAGCACGTAAAATCGGACTTCCGGAAGAAGTCATAGCAGATGCTTCTGAAATTGTGGGAAGCGAATATATACAAAGCGACAAGTATCTGCAAGATATCGTACGTGACAAACGATACTGGGAAACTAAACGCCAGAATATCCGCAAGCGAGAAAAAGTAATGGAAGACACCATTGCACGCTACGAAAGAGAACTGGAAGAACTGGAAAAAAGTCGTAAGGAGATTCTGAAAAAAGCAAAGGAAGACGCCGAACACTTGTTGGAAGAATCGAATGCAAAGATAGAAAACACTATCCGTACCATAAAGGAAGCTCAGGCTGAAAAAGAACGTACTCGCATGGCACGTCAGGAATTGACTGATTTCCGCCAGCAGGTAGAAGCCGCAGACAAAGCAGCTTTAGAAGAAAAGATAGCACGCAAGATGGAGAAATTGCGTGAGAAGCAGGAACGAAAGAAAGATAAGAAGAATAAGCAGGCTAATCAGCCAGCAGCTCAACCTGTCCCTAAAGTTGTTCCTATTCAAGCAGGCGACTATGTACGTATTAAAGGACAGACCAGTGTCGGACAGGTTATGGAACTGAACGGAAAGAACGCTGTAGTCATGTTCGGACTGATGAAAACAAACGTAAAAGCTGAACGTCTGGAACGTGCCGAAGCTCCCAAACAAAGCTTAAATACAACAAAAGCAACTTTCGTAAGCAGTGAAACACAAGAACGTATGTATGAAAAGAAGCTCAACTTCAAGCAAGATATCGATGTACGAGGAATGAGGGGCGACGAAGCTATACAAGCCGTAACTTATTTTATCGACGACGCCATATTGGTTGGAGTTAGCCGAGTACGTATCCTTCACGGAACTGGAACAGGCATCTTGCGTACACTTATCCGCCAATATCTTGCTACCGTACCCGGAGTCAAGCATTTTCAAGATGAACATGTACAATTTGGAGGAGCAGGCATTACGGTAGTTGATTTAAAATAAAAAAATCATATCTTTGTATTATGAAATCAATAAAAGAATTATATCGCATTGGTACAGGTCCCTCAAGTAGCCATACAATGGGACCTAGAAAAGCAGCCGAACAGTTCCTTGCCCGCCATCCGGAGGCAACATCTTTTCAGGTTACCCTATACGGAAGCCTTGCTGCTACCGGTAAAGGGCATATGACCGACGTCGCTATCTTAGACGTTCTTCAGCCTCACGCTCCTGTAGAGATTTTATGGAAACCTCATATTTTCTTTCCTTTCCATCCTAACGGAATGACTTTCAAATCGTTCGATAGCAACAAGAAACAAACTGAAGAGTGGACGGTATTCAGTGTAGGTGGAGGAGCTCTTGCCGAAGAAGGACATGACAAAAATGCCACGCCTGAAGTATACAATATGAATACCATGAACCAAATACTTTATTGGTGTGAACACACGGGCAGAAGCTATTGGGAATATGTAGAACAATGTGAAGGTCCCGAAATATGGAAATTCCTTGCTGAAGTGTGGGAAACAATGAAAGAAGCTATCCAGCGAGGTCTGGATGCCGAAGGAGTTCTTCCCGGTCCTCTTAACTTGCGTCGAAAAGCCTCTTCATATTATATCCGCGCTAAGGGATTTAAAGATTCTCTCCGTTCAAGAGGATTAGTTTTTGCTTATGCCCTTGCTGTCAGCGAAGAAAATGCTTCGGGAGGAAAAATCGTAACTGCACCTACCTGTGGAGCATGTGGAGTAGTGCCAGCTGTATTATATCATTTGCAAAAAAGCCGTGACTTTAGCGATGCTCGCATCCTGCGTGCACTGGCAACAGCCGGATTGGTAGGAAATATCGTAAAATACAATGCTTCCATTTCAGGAGCCGAAGCTGGATGTCAGGCCGAAGTTGGAGTAGCTTGCTCCATGGCTTCAGCAGCAGCCAGCCAATTATTCGGAGGAAGTCCGGCACAAATTGAATATGCAGCAGAGATGGGATTGGAACATCACCTGGGAATGACGTGCGACCCTGTATGTGGACTGGTACAGATTCCTTGTATCGAACGCAATGCTTATGCAGCCGCCCGCGCTCTTGACGCTAATATTTATTCAGCATTTACAGACGGACATCACCGCGTATCGTTCGATAAGGTAGTAGAGGTTATGAAACAAACCGGTCATGACCTGCCTTCACTTTATAAAGAAACCAGTGAAGGAGGATTAGCAAAGAACTACCAGCCAATGGAATAAAGGATATTAATCTCTTTAGCCAGAATTTTCCTTAAAAGCTTTTCAGAAGAACATAAAGCGACTTTTAAAGAAAGTTCTGGCTAACTTTTTATAAACAATAAGATGAAATTATACAAGGTTTATTTATTCGACTTCGACTATACACTTGCAGACTCTTCCCGAGGTATCGTAATGTGCTTCCGCAATGTATTGGAACGTCATCAGCATACTGGAATAACAGATGATGAAATTAAACGAACTATCGGAAAGACTCTACAGGAATCATTTTCTATCCTGACAGGAATAACAGATGCCGATACACTGGAAGCATATAAAAAGGAATACGTAAAAGAGGCTGACGTACATATGACAGTCAACACCTTTCTTTTTCCGGAAACAGAAGAAGTGCTCACCCGCTTAAAAACACGTGGAGCCAAAATAGGAATTATTTCCACCAAATACCGCTATCGTATCATGGAGTTACTAAGCAAGAAACTACCATCAAACTTTCTCGATATCATCGTAGGAGGAGAAGATGTAAAAGAGCCTAAACCTTCTCCCGAAGGAGTTTTGCTTACAATAAAAGAATTAGGATGCAACAAGGAAGAAGTATTATATATAGGAGACAGTATTGTAGATGCTGAAACAGCTCAATCGGCACAAGTTGACTTTGCCGGAGTGCTACATGGGGCTACAACCCGAGAAGAACTTTCGGCTTATCCGCACGTAGAAATAATGAAAAGCTTGTCTGAACTCTAAAAAAATCAGATAATTTCTTGCTAAACTATTGGTTATATGAACAAAAACCTGTACCTTTGCACCCGATTTTAATCCGTGGAGGTAGAAAAGCAACCGAATGAGAACGGTTCACCTTGCGGAAGAAACCCGTTTAATATATATTTAAAATGTACGTAATTGTAGAAATTAACGGTCAGCAGTTCAAAGCTGAAGAAGGCAAAAAACTGTTTGTTCACCACATTCAGAATGCTGAAAACGGTGCAACTGTTGAATTTGACAAAGTTTTGTTGGTAGACAACAACGGTACTGTTACAGTAGGTGCTCCTACCGTAGAAGGTGCAAAAGTGGTATGCGAAGTAGTTTCTCACTTGGTAAAAGGTGATAAAGTATTGGTATTCCACAAGAAGAGAAGAAAAGGTTACAGAAAACTGAACGGTCACCGTCAGCAGTTTACTGAATTGACTATCAAACAAGTTATTGCTTAATCATTAAAAACGTAGAAAGAAATGGCACATAAGAAAGGTGTAGGTAGTTCTAAGAACGGCCGTGAGTCAGCTAGTAAGAGATTAGGCGTAAAGATATTCGGTGGTTCAGCTTGCAAGGCTGGTAACATCATTGTTCGTCAAAGAGGAACAGTTCACAACCCAGGTGAAAACGTAGGTATGGGTAGCGATCATACTCTTTACGCATTGGTAGATGGTACAGTATGTTTCAAGAAAGGTCGCGAAGACAAGAGCTTCGTATCTGTAATCCCTGCTGAAGCATAAACTTTATACCACAAAGGAATCAAAAGAAGATATTCTTTTTAATAAAGAATATCTTCTTTTTTTATATACATACACAAAGAAAAACAGATTTCTATCAAAAAAAATCAGGGAAAAGCTATTCTTGTAAGAACTAACTTTTCCCTGATTTAAATATCCTTATTATTCTCTCCTTTATCATTCAGCAGGAGTTGCTTCTACAAAATCAGATTCACCACTAGAGATAAGCAGATTATACCATTGAATCAATTTCTTAATATCACTAGTATGAACACGATCACGGTCGTATTCTGGCAAAACTTCAGCCATGAAAGCGTGCAATTCTTCAACAGAAGCCTTTTTGTAATCCAAAGAAGCCACCTTTCCGTCTTCTTTCTTTTTTACAGATTCCAAAACTGTGGCTAAAGGTACTTCATCATCGTTAGTATACATAGCGATATCACCCAGTGAAATCACCTTGTCACTAGCATAGATAGGCATTCTTTTCTTATTTTCAACAGCTTCTACAATCAGCATATTTTTAGCTTGAGAAATCAGTTTATACAATCCCGGTTTTCCAGAGATAGCTAAGATAGTTTTCAACATACGATTTTATTATTTTTAGTTATTCGAAAAACAAAAATACAACTCACATACGACATACACAAGCTTCTCGCCCACCTTTTCCATTTTTTAAGGCTTTCAGCAAATTCTTCAATTGAGGAAGTAACGATCTGCCATCATTTATTACAACAAAATCTGCTCGAGAGCATTTCAAATCCTCATCCATTTGAGAAGCGATACGTTCTTTTACTTGTTCTGCGGTAGAATGATCGCGCTCCATTGCTCGAGAAATCCGAATTTCCAAAGGTGCATATACCGTAACTACATAGTCTACCACATCTTCAAATCCTGATTCATATAGAATAGCACTTTCTAAGACAACCAGTTCATCATTAGACCTGGCCGCAGCCCAACGCAGAAAATCTCTCTTCACACAAGGATGTACAATAGAGTTTATACGAGCAGCATTCTCTTCAGTTGCAAACAAGTAATTTGCCAATAATGGTTTATTGAGTTTTTCTCCAGAATACACCTCTGGTCCCAACAGTTCTATTAACTCTCTACGAATATCTGCATCAGAAAGCATCAGGCGCTTCGCCTCACTATCTGTATCATAAACCGCAAAACCTTTCTGGCTTAACATACGTGCCACATACGACTTTCCGCTTCCAATACCCCCTGTTATACCTAATTTAATCATAACCTTAAGTAATTAATCTTCTTCTACAGTTTGCTGTTCGATTAGATAATCAACAGAAGAAGGAACAACTCTTACATGACTCACAAAATCAGGAGATCCTTTTACTACCAAGGGCAATTTATCCCCTTGGGTTCTTAATACATCTTCATAAGTAACCCCAATAAAAAAGTCATCAGAGGAAACGTCTTTAAAGTGCCTCAAACCTACCTGAAAGGTAACCTGCACTTTAGAAGGAAATGTTCGCAACACCTTACCAGCAGGAAAATTAATACCCACAACAGGTACATCGACTGTTTTTTCAGAGTACATGTCAACGTATACAGACAAATCATTATAAGCAGGAATAAATTTCACTCCTTTCACCTTATTCATCCCTACCCGCTTCTTCAAAGTATCAGAAATGTTTTCCCAAAAGAAGTTTTCCGTGTAAGCAGCCTTAAGCGTATCCAATATTTCCTGCGGCGCATACGCCATAACAGAATCAGGACTAAAATCTATCTTAGAGATATAATACTGACGGTCGGGCTGAATAGTTCCGGCAAGTTTGACAGGGACCTTTTTTGCTTTTGCTTGCGTATAAATGAAATCAAGTGTATCAGGACGTATTGCCAGTACTTTAGTAGAAACATTCAACTGTGCTGCAATCTTTTTTGTCAAGTCAGACGATGAGATATGCACATGCGTACCTTCATCCTTGTAATCATTAAAGTCGAAAGAGATAGGGAAAAAAGTTCTACCCAACATATAATTCAGCAGAACTGTCCCCCTGTCTTCCACTCGTATACGTACCTCACTAGGAAAATCGGATGTAAGCACTACCTCTTTAGGGACATTTTTCAAACGCAAAGGCACTTTAAACTCTGTCTGATAAGACTCATCCAAGGTTTGCAGCATCCAAAAGCAAAACGAAACCAGCACAAAAAACAAGAAGACCAGACACTCCCTGCACTTATCGCTAAGCAAGAATGTTCTGATCTTCCGTAATCCCAGTCTATAATATCTTTTTATGTTCTTTACATCGAACATACCGACTTATTCTTTATTTAGTCTGAGCCTGAGCATCTGCATAGATAGAGTTTTTATCTACCTTAATTTTAACGCTAGATGCTATTTCTACGATAACAGTGTTATCTTCAATTTCCTTAATCTTTCCGTAAATACCTCCGGCAGTAATAACAGACTGACCTACTTCCAAATTCTTACGGAAGTTTGCTATCTCTTTTTGTTTCTTGTTCTGAGGACGAATCATAAAGAAATACATAATAGCAAAAATTGCTACCATCATAATCAGGAAAGAGTAATCACCTCCACCTCCTGCAGCCTGCAAAAATACAGTTAACAAATTCATAAATTCTTCTTAGTTTAATTAATATTAGACGAACAAAGATATTAATTTTTCGTCAACTTGTTTTCCTTTTTTAATTGATTAACTATTCCGTCAAGTGTTCCATTGATAAATCCACCACTTTTCGGTGTACTGTACAACTTGGCTATCTCCACATATTCATTCAATGAAACATTGATTGGAATATTCGGGAAACTCAAGATTTCAGCAAGCGCAATCTGCATAATGATAACATCCATTACAGCAACGCGATCCAAATCCCAGTTCTTAGAGTTCTCACTGATAAGGTGACGATAGTAGTCTGCATTCAAAATAGAACGACGGAACAAACGACGTGCAAAATCCTGATCTTCCTCATCCTTGAATTCCGGAAGCAATTCCTGCTTATCTCCGTTTTTCGGATCAAAACGCTTGATTGTTTTCAGTACAAAAGTATCAACAATCTCTTTATCATCGTTCCAATAAAGACTCTGGTCTTCCAATACAGCATCAAGCTTTTCGTTATTGAAGACTATTCTTTTATAAATTTTTCTCCAAAGTTCCCGGTCCTCTTCGTAAGATGAGGTTTCACTTGCCATATATTCCTTATATATATCGCTCTGCAAAATCTGTTCGTAAAAGCCCTTTACGAAATCTGTTTCATTTTCCCAAGTTTTCTTCTGGGTACTAGCAAATTCATTCAACTGACGGTTTACTTCCAGCTGAGCAATGAAACGGTTGTCAACAAACTTTGTGTTGGGATTCAAATCTTCCTTTGTCGGCGCTAATTTGTGCTTTGCCGCATCCAGCCGCTTACTGGCATAACGTGTAACCTCCACCATTAGAAGCAGGAGATAGTTATACAAATCGTACGCCTTGGATAAACTGAAGAATAACTCCTTTTCTGCAGTATCCAAATTCTTTCCACCGTTCTGATAATAAGCGTAGATAATCTGAACTACCTTAAGACGAATAAGAACTCTGTTAATCATACTATAGTTTAAATACAATTTCGAGTTGCAAAAATAACTATTTTCCAGTATTCAAAGCAAATATAATACGCTTTTTTATACAAAAATATTATCTAAACGCAATTTTGAGAGGCAGTTCTTTTGTATATTTCAAAAAAATCATCAAATTTGAAGCGATTTTATAATATACAAATTATGGAAGACTTGAAAAGAAATACAGCAACAGACGTAGACAAAGAAATTGTTTTTTCTAAAGCCATTAAGGCAGGAAAGCGTATTTACTATCTGGACGTAAAGAAAAACAGAAAAGGAGAAATGTTTCTTGCCATAACAGAAAGCAAGAAAGTAGTGTCGGCCGAGGGAAATTCTCCTCAAGTCAGCTTCGAGAAGCATAAAATATTTTTATACAAGGAAGACTTCGAGAAGTTCTTAACCGGGCTTCAGGAAACTATTCAGTATATAGAATGTGAACAGGGTCCGATAGCCGGAGAAAGCCATGTAGCTGATACAACAGATGCTTCTCAATTTTCCAATGTATCTGGCGAACACCTGCAGTCAGATGAAATAAAGATAGACATAGATTTCTAATAAATACGGAAAACGCTTTCCGATAAGAAAGCTATATCAAAATAGGGCAACAGACACATACGTCAATCTATTTTGATATAGCTTTATTTTTTACACATTGCGGTGACAGACTGTTCCGTTAGCCTGATAAGTAGGCATAACCAGCACTTCGGCTATCTGTACATGTGCCGGAGCTGAAGCTGCGTAATACACCACCTCAGCAATATCATCCCCTGTAAGCGGACTTATACCTTTATATACAGCATCGGCTTTACTTTTATCTCCCCGGAATCGTACGACAGAAAAATTTGTTTCTACAAGTCCCGGCTTAATATTTGTTACCCTCAGAGGAGTATCTACAAGGTCTATTCTCAGTCCGTCGGACAATGCTTTGACTGCTGCTTTCGTTGCACAATACACACTTCCACCTGCATAGGCTGCATCACCTGCTACCGAACCTATATTAATAATGTGTCCGCACTGACGCTCTACCATTCCCGGAACTACCATCCGAGTCATAGCCAGCAATCCCTTTATATTGGTATCGATCACCACATCCCATTCATCAAGCGATCCTTCATGTTCCTTATCAAGCCCGATTACCAGTCCCGCATTATTAATCAGCACATCAATATTCTTCCATTCCTCTTGGAGAGAGTCAAGAGCTAGCTTCATTGCCTCACGGTCGCGCACATCGAAAGGCAAGGTAAGCACTTCGCACCCTGACAAAACAAGTTCCCGCTTCAGCGCTTCCAGCTTTTCTACATTTCTTCCGTTCAATATCAACCTGCATCCTGCTGAAGCAAATTTACGTGCACACCCCTCTCCTATGCCACTCGTAGCACCTGTAATAAATATTGTCTTTCCTTTCATAAAACCAAAATATATTTAGGTATTATACCAATCATTATCATTCGCAAAAATATAAAAGTTATTGTTTCGAAGAATTTGTTTTATATCGAAAACTAACATTCATACATTTACCAGAAAAATATTCTGATATTTTTTAGACAAACATTGGCTTCATTACCATTCATTTCCAACAGATTTTTATCAGAAAAGGTTAAAAAGCTTCATACACATTTTGCAAACTCAAAGATTATCACTACCTTTGCACCGCTTTTTTAAGCTCATCGTGTGATATACCACATCGTGTGATGGCGAATTAAGCAACAAAAACAACTTAATTTAGAGTAACACAAAAAATTTTCAAACAATGAAATCAATCGAAATTAAAGGTTCTTTGAGAACTGAAACAGGAAAGAAAGCTACTCATAGCTTGCGTCAGAACAATGGTGTTCCTTGCGTATTGTACGGAATGCAGAAAGACGAAAACGGAAACCAGGTTGCAACTCACTTCACTGTAACTGTTGACGGTTTGCGTAAGTTGGTATACACACCGCATATCTACGTAGTAGACTTGAACATCGACGGTAAGATAGTAAACGCTATCATGAAAGATATTCAGTTCCACCCTGTAACAGATGCTATCCTGCACGTTGACTTCTTGCAGATCAACGAAGAAAACCCAATCGTAATGGAAGTTCCTGTACAGTTGGAAGGTTTGGCAGAAGGTGTGAAAGCCGGTGGTAAATTGGCTCTTCAGATCCGTAAGTTGAAAGTGAAAGCTCTTTACAACTTGATTCCAGAACGTCTTGTTGTAAACGTAACTAACTTGGGTCTGGGTAAGACTATCAAAGTTGGTGAATTGAACTACGAAGGTCTGACTTTGCTGAACGCAAAAGAAGCTGTTGTTTGTGCAGTTAAATTGACTCGTGCTGCTCGTGGTGCTCAGGCTGCTGCAGGTAAATAATCTGATTTAACAATCTGACAAACAACAAAAATCCCTTTCAATGAAATATTTGATTGTAGGGCTGGGCAACATTGGTGCTGAATACCATGAAACCCGCCACAACATAGGATTTATGGTATTGGACGCCCTTGCTAAGGCGTCCAATATTGTTTTCAAGGACGGACGATACGGAGCAACTGCAACACTTTCGCTCAAAGGTAAACAGCTTATTTTATTGAAGCCCTCTACTTATATGAATCTGAGTGGAAACGCTGTACGATATTGGATGCAGCAGGAAAAAATTCCGTTGGAAAATGTACTTATCGTTGTAGACGACCTTGCACTCCCATTCGGAAGCTTGCGCTTAAAAGGTAAAGGAAGCGATGCGGGACACAACGGATTGAAACATATAGCTGCAACCCTTGGTACACAAAACTATGCCCGTCTGCGCTTCGGTATCGGAAATGAATTCCCAAAAGGAGGACAGATAGACTATGTTCTGGGTAAATTCAATGATGACGACATGAAACTGATGCCCGAACGTCTTGAAACTGCGGCTGAGATTATCAAGAGCTTTTGTCTTGCCGGACTGAACATTACCATGAATCAGTTTAATAACAAATAAAAAGCAATATGGCTGAAGCAAGAATTGACAAATGGATGTGGGCTGCCCGCATATTCAAGACTCGCACCATTGCTGCCGAGGCTTGTAAAAAGGGCAGAATATGTATCAATGGTGCCCAGGCCAAACCTGCACGAATGATAAAGCCGGGTGATGTAATCCAAGTGAAGAAACCACCTATTACCTACTCGTTTAAGGTATTGCAGGCTATAGAAAAACGCGTAGGAGCGAAACTGGTTCCTGAAATCATGGAAAACGTTACCACTCCCGACCAATACGAACTATTGGAAATGAGTAAAATCAGTGGTTTCGTGAATCGTGCAAAAGGTACGGGACGTCCCACTAAAAAAGACCGACGAGATCTGGATGAGTTCTTTACTCCCGAATATCTCGACGATTTTGATTTTGACTTCGATGATAATGAAGATGAAGAATAAGCAAAACCGGATACGGATCATGCATATCTTATGCTATCCCGTATCCGGTTTCTTTATTTGATAAAATTATAAGTTAGCCTTAATTGCGTCAATCAGTTCCTGATATTCAGCTTCAGTCAAATAAACTTTACCCGGATTCATCTGGAATGTTCCTCCATAATCGGGACCATCTACATACTTCGGAGCCAGGTGAAAATGTAAGTGAGAAAGTTTGTCACTATAAGCTCCATAATTAATCTTTTCCGGATGAAATGCCTTGTCCATTGCACGAGTCACACGTACAACATCTGCCATAAAAGCATTTCTTTCTTCATCACTCAGTTCATTCAAGTCGTTTACATGATCTTTATAAGCAACCAGACAACGACCTCTGTAAGTCTGTTCTTTAAAAAGGAATACACGTGAAACACTCAGTTGAGCGATTTCAATCATTAAATTATGCAATGTTTCATTGTTCTGACAATACAAACATTCTTTCGGATCACTTTTCATAATAACTTTATATTTAATAAATTATAATAACTGCTTTCAACAACAATAGGCAAACAACTGGTTCAGGTCGTCTTCCTCCCCTACTACCCAAACCACATCATCCTCTTTTAGAGGCATATGCACCTGAGGAGTACGCAATACATCTTCTCCAGCTGATTCTATACCTACTACCAGACAATGATACTTATTACGTATGCCACACTCTATAATACTATGTCCGACGAAAGGTGAATCTTTAGCGACAACAAACTGCTTCAGCTTCATCTCATGCTTTCCAAAATCTTCATCGTCGTAAGTATGTATTGCCTTCTCGGCTACCGATGCAAAAAGCGACAACTGTTCATCTGTTCCGATGACCTGAATCAAATCATTTGGGAAAATACAAGTATTTCCATCAGGAATGTTCAGCCTATGCTTTCCTCTGATAATAGATGCTACATGCACATCATACTTTTTACCTAAATCAAGTTCTCTCAATGTTTTTCCGGCCCATGCAGATTCCGCAGGAATCAAAAAGTCACTTAAGTGAAGGTCACGGTCGAGCAATCTTCCAGCATACTCAGGTTGCTTTTCTCCCAAATACTCCTGCTGGATTTCCTTATAATGCAAATTCCGGACAAACGTACGTTCCAGCACAATTGACTGCTTTTTAAGGAAACGAGATAAAATCATAGCACAAACTACAATAATAGCTATACCAACCATCAAGGCTGCCGAAGCACGGAACAGGTTTTCAATTATAAATACAATAAAGCCTATAGCTATCACAATACGAAGCAGAATAATTGAAATAAGCGGAGCATGATTAAACCGGCTATCCGACCATAACGACTTAAATTCTTCCGAACGGTTTTTCTTCATAATCATGGCGCGCAAGAAAGGAGCTATAGCAGTAATCGTTAGAACTGCACCCAATATCCGTCCCCATAAATCTCCCAACATGTCTGTAGCCAATGGTACAATAAAATGCAAGAACAGTGCTGTAACAGCTATCGAAAGCACAGCGTAAATCAAGACTATGCGGATAATAGCTATAACCAGCTTCTTCCAGTTGTTGCTATGGTTAGCCACCGAGGCTCCCGACGAGTATCTGTCCAGCAACCGACGCCAACGGGATGGCATATATTTATCTATCACATTATATGCCGGTACTGCAAGACGAATCATATAAGGAGTAAGGAATGTAGTAATTACCGAAACAGCCACTACTATAGGGTAAAGAAAATGACTTGTTACTTTCAGGCTTACTCCAAGTGAAGCTATGATAAATGCAAACTCACCAATCTGTGTCAGACTGAAACCACATTGCATAGCCGTTTTCAGCGGTTGTCCGGAAAGCAATACACCAGTAGTTCCGAAGATAGTCTGTCCCAGCAAAACTGCAAGAACGATAACAAGAATCTGATACTTATACTCTACAATCATCGCTGGATCGACCATCATACCTACAGATACGAAGAATATAGCTCCAAACAAATCTTTCACAGGTGAAACCAGTTTTCCTATATGCTCCGACTCGATTGTTTCCGATAAAATAGATCCCATGATAAAAGCACCAAAAGCAGGAGAAAAACCAACAAGAGCTGCCAGATAAACCATTCCAAAACAGAGTGCCAGCGACACTATCAGCAAGGTTTCGTCGCTCATCAGTTTACGAACCCGTTTCAGGAAAAGCGGAATTCCATAAATTCCCACTACAAACCAAAGAATCAGGAAAAACAGCAGTTTCAATATACTATATACCATCTCTCCCCCTTCGAAGTTCTGGCTCACTGCCATAGTAGACAACATAACCATCAGGACAATGGCAAGAATATCTTCCAGAATCAAGATACTCAAAACCAAACCAGCAAAGCGTTGCTGCCGGAGTCCCATATCATCAAATGCCTTATAGATAATAGTGGTAGATGACATGGCAAGCATACCACCCAAATAGATACAATCCATACGGTTCCAGCCAAAAGTCCAACCGACGAAGACTCCTACCAGAATCATACAAAAAATAATGGTACAGGCAGATATTACAGCAGAGCCTCCCACTTTCATCAGCTTTTTGAAACTGAACTCCAGTCCCAATGCAAACAAAAGAAAGATTACACCAATCTCCGACCAGATATGAATACTGGCAGAATCAACAACCGAAGGAGTAAACTTAAAATGTGGGGTACAGATAAAGCCGGCAACAATATACCCCAGTACCAGAGGTTGCTTCAGCTTTTTAAATATAAGCGTCATGATACCGGCACAAATCAGAATCAGTGCCAAATCGCTTATTAATGGAGTTAATTGGGACATTTGTAACTACATTTTATAATTATTGCCGCAAAAATAAGTAATAATTTTAAAGTTGCGTCGCCAGAAAGCAAGTTATTTCCTTTCGGATAAGAAAACCTTCCAAAAAGATTTTTTTATACTTACAGAGGGTATGAAGAGGATAAATTGCGAATTGAAGCAACGGACAATTACTATATGAGTATTTTTGACTAACTTTGCCCGACAATAATCATAATATTATCAGAAAGGAAACATGATAGTCTGCATAGCCGAAAAGCCCAGTGTGGCACGCGACATAGCCGAAGTATTAGGTGCTAGAAACCGGAAAGAAGGATATATCGAAGGAAACGGATACCAGGTAACCTGGACCTTCGGTCACCTTTGTACACTGAAAGAGCCGCACGAGTATACTCCGTCGTGGAAAGCATGGAGCTTAAGCAGCTTGCCGATGATACCTCCCCGGTTTGGCATCAAGCTGATAAACGATCCGGGTATAGAAAAGCAATTCCACATTATAGAAGGGCTGATGCAGCAGGCTGATGAGATTATCAACTGTGGTGATGCCGGACAAGAAGGAGAATTGATTCAACGGTGGGTAATGCAGAAAGCAGGAGCACACTGTCCGGTCAAGCGCCTGTGGATTTCATCACTTACTGAAGAGGCGATTCGAGAAGGGTTTGCCAGCCTGAAAGACCAGTCCGAATTTCAGCCGTTGTACGAAGCCGGCCTGAGCCGTGCCATAGGCGACTGGGTACTGGGAATGAATGCAACTCGTCTGTATACATTAAAATACGGACAAAACCGTCAAGTACTTTCCATCGGAAGAGTACAGACTCCGACACTTGCCCTGATAGTCAAACGACAGCAAGAGATAGAGAACTTTAAACCTGAACCTTACTGGGAACTTAAGACTGTATACAGGGAAACGACTTTCAACTCTACAAAAGGTAAATTTTCTTCTAAAGAGGAAGGAGAGAAATTCCTGGAAACAGTAAAAAATTCAGATTTTACCGTGACCGATGTATCGGCCAAAAAAGGAACAGAAGCTCCTCCCCGCTTGTTCGACCTGACTTCATTGCAGGTAGAATGTAACAAAAAGTTCAGCTACTCGGCCGATATGACCTTGCAGCTTATCCAGTCGCTTTACGAGAAGAAAGTAGCTACTTATCCACGTGTAGATACAACTTTTCTAAGTGATGATATTTACCCCAAATGTCCGAATATTCTTGCCGGACTGAAAGATTATGCAGGTTTTACAGCCCTGTTAGCCGGAAAGAAACTACTTAAATCAAAAAAAGTTTTCGATAACTCAAAAGTTACCGACCACCATGCTATTATCCCTACCGGAGTACAACCTCAGGGACTGACTGACATGGAAAAGCGTGTATTCGATCTGATAGCACGCCGTTTTATCGCTGTATTTTATCCGGACTGTAAATTTTCTACAACTACGGTATTGGGAGAAGTCGATAAAGTGGAATTTAAGGCAACCGGAAAACAAATTCTGGAACCCGGATGGAGAGTGATTTTCGCCAAAGAACAGCAGGAAGAAACAAAAGAAAATGAAGAAGAACGTGTACTTCCTCTCTTTACCATAGGGGAAAGCGGACCTCATACTCCCGATTTGACGGAAAAATGGACCCAGCCCCCCAAGCCTTATACCGAAGCCACTCTGCTCCGTGCCATGGAAACGGCTGGTAAGCTGGTTGACAATGACGAACTGCGCGATGCCCTGAAAGAAAATGGTATCGGCCGTCCGTCTACCCGTGCGGCTATCATCGAAACACTTTTCAAGCGTCACTACATCCGCAAGGAAAGAAAAAATCTGATTGCTACTCCAACAGGAGTGGAACTGATACAGCTTATTCACGAAGAGTTGCTAAAATCGGCAGAGTTGACCGGTATATGGGAAAAGAAACTTCGTGAGATAGAACGCCGCAGTTACGATGCCGCTACATTTCTTACCGAACTGAAACAGATGGTAACAGAAATTGTATACAGTGTACTTCGTGACAATACCAACCGCCGGGTAACTATCATGCCCGAAGGTGCACCCGAAAAAGGAACTCCGCAAGCAAAAACAAAGAAGAACAGCTCTTCGAAAACAAAATCATCGGATACCGAAAATGATACATCTCCAGCTAAACCTAAACGTACCCGTAAAGCGAGCAGCAATACCGATAAGGAGAAAACACCTCAGGCTGAAACTCTTTTTTCGGTATCAACAGAAAGTAACGAAATAAAAGGAGATGAAATAATAGGTACCCTCTGCCCACTCTGCGGCAAAGGGCATATTATCAAAGGGAAGACTTCCTACGGGTGTTCGGAATGGAAAAATGGATGTACTTTCAGAAAACCATTTTAAGATTTTCCGGCAAATAACCGCTACGTATACGCCATTCCTGTGGATAAAGATTGTTGGCACGATTTCCGATGTTCTTTACAAAACCCAAAGGGACATCCTGATATGCTACCAAAACATATCCACGGGGGACTCCTGCATCCAGTACAACCGCTTCTTTTCTTAAATAGGCAATAGCCTGTTCGTACGTCAGGTTTGCTACGGGGAAACAGTCTTCACAGCGCCTTGTCGACATAGCCAGCGAATGGTCGGGAATACAATCCTTCCCTTTCAGCTCGGCTACCGTTACTCCGGCATGCAAGACTTTCAAAGTAGACTTTATCATTTCATACAAATCCTGATATGCTACAGGAAAAGCCGTTACGATATTGTTATCTACTGTCCATAAATACTCTTCCGGACGGTTTACCCATGCCTTGACATCCTTCGGACATACCACCGTCTGTCCACCGGCTTTCTGTCCTTTTTTCTTTTTATCTTTTTTCAGACGCTTTCCCATACAGTCTGAGGAACTTAACGTATCATCTTCATTCTTACGAAGCACAGCCAGAAATAATCCCTCTCCTACCGTACGGTGAGGCAGAAAGCGATATACCGGAAACTCGCCACCGGTCAGATTCCCTGTAATGTTCCATTCCTCACCAACCGCAACAGGAAGAATTTCAGCTCCCAGTTCACGGGCAATCCATGACACATTATCTTCGTTCTCTTCACGGTTATATGTACATGTACTATAAATCAAGAAACCTCCCGGTTTCAGACAAGGCCAGATATCTGTCAGAATACAGCGCTGCCGCTGCCAGCAGATATCGACATTTTCCACACTCCACTCGTCTACCGCTACCGGATCTTTGCGGAACATCCCTTCTCCGGAGCAAGGTACATCAGTCAGAATCACATCAAACACTGCTTGCAGTGGAGCAAAATCAGCCGGATCATTATTCGTAACAACAACTCCTTCATCTCCCCATTTTATCAGATTTTCTGCCAACACCTGAGAACGGTTTCTCATAACCTCATTGGCTACCAGCATACTGCCTTCAGGCAAAACCGAACGGGCCAATGTAGATTTTCCTCCCGGAGCAGCACAAAGGTCGAGCATGACAACAGGTTCTTGTACATACTGACGCAAAGCCTGTTCCACAAACATGGAAGATGCTTCCTGCACATAATAACTTCCGGCATGAAACAAGGGATCGAAAGTAAACGTAGGACGTGTACTCAGGTAATATCCAGTTTCGCACCAGGGAATAGAAGTACTTTCAGCAGGAACAGACTTACATTTATTCCGGTTCAAGCGAATACTTACGGGAGTATCATGCTGTAAAGCTTCAGCTAATTTTTCAAACTGTTCTTCTCCCATCAAACTGCGGGTACGTGTAACAAAATCGGAAGGAAGGTTCATATAAATAATGTGTTCGATATGGTTTTCGTGCTGCAAAAATAAGATAAATAGCATTTTCCCCCAAGATATTTTCTATACCTTTGCAAATAAAAATAAAGAAACTCATTCTAATGAAACAATATTTAGACTTACTACAACGCATCCGCACGGAAGGTGTCAAGAAAGAAGACCGTACCGGAACTGGTACGATCAGTGTATTCGGACATCAGATGCGCTTCAATCTGGAAGAAGGTTTTCCGCTGGTAACAACCAAAAAGCTCCATTTGAAATCGATTATCCACGAACTACTCTGGTTCCTGAAAGGTGATACCAATGTAAAATATCTACAAGAAAACGGTGTACGTATCTGGAATGAATGGGCCGACGAAAATGGTGACCTGGGACATATTTATGGCTATCAGTGGCGTTCATGGCCTGATTATGAAGGAGGATTCATCGACCAGATTTCGGAAGCAGTGGAAACCATCAAGCACAATCCTGATTCAAGACGAATCATTGTCAACGCATGGAATGTGGCCGACCTGAAGAACATGAATCTTCCGCCTTGCCACATGTTTTTCCAGTTCTATGTAGCCAACGGACGCCTGAGCCTGCAAATATATCAACGTAGTGCCGATTCGTTCCTCGGAGTGCCGTTCAATATTGCTTCGTATGCCTTACTGTTGCAAATGATGGCTCAGGTTACCGGACTGAAGGCAGGAGATTTTATACATACGATAGGTGATGCACACATCTACCTGAATCACCAGGAACAGGTAGACTTGCAACTAACCCGCAGCCCTCGTCCACTGCCTCAGATGCTTCTGAATCCGGATGTAAAAAATATCTTCGATTTCAAATACGAAGATTTCGAACTGGTAAACTACGATCCGTGGCCTCACATTGCAGGAAAAGTATCTGTTTAACTCATATAATCAAACATAAAAAATATGCTGTCGATTATCGTTGCTATCAATAAAAACGGAGGAATCGGATTCGAAAACAAACTGTTGTATTGGCTGCCCAATGACCTGAAACGCTTCAAGGCGCTTACTACCGGACATACCATCATCATGGGTAGAAAGACTTTCGAATCACTGCCCAAAGGCGCCTTGCCCAACCGCCGCAACATCGTGCTGAGCCGTAGCTGCCACGATTTTCCCGGTGCTGAATGTTTTCATTCCCTGCAAGAAGCTTTGGAACAATGTAAAGAGGAAGAAGAGGTATATATTATAGGAGGAGCAAGTCTGTATGCCGAAGCGCTGCCTCTTGCCGACAAGTTAAACATTACCGAAATAGAGGATTCAGAAAAGGAAGCCGACGCATTTTTCCCTCCCATTAATTCCGAAGAATGGAAAGAAGTACAACGAGAAAGCCATTCTACCGACGAAAAGCATGAATATGCTTATCACTTTGTAGATTACGAACGTATCTAAAACAATAAATCCCCGCTTCACCGGCGGGGATTATCTTTTTTATCTCTTCTTTTTGAAAAAGTCTTTCATCAGTTGTGCACAGTCATCGGCAAGAATACCTTTTACTACCACCGTCTTGGGATGTAAGGCATCGGGGGCATATCGCTGATAACCTCTTTTTTCATCTTCCGCGCCGAATACCAGTTTACCCGTCTGTGCCCAAGCAATCGCTCCAGCACACATTACGCAAGGTTCTACCGTCACATAAAGTGTACACTCATTCAGATACTTGCCACCCAAAGTATTGGCAGCAGCCGTAATAGCCTGCATCTCCGCATGTGCCGTCACATCGTTCAGGGTTTCCGTCAGGTTATGCGAACGCGCAACGATACGGTCGCGACAAACAACAACTGCTCCCACAGGGACCTCTCCCCTGTCGGCAGCTTTCTGCGCCTCAATCAAGGCCTGCTTCATATAAAAAACATCATCAGCCATAAACTTATCTGCGCATATCGTGTTCCTTAAACAAAGTAGGATAATCGTCCTCCATATTCTGATGAATGAATGCCAATATCGTTTCACGAAGCCAGCGCGCCTTGTTTTTTATCTGGTAAGTTTCCAGATAACGGTCTACAATCTGCACTTCTTCTTCACTCATCAAACACACCATCCGTCGTTTGCGTGGCGGAACCGATGGAGGTACCTTTTTTCTTTTTTTTCCGTTATTCATCATTGCAAATACAAAATTAGTACACTTCAACCAAATACAAAACAGAAAATGCGTATTTTTGCAAAAAACAAAATGGCTAAACACAATGAACTAGGGAAAGAGGGGGAAAACGCAGCTGCCGAATACTTAATGAGCAAAGGATATAGCATCCGTCACCGCAACTGGCATTCCGGCAAGAGAGAACTGGATATTGTTGCACAAAAAGACGGTGAACTGATTGTCGTTGAAGTAAAAACCCGGCGAAACGAAGAGTTCGGCAAGCCTGAAGAAGCTATCACCGACCGTAAAATAAGAAATATCATCATTTCGACTGATACATATATCAAAAGATTCGAAATAGACCTTCCGGTCCGCTTCGACATTATTACAGTAACGGGCACAGAACCTCCCTTTCATATAGAACATATCCAAGAGGCATTTCTGCCTCCCGTTTGGTAAAATTGTAAAAACAGAAAGTTTAAAAACTATGGATATAGAAGCACTCCGTCAATATTGCTTAAGCAAGAAAGCCGTAACAGAATGTTTCCCTTTCGACGAAACAACCCTTGTATTTAAAGTGGTAGACCGCATGTTCCTGCTGGTTGACCTGGAACATCCAGACTGTGTCAGCATGAAATGTAATCCGGATTATGCCATCGAACTGCGCGAACATTATAACGGAATAGAAGGAGCTTATCATTTCAATAAAAAGTACTGGAATCAGGTCGCCTTAAACAGTGATGTACCCGACAGCCTCATCCGCGAACTGATAGATCACTCGTACGAAGAAGTCGTCGGGAAGTTCACGAAAAAACAACGTGATGTTTTCAATAAAATATCAGCAAGTTTTCAGGAAAATATCAGCATATTTTCCGAGCATCTTCCTGAACCTGTTTTTTTACATGAAACCAACTCGACAAACAGTTATCTGGACGAACTGTGCAACAATTCTTCCGTAGAAGAACTGACCAGCGTTTATACCGATTTTCAGACAGCCGGACGAGGACAGAGAGGCAACAGCTGGGAGTCGGAAGACGGAGCAAACCTGCTTTTCAGCTTCGTACTTTATCCCGACTTTCTGGAAGCCCGGAAGCAATTCTATCTTTCACAGATTACAGCCCTCGCACTGCAAGAAGTTTTATCGCAATACACCGACGGAATCCGCATCAAGTGGCCCAACGATATTTACTGGAAGGACAAAAAAATATGTGGCACACTGATAGAAAACGACCTGACAGGCATACACATCAGTCGTTCTATTTCGGGGACAGGAGTCAATCTGAATCAGGAGCGTTTTATAAGTGACGCCCCCAATCCGGTATCGCTTTTTCAGATAACCGGACAACGCTACGACCGTAAGGAAATACTTCATCAATTGATGGAGCGTGTGGCTCACTACTACACACTTCTGAAAAACGGAGAAACCGAATTGATTGCCTCACGCTATCAGGACGTGCTTTACCGTAAAGAAGGTTTCTATCCCTACACAGATAAAGACGGAAGTTTCCGCGCCCGCATCTGTGGAATTGAGCCATCCGGAGCTTTGATTCTGGAAGACGAAAGCGGGAAAAGAAGAGAATATATGTTTAAAGAAGTATCTTTCGAATTATAACCTCAGCACATGTCACCAACCAGCCAGCGAATACTGCATATAGCCATACCCTCTATTATTTCAAATATCACAGTACCTCTTCTAGGACTGATAGACGTAACCATTGTAGGACATCTTGGTTCGGCTTCTTACATCGGAGCCATAGCCGTAGGAGGCATGCTGTTCAATATGATTTACTGGATATTCGGTTTCCTGCGGATGGGAACAAGCGGCCTGACGGCACAAGCCTACGGAGCACACGATCTGAAGGAGGTAACCCGCATCCTGCTGCGTTCTACTGGTATCAGCCTGATGCTGGCACTAGCTCTTCTTATCCTGCAATATCCGATACGTCTGATAGCTTTTGAACTGATCGACACAAGCGCCGAGGTACAACAACTTGCCACGCTGTATTTCCATATCTGTATCTGGGGAGCACCTGCCACACTGGGATTGTATAGTTTCTCAGGATGGTTTATAGGTATGCAGAACTCACGCTTCCCGATGTTTATTGCCATTACACAGAATATCGTAAACATAGTTGCCAGTCTGCTTTTCGTATTTGTATTCGGCATGAAAGTGGAAGGAGTTGCCCTGGGAACCCTCATTGCACAATATGCCGGACTTTTCATGGCTTATCTGCTCTGGCTGCGTTATTACCGTCCTTTACGAAAATACATCAGCCGTAAGCAACTCTTTACTCATGATGCCATGAAACGTCTGTTTCAGGTGAACCGGGATATATTCCTGCGTACACTCTGCCTGGTGGCCGTTACAGTATTCTTCACATCAACCGGAGCTGCATTCGGCGATGTTGTTTTGGCAGTCAATACATTGCTGATGCAATTGTTTACGCTATTCTCTTACATCATGGATGGATTTGCCTATGCAGGCGAAGCGTTGACCGGAAAATATATAGGAGCTGGAAACAGGCAGGAATTACGACGCACTATCCGTCATTTGTTTGGCTGGGGAATTGCCTTATCGCTAGCCTTTACTCTGCTGTATGGCATAGGAGGAAAAGAATTTCTAGGTTTGCTAACAAACGAACAATCGGTTATCTCTGCGTCGGGGGATTATTTCTACTGGGTACTTGCCATCCCTCTTGCAGGATTTGCAGCATTTCTGCTAGACGGTATCTGCATCGGAGCCACTTCCACCAATATCATGCTGAAAGCGATGGTTGTAGCTTCGGGAAGCTTTTTCCTGATTTATTACAGCCTGCATAACGTATTGCATAACCATGCGCTATGGCTGGGATTTATCGTTTATCTGGCATTGCGTGGCATCATGCAGGCACTATTGCTTAATTCTTCCAGTCTTCGTACTGCCAGATGATGCCTTTTTTCTGCTGCTTTCCGATACCAGAACAAAGCTTTTTCCATATCCGGTGTACCTGTCCATCCTTCCTCGTAGGCTTGTCCGATACGATAAAGCGCATAGATATCTTCCGATTTTCTATATGCCTCGAAAGCCAGAGGAAGAGATGACGGCAGCTCGCCGCATCCTTTTCTGTATAAATCTCCCAGATTAGTAGGGGCATACAAATGGTCTCCCTGAAGATAAGCCTGCTTGAACCAATACTCAGCTTTCAGTCCGTCGCGTCCAACACCGATACCTTCCTGATAAATGGTTCCCAAATCATTCAAAACGACTCCTGCAACTTCCCTGCCCGACTGATAGTCTTCACCCAGTTTAAGCAGCATCTCCGTATCTTCACGAGAATAACTTTCCCACGTTTCCGCTCCGTCAATTTGCCACGATTTCACCCTGCCTATCGATATATGCTGGGGAACGTCAACTTCCGTTTCCTGGTCTTCCCGATTACGGTCTTCTTCCAGTTCTGCATCTGTCGCCTGAGGAAGCAAGCCATTTCTCATGATATACTGTATGTAGCCATAAATCCTCGGAGTTGAGGAATGCAGATTAACCCCATATTGTGCCAGCAAGTCTAAAGAAATATATCCTACACCCTCCAACGGAAATCCCACATAATAGCGGGGAAACACAGACAAGGCAGACTTTAACATAGCGACTTCTTCCCCGATGGAGTCTTCAATCCAGGACTCATCGTATACACGATAAGCTGTTCGACCTGCCGACTCGGGAATAACCAATGATTCATGATTGAGATGCTGACATAAGCAATCGGTCAGATATGGAAAAAATTTATAATCGCTATAAGAAGCAAGTCCGTCTATCATAACTTCATATTCATCCGGACCTTCTGCTATGACAAACAAAGTAGTGGAAATCCCCGGACGGCTGAAATAGTAATAAGAACGTTCTTCATCATACCCTTCAAACTCAAAACGCACAGGAACATCCAGTTCATGCAAAAAAGCATCCAGATTCAACCTTTCCGACGAATGTATACAGACCGATCTCATGCTTTTTCTTCCTCCTCAGTACCATCCAACAGATATTCTTTTCGGAACATATCGAGGAACAACAAAAACAAAGAAACCAGCAACGGACCGAAAATAATTCCCATAAAGCCAAAAATAGGCAGTCCGGCAACTACACCAAAAATCGTAATGAGCGGATGGATGTTTGCCATTTTCTTCTGAAGGAGAAAACGGATCAGATTATCACACTGGGAAATTATAATACCTCCATATCCCAAAAGGATAAGCGCATTGATCCATTCGCCCATTATCAGGAAGTAAATGGATACGGGAATCCAGATTAAGGCAGTACCTACCAATGGAATAATAGAAGCAAAGGCTGTAAGCAAAGCTGTCAGATAAGGATTGGGAGCATCACATAATAAATATCCTCCTAACGAAATAATTCCTTGTATAACAGCCAGCAATGGTATACCTATCGCATTAGAACGAACCATCAGCTGAATCTTATTCAACACTTCACGCTTGTTGCTTTCTTCAAAGGGCATGATCGTAGATACATAATGTTCCATTTTCCGACCTTCCCAAAGCATGAAAAACATCAACATAATAGCAACAGCCAAGTTTACAATAAGATCACTTACACCTGTCATGATTTTCTGGCCAATAGACGATGCCTGTACAACCATAAATGACAAACTTTTCTCCGATAACAAATCGAAACCCGTACGTTCTTCGATGATGTCAATAACCTGATGAGCCGGCTGGATAATGGCCTGAGTATCGAAATGCATTCCTGAAATCTGACTTACAATAGCCCAACTGAACAGCGACACCGGAATCAGAATAAAAAGTGTAACGCCGATAGTTATCATCCACACAGCCAGCAAAGGTTTTATCTTCGTCTGAAGCCAGTTGGAAAAGTTACGCAACAAAATATATAAAGTAAATCCTCCTAATATCCCGTTCATAAAAGGCTGAGCCTGACGAAATAACAACATTCCTAACCCTATGATGAAAATAATTAGAGAATATTTCCAGTATTGTTCTTTCATACCTAATAAGTTCCGTTTTTAGTTTGTAATAAATATATTGTATGCTTGGGGCAAAGTTACGGAAATATACTTATCAGCAAGTGATTTACAATTGAATTTTCAATGAAAAATTACCGGAAATTAATATTCTGAGAACCTTGTTACTTTATCTGCATGATTCCAATAAAATCCCTGTAATAAATTATACCTAGTACGATTTTCAAATCATGAAACAACTTTAAACAAACAAGAGTGATAGCATGAACAAAAAGGTCGTTTATGGTAACCGTCATATATACTTCCCAGCATAAAACAAACGTCCCATAAACGACCCGGCATTGACTATCAACATATAGTCAAATGCCTCAACCACTTAAAAAATACCTAATACCTAGATATTTTTTTCAACATTTTTATTCTAATCCAACTTCATCGACAAAAATGAAAGCAGGTCGGCCGCTTCCCCAATGCCATGAAGGAATCTTATATTCCGGCTTCGCTATAATCTTGATATAACGCGCACTTACTGTATCAAAGTCCACTTCATGTTTGTAAATACCATTTTTATCTTTTGATGTGACAGCCGGATAGTCGACGGTCTTTAATTCTTTATAGATTTTACCATCGGCAGATGACAATACAGAAATACTTCTTACGTCCAGGATTTCTTCACCAATCTCTACATAAGTACGTACCCAAGCTTTATGGACAGAGGTTTCTTGTTTCAAATCGACAACCAGCTCCATGTCATTTTTGTAAAATGCAATCCACCTGCCAGTTCTGTAATTAGGTGTTCCACTCAAACCATCAACCAACGTATATTCACCATTATATTTATACTTTTCATTGATTGGTTGTAACAATATCAGCGGTTTGGCAGTAGCCTTGTTAAAATCGATCTTTTCTGTAAGTACGGCACTCTTAGCATTACGACGTATCGTAACAGCCTTTAAGACACAACTTTCCTTTAAAGCGAGCGTATCAGTATATTGCTGAGATTTTTCTGTAGGTTCACTACCATCAAGCGTATAATAAACAGGAGAATCTCCTATAGCTGATAAAACAACCTTTATGGAATTATCTGTATAATCAGTAATATACTCAGCCTTGACATTGAAGACATGTTCGGCATAATTATATCCGTTATCATCATACACTGATATCAGCTTCGGCAGACGCTGCAAGAAATTATCGTAGTTTTTCTTTTCCGGAAGAGTCCACTGAACTTCTGACAAAGCAGCCAGACGAGGTAATTCCATATATTCCAACTGACTATAAGTAGGAATATATTCGGTCCATAAGTTAGCTTGCACACCGATAATATGAGCAGCCTCCTCTGGTGTCAGACTCTTATCTACCGGTTCGTAGCTATATACTCTTTCTACAGATACATATCCTCCGATAGCCAAAGGCTCATTCTCTGTATCTATCGTCTGATAATAATCAAAATACAGATGCGAAGCTGGAGTCATGATAGCGTCATTACCCATCTTGGCAGCCTCAATGCCACCTTCGCTGCCTCTCCATGACATAACTGTAGCTGTAGGACTCAAGCCACCTTCCAGAATTTCATCCCAACCTATAATTTTACGTCCTTTTTCATTCAGGAACTTCTCTGCATATCCAATAATATAAGACTGCAATTTCTGTTCGGCCGTATGTTTAGCATCAGACTTAATTCCCAAAGCCTTAATACGTGCCTGACATTTCGGACATTTCTGCCAACGTACCTTTGGGCACTCATCTCCTCCTACATGAATATACTCAGAGGGAAAAACTTCAACAATTTCGCCCAAAACATCTTCTATGAATTTAAGCGTTTCATCATTACCCACACACAGGACATCCTCAGATACTCCCCATTGCTGCCATACTTCATACGGTCCACCCGTACATCCTAGATAAGGATAGGCAGCTAAAGCAGCTTGCATATGTCCTGGCAAATCAATTTCCGGAACGACTGTTATAAATCTTTCCTGAGCATATTTTACAATATCACGGGCTTCATCCTGAGTATAAAACCCTCCATATTCTACATTATCATATTCTCCCGAATTACGTCCTATAACAGTTTTTGCACGTTTAGAGCCAATAGTCGTAAGTTCCGGACGTTTCTTTATTTCAATTCTCCATCCCTGATCGTCAGTAAGATGCCAATGTAATCTGTTTATATTATGCAAGGCAAGCATATCTATAAAACGCTTAATAGAATCTGCCGGAAAGAAATGACGCGAAACATCCAAATGCACTCCACGATATGAAAAACGCGGAAAGTCATTTATCTCTACTGCCGGATACACTACATTTCCATGTTCCGTATCAGCCATAGCCTTACGCAAAGTCTGAATCCCATAAAATACTCCTGCTGCTGAAGCACCTTGTATGCTAATATTATTATCACCAACAACCAGGCGATATGCTTCCGGGTTCTTATCATCCAGTCCGGTTGACAAAACAATTGCATTCTTCTCTACTTTCTTATCTGTAACGTCCAGTTTCTTGCCTGTCTGTCCAGCTATATACCCAGACAAAAACTCAGCATTACGTTTCATAGCCTCATCACCTTCAGGATATACAATAGAAGTCGTACCTGCTAGTTCAAAACCCTTATCCGATGAGATTTTTTCAACATGCTGTGGTAAAGGAATAATATCAAAATCGGCCTGAACAGTCTTCTCACTCGTACACGAATAAAAAACACTTCCCCATACCAAAAGAACTAATCCCGTAATTATATTCTTCTTCATACAGAACTTTATTAAAAAAATTAAGAGCAAACTCAATATAATACATAAAAAGTCTGCTCTTAAATAACTTAATGTGTAACTAAAAAATAAATGCAGCTATAATATTAGTTCGCAGTATAGATATAGAATTTTGTAATATCTACTCTAGACGGAACCTCAATCATCTGATACTTCAAGTAACGAGTTGCAACTGTGTATTTAAATGCAATATCATGATAAGCACCTGATGTTGCAACTTGTCCCATAGATTTCCAAGAAGAACCGTTTTCCGAAGTAAAGATTTCAACTTTAGTCGGACAATAGCCTCCTCCCCAGTGAGAAGTCTGAATACCTGTAACATTCTTTACTTCTTTTAGATCGACAGTAAGCCAGAATGGAGTACCATTAGTAGCAACATCACCACCTCCTTTACCATTCACAGAATTAGCAGCTGCATTCTCTACTCCATCCATAAAAGTAAATACCCAATTAGTGATATCTGTATTCAAAGTACTATTTTCCGGAGCCTTTCCAAAGAATAATAAATCTTCTTCTCTTTCTTCCTTCTTTTGAATCTTTACAGAAAGTGACTTATGCAAATCAGAAAGAACAACATCCGAAGCAACTGACTCAATTCCTGCTACATTAATATTTAATGTATATTCAGCAGCTTCTGAAACAGAAGCAATATCCGACCAATCTGTGATAGATATAGAAACTGGTTCTGATTTTGTACTACCAGCTTTTATCACAGCTTTATTTGACGACATTGTTATTTTTTCTGAACTAATTCCTTCACATGTAGCACTTATATCTACCGTAATATCATTACTAGCCGCTTTCTGTATAGTAGCCATCACATCCATAGCCACTGTACCCTCAATATCCTTTCCTGTAAAATGGTCCAAAGTTACAGTTTGTATAGGCTTCAGATAATTCGTCGGCAACAGAGAAACATATGTCATATTCCATTCATTTACCGCATTCTCATCATCATCACTACATGAAGAAAACGGAATGATGCAGCTCGAAATAGCCGCAACTAATATATATCGTAAAAACTTTTTCATATTATTAAGATTCTTTTCAAAGGTACTATCCTCTAAATCGGGATAGCACCTTTATGTTAACAAAATAATTATTCAGGCCATGCTGTAGATTCATCTGTAGATAAAATATCGTGAACCCAAACAACATCTTTAGAAGTAGTTAAAGAATGATTATGTCCTGTAGCATCAACAAAGTTCTTACCTTCTCCTTCATTCAAGCGCCAGTATGCTTCCAATCCTTCAGAACTTGGACTAACCTGTACCATACTATTCTGAATCTGAACGGCAGAACGTGCAACAGACCAGATACGAGCTTCACTTACTAAGATCTTACAGCTTCCCCACCAGCCACTTTGGTTACCATCACCATCGGTAAACCAATTTATACTAGTAAATGTTCTACAAGGATCTGAGCAAGCTAATGTACCACTATCTACACCGTTAACATAAATCTTATAGTTCATACCATCAAATGTTACAGCCAAATGCTGCCATTTGTTAACTTCAAAATGATGACTTGGGTTAACATAACCATTATGCAACTGAATCTGAACTTGAGAATGCAAAGGATGATCAGGATTTTCAGCATTCGGGTCTTCGAAACGTAACAAAATCATTCTACCTTGTCCATCACTTGTTGAGAAGACTGCACGGTTACGATTATCTGTATCACTCACCTGGAAACGTACTTCAATGGTATACTGAGCATAAGTTTCCGGATTATCAATATAGCTCTGTGAGAATAGTTTTGCACCTCCAACAAACATTGGGGCAGAGAAACGAATAGTACTTTCTGCTAGAATAACAAAGCTACCAGTATTATCCATTGCAGGCAAAGCTCCATCTTTGGCAACCAAACGTAAAGGTAAAGCGTAAGACTCGCCCGATTTCATCATTTCATCAGAGAAAGCTTCCAAAGTAATTTCTGTTTTCTCTGCATTGTACTCACCAGCTTTAACCAATATATCTTCCGGCAATATATACTGACCTTCAGGCAAGGTAATGTAACTTGTTCCATTCTGTCTATTAAACTCATCCAGAACAGAAGGATCTACAACTAATTTATAATGATTATCAGTAGTTGACAAATCACTCAAATGTATGTTCAAGGTTGTTTTACTTTCACCATCTACACTGACATTAACCTTCGAACTAGTACCAGACAATGCTTCTTTAATAAATGCATGAGTATCTAATACATCATATTCAGCATTATCGCAAGATGTAAAAGCTCCCAATCCAGCAATAACAGCTGAAAGAAGCCATATTTTTATATAATTTTTCCGTTTCATAAATTATTTCTCTTATTTTTTTAATAATGTGTGACTAGAAGGATTCATTATCTGAATAGCATTTCGCATATTCTTATATTCAGGATTTGTTCCAAATTCAGCTTCCATACGATAAGCTCCGACGCCTGCTTTCTGGAAACCGTTACGTGGAACCCAACGAGCCATGCCTTCTAATGACTTCATTTTATTTCCATAACTATCAGTAAAATCATATCCACCATTCATAGCAATATCTACTGCTTCAAAATTTTCAGTCATTATAGTCATATTAGTAACCTTCTCTTCACCTAATTCTTCGCCAAATGTAGAAATCAGAGCAGGTCCCCAAACATTTCCGTCAATCAAACGACCATTCAAATTACCATCCCCAGAGCAACTATAAGCCTGAATAATGAAATAATCGAAATAATGTCCAATTTCCGGTCTGTCTGTTATTCTCTGAGGCTCTCCGTCTATAACCAACAGCTTTCCTGTTCCAGATTTAGGTCCAAAGTACTTACCTAATTCATCTACAAAAATGAAAAAGTTATTATTATCACTCTGTTTGACAATATTACCATGATAAGGTCCAGCAACGGGCTCATAGTCAATATCAAACCCATCATATCCATACTTATTCAAGGTATCAGCTACAGCTCTGGCATACGTACGGATTGCATTTTCTACAGCTTCTGCATTACTTTCATCTTCAGGCCATCCCCAAAATTCATTAATAGCATCCTGTTCACTGGCATATCCATTTTCTTCCCAGTTGGCAGTAACAGATTTAGGAGTCATACCTTTGCCAATATTATCTATAATAGAGCAATATATGATTTTAGTACCTTTTACCTGCTGTACAAACTGCATATCTCGTTTTTGAGCATCAGATAAATCCAAGCCATTATCCCAAATAGATACAATATCCATACTATCCGGGATACCAGCTAAAGATGTTTTCATAAAAGCACCTTCAGCATTCCATCCACTATACCATCCGAAAGCAACCTGATGATCAGTCTGCTTATACGCTCTTAATGCAGCATAATATTCTTCAGATGTAATTTCTTCAGGAAAGCTCTCTGCTTCGGTTTCTGTCCAATCGCTACAGCTTGCTACAAAAGGAGCGGCTAAGGAAAGTAACAATGCGTATATATAATATCTCTTTTTCATAGATTATTTCTTTTTTGAATATTCAATTAATTTTTCTTTGCCCATTTCAAATCAGTAGCTTCATTGTCAGCGCCACCCAATTCAGCTACACCCTGATTATAGTTTGCTGTATTATTCTGCGCTTCTGTATATGGGAAGCTCAAACGACGCATACCTCTTATACTACTTACGCCACAATCGGAAAGATTATCAATGCAAGGATAAAGTTCAGGATAACCTGTTCTACGATATTCAGCCCATGCTTCCATACCCAAAGGATAATTGGCAATCCACTTCTGAGTAATAATACGCTGGAAGTTTTTACCTGTAAGCGAATTATCGTTGTCATCCCATTTCACAGATACTGTATTAGTAATAGAAGCCGGTGCGTTTTGTACATCATCACTAGCATGTGATACGACAGGAGCTTGATCTATAGCTAAATAATCATCAGCAGCTACAGTATATTGTTCCATAGAAAGATTAATACCTGTTTCATAATATTCCTTAGCAGATTTATTACCAACATTCCAGCCTCTTAAAATACCTTCTGCACGTAAGAATGCTGTTTCTGCAGCACAAAATACCAGCAACTTATCAGATCCAGAAATGGCAGGTGTAGAGAAAGCAGAAGCAGCTCCTTTATCAAAATTGCTATCACCTGTACGCATACCGACATACTGATCTGTTTTGCCTGTCATAGTCGACTTATTAAAATACTTAGGCATACGAGGATCGTTATAAGCATTCATATAATCGACAATATTAGCATTTACACGCAAGTCACCCCAGCTGACAGCAGCCAATTGATAAGGATTAGTCTGTGTGCCACAGTCCATCATAGCATTGTCAGCATTAGTTTCAATTAATCCAGCCTTATCGGCAACAGCAGCCTCAGCTGCTTCCTTTGCCATATCAGGCCAAGCATTACTGATACGCATTGCAACGCGTAAACGCATAGAATTGGCCAATTTAGCCCAACTTGCATAATTACCGCCAAACACCGGATCATTTGAACCTAGAGGAGCAAATCCACTTGTACCTACATAATAGTCATAAAGTACACTTGCAGCATTTGCCAAGTCTTCCAAAATATGCTTGTAAACTTCTTCCTGAGAATCGTAAGCTACATAGAAATTACCTTTCTTTACCTGACTATAAGGAAGAGGACCATAACAGTCTGCTACACGCAACATGGTAATGGCACGAATCATGCAAGCAAATGCATAATAATGACCTGTAGAATTTGTTGCTTCCTGAATTTGGAAAAAGTTTCCATAAATCTTTTCAAACGGAGTATTCCATGGACCTGCACTCCATGCATCACTTGGATTGAATGTTCCAAAGTTTGTTCCACTCCATGTATTAGAACAACAAAGATAACCGCCTAACTGTCCTACCATCTGATCCATCATCTGAGAATCATTCTGCTGAATATTGACAATAGTTTCAATCATTGATTTCATCAGTGTAGCAGGATCGGCCTCATGGATCTGATACTGATTAGTATTATATTCTTCAAATTTATCGGTACAACCTCCTGCCAACATCAGTAAAGCTGCTCCCAATGTTATATGTTTCAAATAATTTTTCATAACGTGAATCTCCTTTAAAATTAGAATTGAACTTTTACATTAAAACCAATATTACGCAAACTTGGCTGCATAAAATAGTCCACATTCATATAATAGTTACTTGAAGTAGCTGCAGACAATTCTGGATCGAAAGGAGCTTTACAATAAATCATCCACAAGTTACGTCCTACAACACCTAAAGTAACATTAGCTACATTCTTAAACCATTTTTTAGGCAGAGTATAGTTCAAGCTCAATTCCTGCAAACGTACATTTGTTGCACTATACAAATAATAGCGAGCATATCCACCTTCACCTGTACCAATTGTCTGATAGTATTTCTGAGCATCAACCATACCATTATTAATAGGAATACCACCATTATCACGAGCTGTAGCAGAAGCTTCAGATACACCGTAATAATCCAAAATACCTTGTGTTGCTGAATAAGCCAATCCACCAACTCGAGCAGATAAAACAACTCCTAAATCAATACCTTTATAAGTAAAGTGGTTAGTCCATCCCAAATTGAAATCTGCATCCAAATCTCCAACTTTAGTCGGCGTAGAAGAAGATGTCATTGAAAGATTTCCATTCTGGTCTACTTTAATGTTACCATTGTTGTCACGAGTTAACTGATTGTATACATAAATATCAGTCATTGAACCACCTTCTGTCAAAATAACGCGGGGAGCAACATTTTCTTTTCCTAACCAACCAACAGGCATATTATCCATTTGAATTTCTTCTCCTGTTACAGGATTTATACTACCACTAGCCAAACGTACAACTTTATTACGGTTCAATGTGAATGTTGCATTTGAAGACCATCCAAATCCAGCCCATTCATCCTGGAAGCCAAGAGCTAATTCCAGACCTTGGTTTTGTACGTTACCAGCTTGTACAATCGCTTTATTATAACCAGAAGAAGAAGGTATATCAACCTTAAATGTTTGATTTAAAGTATTTGACCGATAATAAGTTGCATCTAAATTGAAACGGTTTTCCCAGAACTTCAAATTAAGACCGATTTCCCAAGACTTAGTCTTTTCTGGTTTCATATTATCCATCGGGTATACAGTCGGATTTTCCCAGTTGTGAGTTTGAGCATTATATTCATAACCAGGATTTGTCAGATAACGATCAAATGATGAAGCTACAACTGTATATGAACCACGAACCTTTGCATAAGTAATAACCTCTGGCAGTTCAAACATCTCAGACAATACAGCAGACAAACCAACTGATGGATAGAAGAAAGAAGCCTGATCAGAGAAAGCTAATTTAGAATCCCAGTCATTACGCCCTGTTAATGTTAAATACAACTGATTTCTCCAGCTTAACTCAGCACTGGCAAATACACTCTGAATTTCATCTTTGTATCCTTGAGGATCCGGTTTGTAGTTAGCAGAGAAGTTAATGTTATTAATTTGGAAGAAATTCGGAATAATCAAGTCACCGGCAAGGAACAATTCATCCATCGAAGTATGATAGATAGATGCACCAAAGTTTGCATTCAGTCTAAACTCACCAAAAGTTTTATCAATATTACCTAAAACATCAGCATACAGCGAACGTTCCTGACGCATTGCATCTTCCAAACCACCATTCACACCACAGAAAGTAGTAAGAGTAGAAGCCGATTTTTCATTACGGTTACGATAATCTGAGTTATCCAAATTTACACGTCCTGTAATATTGAACCAATCGGTAACTTTCCATTTTAAAGAAGCACTCAACATATAACGTTTCTTTTCAGAAGTACGCAAAATTTTATTTTGAATCCAATACGGATTTTGTAAAGACATACCACCATCACCATATGGCCAATATTGCCTCATATATCCATAATCTGTATCATAACGTTCATACAAACGGATTTCATCGAAGTTATCACCACGAGGGAATAAATACAGAGCTGGCAATGGGTTGTAATACTGTCCCTGTGACACCATATTCTTATTATTCTGAATAATGTATTGAGCACCGATGTCCAAAGTCAAACGATCATTCAAGAAGTTTGTTGTATTACGAGCCGTAAAGTTATAACGGTTATAACTATTATTAGGAAGGATACCATCTGAATTTGTTGTAGATGCAGACAAATAAGTCTGGTTCTTTGAATTACCTGTAGATAAAGCAATTGAGTTAATGATGTTTGTTCCTACATTGAAGAAATCCGAAGGATCATATCTGTTAGCTGTAGCAGCTCCCCAGCTAAACAAACCAGAACTTGTACCATAACGATTTTGCATTTCAGGCATGATATATGCCTTAGAGAAAGTTGTACTGTTTGATACTGTAATATTAGTTTTTTCAGTCTGACCTTTCTTTGTAGTAATCAATACGACACCATTTGCAGCAGCAGAACCATACAAGGCAGCAGCAGAAGGACCAGTCATCATACTAACACTGGCAATATCATCCGGGTTCAAATCGGCAACAGCATCAGAGCCCCCCATATCACCGTACTGACCTTCACCACCACTCGAACCTGTATTAAAGATAGGCACACCATCTATTACATACAAGGCATTGTTATCCTTTGTCAAAGATTTCATACCACGCATAACGACACGAGCAGCACCACCGGCACCGGTTGCACCGCTACTGATTTGTACACCAGCAACTTTACCAGCCAAAGAATTCATAAAGTTCGCATCTTTTACAGCAGTCAAAGCATCACCTTTCACTTCCTGCACATTATAACTCAAAGCTTTCTGTGAACGCTTGATACCTAAGGCAGTTACGACAACCTCATCCAAGACTTCTGTGTCTTCCTTCATTACAATCTGTCCCAACTGAGGACGAACTGTCATTGTCTGAGTCTTATAGCCGATATAAGAAATCTCAAGAGTTGCTCCTTCATTCACAGACAAGGTAAAATTACCATCAATATCGGTAATAGTACCGTTTGTTGTTCCAACTTCAAGGATACTTACGCCAATCAAGGGCTCACCCTTTGCGTCAACTACCTGACCTGTTGTGGTAACCTTTGCCACTGAACTCGATGACAACGATTCATTTGATACTGAACTGCTACTTGATGAAGCATACAATGCTGCATTATGACCGGAAGCAATCAGCAAGAACAAGAGTAATTTTGATAATTTACTTCGTTTCATAGATTAAGATTTAATTTGTTATTAAAAAAGGTATCCTATTTTTTTAAAGCAGATGCAAATATAATTATTTTATATTATCGATAGTATAAAAACAAAATAATTATATATACATTTTATAATAATTAAATATCTTAAAAATGTTAAGAACAAATTTAAGATATTTAATTACCTATCATTTCACAATGATTTCATCGACAAACTGTATACCATCTTTATATAAAGAATCAGCCATTGCCTGATATCTGATATATCGTGCATCAGTTTCACCTTCCCAACTGAATTTTTTAAATGACACTGAATCATCTTTTTGAACCTGATGATCAATAGCAGTCAGTTGAGTATAATCTTTACCATTAACAGAAGATGATATGACAACTTTTGATGGCATATATACATAAGGTCCCCAAATCTGCATGAAATCAGCAGAGACAGAATGAATCTTTGTAACCTTCTCCAAGTCAATCACTACATCCATCCGATGATTATTTGCAAATCCCAGCCAACGTTTATCATTATAATTCCATCCTCCACGCAGACCATCAGTCAATGTTTTTTCTCCATTTGCCGGATAATTAGGCCAATACGGAATATTGAAAGTCACTTTTTTACCCAAAGCCAAATGTTCTACCGGCTGGCTATATTCTTTTCTATTACCTATTTCCTTAGCATAATCAAAAGTATTATATCCTTTCTCTTTAAGTACCGGTATTATCTTTAATATTCTTTCGTGGAAAGAATCCCAAGATTTTTTTTCAGGTGCAGTCCATGCTACTTCCGACAATGCAATGGCACGCGGATAAAGCATATATTCCATATGCTCATCAGTTGGAATATATTCTGCCCACAAATTTGCTTGGACTCCCAATATAAAATCTTGTTTGTCTGCACTAATAGAATCAGGAACAGGATTATAAGAATATACTTTTTCCAACGGCAGATAACCGCCAATAGCCTCAGGCTGAGAATATGGTGCATCCTGATAACTGTCGAAATAACAATATTCTCCAGGAGTCATAATTGCATGATGACCAGATAATACGGCATCAATTCCGCCTTGTTCACCACGCCATGACATAACAGTTGCATTAGGAGCTAATCCACCCTGAAGTATTTCATCCCATCCCAGCAAACTGCGTCCATGTTCGTTTAGGAAACGCTCCATGCGATGAATCAGATAACTCTGCAATTCATCAACATCCTTCAACCCTTCTTCTTTCATACGCTTCTGACATAACGGACAGCTTTTCCATGCAGCTTTCGAAGCTTCATCACCTCCAATATGAATATATTCGGAAGGGAACAACTCCATTACTTCTGTCAGCACATTTTCAAGAAATTCAAATGTCTTTTCATTGCCGACACAAAAATCAGATTGCTTTTCCGGTTCATGGGTACACGATAACTCCGGATATGCAGTAAGCACCTCTTCTGAATGAGAAGGCATTTCTATCTCTGGAATGATAGTGACACAATGTAACCGTGCATACTCTACCATCTCACGGATATCATCTTTTGTATAATAACCTCCTTGTGCTTCCGGATCTGTTTCTTCACAATATCCTCTATCACCATTCCACCACTCTTTCCAAGTCTTTCCTTTACGCCATGCAGCCAACTGAGTCAAACGAGGATATTTATCAATAGCAATTCTCCATCCTGCTGCATCAGTAAGATGCAGATGCAATCTGTTAAATTTATAATGAGATAACAGATCTATCTGCTTCTTTACAAATTCTTTCGAACGGAAATGACGCGAAACATCAAGCATAATTCCTCGATAGGGAAAACGAGGTTCATCTACTATATCAACACACTGTACACGTCCTTTACCCTGCTCCGCCAACTGGATTAAACTCTGTACCCCATAGAACAAACCTGCATCAGACAAAGCTTTTATAGAAACTCCATCTTCGCCAACATGTACAGAATAACCTTCGGGAGAAGAAATCTCCTCAATAGCATCTACCAGTTCCAGACGAATAGAATTTGTCTTTGTATTATCCGCTTCGTACGATACTGGTAAGTTAGTCTCAGTAAATGCCGTTTTAACTATAGCCCAATCATCTTCATTTCCCTCAAAAGAAACACGAGTGTCCTTGTTCCATTCGAACGCACCGTTACCAAAAGAACATGAAAGCGGCAAAGGTGTTATAGCTACTTCATCTTTCTTTGTACAGCTGCCAGCCAGCAACAGCACCAGACTCAAAAGAGCCAACAGTGATTTTTTCATATAATCATTAATTTAAAATTATTTCGTCTACCAATAAAAATGGAGCCTTACCCGCATCCCAGTGCCAATCGGGCATACTCTTTTCACTGATTACCTTTATTTTAACATATGTAGCCTTACAAGGATCAAATGAAAGCTCATGTTCTATAATTCCATCTGAGTCAGACTCCTGCATTTGCTTATACTCTTGAGAAGCAACTTCTTTATAATTCTTATTGTCGGAGGATACAGAAACAGAAAAACCTCTGGCATCGAAAAGCCATGCATCTTTCCTGACATATACATGAACTGAAGCTGAGCTCAATATAGTTTCAGCCTGCATATTTATGACAGCCTCCAAATCATTACCTGCTACAGCCAGCCATGCTCCTGTATCGAAACTGTGATTACCATTTCTTCCGTCAACCAAAACGACCGGTCCGTCAGGGCTAAAACGGGATTCATTGGGCTGCAACAGCACAACAGGTTTCAAGGTAGCCTTATTGAAACGAATGGTATCAACAGATATTTTACTTGTACGGTCCGGATGAACTGCCATTGTTTTTAATACAACAGACTGGTCTATCGTAAAAGGTTTTGTATATTTTAATGATTTTTCTGTTGGATCCTGACCATCAAGTGTATAATAAATAGGATCATCGGCCATCGTACTTAACTGTACATTCAATACATGATTTACCGTATCAGCTTTCATGTCAACATTTACATCGTACACATGTGTAGCACAATTCCAGCCATAACAATCGTATACAGCAACCAGATGAGGAACTCTCCGCAGAAAATCTTTATAATCTTTTTTAGAAGGATCAGTCCACTGAACTTCCGCAGCTGCTCCCAGACGAGGAAGAACCATATATTGAACCTGAGAGAATACAGGAATATATTCTGTCCATAAATTAGCCTGTACACCTTTTATATATTGTTGCTCTTCTTTTGTCAGTTCCTTAGGCATCGGTTCATAATTATAAGTCTTTTCAATAGGCAAATATCCACCGATAGCCAGAGGCTCATCTTCCACTTTCTTAGACTGATAATAATCGAAATACAAATACGTATTGGGAGTCATTATCACATCGTGATGCTGATGAGCAGCTTCAATGCCTCCACTTTCACCAATCCACGACATCAATGTAGCATCAGGCACCAAACCTCCTTCCAGTATCTCTGTCCAGCCAATGATACGTTTTCCTTTCTCTTTCAGATATTTTGCAGCTTCCTGAATCATATAACTCTGCAAACGTTGTTCCTTTGTATGTTTGGCATCCGATTTCAATCCCAGACTCTTGATTCGCTCCTGACACTTCGGACACTTTTCCCAACGTACTTTCGGACACTCATCTCCGCCAATATGAATATATTCAGACGGGAATATATCAGCAACTTCAGACAACACGTCTTTTACAAACTGCAATGTAAAATCATTTCCTACACATAAAACATCCTGAGATACCCCCCATATCGTTCTTACTTCATAAGGTCCTCCGGTACAGCCCAATTCTGGATAAGCTGTCAGTGCAGCCTGCATATGTCCCGGCAAATCAACTTCAGGAATGATAGTAATATGACGCTTGGCTGCATAATCAATTACATCACGCAATTCATCCTGAGTATAATATCCACCATAAGGTTTCCCATCGTATATACCACTATACCAACGACCGACTACCGTTTCTTTACGCTCTGAAGCAACAGACATCAGTTTGGGATATTTCTTTATTTCAATACGCCAACCCTGATCGTCAGTCAAATGCCAGTGGAAACGGTTAATATTATGCAATGCGAGCATATCAATAAAAGTCTTGACTTCATCTACCGTATAGAAATGACGAGCCACATCCAGCATCGCACCACGATAAGCAAACCGAGGCTTATCATAAATCTCTACTGCAGATAAATTCACGTTTATATCCTGAGCCACAGGTAAAGATTTTCTTAAAGTCTGGATACCATAAAAGACACCAGCTTCGGAAGCTCCGGAAATGCAAACTCTTTTATCATTAACAATCAATTTATATGCTTCTGCGTTATCGTCACTCAGATCAAGAGTCAGGCAAATCGCTCCATCTACCGGCATACCAGCATGGGAAGTCAGCTTTACTCCTGTCTGTCTTTCTACATAATCAACCAAGAACTCTGCATTATCCTGCATCTTCCGATTGTTTTCAGGATATATAACAGCAACTCCGTCTTTCAACAAAAAAGAAGCATCACCTTTACAATTTACATCTAGGGGCTTGGGAATGATTTCATAATCAGAATTCAACGTTCTTTTTTCGGAGCATGCATAAAAACAAGTAGAAAACAATATGCACAGCACGCCCATCAAATTAAATGAAATCCTTTTCATACAGCAAGTAAAGATTTAAGTATAACAAAATGGCAATTCCATCTATTTTTGCAATTACCTTATGCAAAGGTATAAATTTAAATAACAATAGCAAGAATATTAATTAAATATTTTAATAACAAACTAATCCTTATTTCTGTATTTAAATAATTATAACATATATAATTGACATCATCAATATATCAATAAAAGAAGCTCAATAGAAATTGCTGATAGAAATAAAAAACATATACAAAAAAGTTTATTCCTATTCTGATTTTTAAGGACTATTGCTGTTTAATCAGCCAATAAGATAAAATCAGTCAATACAGATTCAAAAGCCAAAACCAGAAACAGAACTCAACAAAATAACCATCGGCTTATGCAGCATATATAATAAGGAGTATAAAAATTACCCATTCCTTCTTTTCTTCCACAACTGCCAGCTATTGATTATGTTCTGCCATACCACATAACTCCCAGGAGCTATCGCCGATGCCGGATTCAAATAAGTGTATGCCATCCATATTGCAAGTACCGTATTTTTTTGTCCTAATGCCTGACCACCACTGATACGGTTGTCGTGTCGGCCACCAATATACTTTCCGAGCCAGAACTGCAACACACACACAACAAGAGCCCAGAAAGCAATCAGAAGTTCTTCACCCACAGAAATGTTTCCTTCAACAACCGAACGGGTAGTCTGTCCCATTACAATAATCAGAGCTAAGGTCCACAAATAAAAAGCCATATCTTTCAATCCTACAAGAAAACGGTGAACAGAAGGAAAGAAACGGCGCAAAAGGACAGCTGTAAAAAATGGGAACAACAGCAATGGAAAGACCTTTCCTAATATACGCAAAAAAGATTCTCCAAAAGCAATATCAGTTGGTTCTACCAAAGGAAAGACCAATGGAACCATGATAGCCGCAAGCAAATTTGACAACAATGTATAAGTAGTAAGCGCAGCAGCACTTCCTCCCAGCTTTCCAGTAATAACAGCTGCTGCTGTAGCAGTAGGACAAATCAAACATACCATAGCTCCTTGCAATGCAGCACGCCAATATTCATCCAGCGGCAAAAAAAGCAACAGACATGCTACTAGCAAACAAGACAGGAACTGGACAAGCAACAACCATCCCTGCCAGCATTGCGGAACAAGTTCTTTTACCTCAACCTTACAGAAAGTCAGTAACAATTGGGCAAAAATAAGAAATGGTGCAAGCCATGCTATCAGAATTTTCACAACCGGCCGAGTCGGAGTCAGAAAATCGAATGTCGCAAAACAAAAATAACCTATAACTCCTGCAAGCATTGCAAGAGGAAGTGTCCAATTCTTTATAAACTGTAACATAATCACTCTGTTTATTCAACCGACAAAAGTACGCAAAACCATCAAAACATATTGTAATTTTAATTGTTTTTATAGGCGTTATCTACTGAAAACTAATTCTTGTCAATGTAAATAGAAACAGAGTGCAAAAAAAATATTAACTTTGCAACGAATGAACTATATGAAAAAGAATATATTCCACATACTATATATTATTTGTTTTCTGCTGATTTTCGGACAATCAGAAAATGGACAGGCTGCTGCACAGAAGCAATTTACTGTAGTTATCGATGCAGGACATGGAGGAAACGATCCCGGTGCCATAGGAAAACGCGGACGTGAAAAGAATATCAACCTGAATGTCGCATTAAAATTAGGACAGTTCATCGAAAACAACTGTAATGATACACGCGTCGTATATACTCGTAAAAAGGATACATTTGTTCCACTGCACAGACGAGCAGAAATAGCCAATAACGCAAAGGCTGATTTATTTATTTCAATACACACCAATTCTCTTGCATCACGAAATAGCAAAGTCAGTGGTACAGAGACCTATACACTAGGTCTTCACCGTACACAAGAAAATCTGGAAGTTGCCAAGAAAGAAAATTCTGTAATCTTAATAGAGGACGACTACAAGCAACGTTATGCAGGATTTAACCCAAATTCGGCTGAAAGCTACATCATATTCGAGTTTCTTCAGGATAAATACTTGTCGCAGAGTGTAAACTTTGCTTCAATGATACAAAAACAGTTCCGCCAAAGTGCGCGCCGTATAGATAAGGGAGTGCATCAGGCTGGCTTTCTGGTACTACGTGAAACATCAATGCCTAGCGTGCTGATAGAACTGGGATATATCACCAATCCTAACGAAGAAGCGTATCTGTTATCAGAACAAGGTTCCTCTGCTTTGGCCAAAAGCATTTATCAGGCTTTTTTAAATTATAAACAGCATAGCCGAAAAAGTGCAACTGCAGTTTCTCCAGTCAGTGAACCGGAAGAAGATATAGAAACTCCAGAATCAGAACCACAGCAAACAAACATAGAAAGTATGCAAAGTCCTTCTCCTGTTGCATCCAAGCCTTCTGAAAAGAACACTACAGCTACTTCAAAGAAAACAGAAACAGATAACAAGCCGGTATTCAAAATTCAGATACTTACTTCAGACAGAATACTTCCTGCACAAAGCAGATTATTCAAAGGACTGTCGCCTGTAAGCCGTTATAAGGAAAACGGAATCTACAAGTATACTTATGGAGAAAGTACGGATTACAACCGCATACTCCGCTTAAAACGAAGTAAGGTAGACGGCAAGTTTAAGGATGCTTTCATTATAGCCTTCAAGAACGGAGAAAAAATGAATATCAATCAAGCTATCAGAGAATTCAAGAAAAACAGATAACAATAGAATCCAGACAAATATGAAAAAAGAAGTAAAAATAGGTTTAGCAGGAATTGCCGCGTTACTTATACTTTTCTGTGGCATCAATTACCTGAAAGGTATTAATATGTTTAAGCCGGAAAGCTATTATCATGTAGAGTTTACCGATATTAACGGACTTGCTCAATCCAGCCCCGTATTCGCTAATGGATTTAAAGTTGGTATCGTACGTGATATAGAATATAATTACCAAAAGCCAGGACATGTTGTTGTGGGTATCGAAATGGATCAGGAAATGAAGATTCCTACAGGAAGTAAAGCTGAGCTTATAACAGAAATGCTGGGAACTGTAAAAATGAATCTCATCCTGAATCACGAAAGTACCACATATTATAATGAGGGAGACACATTACCAGGTACAGCTAATACAGGACTGTTAGGAGCAGCAGAAAAAGATCTGCTTCCCAAAATGGAACAAATGCTTCCTAAACTGGATTCCATTCTGGGTTCATTAAATAAATTATTGGCAGATCCTGCATTGAGCAAAACATTGCATAATGCAGAACAGCTGACAGCTTCTTTAAATTCAACAAGTGCCCAGTTGAATAAGTTAATGTCAACCGATGTTCCTCAGCTGACAGGTAATGTAACTGCTATTACAGAAAACTTAAAGACTATTACCGACAATTTAAAAGGTGTAGACTATGCATCTACTCTTGCCAAAGCTGATTCTACACTGCAAAATGTATATTTGCTTACAGATAAATTAAACAGAAAAGACAACACGCTAGGATTACTTATGAATGATTCCAGCTTGTATAATAATCTGAATGCAACAACAGCCAACGCTGCCAGCCTGCTGGAGGATTTAAAGTCTCACCCAAAACGTTATGTACATTTCTCACTTTTTGGAAAAAAAGATAAATAAACATACTATATAGAAATATTCTAAATAATAAATTAGACTAACATCTAAACAAACAGAATAATAACTTCTTGATTATCAAGCAAAAGCAATCAAGAAGTTATTATATTCAAAGACAGAAACAAATATATAAACATTTGAGAAACAACTTCTTGCAAACGAGCAAATCTGGGAATATTTCTAAAGAAGCCATTCAACAAACAAATCACTGATTCCCAACCTATTGTAAGAATAATTAAAAAAGCAAACAAAAAGACATTTGTTTTTCTGAAAATTGATTACGAAATTTGCAAACGTAGAAGTTTCGCTTTATTAATAACAGATTAAATATGATTGAAAACAATCAGGCTATTGCATTGTGGAAACGTTGCTTAAACTTTATAAAAGATAACGTTAATGCGACAGCCTATAAAACATGGTTCGAACCCGTCGTTCCATTAAAATACGAGGATAAAGCCTTGACTATAGGGGTTCCCAGTCCTTTCTTCTATGAATATTTGGAAGAAAAGTATGTGGGGCTCTTGCGTGCCGCCATTTATAAAGAAATTGGTGAAGGCACAGAGTTGATGTATTCTATACTCACAGACAAGACAAACCATATAGCCATCGATATGAAAGGGACAGAGCGTTCATCAGCTTTGCCTCCTCAGGCTCCTATACATAATGGTAATAAGGCTCCCAGCCTATTACAAGCTCCGGCTGTGCAAGACTTAGATCCACACTTGAACCCTAATTATAACTTTGAAAATTTTATAAAGGGAACAAGTAATGAGTTTTCAAGAACTGTGGCCGAAACCGTAGCTCAAAATCCGGCACGTACATTCAACCCTTTATTTCTGTATGGTCCGTCAGGTGTTGGAAAGACACACCTTATCAATGCCATAGGTACACGTATAAAGGAACTTTATCCGGAAAAGCGTGTTTTGTATGTATCTGCACACTTATTTCAGGTACAATACACAGACTCTGTGCGTACAAATCACTTCAATGATTTCATCAGTTTCTATCAAACTATTGATGTGCTGATTATCGACGATATCCAAGAGTTTGCCGGTGTAACCAAGACACAGAATACATTCTTCCACATATTCAATCACCTGCACCAGAACGGAAAGCAGTTGATTTTAACTTCCGACCGTGCCCCTGTCATGCTGCAAGGTATGGAAGACCGACTGCTGACACGTTTCAAATGGGGACTTGTTGCTGAATTGGAGAAACCAGACATTGAATTACGCAAAAACATCTTGCGCAATAAAATCCGTCGCGACGGTTTGGTTATTCCAGAATCAGTAATTTGCTACATAGCGGAAAACGTAAATGAAAGTGTTCGCGAACTAGAAGGTATTGTAAACTCACTGTTAGTATATTCTATCCAGCTGAAACGCGAAATAAATCTGGATTTAGCTCAACGTATTGTCCGCAAAGCTGTACGCTGCGCTGAAGTCAAACCACTTACAGTTGATAATATCATCGAAAAAGTATGCAGTCATTATAAAGTGGATGCTTCTACCATCCATACCAAGACCCGCAAACGTGAAGTGGTTCAAGTACGTCAAGTAGCAATGTACCTAGCCAAGAAACATACAGATACATCATCTTCAAAAATCGGTCAGCTGATTGGTAATAAAGACCACGCTACAGTACTTCACGCTTGTAAAATAGTGAAGGATCAGGTAGAGGTAGACAAAGCATTCAAAGCTGAAATTGAAGAAATAGAAGCTAGTTTACATCAAAAATAGGACCAAGAGATACATAAAATAAAAGCCGTGGTATTCGAATACCACGGCTTTTATTTTATGTATCAGACAAGAACATCCCAATTATTTATCAAACAACTGCTGCTTCAATGTTTTTTTCAACAAATCCGACATCGCTTCATTATCAGCCTTTCCATATCTGATATCTGTAAAAATCTGGGCAAGGGTTTCTGTATGATTTATTTCTACAAAATGACGGTTTTCAGGAAGAGATTCCTTATAAGCAAAAATGTCCTCAATCTCTTCTGGTGTATAATCATGATACTTTTCCTGATGGATAATACCCTTTATCGGCAAACGGTCTGGCTGAGCAGGAGATTCATCGGGGTAGCCTACGGTTATTGTTGCAACCGGTATCACCAATTCTGGCAAATTTAATATTTCTATAATCTGATGAGGATTGTAAATAGTAGTTCCTAAAAAACATGTACCCAATCCTTTATCCTCAGCAATCGTACAAAAATTCTGTGTCACCAGCAATGCATCTGTCATTGCATTCATAAAAGAAAGCAAATTATCATATCCCGGTTCAGCTTTTCTTTGGCGACACCATTTACTAAAACGATTAAAATCGGCACAGAAAGTCAGTACAACTGGAGCAGAAGTTACCATCGGCTGGTTAAAATGAGCCGGAGCCAACTGTGCCTTCATTTCCGGATCACGAGTAACAACAACACTATATAATTGCATATTACCCATTGTAGCTGCACGGAAAGAAGTTTCCAGCATATCATTCAACAAATCGACAGGAATATCCTGTGCCTTGTATTTACGTATCGTACGTCTGTTCTTTATTGAATCCATAATTAAAAAGTTGATTTATTTACAAAGGTACAAATAAAAAATAAGTATATAACAATGAATAGCAAATAAACACACCAAAAAGACAAAGTCATTCAAAACAGTAAACTTCAGGAAAATCACAAAATCATAAACAATTAATAATCAAATAAATATAAAAATAAAACGGAAAACTTTGCAGATTGTTAATAACTTCTTTCTCTTTTATTTTGCAAATAAGAAAAACATCTTTAGCTTTGCAGCGGTTTGTTATTCAATAAAGCAATTCTACAAATTAAAAAGAAAATAACGAACTAATATCATTATATAAAAGTGGAAAAACAAACGTACAGCTATGACGAGGCTTACAAGGCATCGTTAGAGTATTTTAAAGGAGATGAACTTGCTGCCCGCGTTTGGGTAAACAAGTACGCTGTAAAAGATTCCTTCGGAAATATTTACGAAAAATCTCCCGTGGATATGCATTGGCGTATTGCCAATGAAGTAGCCCGTATCGAGGCAAAATATCCTAATGCACTCAGTTCGGAAGAACTCTTTGGATTATTCGATCACTTCAAGTACATCGTTCCTCAGGGAAGCCCGATGACAGGTATCGGAAATGATTATCAAATTGCTTCATTATCCAACTGCTTCGTTATCGGTCTGGACGGGAAAGCCGACTCTTACGGTGCTATCATTCGTATCGACGAAGAACAAGTACAGCTGATGAAACGCCGTGGTGGTGTAGGACATGACCTTTCACATATCCGCCCGAAAGGCTCACCTGTAAAAAACTCAGCACTGACTTCTACCGGACTGGTTCCCTTTATGGAACGTTATTCAAACTCAACCCGTGAAGTAGCTCAAGACGGACGTCGTGGAGCACTAATGTTGAGTGTATCTATCAAGCATCCCGACTCTGAAGCATTTATCGATGCCAAGATGACCGAAGGGAAAGTAACTGGAGCCAATGTTTCAGTTAAGCTGGACGATGAATTCATGCAGGCAGCTGTAGAAAACCGTACCTATACACAGCAGTTCCCTATCGATTCAAACGATCCACAGGTAAAAAAAGAAATCAACGCTTCTGCTCTGTGGAAAAAGATTGTTCACAATGCATGGAAATCGGCAGAACCAGGAGTTCTTTTCTGGGACACCATCCTGAGAGAATCAGTACCCGATTGTTATGCAGACCTAGGTTTCCGCACTGTTTCAACCAATCCGTGTGGTGAAATTCCTTTGTGTCCGTATGACTCTTGCCGTCTGCTTGCCATCAACCTTTACTCATATGTAGTAAATCCATTTACTCCTGAGGCATATTTCGACTTTGAATTATTCAAGAAACATGTCGGATTGGCACAACGTATCATGGACGACATTATTGATCTGGAACTTGAGAAAATCGAAAAAATCATGGAAAAGATTGATTCAGACCCTGAAAGTGAAGAAGTAAAGGGAACTGAACGTCATCTGTGGGAAAAGATTTATCGCAAATCAGGTCTAGGACGCCGTACCGGAGTAGGTATTACAGCCGAAGGAGATATGCTTGCCGCTATGGGATTGCGCTACGGAACAGAAGAGGCTACCGAATTTTCTGAAAAAGTACACAAAACAATCGCAATAGAAGCTTACCGTTCTTCAGTCAATATGGCAAAAGAACGTGGAGCATTCGAAATATACGATGCTGCACGCGAAGTAAATAACCCGTTCATCAACCGTATAAAAGACGCCGATCCGGAACTCTACGAAGACATGAAAAAGTACGGACGTCGTAACATTGCCTGTCTGACAATCGCTCCAACCGGAACAACAAGCTTGATGACTCAAACAACATCGGGAATTGAACCGGTATTCATGCCTGTGTACAAACGTCGCCGCAAAGTAAATCCAAACGATGCAAATGTACACGTAGATTTCGTAGACGAAACAGGAGATGCTTTTGAAGAATACGTTGTATTCCACCATAAGTTCCTGACATGGATGCAAATAAACGGATACGATCCAGACAAACATTATACACAGGAAGAAATAGACGACCTGGTTGCCAAATCTCCTTATTATAAAGCTACATCAAACGATGTAGACTGGCTGATGAAGGTCAAAATGCAGGGACGTATCCAAAAATGGGTAGACCACTCAATCAGTGTCACTATCAACCTGCCAAATTCTGTTGACGAGGAACTGGTAAACCGCCTTTACGTAGAAGCATGGCGTTCAGGCTGTAAAGGATGTACCGTATACCGTGACGGTTCACGCGCCGGAGTTCTCGTTTCTACACAGAAGAAAAAGGATAAGAAAGAAGAAGAGTGCCAATGCAAACCACCTCAGGTAACAGAAGTACGTCCTCGTGTTCTGGAAGCTGATGTCGTTCGATTCCAAAATAATAAAGAAAAATGGGTGGCTTTCGTAGGACTACTCGACGGACATCCATACGAAATCTTCACAGGTCTGCAAGACGAAGAGGAAGGTATCCTGCTGCCGAAATCAGTAACTTCCGGACGTATCATCAAGAGTTACGATGAAGACGGAACGAAACATTACGACTTCCAGTTTGAAAACAAACGTGGTTACAAGATGACCATCGAAGGACTTTCTGAGAAGTTCAACAAGGAATACTGGAACTATGCAAAACTGATATCCGGTGTGTTACGTTGGAGAATGCCTATCGAACAGGTTATCAAACTGGTAGGTTCATTACAGCTCGACAGTGAAAACATCAACACCTGGAAAAACGGTGTACAGCGTGCATTGAAGAAATACGTACAAGACGGAACCGAAGCCAAAGGTATGAAATGTCCTAACTGCGGACATGAAACCTTAGTTTATCAGGAAGGCTGTCTGATTTGCAAGACTTGTGGAACATCACGCTGCGGATAAAATGATGAAGCAGGCTACAGACATGTATATTCATCTGAAAGGTATCAGACTGTACGCTTATCACGGTGTACTGCCTCAAGAGAATCGTGTAGGAGCGCAATATACAATCGACTTACGTCTGAAGACAGATTTTACACTCGCTGCTGAAACCGACCGGCTGGAAGGAACCATAAACTACGCAGATGTATTCAATGCCGTAAAAGAAGAAATGCGCATTCCTTCCCAACTGCTTGAACATGTAGCATGGAGAATTGCCCAAAGGCTATTGGATGATTTCCAGACAATAAGTGAAATCAATATTGCACTTTACAAGCAAAATCCTCCGATGGGGGCCGACTGTTCACAAGTAGGTGTAGAAGCAACTTACATCAGATAAATAAAGAAAAGGAGTCCGGATGATGAAAGTGACCTGAACCAATCATCACTTCATCTATCCGGACTCTTTTTTTATACCCTTTACTATGCAAAATATCAGTGCCCGAAAGATATCTCTTTTCTTAAGGAAAATCTGAAAACAAAGCTAAAAAGACTTCTAAAAAACATGCCCTTTACCGATTCAGTCTCAACTCCAAAACAGTAATAGAAAGAGCTGAAAACAGGTAAAAGACATGTTTTTTATATCTCAAGGAAGTTTTGCAAAAACATCGTGATATTTTCTAAAAAACTGTACGAAAGTTTCTGTCACTTCGTACAAAAAAACAGCCAAAATTCATGTTCTTTATACGAATAATTCATCTTCTTTTTCATAACTTACCAGCAAGTTCTTGCAATCGGCCTCAAACACCTTATAATCCTCTTGTCACAACGTAATCTTTTCCGGCTTCTGTTGCCAGATCATACTCATAGACTCTCGGAATAACCGGATATTGCGGATTGATTTCCTTCGATACCAAAGGCTCTTTAATGGCAGCCTGGCGGAACAGTGGATTAGGATTTGTTCCCGATGCCGGCTTCAGCCCCTCTCCTTTCAATGGAACATACGAACGCAGACGCAGGTTTCCTCCTATGCGGGAGTGAATCTTAGCAGTGTCCAACTGTACGCCATTCCAGTCCATATCGACAACAAATCCTCCGTGGGCAACCAATCCTTTGACTTTACCTTCCTCCCATTTGTCGGGTAAAGCCGGAAGCAAATGCACTGCTCCGTCGTGACTCTGAAGCAACATTTCTGCAACTCCAGCCGTAAATCCGAAATTTCCGTCTATCTGGAAAGGAGGATGCGCGTCAAACAAGTTAGGATACGTACGTCCTTCAGGATATTCTTCTTTTACCTCGTCATTGGGCAGCAGAACCAGCAAATTGGAAATCATCTTATAAGCATGATTGCCGTCGAGCAGGCGTGCCCACAGATTAATCTTCCATCCGATAGACCATCCGGTAGCCTTATCACCACGTTGCAGCAAGGTGTTTTTTACAGCCTGAAAAAGCTGTGGATGAGTAAACGGAGAAATCTGATTGCTGGGGAACAATCCGTATGCATGCGATACGTGGCGGTGTCCGTCTTTCGGATCGTCCAGATCTTCCAGCCATTCCTGCAACTGATTGTAACGCCCTATCTGCATAGGAGCCATTTCGGAAAGCAAGGTTCTCAACGAATCTCTGTAAGCAGCCGAAAGTTCCAGAATTTCAGAAGCAGCCAGTGTATTGCTCAATACATCGAAAATAATCTGATTATCCATCGTACAGCCCGATACGATAGTAGAAGCTTTCTTGGTGTCTTCACCCTTCGGACCATGCTCGGGCGACATGGAAGGAGCTGTAACTTTCCATCCATATTTCGGATGAGGAATCATATACCCCAAGAAGAAATCGGCGGCTCCTTTCATTGCCGGATAAGATTTTCTCAGGAAATCTTTATCGCCGGTATACAGATAATGCTGCCATAAGTGAGTAGTCAGCCAGGCTCCTCCTACCGGCCATGTTCCGTAGAAAGCTTTGTCTACCGGACCAGTGACACGCCAGATATCAGTATTGTGATGTGCCACCCATCCGTTGCAACCATACATCGTACGTGCGGTTTCACGTCCGGTTACAGATAAATCCTGAACCAGACCGAACAAAGGTTCATGGGTTTCCGACAGATTGGTAACCTCTGCCGGCCAGTAATTCATTTCGGTATTGATATTGATGGTATACTTTCCATCCCACGGAGCATTCAACTGATGATTCCAGATGCCTTGCAAATTGGCAGGCTGTCCTCCCGGCTGTGAAGAAGAAATCAGCAGGTAACGGCCATACTGGAACATCAAAGCTGCAAGTGCCGGATCATTTCCCTGACTGAAACCGGCAATACGCTTCACCGTTTCCTGTCTGGCTGTTTTAGTGTTTTCTCCTCCTAGCGAAAGCGAAACACGATTGAACTGCGACTGATAATAGTCGGTATGTGCTTTCAGCGCTTCGGAATACTCTTTTTTCATTGCACCAGCCAGCAAAGCAGAAGCTTTCTTGCTTTCATTTCCCTTTACATTATGATAATTGACGAAATTGGTTGCAGCAGCGATATACAAGGTAGCCGCAGTCGCATGCTCAACAGAAATATATTTATCCGTCAGACTGACCTTACCGCCTTCTGCTATCACCTGACTCTGAGTTTCAACTTCGATTACTCCTTTCACACCTTCATGGTCTCCACCCTTGCCGCGAAGAACCAGCTTTTTCCCCTGCTTTCTTACCGTACTTTGCAGCGGAGAATCATAGCTTACCTTAAAATTCAATTCACCTGGTTTATCGGTCGTGAAACGGACAATGATTACCCGATCGGGAAAAGAGGCAAAAACCTCACGCTGAAAGTTCACTCCGTCTACCTGATAACGGGTTGTCGCCACGGCTCTTTCCAGATTAAGGTCACGATAATAATTCTTAGCTTTTTCATGGCCCGGCGCTTCAATAATCAAGCTTCCGATTGTCTGATAAGGCATACCGTTGCGCCCCGTATAAAACGTCTGGTCAATCAGATTCTGGGCGTCCATTGTCTTTCCGGAGAAAATCAGGTTACGTACTTCAGCCAGACTTTCGAGCGCTTTCGGATTGTCATTCCGATACGGTCCTCCTCCCCAAAGCGTTTCTTCGTTCAACTGCAATTCTTCGCGCGATGTTCCTCCATAAACCATCGCTCCCATCGATGAGTTTCCTACGGGCAGTGCCTCTACCCATGTTTTTGCCGGTTGCTGATACCACAGCTTCAAATTTTGTGCGTGTGCCGAGAGCATCATCCAAACACATGCTCCCACTAATAACAAATGTTTTTTCATATAAGGTTTACTTATTGTATTTACGACGACAAAGATAACTAAAAGAGAAATAGCATCCAACGGTTCAAAATATTTTATTCCGAAAACAGAAAATACAATAAAAAAGCTGTCCGGATTTCCGTTTTCAATACGCAAATCCAGACAGCTTCTCTAATCTCTTTAAAAGAAATTCTATCTCTCTACAATCGGAGTATATGCTACTTCATCGAGTACATTCTTATATGCCGGACGAATAATTCGTCTTCCTTCGAAGTTCAGTTCCTCAATGCGGTGTGCCGTCCATCCCACAATACGTGCCATGGCAAAGAGCGGCGTATAAATTTCCATCGGAAGTCCCATCATTTCATAAATGAATCCCGAATAGAAGTCAACATTCGAGCAAACCTGCTTTTTCGTTCCCTTCACCTTCTTGAAACATTCTATGGCACGCTGTTCCAGCAGTTCGAGGAAAGCAAATTCCTTTTCGCATCCCTTTTCGGCTACCAGTTCACTTGCCAGCTCCTTCAGAAGCACTGCACGAGGATCGGAAATGGTATATACAGCATGTCCGATACCATAAATCAGTCCGCTTCCGTCGTATGCCTCTTTCCGTAACATACGCATCAGATATGTATCTATTTCGTCCACATTGGTCCAGTCGGAAATAACCTCCTTCAAGTGGTGGAACATCTTTACTACCTGTATATTAGCACCTCCATGCAGCGGACCCTTCAACGATCCGATACCTGCCGCTATGCTGGAATAAGTATCTGTACGGGTAGAACTGGTAACACGTACCGTAAATGTTGAGTTGTTACCACCACCGTGTTCTGCCTGAAGTACCAACAGCAGGTCGAGCATACGAGCCTCCAGCGGTGTATAGTCTTTCTTTATCATATAGAGAAAGTTCTCGGCAATCGAGAGATTCTCATGCGGATGGCGGATATGCAGCGAACGTCCGTGAATACTATGACGGTAAATGCTGTACGCATAGGCTATGATGGTAGGGAACTTCGATATCAGCTCGATGGACTGGCGCATCAGGTTATCGCGTGAAATATCGTCCGGATTCGGGTCGAACGTATACATCTCGAGCACACTGCGCGCCAGAATGTTCATGATATTCTGACCCTCCAGGTCGATGATATTCATGGTCGTCTTCTTGTCGAGTGGCATATTGTCGTTTATCAGCTCTTTGAAAGCAGCCAGTTGTTCACTGTCGGGGAGTTCTCCCGAAAGCAGCAGATAGGCAACTTCCTCGAATCCGAAACGTTTTTCCTTCAACAATGCATGGGCGATGTCATCCAAATCGTATCCTCTATAGAACAACTTTCCGGGAATAGGTTTCAAACCCTCTTCAGTACGCTCATAACCTACAACGTTACCAATCTTAGTCAGTCCTACAAGAACACCTGTGCCGTCTTCATTACGCAGACCACGCTTCACATTATATTTCGTGAAAAGCTCATTATCAATCCGGCATGCCTGTTTGGCACATTCCGAAAGTTTATATACGATATATTCTTTTTTCATTCTGATACGTTCTTTTGATTATAATGACTCTATTACACGCTGTCCGAACTCTTTCGTACCCAAAGCTTTTCCGTCGGGCATGAAACGAGCCAGATCGACCGTTGCCTCTCCTGCTCCGAACAATTGTTCCAATGCATTTGTGATGAGTAAAGCAGCCTCTTTCCATCCCAGATACTCCAGCATCATGACAGACGACAGCAATAACGAACAAGGATTAACTACATTCTTTCCGGCAATATCAGGAGCCGTACCGTGCGTTGCCTCAAAAATAGCATGTCCTGTCAGGTAATTGATATTGGCCCCCGGAGCGATTCCGATACCTCCTACCATAGCGGCCAGCTGGTCGGAAACATAATCTCCGTTCAGATTCAACGTTGCAATAACCGAATATTCTTCCGGGATAAGCAAGGTATTCTGCAAGAAGGCATCAGCAATACAGTCCTTAATAATAACTTTTCCTGTATTCATAGCCTCAGCCAGTGCAGCCTTTGCCGATTCTTCACCCAGATCCTTCTTCAACTGGTTATACTGGTTCATCGTAAATATACGGCCGGCAAACTCTGTTTCTGCCACTTCATACCCCCAACGCTTGAATCCTCCTTCGGTAAATTTCATAATATTTCCCTTGTGTACCAGTGTAACCGAAGGCAATTTGTGCTGCAATGCGTACAAGATAGCTGCACGCACCAGACGTTTCGTGCCTTCTACTGATACAGGCTTTACTCCGAACGAAGAAGTTTCGGGGAAACGTACTTTCTTTACCCCCATCTCATCACGCAGAAAAGCATAAAACTTCTGTGCTTCGGAAGTACCCTGCTCCCATTCGATACCGGCATAAATATCTTCTGTATTTTCTCGGAAGATGTGCATATCCACTTTTTGAGGTTCTTTAACCGGAGAAACTACTCCACGGAACCAGCGTACCGGACGCAGGCAAACATACAAATCGAGTGTCTGACGCAAAGCAACATTCAGCGAACGAATACCTCCTCCTACCGGTGTAGTAAGAGGGCCTTTAATACCTATCAAATACTCACGGAAAGCATCCATAGTCGCTTCGGGCAGCCATTCTCCAGTCTGTTCGAAAGCTTTTCCTCCAGCCAGAACTTCTTTCCATTCGATAGAGCGTTTTCCACTATAAGCCAACTTTACAGCTTCGTTTACTATTTGCTGACATACGGGAGTAATCTCTGCTCCCACTCCGTCACCTTCTATAAAAGGGACAGTTACACAGTCGGGCACAACCAACCGACCGTCTTGCATATATACCTTACTCATAATCTTTTTATTGTTTTCTGAATGTATTCAGGGCACACCCTGCCTTAAACCAACCTATCTGCATTTCGTTGTATGTATGTGATGCCAAGAACATATCTTCTGTTCCGTTTTCATGTTTTACGATTACCTGCAACGGCTTTCCCGGAGCAAAGCTATCCAACCCTACAATTGAGATGCAATCGTGTTCCTGTATCTTGTCGTAATCATCTTTATTCATAAAGGTAAGCGCCAGCATACCTTGTTTTTTCAAATTCGTTTCGTGAATACGGGCAAAGCTCTTAGCAAGAATCACACGTACATTCAGGAATCGAGGTTCCATGGCCGCATGTTCACGGCTCGAACCTTCTCCGTAGTTTTCCTCTGCCACTACAATAGAAGGAATACCTTTTGCCTTATATTGCTTTGCCACAGCCGATACAGCCTCATAATCACCAGTCAGTCTGTTCCATACACTATTGGTCTTGCCATTGAATGCGTTTACAGCCCCCATCAGCATATTATCGGAAATATTTTCCAAGTGTCCACGGAAACGGAGCCACGGTCCTGCCATCGAAATATGATCAGTAGTACATTTACCCTGTGTCTTGATCAGCAACGGCATATCTGTCAGATCCTTTCCATCCCATGCTGCAAAAGGAGCCAGTTTCTGTAAACGTTTAGAATCGGGAGCGATAGAAACTTCCAGATTCTTTCCGTCGGCAGCCGGAGCTACATATCCGTTGTCGTCTACCGTGAATCCTTTATCCGGCAAGGTTTCTCCTGCCGGAGCATCGAGCTTGACCTGCTCACCTCTTTCATTTGTCAATGTATCAGTCAGCGGATTGAAACATAAATCTCCTGCAATAGCCAGCGCCATAGCTAACTCAGGCGAAGCGACAAAAGCATGCGTATTGGGATTGCCGTCGGCACGCTTGGCAAAATTACGGTTAAACGAAGTCACGATAGAATTGGCACGCTGCGGATCGTCAGTTACACGCTTCCACTGTCCGATGCACGGACCACAAGCGTTTGTCATAATCACTCCTCCTACCGCTTCAAAATCGGCTATCATTCCATCACGCTTTGTCGTACAGTAAACCTGCTCCGAACCTGGATTTATAATTAACTGGGCAGTCATTTTCAACCCTTTTGCCTTCACCTGACGGGCCAATGAAGCCGCACGAGTCAAGTCTTGATACGAAGAGTTTGTACACGAACCAATCAACCCCACTTCCATCCGTTGCGGATAACCGTTTGTCCGCACCTTTTCTGCAAATTCCGATATCGGACATGCTGCATCGGGTGTAAACGGACCATTGATATATGGCTCCAATGTAGACAAATCTATATCAATAACTTTATCATAATATACTTCCGGATTAGCCTCTACCTCTGCGTCAGCTTTCAGATACAAAGCATTGCCCGAAGCCATTGCAGCCACCTCCTTACGTCCCGTAGCACACAGATATTTCTCCATTTCCGCATCATAAGGGAATATGGAAGTTGTAGCTCCTACTTCAGCGCCCATATTACAAATGGTCGCTTTACCGGTAGCAGACAGTGAAGCCGTTCCTTCTCCAAAATATTCGATAATGGCATTGGTAGCTCCTTTTACAGTAAGCATACCCGCCAGCTTTAATATTACATCTTTGGGCGAGGCCCAGCCATTAAGCTTACCTTTCAGACGCACACCGATAATTTTAGGCATTTTCAGTTCCCATTCCATTCCGGTCATTACATCTACCGCATCAGCTCCTCCTACTCCGATGGCAATCATTCCTAAACCGCCGGCATTGGGAGTATGAGAATCTGTTCCTACAATCATTCCGCCCGGGAACGCATAGTTCTCTAATACAACCTGATGAATGATACCAGCTCCCGGTTTCCAAAAACCGATGTTATATTTAGAGGCAACACTCTTCAGAAAGTCATATACCTCCTTATTTGTCTCTTCAGCTACAGGTAAGTCTTCTTTAAATCCCCGATATGCCTGTATCAAATGGTCACAGTGTACCGTAGCCGGAACAGCAGCACTTTCTTTCCCTGAATTCATAAATTGCAGCAACGCCATCTGAGCCGTAGCATCTTGCATAGCTACTCTGTCAGGACGGAAATTTACATAATCCTCACCACGGCGAAAAGAAGCAACTGTATCTGCATTATATAAGTGTGCATATAATATTTTTTCTGCCAATGTCATGGCTTTACCTAATTTCATTCGCGCTGCATCCACATGTACTGCATACGATGCATAAAAGCGTTTCAGCATCTCAATATCGTAAACCATTCTGTTTTCCTTTCTTTTTTACCTTTTAAATAATGTCACAAACATATAGAAAATATTTTCAACAATCAATAAAAATTAAATAAATTAATTCATTTTGAAAGAAAATATCGCAATATTGCATAATTATAACATAAAGAAAGATTCTATTCTTTACAAAGTTCTTTATTTCTTCATTCAATTTACAGAAAAGAAAACAGGAGGTTTCATAAGATTATAAAAACGGAAACAACCTTACATCGACAGTTCTGAAAAAATAAAATCAACGAACATATATACTTCATAGATTATCACTATCTTTGCCTGTAAATCATTAAGAACATCATATGAGCAAACTGAAAAAAGCATGGGAATATATCCGTCAGCATAAATACCTTATTACAATACTTGTCTTTTTGCTGATAATCGGTGTATTAGATGAAGAAAACAGTCTGATACAGCGCTTCTCACACTGGCGTGAAATCCAGACATTAAATACGGAAATAGAGCATTACCGTAAACAATATGAAAGGGACAGTCGCGAACTAAAAGAACTGACTTCAAATCCGGAGGAACTGGAAAAAGTTGCACGCGAAAAGTACTTGATGAAGAAAGAGAATGAAGATATTTATATTTTTGAAGAAGATTTGAAAAAGATCAAGGATGAGTAAATACTATTCTGCTATAGCTACTGTAGGGGCAGTAGCACTACTGTTGGGAGCTGCACTGCAAATCACCCAACTGGCATGGGCTCCATACTTATATCTGATAGGAGCCATTATGTTTGCCTATGTACAAGTAATGAGCGGTTACGAAGGGAAAAACATCATTATCCGCCGCCTGCGCCGCCAGCAAATAATCGGAGCAACTTTACTGGTTGTTGCCGGAGTAATGATGATTCTCTGGAAACGAAATGAATGGGTAGTATGTCTGACTATTGCTGCCGTACTGGAAATGTACACCGTATTCCGTATTCCTCAGGAAGAGGAAAAAGAAAAGAACAAATAATCCGGTTCAAGAGCATATACACAAAACAGAGTAAGTTTTTGATAGCACAGTAACCGGTTACTATTAAAATATAAAAGCCATATCAAACTCAGTATCGAGTAATGATATGGCTTTATTTTATCACCGTGATTTTATAAACATGAATCAACGGACAATGGTCAGTTCATCAATCAAATGCTTGGCTCCCGCATATTTATCGATGACAAACAACACATATCGAATGTCAACACAAGCAGCACGCTGCAACTGCGGATTGTAAGCAATATCTCCTGTCAGTCCTTCATAGTTACGGTCGAAACCTACTCCAATCAATTCACCTTTTGAGTTGAACACCGGAGAGCCAGAGTTACCACCCGTATTGTCAGTCGCTGTAACAAAACATACCGGCATACGTCCATCAGCCATAGCATATGGTCCGAAATCTTTCTTCTCGTACAACTCTTTCAGCTTAGGAGATACCACAAATTCAGGATTTTCCGGATCTTCTTTTTCCATTACTCCCTTCAATGTAGTATAGTACAGACATTCTTTGCCATCGGCTGGTTCATACGAACCAATCTTACCATAAGTCAATCGCAAAGTAGAGTTGGCATCCGGATAAATAGCCTTTCCTTCCTTTTGCTTCAAGGCAAGCATACCTGCCACCCATGTCTTATGTGCACGGTTGTAAGCATTGGTTTCTGCCTTCATAGCCTCATCCGTAGCCTTATACCCTTCTTTTACAGATTTAGCATATTGCACCATCAGATCTTTCTTCAGTTTGTCAGCGCTCGGATTCTGCAAGAACGCAGCCAAAGCTTTAGAACTTCTAAAGATAGAACGATCGAAGCAAGCATCAACAAAAGCATCTGTACTGCCAGCAAACTGTCCGTCTATTACTTTAAAAATACTGATACGTTGTCCGGCAGGAATCAGTTGCGCATATAAAGCAAGCAATTGTTTAGACACCTTACGGTCGACTATCGTACTGTAATCCTTGTTAAAGAATTTCCTTCCCTGTTCCTGCAAAGCAGTAATGGCAGCCTTGATACCCTTCTTGTCATTCTTTTCCAAAGCTTCCAACAGCTTATCAGTATCAGGTATTTTAGAAAACTCTGTACCCAGCATCAAAGCTTCATAAATGGCCTGCTGATGATATACAGCGTCATGGCGTTTTGCAACAATCTGCTTGATACTTTCATAAGCCTGACGATAAGATTCATTTCCTGTTTCGTCGCCAAAAGCCAGAAGACGTTTCTGCTCATCTTTCTTACGATCGAGTACCTTGAGCGATACAAGTCCTTCGTTCATACCGATGGCATTCTTCCAGTAATTGGCAGAAGAAGCATACTTGGCTGCATACTGGATGCGTGTCTTGGCATCTTTTGCCATTTCCTCACCCAACACACGCAGACGAACTCCGCGCACGGTATCACGCATAAAGTTGGTAGTCTGCATACGTTCCTCCACTTCATCACTGATCATGTAACGCCAGTTACGTCCGGGGAATCCCATTACAAAAGTAAAATCACCTTCCTTAATGCCATTCATATTGATAGCAAGGTGCTTCTTGACTTTCAAAGGAACATTGTCTGCCGCATAATTGGCTGGTTTACCATCTTTCGATGCATAAATACGGAAGATAGAAAAGTCACCACAATGACGCGGCCACATCCAGTTATCCGTATCAGCTCCAAACTTTCCGATAGAAGAAGGAGGAGCACCTACCATACGAATATCCTTATATACTGTCTTTACAAACAGATAATATTTATTAGCTCCGTAGAACGGTTTCAGTTCGAGAACAGCAAAATCGTCTGTCTTTATATTCTCTTTCTTGGCAAAACGTTTAGCCACAGTCGACAAGTATGAAGGAGAAAGATAATTCAATCCTTCAGGATCCTCATCCTTTTTTAACTGCTCCTGTACATAGTCGGTCACATCGAGGATGCGGTCGATAAACGTAATGGTCAGTCCTTCACAGGGAAGTTCCTGTTCACGGCTCATCGCCCCAAAACCATCCGTCAGATAATCGTGTTCCACAGCACTGTGCTGCTGAATATACTGATATCCGCAGTGATGATTGGTAAGCACCAGTCCCTCTGCAGAGATTACTTCGCCGGTACATCCTCCCCCAAAGTGTACAACAGCATCCTTCAGACTGATGCTGTCGGGACAATATACCTTATCTATACTGATATCCAAACCCAAATCCTGCATCACGGCAGCGTTCTGCTTCTTCAGGTCTGTCAGCATCCACATGCCCTCGTCGGCATATCCGGCGAGAGAGCATGCGGCAAGCATAGAAAATAATATGGTTTTCTTCATTATTCTACGATAGTCATTTCGTCAATCAGGTTCTTGCAACCACCCAATTTTTCAACGATGAATAATACATAGCGAATATCTACAGCAATACAACGCTGGAGATTGTTGTCGAAATTAATATCACCCGAAAGTGATTCCCAGTTACCGTCGAATGCAGCACCAATCAGTTCACCATTACCATTCAACACCGGAGAACCAGAGTTACCACCGGTAATATCGTTGGTAGTAAGGAAGCAAGTCGGCATTTCACCGTTAGGCAATGCATAGCGACCGAAGTTCTTCGTAGCATACAACTCTTTCAGCTTAGCAGGAACGACAAATTCCGGATTGTTCGGATCTTCTTTTTCCATTACACCCTTCAGTGTAGTGTAATATTTATAATGGATACCATCCTTCGGATCGTAAGATTTTACGTTACCGTAAGTCAGACGGATAGTAAAGTTTGCATCCGGAGCTTTCGGAGTTGGAGCATACATTTCACACAAGCCACGTACATATGTCTTATGTAACAAATCGATATTGCCGCTTACTGCATCATACTTTTCATTCAGTTTCTTCGACAATTCATTTTTGCTAGAAGAATATTGTACTGCAAGGTCGTTTTCGATAGCTTTAACGGTAGGGTTGCTGATGAAAGCATTGAAGTTTTTATCGTTAGAGAAAATGCTATTGTCATACAAAGCATCAATGTAAGCATCATAATTGCCTTTATACTTTGTCTGGATAGTCTGATAGAATGCAGGCAAAGCATCAGCTGGTACACTCTTTGCATACAGCGGAATCAAGACTTTAGCTACCTTACGGTCTACTTCATGATCATAATCCTTGTTGTGTACATCGGCATATGCTTCTTTCAGGCTGCTGATAGCTTTTTCGATATCTTTCTTTTTGTTCTTCTGCAAAGCAGTTTTCAAATCGTTGAACAAAACGTATGTAGCGCCAAACTCGATACCGCTTCTGAAAGTTTCACTGAAGTAAATCATCTGCTTGGTAATCGGAGTAGCCTTCTGAACATACTCGTCAATCTGGCTTACAACCTTAGCATAGTCGGCATTGTTCTGTTCTTTTGCAAACTGGGCAAACTTAGCTTCCTGTTCAGCCTTTGCTTCCAATACTTTATTGTCGACGATAGCCTTGTTCATACCGATAGAGTTTTTCCAGTAGTTGCTGGAAGAAGCGAACTTACTTGCATACTGGATACGTACCTTATCGCTGGCAGCCATTTCCTTACGCAATACGTTCTGACGTGCTTCACGAACTTCAATACGAGGAGTGTTTATTCCTTCCATACGCATTTTCACTTCACTTTCAGTCAGGTAACGGCTGGTGCTTCCCGGGAATCCCATAATCATAGCATAGTCGCCTTCCTGCAAACCTTTCAGCGAAATAGCAAGATGCTTCTTCACTTTCAAAGGTACATTGTCGGCACTATATTCAGCCGGGTTACCATCTTTATCGGCATAGATACGGAACATAGAGAAGTCACCTGTATGACGCGGCCACATCCAGTTGTCTGTTTCTCCACCGAATTTACCGATTGATGAAGGAGGAGCAGCTACCATACGCACATCGCTGTATGTCTTGATGAAGAACAGATAAAATCTGTTTCCTTCATAGAACGGAAGAGCTTCGGTAGAAATACCCGGTTTGTCCTTCAAATCACTATTCTTCAGTTCATCAGCAGCAAGCTTATCCAGATATTCTGCACCAAAAGAATTGATTTCAGTCACTTTTCCGTCTTTGATATCCTGGTTCACCTTGTCGGTTACATCTACAATTCGTTCTACAAACTTAAATGTCAACCCCGGAGTTGGAAGTTCTTCTGAACGGCTTTTTGCCCAAAATCCGTCAGTCAGGTAATCGTGTTCAACAGAGCTATGCTGCTGGATAGCATCGTAACCACAGTGGTGATTAGTAAGAATCAGTCCGTCTGGAGAAATAATTTCACCGGTACATCCTCGTCCGAATATACCAACAGCATCTTTCAGTGTTACGCTGTTCGGATTGTAAATATCGGCAATATCCATTTTCAAACCTTGTGCTTTCATACGGTCGGCAAGGTTCTGCTCCTTCATCAGCTGAAGAAGCCACATTCCTTCGTCGGCTTTCACCGGTGAAAAGGCAGCACAAATCAGTGCCAATGCTAATACTTTAAGTTTTTTCATTGTTATGATATTTAAAAATAATAATTGATATTTTTTCGTTGTCAGCAAATAGCCAGCAAAGATAGCGAAAAATACGTTTTGAGTAGCTTAATTCAGTAATAATCCTCTATTTAGTTTAATTTTTGATAATTTATTTTCACGTCATTTCTAAACGTTATACCTTTGCCGCAGAAATTTCTAAAGGCTTATTGCATGTACAGATTTTACTTTTTTCTCTTTTGTGCCATTATTTGCGCTTCGTGCGGAAAGAAATATAAAATAGAAGGTATTTCTTCTGTATCGAAACTGGATGGAAAAATGCTTTTCATAAAAGTGCCGTCCGGAGATAAGTTGGTAAATATAGACTCGGCTGAAGTGGTACACGGGATATTCAAGATGAAAGGAAAAGTCGACTCTACCGTAATTGCTTCTTTGTATATGGACGACGACTGCATCATGCCGGTTGTCATAGAGGAAGGAAATATCAGTATCAATATCGACAAAGCAGGTTTTTCTGTAAAAGGAACTCCGTTGAACGACAGTTTCAATGAGTTTATCATAAAGAAAACTTCGCTGGAAGATCGTGCGTATGAAGTGGAAAGAATGGAAAGCCGTATGATTATGGACGGCAAAGATCCTAAATTTATCCAAGAAGAGATGGAAAAACAGCGCACCGCGTTAGGAAACGACATGGACGACCTTGCCAAGACATTTATCCAGGAAAATTACAACAATGTATTGGGAACAGGAGTCTTTCTGATGCTATGCAACGGATTTCCTTATCCGATATTGACTCCGATTATGGAGGAAATAATAAACGATGCTCCCGATTCTTTTAAAAACAATCCGATGATAAAGGAATATGTATCGGTTGCACGCAGCAATATGGACAAGCTGCAAGCCGTACAATAAAACTCTTTTTCCTTTAGAAGTTCGTCATCTTAGAGAATCAAATAAAAAAAGAAGGGGCATTCAGTAAATGTCTCTAAAAATAAGATGGCATAT